>Ga0207886_10023_pt1 | contig 546819 bp, 573 predicted proteins | sample LinPmetageLP35_FD_184048 | JGI IMG/M metagenome (GOLD analysis project Ga0207886, IMG submission 184048) | Marine viral communities from the Pacific Ocean - LP-35 (SPAdes) | ecosystem: Environmental > Aquatic > Marine > Oceanic | place: Pacific Ocean | collected 2009-08-31 | reverse complement strand
TATCGGTCAAGGCGTCAAAAAATTTCGTTCTTCTTCGCGTCGTAGCATCTCGACCAGCAAGAGGTGACCGTGGAGGAGTTCGATATGGATTTAATCGCGTTGGTGGTGCCATAATCACGAAGGGTTATTGTGTTATCAAAAATAAGGGGGAGACGCGATTTAGTCTTTTAGTGGGGCTGACTAATCCGCACAGAATTCGTGCACCCACTGTTGCTTCTATAAAGCCTAATTAATAAGCAATCAATAAGCTTTTCTTACTAATTCCCACAGGCTTTAGCATTACGGGTGCAGATGTGAGAGTAGGCACTCTGGAATAGTTTCATGGCTGGGCCTAATTCCGCATCAAGCAATCAGCCACAAATGACGCGCCTTCTAGCTGCATCCGAACGAATCAAGGTACAGAAAACCGGGCGAGGTGGTTGTTAACGACCTTGCTCCGCTCTCTTCCAATGGCTGAATCCGGTCTGTCTGGGAAGGTTGAACATGGTCGTCGCGAGGGTAGCGAGCTAACCGACGATCTGCACAGCTTGCCTTTTAGGGGTGTACGGCTGGAGGATCAGACTTCTATATCATATATGGGGTTAACCTTGACCTTAGCAGAGCTGACTGGATTGAACAACCCAGAAACCCTACCAAGCTAACCAAATAATTGAGCAATCTTTCTTACCAGACCATAAGCAAAGGCTAATTCAAACCTGGTCAGAGCCGCTCCAAGCTCATCACATGTCACATTATGTTGTTCACTGTTGTTACAAGTAAACGGATTTGGCTTGCGAAGCTGGGGTTGGAAGAAGGAGGGAACTGGCTACTAGTCTACCGGATGAAGCATATTCACTAGGTAGATGTTCGGATAAGCCTCAATTAACTCGCTTGAGCCGGCTGGAAAAAGTTACTCCCCTCGTCTTCTAACAGCCTGAGCTGTGCCCCTCAGACAGCCTCAAGAAGTCCAAAAAAATCAATCTTGGAGGTATTGAACCACACCCGATTTGAACGGATAACCTTTCGATCTGGAGTCGAACGCGCTACCGTTGCGCCAGCGGTCCTCGATTGAGGTGTCTGGGATGTTTTAACAGCTGCAGACGTTGCGAAAATCTGTTATCCCGCTACTCATTAAACGTAATGTTGGGCTTCTTTGTGGACCGTCATCGCTTACTGTTGTTAGCGCGAAACTGTGGAGGGGATTGCATCCGACAACCTCAACGCCTTGAAATCGAACTTTTTCTTCTTTCGATGTACAAATGATGTTTTTTCTCAAAGAAATTATAATGCTGGATGGTAAAATATATCATGATATGTTTCCAACAACGCTAGTAGAAGTGGCTCGTTGCCATGACGGGAGGCTGCATACGGATGCCTGAATGGACCTCTACCGAACACGCAGCCTCGTTCTGCCTCGTCTCTCAAATATATATTTCACTTCTCGACCATTCATTGTCTGTCAGCATCTTCCAATGCCCCCTCTCCCTGCCATAATAATTCGGCACATCCACCTCCCCTCAATAACACCCTTCCACATTGCGCAAAGTCTGCAAAATCACCTCGTCTCTCAATTCCTTGCCTACAAAGCCTCCCTCTCAACTCCTAACCCCTCCGCACCACCCACACCCACGATCCTCACTTTCGTACCTACTCCTGTATATACGACTGGCCGGCGCGAACACGATGCCATCTCCAAAGAACAGCTAGCGATCTTAAAGGCGCCGCTGAGCCCATTGCGCAAGACTTCGCATAATAAATACAGAAATCCAGAGTGGGCGGCAGTGGTTCCTACATTGAGGGGCGGGCAAACGACGTTCCATGGCCCAGGGCAATTGGTTGTGTATCCAATTTTGGATTTGAAGCCTCTACCGTTATCTTTGCCATCTGCAAAATCCTCTTCGCATTCTAACCATGAAGTAGAGAGCCCTGGAGGAGAACAGGGAAGCAGCAATGTCCCGATCTACAACCTGTGGCCCAAAGGTCTCAGCGTCCGCTGCTACGTGCACCTACTCGAGCAAAGTACGATCAATACACTCGCGCACTGGACATTGAAAGGGGTCCGAACATCAAACCCAGGCGTGTGGGAGGAGAGTGGGGAGCGGAAAATTGCTGCGCTAGGTGTACATCTACGAAGAAATATTACAAGCTATGGGGTCGGCTTGAATGTTGCTACAGACTTGCAGTGGTTCGATAGGATTGTTGCTTGTGGATTGGTAGGGAAGGGCGTCGTTACTATGAGGGATCTTGGAGAGGAGATTGGGGCATGGGATGCACATCATGGAGGAAGGGGTCAGCATAGGGAGCTGGAGGATGTGGGTCAAGCTGCGGAGAGAGAGAAGGGTGGAGAAGGCAGGAGACCGTGGCTAGAGAGCTTGCAGAGGAAGAATGGAGTACAGTTGAGGGGAAGATTGAAGCCTGGGATTGTGGCTAAGACGTGGGCTCGAGAATTCGCGAGGGGGCTGGTTGGAGAAGGTGGCGAAGAGTGCGTGGTTAAGGTTGGGATTGAGGATTTGGATGTCCCTGATACGCTGTTAGCGGCGTACAAAAAGGAGACGGAACCATGGAGGAACGATTGGGAGGACGATTGGTAGGATGGACTGAAGTCTCATCGGCTGAAAAATGTGCCTGTCTTGACAGAAGCTCCTTGAGCTCAATCGGGGAACATGTGGAGATCCTGATAGGACTGTGACTTCTCAACATCAACATAAGCAAAGTATGCTTGAATCCAGGAGGCGAGATTGACACATCATGCCGGTGACCTTCCGAGCGTCATCATCCAGGAGGTTCCAAAGTACAAGGCACAGAAGGACGTCGAGACATAACACGTAGAACATATACCCACTATAAATGATGGCACGAAATTGTTGTCCTTCATTATGCCCTAGCTGCAGTTTCAGTATTTCCAACTTTCTGCAAACCTCGGATCACTTCGAATTTCCTACGTGTCTCCAACCTTGGGATATATTTCGGTACTTCGAGCCCCCTTGACGTGGCATACGGTCCGCCATACTTATACATACTACGAATATACTCCCATCCGCCATCCATTTCAATGGTGCAAGCGTAGCCCCCAAATATCCCTGCTGTGGCTACAGATGGTGAACAGCGCCCCATACCCAATGTAAACGTCAACAAGGCGGCACCAGAAGCGGCCCAAAAAGGCCTTTCGGGTGGACTTGAGTATTTTGTTAATATTTCTCGCAGATTCCCGAGGTCTGTTTCTTGTATGACAAAAAGTAAACCACACCCGATTTGAGCGGTAAACCGCACTGTTTGTCTACAAAATCTGAGAATCCAGGGCCCGGCCGCTTTTACGTCCTTATACTTTGCTATGGATGCCAAGGTTCGTGGCTTTCCACTGCACTGTCGCATGCACGAAGTGCTGGCCATTAACTCTTCAGCCGTACCTGACGGCCTTCAGTCATTTCCGAATCAGGCCATCACAGCCGATGTTATTGCAGCATGCTACCTTACCAATCAATACATTTGAACGTCAGGCAAGATAAGCACAAATGACTTTCCCTTTTGACAGTCCCGCGGACGTTATCGCTTTCCAAAAGCCTCAAAATGTCAGACAAGCCGTCGTACGACCTCGCCCAGGTGCATCCCCAATTGATGCGAGGTGCCATATATCAGATATCTAGACCAGGGCACCCTTCCAATGGTATCTCTGACTGGTTCACGTACGACGATGTCGTCGAGACACCCGTCCCATCTTCCACACTTCTGTCTGCCCGCCAAGCACCAGCTGAATCTCAGTCAGCGTCCTCAGTCGAGCGACGACTTCTGAACCTCAATCTCGAGCAGGAGCTATGCGCAACATGCAAGTTACTAGATTTCGAAAAGGTGTTTTTCGCGTCCGCAAATGATTACAAGTTCCCTGCCTCGCCATCAAACTTCCATCATATGTTTGGCGATCGCTTCTGCTGGTCACTTTTCCACATGCGAAAGGAGAAAGAATGCCCGTTATGCCTCTTAATCATCAGCACATTGGGTCTCAATCCTCGATTTGAAGGATTAAAAGACGGAGTCGTAGTTGCATCGAGGAGAAGTCTCTATAGCAAAGAGACGGATGTGTCTCTGCCGAACTTTTACTTCCTCAGCCTGGGTGTGTCGGAGGGTGAATGGTTAGGTGGAGTGGTCAATTATGGATGCGCGATTGGAATTTCAGGGAGACATAAGATTCTTCTGCCTAATACAGTCAAAGCATCGTTGAAGCACTTTTACCCATGGCTGCCTCGTGGAATGGTTCCGATGTCAACCACGGACGCGCAGGCAAAGGAGTGGGATGCGTGGAGACTGGAGACGGCGACCGAGTATGAAGTTTCTGTGAGAAGATATGATCCTCATGAGGTGGATATCGATACGGTCAAGGGCTGGCTGAAGTGCTGCGAGGAAGAGCATACACAGTGGTGCGCCGCAAAGATCACAGACGACGTGGCTCATGTCCCCGGATTCCGGGTGATTGACATAGAGTCTGGCAACATACACGAACAGCCAGAAGGCTGCAGGTACCTCGCCCTTAGCTATGTTTGGGGAGAGGCGCATCGAGGGAACGACTACTTGCGTCTTCTCCAAGCAAATCATGATGATTTGAGGGGTGTCGGGGGTCTATTCAAGGAGATGTCCCGTCTCCCGAGGACAATCAGAGACTCAATCGACCTCTGCAAAAAGCTCGGCGAGCGATATCTATGGGTCGACTCCCTCTGCATCATCCAGGACTCACCTGAGGATATGGGCGGTCAAATCTCACGGATGAACACCATCTACCGTCGAGCATTTCTCACCATAGTCGCAGCAGCAGGTTCAGATGCGAATGCAGGACTTCCCGGCATCTCCCCAGACCTCCTACGTAGACTCGCACCAGAAGCATCCATCAACGATTTCGACCTCGCCGCAATCCCAGAAGACGGGGAGTTCGAGCTCAACACCTCTACGTGGAATACGCGTGCATGGACATTCCAAGAGCGCGTCCTGTCCAACAGTCTCCTAAGATTCACAACCAACTCCGTCACATTCGAATGCCAATCAGCATGCTGGCGAGAAGACTTCACTCTCACCGGACCAGAAGCCGACCATTTCCGGCTCGTTGATCAAGAGCGCAAAGAGCAGGAAACGAGGCAGAATTTCCACCATATCATCTCTGCCGATGTATTGCAATTTGAGAACATGGTGCCGAGATCGGAATGGCATAATAACTTCTGGAATATCTGGAAGGGGGCGTATAGTCCGCTGGTGAGGGATTATACGAAGCGGAAATTGACTTTTGAGGGGGATATGCTGAATGCGTTTCAGGGGATTGAGGGGGCGTTGAGGAGATCTTTGGGTGAGTTTTATTGGGGTTTGCCGCTGTATCTGCTGGCGCAGAGCTTGGGGTGGCTCGCTACGACGGGAGATATAAAACGGCGTGAGGGCTTCCCATCGTTTTCGTGGACGGGATGGGTGTTTGGAGACGAGAATTGGGGCAGTATGCATATTATGTCTTGCGATCATTTGTCCTTGGGTGCTGACTTTGGGGTTTTAGGTTACCCCGAGTACTTGTGCGAACCCTTTCCCGGCTTCGCAGTATTAAATGACGACAGCAGCATGAGGTTCTTCAGCGATGGTTGTCAGGATAACCCTTACTATGGGATATACCAGTGGCACGATGATATGCTCTATCCTTCAGATATGGAAATGTCCAAGGAATGGGATAGAACCCTCTCAGAAACAGTCAGACGTGTAGACGTGAACATATCTTTGTCCACTCTGCTCTTCTTCTGGACGTCTGCTGCTGCCATCAAACCATTTACATACGAAATCCAAGATGAAGAAGAATACGATGAGAGTCTACTACAGTGCAGCGAGATTCTCAAAGGAGCCACCGTGATCCGGCAAGTGGAGAAAGGTATTCTTACCAACGGATCTCTGGAGCCGAGCGAATTGAAAGAAGTCAGCGTCCAATTGGAATCGCATGAGGTGGACTTGGTGTACATAGGGAGCAGTGACGTAGAGTCTGGGAAATGGTGTCTTATTCTCGTGAGATGGGAAGATGGGATTGCGAGGAGGATCTTACCACAAGTGCTCTTCCATATCAGTGCTGAGAACTGGGAGGTTGGTAACACTGGGAGGAAGTTGATCGTCTTAGGGTAGTTGTCAGTCACTTGAAGCCCTAGCTAGTGTTTTGATCCAAGGATTTGCTGCTTTGGACACTATGACTTCTCGGCGGTAGCCTTGGGAGAATACTTCAAGGGAACTGTTGAGGACTACTTCTACATTTGGCTCACATTCAGCACAGATTGCAAACTCTGAGCTACAAAAGGCAGGCGACCTCGCGGCATCAGAAACAGCCAAGAATGGTGCACTGCTGGTGGTTTAAAGTTCCATTCTATTTCAGAAGTAGTAGATCATACCAGATTTCTTTGGGTATCCTTTCGACATCTTATTAAATTAAGTAGTAGATTATAGTAGGGTTTTCCAGTATCCTTTTGACATCTTATCGTGTTGAGTGGTGGACTATACCAGATTTCTTCGAGTATCCTTTCAATACCTTATCGTATAAAATAGTAAACCATACCAGATTTCTAGGAGTATCCTTTCTTTTCAAAATTCCCATTCTGTTATCTCAAAGGGCGTACCATGCCCGATTACTTCGCGTATCCCTTACGTGGAGTCAAACGCGCTATCGTTGCGCCAGCGGTCCTCCATTCGAAGGGTCTACTTCAATCAATGCAGCCACATGTCCACCAAGTAATAGGACATTTTGAAAAGCAACAAGGAACATCGAACACTCCACAGTTTGGCTTGGCATAAATGATGCACACCAGACCTCGAGATACCCTCGCTATAATAGGACGAAAGCGTCCAAATCCAAACTTCAAACCCTGAGACCCAGAACCAAGGACAGAGACGCATCGTAACGCAGCGCACCGGACCGTCTCGCCATTCCCGAATACATACATCCACACCAATGATACCATGCAAGGCAAAGCATACCTCGATACGAGGTCCACCTGCCCTGCCCTGCCCTACCACACCCTGCCATGCCATGCCCGTCCGGGGCATGCAAGAAAGAGGCTCAGCTAGGTTGGCAAGCTGAGCTAGGCTGGAACTCGATCATTATGCCAAGAGATGAGGGTTATTGTCTTTCCAAAAGCTTTTTTTATGTTCGAAACGGACCGGATAGTACCTATACTGGGAGAAAAAGGGAGTGTACGCCGAGCGAGCGAGATCTGTCGGGAAGGTGACTGGGTAGGGAGGTAAGCAAAGAGGCCACCAATCATATCCTCGTCTCACTGTCATGCTCTCTCCGAAGATTTCTCAATTTCTCATACCTACGGGGAGAGCTACTAGGTACTGTAGGAAACGAGGATGTAGGGCTGAAACCCGAAAGGAACAGACCTTAGGAAATGAGATCTATGTGCATCGGAGGACACTTGCCTATTGTGTAACATGTGCCTAGTCTAAGCCGAGTCTCTGGTTAGATCCATGGCCAGACACGTGAAAGTCCAGCAATGAAGATTTCGGTGCCGAAGTTTGACAGGGAGTCGGACTAAAGTAGGAATTCAGACAATAAAAGTACACGCAGCAAGATTTCAATTGCACTCTGTAGGGAAGGTCATGCATGTAGAGTAGAGCGGCTCAGAGCCTCCCCTTAGATTCTTTTCATTCCCAGTCCCTACTTATCTCATCCAGCAACCTGAGATTCCATCCACAATTGACCTTGACCAATCCGATTCCGTACCCATTCCTGCAAATGATCCCATGCCCAAACAACATTAAATGAGCTGAGCCTAGCCGAGTAAATGGTGTGCCATGCCAATAATTCTCTCCTGAGGGGAAAAAAAGTTACCAAATTGCAATAATAACAACAAGAGCAAACTCCCGAGCCCAAGAGCATGCAGTAGAATGACAAACAGAAGACTGAGCAAGCAAGCTACTAAGATGGAAACGCCCGCTTTCCTCCCAAATTTTCAAACGCTGCCTCAACTCCATGCGAAACAAGTAGATGAAATGTCCGCGGATAAGCAAGAAAACAAGTGAAGTAGTAGGCATCAGCCTCAACCTCGCCCTATTGTATCTCGTCTCGTATGACTGGATCTGGTCTGGTCTGTTCTGGATTTTTGATTCTCGGTTTCAATCTTAACAAGGAAAAGTAAAGCAAATCTTCCGGCCCTTCCTCCCATCCCTCCGGAAACTGATAAAATAGCATCCCTAATTTATGATGGTATTGCTGGAGTTCGTAGATTTCGTATCTCATGCCTTTCGTCCGGTCGTTCTCTTGGTCTTCACTCTTGTGCTGCTTGTCTTGCGTGAAGCAGAAGAGTTCATATCATGCATGCCATGCAATGCCATGCTCAAAATCCCGCCAATTAACAACACGCTTCTTACGCCTCATGTCCTGCTCACGCCCATTCCTCCTCTTCTCCACGCGTCAGCTAGACCGCTTCCTCATTGGGAGATCCTCGGATTCAGGGGTCCATTCCTCCGGCTGGAAATTCGGATTATTGTAATGGGCCGTATTGTAGTGGCTATTCTTGAAAGTCGACGTCTGAAACTGGACACGTTCTTCTTGCCAATCAGTTGCAGCGGCGGCCGCCTCCCATTCGTATCTGCTGGGGCGAAATTGGCTGGACGTCGTGGCCGAACTGGGTGACGAGAGCTCCGATGAATGGGCCGATAGGGACGGATGAGAGGAAAGAGACGGCCGGTGCTGTTGTGGCGGCGGCGGGACGTGAGTGAGGATTGGGAGCTGTGTTGTCGGATTTGGGAAGGATGGGTGGGCCGATGTGAGTGCTGGGGAGGTGAGCGAGCTTGGGGGCGGCGGTTGCGCGGGAAAAGAAGCCGGGAGCGCGTTTGAGGAGGTCGTTGCCGAAGAAGCGCCAGGGGAAATCGGAGAAATTGATGCAGATATCGGAGACGGTGGAAAGTTGTCGACCGGGTTTGAGTATTGTGAGGGAAATCCGTGATGTGAAGGTTGAGGGGCGAGGGAGAAACCGGGTATGCAGGAAAGCAGTGACATGTCCATTTGGCCAAAACCCTCCATCGATACGGGAGTGCTTTGGATAGGCTGTTGACGACTGAAACTGGTAGCTCGATTGACTTGGATGTTTATGCTTCGTGTAGCCTCCTCAACAGCTGCATTTGGTATGATGTTGCCTTGATCTTTGTACAGAATGTCGTAGTGACTGGGTCTGTAGAGGAGGTGGATCATAGGTCCATTGGGGTTTGTTGGAATACCATTGGCATCTTCTGTTTGGAAGACATGGGTATTGGCTTGCGAACCTGGACTCCGGTCGAGGTAGAGAATCTCCGCAGAGAAACCAATTGGCTTCAGGAGAACATCGATCAGAAGGGTCATACCCAAATGATCAATCTCTGTATTAGGGACCAACATTCCTCCCTTAAGATATTCGTCGATTCCAACATCTGGAATAAAGCCCTGATACATCGGAGGGTTGCCTTTCAGGCACGAAGCTGCGAGGAGCCTAAGGTGATATACGATGGCGTCGGATTGCTCCTTGTTGTTAAATCGATCCAGCAGTACACTCTCCGCTTCTCGAGGTGCTGTTTCCACCAAATCTGCCAGGAATTTCAGTAGATCTGTTGTTTCCTCCACCATGTCTTCGAACATCCAAGAGTCGAATCCTCCAACATTTGTGAGAAAGTTGTTTAAAGATATCATGCGTGCCACTTCCCCTTCTAGCTGGTCCCGGTCTCGCTGTCGTAGTAGGGTCTCGAAGTAGGCAAAGCCAGCAGCTATAGTGACATGTCAGTGATTGATCTGCCGTCCATCTGTAGCTTGGAGGAGAGCTAATTGAAGCATCATTGTCCGGGGAGCTCTTACCCCGCCATCCACAATTGCCATCTCCCAGGATCGGTCGATAATGCGAATATTTCTGTGGTAACGCCTGGCACACATCAGCCGAGGCCTAATTGGCATCTGCAGATACTCACAGATGTCTTCGCCACGTATATGGGGTCTGCCTTTGCGTATTCTTCGGTGATAGCCTGACTACTCCTCTTCTCCCCCACCAACGGACCCTGCAAGGGAGGCATTAGCCTTTGATCACTTCTCATATTCTCTCCTTGACATACCTCTAAGGCAGGATTGTAGTCCCGGGCCAGTGCCTCCTGGGCATCTATGTCGTGGGCGCTCATCTTGGGGTAGTCTGGCGGGAGGCCCGAGCCGTGATGGTTGGTGTTGGTGTTGTTGAAGTTCAGTGGGGATGGGCCGTTCTGGTTCGTAGCGGCGACGGGACTGAAGATGGGTTCTCGAAACACCGTGGGTCCTCGACAATCTACAACACCAGCAGAAGCTTGAAATCCAGCGAATTCAGGTATCGGTGCTGATACTCCATACGACGAGAAGTAGGGCGTGGCTTGTGGTTGGAACATGCCTTCGTCTTTTGTACCTGCCCTGCTTGAAGACCTGTAGATGTTTGCTGGACAGCCTGGAGCTGGAAGGAGCTGGGTTGGACGGGCTGGGCGTGGAGCTGACCTGAAGCTTCGGGTGGGTGATTAGAGCTGTGCCTTGAGCTTTCTTGTAGGCTCAAATGATTGAGGCCGCAGAAAAGCAAGCAGGCAATTATCCACGCAAAGCAACAAGCGAACGGTAGGAACCAGCGCTTTCTAGGAGGGGTGTTGACCTGAATTATGCTGGGTGGTTCGAATTGCTGCAATACTGAATCCTTTCTGCTAAGTGGCCTCGAAGAAGAGAAGCAATGCAAAGCTGCAAAGACAGAGCAAAGCAGAGCAGAGCAGAGCAAAGCAGAGCAAAGCAAAAAAGCTAGCAACTTTTTACTCGTCTACCCGTGTCGCACAAGAGCATCAAAACACCCTGACTGGCAAGGCAAGGTATGAGGACAAGGGAGGCAAAGTATGGTAAGTAGTCAAAGACCCTAATGCAAACCAGTAGCCGGGCGAGTAGTCAGTGATGGGAGGATTGATTGGCCTAGCCGTCCTTGTTCTTGGTATTTGGTACAGTACAAGTAGCATGTATCGAGGTACAAGTATCGCGGACAGTGGACTTTTGGTTCTGTTGGGCTGACTGCTCTCGACTCTGGCAGTGGGCATCACTTACTCAACTCATTAGAACCGCGCAATGGCGACGACAACAGAGAACAGGAGAAGAGAGATTGAGGAGAACGATGGAAGGACTCCGGAGGTGCGGTACAGTTGCAGTGCAGTGTGCTCGACCTTCAAATCATTCCATCTGTGTGTTGTACAACACAGCTGCACTTCTCTGCACTGCACTTTACTCGCTCACTGTACTGGCCCGGACGGCTCACCCAGATGTACTGCTGCAGTGCTGCACTCCCTGCACTGCCTACACTGATCTGATGCTCCTGCACTACTACCGTAATGCCATGCCACCACCCAATCCTCCACCACTACAGAAATGCACCTCCCTGCTCTCTAGCATTCTGCTTGGTGGACGGCGACGGCCTGGCCCGAACTGATCCCTGACTCGTGGAGCGTTGGTGCCGTGTTGGTGCTGCCATGCACTGCTGTTGTTGGTTTGCCTTTGCCTGCCTTCCCCTTCCCTTCCCTTCCCTTCTCTTCCTTGACCATGCGTGCATGCCGTTGCTACTACTGCACTTCCCATCGGCGATGCGCCCACCAGATTACACGCCGGCCTCGGTATTCAGCCTAGAATGCGTCGAGCAGGCGCGCATACACATGTGCATGAGGCTGTGGTTGTCCTGTTTGGCATATTCGAGCGCCGCGATTGAGTTTCACTTTACGAGAGAGGAACGCAACTTGGGCCGAAGAGGATTGAAGTCCGATAATGCCAAGTATCAAAAGACGAAGTCATTTGTTCTATTTGGTACTTACGAGCTACTCGATCGAGGAATTCAGGACAGCTTTGGCTGATGGACCAAGTCGCCAGATCTCACTTCCGTCCTCTCGTCGGAACAGCCGAGTCAATTGGCGTCTGTTTCTAATTTTGTTTCCCTGGCTGTTGTTACTATCTTGTCATGTCCTCACACAATTTTTGTAATCTGTTCTGTTGGTACTGATTCTGGCTATTGCTATCCTGTCCAGTCCTTCTCTCCTAGATGACTGCCCCACTTTACTGCGTCCTTCCGCCTTCCCCCTCTCTTACCTACTCTTTTCCACATTTGTAGCCAGGTATCATGATTGTCTGCCTCTGCGCTACAGTACATCCAATACGTATCTGCTTTCTGCCTACTGCCGTCCATGAATCCCGAAATTCACAGCAGAGAAGCAATCAGCATCAATATCAATCAAATCAAATCCGTGGAAATCACTATAAAACCGGAGATTGAGAATGTGGATGTGCAGAATCTAGATTGTGCGCTGCTGTGCACGCGGGAACGAGTCACGGGTTCTTGAAGTAGTGGAACACCAGACAGGTACAGGTTGCAAATCTTCCGGTACTTGAGGTCATGGTAAGTTGAGGATGGAGGCAGCATCTTTCGGTTCGCCGCTGGGAGGGGTGCCAGACCATATGGCTGACCATGTCATCTGGAGTAGGCAGATTGGTTCTGACTGTCCAGACTTACTGATGAGCCATACATGATTGCTAGGGCATGGGAATGTCATGATTTACTGTTGTGACTTTTGCTAATCAGGTTAACACAATTCTCTCTGAAAGAGAAATACCCAGCAGGAGAACGGATTGACCAACAGTGTCGTCGAGTCCTCGAAGCTCTAGTCATAAATCGGAGATCCGGTGGCATATCCATCCAATATCACATCGCATCATACACATCTAGAAAATAAGTCACCGGGTCCGCCAAAACAACACTAAGATCTCCCATCACAACAACCACTGACACCACCCTACAAGCCACACACCCCTCCACATCCCAATTCCAATGCTCATACCCATCCAATCAACCCCTCCTAGGACAACCCTTCAGGCGCTTAGAGCGTCTATTACCCCAAGATTTGCTCTCCCTCGATCCCACCATCTATTCCTTCCCCTCTCTCTTCATTCGTCTGTTTTACTTGTATCCGGGCGTGGGATGCAATACTTCCATACGCCTACCCCGCTATCTCCCCATCGTTCCTGACCAATTCCACTCAAGCAATCCTCCCGCTAAAGAAATCATGCACGGCGTATGATACATCACATTTCCTCTCCCAGTACGCAGCTGGCGTGGAAAATGTGACTGACATGGCATTCTCTCCACGAACCGAACGGGATGGAAGAGCCCCCAAATACGACGCTACTTCTCCGCCATCAACCCCAGCGAGTACAGAGTAGGATGAAATACGACGCTACGAGGGGGAACGATGGATGTGATTCGACATGATGATACCGAGTAATGATACGATGGTACGCCTTGCTCATTGTACGTCTGGGGAAACCATTTGGACCCAGCCCAGGTCAGTGTAGTACTCTTGACCCCCAATTTGCTTCACTAGAATCCTGCGGGGATTCGTTCGATATCTGGTATCGAAGCTAGTTGGAGGATAATTCACACTCTCATCATCCTCGCTTCATGAGTAGCTCCGGCAGATACCCAGACACATACGACCACGCACGACCCTCCATGGTACAGTATTCCACATAGACCCGTCCTTCCACAGCATCCGTCATCCTAAGTTCCACGTCTCTCGGCAGCATCTCTTCTTCGCAAGCAACCACGACACGATCCTGCGCTTACCTCACGTTACCTTGCCTCCTCTCCTTCCCCCCGGCTCTCCGCATTATCACAGGTCACGGCAGTGGATGGCTGCATAACCCCCTTCCCCTTCCCCTTCCCCTTCCCCTTCCCCCCCTCAGTACTCACATCGATCATGTCGCCTCACACCACACACACCATACTGCATCAACGCCTTTTCAGCTCAACTCGGTCCCTCCGTTCAACATTCATGCCCTCATGCCCTCATCTCAATCATCATGCTCTCCATTTTCTGTCTCACTAATCCTGTCTCACCAACCCACATCCCGTGGGGACTTACCATAGAATTTGCACTTTCCAAACTCATCCCATCCCATACTCTGAGTATGAAGTGTCGATCTCTATCGAGCCGATCTGATCATCTGTGGCTGACCTGCTCTGCACAGTCTTACAGTAGAACAGAAAGTCGAGCGAGGATACACCCTGAATATTGGTAGATCTACTCACCTGTCTTAAATCCCGATCAGTCTGTTTTTGATAATCGATGATCTTGATTCTCGGGCTAAGTCGCTTGGTACTTGGGCCGTAGTTTGGGAGGGCTGGAACTTAGTTGTTGTAGCGCTGTGTTTGTCAAGCCAGAGGACATGGACATGGTTGTTGCTAGGTGGTTTATCAGCTAGGTTGCTGCCTTTGAACCTTTTCTCAAGATGAAGATGCTTCGCGCGCGAGAAAGGGCAAAGGGTCAAATTGACTGGATGACTTGCTGTATCAATTGATTCTTGGCTTACCAAGAACTTGAGTCGCTCGGTCTCATAATGACATCTAAAATGCAGTAGGCATCGAAATCCCAATCTACCCCGCCATCGGAGTCCTCAACCATGACTCGTCTAATCTTATCGATCTACCCATGTAAGTCGACCATAACCATGATCTTCAAAAGCCACTTCAATCCAGTTCAAATCCCGTAGTCTCCTCCTCGGTCGCCACTTACATAAATGTCCACCCCGAATCCTGGAATTCATTCCATCCCATCGTCCCCTCTTTCATCCTCATGCTCACTTCCTCATCTTCAAACCGCCCCTCCCCTCTCCTTCCAGCGCACGTCCACCTATCCACTCCAGTTCCCTCCTCCTCTCCCCTTCCCTGTCCCCTCACTTCCGTTCAGCACTCCCGGTCTCCAGTCTCAAGTCTCCACAAACAACCCAAAAGATCATCTCTGCCCTCCTCGAACCCAGGCCATCCCTCCCGGCCCGGAACGCATCCCAGCTCTCCCCGAGGGCCCCATCCACTCACAAGCGCCTAGCTTGCTCTGTACTTCCGTGCACAGTAATTCGATTGACCAGGATATGAGGATGAGGGTCCCTGCAATGCCTGCACTCCCTGCAAGAGCTTGATACGGATGAGAGACATGGAATGCGTAAGCGAGGCCAGTTAGGGAGGTGATATTGAAAGCAGGACAGGGATGGGGAGGGAGGGGCCGCCCGCGTGCCGTCCGCGCCGGAACTCTTCCTGGCTAACCTACTGCACAAGAAGTTGCTTAGGTGAAGACTTTATCTTCTCCGGGTCAGGGTTGGAAAGAAGCCGGACGTTCTTTGGAGGATTTTTGAAGTATTTTGGTACCTGTTAGGTACATCATCGGATTTTCATGTTCTGAGATACTACCGGTATTTGCATGCTATGAGCTGAGCATCCGTAAGAGACTCTGAGAATGAGAGCATCTTTCTCAAGGCAAAGAATGGCTCAGAATGTTATGAGAAGTTTAGTTTGCAGCTGACTAGCCTAATTGGTCCTCCCTCGGCCTTCCCTACCTGCCCTTTGGCCCTACCAGAGACTCTAGATCCCCGGTGTATTCCTTGTTGGAGTATGGTCTGGTATGAGGCCGGTACATGGCAACTCCTGCAGGCGGCTTGAGCTCCCCGGATAGTGCTACGGCCGAAAACACATATCTAAGCCGCTCATTCCATCATATCTCACCCCGAGCTTTGGATCGATCAACTATAGAGATTTCGGGGTCCAAACTGGGCTGTGTGGTCATCGACTGGTAGGAAATCAGTAGAGGATAGTACACCAGACGAACGAGATAACGAGGGATAGACTATAGTCCGGAGAATGGATAGATTTGGTGAAAGGCAGTAATGTTTAGGTTGAGAGTTCGAAATTTTGGATAAAAGATGTGGTCGGTGAAGCGGAGATTGAATAGAAGGCAAGCTCAGGCTCTGGTAGGTATTTATCAGTCGGTAGGCAGACTCAACTTTAAACAGCAATGTGTGATGTGTGTAGCTAAATATAAGCTTCATGAACATCATCTGACCTTTTATCATTGGGGGAGATGAGCACCGAAGGAAGAGGCGAGAAAGTACGAGTAGGCGAGGCGGCACAAAAGAGTGAGAGGGGTTGAATATCAGGCCTGACAGTATGGATGGAATCAGGATCAAGACTTTCACTGCAAGCCATCAATTTTCCTTTCTTACGAAGAAGTCTAGGCAGGCACTGGACGGAGAGTCCAGACTTTGTTCCGCATACCTCTTCAAGACCCGAGGCTCCGAAGCAAGAAGAAGCAAGACATGATGCCCAGAAGACAGATCCACAAGACGCAAACAAGGTATCGCAGACCAACGCAAGACAAAACAAGCTATCCTTGAAAAGCAGGACGACGGGCAGATACCTCACTTAAAAGTACGGAGGTACCACCCACCTGTTCACAGTCAACCGGAGCAGACATCGTCTGGGAAACTCCCTCATTCCAATCAAACCCACGAATGACCATGCAGGAAACCACAGGATATGCACGCAAGCTGAAACAGGTCCAATGGAAAACCAGCGCTGGACTCCAGCTCCGATGCATTATTGCATGTGTATAGTGTTCTGCCCACGCCATTCCATGCCATGCTATGCACGTATGCGAGCGACATCGCACCCTCGCTCATCCTCGCTTGCCTGCCTGCTTGCTGTAAAATACATTTTCTGTTCATCAATCGCTGTGTAGAGATGCATGCCCCGAACGCCAAAATACCACCTGCAGCCAGCCCAAGTCGAGGTCATCTTCGTTGAAATCGTTCATTCGTTCAATGTGCGTGTTAGCACCGGTAAAGTCCCATATGCATACCACTCCTTGTCGATTAGGGCTTTATTTTGTGTATTCAGAGAGAGATTCTAAGGAGGGAAATACGACTGAGGGAGAGGGATGATTAGTAATCAATCAACGAAATCGAATGGCTGATAAAACAGCAATTCGATAAGGTTGACTAACCACCAGCCATCATCTTCTTCCCTCGACCCTTTTGCTTGGCAGCCGGTCCCCAAGACAACTTCGAGCCGACGTTCGGAAATCCGAAAGTTTGAGCTGCAAGAGAGTCGTCGCCAGTCTGCTGCACATCGGGCATTTTGAATCCTTCGCCATCGGAGAACACGGTCCGGTAAAGAGTGTCGATTGCGGATGTCCATTCTGACATTGCTCGTACTCGCTCGGCGTCACTATTGTCCTCGATCTCAACCGTTCCGTCTTGCTGATTGATTTTGCCCTTGACCTTCTTATCCACAATTAGGAATCCGAGAATGTCTTGGACTTCGGTCACTGGGATCTTGAGAGCCTTTCCGATGAAGGCAAGGTTGAATCGAGTGTATGGCGCAATAAGCTTAAGAACTGCCTTGGTGCGCATGTTTCTGGTAACCTCATCGATGTTCTCGGCGATGAATGGATCCGATAGGAGGTCTCGATTGTTATTGAGGACAGACTCATATTGGTGAATATCATCACGTTGATAGGCATCGACAAGATCTGTCATAGCGGCAATCCGAGGATCGTTCTTGTAGGGCTTCGTCTCTTGGGACTCGAAGGGATTGATATCGGACTTCATCAGCATCGTCGTGAGTACCAAGTACTTGAGGACCTGGATTCTCTGCAACGAACCGGCCTCGTCATAATTGCGGAACGATTCGAAGAAGTCGCTCTGGGCATCCTTCCAGTTCTCCTCGCTCATGTGCATCTTCCCACCACACTCCCGGATGATTCCCATAATCTTTGGATGCGGTACGGCCGACTTGACCTTCAATGCACGCTCGTAGAGTCTCTTCAACTGCTTGTTGTTCTTCGTCTCGGCATACATCTGTATTTCATGGGCGTAAATTTCCAAAGAATATGTGCCTTTGCTAGGGTCGTCTGAGCCATCTTCTCTCTCGCAGGCCTTGTGCAACTCTCGCAGCTTCTTCGTAACGGTAGCATAGTCCTTCCGGTCCAGGTAGAGCTTTGCCAACTTGATGTTGGTCTTCAGCCAGAGACGTTCGTTATTTGTGCTCTGGAAGGACTGCAAGGTCTGCGAATAGAACTCTTCCATACACCGACCGGCTGCTTCATCCTCGGATCCCTTCTCTATGTAGTCCAGAATATTATTGATAGATTTCTCGGAATAGTTTCGCGTGACGGCGCTCTTGACGTAGGTGAGTAGTTCGGTATAATGTTCAACGGCCTAAAGGTCAGCACGATTCCAAATCACCTCAAGGTAGTCGTACCTTGTCATACAACCCAAGCTTGAATTCTAGCTTGATTGCCTGCTTCAGACCTTTGAAACCCCAGTCGCCTTTCTCTTGCTCCAGCGCCGGCACTCCCAGAAATTCTTCGATGGCAGCTTCAGGGTCGGTCGTCTTCAATTGCTTTGCATTGTAATATTTGTTTTCGATATCGACATCGCCACCCTCCTCCTCATCGTCTTCTTCGTATTCGAAATCATACCTGATCTGTCAGAAATTATCTAGGAGATTGGGAGCTTGACCTACCCCTCCTGGTCCGAATCTTGCATGAAATCATCGTCAGACATCTTTGCTGCGGGTGATGATAAGGCAGTTTAAGTTCGAGGTGGCGCGAAGGTTTTCTCGAGCTTGAAGAAGAATTTGACGCGGTGGAAGATCAGAAGTTCTTTGGAAGATGATGTTCAGACGAGGTTGCCCCAAGGCTACGAAGCTATGGAGGCGGTCACTGTTTGCCTAGAGCTTTGACAGCTTATAATTGGTTGCGTATCGAAAGAGCTTAGCGCAAATCTGCCTGCCCCACGCTTCGCCGTCTTGTCTTGCGCCTCGTCAATTTATTTCATCATCAAGCACATTTGCGACAACAGACAATACGACCCTCTTGTCCAATATTGACGCCTTTGGACAGAGCAAGAAAAAACGAAGTCCTTTCTTCTGGTCTCTACTGCAACAGTCTCCAACGACATACTATCCCTAGGCACCTACCAAAACCGACAAAATGGGTGGCGATCTCAACTTGAAGAAGTCATGGCATCCCGTGCTCATGAGCAATCAGAGGCGGGTGTGGGAGGAAGAGAACAAGGCGCTGGAGGAGCGGAAGAAGACAGACCTCCGAATTAAGGAACTCAAGGAGGAGCAGAAGAAGGAAGAGATTCAGCGGGAACTTGAAGCAGCTGGAAGCCGAAAGCGAGTCGACCGTGTAGACTGGATGTACCAAGGCCCATCGAGTGGTCAAGCTGGAACTACAGAGGAAATGGAAGGCTATCTCCTAGGAAAGCGACGGATAGATCCATTGATCAAGGGCGTCGAACACAAGAAGTTGGAGAAGCAAGCCGCAGAAGACAGTTTCATGGCTTTGCAACATGCGAATACCCTACGAGACACAGCGGCGAAGGTTAGAGAAGATCCGATGTTAGCGATCAAGAGACAAGAACAAGCAGCATATGAGGCGATGATGAACGATCCTATCAAGCGCAGGCAAATGCTTGCAGCTGCTGGCCAGATCGAGGACTCGAAGGAGAAGAAAGAAAAAAGGCGCCATAGACATCACCACCACCATCGCGAAACTTCGGAAGAGCGCAGCGCACGAAAGAGGCGTCGTAGAGAGGATACAGATGGGCACAGAAGTAGCAGGACGGAGCATCGACGCAGACGATCAACCTCTCGCAGGAGATCAGTATCACCAGAGGATCGGGGAAAGGGCAGGTCGGAGAGAGATCGAGACTCAGGGCGTAAAAGACGCAGGAATTCTTCCTCCGTATCATCGAGATCTGCTAGTCCACCTCGGACAAGAGCCGGCTTCGACAGACCCAGAAGACGGTCCGCTTCACCAGAAGAGCGCGGAAGAGACCGTACCACAAGAGACCGAGATTACGATCGGAGGAAGAGGAGGAACACGTCTTCTGCTGGGTCCAGGTCTCCTTCTCCAGAAAGACGACGATCACCTGACAGGCGTCAATCATACCCTGCCAGTCGAGACTCTCGGGGAAATGGTACGAATGGACGCGGTGGATATGATCATCGCCGAAATGGGGGCTACGATAGGAGAGAAGATCGCCGGCCTGCGCCGCCAGCACGAAACGCACCGAACGAAGACCAGGAGGCTGAACGGCAACGGAAGTTGGCTGCCATGCAACAGGATGCTACAAGTCTGGATCTGGATCGAGAGAAGCGATTGGCAGCTTTGGCAGAGCAGGAGGAGGCCACACATGAGGCCGAAGACAAAGCCAGGGCTCGATCATCAAAGTATGGAGATAAGGGCGATTTCATCAATGGGCTGCATAAGAAGGCTGGGAATATGGGCCTGGCAGATCGCATTGGGAGAGGAAGGCAAGGGCTCCAAAAGGATGAGCAATAAGCTCAATGGTACCATACTTTTCAGTGGGAGAGCATAAATACATCTTCAGCATCATGATGTAGTGTTTATTGATAAGAACAGTATGTCGCAACACGACCATTCTCCGTTTCAATCTTAACGGTTCTGCTCACTCACACGAGCATCTCTCGATAGGAGAAGCCCTACAAGTGCAAGAACAAGTTTCCCAGAGCAAAGGTAAACAACTCATCTGAAACCTTTTCAACTCTAAGACTCATTGTCTCATTCAACGTGACCCAGCTCTCCATATTTCCTCATAACGTCGAGCGAGCTTTCTTGCTTTCTCGTCTCGCTAACAACACATCAATCACAACAAACGCCCCACATTCACTCCACCCAAAATCCAGCATCACAATTACCGCCCTCCCCAAAGTTCTACTCTATCCATTGCCCTTTTATTCACACAGTACAAGTATCCAGATACCTGGACTTCTGCCACATACGACCATAGACTGGTGAGATCAGGGCATCCCGTCCGCTCTGCCATACTTAAGCACCAGATCGGTGGATTAGTAGTTGGGTGGGTGACCACCAGCGAATACCCACTGTTGTATGTTCTTTTTTTCTTCCTTTATTTCTTTTGTGGAGTTGCGATGGAGGTGGAAAGCATCGTGGCCATAGGTACAGGTGGGTGTCATAGATAGTATAGACTGAGAAAGTCAGGGTTCAGAACTTCAGAAGCGATGCGGTGTCATACCTCCCCCTTTTTTTTCTGGCATTCTAGGAATTGAACTGACTGCCCGTCTAAATCATATGTTTTTGGTGATTTCAAGGTAGTTATATCGGATGGACTTCAGGAATGACGCGACCCAGGCGTGGAGTGTTCGGTTGAAGAGGTGGTCGGCAGCAGGGGCTGGATGCTGTATCGCCTAGTGTTGAAATACGACTTAAAGTCGGCAGAATGTCCAAGCATAAGTAGATTCTCCTTGCTATCTTCGGATAAGGGAATGTGCCAAAAATCGACGTTTGAGAGGTATAGTAGCTCAGGACTGCCCTGATCAAAAGTGGTGGGAGCGTGGTGAGAATATCCGCAGCTGTGATGTCGTGGCAAAGTGTGAGTATAATGAGTCGATGAAGGTCGTGAAGTGTAATGCATAGCAAGGGAACGTAATTCACTTCGGAATAATCAACCTCCAATTCTTACTTGATCATCTAGACAAAACACTGTCAACACCTCGAAAGGCGATTGCAGCTTCTCCAAAGTAGAGAAGGTTCGTCTGCAGTATTCGCTTCTCATCTGTTTCTCCAACCACCAGAAATGTTCTCGGTGAAGCAAAGAGCAGCCAGGGATCCGACATAACAATTTCCTTAGCACCTTTTGAGTTTTGAGAGCAGCTCGCCGGTGTCGTCGTGCCGTCATCCCTCGTAGATGCTTGACGTCCTCCGGGGCTTAGTCGATCCCTCCCGACGTTCAGTTCCCAGTAAAACCAAAGGCTAGCTGTAACCTCCTCAAATTGGTCCTGCCGGTCGGAATGTGTACCAAGGATCAAGTTCTCTTCTTTCGGTATTTGGATATAGTCCTCACATTATCTACAACGAATATGCATTGATTGTTAGCCCAATCTAGCATCGAATCTCCGGCTGGATCTAAGAACTATACTAAGTGCAGATTTGCTTGGCGAAGTTTGCTCTCGGTGTACATATCCGTCAAAACTACAGGAGAAGCTCGAGTCAAGCATAAGAGAGTCGTTTGTAAAACTTTACTCAATTTTATGAGGCTGTCGTGCATATTTTCTCCTCACTTCACCGGCACCACGAACACCATTCACCAGTCGATCCGTGAGCCGCGGAGGATATACTAGGAGAATATACTTTGCGGCTGTGCTTCCTTAAGTGGAATATCTAGCCGTTGAGAAGGGCGTTCTCGAAGGTACGAAGGTCGTTCCCCGAATGGCTTTGCAGGAGTGGGTCTTCACCGGCTGGGATTGATCTCCGCCAGTTTGGTAGGTGGATAGGTAGGTTTAGCTTGTACTCGGTGTGAGATTCTGGAGAGATTGGTAGATGTGGACCTCAACCTTGTCCAGACATAGCAGTCCTCTCCATGTCAATAAGTGAGGAGGGAGAAGACCCTGATAATTTGTTTCGTGAGCCCAATTTATATCCACGTAGACTGTGGAAATTTACGACGAAGGACGAGTAACATGTGTCCTCTTTGAACGAGAGTTATGGATCTGACATTGACCTACTGCCATGAACAATGCTGCGAAGGAGCTTGGACATGCTTTCGACTTCGTCGAGGACGGACCAGTCCTGATTGACCGCCCGTCAGTCCTCATTCATCTGATCCGGCAATTATACCTGGATGCGTCTGGTCCCACTTACCCCCGCAGTAAGTTGGAGTCTCCGATACTACATAGCAAGCATGAGAAAGCCCTCAGGGGCAGTATATCAGCGGTAAAGGGGAAGTGATGCATATAATGATGGCTCGCTTAGAAGGCGACCTACTGCGGGTACATATTCGGTGAGAGGATGCGACACGAACCACAGGAACTGACTCTCCACGAGCATGAGGGAGACTTATGGATACGCTCGGAGTGTACCATCATTTGTCAAGACGTGGTGTCGCTGCGGAGTTAGATCTGAAAGCTGGACATTGCTTACTTCTAGAATTGTGTCAGACAGAGTCATTTTATGGTAAGACAAAAAACCGAGATTATGAGGATGTTTAGAGAACATTAGTAACCAAGCATATTCCAATAGGACGCCAGGTGCAGGTATTGAGAATATGAACCATTCTCATCTCAAAAGGTTCAAACCAAAAACTGCACATGAGAGGAACTTGGCGAACAATTTTTGGAACAAAGAATCTGGTTGGAAATAGCTTATGGAGAGCATCTGCATGACTTTAGATGTACCCAGTGAGGACGAATAAAGACCCATTGCATCCTTGCCAATTAGTTGTGTCGTGATTGCTTGGAGCTTGCCGAAAGCTCTCACCGAAAATGCGCTAACTGAGGGTATTCCAATATATGGTCACGTGATAATGACTTAATCCTTGGAACTCTGTAATTTTATCCATTCAGGTCACAAAGGCACTTGCATCAAATCCGGAAGTTTCACAAAGCGCCCTCCAATTGATACTCGAAGCTTGGTTCTTTCGTGAACTCAATAAGGCGAATGTTTGCCTAATCAGCTAAGCCACACCAGTACAGCCCAGCCTTGTCATTTCTCCAAGCAAGCGAGCTTTGATCATTGACATCTTCATCAACAATTCATCCCCGCGACCAGCTCATGAAACTTTCACATCGCTAATGAATTGAATGTTTGTTTCTGGCTAGTAGTCCGTTCTCTCACCGTCTTCGCAACTCTTCTGCGCCATGCAGCGTGGCCTTGACAGCTCCAGAGACAAAATTCGCGCCAATCTGCCCCACAAGGCTGTACTCCTGTATCCATCATCAGGCCCTCCTAGCACTAGATTCTGGACCCAGGACTCACATCCATATTCATAGTTCATCTCACCTACTGCTATTCACGAAGGCAGACTTTGTTGTTGCTGCGCTGGTGATTACACCGACACTCTCGCGAGTCAACGACGAGAGCCTAAACTTCTACATAAGCGCGCTTCTTTCAGCCTCATTCTGGGATGCGGCGATACTTCAAACATATCATGTCCAAACGCCAACACGCTGATATCACCATGGATACGCAGCTAGACTTAGATCGCGAGCTTCGGCCTCAGAAGCAGCAGCGGGTTCAAGGTGCCAGCAGCAAAATTCCTACAGATCCCGAGAATCTGATGGACAACTGGTTCATCTCAGCGCGAGAGACCAAGAAGCAGAAAGAATCATCGGACCCTCGGGACTTGAGGGCATGGAAGGCTAGAAGAGCTCTGCATCCCCTATCGGATGAAAAGGTTCAGTGGGGATCGTGGCAGTACTCCAGGAAATCTGGACAGCGAAAATGGGCGGTTCACCGGAATGACCAGCATAAACTGAGTAGGAAGACCAGCGCTTTAACCCTAGAGGAGAGCTCATGTAACCTTCCCATCGAATATGGTGACTTAGAGATATCTTGGATCTATCGAGATTTCTGGGTTTCTGGTGAGACGCAGGAGTTCCTCGAACAGCTTTATAGGTATGTTTGCAGCTTTGGATAATGGTATCTCATGCTGATAGCCCAAATAGTAAATTTGGCAAAGATGGGGTGATTCCAGAGCAAAAAGTCTGGGAAATATTTGCGTGCCTAGTTTCCGAACTCGTGCCAGAGGTAAGTTACTCCATTGCCTTGTGTGGTTCAAGGAGCCCGCTGACTATAGAAAGGACCGAAAGTGGACTGGAGCGCCTGAACACATTGTTGCATCTCCAAATACGATATGGCAAGTCGGGAAATGTATGCTTCACATCATTACCAAAGGCCGCTTCTGGGACGAAGATAATAATGCCTTGAACCCAAAGGACGGCGATGAAAAATTTGGTATCTTCAAGCAGAAAGTTCTTCAAACGAAATACAGCAAAAGCTTGATGAAGTACATTCTTGGATGCTTATCGGTCAAAGAATACGAGCGCTTTACGAGAAAGGACTTAATAGATCATTTTGGACGGGTACGCGCTGTTTACGAGGGCACCTATGATCCACCACCAGTCGAAGAGCCACTCGACGGTCCTTACGAGCCTTCAGATCCACGCATTCCTAAAGGTTTAACCCAGGAAGAGGGACTATTCTACGAAGGTTTGATACAAATAGTCGAAGATCGAGAAACCCAATTCAAGAAAGATGGGATTGATCGAAAGCCACATGTCGTCACAATCACAGATCTCGCAAAGGATTACGATGACTTGATGGCAATGATGTGTCTGAAAGAGTTCGACCGCATGGGCATAATTCAAATCGAAGGTTTTGTGGCGAATTTGATGCCAGCTGAGCGACGAGCCCTGTTTGGGCGGGGCGCCTTAGATTCTCTAGGCCGTCAAGATCTTCCGATAGGTATCGGTTCGATCGGAGATGCTCAGCGACACCTAAATAACTACATGCACGAGTTCGATAATACCGAAGACTTCATTGCACCGGAATCTACAAGCTTGCCTAAAGGTCAAGAACTTCTTAAGAAGATCTTCACCGAAAGAACGACGAATGACAAGAAGCTGACGGTGTTGACGATTTCAAGTTTGATGGACATTGCAGAGTTCTCGCAGGAGCATACAGAACTTCTGAAGAACGGCATCGCAAATGTGGTGCTCCAAGGCGGATACCGCATGATTAACCACAAACTGGTACCAGACTCCGCAGCTGCGAATAATAGATTCGACCTCGAAGGCGCAGCAACTTTCCACAATTTTATGCAGGATTACGACATCCCTTCCACAGCATGGACGAAAGTCGCCGCCAACGCCACACCTATCTACAGCTCACTCTTCGAATTCCTCCACGACACGGGCCACCCCCTGGGCCGTTATCTCCGAAGCGTGCAAACGAGCCAAGAACTCAACTTCTATGCTCGATGTTGCAGCGACCATCCCTTTGCGCCACACATGACGCAAGACTGGGCTGTGAAGACAAAGAGTACGTGGTTTGCGGCTGGTCACGAACCTGACGAGGAATACCCCATGGGCGAGGATATGCTGCCTTACTTCACAAAAGTCATCGGATACGATGCTTTAGCAGTGGTAGGTGCCTCGGGCGGAGACGTACTGCAGAAATTCGGCATCGTCAAGCCGCTCAAGAAAAGACTTGATGCCGAACATCCTCTTCACCACATCGTCGGTATTCCCAAGACAGATGGAGTAGACGATGAAGATGGACTTCCCGAAGAGGAGAACCTCGATGGCAGAATGATGGGCGTCGCCATTTCGGCATTGATGAAGGGCTCAATCCTGTCGGTGCAGCAGAAGCTGTCGTGAGCTTCTGCCGATGCGAACACTTTGATTTCGTTAGCCTCATGCTATCAACACTCGGGTGGCACTGTCAACCTGTTAATGAGGTCTGCACTTTTAGTCTCGAGCGAATTTACCTGTATCATATCATCGCAGTCCTATGATGGATGAGGACACGGCAAGGATGGCTTTCTAAGTGCGTGATAGCCGGCTGGGTATTTTCATCAACATGATATCTCAGCGAGTTGGTTTCAGCGATCGATGAGTCGTACTTCTTACTCGTGGCTTTCAGTCGTGGTCTGAGATGAGATACTGTTTTATATTGTGCGAACCTTGCGAATATGATGGATGGACGACAGGATAGATTGGGGGCGTGGAAAGGTGTTGGGGAATGGAATGGGAAATGGTATGGAGATGCTTAGGCGTTGTTACTGGGGGATGGGGCTTGGTAAATGCTTGGTCTTTCTGGCAGTGGAGTTTATTTTCTTTGGCTCGGGATGATTTGGCCTGTGTGGTCTGTGGCACTGGACTTGGCATTGAGTGTAACAGTACATATCTCGGTCCCTTTTGAAAAGACATTTTGCCGTCAGGTGCGTAACTTTTTGATTGCAATATGACCATGTGACTGGACAGAAAGGACATCGACCAGCGGACTTATCCACGAGAGAAGCGGTCTTACAAAGGCACGAGCAGCGCTGTGCAGTGGGTCTGCCATGAGCCATAAACATGCCCCTCCCTTACCTGATCACCTTGCTCACTTGACGACCATGCCCTGCAGTAAACACAGCTGACTTAACGAAGGCTAAACTTGACGTCTTGCAGAATTCAATGCAAAAAGGCAGACTCTGTAACTACTTCAAAGGCTCCACCAAAGCGTTGCATCTATTGACTATCATTTCCTCGTCACACAACGTCATCCGGCCTTAGCCCCATCCTCGGCGACATAACCTGGAATGGTATAACAGGCGGCATATCATCCTCCCTCGTCGTCAACCTAATGTTATCCGCCGACGCACTCCCGGTCCTCACATTCTTCAGCGTCAGCACCTCAGTCGGCCTTCTATTCCTCGACGCAAAATTCGAGCCACCCGAGCCGTTCGCGCTCGAATCTTGCCCACTGCTTGAACTTGAGCCGTACTTCCTCCTCAAGGAAGAAGCTGTTAAGCCTGCTCTCTTGATGAGTGGTCGAAGAGTGGGAAGACAAGCACATACGATAGCGATGCCGATATGTACCGCTGACCATAATTCTGCTCGTGCGAATGCGACATTTTGACTGCCTGGTCGGTAGCCGAGGATCACACGGACGAGACCGGTGACGATGACGCTTGTAGGATGTTAGGGGACTGGAGGTTTTGGTGAATTCTAGCTTCAATGTACTTACAAGCCTCCAAGGGCAAAGATACCCACAACCAGCACTTTCTGCTGACGAGACAGCTGCAGACCGAGAACCATCCTTACGGGAAGGATGAGCAACAAAGTGTCGATCACCAATTCTACGGCTCCCATAGACATCCAGTAAATGTTGAAGTCGAGACAGTAACCTCCGGCACTGGGACCGATCCAAAGCCGATTGACTGGTAAACAGCTGACAATCGTCAGGACACTGCCAACGATCCACCAGAGGAGAATCAGTGCACCAACGACTTGCGATTGATTGAAGAACTCGTCAATGGGAAAGATGCGCCGATACATATAGAGGATTGAGACTTTGATCGCTGTCACCACTGAGAAGTACAGGGTTGCTGCGATGAAAGACGTCTTGAGATAGGTTGTGTGTGGTGTGAAATCGAAGTTCGGATCGTCTCGATTGATGACTTCGCCTCCATTTGGATCTGATCTTACGCCTGGTACAACAAATGAGTAATGTTCAAGTACATCAGGGATATCTACGAACCATAGAGAAGAACTCCACCAGTTGTCAGCATGAAAATGAGACCGATCAGGATCCACCAGTCGTCAGGTCCATAGCCAGCTTTGATAATTCTTCGAGTCCAAAATCTCAACGCAACAGATATCACAGCCAACACTGACACGATAGTTGAAGCCGTAGTAGTATTCCTCGCCTGAGCTGAAGGATGATTATCCATGATTTGTGCAGGTAGCAAATAGATGAAGTGGTACAAGCTCTACGAGAAGATGGCTGAAAGCGGGTGTGGAGAGAGAGGCAAGAGCCTCTTATGACTGGATTCACTTGAAGCTGTACCACCCACCATCGTGGAAAGAATATGGTGGCCGAGTATTCACAGCCTCGGGAGGCAACATAAATAAGGAATATCAAGGGGGAGCACAGTAAGTGGACAACGACGGACGAAGCAGCACAAGCAAGGCTCAGGGCGCCCAAAATTGACAGTCATTTCTATCATTGGAGATATGGAGGTGATGCAAGAGGCTGGTGGCCCGGGAAGGATTTTGACAGAGTGTCGATGTACAACATTCCGGGCTTATGTCGGTGTTGTTGGTGCAACTCAATGTCGCACTTTCCTTGCAATGCTAGTGAATGCGACCAGCCAAGCGAGAGTACAAGCTTTTCAACCTCATCTCGTGGATCCACATATCTGACAGTCAAATTGCAGGGTCCTGAGAAGCTCACCTTAGGTAAGAATCGAAACCTAAACTCGAGTCTGCTTTTGATTCCTCGAACAACTCCAACTTCATCTCAGCACATCGAGTTGCTCGGAGGAGCGATCGACGCAAACATGGCTCCCAAAAGGTCCTCAAACGTGATTACTCCAGATAAGCCAATGAAGATTGTCATTGTGAGTATCTATTTTATGACAAACAAGCAATTATGGCACCAATACTAACAATTACCAGATCGGCGGCTCCAACACAGGTCTCATGAATGGCATCATCCTCAAACGCCTCGGCCACAATGTCCATATCCTCGAGCAAAACACCAAGTCTGAACGCTCAGATCTAGCTGCTGGCATTACCACCCATCCTGAGTTCGATGAATTCATGGACGTTCATGACCTCGTCAAGGAATCGTGGTTCGTTCCGAGTCCTGGTATTCAATGGCTCAACAAAGATGCAGCTGTCACTCGTGAAGCCAAGAGACCTCTCAAGATGACCTCCTGGGAAGTCACCTACCACCGTCTTCGCGCCAACTTCGATGGATTCACCAGTAGCTTCTGTCCCGATCCACCAGCCCGAGGAGAGAAAGATGGAAGTGCAACGTTCGACTTAGGAAAGCGCGTCACAGCAATCTCTGAGCTTGAGGATGCTGTTCAAATCTCCTTTGAAGATCTGCTCGATGGCAATGAGCAGGGGACCATTAGCGCTGACTTGATTATTCTTGCTGACGGTGCCAACTCCACACTACGCGGTACCCTGTTCCCTGGAATTGAGCGGGCCTATGCAGGATATGTCGCCTTCAGAGGGACTGTACCCGAAGCCGAAGTCTCTGAGGCGGCCAAGAAGGCGTTCGATCCAAAGCTTACTTATTTCTGCTTCAAGAATAATTATATCTTACTGTGAGCCCTACCATTGCAAAATTGCTACCCACCAGACTACGAAAAAGATCGCTGATCAGTAAGCAGGTACATCATCCCTGGCTCAGATGGATCCCTCGAACCCGGTCAGCGCCGCTACAACTGGGTCTGGTACCATCCCCTGGCGGGCGGCTCTCCAGACTTCACCGAGATCATGACTGACACCTCCGGCACACTCCATCGCAACACTCTCCCCGCCGGCGGTATGAACCCCAAGGCTTGGAGCAAGTACGCTGAGATCGCTAAGGAACAGATGTGCACTCCTTTCGCAGACGTTGTCGCAAAAACGACTCAACCCTTCATCACAGCCATTAGCGACCTTGCTTGTCCCCGTGCTGTAGCCATGAACGGTCGTGTTCTCATCACAGGTGAAGCACTCAATCTCGTCCGTCCACACATGGCTCTCAGCACGACTGCTAGTGCGAAGCAGGCTCTTTTGCTGGAGAAGGTGTTCCGTGGGGAGCTGTCCGTACAGATGTGGGAGAAGAAGGTCTTGCACGAGGGTCGCATCAGTGCCCTGAAGACTAATGCCTTTGGCACTTTCTTCTTGTATGGTGCCTTGTCTGCTGTAGGATGGGTCGCGAAATTGGTGGGTGCCATGCTCGGTGGGATGTTGCCATTCTCTTCGCTTCCAGCTGTGCCACAGCAGAAGACCTTTCCCAGCAAGCTTTAGCCTGAAGTATGTTCGGTGGCTTGGGATATCATGACTGGTCTGATGAACGTCAATTTCTTTATGGATGGGATTGTACTATTGGTCTCTTTGCATCTGGCGCATTGCTGTAGATGGATTATGGACGATGAAATTATGACGCATTAAAACAGCCTTGCTCCTTATTGGAATGAAAGTAAAACGAACAATTACAAAAGAGTGCAATACTCAACATGATCAGAGCCAACTCCAGCGCTCCAGACCTCCTCTCCTCAACCATACTTCACTCCATCAATATCCATTCCTTCCCTCAACAACACCATAAGCTCCACCTCCCTTCCCAAACATCTCGCACAAGCCATCCGCAACATCTTGCGGGCGTTCCCAGCCTGCGAAGTGCCCTCCCTTGTCATAAGACTTCGAAAAGACAACAGGTCCTATATCAAACCGTCAGTATCTGTTCGGCAACGGGGAAGGAACATAGGGACATAAGACGACATACCCAAAGTCCCCCACCACGCCTTCGGCGCATTCGAGATCTCGACCGGGAAATCGGCAAGTCCAAGAGGGACATCGATATAAGCTATTCCACGACATCCATCAGCCACATTCAAACCACCACAACAAAAACCAAAGGATAAATTAAAAAAAAAAAAAAACTCACACTGCACAACAGGAACCGTAATCTCGCTCCCGTGCATCCCCTCATAATAATGATAACTACTCGCCTCCGGCCCCGCCTCACTGAAATAATACAAGCTCACCCACGTGAGCACCTCATCGTCCGTCCAAGCATACTCATCAGACCAGGCAACAAGCTTCTCGTAGATCCAGGTCAGGAGGGCGACGGGGTCGCGGTGTGCGGCGGCTATAGTTGCTGGCTGTGTTGCATTGATGGTCAATGTCTCGAAATCTGGATTAAAAAATTGGATGGGGAAATATACCTTGGTACTCTGGATTGCTAGATACCCTCTCCCATCGCCAGCCCACCACTCGTGTGCGCGTCCCAATGCAGCTTTCTCTCTGTCGGAATATGATGGCTCGGGGTTCTCGGCTGTCCATGTTGGTGGAGAGGCGAAGATCCAATTTGTGTGCATTGCTTTGCAGGATTCAGGGTAGAGGTGACAAATTGCTCTGTTGACTGTTGGGACGTTAGTCTTCAAGATATCTGGCCGGGTGGCTTCGAGCATTCGGAGTTTCTCCTACTCAGGAATCCCCAGTCACCGCCCTGGACCACTATAAACATAATATTAGCTAAATTCTGTATTGATGGTTTTGGGTTTGAAGTGGAAGTACCGTATTTTTCATATCCGAGCTTCAGCATGAGTTTATGACATGTTTCGGCGTACTGCTTAATTTCGAAGCCAGGCTAAGGTCTGTCAGTGCCACTTCTTGTTATCCCTGCGACTCTCCGCTGCAGCTGCATTCTGTCGCGCTGACAAAAGGGTACGAGCAGTGCAAGGCATACCTTCCGAACACCGTCACTGAAGCAGTAATTCGGCAAACTTGGAGCCACAACATTGAACGCTGGCTTTCCATCTCCGCCTGCACACATAGTCAGCTAGATGTCAGACCTCGATGCCTGAACACAAATTTCAACTCCATCATTCATTTCCCCCATCTCGGTCTCCAAAAAAACATCTCTCCCTTCATTCTCCACCCTGTCACTCAAACCCCAAAGAAAACTCCAACAAACTCACCCTTCAAACTCCCCAACATCCTCGTAACCTCCATAAAGCTCCCGGGCCACCCATGCACAAACAACAACGGGATCGCCCTCTCCTTATCCACACCCTCGCTAACCTGATGCAAGAAATGTATGCCCAGCTCCCCGAACCCGTCAACTTCGATTCTCGTTTTGAAGTGTGGGAGTTTGTTTAGGGTTGCTTCTTGGGTGCGCCAGGAGTAGGAATTGAGCCAGTGGGAGACGAGACGTTTGGTTTCGGAGCTGGAGGAGGAAGATTTTAGGTCGTACTTTAGTTTGAGTAGGAAGGAGAGTGCTGAGAGTTATGGGAGGAATGAGAGGATCCGAGGGGAATGACTTACGCAGGGACGCCGTATTTCCATCCTGCACCTTCAATTTCATATTCTGGGAGATCAGCTAACTCTAGTTTCTGCTTGAGTTTCTGGAGTTTGGCATCTGGGACGTTGATGGTGTACTTCTCGATTCCTGACATATCGTGGTTTCTACTGATTGGTCTGCTAGCTCTCTGGTTTGAAGCTGTAGGAGGAAAGTTACGAGACAGTTGGGTAAGTCTTGGCTGCAATGGCAAGATAACAGGGAAAAGGACGAGAGGAGGTGGAAAACCAGGACGTGTAGTGAGATCAAAGGTAAGGATAATGCGTAATATAGCAAGGGGATTTAAGCTTAAAGTCCTCGATGTGATGGGGTGTTCATTAAAAGCTCCCCCGCATCTACATCTAGTGCTACCCCGCGTTCCCTCCCTCCCGAGGCTGAGAGCTGACGACGTGGACTGAACTAGCCCCAGTCATAGCAAAGAGAGAACGATTACATCCGAGTCTTTGCAGAATGAGAAAAGTCAAATACAGGTGCATTTGCATGTGGCTCTGAAAATTCAAGACTTCTGAAAGGTCAAGACCACAGGCTCGATGCACTTGCTTCAAGCTGATTCGACCCATGATTGCAGTTCGTGGATCCTGCTTCAATAGCCTTTCGTAGCAAATTCGGGAGATCGAAGCTTGTGTCTGCCCATCACACCTGAGTTTGACGTCTTTGTGCATTTCGAACAAGTACAGTACAGCCATTCCTCCGTCTGACAGGGCGAGCCAATTCTCTATCCACATAACTTCTCCCCTAAGAGCCATTATAATTGGCTGACAGCAATCGGAAGACCAAGAAAGCAAGCAGTATTGCCTAGCCATATGAATGTGAAAAATTGTATTGCATTATATCCAGACGCCCCCGTCCCCTCCGTCCGTAATTGGTTTTGTTTTAGTGTATGTGCAGAAGTGAAGCAAGGCGGAAAAGCATTGCGATTGCGATTGGTGTTGATCGATTGGAAGGTAACGGTAGATAAAAGTAAGAAGGTAGGCGTACGCTGGGCTGAACGCTGGAAGATCGAATAGAATGAAAGTGGGTATATTCCGAGTCGAGCTTTCGTGAGGAGTTCGAGGTTCGAAGGTACTGGAGAGTATCGGTCTGGATATGGTGAACAGGTCGGCGTGTGATTCGGAGGCTTCGAGCACTGAGTCGAGGATCCCAACACTGTCCCCCATGTCCACGCCTGCATGCAAAGCAGCATTACAAAAGAAATATGTACTGTGCGCAATCGCGCACTGTCAATAAAAGGACCGCTTGTGCCACCAACGCCAACTCCAGCTCGTCGGACCCCTTACATAACATTACACTTCGAGTCGTCCTTCCCTCCATTGGGCTTGACACTCAATGCCACTCTAGCCGCCTCTGTGAACGCCTCATTGACCCCTCGATTGCGCATGGCCGAGCACTCCAGATATCTCAAGGCGTTTATCCGCCTCGCAACCTCCAACCCTTGATTGTAATCGATCATGTCCTTCTTCTCCCTCACTTGTCCGCCCTCGGCGGGCGCGTCGTCATCGGCATTCTGTTCGCGCAAATCGCACTTCAGGGCGACGAGCACGAGCTTCACGCCCTGGCAGTTCTCGGCGATTTCGCCTACCCATTTCGATTCAACGTTCTCGAGGGAATCTTTGCTGTCGACGGAGAAGCATAGCATAATTGCGTGAGTATCGTCGTAGGAGAGGGATCGGAGACGGTCGAATTCTTCTTGGCCGGCGGTGTCCCAGAGGGAGAGTTCGATGTGTACATTGTCCACGAAGATATCTATTGCTGCATCAGATATGTCTGCCAGGTGCCAATTGTGACCAGTACGCAGAATTCTACTTACCATGGACATAGTTTTCGAAAACTGTAGGTTCGTAGACGGTTGGGAAGTATCTGTGCCATGGTTAATCTCACCAGGCCATTTGCAATGGATAGAATGCTTCTGTACCCTCTTGTAAACACATTCAGCAACGAAGTCTTACCGCACGCGCCATCACCTCTGTATCAATCGTCAGCTCCCCTCTTAGCATTTCGTCCTCTTCCCAATTGCGCATGATTTGTCCATCCTAGCGCATCGACGCCTCCACCCTCCTGGGCAAAACGTACAATAATACCAGTTTCCTCTGGGTAGTCTTGTTTCCTCCGAGTCCGCACGGCATCTTGTCTACTCTCTACTGTCCTTGCGTATTCGCAGATGTTGTACTCGCCTTTCCCGGAGAACGTGAGGGTATTCCGGCGAGATGGTTGCGCTCAGCTGAAAGATGTATGCGTTGGGCGGCACAAGCTTGGTCGAGTGTGGCTGGGCTGGTTGCAGACGACGATTATGCTGACGTCTTGCTGTGACTGGTAAGATGGGAATCCGAGTGTAATGCGAGGTGTGGCAAGATCTGGTGATTGAATTGATTGGGGCCGCCGACGTGATTAAGGATTGAAAACGATGATGATGGTCTGGCGTATCTGGATAGTTAGTTGGCTTGGTGAGGCGCAAGCTGAGAGATCAACGATCCATCATCTGCATCGGCGGAGGTTCAGGTTCACGGTCAGGTCAGAGTCAGGGTGGCCCGTGTTGACGATTGCCAAGCTTAAAAGCCGAGGGGAGATTGCTACTGGTGAAAACCCACCGGGCTTGATGGGACTAACTGGAGGCAATCTTAATTCTCATCTAACATATCTGCCATACGTTTTATGTAAGTCCATCGTTCAAAGTATATCTTCATTTGTTGTTCCTCAGGTCTATTTCTTTTTCCTTTCATCCACAGTTTATCCCTTCCTCCTTTCCCTTGACCCAAGTCGTTCATTTGTTTCACTACCCCATCTGTCCTCAACGGTCCAGCCCGCAGTCAACCCTCGGACTTCTTCTCCTTCCTGATATAGACATGGTTTCTTCTATTATTGTACTGATTCATGCAAGCCGTCAATTGGCTGCAGATTGTATGCGGAAGATCGCTGCTGCATGGACATCGCTGTATCGAGTCTAGATGCTTCGTTTAATGGGCCAAGGAGGATTATTGACTTTTTCTCTCCGCATAAGCTTATATTCTCCATCTTTAATGCAGAGCAAAGGAGACAGAACTTCAACAGAAGATTGGGAAAAACTTCAAGAGAACACGTTGTTTCTTTAGCCCCTGGCATTTCTGGTTAGGTTGGTTTTATCGTCAAGTGGTGATGTCGTGAGGGACTTCCAATGACACGAACTGCCCCACTGCAGAAAGAACTACCAGCGCTTGGAATTCTTTGATCCGTTTCGACACTGATGTTGATTGGTATGCTACATCAGCGGGGTTCGATGCTTTGGATGCATATCTGTTTCGCTCCTGAAGTCTATCTACAGCTTGCCAAGCTGATTATGTGAACGCAGAATATCCAACAACAGTCTAAGGTTGAGGTGCCGTGCTTCTACTAGTCATATGGTATCAAATCGAAAGCATCAAAAATTCTTCACCGGTATGGGAAACTTCAACATGCTACTCTATTTTCACTGTATACATATTTCCCATCTCTCCATTCGAGACAAACTCCAAGCCGTGCGTTTCGGCAGCCAAGTCAAAATCTTTGAAGGCGGTCTCGAATCGGAGCTCGTCATCTTTTGAAATCATGCAATACTTTCCCAACTGATGGAAGACCCCTTCTTTTCCCTCTATCGGCTTCAACACAAGACCATCCCATGAATGAGGACCTCTCTCATCAAAAATAGTCCCCCTGTTATTATAGCCGACGCCTTTACCAATTGGCATGACCAGCAGATCATCGTATAGATCGACTACCTTCGTATTCGAGTTATCCGCGAACAATGTGTCTTTCTGAAAACTCCCTCTGGTTGGAATGAAGATTTCGCTTTTAATCTTCAATTTGTACGCAGGATGATCGGCATCCGTCGTATCCGCACAAACGACAACTCTCGCAAGTCGGCCTGATATACAAATATACCCACCCGAAACCGGACCATAGACATCTGTCGAAACCAGATCCATCTTCCACCCCTTAACTTCAATGACAATGTCTCTCTCGTCTGAGAACTGGATGTCGCAAGCATCGAAAACCGTGTCATCCATGGAAGCCCAGGACCACGTTGGAGCTCGATAAGTCTTTTGTCTTTTACCATGCAAATACGGATGAGTCTCCCACAGCAGCTGATTTCCCAGGTATTTGCTCCAAAGCCCAGCAAGATACTCACCCTCCAATCCGAGTTGCGTTTGACAATGTCTCGCCAAAGCCGAAATGGCAACCAACTTATCCGTCTTGAAAGTCAAACCGCAATTAGAATATGTACTCACAATTGTTCTCCAGATTGCAAAAGAATCCAGCAGGCGATCAGGCGGAAGATCTTCATATTTCCGCAATAAAGCTCCATGTTCCAGACTCAGTCTTTTCTGGTAATAGTACGGAGGACAAACAATGCCAACGAAACCCTTCGGGGTGAGCTCACAGGCTGTGTGCTGCTGACACTCCCAAAATAGCTGTCTCCGCCGAAAATGCAGATTTCGCTGTGAGAGGAGCCGTTCTTGCAGGACCCACGCACGCCTGTTCAACGGACTCCAGTGGAGTTCATGCTGCCAGGTGTTTTCAAGCATGCCGAAATAGACACCCTCAAAGCCCTTCCCAGTGTACTGGTAGCGGGCCAGTGCTCCAATGACGGTAGTCTCGTTGCGTGAACAATCCATTCGAACCTTCTGCTGTAGCACAGATATTCAACGCGGAGTTTGAATACACCGAATGCATGCGGCTCGACTCATGCAGCCAATCTTCGGCAGAATCTTGGATGATACATAGTGAGTCGATCCAAAGGTATCTTAGATCCAAATGCCTACACACGGCAACAGCATCGCGAAAATTGGGCGTCAGGTCTTCCTCATGAATCTGGGTCTTCATCGCCTCCACATTCGTGGTCAAGAGCTTGATTGGTATACGATCTCCCCAGCAATGACTCAACGTAGCAAACTGTTCAGTTCCGATATCCTCGTCTGTGATCCGAAGATGAGCAGAGTCCATGGATCCCACATCGAGAAGTCGAGAAGGTTTCTGGCCTGATTTTACTTGATTCTTGTATAGCTGGCAGTCCTTATGCCCGTCGCACCGCGCCAGCCAATCTTTAGCAATATCTAGACTCGCACTAGAGCCCGTCGACCTATCGAGCTCAAGTTTGTATTTACCTGACGGCCTTCAGTAAGACCGACACATCTAATTCCTGGAAATGGTCATGGAATCTGGTTGTCTACTCACCAACAGGAATCAACTGTACCGTCCACACCTCATGAAAGTCCCTTCGTCCGGTCCACCACCAAATAGAATCTTCAGTACCGGATATCTACCCTCCTCCTCATCACCCTCGCCATTTCTATTCTCATCCGGTACAACCAGTAGAATCCTTAACCTAAATTTCTCATCTTCTTCAAGCTTCCCATTCCGATTCAAATCCTGCAACATCTCGAACGTGTCTCCGGAGTTGCATAACGTGCAAAAGCGACACCCATTCTCAGCACCGAGCCTGAATGAATGGGCGGTTGATTCCAGAAGGACGTATTCGGTTGTGTTGGCTGCGACGAGTGAGTAAGGGTTGGGTGCTGCGGTGGGAAACGGTGGGGTACTGGTGAAGAGGGTGGTGCAGAAAGGGCAAAGTGGGGTTGTCATGATGCAGCACGAGTGAGACCTGAAGAAGGCTTCTATACAGGGAACTGATACACAGGTGAAATATCAAATGTAAATATTTGATCTCCTCTTTTGCTGTATGGGACAATCAAGTTGAGGAGGTGAGAAAGAACATATCTCTGTCAGCTTTGGTGATACCTCGTGATCGACGCGCAGCCTTCAGCAGTCCTGGTGAAGGCAACACAGGGGGGTCATGCACGCCAATTTAGCGAGTCGCAGCCCCAGGATTTTGGACTGTGAATGCGGGTGACGGTAACCGTCCAGGTAATCTTGCTGCGTAACACAGACACCGGGATTTGGCGGCTCAAAATTTTGACTCTTATGCAATTGTTTACGCAGTAACGCGTGCGTAGAAAGATCCTTCATCTCATGATTCGTTTTGCCAGTGCGATCCCTGGGCTGAAAGCAGGAAGTCCCTGCCCTGTCCCAGGACAGTTTCTCGATGATCATCTGAAAGAATTCAGGGCTGATCCAAGAGTTCACATTCCACTCGGCAGCAGGATAGCCTTGTACTTATGTCTCGTTTATGGAGGTTTCTTTGCTCATCTATAGCTAGATCTAATTCTGGAAGAAAAAGGTTCTCGCTTATCTTTAGAAACACAACAAATCGATCAGGTTTACCAATTTAAGGCAATTTCCTACTACCATCTCAGATTGCCAAGCATCAAGTTATGATGATTGATAAGTTTGTAATATCTTGTGTGAATTGCCAGTAGACAGCATATCGATAACTTTCCTTTCCTATATAGAAGAAAGGAGTTTGAACTTCAATTCTAACCCATTTACACGTGTGCCCGAAACACTTTCAAGCACTATTTATTCCTTGAAAACCCATTACAAGGAACAAATACTAAAAATTTGAAATGCGAGTAGTAAGAATGTTACATCCACTGGGGTCAGATTCTGTTGCCCCTCTATTAAATATGACCCCGCGTTGAGAACCATTTCCTAATCTCTGCAAGAATCATGGTTAGAACGAGGTTCGAAATGTTGTTTTCTCAATAGCACTAGATTGCAGTACTTCCCTCAACTCTCTATCTTCAAAGAATTCGCCTTAAATCATCTGAGCCTTACCTATAGCCATAGCCTGCCCAGTTGCAAAGCCTTTCGTCAGAGCATCAATCGGCTACGTATCTTCAACCCCGTACTCCTCTACACAAGTAGCAACTTAGTTCCATTTAGGACTCTGACCGGGGTACTTAAAGATGAACTTTTGGTAATCTTCCCAGGTACGAAAATCCAGCTTTCAGAAAGTATCGACAGTCGAACTGAGCAAAATCCCAGGGAGCCACATCGCCATGTCGTTTGCTGCATTCCCTGCCTTTCTAATGGAGCTACTAGCTTTCGACATTGAGACTGGCACAGGTCTTCATCAACCCTCTCGATGAAGAGAGTTTAGCACTCAATGTACTGAAGAGATAATAGATCTTTCAATATACAATGTAGATGTATAGCTTGGCCTAGTGGTTCAAGTTGGTCACATGCCGGTATTCCGCTAAAAACACGGTAGGGTTTTCTCCGCAGAGGCGGACGCGTAGACCCTCAAACCGATCGCAATCAATCCCATCATAGTTACTTCTTGCTGCCAGACTACTCATCGCAGACCTCATTGATTTGATGATTGATTCTTTCCAATATGTGACCCATTGCGCAATTCAATTTGAGAACGGGTTGCCCGAATTGTTGTACCCCTCAAGCAGGACCTGGGCCAGTCTGGATCAGACTTGTGCTGCACTTAACAATACAGACCCATGAACCAGTTCCAATTGCCGAGACGGTGTCTACTTAGTTGGATCAAGCTTATTCCTTCTTGCCGTCAGCCAGCCATAACCACAGGCGTCGCCCGCGCCAGTGCAGTGCTTCCAATTGCGTCGCTGTTTCTGGACGTGGCGCGCGTTGACCCGAAAGGGATGCTGTTTCTCGCCAAAGTATTGACCACTACGGCTCAGTGTTTAAATCTGGTCAATGCCCTATAAATCTTCAATCTCATCTATTTTACAAGTCTGTCGAGTCTATTTCTCGTTCATGTTTTAATGTTCTACGACTATCGTCGGGTCACGCTCTTTTTGTATTTCGAGTTGTCACGGTTTTGAGAAGCATTTGCAAGATGAAAATCATTCTTCTAGCAATCGCCATTTTGGGTGCAAATCAAGCTATCGCAGCATCGACTAGTTCATCAAGAGCTTCTACTTTCGTTTCCTCCTCGCCAACTTCATCGCTTCGGTCAACAGTCTCGAGCTCTTCTTCGATAAGGGGCTGATCGACCACCGTAAGAACATCCTCAAGCTCAAGCTCAAGGACGTCTTCAACGGTCATTTCATCAGCTACTAGCTCACCGTATTGTAAGAAGTTCTTGGCAGAAAGCCTGGCGGTTTTGCCAACGAGACTGACCAATTTTCAGGGTTGCAACAGATCAAGCATCAAGGACTTTCTCCTTTCAACCCCGATGCAGCAACCGATACTCGCTCCAGACAAAAGAACATGCGGTTAACTTGTCAAGCAGGGTGGAGTGATTGGTTCGGTATGACTGTGGCACGACGCTTCAGGCTTTTGATGAATGATTGTCTCGCTGTTTCCCGCATACTTGCTTCCAGGCACAGCCGCAACTCCTTCAGACATCGCCATTCTTTCGAGATCTACCCATATCCACAACCGCAGCAGTCACTGATAACTTCTTCTTGGCTTCTGTCTCAAAATGACAGGCTTATAATGACGAGACTCGACCAAGCCCAGAGACCAACGCAAAACTGAAGCGAGGAAGAATTCCAGCATATCAACTCAAAGAGGATGTGCTGAGAGTGTACCTCAAGCAGGAACATCCTTCATTAAAAAATAAATTAAACATTACTGTTCGTAGAACATCTTTCAGCCGCCAAGTTGGTTGAAAAGAAATTCGTTTCTGACATTTGGTTAGCTTCAGCAAGACTATCATATTTTCCAATTCCAAGTCCACTTACGGAGGTTTGTGCTTGTTTTCGTGGTCTAGTAGGAGATTGATAGGTTCTTACTGAATGAGAATAGGCGCAAATCACTGCGATCTTAGAGCTTCGAGAGGGCTATGAAGAGTAATGGATTCTAATCTGCATTACTACCTACTTTCTGTACAGGTGAGGGCGAACGTACTAGGAAATACAAGAAACAATCTTTTCTATGCGAAGAACCAGTTCCAATTGTCTGTTGAAAGGCCGTTCACTTCATCACCATATCGCCATGTAGAAACACTCAGGAGCTCGAACTCGACAAAGTTTATTCATGCTATTGTCTGCTTGAACCTCCACCAACTTCTCTTCGCCCCGTCTGCTGTTTTCCGCTTGATCACTCTCCTCTTCCCTCTCGGGTAATTTACTGGACTCTCGCCACCAACAAAGATAGCTGCATCGTAGAATAATCCACCCACCAAGCCACCACTGACCGTGCCGCCCCATGCACCATAAATCCACCACGCATTTTCGACTGTGAAAACTTCTCCACCGTAACCCACAACAGCAGCTGCGATTCTTGGTCCGAAGTCCCTGGCTGGGTTTAAGCATGGCCCCGTGTTGTACCCGAATGCCATCGAGAGGACAGTCACGAGGAGACCAACAATCAAGGCGTGCATGCCTGCTCCTGGTGGAGCATTCGAGTCGTCTCCTAGAGCCAGGATCGCACAAGCGAGGATTGCAGTTGCAACAAACTCGTTCGCGAAACCTGTGCCGACGCCAGCGAATGCCGCTGGTTGTGAGAAGAACGAGGTGCCAGTACCACCCGCTGATAAGCCAACGGGAGATGCACTGCCGCCATCAGCTCCAACTGAGCCTCCTGTGGTATTGAAAGCACCGATGGCATCCTTATACACTCCGTAGGCTATTATGCCAGCAAGGAATGCGCCAAACACTTGGGCGGTGATGTAGACCATTGCTTTTCGGAAAGGAAATCCGCGATAGAGACATAGCATAAGTGAGATTGCAGGGTTCAGATGTGCTCCTGAAATCCCACCGGCGATGTAGATACCGATAGTGACACCTAGGCCCCAGGCCCAATTACTTGACAGGTAAATTCCCGATGTCTCGTTCGAAGTCTGAACCGCAAGATTAGTGCAGAGACCTAAGAGAACAGCTACCATGGTCTGCATAATATTAGTTTTGTTGCATGATGAGAAGTGCAGGTGAGAACTTACAGCTAAACATTCCGCAAGAGGTTCTCTGTATCTTGCACGAAACTCTGCCCACGAATTGTGCATGTTTCTTTCTTCGTCGAGATATTGCTCCTCTTCTCCATCCTCCACAGGCCACTCGTCGAATTTCTCCCCAGCTTCGAGATCGATATCGGCCGGATCAACTATTGCTCTGTGGCCCTCGAAAGAAGCGAAGCTGCTATTCGAGACAGGTTCTGATGGTTCTTCTTTTACACTCGACAGTCGATTCATACATCTGTCCCCAAGATCTCCAGCTCGATCATCAAATGGATCGGATCCCTGTTTAGGAACCGCACAATCTCCCCACTGTTCCATGGGGTTCCCTCTCTCATACAATGGTGAAGAATTTGGATCCACAACAGTGCCGTTGGATTTGACTTTCTGGGCAGTGCCGCCAGTATTCGTTCGATGATGTCCATAACCTCGTTCACGGCTCTCCTCTCGCTGCCCAACCGCATCCTTTCCGACATCTGCCCTCTGATCGCTGATCATGCCAAGTTGTGGTATTGCCTCGGAATCGCCAGGCTCCTCTATCTCTGCTTCGGTGTCCTCAACAGTGCCTTGTCCCGCATGACTACGACCTCTTCGCATTCCCTGCCGTACAACTCTTGGTAATGGTTTTGCAAGCCCCCATAGTGGTGTATTGAAATCCTTCTGGTATCTGGGATTGTACTCGTGGTAGTCTGGATCAATGTAGCTTCCACCGTGGTTCGGTGGAATTCTGCTACCGGCGAGAGAAAAAGGCTGTCGTGGAGGTTGGTGTCGCGGTGGCCTGCGTGTAGATTGCTGCGTGCCCAACCGTGATAGATTCCCAGCTCTATTGCTTCTTAGATGATCTCTCGGAGAATTGTCTGTATGTTGATATGTTGGAATTCTTGTGGAGCTGTTCCGGTGGGGTCGACCGTAGCTGAGAACAGGAACATCTCTCTGCGTTCTGCTGCTTGGATTTTCTTGCGGATCCTCCATGGATTTGAAGCTTTGAATTGACGTTGGAACTTGAGAAACAAATTTTCGAAAGAAAGAAACAAGACCTACCTCCCCTACTATATCAAACCCTTATCGTGTTGCAAAACAGCTTTGCGTCACTGCAAATTCATCCTGCGATTGCCACAGACGGGATGTGTCTGTGTTGAGAGACATCGTCGCAATCGGGAAGGTTTCTGCACAGTCCGTCAACGTCGATTGTCCTATGATTCGAGAAAAGATGTGGGTTGGTGGAGAAGTGAGGTTGAGGCCGGAGAAAAGCTCCAGGCGAGGATCCGTCTTTCTTAGTCAGCAAAACCAGGCTGTTCCCGCATTCGCTTCCCACAACTTAGGTTGCTTTCCCTCATCCTTGATGTTCCGCGCCTACAACGACCGCTTTTCATCATTTTCGATACTTAACCTGAGCCGGAGCAAGGTGCTAGATTTTTTCTGGTGTAAGAGCGGTGCATTGCTTGTTGAATAATTTCCAAGCTTATCGGATTCTGCCAGGTTTAATGAAGCATAATCCATGGTGTGGTTGATTCTGGACTCCAACAAGTCGATTTGTCTATCTATTAGTACTTTACGTCACGTTTGAAATTATTTTTGGGTCAAAGTATACATGTTAGGAGAGGAATTTTTTTTCCATTTGTTTTTCTATCCCCCCTAGGCGGTTTTTAGCTCAAGGAAAGTCAGATAGTCTAGGAGGGCTTTTGGGGTGCTTGGAATAGAGCGACAATTGAATGCATGATACGGTCAATTTACGCATAGTCTAGGCCATGAAGGGATAGACAGAGGAAGTGATGGTTGAGAGATTAGTGTCTAACTTATCTTTTGCCTCCTCCGAGAGGGCAGTCTCCCAGGATGTTGCCAGGCTCGTGCCAATCCGCTCGATGGTGGACATGACTGTCCTCGTCTTCACTGCTGGAGAAACCAAGTGCTTCCGCGAGAGCAGCAATATAACTATTGGGCTCGGCAAAAAGTAAGGAGCTCTTACCGTCAGACGAATTAGTTCCTGGAGACGAATGGTCTCCATGGGATGCACGCTCACCTTCTGATTGATCAGCGGGTGACTGTTGCTCGGAGCCATTACCAGACATCGTTCTTGCGGTGCGTCCTAGGAACTGCTCACGCTGTGCGTTGAGCTCCTCTTGTTCCCGTCTGGCTGTTCCGAGCTGTTGTTCCTGCTCATCGCGTGAGGCGTGAAGTTCTCGTTGGTGCTGCTCTAGTGACCGTAGAATGCTACGCCAGTTTTCGTCCATGATTGGCATTATTCGACGCATAAAACCCCGTTCTAGCGTGACCTGATTCGTCAAGTCTTGACACAGCTCCATCGTAGTTTCATTCAGGATGAGCATCGTCCAACAGCAGCGTACTACGCCCTCTCGTGCTCGGAGCAACCCAGCGATGTCTTCGACCGGGATTCCAAACATCACGTCTTGCATCTGGATACGCTGTTGCCAGTGGTGTCCAGTTCTGATCTGGGTGTCCAGAATCGCGCTCAGTGGCTGGAGATCAGCAGGTAGGTCTGGAGCGTGTCCATACATCAGTCTTCTGTCTCTGTCTTCGCGCGCCTGTGCACTCATACCTGGTGGAGTCGGGGTGTTTCGAACACGATTTCGGAGGTCCAAAAACTCATTTGTTTCCGCCTCCGATCTGCCGCAAGTAAGGTACTCGACCACGTAGCTCTCGATATCGCTCTCAAGTGTCCATGTGAATGGACTTCGACTTACCGGATGGGCGATGAAGTCATGCGACTGGATTCTTCGTGTCACCCACTCGTGGAATGTGACGAGATCGTTGTTTGAAGTAGCCATTGTGAAAAGTTGAATATTTTGTTGGTGATGAATCAAAGAAATTTGGGGATGTAATTGAGAGACATCATATACACGAAGAGTGTCCCTTGTCTTACACTAAGCATCTCTGTTCGCTTACCAATGTCGGCTTGTTTTCTTATTGGCCGCCCTTCACTTATCCAGTCCAGAGAGATCCGATTTCTTGTTGGATTTCCAACTAATCAGGATTACCATTCCTTCTTCAAGTATCCTCTGTTCATGAACAATAGTTTGCTTGGGTGTTTTGTTTCGAGAGGTTGTCTTGCCCTTTGTTCTGTACGGGCGTACCCTCCAGCCTCACAACAAGAACGTGGAGTTATAGCTTGTACTTTGAATGGCGCGATACTTGATTTGGAGCCGCCTCCTAGCCATTTGCAGGCAGCTGTATCGAAGGGTCTCCAGACACCTCGTTCCAAAGAAGGAGAAGAGGTCGGGACTGGCCTCCGTACCATATATGAATGCGCCAGAACGATCACGTGCCGAGGCGTTATGTTGGGATTTTAGCAGGAAATGTCAGCCAACAACAAGAGACGGATTTCTTATGGTATTCTCCTATATTAGCCAATATAAATTCCCTCATTTAAACCTTTTCCTGATGCGTTTAGTGAATGTACGCTGACTGGAAATGGAGTTCCTGACCTGAAAGCTTATCAATATGAGTCGCGCTCGCGTCGCAACATCTCGCGTCACCTTGACAACCAACAAAACTACAACCTGCTTCCCCCATCATCCGACTTGCCTTCTTTTGATCTCAGCTCTAGCATATTCAAATCACATCAGCTGGAACCCTCGATGACTAGAGCAAAAGCTAAGAAGAAGCAAGAGCGCATTGTCTGCTTTCCCTCGAGTCCCAGCTCCTTATCGCAAATCGATAAAGCACGCAGCCTCGCGGCGGTCCTCCTGCGGCTGCAGCCTCGAAGCAAACAACATCACTCTCTTGCCTTCTGTACGGTTCGACTCGCCTTCCACATCGCCTTACTCTGAACTCACATAATAACAATTGTTTGACGCACACAACGCTCCTTTAGTCAACCGAAGACAACATTAAAGACGAGTCAGCCCACCTAGCCTTGCAGCCAGCCTGCTCTTCTGCTTGACTCCTCTGCAAGTCCCAAACTGCTTCCAAGGCAAGTTTGCTCCGTCGATTCGCTATCCCCTGAAACTAGAATACTGTACTTTCACCTCTTATCGTGAATCTAATTCGCAACCCGCCAACAGTCTCAAGATGTCTTTGCTAATACCTCTTTCCACATCTAGCTCTTCTCCCTAAATCCGCACGCGCATACCCACCTACACAAGACATCAAGATGTCCGAAAATGCCGTCCCAGAAGGTCAAGCAGGCAGTGGCAGTCCTATGTCCGAGGCCAAGCCCGAGCAGAAAGCAGGAACCCTGGACATTAAGATAAAAGACCAGCAGGAGAACGAGACCTTCTTCAAGATCAAAAACCACACCAAATTTGGCAAAGTCTTCGACGCCTACTGCGATCGCCAATCTCTCGCTCGTAACACCGTTCGGTTCCTCTTCGAGGGTACCCGCGTCCAGGATACCGATACCCCAGAAAGTCTGGACCTCGAGGATGGCGACATGATTCAAGCGATGCTTGAACAGGTTGGTGGAGATGGATCAGATGCTGGCGCTCCTGCTGCAGAAGATGAAAAGCCGGAAAAGGCGGGAGTCATCAATATCAAGGTTAAGGACCAGAACGAGGGCGAGGCGTTCTTCAAGATCAAGGGCCACACCAAGCTTGGAAAGGTGTTCGATGTATACTGCGACCGTCAATCCCTCGCCCGCAATGCTGTCCGATTTCTTTTCGAGGGAGCCCGAATCCAAGACACGGATACCCCTGATTCCTTGGAAATGCAGGATGGCGACATGGTGCAGGCCATGCTCGAGCAAGTTGGTGGCGCAGACGAGGCAGGTTCAGCTGATGCGAAGCCTGAGCAGAAGCCAGAGGGCGGAGAGCACATCAACATCAAGGTCAAGGATCAAAATCATCAGGAAATATTTTTCAAGATCAAGCCAACAACACAGATCTTGAAGGTTAAGAAGGCATATTGCGATCGCCAAGGTCTTGACATATTAGCTGTTCGGTTCCTCTTCGACGGGGACAGACTTCAGGATGATGATACACCTGCTTCTAGAGAAATGGAGGACGGTGACTGCATCGATGTATTTCTGCAGCAAATCGGAGGCACGGTCGACGAAGCAATGAGCAATGGAGATGCAAAGCCAGAACCTCAGCGGATGTCTATCAAAGTCAAGGATGCCAATGGATACGAGGTTGAGTTCAAGTGTAAGAGCACAACCGTCTTGAAGAAGCTCATGGATGCATTCTGTCACGAGAGAGGCCGAAAACCCGACTCGGTTCGCTTCTTCACACCGGACGGAAAGAGGGTCACGAGCACTGACACCCCTCAGTCGCTCGCTTTGGAGGATGGTGACCTAATTGAAGTTCATGAGGAACAACAAGGCGGCGGACTCTGACGATGGTCTCCACAAAAACCTGTCACTTGACGATTGGCACACGCAGAAACGACCAGTCAAGGCAGTGATGATGATGCAACGATTTCCTTCAAATACATTCAACACAATGACACTCTACTGGCAGTACTAGCTGGCATAACATTACAGGCAGGCACATGGGATGATTTTTCTTGATCATAATGAACCCATCATTTGCCGGGACGGCCTTTGCTTTACAGGCGCATACGGTAGGGAATATCCGGATCTGACTATGAGGTCACAGGTCCTTGCTCGTTGCTTTATTCGGTCTGTTGATTACTTCGACTCATAAAATATGCGAGAAATGAAAAACTATGCCCCCAAAAAAACCTCTTGGTTTCCTTCTACTGTCGCTTTTGTCCACCATCAACCGCTATCTTTCGATCATTTCTCCACTTTTAAGCGCCTGCACGTCCTCCATATTTAGCTGGCAGTAACAGTAAGTAAGCGGGAAAGGAGCCGTCTCTGCCCATATTCTGCTACGTACTTTCAAACTTCATCTCTTTAAGTTTTCGAATCACATGCACGGGACAAAAACAATCAATGAAAAAAAGCTTGTGTTTCATCTTACTCTACCTTCCCCTCCTCCACACCATCTTTATCAACATCATCATCAGCATCATTCTCCTTCTCCTTGGCACCATTCTCCCTTTCATTCTCCATCCTCTCCCTCTCCACCGCCTCCCTCCACCGCCTCCTTCTCCCCCGCCTGTTATTCCTTCGTCTACAATAGAAACAATACCCGGCGCCTTCGGGAGGTTCAATAAAGCAGATTAGCAAGTCCGGACATTCTTCGGGGATGCAACCTGCGAGGGATTGCTGCTCGCAGCAGTACATTACGCCGTCGACGTGCTTGCAGATTGGGTGGAGGATGTTGGCGTGTTCGCACATTGCCGGGATGCGGAGTGGTGAATGGAGAGGAAAACAGAGGGAAAAGATGGAAATGGCGAGGTAGAGACTTTATAATGGTAAATGGGTATCAATGTAAGTGAGCTATGAAATGATGGGAAAGAAATATTTGAGGTTTTGCTAACGGAATTAGAAGCAGAGAATGGAGGGGTATTGATATTATTTCTGGGCAACAATGGGCCTGAAGGACTCTTTAACGGGTCTATTGTTTGATGTCTGGGGACAAGTATGTTTTGTTTCGCTCTCTTTGAAGTCCTTTGGTGTGCAACGCGATAATGGATACAATACTTTCTGTAAGGAATTCCTTTGCTTTGTCCTTCTCTTTACGCCGTCCTTCACTTTGAGAGGTCTTCATTGGGATCGTTCCTCACCAATTGCTGGTAAGTCCAGCTTCTTTGCTTCCGCAAATGTGATTTCCCAGGCTCGGAGCCACTTCTCGATGTCTTGAATTTTGGTGTACCCCTTGAAACTCTGGTATTTGTCTATGATATCGAGCTTTCGTGCTTGGTTGGTAGGTGCAAGTCGACGCTGGAGGCCGACTAGCATGCGGTGAATTGTTGTGATAATGTGGTCGAGTATTACACGAAGAGCAGCCAGGTCTTTCTTTCCCCCACCTCCTCCGTAGGAGATGGCATGTGCTTCATTTCAAGCTGGCCACCCTTCAGGGTGGGTGCCTGCGACACGTAGTGGGAGTTGGGCTCAAAACTTTCTTTCCAATTTGGTTTATGGACTGGTCAAGACTTCTCTTTTAATTCCGCTCAGAACCAATTCCAGAAGCTGTAACCCGACACATCGCCTTGTGCTCTTTGTAATGGGCGACCTGGCACGCCCGACCGCAGTACATGACCTTGTCACACCTTCCACAGCGCATCAACTGTACAGAAACCTTTTCGCACTTCGCGCATTGGGGCAGTGTCGATAAGAGGCCCCTCTCATTTCCACTTCCGCTCTCCACCATCGCCAACAAATCCTTCGTTACCTTCCTCGTCAATCTCAACACCCGCTGTTCACCCAAGCTGACGTGCGCCGCCGACCATGCGTTCCCCCCCGGAGAATAGAACCCCTCCGCGAGTTGCTCTTCCAGCTTTTCGAGTTGCGTTCCGAAGCCATCGAGAAGATCAGAAATCGATTCTACCAGAAACCGCAGGACTTCCACTTCATTTGAATCGCTGATTTTCTCAATTGCTGCTTCGCTCTGACGAGGCGCTATAATAGCAAGCTCCGATTCGTGCAGCCGTTGAATACGAAGGTATCGAAGGACGCTTCTTGGCAGAGGATCGGTGGGCGTAAGAGAGATAGTAGAGGTCGAATCGAGCCCAGCCGATACCCAGAGTTTGTGCTTTTGCTCAAAAAATGGCGCCATGGGATGCGTCATGAGAACGAGATCGTAGCTCTCGTAAGGATTACCGGGTACGACAAAGCCATAGAGACGTAAAAGACGATTGTTTGGAATAGGCCCATAATTGATGAAGAGCTGGAAGAACAATTCTAGGTAAGCGCACTGATTGGTAGCGTTAGAAAACAAGATGAAACGTACCTGATCTCCCGGTTCGTACTTTTTTCCGGCAAGAATAGAGAGGTTTCCAGAAAAGGCATCGTAGACGTGACACTGCTTAACCTCATGCGAGTGGTTCACCATATCCGCGAAGGGCGCCAGAAGTCGAATCGAATCTCCATGGGGAAGCTTAAAATCCATCGCACGACTCCACACGGTGGAGAGAGCCCACTTGTACTGAAAGATGGGAAACAAGTGTCAGTAGCTGATTCACAGCATCTTTCGCTATTTGTAATACCTACATCTTCGATGGTAAATTTGTCGCGTGGAAACAGTTCTTGATGTTGCCCAAAAAGTCGCACTACCAATTCCCTATAATCATCCTCGAACTGTCGACTCAGCTGCTTTGTGGTAGTGTAGAGGTTTGTTCCCGCGCATACTTCCAGCTCGGCCTCCGTAAAGAAGACGCTCGAAGTGTAGCTCGCAGGCAGCGCCTCCACATGGCTTCGCAGGCCATCGTACCCCGATCCGTACGATCTGACGAAGAGAATATACGTAGCTAAGGTGTCATCGACAGACAAGGGCGGCCGCGCAGAGAGAAGGGCTGGCCCAAGGAAGGGATCGGCATATGCGTGCTCGACTGTCCAGAGAACGCCATGTGGAATGGTAAGAATCTTTTCTCCTTCCTCGAATCGCCCCAGCGTTCTGACACCACGACCAGTATCCGAGAAGTCGGCAAGCTCCAAGTCATCCAAGCCTGACACTCCAGAGTGTTTTAGCCAACTTTCCATAGGATTGGACGAGAGAGTGTGTGCGGAGGAGGCCAGGAAACTACTGTTTTGTGGGCTGGCGGGGTTGCCTTTGACGCTAGTATGCAAGGTTAAATGCGATGTCTTTTGCTCTTGCTCCCCTAGGACAGTGGTCTATTTTTTAAGCGAGAAGTCACGTTACCGAATCTTTTCTTTGTTCGGATTTTCAGATGTTTTGGTCAAGAAATGCTATCAACCACCCGATCTTTGCACAACTAGAGTAGCTCTTTTAATACTTGTTGAATAGGGACTAGAAAAGTCACCCCACTTGATTACCCAAGGAATGAAAAGCTTCAGGTAAGAGAGAGATAACAAACAAAAGGAAGGGTAGGAAGGGGGGAGGGGGGTCGCGCCCACAGGCTGTCAGTTAGTCTATTTACGGGTCCTCGATTGATCGCTTTTACTCTATTGCTTTAAATCAGTCGTCAAGTGAGAGAAGAGTAATCAGCGTGAAAGGCCTGCGTTGCCCATCGAGCGGCCATAGTATGGCAATATAAGTGATTGCACAGCGAGTCAAGCGGCGAGAGAAGGGCGACGCAAATTTCAAGTTCATCGTCACACATCACGTGGCGAGTTACTCCGAGATGGGTTTCAGGGCAGGCACTCCCGTCTGTTGCACTTATCTTGTGTCCTTATGTCTTACTTAAGGCATAGATAACTAACTGATTCCCGTCCCGATCCCGTCTTGCCGCCCGAAAGCTTGGCAGCCCATCACACCACAACAACCTCAGCAACAATAGATTTTGAAGAGCCGCTGAACACTCTCCGCCAGGAGTGTGCCTAAAGCTATAAATCTCCGACTCGCTTGTGAATCATGTAGTGGTTCATTCGTCAACGGGGTCAATACAGCGCCAGGGTGATTGTACCGTCATTTGTCGTACACCAAAGCATTATTTATATTCATATTTTATAGTGAGACTACGCCTCAGGAATTGACCACAGAGCCAATCATTGCATAAGCCACAAAGCAGCAGTCCGCAGCCACTGCCGTAGGCTCCCGTCACAATCTACACTACCAATCTTGCCATACATAGCTGGCTCAGGGCGATCTACGGCGCACAGAGAGATAACAATATACCTCTGCTTCTTGACATCAAGTTCATCGTAACATCATCATTTGCACACTCAAGCGCGACAAATTTCAGTTCAAAGCTACAATTCCCCTTACTTGCGTCCCGTGCTAGCAGAGTGCTGCAATCCGTTCCCTTTCCTACTTCTTCCCATCGGCCTGTTCATAGATACTCTCGCACCCGTTGGCTTTGCGAATCAGTCTAGAGGTAAAGTGCTCCCCACGACTACATAGCAAAGCTTCTATTCTGCGCTGGAACCAACACCAAGTCTTGGGTCAGCAGCAGTCACGAGACAGTTCACTGGTTGCCAAAAGCCCACTTTCGCCAAACAATCACCATGTCGGCTGGTGATATCATTGCTGTCGTGACTATCCTCATCAATGTGGGGACGGATCTCTACAATCGAATTGACTCTGTCAAGCAAGCTGCCGACGATCTTCTGCTGCTCACCGCCCATCTTGAAGTTCTGTCGAAGGTGTTTAAGGGATCAGAGAGCGACATCATCATGGCCTATTCGTCAGAGTTTGTAAGGATGCTAGGTATCCTGAGAAGTATTCAAGAGTCATACAACAAGTGTGCAAAGGTCCTAGGCGTCGAACCTGCTGGAGCGACAACTGCGACTCATAAGATAACGATAAATGGCAAAAGTTTTACCAAGCGGGTGGTGATTTTTGCCCGGATCCCTGGCATTCTCGCCGAGATTCGGTATAAGGCCGAACAACTTCAAAAGATATCTAGCATACTATCTGTTTCATTTCTCTCCGACGTCCGGAACCATCAGAGGAATGCGTGTGGGAAGGAATCTCTTCATTCTCTTGGCACGAAAACCACCCCATTGCACGATAATTTGCTGGACCTGGACTTTAGCACGGGATTCGCTAGCATCGACCGGATGGTGGAAAACCTCATGAAGGAATGCAAACACCTTGAGCACCAGCTTCAGGAGACTACTCTGTTTCCCGACACGTCGGCCGTTCAAGATTATCAAATGCAAAACCCAGAAGGAGCATCATTTTGGAAGGATCGATTCCAGAAAGGCAAACTTTACGCCTCGGCTCTTCGCTATGAGGTAATGACGCTTCAAGCATCGCCCAACCTTTCCTTCTATTCGCCATGTCGCATATTATATTGACATGTGGCGTTCTCAACAGAAATATTATGTTTCTTGGGCACGCTTCGTACATGAGGTTGAAACGTCATTCATTCTCAAAATGATACCGACTGGGACTTTTGAAACCGAAAACCTAGACCGTGTTCGCCTACAAGGGTCTCGTTATTCAATCAATCAAGGTGGCATACGTCGTCTTTCCACCATCCGGCCTCTCTGGCTCCCGGCTCTTCGATCCGCTCTCGATCCGCTGCACAAGGGCTACGTTAAACCTGAGGATTATTTCGGATTAATACACGAGTATTCCTTGTCCGACACACTGAGAAGGCTGGTCCTCGAAAGCGCAGGCTATGGTACGCTTGTCGAATGTGAAAGAGCGTCCGGCGATCTTGCCTTACCGGCGGCAATCGAGTCTCCTTCTGGCCATATTGGGTGGATATCTGCTCAAATCGTGGCCGTTCCAACACCTGATGAACTTGGAATCGTCACCGTACAGGAGGTCATGGAATCAAGCAACGATGCTCTCTTTGCTTACTTCAATGGAATGGCCGGGGACGTTCACGTTTACGTCCGTTACCTCCAAACTGGCCAAATCGAGCGGAAGAGTCTCTCAAAGCAAGTTCGTCCGGTCGGAGGCATTTCTGTTGGTGCTGCATTGTCCATCCATTACGAGCTGGATTCAGGCGATCATGCCTGGAGCTGCGATCTTCGCATCACCGAGTTCAAGGCATGTCAAGGTGGAGAGTACATTATTACAGCATGTTGTGGGTCAACTTCAGTCGAATTTTCCACGAGGCCTGTCAAAGCTTCGTCCGTCATTATGTTACACGGTAAAGACAACTCCTCAAGTTTCACCATACCGGAGTTTGACTACACGCTTTTGGGGCCGTCGAAGGTATTCATCCACCCGCCGAAAGTTGGTGAGAAGGTTCAGGTATGTACTCCCTCGCTAGAAGACTACGTCAAACATCTTTTGAAATGCGATTCTCATTCTGTGAATGGCTAGATCGAGTACGACGGGTTCTGGTATGATTCAAAAGTCACGGTAGTGGACGGCGATGAGATCGAGTTCATCGGTTGGGACAATTTACCGAAAGAAGGCGAAACTAGCATTACACAAGCACGAGACGGCGGTGAAGCAGAGGAGAATGATTCCGGCAACCTGTGCTTTCCCGAAGAGCAGTTGACCCAACTCGGGAAGGGCACGCGGCGACTCTGGCGACCCTGGCGGAGAAGCATCATCAAGTACGACGTTCGACCTTATCGTTGCTTCCATGTCGGCGACACTATTGAGGCACCCGTCATGTATCCGGATTTCCGATTCCATTACCATGTTACCGACATTTCACAACTCTACCTTCCTGCTCGAATCGTTGATGTCCAAGGTGACCAGTATGTGATCGAATTCGATCCGGCGCTCTCGGTTCATGGCTGGTGGCCGGGGAGAATGCCAAAGGGCAAAAACATAGACCTAGCACCGGAATCAGGCGTTATGGTGGAAAATCCGTTCGACTTCAATCGCGTGACGTTGGGCATGGATCGGGTACGTCCTTTCGTTGCGGGACCACGACCAGCTCTGGGTGTTCAGTCCGCGAAGCCATTTGGGTGGAGTTCATTTCAGGGTGTTCATCTCTGCGAACTTGATGACCTTCTGGAGGACAGTCTTTGGAACAAGGACCGCGATAATAAGTGAGCAGGCGGCCAGATAATCTGAAGCCCATTCGCAAGTTAGGGCTAACCGTTCGGCTCCACCTTTTCATCTACGTCGTGCCTAGGAGGTGCGGGACACCTATGCGCCAATTCGCCAGCAATAAGCAAATGTGGCTGAATTTCTCAAATCATGTTACAATTACTAAGTATATACTTTGGTAGCGGGCGAAATAAGGTCAATAGGTTTCTAGCAATTTCTACGATGCAAGGGGTTCACAGGAGTAGCCCAACCAATGAATACAACATGTCTCTCGGCTACTTTTACCTGCTGTTTCTACTGCAAGCACCTACCATTTTGCAGCTTCAGGCATAGAACCAAGATCACATATTCTTGTCCCGAAACAACCATGACAGCCAGAGCTTACTCGCAACCAGAAGTTCCGAATTCAAGCCCTATTTTTTGACACCAAATTGCCTTTTCACGTTTGGTAGTCAATCTAGAGAGAAAATCCTGTTGGAACTATCAGGTATTACGCTTCACTTCACCCTTCACACAGTGAAGAAACAAGAACAAGTTACATGAGTGATGAGTTCTTGTGAATCCTAAATTGTCTCCCATGTGAAGTCACTTCGTCATGAAGTCAGATTCATATTCTCTTCCATCATTTACTTGGGACTGTGAATAACCATACCGAAGCTTTCCGCCACTACAAGTACTTCCCGTCTCTTCCTCAGCACAAAGTCCTTTTCCAAAACCCTTCAAAAACAAACCTACTTAGCACCGTCAATATCAATGCCTCACACCGCAACAAGTACAGCATCATACAGTAACTCGCATTCAGATGCAGCTCAGGACACTTCTCCTCACGCTCGGTGCGTTAGCAATCGCTGTTTACAGTGTCAACACCATCATCCAAGCCGACTCCCTTCCATGCGTCCCCAGCAACGACCCGTCAACTTGCCTCTTGAACTACGAAATCAAAAGCGGAGCTGCAATTGACCTGGCAGACCCCGAAGTCACCGCTTCCGCTTTCATCTACTCTAATACTTGCCTCCAGCTCGGCCACAAGGAGGTTATAGTTCCAGAAGAGACACCAATCCTCAGCTGGGGTCTCAGCTTCAGTAAGCCTCTGGTCCTGGGATCCGAGAAGAGACCTGATATCCACTGGTGGACGCCATGGTTTACCTACGACGGAGACGTTATGCTTATGAAGACTGCGCTTGTCAGGGTACGTCCTCGACTGCCAGTCATAAGTGTTCTTGTCAGTTTCAGTGCAAGCTGTGGGTCACGAGCTAGATTCGGGAGCGGGATCGATATATGAGAGAGTCGCGAGAGTGTATCAAAAATGACTCGACTTCCGACACCCGAACATACACAGGAATGGATGGCGTGAACATGGAGATGCTTGCGAGCTGAAGGACGAAGTATTATTACATTATAGACGTGACAAAGAGGTTTGAGGTAGACATGAAAACAAAAATTCGTTTGCGAGATTTTTCCATCCATTTCCAATAAATTTATTTACCACACTTTCAGGCAGTGTCACCGAGACTGCTTCACTTTCCGCGATTTGCGTGAAAACATGGTAGTTGCCGTCACATAATGTCCCGAGAAGAACATATAATTAAGTCTTAATGAGATGAAGATGAAATGTGACATGCTTAGAAGAGACTCTGGTACAATCGACATACATCTACAGGATCTTCGTGGATCCTTGTCTTTGCGTCTTCGGATGATTCATCTGTTGTTTTGGCTGACAAGTGCTTCGACTAGTGTGGGAAGACAAAGGAGTCAAAGCCAACAATAGAGCGCAATGTTATAAATTCCGGATCAGTCTTCTACTGGAGATATCCTGCGTCTTTCCAAAACTCTTTTGACCATTCACAGCTGTCTGCTAGTCTGGCTGGCAGGAATAAGTTTGTTGACTTCAATCACCAGTCGGCTATTTGTCGGCCAATTCGTAGATCCGAGCCGAATTGAAGCTCTAGGAAACCAGATGGCCACTTCGAGCTTACATATCGACCTTCTCCGGCGCCTCTTCCCAGCAACACCCAGCGTTTTCGCCAAACAAACTCGCAATGCCTTCTTCTGTCAGTATCGGCTCCCCAGCAGAGTTCAGCAAGCTGCTGAGCTCCTCCACCATCGTGATCGCAGATTGTACGTCCCCCACCTCTCCCGCGCTGCCTCACCAGCTAACACCCCTCAGTCTACGCAGACTGGTGTGGACCATGCAAGACTATCGCACCCACCTACGAGTCCCTCGCAGCGAAATACTCGAAGCCAAATAAGATCACCTTTACCAAAGTCAACGTCGACAGCCAGCAGGAGATTGCGCAGAAATATGGCGTTAGAGCGTACGTTTGCGCCTCCAAGAATCGAGTTCTGGCTAACAAAGTAACAAAAGCATGCCAACCTTTATGATCTTCCGATCAGGCAGCACAATAAACACAATCCGCGGCGCCGACGTTCGCGGACTCACAAATGCCATCGAGGCCGCTGTTAAGATGGCCGGCGCAGCTGGTCCCTCCTACTCGTCTGTTGGACGAACACTCGGCGGACCTGCTCCCCGAGCATCCCTATCCCGCGGCTTCAACTTCAAGGGAATAATCGATGCGATCATCGGCTTCCTGGGCCTGTACTTTATAAGCCTGTTTTCGTTCGATGCGTATGTAGCTGCTGAGAACAGCCCGTTCAACATTCACAAGTCTGGGCAAGGACACGTCGCTACGTCGAGAGGTGGGAAGGTTGAGAAGAGGAGCGGAGCTGCGACAGCAATTGGAAAGAAACTGGGCACGATCGCGGATTTGGCGGATAAAGATTAAGGGGGGATAAGAATGGAGTTGGGCGTGGAATTTAGGCGCTATCAGGGCGTCTGGAAAGAGGATATTCGAATTGGCATTCTTTACAATTGTATTTGCGTTAAATCAACGGACCTGCTTCATGACATTTGCTCATTAAATTGTGGCTCTGGATTGTACTGCCACCGCAATTTGTAGCTCTAGCGTAGCCACTTCATTGCCGGCGGATCGAGTGATCGAATGCAACCCGGCGTCCACTCTAGATTCTGCTTTGGGATGAAAAGCTTTGATCAGGCAGTCCTTTCCTCCTACAATCTCTCTCTCTACAATGACTAATGTGCTGAAGCACAGATTCTTTAGTTGCATTTGGTATTTATCTCATGATCAGACCTAGTAGTCGAGTCTTTGCGTTAAGCTTCATAGTCCTCTGCTCTCTCACAATATCTGCTTTGTTCTGCTCCTTTCTCTCTCCAAGCTCTCAGCTACTCTTCCTCCTTGCTCACCTCCTGTCCCTGTCTCTGCGCCTCTGTGACAAATGTCCTGAAGGCACGCGCGGGAACATGCTTCATGTACATCTCGTCGAGTTCTTCGTAAGACCGTCCAGCGGTCTCCGGCTGATAGAAGTACACATAGATACAGGACAGCACAGATAGGCCACCAAAGATGAATGAGATCTACGAAAAGTCAGCGCACTTCTTAATCATAAGATGCCTGTGAAGCAAACCTTTGCGCCAAGATTGGCCTTGTCAGGATTGAACAAGTACGGCAATACCAGATTCCACATCGTATACCAAGAATTCTGGACCGCGATTCCGATGGCAATCGTTTTGATACGCAGTCTCGATGTTGCATTTTCCGTCAGAATGGTATACGCCGTACTTCCTATCGAGATGTTGTAGAAGAAGCCGTATACGACCATGAACGCAATGCAGCCTTTGAGTGCCGGCACACTGCCCACTGTCGCAAGACCGCCGGCTAGCATCAGAATAACGGTGAGAACGGCGACACCCCAGAGTGTAAGATTGCGGCGTCCGACCCGGTCGATGACGAACCATGAACAGATGTTGCCCACCATCGAGACGACTTGGAGTACCACGAAAAGCTGGAAGGAGAATGCGGTACTGAATCCAGCGAGTCTGTGGATCAATTTATAAGCTTCTGATTTTGACCCTTGTTTTGATTTTCGAGAGTATGAAGCACTTACTGGAAGTAGTACGTCGAGTATCCAGCGATGAAAATGACCCCACCAAGCGCTTGGATGGAAAGCGGCGCAATGCTGATGATGGTGCGTCGCAAATTGGACTTTCTGAAGCACTCGAGATAAGTGGCACCCTCGGTCTCCCGTTTCACTTGCTCCAGAGTGAACTTGATAACTGCCAGTCGCTTCTCTCCTTCGCCATTTTCGGTATAGCCTAGACGCGCGAGACTTCGTAACGCTTTCTGGTCCTCGCCTCGACTGCAAAGCCACCATGGAGATTCGGGCATGAAGACAACGAACAGAGCTGCAAGACCTGCAAAGCCATATTGAGCGCAGAAAACTGCTCGATAGGCCCATCTTGTTTCCATGGTACCAGTGGAATTGAGAATTAGAGATGCTGTGAGTGGCCCGATAGTATATGCTAGAGCGATGAGGCAGGTCAGAAGCCCACGGATAGCCTAGAATATGTAGTCAGCATTGTTGTTCTGTGCTTATGATTCTCTCTTAATCCTAATGGATATCTCCTTGCTTCAGGCAGGCTGAGGAGGTATACGGGGTACTTACGAGAGGGCTGATCTCGCCGACATATGTTGGACAGATAGCTGCCAAAACTCCGACCGCAAGTCCATTGACAAACTTGCCCGCAAAGAATAGTGAATTTGTAGTTGAGACGAATTCCATGGTTATGGATCCAAACGAGACAGCGAGGAATGCCATCACCGTCTTCTTACGACCAAGCAGATCGGCGAAGAACCCGGCAGTCAAGGCACCGATTGCAGTACTGCGAAACGATTAGCCAACTTTCCCGAACTCACTTGTCAGTGCATGAGGCGCTCACTTACGAAGCAACAGGCCCTGCACTGAAAGCAGCTTGCCACTGCGCTGGAATGACATATGTGCCACCGTCAACGTCGAGATAGCCGAAGTCTTTTCGGAATTGAGGGATACCAATCACGATTCCAGAAGCCTGGTTTTCGAAACTGACAACGATGGTCATCCAGACAGCGTACATGCACCAAGCGAATACCCAGGGATTCTGCTTGATTGCTTGCATTCTCGTTTGTTGATGGTCTTCATGAGAAGCGAGATGCGCGACTGCATCGCTCTGTTGACCAGAGAGAACTTCGCAGTGGCTTATGCCGCCAGTCTTCTCGTGGTCGACTTCCATGATGTTCAGAGATTGTTTGGCAAATGAAGCTTCGCACCAATACTGTTGTCGAGGAAGTGAGTTGTTGATGACAGAAGAATGAAGATGGTGCTGAGCCCTGAGAGTCTTCTGAACCTGGGGGAATAGACTTTATAGACTAAAACAATAGTGGCTCGGAACCGAAGTGGTGCGCGGGGTGGTAGGGCCGAATCTCAAAGAATGGCAACGAGGACACTGACACGTCTACCATCCATGCAGCAACTGTCTTAAAGAACTATCAAGCCGAATGTAGAAACCCACAAGCTTCATGTTCTTCTCGACGTCTATTGGCTATTAGGCATGATTACACACAAGAGAAAGTCAAACCTGACTCGGAAACTCTGATTCTGGAAGGACGAACCGTCATGAGTATTCTAGATCAATGATCTAGAAATTTGACTCAGCTTCAATTCTGGGAAAGTTTTTCGAGCCGGACAACTGCCTATTGGTGCGTCTAGGGATCCTTCGAAGTTTCGGGGTTACAGTTTCCATAGGGTTACAGTTCCCAAAAAGAGAGGAAGAAGGGCGGCTTCTCGCCGTCGTCGGGGAGGTATCGAGCTGTCGTGTGATAGTAAAACAAGCCGCCCCGAGCAGTCTGTCAATGAGGCTTGCATGGTTCATTCATGTTGAAGGGATGGCAATTGGGCCGCCTATGAGATGGACAAGGCTCAATGCTCAATGCCGTCAAAACTATTCGATGGTTAATGTTTGACCAAACCACTTGGAGCCTTCAGATGATACAGATCCCGTATATTTTCCGACGTTGTCCCTGAGATGTGCCGTGATGGGACAGGGATTGGAGTTGGATTGAGGGGAAGTGGGGATGCGGGGATGTGGACTTGCATGATCCATCCAACTGGGCACGGGCGACGCTCTGCCGGGAACCTTGGATATTGCTGAGCATCATAATGGAATAAAAAGTGACTGATAAGAAAGACTTTCTATCATGAAGCTTCTGGAGGGCTGGTTTCTCTAGGAAAGAGCAAAAATGTTGACAGCACGTCAAGTCAACCAATCAACGATCTGACGCTGTAATCGTTCACGATGCCTCTGTCTCGGCCCAGATATTGGCGTCGTTAGATTCCATGTTGCATTATCCGAAGATGAAGCGAAGATTCCTGGAAAGTTTACCAGTAATAACCTTTCAGGCGAGGTAGATCGTACACATCATGCCATCCCACTTCCCCGCCGTGTCTGTGCATATCTCGGAAGTGGACTTCGGGTCTTGTACCCATGCATCAACATGTTTCCGAGTCATGTAAGCGAACTGTCCACTCCTTTCTTGACCGTTCTTGTCACGTCCACCAGCATCCACTATTTGTTGTCCGCAGGAATACGCGTCTTGTTTCTTGTCCTATAAGATCGTATGTGCCACCGTCCTGTCTTTTATCATCATTTTTCTTCCCAATTTGTATTTCTCACTATGACTAGTTTTACAAAGACAAGCAGAGGGACGGATTCTGCAATCCATACTTCAGCGCACCATGTCATCTCAGATATAAATCCTCTCATCTATGGAGGCTTTACAGAGTAGGAAGAGCCACCATCCTGATCTTGAAATTGAGCAAAGTTATACTGACAAGATCACAGACACATGGGACGCTGTATCTACGGTGGACTCTACGACCCAGAAAACAAGAATGGCCTCATTGACAAGAATGGGTTCCGAACAGATGTCATTGATTGCATGAAAGAGCTTCAAGTTCCTGTCGTTCGTTACCCTGGAGGCAATTTCGTGGCTACTTATAAATGGCTTGATGGGGTTGGTCCAAGGGAGAAACGGCCAAAGAGACCAGAACTGGCATGGCAGGGAACAGAGTCGAATCACTTTGGTACTGATGAGTTTATGGAGTGGTGTAAGATCGTGGGCGCTGAGCCATATTTGGCATTGAACATGGGGACAGGGACATTGGAAGAAGGTAGGTCTTTAAGTCTCCTTTGTACCATGCCACCGGCTAATATAGTCCGGTAGCACTCGCTTGGGTAGAATACTGCAATTCTGATAAAGACACTTACTATGCCAATCTTCGTCGAGAGAACGGCCATCCAGAACCTTACAGTGTGAAGTACTGGGCTCTTGGCAACGAGGTCTGGGGTCCATGGTGAGTTTGCAAAAAAGCATTTGGCGTTCCACTGACTGACGAGTTCTGTCTAGGCAAGTCGAACAAGATACTATGGAGAGCTACGCGAAAAAAGCCCATCAATGGGGAAAAGGTAATTATACTAAAATTCTCGACCGGGATACTGCGATTCTGATAAATTTCAAGCTTTGAAACTCCTCGATCCGTCCATCAAACTGATTCTCTGCGGCAAGAATGGTCACAGTGACTGGGATCGATACGTGCTACAGAAGGCGATGCGCTGGGCTGACATGCACTCAATTCACATGTATACCTTCGATAAAGAGTAAGATATTTCCCCACATCGTCATGGACCTCTGCTCACTAGTAGAACTCTAGGCATTACGCGAATGCTACATCACCCCTAGCAGCCGAGCGAGCCATTGAAATTACAGCCTCTCTTATCGATCTCGCCCGTTGTGATTTTGATTATGAGGGTTACATGACAGGCCACATCTCCACAGCACCCGCACACCATCATCGACCAACCATCTGCTTCGACGAGTGGAACGTCTGGGACCCAGCCCGAGCTCCAGGATACAAAGGGGCCGAGGAGCTCTACGATGTGAGTGATATGCTAGCTGTCGCCGTATGGCTTAATGTCTTCATCCGCCAAAGTAAACACATCGGCATGGCGACTGTGGCTCAGAGCGTGAATGTAATTGCACCTCTGATGACTACCGCTTCGGGAGTGGTCAAGCAGACGACTTACTGGCCATTGCTGCTTTTCAGCCGTTATATGCGTGGCAAAGCTTTGGCTACTCATGTGTGTGCTGAGACTTATACTGGGAGAACATTTCCGGAGTGGTTGGCAAGCACACGAGATTTGCCGCTGCTTGATGTCTCTGCTGCGCTAAGCGAGGACGGTTGGGTGAATCTGGCGGTGGTGAATATTGATGAAGAGAGGGATTTGGAGACAGATGTTCCTACTGATTCCGGCGCAAATGGAGAAGTGCAAGTCTACACTGTCGGAGGAAGACAAAATGGCATCCGAGACAATAATACTGAGGAGAATAAGAAGGTCTCTATCCACGAGTCGACGTGGGATGGCAAGGGAGGAAAGTTCATCTTCGAAAGGAGAAGTTTCACGTTATTGAGATGGAAAGCTCAGATATAGAATACATAGATGCAACTATAGGCGTTATTCGATGGACCTCGAGCAAAGACAGGATGTTTACTTCAAATTCCTGTACCAGCATTGGCGCACGTGTGAGTCGTTCCCATATTCCCATTACCCCGCCCCCTTTTGAACGATGTCCTGATTCAGCGGCGAATTGTGTTTCAATTTTATGCTGAATGATCACCTTTTGTTTCTCTCATAGACTTGGACGATGAATCGGATTATGCGAGGCTCGCATGTGGATGATGTCCTACAACTTGAGGAGCATTTGACTGTCATATGAACAAGCCTTCCAAGAAATCAAGCGAGACATGGTGAAAGTTTTGCGAGTGGACCTTGAAGATCGCTCGCCAATTGAATCCACACGCAAACCTTTTCCAAACACAACAAAACACTTTGTCTGACTATTCATTTAACGGCAGCTTATTCGCCGTGACAGAGTCCAGAGTCTATCATGACCACTTTGCGAATATCCAGAGCGCTCACGAGTTCAGATTTATGTCAAATTGTCAACACGAGTATCTCGTGTTTGTGGGACCTCGTAACTTACGCAATGAGGTAAGAGGAGACAAGCTTCCCTGGCATGCTGAGCAACACGCCTCAGGGCATGGTGATTCTGATGACTGGAGAATGTTATTTCTGGAATTATCGCGCAGCAAAGATGGAGCTACTTGCATCAGCATGGCCCATATGAATCAGATTTGTTTAGTACATAGGTAAATTCTTGAAACAGCGTTCCTCGTTCCTTGCCTTGTTACTAAAGAAAGGAAGATATTTCCCCCTTGAACAACGGTACTGACTCTTTCCTTGAAGAGGGTGATATTCCTTGCTGTAAGAAGATTCATATATCCGAAAATTAAATCCCAATTATTTTGGCGCCCCAAGTGGACCCGATAAATCCGACGAATCTCCTTGTTAAGGTTGCCGGATCTTCGCGATTTTAAGGTTAATTGTGGGCAATTAAGCTTGCCCCATGATCGGCTAACCTTAAAGCAGTCTGGGTTGCCAAGTTCCCTTATGTCAGCTTGACGGCGCAGCCATTGCAGCCATTCCTTCGTATTCTTCTGCTTCTAGATTTCCAATCTGGCCCGATTCCTCGGCTTCTTTTCTCCTGCGATGGGAGCAACATGATTCCGCGAAGCATTTCTCGCCGGCCGCTGAGGGCCGTTGCTTTCGCTGCTATTGTACTTCTCTTGGTATACTCATTCAATGGAGTATCCTTTTCTGATTTTGGCGGGCGCGGGTATCATAGTTGGCGTTGGCAGTCCTCTGCTGTGTCCCCCTGTATGTGTCAATCGCTGCCCCTTTTCGCTCTGTGTCTTGAAAATCTTGATTCGGGCACCATGTCTTAAAGCAGGATTACATGCAAGGCCCCTTACTTTGTAGACCTTGTGCTAATTCATACGAAGTCAATGAAACTGGAAAATCCCCTCGAGCAACTGTAGCGCGCGATGTACAGATTATTGTCAAAACTGGTGGTTCGGAACCACTTGGTCGACTTACGACGCAGTTAGCGACACTGCTTACCGAAGTTCCAATGCAAAATCTCCTACTCTTGTCTGATCTCGAAGAAGATATTGGATTCTACCGTGTTCATGATGTGTTGAAGGATATCCCGGCAGAGGAGCGAGCAGCCTATCCCGCATTCGCTTTGTACGATCAACAACAGGCGCTCAAGGCAGAAGGAAAGGACACAAGAGCATTGAATGGGTGGGAGTTGGATAGATACAAGAACCTGCCGATCAAGCGCAAACTATGGAATGCTCAACAGTATACGAAGAAGGAGGAACGAAAGAAGTGGTTTCTTTTCATAGACACGGACACTTGGGTCGAGTGGGACAACCTTTTCGAACTTCTGGGGCATCTGGATTATAGGGACAAGCTATATATGGGGAGCCCCGTTTGGAGGAAACCGCTGATAGAGTTCGCGCATGGAGGTAGTGCATATGTTTTCTCATACGGCGTATTGGAGGCACTCAACAAGCCCGACTCCCATAACCTTGGTACACCATTGTATAGTCAATACGGAGTTAACGTGACCGATATATGCTGTGGCGACCTCGCGGTGGCTCTGGCTCTGAATGACAGGGGAATTGGAATGAAGGGGTACTGGCCAATGTTCAATGGAGAAATTGCGGCAACAAGTCCATATGGAGATGACCACTGGTGCGAGCCAGTCATTTCGTTCCATCACATCGGAGAGTCAGAATTGGATGATTTCTGGAAATGGCATAAAGCTTGGAAGGTCAAAACGAAGGGACTGGTGAGCACTTCACCACGGCATTTGAGGTTCGACGCTAATGCCTAACAGCAACCACTTCTATACAAGGATGTGTACGAATACGTCAAGGATGGTTTCATGGACAAGCGTGAAGATTGGAACAACATCGAGGAAGTCACCAGACGTTTAGACGCTGCGACCTTCGAAGACTGTAGGGATGCTTGTGAGGTTGACAGATTTTGTTATCAATTTACCCACCACGGAGCTACGTGCGATTTGGCGCATTACTTCCGAGTAGGGCGAACCCGGCCTGCAGAAAAAGGAAAAGATAAGTTTGTTGCTGGTTGGCATATGGGTCGGATCAACAAGTTCATTGCGAACAAGAAGTGCAAGACCGCGCACTGGGTCAAGTCCAATCCCTGATTTATTTGGGCAGCTTGATCTCTGGGTATTCGGCGATCGATTGGATGTAAATCATTGGTATTTATAGCTTGAGGACATATTGCTGGGTTGGCGGGTAGCTGGATTTATGGCACTGGAATGACAAATGGGCGAGCGGACTGGAAGCTCGAACTTTAGACGGGGGAGGAATTGGTGTTATGATTTACTAGATCTCAACCACAGCTAGCCATATAATGAGTCAGTCTACGATTTTTATGCAAGGGTTTCTGAGGTATGACTGTGCTTGGGGGGGGGAAAGCTGGTCAGGCGAGTCAAGGTTATGTATTTATGCGACTACGTTGTATCTATTCAAATTTTAGATCACAAATTCAACACTCTCACACACATTCCCAATCATGAGAGACCCTGTCAACTTCATTTGAAATGGACCATCATGACAAGAGATCGTTCTTGGATCGTCAGGAACAAGCTTCTACCCGTGGCTCCACTTTTGATACCATCGAGATAATGCCCTAGATAATTACTAATCGACAAATCTGACCTCTTCACGTACTTCACCAGGTCTCAATTTTTTTGAGCTGGGATCCGTCCTCTTTGTATCTGCAATTTGTGCGTTGCTTCGTCCGAAGTCGCAATGTCACTATATAATGTTCCAGCTCTTCCTCATCTTTTTCGCATCAACCGAAAAACCTCAATCCTACCACCATCCTCCTCATCCTTCGATGCCCAATTTGGCGGCGTTCTCCCTCCAGCCCAGACTTTGACCACTTATCATGGCACAACAACATATTATATCATCAAGCCCTCCCACCCCTCGCCCTCCAGCTCTCCTCCGCGCCATGTAGTCCTCGTTCACGGGGTCGGAACCCCAGCAATCGGTCTCCTTCCCCTCGCTACCCTCCTCGCCGCCTCATCCACGCCCACAACAGTTCTGATCTACGACATCTGGGGCCACGGCCTCTCATCTACACCTGCTGAGACCCACACACCAGGTCTCTTCCACATCCAACTTCTCGGCCTCCTCTCACATCTCCAATGGACAGGTGTACATCTCATCGGTTACTCATTCGGCGGTATCATTGCCGCTTCGTTCATACAATTTCACTCTTCAGCCGTTGAGTCCCTCGTCCTGATCGCACCAGCTGGCTTGCTCAGGCGAGTAAATCAAAGTGCATGGACGCGGTTCATTGATTTCGGCGGCTGGGGATGGGGATGGGAAAGTTTGAGTGCGAAGCGGATCTACGACTTCCTCGGCCCCGGTCCTGTCGAAGAGAGCTGGCAAGAGAATTTCAAAGAGAAGGGACTGGCAGCTATTCCTCGAAACGCAGTGCAGATCTGGGAGAAAGAGAATCACGAAGGGCATGTGGCGAGTTTGGTTAGCATGTATCGTTATGGAGGAATTTATGATATGCATGAGACGTATCGGAGTTTGGTGGAGAGAGGGATGGATACGAAGACTTTGGTTCTGCTTGGGGAGACGGATGGGTTCTTTGAGAAGGAGTATATGATAGCTGAATTAAAGCAACTCGGATGGATGGGAGAGGTGAGGGTTGTGGAGGGGGTGGGGCATAATGTTGCGGGTGAGAAGACGAAGGAGACCAGGGAGTTTGTGGAGGCTTTCTGGAAGGCATTGGCTGGTAAATAAGTACTTGAATTCGCGAAGGCGACATTAAACACTTTCGAATGTTCCTAAAGCGTAGACAGCCTTCTAAGGAGAAATCAATTGAGCATCGACTGTGTAATGTGTCAAATGGTGCCCTTTGGCATAAAATGTAAAGATTGAGCTGCTAAGCTCACATTGTGTTTAGCATCTAAAAACAAAAAAATTAAAGGACTCACCCTTTCTAGGCCTCATCTTGGCTTTGAACCACACAAGGCGCGACAGAATATGGAACGCAGGATCGGACACTCGTCACGTGGGATCGTCTCGTGATTCGGATCTTTTATACGTGATGTTTCTGTCTATTACACAGCTTACTACATTCACTTCCTGACGTCGCAAGAGTTGATACCAACAGGTGTATTGACTCTCTAAGTAAGCACCATATCGAATGCCAGAGTTTCTGAGCGACATCATTCAAGTCAACATGGAATCCCCAGAATCCTACACCCTCTGTTTCAACAAGTGGTCAATCTGCTCGCAGATGGTCCAATTGACTTTGCGAACCCAAAGAGGATGAGTCCCCAATGGCCGTAGAACAGAAGGAAATTGACATCCTCAAGTCCGGACAGCTGGAAGGAACATACCTGTTGGAAATAAATCCTAAAGGACAAGTTCGTATACCCCGCACTTGCAAATATGACCTCCTAACCATATCATAATAACAGGTACCAGTGCTCACACATCAATCCAAACTACCAAACCCGATCGCCGATAGCCTGGATATCACCCACTTCATTGCCGGCAACTACCCGAGTCTCCTGCCATCAAGCCACAAAAACGAGATCCTCGAACTCCTCAGAGAATTGCACGGTATCAACTACTTCTCACTATCCTTCGGCAGCAAGCCTGCAGCAGCAAAAGCACAGGAATTAGCCATGAAGAAGAAGATCGCAGTCCCCGGACTTTCAGAGAAGTACCGCAAAGCCCTGGAGTTCAAGCTGAAAATGTGAGCGCTCTGAGCTCCACAAATCAGACCAAATGAGCTGACAACGTAGTGTACAAAATGAAAAGGTGAATGGAGTGACAGATAGCGAAATCAAGGCTCAGGTCGAAAACTCGAAGAAATTTCTCGCGAAGATCGCTGATCTCTATGAACCTGCGAACGGGCCGTGGATATGGGGCCAGAGAAACCCAACTGCACTGGATGTCCAAGTGGCTGTGTTCATAGCAAGGCTTCATGATGTTCGTTGGTGTGGATTGGTTCCTGCGAAGATCGCTCAGTTGCGTGAAAATGTAATTGGGGACATTGGAATGGCAGGAGTTGTATCAGGGGCGAAGTACAATGTTCAGTGTGCCCGGTCCGGGAGAGAGTTGAGGAATGAGAAGGGAATCCGTACTAGCACGACGAAGAAGACGATTTGAATAGCACTAGGATTGAACTTGCCGCCTCAGATGGCTGAGAATACTCATAGGTTTCTTTGTTATCTCATGGGGGCTGCCTCTCTTAACTTTCGACTCAACACTGCTTTCGCGACAGGGAAAAGGAGGATGGGGACTTCAGTAGGGCAATTTGGTCATTTGGTGATTGAGCAACTGAATGGTCCATAGAGTGGCGATTTCCGATCGGCATATGAGAAATGACTTGGGAGGAGCAATCATTGTGCGTAGCAGAATGTAAACTTTCATGAAGTCTTCAACCCCTCTGTCTACTTTCGGTAAGTAAATACGAATACGGGATAGGTGGAGGAGAATGGGTTCGATCAGTAATCTTTATTTCCATAGTGCCTTGCAAAGGACTAATGTGTGACGAATTAAAGTTCAATTTAGTGGATCCTGTGGGTGTCAAATGGTGGAAGTCCGCAATGCGGGAAGTTTAAAAGTGCGTAGCGTGACGTACGGACGTTACGGAGCTAAGAACTTTTGCTACCCAGCTTCCGTTTGCATGTCGGCACTTGTTCCATGATGTTTATTTTTATGGCTCCATCTCCTTTGAAATGCGGTACATGAAGATATTTTGGGTTTCGATACCCACGTCGTCTCGGAACACGTCTAGAGATAAAGTCCGTTTTCTGGGAAACCAAAGCCCCACTTTGGCCACAACTCAAGTATGGACAGGGATGCTTCACAAGAAGTAGATGATCTGGAAGTGTCTGTAGAAATGCCCATTCGATAATATCCAGACACTCCATTGGTCCAAATGTTGTTGTAAGGAGGGACTCTGCACAAATTTGGCCGTCATTCGTTTGCCAAGGGCAAACATGTCGGAACAATCAATCGCTCCGTGAACATATCAGCCAGCAGCGCCCGGGTCCACGCTAGGTTCAATAGAAGGATTTTGAACTCAATATTGGTCATTGACGATCAGGCATTTCGAACACTCCGAGAAAGATACGCGCAGTAGGACGTTTTTTCAAGGACCACTCCGGCATGGACCCTGTGAAGTGTATCATACCACGGCATTCGTGGCGACATAGAGGGAAGATAAATAGGTCGTTACTTTCCCAGTATGGCCTTTCTCTATTCAACAGTATTCGTCAACAAGACTCTCGCATATCCCGTTTCAAAATCTAAGATCCTCAATTCAGCAGCATGTCTCGATACGCCGAAGCTCATTCGACTCCCAGTGGTCCTGGAGACGCTCGTCCAACAGCCTTGCAAATCATAAGGGATGAAGGGGCAGAGGGTAAACTAGCCGGCAAGGTCATCGTCATCACTGGTACATCTTCTGGCATAGGAATTGAGACCGCTCGTGCCCTTAAACTGACAGGAGCGAAACTTTTCTTGACCGCGCGAAACCTGGCAAAAGCGAAGATTGCTCTGGGAAATATCGTCGAGCCTGGTCGAGTTGAACTCGTTGAGATGGACAACACTTCATTAGATAGTGTCCGGTCCGCCGCCAAAACTATCATCGAGAAGTCGATCAATCAAGTCAACATCCTGGTCAACAATGCCGGTATCATGGCCTTGCAGAAGTTGGAATACACTAAAGATGGATTCGAAATGCAGTTTGGCGTCAATCACCTGGCCCACTTCTTGTTCTTCGAGCTCCTGAAGCCCGCTCTTCTCGCCAGCGCCAGCCCTGAATTCTCTTCTCGAGTCGTTAACCTCTCATCATCCGCTCACCATGTCGCTGGAATTAATGACTCGGGCAACTACAACTTCGAGAAGAGCGAATACAATGACTGGGTTTCCTATGGCCAGTCCAAGACCGCAAACATCTACATGACCAATGAGATCGAAAGGCGTTACGGATCGCAAGGACTTCACGCCAACAGTGTCCACCCTGGGCTGATTGCTACAGCCCTGATGCAGCACATGGACCCAGCCATGGTAGAAGCTTTCTCAAAGGACGAGAATGCGTACAAGTTGATGAAGTCTCCAGAGCAGGGGGCTGCTACGACGGTATGGGCTGCCATTGGGAAAGAATGGGAGACGAAGGGTGGAGAGTATTTGGCCGAGTGTGGAACAACTACCCGCGGGAATGACAAGCATGAAATTGCTGGTGTAGGGTATGCTGGGCATTGTTATGATCCCGAGAAGGAAGCTCGACTCTGGAAGGACTCGTTGAAGATGGTGGGGCTGACAGAAGACAACTGAAGGACAGGAGCCAAAGCACATTTTCAACTGTTTAGAGCAGCGGATCTCCATGCATTGGACACAATCGTGATTGTCTTGATCCATCTCTGGTAAATCTCATGTCATTTGAAACACCAGTCGCCCAGGCGCGGGTCTGTAATTCTCTAGAGTCCATTTAGGTTGGTTTTGCTGGCATTAATTAAATGCGCCCCTCTCTCACATCTACACCCCCCCCCCCCCCCCCCGATTTTCTTAATCCTCAGCTTGACAATTTACTCCCAGAATTTTAGTTACATCCAGCAAGCTCCTTGTGGCACCGTTCATCGCCCCCTGTATAGCGGTGACGTGAAAACATCCCATCCGACCTCCTTTAGTGACACAAAACTGAGTAGCTCAGTAGCGAATTAATCTTCCCCTTGCGAAGATTAGGTAGAAATCGGTGGGGGGCAGCTGACAGACTATGGGAGGTTCACGGATTCTGATTCCAGCTCCAGTACTCGTTATTGAAAGTGTCCCAGTCAATCCCTTGGAAAGTCTCGTACTGTGGATCTCCGTTGAAGATTTCATCGAAAGCAGATGCGCGGGTATGGAGTGGAATGGCGTGATGGACGCTGGACATTGGCTGAGTCCCCATTCTCCCTTGAAAGGTGTCACAGTCTTGGCTGTCCTGTTTCTCTGCGACCTGCCCGCGAGTTTCTGGGTAGCCTCGGCCATATGAGTTAGATGACATCGGAAGCCCTTCGGGCCATTCATACCCCGCCGATGTGCCGTCGTAAGCATTTACTCTGGTTGTCGCTACTCGCTCTTGTCCATGGGGTTCATCACTTGCATTATTTAAGCCACCGGAGATTCGGTTCGCTGTGTTGTGATGCTGATCAAACACAGTTCCCTCGTGGTTGGATGGCAATACGTGTTTAGTGAGAACTCCATAATCTGCTTGCCTTGGTTTTTCTTGACCTCTGGCTGAGGAAGAACCAGGGGAAGAATCGTTCGTCGCTGCTTGCGATTGCTGTTCTGGTGCAGGATCGGCGCCACAATTTAGTGACAGTATTCCTATCAGTGGCTGATGGAAAGGTGGATTTGCATATGGACCTGCAGCCTTTTCCGATGAGAGTGAGTTCCAAGGCTGCGAGTCGTCCTCAAATTCTTTTAGTGTTGATTGTGACGCTTCGCACTCCTGATTTCCCGGTGGGCATAGGATTCTTCCCTGTCTTTGCTTCCCTTTCCGGGTTGTTTGAGCTGCTTCAAGTTCGATCTCCAATTGTACAGTGAAGTACTCGGTTATGGGTTGATACAAATCGATAGACTTCATGACAGCTAAAAGGAACGTTACATTCGACAAGCCGTCTTGCGTTGGCTCATAGCTCAGTCGCAAATCATGGCAGTACACCAGTCCTGCTACGTAAAGAGTGAATGCTGCCCATGGATTCATCTAACATGGGTCAAACTCGCATCGAGAGGACGATAGGACGATAGAATGGTGAACATACCCTTGATAAATCATGTTGACTGAATAAGCGAATTGCAGTCGAGATTGCTCTTGCAGAGGCGATACATCGAGTGACACTCTGCGACAGAATCCCATTCACATCGTCTTGCTTTCTCGCTAACCTTTGAACGGCAGATTGATGAAGACATATGGTTGCCGTGTGCAATATCATGTTCAAGAAGAACGCATTCGAGTCACGAAGTTGCTCAGTGATTCTGAGACGTTCCGGCAGACACATGAACGCGTCTGACAGCGAATTATCCAGGTCTCGATGCCTCTTCCAAAACTGATCGTCATCATCACTATTCGCTACCTTTGTCGACTTTGCTGCGTGAATGTGATCAAAATTTCTGCACATCAAAGTGACCGCAAGTACCATGCCAGTGAACGAGGAGGAGAGTCTTGTTGCCCCGCTTTCAGCCAAGAAATCTTTGAGAGCGTGTCCTGGTTCTTCTTTTCCTTGCATGAATGCGGCCTCAGACGAAGGCATGTTGGTTTGTATCTATTCAAGTCAGCAGGTTTGACTGGAATTGGACCAGAGATTTGTACTTCATTCTCATTGATAGTCATTGGCCAGCCACTCAACTAAGGTACCCAAAGTTAGTGACAAGATATCACCATTGCAGTGGTTCAATCAGAAACAAAGTCTAAGATTTGAAAACGAGAACAGCAAAGGTGGGTTCTGGCAATACCTACCGCACTTGCCCATCGATCACCTATAAACGCGGCCCAGAAGATGCGGCGCCTCTCTTCTAGTTCTATGAGATCCTTTGCTTTGGGGAGAGTGTTTATGGGATTGGGGACTAGAGCATCAAGATGTTGCAGTCCCATGAGTTGAACCAGTCGCACACATCTGCCAGTGCTCAGCCACGCTCTTCCAACATACATCTGCTGAGCTTCGTAAGTCGCAATAAGATGCCAACATTGAGCATTGTACACGTTGACAAAATTATCCACGTGGGTCTGAAGATTGTGAGTGAATGTTCGAAATTTGAATAAGTGGTGTTCCCACCTGTTCCTCCAACGCGAGAGCATGGCTACGTGCCCGCTTGTAAAGCACATCTGCGAGGTGCTTGTACTTGTCCACGAATGACGCAGCCATCGTCCACATAGCATACCGTAGCGATATAGACGGCCGTAATCTCGATTCAAGCTTCAAGGCATCATGGAACCGTTGTGGGTGGAGTATAGGTAAACATTCGTGCATGCGATCAAAATAAACATGATACCTGATGTAGTCAGCAAATGTATCTACGGTTTCTCGATACAAGCTTTCAAGCTCTTACAGTTCTCGTTGAATTTGCTCTGGTGGCAACTGGCTTTCTGCTGAATCTTGGTGAATAGGCTCCTGAGATCCAGTATGTGGACTTCGAGCTCGAGATTTGCCTGCATCCGAACCGTTCTCTCGATCAATAGAATGCCCATAGCTCCCTGTGTCATCGAATTCTCCGACCAGAATGGGAGCGTCGGTTTCTGAGGATGTAAGTCCCGACGGGCGCGATACTCCGCTGTCTGGAGCAGAACTACATTCTATGGAAGGGCCAGCCGTCTGTACTCTACATTCTGCAAGTTTCTTTTCCACAGCGCCTATGATAATCGAGTCAGCCTGAGTTTGAAGTTCCCGAGGTGTAATGCTTGCCTAATCTTGCTTCAAGTATCTTTGTGTCTCGTCGCCGAGTTCCTTTAGCTATTTTCCGTTCTGGGTACCAACATTCGCGATGAGCACGTTGGCACTTCCCACAGTTTGGCTGCCTCCTGTCGCATTTCAGCTTCCGATTGCGGCACTCGAGGCAGGACATGATCTCTGGCGGAGACATTTTGCCTAAATGCAAATTTCGGAAAATCTCGTTGGCTTTGGCGTTACCACGACAAACAGCTCGACAGCTTGATGAAGATTACGAAATGGGGAAGACTTTTGCAACAAATTGAAGAGAAGCAAGAATAAGAGACTATCAAAAATGTCGAAGGAACAGATCCAGGGATATTTGACCTTCGGCTTGGTGTACGGTGACATTCGCTTTCGAGAACTGCTACCTTGTGAAATTGTGAAAGGTAGGAACATGTCTTGCGATGCAATTGCAAATTATTTCGTGTCCTTTGAGTACGAAATCACTCATTGATTCATCTTTCGGTACCTGAGTTGAGATCCTTGCAGCAAGTAGGTAAGGCATGCCGCGGGGAGTAGAGAGCATAAATCGGCAGTTCGCGCGGAGTGTTTCAAGTTCCACCAATTTCTTCGTTGACAGTGGCGCTGGAGTATGCCTTAAACACACTAAATGACGTGAAATCGCTGCGCCTGGCCTGCCAGTATAGTGAGCGTCGAGGGAGTGGTTGGTGAGCGGTCAAGTATTGCTCCGTTGCCGAAGAATGGCGGTGCCCCGGTGAACAGGTTTGATCAGTAATCGCTTCCTTGCGAAGCTTAAACTTTCTGAGACCATGTCCAACCGCTGCTTAATCGTGCTAGTACTGGTACTTGACATCATCCTGATATTCTCTCACACGGTGGGCACAATGAAGCTGCGGTAGGGCCATTCACCCACGCTGGAAGGAACGGCTGAATTGGTACGGCTTGTGATGCGCGGTCTTTCCTGGAAACGCCGACCGCATCGCGAACACTTCAATGGCGGGAGATCGACAGTGAATTTTATTGCTATTTTTATGGTACAGGCTTTTCTTGGGCTTGACCTCCTCACTCTCAAGGGAGGGAAGGAACCGATTCGTCAACCGCTTCAATGGTAGTTGATGCAGAGACCCATGGCGGAGACCGGAGAAGAACCTTTTCTCGATAGCTGTGTGAATAGAGCATCCCATCTACTTCCTTCGGAATTCTGCTCGACATATCTTGCAACACTCATGATTCTCGGATAGCGTTTGCATTGGGAATGCAACTTCACAAACCCGCCATCAACTTAAACATCGGCGCAAGCATGATGCACTACACTTACCAGCAGAGGTCTTTCTCAGAGTGTATATACGGGATGCAAGGGCTAAAAACCCCCTGGCCATATCCTATACACAAACTTTCCAGGTCGGATCCGGACTCTTCGAGGCTCCACGCAAGGCAAGCTCAGAGATAGGAACCTCCAAACCGCCTCATTTGGTGGGGCATCAATTTTGTCTAAGTATATTCCATTGCGTTTACCAAGGATAGTTAGCTGGAATGGGATTTAAGGTTGCTGTGGCCATCAGTTATCCCCACCCTAGATGGAAGGCACATGTTCCACTACCGGTAGTCCGGTACTTTATCGGCAGTGACATGGTTATTATCAGATCCTACACCAAAAGAAGAGCTCTATTATATCATATTATAATGACATAAGGCGCTGGCGTGCCTGGCGAGCATCAGACAGGCTCAGGTGCTTGATTTTCTTAACGTGAGCCAGTGACGACCATGACGTCAGCGTATATCAACCCCGAGGAACAACCTGCCCGAATGCAGTATACACTCACGCGACACCAATTGGACATGATCCCGCAAGCCCATTCGTCATTCAAAAGAGCGTTTCTTCCGTGCCCTATCTATCAAAAGCTAACTGTTGCCGCTGTTGTGCCAGTTTCTGTCTCATATTTCTTTCGTCCAAAGCCGGACGTATTTCTAGCTTCATCTCACGGATTTAGCGTGCTTTTTACAGGTATCATTCTTATGCAGTGGCTCGCAGCATGTGGTCGTACGTACAATACCGAAGAATTGGGGACCAGGTCAAGAAGGAGAATAGGAGAAAGCCCCACCACCAGATGAGCGATGACAGCAGTCATGCCGAGAAAGCTCTTTCGACCACCGAGCCTGGGGAACTATCATCACTAGGTGGCAGTCCAGCGCCGCAACTGGAACGCGACAGTAGAGTTGCTATCGATTTGGAGCTGCAAGGCAAAAGCAACATGCCAACTCACTCGCAAGATGGCCGCATTTTGGTAGTTTCGTCCGGAGACGACGACCCTCTTGATCCCCGCAATTGGCCTCTACTCTCAAGGTGTAAGAACATTGCTATCTTATCCCTACTGATCTTTGTCCAAGGGTGGGCTGGCGCCGCCAGCTCCATAGCGAATTCAGCAGCCAGCAGTGAGTTCCATGTTGGAAACGTTGCGGAGAATTTAGCCACAGCCATGTATCTTTTTGGTATCAGCGCTGGCTCGCTATTCGTCGGCCCATTGTCGGAAACCGTTGGAAGGAATCCAACCTATCTCGTGTCGACCTTTTTCTATTTGATGTTTGTCCTTGGATCAGCTTTGACACCTACATTTGGTGGGCAAGTTGTTTGCCGCTTCCTTGTTGGTCTGTTTGCTAGCGCAACTTTAGCTATCAATGGCTCGAGTGTGAGAGATCAGTTTCATCCCGTTAAAAGAGCTTTCGTGTTCCCGATCATTGCCTGGGCGAACGTTGCATGTAAGCACATATCATTACCTCCTCCTCAGCTCCACTGACATGCTGTTCTGCTTGTAGCTCCTGTTTTGGCGCCCGTCGCTGGTGGCTGGATAGTGTCGAATGATCAACTTGGTTGGCGTTGGACCGAGTGGGTGACTTTGATGATTTCAAGCGGCTCATTCTTCATTGCGCTCTTGTTCTTACCCGAGACCTACCTTCCAGTTCTCCTCGATTGGAAAGCAAAGCAATTGCGTTGTGTGACCAGAAACTCAAGATACGTTTCGGAGCACCAAGTGTCGGCCTCTTACCTCAAAAGATTGAAAAGATCTGTCGTACTTCCTGCCACATTCTTGGGCACTGAACTAGTAGTTGCCGTATTGGGAGGATACCTTACTCTTCTCTACATTCTTCTGTTCTCCTCTCTTTCCGGTTTCGACTACATCTTTAAACACACCTATCATTTGTCCACGGGTATGACAGGTCTTTGCTTTGCCGCTATCGCAGCTGGCGCGACGACTTTTACACTATGCGCTCCTGCTTTATACCTTTGGGCGCGTATAAGCACAGATTACGTCCGCCGATCCTCCGTGAAACCCGAATTCAGACTGTGGCCCGCGATCTTGACAGCACCGCTGCTGCCCGTTTCACTCTTTTGGCTCGGCTGGGCCAATTACCCCAGCATATCGATCTGGTGTGGCCTCGGAGCTTGCTTCCTACTTGGCATGGTGCTAATAGCCATTTACGTCAGTACCTATGAGTACATCATTGATAGCTATGGAGACCATTCAGCGATAGCACTTGCGAGCATTACCATGGTGCGCTACATGATTGCAGGTGGCATGGTCATAGCGGCACGTCCTATGTACGAAGGAATTGGTGTTCATTGGACGTTGACACTTTTGGGCTGTATCGCGGTGATATTGACCCCAGCACCCCTTTTGTTCTGGCATTATGGTGGGAGTCTCAGGAAGAAGAGCCCATACGCAAAGGGAGATGATGAAATATAGCAGTCAGGAGAGAGTTTGTAGAAAGTTCGACGGCGTAGGGAACGGTAATGATCGATCGATACCTGTGAGAATGTCTTGGCATATATGGTGTGGTGAGAGTTGAGTCTCTGAGAAAGCTTGACCCGCATGTTTTTCCTTCTTTGGTTTTGGTTTTGGTGAATTTGTGGGCTGGATCATGATGATCTGAAGGGCGGCTATAGTGTTAGGCCGATTCCGATGTGGGCTCTTGGCCACATCTCAACCGAGATGGAGTCATTGGTCGCAATGGGGCCATTTGCTGTTGACTCAGCTTGCGAAGCATCTCTATCACTGGGAAACCTCATTCCAGCTGAAATCCTGGCTTCGAGATTTCGCAGGAATCGGAAGTTGACAAAGTTCCGGCGACGCCATGATGGCCAGTTCAGCCCTACACTACGCGCCAACGTGCAAATCTAGATTCCAAGCTTTTATCCTTATGCCATCTTTCAAAACGCTTACATCTCAGCGTACAACATCTTTGAGCTCTGGGCTTTGAGACAACCGAGATAACTCACCCGAGCTGCCTTTTCATTCGAAGTAAGGGCGCTCTACGTTGGGTAGTCTAATTGCGAGGCTGAGTAATCATGGTCCGCAACTGTTCGACAAGCGTTGGCATTTCGGCCGGCTCTCATGACCAGATAATGTATCCTTAATTGGCTGACTGAATATTGGTACATATATGAACATGATAGGGGACCGTGCCTGTACTGAGGCATTGGATAGGGAAGATAAATATGCTTCGAAAGGACCAATGAATGTGCCGTTGCAAAACAGCATCTATTGACAAACCATATATTATCGTTCGACCGCAATCGCGGACGAACAGACTTCTGATATTATTTGAGAAAACGTATTCGGCGATACGACCGGCCGGCCGGTACTCAATTAACGATCCCCAAAAGTCGCTCGCGGCACAATTCTCCTCCGCATGTGTGTACTTCAGTGGATCTTGGCGAGTCGGTGTGGGTCAGATGCGGACGAGCCTTGTCGTGATTGAAAGATTGGAGATTGCAGGCGGACAGACCCGGGTCTTAAGACCCCTTGGGACTTCATACCTTCGGTCGGTAAAATGACCGATATCTAGAAAAGTCCAAACAGAAAGTAAGTGCTTCAACGTTGTCCCGTCACCGAAACCTATCTGCTCGATCAACAGTACACAATGTTGAATTTGTAAGAGTAGTGTCCGAGAAGGTATAACAAGTCAACCGAACGGCCAGCCATCCCATATTGTGCAGTTGTTTCATCTGAACTCCAGATTTTGATTTTCACCTCGTGTACTCCAACTGTCTTTCCTAGCTGAAGCCACTTGTCCACGGTCTTTGATTGGCGGCATCCTAACAGCTTTCAAAGTTCATAGATTTGGGTGCCTCGTCCACAATATCATGGCCGAACAAAGGAATGATTCTGAAGAAACATTTACAGGTCAGTATAATAGGTTCATACATGCAGATCATCATCTGATCAGATTCTTACAGAACCCGCAGTGCTTGACACGACTGGCTCTTTCTTAAATGATGAAGCGGACGAAGCAGAACGAGATGCTGAAATAACAGCTCTCGCGAGGAAGCTCACTGTTCAGTCGAGAGTTCAAGATCAATCGCATGACAATCCCTTCAACGCACCTCCTGGGTCGAAATTAGACGCGAACTCCGAAAACTTCCAACCACGAGCTTGGGCCGAGGCGTTACTTCACTTGAAGTCTAGAGACCCTGAGACGCATCCAAATCGAACAGCCGGCATATCATTTCGCAACCTAAATGTCCATGGCTTCGGCAACCTAACGGACTATCAGAAAAGTGTCGGCAATGTTTGGCTGGAGGTCTCTGGACTGGTTCGGAAATTGACCCGAACAGAAAATCCTCGTAAAATAGAAATCTTGCGCAACTTTGATGGACTGGTAAAGAGTGGAGAGATGCTGGTAGTTCTTGGACCTCCTGGTTCGGGTTGTTCGACACTGCTCAAGACCATCGCGGGAGAAACCCATGGTATTTATGTTGCCGACGGCTCGGAACTGAACTATCAAGGTGAGTCTAATCCAACAATTGGCTGAAGTGGCCCCCAATGTCGAAATAGCTAATGATAGGGTGCAGGTATCAGCGCCAAAGATATGAAGTCTCAATTTCGAGGTGAAGCCATCTACACTGCCGAGGTCGATGTTCATTTCCCCATGCTTAGTGTCGGTGACACTCTCACATTCGCAGCCTTAGCTCGAGCACCACGAGTCATTCCGGGTGGTGTTGATAGATGGACTTATGCTGCCCACATGAGGGATGTAATGATGGCGATGTTCGGGATCCGGGACACGATCAACACTCGGGTCGGCGATGACTTCACTCGTGGAGTGAGTGGTGGTCAACGAAAGCGAGTTAGTATCGCTGAAGCAGCTCTGAGTGGAGCGCCTCTTCAGTAAGTCCTCTACAGGCTCTTATTTGCCTAATAAGGTTACCACTTCTTATCGCAATGGTCTTTGTCAGTCCTGAGCATTTGTTGAAATAAATATCATGCGGTGCTAACCTCCCTGTCTCAGATGTTGGGACAACAGTACGCGTGGACTTGACTCAGCCAATGCAATCGAGTTCTGCAAGACTCTGCGGCAATCAACTGACCTCATGGGAGCAACTGCTTGCGTCGCCATCTATCAAGCCCCACAAGCCGCATACGACATCTTTGACAAAGTCACTGTTCTCTACGATGGTCATCAGATCTTTTTCGGGTCAACGAAAGATGGAAAGAAGTATTTCGAAAATCTCGGCTTCCAGTGCCCTGATAGACAGACCGATGGTGACTTCCTGACATCTATGACAAGCCCTGCTGAGACCGTTGTTCGACCTGGTTGGGAAAATAAAGTACCGAAGACTGCATTGGAGTTCTCGGCTGTCTGGAAGGAAAGCCCAGAGAGAGCTCAGCTTCTCCGAGAAATTGATGAGTACAACCGGGAGTATCCTGTGGGAGGCGAACACCTGGAGAAGTTCCAGCTCTCAAGAAAGGCTGAGCAGTCGAAGAGACAGTAAGCGATTCCCTTTCAGAACATGTTCCCGGTGCGTGCTGCGCTGACAGAGCTCAGACGAAACAAGTCTCCATATACTCTGGACTACGCCCAGCAAGTCAAGCTTTGTTTGTGGCGTGGCTTTCGTAGGTTAAAGGGAGATCCCAGTCTCACTCTGACGCAACTCATCAGCAATTTCATCATGTCTGTTGTGGTAGGCAGTGTGTTCTACAACATGTCTGACGACAGCTCGAGCTTCTTTTCTCGTGGATCTCTGCTTTTCTTCGCCACCTTGATCAATGCCATCGCTAGCTCTTTGGAGGTGAGTGAAGTTCTTGAAAGGTAGTGATGGAGCTTTACTAATCAATATCTAGATGCTCACCCTGTATGCCCAGCGAGGTATCGTTGAGAAACATGCTCGCTACGCCCTTTATCACCCCTCAGCTGAAGCTTTCGCCTCGATGCTGACCGATATGCCATACAAAATCTTGAACGCATTTACATTCAACGTTCCGTTGTACTTCATGACAAATCTACGACGTGAAGCGGGTCCATTCTTCTTCTTCGTGCTGACTACATTCCTCATCACCATGGTAATGTCTATGCTTTTCCGAACAATTGCTGCAAGCTCTCGTACACTAGCACAAGCAATCGCTCCTGGCTCACTCATCATCGTTTCTTTGATGATTTACTCTGGATTTGCGCTCCCAAAGCCTTACATCCTGGGATGGTCGGAATGGATCTTCTATTTGGATCCTCTTTCCTATGCATTCGAGAGCATGATGGTAAACGAGTTCAGCAACCGAAACTTCCCGTGTTCGCAGTTCGTGCCCTTTGGCGGGGCCTATGATCAGAGCACTGGTGAGCAACGAGTCTGCTCGGCTGTCGGATCCCGACCTGGCCTTCCGTTCGTGGTGGGCGACAACTTTATTGAATCAGCGTATCATTATTCAAGCTCGCATAAATGGCGGTACGTATCGATTGTCACTCGGTCAAGGGTAGGCAGTGTGCTGACCCTCATATTTAGTAACATCGGCATTCTTTTCGCTTACATGATTGGTCTCGGAGCAACTTATCTTCTGGCGACTGAATACATCACCGAGAAGAAATCCAAGGGAGAGGTTCTGCTTTTCCGTCGTGGCGAAATACCAAAGAACACAACTGCAAAGTCAACCGACGAGGAATCTGCACTGACGTCCTTCAAGAAACAAAGCGACGAGGAAGTCAAAGAAGGGGCCAAAGTTGCTAGACAAACCGCTATCTTCCACTGGGAGGATGTGTGTTACGACATCAAAATCAAAAGCGAGGAGCGTCGCATTCTAGATCACGTCGATGGGTGGGTGAAACCGGGAACTCTCACTGCTCTCATGGTACGTATCCAAATACTAGACAACGCAGAGCACTACTGACAATGCCTATAGGGAGTATCAGGAGCAGGAAAGACGACACTTCTCGATGTTCTTGCCAGTCGGGTAACGATGGGAGTGATCTCAGGGGGCATTTTTGTCGACGGCCAGCAGCGTGATGATTCGTTCCAGCGCAAAACAGGTTATGTGCAGCAACAGGATCTCCATCTTTCGACATCTACCGTCAGAGAAGCTCTCAACTTCAGTGCACTACTACGACAGCCACGTGATGTACCAAAAGAGGAGAAGCTCCGCTACGTTGACGAAGTAATCGAGCTCTTAGACATGGAATTGTACGCTGACGCGGTCGTCGGAGTTCCCGGCGAAGGACTGAACGTAGAGCAAAGAAAGCGCCTCACTATCGGCGTTGAGCTCGCGGCCAAGCCTCAACTCTTGCTGTTCCTTGACGAGCCAACGTCTGGCCTCGACAGTCAAACTTCGTGGATCATCTGTGACTTGATGGAGAAGCTCAAGAACAGCGGTCAAGCAATTCTTTGCACTATCCATCAGCCTTCGGCAATGCTGTTTCAACGTTTTGACCGTCTCCTGTTCCTCGCAAAGGGGGGTAGGACAGTATATTTTGGCGATATTGGGAAGAACTCGAATATCTTGCAGGAGTATTTCGAACGGAATGGGGCACCACAGATTCCTCCTGCAGCGAATCCAGCTGAGTGGATGTTGGAGATTATTGGTGCGGCTCCTGGTTCCAGGTAAGATTATTTCTCCCTTTCTGACTTGGTACCACTCAGGATCAAATGTGGCTGGAATCCCGGTCCTCTGCACTCTAAACGTGATTGAGTAGAGCTAATTTGTTTCACCAGCACTGAAATCGACTGGCGGGAAACTTGGCGATCGAGCCCTGAATACGCTCACGTCAAACAAGAACTAGCGACCATGAAAGCAGAGCTACCAGGTAGAAGTCAAGCATCCACCTCGGATGCTGCAAGTTTTCGAGAATTTGCTGCTCCTTTCAGCGTTCAATTCTGGGAAGTCAATAAAAGAGTGTTCGAGCAGTACTGGCGTACCCCATCCTACATCTACTCTAAAGCCGCGCTCTGCATTTTCTCGGTAAGCCAGACCTTCTCAAATTCCAGAGTCATTGATTCTGACGTTACTAGGCACTTTTCATCGGCTTCTCCTTCTTCGACACCAGACACACCATCCAAGGCATCCAGAATCAAACTTTCGCCCTCTTCATGCTGTTCACTCTCTTTGGCCAACTTGCCCAGCAGATAATGCCCAATTTTGTCGTCCAGCGATCCCTGTACGAAGCGCGAGAGCGACCATCGAAGGCTTACTCATGGAAAGCGTTTATCCTATCAAATATGCTCGTTGAAATTCCCTGGAATGTTATCCTTTCCGTAATCATGTTCGTAGCATGGTACTACCCCATTGGTCTCGACAAATTCGCCCAAGAGACAGACACCACGACTGAGAGGGGCGCCCTTATGTTTCTGTTCCTACTGGCTTACCTGACCTTTACATCGACATTCTCGACCATGATCATCGCAGGAATTCAACAAGCAGAAGAAGGCGGCAGCATCGCTAACCTTATGTTCTCCCTCTGCCTGATCTTCTGCGGCGTTCTGGCCACGAAAGAGTCCTTGCCTGGATTCTGGATATTCATGTATCGGGTTTCCCCATTCACATATTTCGTCTCCGGCATGCTTTCCACGTCCGTCGCGAATGCCGAACTCAACTGCGCTGCGAACGAGTATCTTCTCATGCAGCCTCCAGCGGGTGCAACGTGCGGGCAATATCTTGGCGCGTTTGTCGAAGCGACGAGCGGCAGTTTGCTTGATGCGAACGCGACAGTAGATTGTAGGTATTGCCCTGCTACGAGCACGAACTCGTATTTGGAGTCTATCTCTGTGGACTTTTCGGATGCGTGGAGGAACTTTGGGATCGTTTGGGCGTATATTATCTTCAATGTTGGGGCGGCGCTGTTCATTTATTGGTTGGCGAGGGTGCCGAAGAAAGTGAGTGCCGGGAAGGCGAAGAAGGCCTGATTGTACTGGCCGCCCACCTCGATACTTTTCATTGTGTTATGCTTGTCAGAAACATTCCCTTTGTTGAACTGGATTGGGTATTGCTGCCACGTTGCCTTTTGTTATCATTTCGCCTCCAGTTCGTAGGAGGTTATCGCACTACATTTTCTCGTCTGTATTTCTGGGTAGACTTGGGTAAAATAGAGACGTATAGATGGTTCGGAGACAATGCATAGACTGTTAGAGATTAGAATAGAATAATGTCCGCCATTCAGCTTTGATCCACGTCTCTTTGTTTGCTTCCTCGGCATTGCAGACCATGCGTTGAAGGCTTCTGGTGAACCAGGAAATACAATTATTCTTTGATCTCAAGTGACTAAGCGCCATTATTCTACTCAGAACAATGCGTTATACCATTTTCCACTAACAACAACGTTGTCAAAGCTCCAAAATACTTCCGTCGCCTTGATATAAAATCTCACTTGTATCCAGGAAATGCCCAACCAACCAAAACTCCACCAGATCCTCCACAAATTATCCAAGTTTGCAGAACCAACAGTACACAAATACAACCCGCAACCATGCTAGACATAGTAGCCTGGCAGTGCTGCCAGTGCAACTTCCCCCAAATCCCATCCTCGACTCCAACGCCGCCTGGTTCTCGAACACACGAGTCCGAGAACGCTGCGCCAATTCCACCCATCACTACAACATCCGCGGTGCAGCCTGCCAATGCCCTCACTACCGGTGCCCAACATGCATCGATCTCTCTATCGATGGCAGAATGCTGCGATACTGTGATGGAGTGCGTCCGGTAGAGGGAAGTCACATGCCACCGAGATGGATTGGCCATGTCACGGCTCAAGACCCGGACAGACCGATGAGCACGAGGACGAGAGTTGGACTCCAGAATGCAGTGAGAACAGCTAGTCAAATATCTGTTACTGGAGCTGCTGGGATCTCAACTATGAGTATGGGAAGTGCAGGTATGAGACCTGTAGGCGGAGCTAATGAGATAGACTCAGATATCGACTCAAGCTCCGACACAGCTGTAGATTCCGACGGTGAGACGCCATCTCTACACCTCGGGCGTCAATCGCTGATGGTGAGACTGCCGCTTTTTCAAGGAATCCCGGCTTCTGATCAATCTACAGACCAGACCAGCCAGGTTGCCCGTCCTCATTCGGGCCAGCAGGCTCACGACCGGGCTCGAGAACGTGCGGCGGGTCGTGAGGTTCCCCCACGCTTCCATCCTGTAGGTTCAGTTGCAGAGTTTTCTGGGAACCCCCACGAGCGACATCCCATTCATAGCTATGAGGGTTTCCAGCCTACTTCGATGTTCGCTCCAAGACGGCCGCCAATTCAGTATGCTCAACAGCCTCAGCCACCAGCGGCTGGCTCGATATCTGAGTTTAGTATGAGAGGTGGGGACTCACCTGGTGCAACACCTGGAGCTTCTACTCATGCTCCTGAGAGTGAGCCTGAACGTCAGTAAGAGTTCTCTCTTGGTGGGAGCATTCAGTTCCGCTAGACGGGTGAGTCCTTGCAAGAGCTGAGACTGGGATTCGCGACTCACCGACGCGGAAGTGATCTCGGGTAAGCTGGATTTGTTAAAGTAAGTTGACCTGCATCGTTTCCATGAGACTGACTACCAGCGTTCGCCTACATCCCGATCTACCTTTTGAAGAGGGAAAAAGAATGAAATAAATGTGTCTCTTTGTTTTGACTTCTATGCTAATGGCTCGAAACGCACGTGAAGTTAGCAACATTATGTGTGACATGTTCCATGTCAGCTTGGCTTGCGGTTCCAGGATTGAAGAAACCACGTATTTGTTTAATTATGACAAGAGGTCCCCCAGGTATGTTTGGTCTACCAGCTTCAAACTAAACCATCAGTGATTGCTTCGCAATGCGTTCTACTTCCTGAAATTGTAAGTATTCAGCTCACGTAACATGACAGCTAAGCCATCGTCATTCCTCAGTAGGATACAGGAGCAGTCTCGATGTCAGTCTCGTTCGACTTTCTCAAATGGCGCCCGAACGCGTTTCGCATGTTCGCGTATCTCATGCCAAACAATACAGACCCATCAAGTGACGCTCCATGTCATGGCAGCGAACCAGAACATAGCTGATATTTCCTAGGATTACCCGGCTCTTGTGCTCACTGCGCTGGAGCCTGCGCACGCAATAATCGCCGCTCCCTTGCCACATACCTACGACTGCAGCAGCCTAGCCAGCCGAAAATGCATGGATCTCGGGCAAAAGGATGAAAATATTTTGCCAAGATATTTGTGAAGAATTCCGTGCGGGAAGATGCTGTTTTTGACGTCGTTCTTTCTGCTCGCGTACGGTGAAGTCCTAAAATTGTGTGCACATATGTTGAGTTGACCTGTCAAAAAAGACGTAAGATGACGATTCCGCTTAATCGTGGGAGCAAAACAAGATGCCGGCCGGGTGCTTGTTGACAAAAAAAAACTTCATCGACATGGCACCATTTTTTGATTGATAGGAAAAGGTTCGTAAGCATTGCATGATTTTTATATTTCACGTACCGCATTTATCTCGTGACGTACCTGAGTGCAGTTTTCTCCTACACCTCATCTATCTCATCTCTTACCAAGGAGAGATCCTCATCAAACAAAGCTATACACCAACACAGCAAAACATAATAGCCCAGAGACTGCCCAGGACGCTCCCATTCTCTCTCCTCCCGAAGCTTGTATGAATGGTGGCGCCGAAGATGAGTTGCCACTTGCCGCGGGCCCAACAGCGCTGGACGTCGAAGAGACACTCACACTTCCCCCAAACATACTATTGATGATGTCCCCAATGTTTGGGCCTGTTACCGTGCTAGGGGTACTCGATGGACTGGGAGGAGCGATTGTATTGGATGTGGGAATAACAGGGTTAGACGTTGATGATGGAGTGCTGAGGCTGGGGATCTCAGCAGTGGTGTTGAGACTCTGAATTGGGAGGGGGTTCGTGTTGGAGCTAGCTGGTGCTGATGGTGCGTTGGGGTCTGATGGAGATGATGCTGACTGGATCGTTGGCGGGCTCGTTGGCAGCGTAGGCGCTGGAGGGTACTTTTCACCTCCACCACTCTGTGCCGTCGTAATGATTGGTTCTGGTGACGATGTGAAAGATCGAGTTACAGGCGAAGGAGCTGACTTTGTAGGCGCCAACGTTCGCGATGCTGACACTACCGGCTCTGCCGTCGTCGATTCGTCTTCTGCCGGGATCGAGATAGTCGTAGTACTCGTCGCAAAAACACCACCGGGTTGCGTCTTTACAGCACTGGCGGCTGCGATTGCAGTAGTGGAGTAGGAGGAGCAATACTCATATGGGCATCCGTCATATTCAATGGTTAGCGTTTGTTCAGACCACAACGAGGACACTTCCAGTGGCTCGTACTGTGTATAACCCCCTTCGACATTGAAGCCGGCTAAGGAGTATAGCCATCCACGGGGATCATCCGTGTTTAGAACGCCCACCCGCACAAATGGAGTGTGTTTCGGTATTGCTGATAATGTTTTTTCATTCAAACAGCAGGTGGTGTTGGCAATGATGGTTGGAAGGACAGCAGCCCATGTCATTGACTCGGCCACTGCAAGATAGTTTGTAGGATATGTGCTACTCTATTAGTGAGATCGGTGAAGTGAGAGAGTAAACGTACATAGTCGTCGAAAGGTTCAAGCCATAGGTCGCAACGTACGTAACTGTGCCATCCGAATTGGTGTCAGTCCGACTCAGAAGCGTGGTCGAACCGTTCTGCACGAAGTCGGTATGCTAGATGGTAGTTGAAGTTGTCTTGTTTGTAGCTTCATTGACAATGAACATTACTGTGCCTACAGTAACAGGTATGATAGCCTGTGACCATGTTGAAGAATATGCTGCGATGTATGGCCCTTTGATGTTTGAGAAGGAGGTTATCACGGGTCCAGATGTTGAAGATGTCTCGGTAGGGGCGTGTGCAGTGTTGTAATAAGTGATGGTTTCATAAACAGCATTTGTGCTTTCGTCCGAGGCGGTGTCTCTTGGATCTGCACTTGTAAGCCTACAATTTTCCTCGCTTAAAGGTAGAACTCAACATTGATGAGCAATGGCAAGTCGACCGAATAGCCAGATGATGAGAAACAGAGTGGGCATATGGAAAGATACCATTTTTGTTTTGCAAAATCGAGAGGCTGACTGCGTGGAGAAATGAAATGAGCGAGAGTCAAGTAACATATGGAAGTGAGTACATCAGGCTGGCGGGGTTGGAGAGCCGCAACCTCCCACGGCTTCCCGCATGCATGGTTTGAATATTGCCGTTCAGCTGAAAGATGCGATATACCAATCGTATGGTAGCAAAGTGTAGCCGATGCGGCACAAGGTTGACTTCTGAGTTACACCTCTTGTTGTAGCATTGTGAATGGTTGAAGTGTGCCTGATGCGGCAAGATCAACATAAATGAGGCGCTGTGGCTGTCCGATAGTGCGACAACAGCATGCACATTAATTTCTCAGAGCTGAGCTGGCAAAGCTCTAGAGGGATCGATGGATGGTCTGCAATCTTTTTCTCCTGATTTAATAACCCCATTCTTGGATTCCCTCGATATCTCAAAAAAAGCTTATTACAATTATAAAGTCGTCACTGTCTCAGACTCTCTGGCAACTTTCTGTAGGATGGTACAGAACTCGGCGGCCGCCGCAATTTGGCTTCTCAACACAGCGTACATCTCGCTACGTAGGGACAGACGTCACTCATTTGTGTATTTGTGGTTAGTCGACCGCATACCCAAGCATCAAGAATCTGATTGTTTAAAGCTCATCCAACTAGGACGCCCTCTTGAAGGTGATTAATGTGACAGACAATGTTTCAACGTGGAACATCACTTGCTCTATTTGCTCTGCTAATACTAGTATGTACGCTGAAAAAAGTGATCAGGCTATTGATCGCTGTGTTCACGGGTGCTTTTATTTAGGTTTAACCCTTCGCTTAGCACCGCTAATATTTATTTACAGTCGGGCAGCAACCGAGCACCAGGGCGAAGCGAACCAAAAACTGAACGAGGATGCCGCGTTCGGCCACCGGGATCCCTCTTGAACTCTCTTCACTGCTTATTTACTTCTAGCCCACTTCTTCTACCCCCACATTTACTCAGTTATCATTCTTCGAAGGCTTGAGGCTGGCGTCGTCAAAGCGGGAGTTTCAGTCATCAAGCAGCTACAAGCAGAACTGACTCTACTGGGCTGCTGTCCACAATTTGCCACGAAAGTTGGGATGGCTGTCGTTTCTGTGATAGTGCGTGCCAGGTAGGTGGCGCAGAATGAGGAGGCGTCGGCTTTGTATCGTGTATCCCGGAGATTGCGGAGGCAATTATCGCCGTTCTGGTGAGATACATCAGCAATTGACTTTGATCTGAACAGTAGAGGGGTACTTACGCAAGTTTGGGGTTCCGTTCCAGGGCTCTGCGGCACTGGGCCAGTTGCCCATTGCACAGGCTCGGGTCCAAGAACATACTCCATCGTCCCTCCATTTGCGAAGACATCATTCCACGTGAGCCAATTCTTCGTCCACGTCACTCCATTGACCTTCAAACTCTGCACGTAGAAACTTGAATCACCATTACCGTCTCCGCCGGTACTAGTTACTCTCAAGATCTTGCCAGTTCCGAGATCAATGGTCATGGATTCGTACCAGGGTGAGTGGATGAGGAAGGTGGTCTGCCCAGTGATGGGGTAGAGTCCGATCATGTTCCAGAGAAGCCAGGTTTGCATGGCACCGGCGTCACTGTTTCCTGGAAGCCCACGAACGCCAGTATTGTAGTTGCGTTTGGCGACGCCGCGAGCTTGGAACACGGAGCGGTCTTGGCGATTGACGTAGTTGAAGAGGTAAGGTACGTTGAATGTTCTGGTACGATTAGCTGAGACATTTGGGTTCATCGGGGAGGGAATATCTACGGCTCGTTGGTTGCATCGTGGATGATGCCATTAGGATTACTGGGGTTCGCACCGACTGTGAACATGGTTTCGAGACGACGTAGCACTGTATCTGGACCACCCATCAAGTTGACGATCTTGCCGAAGTCATGAACATCAGCCCAGGAATAGCCCCATGCGCTGGCCTGGTAATACGAATCGCCCCAGTAACCTCCAGCATTGAGCGCATCAACGGAAATAAATCCATTCAAGTCTCTGGGAACGACGAAGCCTGAGAAGCCGATAGATGTGGCATCTGGGTTCCAGTGATTTCTCCAGTTCCGAGACCGGTTGAGGTACTTGGCTGCATCTTCCGACTTGCCAAGACCTTTCGCTACTTGGTAGAGTGCGAAGTCATTATAGGCGTATTCGACTGCACGAGATGCTGCTCTGCTGAAAGTTGGTGTGATGAAGCCGTACTTCAACCAGTCTGGAAGGGCGCCTCTACCTTCTTTAGTTGACGAGTCTGGAGCCATGCTGTCGGGAGGGTTGGTGTTTGGAGGAGTAACTTCGGCATCCTTGACCATTGCAGCATATCCATCGTTCCAGTTGACTTGTCCGCGAACTCCTTTGACATAAGCGTCGGCTAAAACATTGTCGGCATTTGATCCACCCTGAGTTCTGCCATTGTAATTAGAAGAGCGACCGTCTGGCATATACCCATCGAATCTGTAGGTATCGATCATGGCACGAATATACTCTTCATACGCGACAGGCGAGATCACCTGCATGAGTGCTGTGGAGCAGCGGAAGGTGTCCCAAAATGTGAAGACATCCTGATAATATGGCTCAGATGAAGTCCAACCAGGATTCTCGCCGGTCTGATTGGTTGGCAGAAGATTCATGAAGTAAAGAGAAGTGTATAAGAGGTTCAGGTTGGTGGTGTTGGTGGTAGTCGTCGTGATCTTGGAGAGTATTTCGGTATCCCAAGCGATCTTGGTATCCTGAACCACCTTTGAGAATGCTGCACCTTCTGGAATTTGGTCGTTTAAATTTTGGCATGCTTTCTGGGTCGAGATCCAGGAGATTCCTACGCGCGATGAGACAGTCGATTCATCGAATGTGAATAGCCCACCAACATAGTCAGTTGATGAAGTTGAGTTGGCTGATCCGGAAGGTTGAACCACACTCCCTCCCGCGGCAGTCCCAGAGAAGACATTTGCGGAAGAGGGCGTGACATTGAAGTAGCCACCTAGGTAATCAGCAATAGTTCCAATTTCGAAGTACAGACACCCACAGGAGTAAATCGTCCAATTCGGAGATCGATTCCATCCATTGTTGTAAATGCCAGATGCTTCATAATGTCCATCTGACTTGATGGCAAAGTGGCCACCTGCATATCCTTGACCAAGTCCTTGACCTCTGAATGAAGGGACCACATGACTGACATCGATCAAGATGTTGTTACCGGGGCCAGAAGATGGAAACGTGTACTGATACATGCCCGCACGGGATGTAGCTGCAAGCTCTACTATGACTCGATCGCTCGTCTGAGCTTTGTAGTAGCCAACAGACCCCTCATCTGGCGCTTCTCTGCCTACAGTGATACTGGAAAGGGGATTGCTGATATTCCCCACCAGGGGTAGCTGAGCAACAGTACCATATTTGGGAGCACCTCCAGTACCCTGTTCGTGCATCATAGAGAATCCAGAAAAGTTTCCATTGGGAAGGTATCCACTGTACGAGTCGACACCAGTGACTAGGAGATCAGGCCCCAGCTTCACCATACCGAATGGCCGAGCGACACCTGGGAAGTTGTTTCCCCCACCTTCGGTTCCCGTACTACGTACGTCAGATTGTCATCGAAGACGGGATACTGAGCACTCACAAAACATTAACATATTGACTGTAACCTGTCATCTGCGCATGAGAAGTGAAAGCCAGAAGTGGCAAAAAGAGTGCAATTCGTAACATTTTTAGATGATTCAAACGAAAGACGCGATCCTCGAGGAATCTTGCAATGGCAATATTATAAACACAGGAATCTTCTCACTACTTATGGGTACTGGTGATCAACCGAACTTGTCAAGAGACAAGCAGCAAACTAAGTAAGTGAGTGGACCAAGGGCACAGCAATGAGGGTGGCAATGAAAGAACATGTTGAAGGAATCGCAGCTGATAGGAAAGAAAGGGGAAGAGGAGCTGCATGACTGCATCTCTTCTAAGTGCCGTACTTGCACTTGCACCTGCCCCAAAAACAAGTTCAGTGGCAGAGAAATTGGCATTGGCGTGGAAATTGACCCCTTTCGGCCAAGCTGCAAGTGGCCAATGGGCGCCTTTCATGCCACACCGTGCACATTTAGACGGGCGACACGTGATCAGTCAATATTCCTGTGTCTTGAGTGCCTTGGGACAAGGAGGGCGCAGTTGCTTGTTCTTCTTGTCTTTCTTGTCAATTTCTATTTTCGTGTAGATTTCTACGTCTGAAAAAAAGTTGTTTCTTGTTCAGAGGCGATATGACGCGGTTTCTAGCGACAAAGACAGTCGCGTGTCCACACAAGAGAATGACCGCATCTGAGGTACACGAGGAGCTGAACAATGATGCCAGAATATCGAATCCATCTTGCGTCCGGATGCTTGCTTCCATTTTAACAGTGGACCATGTTCGGAAAGACGAAGGTGTGAGTATCATTTGTACAATGCAGGTGACAACGTGAGGATGGGAGGGATTAAGGAGGCCATGTCTGTCACTGCCATGAAGATTTAGCCGAGGCTGCTAGTGCCAAGCCATCTACTCTTTCGCTTTTACTCTCGTCTCCTCTTCTCTGCTCGACAGCAGCAAAGTCCGAACAAGATCCAGACAAATATCACAGAATCCCAAGGCTCTCTAATATCTTGTCATCTCCCTTCAGCCTTGAGGTTCAGCCAATCATGTCTAGATGCAAAGACCCTTATCAAGCCTCATCATGCACGATGATGGCTCAGCCACTTCATCTCTTCTTGTCGAACCTCATCTCAGCTGAAGGCGAGGCTTGACAAGAACGACGGTTTTTTTATTTACCACCAGAATAGAAGGAAAACTTTTGAATGTACCTATGTCGCCCTTCCGACGTTTCAAGGAGAAAATTGGCCACCTACGAACGAAGTCCCAAGATGTACTTGCTTCCACAGCCTCCCCGGGCTCGCCCTTCAACAATCAGGCAGACAAGCGAAGGAGTGCCATGAGCAACGTCGAGTCCCACAGCAGCCCGTGTACCTTTTCGTCACAACCTACAATCACAGAGCCAACGACGAATTATTATTCATATTCAGATAGGCTGGAGCCGAATGACACCACCCAACAGCCTTTCCAGAAGCCACATCACGTGGCGTCATCCCAGCGCTCCTCGGAAGCGATTGTTCTTCAAGCCCAAGAGTTAGAAAGAAGATCCAAACAGTCGAAAGAAGAACAGGATGAAGAGAAGGCTTGCCTTCAAGCTTTTGGCTTTTCGGATTATCGTCAGCACAAAAATCGCAACCCTCTACGCGTTCCCGATACATGCCGATGGGTGCTCGAAAATGAACAATTTTTGGACTGGCGAAGCTCTGCAAATGATGCTCCGGGTCTACTCTGGATTTCAGCTGATCCGGGTTGCGGAAAATCAGTGTTGGCCAGGTCTTTAATTGATGAAAATCTACTCCATCCTCGGAAATCGACGCCGCGGATTGTCTGCTACTTCTTTTTCAAGTATGGTATTTCTGAGCAGCAAGGAGGAGCAGCTTGTATCCGTGCTATCCTGCGACAGATGTTCCAACGGCAACCATTTCTCATCAAGTATGCCTTGCCGGAGTATCGAAGGATTGGGTCAAACATGACCGAGTCTTTTGAAGCACTGTGGGGTATCTTCCGGGATACGACTTCGGACCCCAATATTCTCAATACAGTATGTCTTATAGATGCACTTGATGAGTGCGATGAGACCTCTAGGTTTGAGCTCATCGATAGGCTCAAGGAGATGTACTCCGCAGAGGGCACTTCAGAACCTGCGTCAAGTCTCAAAATCCTTGTCACCAGTAGACCGTACGAAGAGATCGATCGAAAATTTCGAACTTTGACAAATATCTTTCCAACAATTCGATTGAAGGGCGAAGAGGAATCCAAAATCATCAGCCAAGAAATCAATCTCGTCACCGAGGATGTGGTCCCTCGCATTGCGCTGGAATTGAATCTCCCTGGGAACGTGGAGAAAACTTTGGTGGATCGACTTCTCAGCATACCCAATCGCACATACCTCTGGCTGCACCTCATTCTGGATGAGGTACGGAAAAGTTTAGGCGCTAGCACTCCCCAGCGAATGCTCAAGATAGTGGAGACTCTACCGGAAACAGTCGATGCTGCATATGATGCCATTCTCGACCGCTCAACTGATGCTACGCTTGCCCGGCGACTTCTACACATCCTAGTTTGTGCTACTCGTGATCTCAGCTTAGATGAGCTTAACGTTGCTCTACACATCAAACATGGAATGCGGAATATCGAAGAGCTCGATCTCGAAGCAAATGAATATTTCCAGATCACTGTCCGCAACCTCTGTGGACTTTTCATCAATGTGATAGACTCGAAGATCTATTTCATCCATCAAACAGCAAGAGAATATCTTCTAAGATCCTATGACTGTCAGGATCAAGCCTGGGGCAGATGGCGACGCTCATTAGATCCCGACGTTTCGCATGCGATCCTTGCAGAGTGTTGCATTATTTACTTACATTTTGACGTCTTTCGGTCCCAACGTCCACTAACCCTGAGAGACTCTCGGTCACGGCAATTCCTGGACGCCGATGGAAGCCATCTAAATCGAGATGTTCGAAAATTCACAAGGCCACTCGATACCAAGCAATTCGCATTCCTAGACTACTCGGCTCTGAACTGGACATACCACTACGAGGAAGGCCTCGGCGAAGCCCGCATTGCGGACATGGCCTTTGAGCTGTGCAACCCCGAATCGGAATATTTTCTGTCGTGGTTTAACATCTACCGTACTGAGGGAAATTTCATTGCTGGCTCGGATATGTTTCCGATGAATTGTAGTCACTTGATGATTGCGTGTGCATTCGGTTTTTCGGACATGGCAAGACAGCTTTTGCCCGACAAAGATCGACTAGATGCTATTGATGAAGTGGCAGACCACCTTTCCCCACTATCACTCGCTGTCTGGAGTGGCCACCATGCAGCTGTAAGACTTCTCTTGAGGCTGAAACCAGATCTGCAAAGCTCCAATGTCACAGACATCAGAAGCTCCCCGTTATGCTTGTCTGTCGAGCAGGGCGATCTCGAGACTGTGCGCCTTTTGCTGGAATGTGACTTCCCCGTAAACCAAGCTGTCAGGAATAAAGCGCCACTAGAACGAATGATACAAAGGATCAACATGGAAGACATGTTCGATATATTCAAGCTGCTTCTACAGTACGGCGCCGATCTCAACCCGCCCGACAGACCAAGCGCGCTCCAGTACGCTGCGGAAAACGACGATTACGAGACTGTCGCCATTCTGGTGAACAACAATTCTGACGTCAATCATTCAATATCTTCAGACAGCAGTGTGCCGCCTCCAGCGCTATGTTCTGCTGCCAAACATGGGAATCTACCGATGATGCGCACATTACTAGACGCTGGAGCGGACGTCAATATTCAAGATACAAGATCCAATTACAGTGGTTCCACTCCGCTTTATAATGCGGTGAAATACGAGCACGACCAAGCAGTGTCGCTTCTCCTAAGCCAAGAGGGGATAAAAGTTGATGCCGGGAGTGGAAACTACGGTACTCCTCTTTTTTGCGCCACTTACAACGGGGACATCACCCTCATGGAGCAACTCCTGAAGGCAGGAGCTGATCCGAATAAAAGTGATGGAAAGCGAGCTCCTCTGGCTATCGCTGCAGCCCGGAATGATCCAAGCGCCACCGAAATGCTCCTCTCATTCGGGGCTGAAGTGTATCTCGACGGCCAGGAACTAGCAAGCGAGAGCTTGCCACTTAGTACCGCTGCCAGAGCAGGAAAGTTGCAAACACTGAAAATTCTTCTAGACCACGGCGCTGACCCAAGCATGACCTGGTCTGATGGCCAAAAGTCCGTATTCACAAGTGCAGTGGAAGGGAACCACCTGCACATCGTACGCCATCTCCTCGAATACAACCCAAGCAAGACCCAAGATCTAGCCCCTCTTGCCCTGAGCGCCGCAATAGAAAGCACGCCAAAGATGCTCGACCTCGTGCTAAGCTATTACCCAGCATCTATCCTCTCCTCCCTGCCTGTCGAGTCCCGATACTTCTACACGGCTGTCACTCGCAATCATCTTCCAACCATGCGACTTATTCTCGAAAATAGCGCAAATACAACAGAGCTTCTGACACAAGCATTCATGGCTGCTCTTGATGGCACAGTCAATATGCTGCAACTGGCTCTCAGTCATTATCCTGATATTACTCTCGAGGTCGTGAATGGTGGGTTGGCATATTTGAAGATGGCACCGGAGAAGGCATATAAGGAGATATTTGGGGTCTCCATGAGGGGAGAGATGGAGTACAATGAGAGATTGGAGAAATATCGTGCGAGAGCCAATGAGATTGGGAAGATGGAACAGATCTTGAAAAGTAAGAGGAGGGAGTGGGTTGGGCTGAGCGGTGTATTTGGAAGCGCTCGGAGTGTTGTGGGCCCTCATAAGGAGGCTGAAGATACAGGCGATATAAGCGACGTCAGCAGTCTGAGCGACGGAGATGAGGGGGTGGACAAATCTGGGCTCATTCCGTCCGCATTGACGATGACGGGGCTTGTGACTGAGGGATTCACCAGAAGTTGTCAGGTGAGAGAATGGAATTCATGATCACGGGCACATATAGTCTGCCGGAATACTTCGAGTTAATGTATAGACCACAGCAGCATGTTCAACCAAGAAACAGGTCAAGTTGTCTCCAGTCCGATCGAATGTCAACATCATGAGATCAGATCTTCAGACGCAGAACATTGTCCTGAGCATCGGTTTTGGACTGATAAGGAAACCTCTGCTGCTGACCGAGCCTTGCTAGAAATGCGACTTGTCAAACCTACAGAGATCTGTTGTATCTCCTGGTGGGGTCATCGGGCAGACCCACTCCCGAATCCGTTGCTCCCCAACAGTCGGCTTCGAAAGCGGCTCGGCGATAGGCCCAACGGATGGCTCGACGTCGTGATATGGAGTTGTGATGGAGTGTGGTGTAGAATAGTAAAGCGGGTTACGAGGCGTGATCGATTGGAGATACCAGGATGGTGTCTCCGCAATCCAGTATTGTGCACTCCTTCGCTCGAAGGGTGACGGGGCTGTTCGAGTCAATATCATTTCGAGACTACCGCTACAGATTTCGAGTTTGAATCATACCATCTTCTATTAGTGCCGAACCATGTTCTGTATGCGACAAAATGTTCTGCGAATTGACAGGTTCGTTGTTAGTGCCAGTTTCTGCATCATCTTCGGGAATATTCGCGAGTCTTGAACGGGCTTCTTCTGCATGTCCTGTCGGTGTCGAACATGAAATATGAGGCGGCGTAGCTGGACGGATTGTCAGAAGTGCCACACACAGACTTTCGAGATCCACATACCCGCCGTCCACGCAAGAATCTCATCCTCGCAGATCCCCTTCCTCTCCATAAACCTCTGCATTTTCCGCTGCGGGATCGGCCTCCCATTGACAGACACTTCGCTCTCTTTGCCCTCTTTCATCTTACGCTTCAGCTGTTTCTGGACCGCGAAGCGCATTTCTTCATCTTTGAGATATTTGTCAAGTTTCCATTGTGCGACCTTGAGTTTGAGCTGCTTCTCCCTGGGACTGTGTCAGTCATCCGTGTAAGAGGTAAACAAAGGTTAGAAATGCGAATAGAATACTCACGTTGCTTTAAACCCGTATTTCATTCTCATTATCGCCTGGACTTCTCGTAATGGTTTATCCTCAACGAAGTAGAGTTGTGTGAAACGCTCTCTCTGCTCTTCCCAGGCGTCGAGGCTGTGGCCCACAGCCTGACCCAGGGCCGAATCATGGACCGCGGTAATGATCTGCTCTTCACTATTCATATCGAGACTTGAGTAGGTCCGATCCGCTGAGCTCTTGCGGATTGTGCTCTGAAATGTTACAGAGAAGATATATTCTCGAGATTAGGCTACGAACGTCTGATCGTGCCTTATGAAGTCCACAGCCTCGCCCCAAGCCCCTCATGTGACCGCGATGCGAGGGCTTTTTGCTCAACCAATGACACGATGCATGACAGGCGAGGTACGTTGGCAGACGCAAATGGATGGAAAACGTCCCGCCTATCCAACAGGCTAGGTCGGGAGTATCTTACTCTATGCATGTGTCGAGGAGGCCTGAGGTACACACATATTTTGCCTCGTTTTCACTTTCCCTCGCTTTCTGATAGTTCTTTTTGAAGCCTCCGAGACGGCGAGAGTGGGGAATACTCGAACGATATTCGCTACCTAACTCAAAGAATAGGCCCTTCGGTCACTTTCCAGTCCAAAACATTCCACATCTCCTGCGCAATAGGCGCGCCCGATCCATTGAGGTCATCTTTGACCAACGTGTATTTTGCGTGCAGAGGGTTGTTTACTTTTTCATTGTTTTGTAGGCGAGAAGGGCTAGCTTGGTTTGGCTTGGCTTGCTGCTTGGGTTGGCCTTGATGATAGCTGCTGGTGTTCTTTTCTTCTTCGCAAGGTGCTTACCAGCTCTTGGGCTGAGAGGTAGTCGACTTGAAGGAAAGGAAGCTTTGGTCATTGATCGTAAGGGTCAGACATGTGGCAGGGAATGGTCACGTCTTGGGCGGAACGGAAGATCTTGATGGGGTGGAAGGAAGGGGAGCGGTGAATGTCAAATAAGGCATGAAGAACAATTTCAACGAACACTCTTCTTGGCTTCTCCTTTACTTCTCTGCTCCTTCTTCGCCTTCCAGATCGACCGTTTGAAGTTCTCCAGTTTCGAACAGAGGACCTTGGGAAGATGAGACATGAGATTCGCACGTGGCGGTCGCAAATCTGTTGGTCATTCCGTCGTTCTACGAAGTAGGTAAGCTTCACCTTGTTTCTACCTGTTCATCCTGAAGGTTCTGATATAATTGAAATTTTTGAATTTGGTATGCGCAGTCGCCGAAAACATACCTGCCCAGGTAGATAACTAAGGTTAGTTGAAATGGCTTGCTGCTCGACATCAAAAACCGGAAGGTGGAAGCGGAAATAGTCACGTGCCAGCTCCTTAACCCGCAATCTCCTCATCGCTGGCTGGCCAGACAGGTAAACGCGCATCAAACGTACCATCTGATCTGAATCAAGATCGTCCGTCCCTGGCCTACCTTACGATCTCATCTTATGATTCTGATCATCTCAGGAGCAAGAATTGGGTGTTGGTGTCGCACGAGCCACCTCACCTCCGCGAAACTTGAAGCATCGCGTGTTTGAGCCCAGCTGAGTGAGGATTTGAAAGAGCAAACGCACGCGAGTTAGCGCAGGGCAGGCTCAAGGTCCAAAAGCTTGTCTGGAATATCAAACTGTGAGAGTTACAGGATTTGAGGTCATTGTTCTGGAGCTTGCCTGGATTTGTGTGAAAGAGTTTGGGCGGAGAGCCTGAGGCTGGTAGGTTATTGGTGGGAGGAGGAAGCAGGATGAAGGTGCGGTGAAAGGTGCACTGAAACTTATTGTATTCTGTGCATTTGTTTTTACTGGGATGGATGAGGGGTGAACTGATTTTCGATGATAAGCTGGAGTGTCGGTTGTAGTTGTGAGTAGGGGTAGGATTTCGGGTTCTTTCTAACTGATGTGATGGACGATGCGACGGTGATGTTTTGAAACTTACTGCTTGCCATCTGGTCGTCTGTGCGGTTAGCCCTGGCTACGACCTTGGTCTTGGTCTGGTCTGGTCGCTGGTCATGGTCTGGTCTGTTGTTATTTTCGTTCTGTTTCTACTTATTTGTTGATCTGTTTCGTTTCATCTCATCTCATGTCGTGTTATTTCTGGAGATGTTGCTTCGTTGGTTGTGAGGTACGGAAGTACTTTTGCTGTGCTTCTGTTGTAACATGGCCGGAGGAGAGATGACCGTCTGGTCGGATATGTTGTTCTGTTGCAGTCTTACAAGTTTACAGGACGAAAATGTGTCAAAAAAAAGTGACAGACAGGTCGGACGATAATACTGAGTCTTGGCTTGGAAGAGGATTCAAATCGGAGAGGGGGGAGACAGACAGATATTATCAACATCGAAGAATAATATTGTACCTTTCAACAACAGAATCAAACGTCCAGAATCCAATAAGCGAGCCTGAACCCCCTCCCCAGCAAAGCGTTGAAGAGAAGGCGATTCATCAAACACCCCCTTTCCACGTCTACTCAACCAATCACAACCCATCTGTATGCGCAATCATACCTTGTAATTGCGGAGGCCCAGTCAACAGACCCAAGCTCTATCTCATCTCACAAGCGAAATCGTGGTTAATTTACAGATCGATCAAGTGACGCATACTGTACCACTGAGCCAAGCAGATTACGAAAAATGAGAAATAAATGGATGCCGGCGATTAAATGAGATTAAAATGTTCTCGTCGCGTGCGTGGTGACACGATGTGGTGTTGGGATCTTTTGATAGATTCCGTTGGTTGTGGGCTACGGGCAATGGAAGGAAGGGAGGGATTATTGGTATTTGTGCTGCCGTCAGAACGGAGGGAGGGACTGCTGTGGTTGCTTATGTGTTGCGTTGCGTTGCTTTATTTCGACTGGATTGTGTTATTCTGGCCTTTGGCAGGGCAGGAAGAGGATGCGCGCAGGTGCAGGTAGGACACAGATGTGGTGATTTTCGGCTTGCAGAAATTGTGCCTGGAAACCAACGGAACGAACAGACTCACACGTGGCGTGTGATGATGATGTAGTAACATCGTGACAGTGTTTTTTTGCAGCATTAATTTTCTTCTTTTCTTTGTTGGGTCATTGTCATGACCTTCTACGATGCAAGTGTCTTCGACACAGCATTTATTCATCTCACTCATGGTCAGCAAGAAACCTCACGATATTCTCAATTACCAAAACCCCACTCTACTCTCAAGGCCAGACATTCCAGACCTTTTGATCGGCGATTAGATAATCACCCTCCCAACAATCGGTCCATCTCCATCCTACACATACTAAGTACACACTAACAAAGCCTTCCCTCACAAAATTTGCACAATTTTCACCACCGGCGTGTGCAGATATTTTATCCCTCAATGCACGAGCCCACAATTCCCTTCAAATTTGCCCTCACACCCCTGTCCCTCTCCCAGTACCAAGCAAACCAACAGCCGAGCATCCCCCGCCAAGCACACGCCAGGCAAAACCCTGCTCAGGAACAGTGGAGCTAGCTCAGGAACCCGCTGGCTGTTCAGCCAGTGAGACGTGCGTGTGTTTCGGGAGGACTGGGGCTATGTGGGTCGGACTGGGATGAGACGGGGATTTGGGAACAGGGGTAGAGGGGGATTTAAGATTGCAGTGTGACGAAGGAGACCCGGGTGTTGGGCCAGCGCAGCGCATGTTGACTGTGGTATTTTTGGGGGAGAATCCAGGGCTTTCAGTGTGTATTTTGGGGAGCTGATGGGCTGCGTAGAGAGGGAGTATAGCCTGAAGATTGGGAGAATTGGGGAGCATCGGTGCTGTGATGACTACTGATGTTTGGGTGATGTGATAGTGCTTGACTTTCATGCGTTTCGATTGTCAAGCTCAAACTCCAGAGGGGGTGTTCATCTGATTGAGTGACTTGTTAATACTTCGCTGTTTCGCTTCTTCTAATCGTTCTCCTCTTTCCCCTCTTTCTATTCTTATGATCTACTTATTCTAATTAATACTTAATCCGTTTGTTCGTGGATTCGTGTGTTTCTTCCTTCGTTGGCAGTTGATCTGCTGTCTCTCAGTCTTTGTTGTCACTCACTCTGTGCTGGCCACCACTTAGCCGACCCGACTTGACCCTCCTCTTCCTCTTGCCACGCATCCTCCGTCCTCCTCCCTCCCCTCCTCCTCGCCCAGACCCAATTGACCCACCTCGCCCCGAAATAATCTCCACTCTCCTTCCCGGCCGGCGCAACGCATCTGCCCTGCCCTGCCCTGCACCGTTGCTCTCCCTCTGCGTCTGGGCCTGTGGATCTGCACCCCAACATCGAATCTCGCTCTCTTCATCTCATATCACCCGCGCAACCCATCCTTCCATCTTCCTTCTCTTTTCACCCGAACATCCTCACACGCACACTTCCACAACTCTCACCACCAGACTTCGTTGGCAAAGTCTATTCTCGTCTTTGAAAGATTTGATCCTACTACAATACTACAACATATCATCCAAGATATCCAGAATACCGCGTATTCACACCACACTCACTGAGTTTTATCGCACAGTCGTTCACTCACACACGAGCCCTCTCTCTGAGATCATATTGTCCGAACCCGCACAATAGCTTCAAACAAACGCACGCCCATCCTATTGTCTTGTATCTACAAGTCCACTACAAAAGGAAATCCATATATCAGAGTATCTACTCCTACGATCTCTTGCGCGAAACAGAAACAACCGATCCTTCTTTCGAAACACACTTCGAATCTGATCTGATCTGATCACCACGGTCCCTCTCGATCTCAATACATATCGCCTACATCGTCGCATAACCAATCTTCGAACAATCTATCAAAATGCGTCTCTCACTACTCACCACTGCGCTCCTCCCCCTCCTCGCTGCCGCGCAATCCACTTCTTCGTCGACCACAACAATCACCTCGACCGCAACCCTCACCAAGACTGTCACCGTCTCTGAGGTCGTCGCAAGTGTCTACTCTACCTACCCAACCTACAACAGCACCACCTCCGCATCTGGCCCAACCGTCGCATCAGCATCCTACACGACTGCGACCGGAACTGGTGCCTCGCCCATCGTATCCGCTACGTCGTCAAGTACTCTCCCAGCCAACTTCATGGGCGCCGCGAGCGGTTTGAGTGGATACTGGGCTGGTAGTGCAGGTCTGGTGGTATGCGCTGTCGCAGCGATGTTGTAGATGCGATCGTGGAATTGATCGTGGGTGGATGTGTGGTACCGGATTGCGAATGGTGTTGATGTTTATTGACACCCGTTGCGATGCGAAGCGATCGGGTCGCTGCAATGTGATGTCAATATGCGACATTCTTGTCTCCCGAGGAATGTTGCGCGGATGGCTAGCCAACGACGAACGATAATTCTCCGACTCAGACATCAACATCATCCTCTCCGATCCAACCATTCTTTCACGACTAGACTGGCTTCTTTCTCGACCGAATTCTTCGATGCGATCATCATCCCTCGTTCTTTACGGGTCTATCTCCCTCTCTTTCCTACCCTGACAGGGTGGTGGAGGAGAAGAGGATAGACATTTATGGCTTGACGACTTCACACATCATATTCTCCTGCATACTTCTCTCCGCATCTACATATCATCATGGTATGAGCGCATTGCTTTCTCCTCCCTCGATTCGCATGGACGATACGAACCGAATGATTGATTCAAGCTGGCATGGCATGCAAACATACCTTCTCCTCTTCGCTTCGCCCATTCCCCGTTCTCGACGCACGTCTCTTCTTTCCTTTCATTCTACCTCTTTCGATTCTCGACGTGCGGACTATCTCGGATTGAATTGAGAATGTCGCACCGCATCCATTCGTATCGCATTTCATCGCCTCTTTATCACGCACGATACCCGTTCTCGATGGTAGCGGATAAATTGCAGGGAAATTGAAGAGGATTGTACGCCGGCCTTGCGCTGTGCTCTTCCTCTTCTCCCCCCCTTATTCCCTTCACATCGATGCAACCTCATACACTGCGATGCGATGCGATGCGATGCGATGCGATGCGATGCGATGCGATGCGATAACCTCGATCCAATCCAAACCTTTCTACTTTTCTCGGCTAGCGCGCTGGCTGCTTGACTCGCTTGGCTGTCAGTCAGCCAATTCGTTAGTCTATACCCTTTTGTCTTTTGTTCGTGTGATGATGGTGGAGTGGTGAGAGATCTCTGGTGGTGAGGTACTGAGGGGAGGGGTTTGGTGTTCTTTTTTTCCTTGGCTGGACTAGGCTGGTTGGTTGGCGGGTGGAGTGGGAGTGGGAGTGGGAGATCTCTGGTGGCGGTGGTGGGGGAGTGAGAGTGAGAGTGATGAGGATGGGTGAGGTGGGATGAATAGAGAGATGGAGAGAGCCATGTTGTAACTCGCCGCGATGAGGTCGGTTTGAGATATCATGGGCTGGATAGCTGATTGGGCTAGCTTGAACTTCAGCGGCTGCTACAGTGGAAGCGGAAGTGAATGAATAAAAAGACCTGAAAATGCCCTACGTCCTGTACCTTCAAATATATGCGTGCTGTAAGCTGATGTAAACTTGATACGGGGTAAGACACCAGGATTCCTAGAAGAATGTGCGCAACGTGATACCGCTAGTCACGTTCTTTGCCACTGTATCTCGCATTTCTGTTCGTCTGCTTGAAGTTGTAATGGTACAACCCCGCATCTCCTCCCACTGGGGAGATTGGGAAGTGGTTGTGAAGCGTAGTTTCTCAGCCATGTGAATTGTCGATATTGGATAGTTGTCACACCTCCCACTTAAGCTGGTGCTGGTATGGAATGGCTGACTAGCTGGGATACGGTATACAAACGACAATATGAATGGTGTAGGAGATGGATGGTTCTTTTACTTGGTAGGGAGAAAAGTACCATGTTCCACTGGGATGAATTGGAGATGGAGATGGAGAGTGATGAGGTGAAAGGATGTGGTGCGGGTGGGTTGAGGTGTAGTTGAAGAATTAGGTACTAAGGATGTGCGGAGGGGGGGAATTTTGTTGATAGCGAGAGGAGAAGGCGAGCAAGAATGGGTGAGGATGAGAATGGTGTCTTTGTTGTCATTTTGCTCCTCGTCATCGAGTCCTTGATGTTTTGATTCCGTCAGCGACGGTGGAAGTACCGATTCCCTTCTCAAAAGAGACGAGGTTACGGTCTGATGTATACAAAACGATGTTGAGAGTGAAGGGAAATGAGTTAGCGGTGGAAGGAGAAAGGGAGCTTGGAAGTTACCGTCCGCGGTCCAACAAAATGTCTGTTCACGATTCCATCGATCTGAGAGCTCCAAGTTGAGGCCTTCGAAAGAAAAGAGCGGGGCGTTTATATACTATACTTTTGGCTGAGTCGTGGAAGGGTGGATTGGTGTTGAGTAGAGTACGTGTGTAACGGGAGGTGGATCAAACGGTAATAAAGAGTCCACAAAGCCAAGAAGCGAGTGATTACCTCCTCATGCTTTGTATCACATCACATCACATCACTATCTATCTCCGAATGGATCCGGCAGAGGATCTGGTAGAGGCGACAAATCGGCAGCCGTGCCAGCACGTCAAAAGGGAGAGAATAAATGGCAAGTATAAGTATAAGTATAAATGACTCCTCCTTCGTCATTGAGGATCGATCGTGCACGGAAACAAAGTTGAGTAATGGAGATAATCATATTTGCAAGGTATAAGTAGTGAAATCCTTTCTATGGATATCGCGTCCTTCGTTTGGTCGTTTTGTCCGCGCGGTCTCAGGTCAGTTTAGTAGTTAGTGGGTGATAAATTGTGATGAGCTGGGGCTGCAGGTTCCTCGTTCAGTAGAGCGCGGTGCCGTCCAATTTCGAATTCTAGAGAGAGTCCTTGTGGCAAATGGTTTGCTGTCAGTGAGGGTCTTGCTGTTATTTCATCTAGTTTCGCCTTCACTTCCTCTTTTATGTAGTTCCTCCCTTCTCCACGCGTACCCATTAAACCCTAAAGCGCTACAGATCTCCGCAGATAAAGCCAAACACAAGGTTCACCTAATGTGTCGCGATTGCCCGGAACGCATATTAGTCATCTGCAAGCAAAACCCATTACTTTGATTTCATAGTGGAATGGGTAGATGATGAGTGAGATGGTTGAAGTTGGGCTTTTTTATACTCTCATGCCTCGGCGTGACGAAGGAGAGTCGAGGGGTTAATTCAGATTTTGAGGAGTAAATTGATTGCTTCTCGATGATTGGAATCCACTAAGCAAGTGTCTAAGGGCAAAATCCATAGGAAAGAAAAGGAACACGGAGGGTGTGAGAGAGGTATAAATACCCCGCCTTGCGCAATGCCTCTCTCATACGATAGTACGACATGCTAGGTGGAAAAGCACGAATTTTGCTTCGGTTAACCACTTCCTTTATTATATAATAGTGTCAGCTCCTGTAGTTTGCTGAGAATATTGATTTCATAAAGCTTAGGAGACGATGAAGTGCACTGTTGCTTTCGAGTTGGGGTTGGCATTGGAAATATGTATTGTCCGCTCATATTATCGTCATGTAGTCGTCGATCACCAAAATACAGGCTATTTTCGCTGGTAACTTACTACAATCTTGCTTACCATCTTGTGTTGTGCCAGTGTGATCGTGGGAGGAATGCAATGGTTCGGCCGAGTAAACAACATTTCAAGGCGTAACTTTACCACCCTGCTGAACACAAAAGAACCAAACGACACGCATGCTATAGCAACATTTTGTCATGCTTTGGATCTATCTTAAAGTCCCTGCTGATTATGCAAGACTGTTTCGGATATTTTATACTTCATACTTGGCTTGAGCTAAGGTCTAGAATTGGCTGACATCATGTTTATAATGAACAATACATCTCGCTTCAACGTGAAAGTATGATCCCAAACTGACATCAACTTAATCGCGTGGGATCAACTGAGATTTCTTATGGCGGCAGAGGGAGACGTCTGACTAGGCGAGATCTAGAGAGGCGAAATACTGGGACATAAATACCCAGCTCTTTATGATTCAAATTATGATCAAGATATGCGGAAGCGGAAGAAGTGCCGAGAAAGAGAGCCATATTTTGAGTCGCCCTTTCTAGCTGTGCACTTGTCTGATTATAACATTTATGTGCCAGGTGTATTAATTTTGACTCCACTTGACATAAGTGCCAAAAAATGCCCTTATTATGGATCTGCGAGTTCCTGCAACAATTTTTTCCAGTGTATATTTAGTTTACTGGTGATTGCTGTCATCTGCTCCTGTCTTGTCGCAATTGGATGTATCGTCACCGACAACTTGTTTTCCATCACTTCCATGCTCCATATTCGCACGCAACCTTACGACGTACTCCTCAATAAATTAAGCTAGACGGAAAGTAAATAATAATTCGCTTCGCTACGTCACTTTCAACTATTTCTCAAAGCTTGAATATTCTGCATCCCACATAAGGTCTGAAACTTACAGGCTGAATGAAATGTAATCCTGATGAGCGCCATTTTTTCGCTGTTGGACATTGACTTTTACTATCGTTGCAGTATTTAAATACGTTGTACTGAGGGGCTGTGGAGAGATGATGAGAAAGCGGGCCGGAAAACAGTGGACAGTGAATGATTTTGTGATCCAAGTGAGCTGACTGAACGAGATAAATCACTAATGGTGAAGAATAGGCTGGGACGTTCCGTCTCAAAGATTGAGATTTGGATATATCAGAAGGAGCTGACAAAGGAGGAGGATGGGGGTATAAATGTCTGCATCTCCGTAGCCTCAATGGTCATTCAGAGTTTCGAAAACAAAGATCGCAAACTACTAAGCTCTTGTTTTGCTGTCAGGGCTTTGCTGACCTCAGTAGTATCTTTTATTGCTAAATGATGCTACCCAGACAAAGACGAGTACATATAAATCCATTCCAGAATACCGGAAGCAAAACAAATAAGCTCGCGAAAAATTGTGATGCCCAATCCCACCCTTCTCTCCAACCACGGTTAATCCTTCTCCATTTCAACATGTTCTAGATAGCTCAATAGCCAGATCCTGGCGACCCTTGCAAGCCCTCTCCACTCATTGGAGCCGGAGAGCTATCTTGTTCCCCAGGATAAATAGGGAAGTCAGGACTCAGCGATCTGCCACCACAGTACTGAAAGGGTTTTTCGTCTTCATCTGTGTCGAAGCAATACCATAGGGCATCGTATGTGGAAGTAGGACAATTCTCTGCTCGGCACATTTGGTTCACATTTTGGTTCCAGATCCGCGACTCGAAGCTGCTGGTTTCCTCGAATATGTTGGTAGCATGGCACTTGTGAGGATTTGTTAGCATGGATCTCTTGGTCATATTTAGAGGTGGGTATTTACTGAGCAGCATTCCCAGCCGGCGTGGATGAGGAGGTTCCCAGGCATCTTGACTGAATCCTCGAGCCAAATCAACTCCAATATATGGCAGAAGTATACTGATACTGCAAACCAAATACACAAGTGAGATTGGATTTGTATTCACCAGGTGTGGTGGTGATACCGTCTGCAAAGATGGAATTCTTGCATTGGGAAGAGGAACTCCCCTTAGACAAAATGAAGAGCCCTAATATTTCTGAAACTCTCCTCTGCTTGAATCCCTTGAGTGAAGTCTATATCTGAGTTTTTTTTAATTTTATAAAGGAATAATAATATTAAAGATTGAACTACAAAGATAAGATATTGCTGATCGTTCCACACGTCAAGGACCATATCCATCTGAATATACATAGCATGCACAGTTTTAGCACAATAGAATCTCTCTCAAGATTACCACTTCAAATGGTCGTCAAAATCGATAGCTGTCTTTGTTCCTAATTCTTGCGCCTGGGATCTATTTGAGGACAATGGAAGTTAATGTGGAGAAGCAGCAAAAAGAAGTCTCGCTTAGTATCAAAACAAATGACCATCTTTCTTGTAGCCAGGTTCTTAAGTGTCGACCTTTTAACTCATGAAATGTTCCGATCAAAATGGATGTGTTCAAACGGTACGAGATGAGGGATTGGCCTGTAGAATGACTGTATGTCTTCTACAAAAGCTCCTTGTAATAAAGTTGTGTCATTTTTAGTTACTCATTGATTCAAAGCGACGCATTCTAAAAATCAACACATAATATCAATACTGGAAACCTCAACGCGCAAGCACAAAATCAGTAAACAATCTGTGAAGCCAAAGACACCTCAAGCAAGCAATAAAAACCGAACATCCCTACACATTGACTCAATGATGCCCAGCACCGCGGTGTAGTCTGCCCATAGGATATCCAAAATCTCCAACCCATCAAAAACATCGTCCCAATGGCGGCGGACCTCATCCCCTCCACGATGGTAGCTTCCACTAGCCACTGCTTGATCCTAACACCTGTACTTGGAAGAGCTACTTTTGGTCTTGGCGTTCAGTTCACTTCCGAGTCCTGCTAGATCCTTCGCTCGCCAGCTTTGATTTCCGCTGCAGTTGACGGCATTGCCCTTCCTCAGAGGCAATGTCATCTCGCCGGAGACGCTTGATTTTGTCTGGTTTAACTTCCTCGTTTCGTCATAGACTTGTTCAGGAGCGAGACAGCCTCCCTTTTGGTCCTTTTTTTGATGCGTTTGATGGTTGCTCATTTTGTAGATTGGTATCAGCCCTGGCGGATCTGCTTAAAGTTTAGTCGACCTTGATCTAAATAGTGCGTCTTTTTATTGTTGTCGAACGTCAATGAAATCACAAGTTCGAAGGTTTTTCTTTTCTATGAAGGGTGGAGGATTTTGAAGGGGGTGTGGTTGTTAAGGAGAAGCGCAGAAGAACTGAACTGAGAGAAATTATACCTGTGGAAGATATAATTATTTGAGTCAAAAGTTAAGGCAGAGAGGGTTGTGACATCAGATATAAGTGAATGTCCTGGGACTTTGTGAATAAGTTTGCATAGTGAGTTATAAGCTAGGAAAAGAATCCAAAAGCAACATCAACCCTGCGTTGAACGCTTTTTGATATCAAGGTTGTGAAGAACAAAGCTCTCAATCAAATCAAAAATTCGGAAACAATCCGACATAAGGATCTTATGAAAAAACAGCATTCTATGGAATGGCCCTTGGTACTGTGTTTATTGAAACGGATTTCACCACTGAAGGGGGGTTAAGTCACGCTTGTTTGAACAAGTATTGTTCTTGAAAACCCATGCTTGAACTTTAATTTAATGACATCAAAGATTTTAAACCTTGCAAGTTCGACGCTTCATACCCCAATTGCACAATCCTGAAAAGTTGCACCACGTAATACCGCAAAAGCTGTAATCAATCACAGCCACATTCCATCCAGTCCAGGTTACAAGTGACGAGCATTGCAACCGAGACTGCGGATGTAGTGCCAAAGCATTACAACTGCCCGTATAAGCAAGAGAATCAAACACAATCTTAGCCACTCTGGGTCTCCCGGGCCCCTTGCTGACCCATGCTGTGTGCCTACTATGGCGCAAGTGTATTTCGTGGGGAATATTCCGTCCTTGAACAATTTACCGAACTAGTCGGATGCTTCTGAATTCGAGTGCTTCTCGTTCCTTCACTTCTTTGATGATGGCGTGTACTGGCTGAAGAACCGTTCGATCAGCTAGATTGGGCTGCGTGGCTCTTTGGCGCTGCTCTAAGGCTGTAGTCTCTCGATGACCTGGCGACCGGATGTCTGCTTGTGTTAATTGAAGATGCTGCGCCAGCAGAGCCATTTCTAGAAGAGTCGCTTGGTGTGCCCCGTCTCGAAGCCTTGCCCTTTGAGTCCAGATTGTTGTCAATCGGTTTACTCGCCGTGCTACTGTGACTTCGATGACTTCTTCCTGTTGTTCTTCTAATTTGGCCTCACTGACCACCACTAGAATTGTGTTGGCTATTTTGGCGAGTTCCTGAGCCTTCACCACCAGCTTGCTGCCCTTGTTGCTGAGCTTCGGGTCCAGGTAGATCGCCTTCGTGTGAGCTTTCGCTGTCATCTCCAGTGTATACTTGACTATTACAATGATCCAGTGATGCTGACCCGGAATCTAGATAAACCCATTTTCCGCAGCGAGAATGAGCTACGGGGTTTGCAACAGTACCACCGTGTGTGCTCGGGCAATTGTCGCCTCGGCAGAACGTCTCCTGGTTGCTCTCATCACGCTGGGGCCGGAGCCAATATATCTTGTACTTGCCTGGAGGAAGCCATTCATACATGTTGACGCAATTAAACTAAATGGTAGTCAGTATGGTCAATACGAATATTGCTAGAATTATAGAAGAATATTAGTATTGAATCAAGAGGAAGACTTACATTGCAGCACTGCCAGCCAGCTGGGTGTTGCTCCAAGTCAGGCATTTCTCTGAGGACTTTAGTAATTTGGCCGCGAGGGCTTGAAGGCAAGAATATTTCTCAGAGCCAGTTTGCAGATCAAACATTATTTTGCTAAAAGTGTTCACTCAGGGACTGGTGCGCTTTCTGTGAGCTTCGGATCAGATTGATCGTTGCAGCTTGGAGAATTAGTGTTGGAGGAACAAATCGCATCTTGCAGAAAGCGCAAATATTTATATCTGGGAAAAGCACAGATCAAAGTTAACACAATCAAAGCATGGCTTAGCAGAAACAATTCACCAAACCAGTGTTCGCAATAGTATACGTTCTGTATTAATAGCTCAGTATCCAGGCGGTCTCACACGTACCTCATACCGTATTCTCTAGACTATACGTATTAGTAGGAGTACTAATAATATTGTAGTGTACGGCAATAGACTAAGATACTGAAAAACACTAAGTTAGTCCTTAAATAAGAAGTAGTTAAGTACCCCACTCTTCCTCCCTATCCTACCCCTGTTCTATGCCAAGTCTCCATGACTTTACCCCTTTTGGACTACACGTTAAGATCTTAGTATATGTCGTAGTAGTATTTAGTATAGAAATAATCAGCTAATATCACTCAGTATCTAAGGACTGGTCCCATATCACTAAAGTGGGAGGTGTAAATGATACTGCAAATACTATTACGAACACTGCACCAAACATAAAATGTGTAAAGTGCTGTAATTGTAACACCGGAAGGTGAGCAACCCAACATGGGGGGGCTTTGGACTTGACAAAGGTATCGGAAACTGAAGTCGTAACACCATGACTCACTGTAAGAGCAGGATTTGAGCACATACAAAGTATATTTCAGGAACAATATTTCTACAAGAAGAATCCAAAAAGCTATTTACAAAGAATCGATGGCTCGCTGACAGATGCCTGCTTCCATCACACCTATATACAGATCCGACGACAACAAATCATCTCCACGCCGCACTCACTCTTCGAGAGCGAGTATCTAAGCTGCGGTATCGGCATTGTAGCTCGTACCCTTGTTCGCAGTGTAGAAGGACGACAACCAAGCGAGTAAGTTATCAAGAGTGGTACCAGATGGAGGAGTAGAGGTCTCCCCAGAAGAAGCACCAGTCTCGGCAGGGATAGATGAAGATGCTGGTCGGGTAGCGGTCTGGAATGTAGTAGCTGTGGGAACGGCAGCGTTGACGTTCAAGCCGGAGAAGTTGGTTATGACAGCAGCTCCAGACGAGGTCTTAGCTTTGCACGCGGACTTCTTTGTGCTAACAGGAACGGCAGTGGATGTCTTGGCCTTGCACGCTGATTTACGAGTGCTGACTGGTGTGGTAGAGTTGGAGAATGGGGCTGATGTAGCGAGTCCGAGAGCGGTAGATGTCTTCGCCTTACATGCAGACTTCTTGGTACTGGAAATGGCTGGAGCTTCAACGGGAGCTGAAGTAACAACGCCGGCGGCGGAAGACGTCTCTTCGATACCGGCGGAGGTTGTTGGGAGGCTGGCTGGGATGGTTACCGAATCGGCAGATGTGACAATCGGCTCCGCTGAAGCAGATACAACAGCAGACGAGGCTGGAACTGGGACAACAGTGGCAGTAGAAACGGCGATAGGAGCGGCAGATGAAGCAGCAGATGTAGCAACGGGTGTAGAACCGGTTCCAGCTCCGCAAACAGCAACATCTCCTCCAGGGGCCTTGTAGGAAGAGATATCAAAGCCTATCTGAGTTAGCACAGTCTTTAGAAAGATGCATCACGTTACAAACCGTTGTAGATGTTTGGGATGTAGATATCGGCGTCTTCGGCATTGTATGCTCCTGGGAGTTGGATCTCTGGAGTACAAGAACCGGCTGAGCCAGTACCAGTGATCTTCAATTGAGCGCAACCAATGTAGCTGACAACCATTAGTAAGAGGCCTTTTCGGAAATGGCAGTAGTTGCTTACAATTGTGCGCCACCAACTGTCTGAGCACCGTGAAGAGCAAGCATCTCGGATCTGAGTAGGTACTCGCCACTGGCGAGACCAGTAGGCAACTTGAAGCTGTAAGTCATATCCTGAGCCATCATGATCTCATTTGCCCATGTTCCATTCTCAGAGTCGAACTCGTCAATCTTGACCCATGAACCAACACCAGTCGCCATGGATGCATCATCAACGGGACCGTAAAGCATGTGGGTGATTGGCCCTGGGTGGGTAGAGCTGTCCCACTTGACCTTGATGGTGTCTCCCTCGTTGGCCTCAGTCGTGATAACTCCCGAAGGAACAGTGTTTCCCCCAACATTGCAGGTAATATCATCAGATGTAACATCGGTCACAGGGCTGTTGGAAGGTGGCATCCGAATACCAGTGTCAACACCTGGGGAAACATCGTTGACCCAGAATTGATGGAAGTTCTGGTGAGCAGAAACGGCTGTAAGCAGCGAAGCAATGATAGCAGCGTTGGTAAGCATTTTGAATGAATGTCGTGGATCACAGATCGCACAGGTGAAATGAATGTGAGGTCGAAAAAGATCGAAAGGTAAAACGAATGAATGAACGGAGCACTGGAATCAAAGGCTTGCTTAACAGGAGGAAGAGAAAACGTCCATGGTGACAGTAAGTGATCAATTATATGATCTCTCGGCATCACGACGGACTGAACTGATGGCACTTGGCTCCCTGCAGACCACAGAATAATTATCGGAATGTTTGAGAGAAGGGGAAACGAAATGAACAAACAAATCAAAACGGAACAAAGTACAGCCTTGGCAGACTTCTTTGAAACATTTCAACGCCCGTGGGATCGTGCAAGCCTTTGTAATATTGGCAGCCAGACTACTTTGGGGGGAATAATCCACCAATATGGTGCGCTGTAGTGGGGTTTCCGGAGATCATGGTCAGCGCACGCACCAGGATTGAGGGGTTGTACTTTCAACATCAGACGAGATGTTTGGATTTGATGAAATAAACGCCCGACTAGGAATGTGTCATGCCGGGCAGGCCTCCTTGACAATCTCATAGACAGAGCCGCATAGCCGCGCGGTCAAGAATCAGATCGAATTTGGTTGACTGACTCGAGCACTCGCTCCTTCAACATATCTTCAAAGGTTTTGTGATGCTGTGTATGAATAGTTCGCCGTGACTCTGCTGTAGAAAGAAAAGAGTTAATCTGAGTCTTGATCACAGAAAGCGTCAAAAGATGATGAGAATCCTTTTTCATCCATGGATCTGGGATGTGGAGATCGCAAGGACAGGCAAAGTCTCGGCTCGCTGTGCCACGAGTTCTCCCCTTAATGTACCCGAAACATAGCCCCCTGATTAAGCGAGCTCGGTCCCAGCGCCCGAGGACCGAACTTGAGCCAAGAATCAAACTCCAGGATGGGAGGCTGTATAAAGAAATAGGGAAGTGCTCAATGTTTGATAGAAATGATAGTTGATTGCTGCAATTTCATGACATCTTGTCCATGGTGGTCTTTTCCTTGTGAGAGATCGCTTACTGCTATGGCACTGGCTGGCAAATCGCTTCTCCAGACTCTGCCAGCTCGGGCATGTCACAATGATTCCTGAATGCATTGTACTACAACTGCTGCAAAACGTTAGAGCAAAATTTCAACAGATGATTAGGGAGGGGAACGCCATGAAAAGATCGATGTGTCGAAGTAATACATGTAATCGTCAAACAACAATTCCCGCGTATGCCTCAATTCCAACCCTTCAAAACGGTATCGCCTTCTTGTATCCCCGCGAGCCTCAGACTTTCCACCCAGAGCTTTTGCTGTTTCTTCTCATCGTTTGCCTCTTTACCGGAGTGCTTGAGCTCGCTGCCGTTCAAGTAGACAGCTTTTGGATGTTCTCCCAGTTCCTCCACATCGAATGATGCGCGCAGCAAATCGCCGCCAGACTTCTTCGGCGACCGCAGCGCTCCATTGGGACTGAGCCAGACTATAATATCCTGGAACAAATATGCAATTTTGGACACAATCTTGACAAGCAGCATGCCATTCCTCGTGATCTTGGTGCCACCCATCAGACCGGGGTCGACAGCCAGAACTCCGATATTCGAGAGACTGGGATCAGAATTCAGACGCCGCTGAAGTTCGTACCTAGATCTCTCATCAGTACGACAATGAGATGCTTGTAAATGCCGCTCACATGAACATGACCATCAGAGTTTTGCTCGCGCCATATCGTCTCACACCAGCCTTGAGACCATCATCAGTGTACTCGATCCCTTTCGCCAGAGCTTCCACATCTTTCACAACAGTCTGATGCTCTTCCTTGGCAAAAGCTCCCACAGTAGCATTGGCTTTGTCAAAGGGATCATGCACCGTGCTGGAAACCATGACGATCCTACCATGGGTTTTATCCATGCTTCGCAAGATCAATAGCACGAACAGGAAGTTTGCCAAGTAGTTCACTCCGAAATTGGCTTCGTAGCCATCTTTGGTGAATGTCAACGGCTTCAATGTCCCGCTATGTGCTTCCTGGAATGCGGCATTGAGCACTACCGCACGTAATGGTTCGAGAGTTCCATTCGCTACACGAGCATTGATGTCTGATGCGAGCGAGCGAACACTTTGCAGACTCGACAGGTCCACTGGGATAGCACGTCAGTAGGTTACCCTCTGTGATGTATCGAGGGGTTTGCCTCTTCGATTACCAGATGTAAAAGTTCTGGGCAATTGCAACACTTACTAGGGAGAGTCTCCGAGGTGTGCGATTTTGGTGCTGAATGCAGGACATTTTTGAGGTCAGTCGCCTTGGTGGGGTCGCGTACAAGATAGAGACCACGGTACTGGCTGCCATATGCGGATTTGATGAAGTTCGACACGAATGCGCTACCGAGACCACCGTTCGCACCGGTGATTAGAACGCTTCCCTTGAGTCCAGGCATGGTGATCGATGTAGTTTTGGTATAAAGAACTGGAATATTGGGAGATTGAATACGTTCGACGGGACGCAAGTTGTCCTATACTTGAAAGGCACCTGCGAAGAACAATATGCATATCATGGGCTTGAGCCAGACTGCTCTATGTATGGTATGACCCGAGAAATGCTTCCCAAAGAACCTTATTCCTGAAAGCTTATTTCGTGAAGTGCGGTGTAAATAATGGTCCGGGTCCACAGAGAAGTTGAGATCGGTATTGGTTCCGAAATCTGCCATGTGCCATCGGGCCCGACCCAATAGCACACCAAAAGATCACTTGTAAGCAAGTATCTATGTGTTGCTGCATCATCATAATTTGCAAACGATGCACTGCATTTCCCTGTCAGGCACTTGTTACGCAGCATTACGCGCGAGTGACTAGATCGTCTTCAGGTCCACCAACCTCGCTTACAGCCTTACCACCATATGTTTACCTTGAAATGATCGGACTGGCATGATCAGGTCAAGGCTTAAAAACTATCAAGCCTTCTAGATAATCTTCTTCGCACGTCATCGTTGATGTCGCTGTCTGAAAGCCAAAGTTTCCATGGTATTTTCCCGACCTTCGGGGTGTCTCAGACGGTCGGCGCGATCACTAATCTCAACAACATTGTGTTAAAGCACCATTAACATACTTGCCACACCCGAGAGATACTTGCACAAGCTGACAAAGAACTAAACCTCTCATATTAGTTGCCTTGTTATTGGGAGCTTTGCGAAGCAGAAAGATTGTATTCGCAGAACCGAATCTGGGAGGATAGGTTCCAGCGACTGAGCGCATACGTCACAACACTTCAACACCAGTCCAAATCACTGTGGCTTTGCAATTTCCCACCGAAGCATCTGAATTACTATTGGCTGCAATTTGATGCTTAGCATACAAATTCACCCTCTTCGTATCAGAGTTCCAATTTCTCATATCTGTGAACTCGATGCAATGAGCTGGCCAAACCCGGCCTCCTAATTCTACTTTCGGTATTTCAACAACTCTGGATTCGTCTCAGCAATCTTATGGAAACCGATCATCGTCTCTTTGTACATCTGTATGTCATGAGTTTCGATCTCATTGCACCACCTTCAGACGTCACTTACCTGTCCAGCCGTAAGCGGCGAATGCTTCGCAACATGGCCATCAGTAATCAACTCCTTGATCGGCTACAACTGGTCAACATCTGTTCAGTCCCCATTTGCTCAGAGTACGGGAAAGACAAACCTCAATGACCGTCTCAAAATTCGCACTGAAGAAGAATGGCACGCTGTATCTCTCTTCGCCCGAGTAGTTCAGCACTCGATGTAAAGTTGAGATGTACAGATCGTTAGACCAAGCTTGCAGTTGATCGCCGACGTTGATGATGAATGTGCCTTCTTGAGGAGGAGCAGAGAGCCAGGTGCCGTCTCGGCGGAGGACTTCGAGAGCGCGGACGGATCCTGGGGCGAGGACTGTGAAGACTGTTTTTGTTTGTTTACTTGTCAGTTACTTATCTTCTGCGGATTATACCGCGCACGATGACCAGGTCAACGATAGGAAAGGTCAAGAGAAATGTTTTTTACATTCTGCATCAGTATGAGCACTCAGTCCCACAGCACCACCATCCTTCTTCTCCTGTGGTGGATAATGTGCTACCAGAGCACTGCACCCGGGATGTGTCAGGACACTATCGAAATGCCCTTCATCGAGACCAAGTGATAGAGCAACGTTTCTCGCCAGAACTCGGCAGAATGCTCGCATGGTACAGTAGTACTCTGAGAGGTGCTCCTCAAATCCTGGGAGAGCTGATGGCCAGGGGTTGGAACCTCGCATGTGAGGGTCGATGAATGTGTCGTCTGGGTCATCGGTCAGCTTGGGGTCATGACCCCAGTCGAATGCTTCGTTTGCATCTATGTGTTGATGTCAGGGCTTCTAATATGTCTTGCATGACCTATCTCATGAATCGGAAAGAAATAAATGTGAAGGGGATTCAAGAAATCGGATCACCTACTTCCCTTCCCGTCAGCATCCGGTCTCCCCGCCCCATACAAAGGCGTATACCCTCTGTAATGCGGCGTATTATCAATATAAACCTCCATCTTCTCCTCAAACGGCAGGTCAAAGAACTTCTTCCCCCACTCAAAGACACCATCTACTAGATCCTGCGGAATTCCATGGCCTTTTACATAGAAAAATCCAACGTTGATGCAGGCTTCTCGGAGTTGAGCGGCGACGGCTCGACGCTCTGAGAGGCAGGCACTGAAGATTGCTGAGATGTCGATAAGAGGGATGCTATTGAAGTCTGCGAGGGTGGAGTCGTTTGTCTCAGTTGGGATGGTGCCGAAACTGCCTGATGCTTTGGTGGATTCGCCCCAGGCGAATGTTTGGGGAGGAAGGACGTCTGTGTACCCCATTTTGAGGAGTCAGTAAGTCTAGTAAGTGATTCAGAGAAGTAGTTGATAAGCACATATGAGAAAGACAGGCAGTCTTTCAGGTTGGAGGTGCGGCTGATGCTCGTGGCCAAGGGTGGGGGATGATGTTGACTAGTCAATGAGCACCCAAGACATTGGCTGGCATTAGGAAAAGACATCAAGACTCATTGTGAAAAAGAGGATAGCAGCCGCTATGGGCACCAAGTATCTTCCTGAGCGTCCGTCGGAGAACTTGAATATTTCGACATGTTGAGGCTTGTGCAGTTGCATGAGGTAAATAGTCTAGCTTGCTGCCTCTCAATATCCTCAGGTAGACACGACCCAAAATCTGAGGGAAAAGGCAGCAGGAGGATGGCGAGGAAAGAAATATTGAATATTGAATCCAAAAGTATATGTACCTGACAAAATGAAACAAGCGAAGGAATCAAATTGCTGCCCAACCAAACCAACCCGAAGTAAAGGTACTCTCATACGACGCCCTTTCTCTTCCGCATCTTCCTCTCCCTCCTAATCCTCCTCGTCTGCTCATCCATTCTACACTCCATCTCTCCACCCTTGACGCGATGTCTCGTCAACATATGTCTAATACACCCATCTTCTCTCGAGAAGTGTCCTCCACCTCCAGCCTCAGACCGGCTACAGCCCGCGAAAGGGCAGAAGTACTTCTCGAGAGACACGTGTTTCGAATTAATGTGGCGATCATGTTCTCGCTTGGTGGCTTGCCGTTTATCGCATGAAGGACATTGGAATGACATGGTATGGTATCTTGCATGATGGCTGGATACGAAATCATGTCAGACAAAGGAAAGTGTATCCAGACACCGAGCAACTTACTTGTAATCTGCTCGAGTAGGGAATGACTTCTTGCATTGCGGCCACGTGCAAGCGATTGGTAGAGTCCGACTTGATGTTGCTGATTCGGCTGGACTTGAAGTGAGGGGCTCGGGTGAGTGTCCAGAAGAATTGGATCGTGATTGCTGATCGCTTTCGAGGTCGGAAACACCGAGGAATTCACTTGGCATGCCAATTTCTTGCTCTGGCATGACAAGTGGATTGCTCGGTGTTTTTGGATTCGAAGGAGTCTCGTTTGGGAAGCGACTGGCGGCTACATGAAGTATCTCAAGAGGGACCCATGGCCCTGAAAGATCATTGGGACAACTTAGGAGATTTTCGGTGCGAAATGAGAGAGGCCACTGGCTAAGGGGCATATCGGAGGGGAGATCTTCCATAGAAGCAGAAGACGCCCCGCTTCTGTCAGAGTTAACAGAAGCGGAATGATCTCTGCTGGTATCGAGGATATCCGGAATGTGGTCCCAGGAAGTTGGCAGGTTCGATGTATTGGTCCAATCGAATGTCCAAGGACCACATGAAGAAGAAAGGATATTCGGAACGTTGGACTCCTCAGTAGGTAGGCAATTGGGGTTGTGCTGGTCAAGCAACAGGAGTGACTCGGTGTCTTCGAAGTACGACTGGAGCTTCCCCGCCTTAGTGCCAACACCGAGGCGGAAGAGCTCCAGATAGTCTTCTACTCCATCTTGAAAAGAAGTCTCGTCAGCTCCGGGAAATTGTGCGAGGCAATCATCAAAGTTCGAAAGAGGTGTTTTCGGGGACGAGGCTGGGTGTGAGGAATAGTTGATTGTCGCGAAGAGCGCGCAGAATCCACCGCCCACAAGACGGGGTTCTGCAAATAAGACGAGAGTGGGACACCGAAGGAGACCTTCGATGACGGGGGGCAAGAATGCCGGGTAGGCAGAGGAGTGGAAATGAGATGCTGCTGTGTTGTGAAAGTCATGGGGATGACAGGACTATAAGAAATATATTGTGGGAATGGGGCCTCCCAGCCGGATAAATGAGGCTGGAGGGTGCAGACTACACAAGCGAATCAAGAGATGCAGAAAGCGGGATAGAATGAGGCCTCCCGATTGAAAATGCAGCCAATGACAGAGAAGAAGTTGTACTCGGCATCGAGAGTGCAAGAAAGGAACTACGACTGACATGCAGCGAGTCTAGGTTCTCATGCACCTCTCCGCTGTAAGGGAAAAGCATGTGAATCCAGGCATTCTCATTCTTGACCTCATGATGGTATATGTGAGAAGCCGACATTGTAGTCCAGAGTTCAACGACAAGAACCAAGTCAACTGAACAGCAACTGGGAATTATCCGAGGAACGGCGTACTTGCAAGCAATGATCGAGGCAACTTCGCGGGGTATGTAAAAATCAGACTTGACGAAAGAAGTACAATGAAGTGTACAAGAGGCTGGACATCAACCCTTGAGGCCGTTATACTCGACCAGTATCAACAATGTATGCAGCTCCACATCACCTCAAACATCAAGCTTCACCAACTTCGCGGGCACACACTTCCAACTACAGCCCCTCCGAATCAATGGCACCATACTCTCCAAAATATCCCTATCATTCTCCCTCTGCCTCAAAGGACTCGCAGCACTCGGAACCGCCTGATCCAAATTCTTCGCAATCTCCCACCATTCAATCCATTCCGTCCTTGGAAGGATAAAGTTCCTCTGACATATCGTGCATTTGCTCCCTCCAGACTCTTTCTTGGCAGCAGCGTTCGCTAGCATAATGTGTAGGTACTCAGGACTGTCCTTGGGTAGGAGTTCCGAGAGGAAAGGGAGCTGAGAACTACGAGAGCAGGCGGCCAGTGCGACTTCTATGAGTGATGGCGAGCGGGAAAGTTCGCCGCGGGAGGCGGGAGGTCGAGGTGTATCGTCTAGATCCGCAACTGGTATTGAGTGAGTAAAAGTAGGTCCTTTGACAAGCTTGCCTGTTATGTCTAGGTATTTGATATCGGTCCGGGCCTGGAACTTGACTTTCCACCTTGGATGCCAGTTTGGATCTGGACGATTGACGGCGTATGCTACAGCTGCATCTTTGAAAGGGTTCTTGGGTGTCCGGTTTCCGAGGCCGATCTTGTATGGCACCTCTTCTACTTCCATGTCTCCGCTGTTTGGGAATTGTGCTTCGTGAAAGAGATTTGGGTGAAGGTGTAGACTACTTAGATCGCATGTTTCCGTAAGAAGGTCGAGGATCTCGTAGGGGAGATATCGAAGGCCATTCTGCGAGAGATTCAACTCCCGCAACCGCTGCAGCTTCCCAATGCTTGGAGGCAATTCCTGGATCTCGTTGTCGCGTAGGCTTAGCACAGTGAGGCGTTCAAGGTTGAACAGTTCTGCTGGAAGGGTAGTCAAGCTGTTCGAAGAGAGAAAGAGCTTGAGCTTGGGTTGTAAAGGAAAAAAGGCTTCGGAGGAAGTGGGCACACGAGTGAAAGCTTTTAGCGGTCTTATGGTAGCACTGGATAGGCTTGACAGCGACCTTGACCTGTGGATCTGTTAGTTCTGGATCCTGACAAGATTCCAGGAGACATACGATAAATCAATGCTCTCATTCCCTTCCTCCAAACACGACTCAATCTGCACCCTAGCAAGTTCCTCGGGTGACGGTGCCCCTCTTTCAGTCTGAGCCTCTCGCAATTGTCTCACGGGCAACATAGACGTATTCACAACCTCCAATTCCTCCACTCCTTCTCCCATATCCGTGCCATCGCTACCCATAAAGACCCCACTATCAAACTGTCTCTCGAACGGCCTCTTCTTCTTGTGATGATCCGAATCACCCATTTCCTGCGATGCTGAATCGGGCTCCGGCCGCTGTCGATACCATGGCCCTCGATACTTTCTCTTGCGCCGTTCCTCGGTGTAGTTGTCTGCTGATGGATCGTCGTCACTTGAGAAGATGGCGGGATCGCTGGAAACGGGAGGGCTACTTCTAACGCGTTTCCGAGGCGCGCCTTTTGAGAAGGACTCTGTGGCTGGATTCCAGGTAAGTCGAGGAAGTGGAAGATCCTCTGACATTGTGGCGATAATGCCCACCCTTCTGATTCTGAATCGGAGTCAATTGGAACGAGTTGTGGATTTATTTGGAAGGTTGATCTGGGATGTAAACATTCAGGCGCGTGCCGTCAGTCCGCAGCCTTGTGGCGCGCCAAGGGAAATGCGGCAAGGCCGTTCTGCTTCCTGCCAACCCTTCAACTTCACAAATGCCATCATTGACTTTGATTTACTGAACAATAGAACTATTTCATGTTTGCGAGCAAGAAAGGGTGCCGCACGCCAGATTTCACAGACAAGATCATGCCGATTCTTCTTCTAGACCATTTGCCATGCATCAACACTCTCATACAACTTTGCCAGCCTCGCCATTGCTCCCGTTCAGCTGGCAGCGAAGGCACCAGCGTCGAAGCTGGGATCTCCCGATATTGTTTAGCTTCGGACCCGAAGAATCATCTCCAGCGCTGCTCTCCATCTCTGGTGTTGAGCGAACGCCAGGGGCTAGGATCATGACCCCCTGTCCAGCCACAGACAGAACAGCGTGATACAAAGTATTCTGCTTGATGCCTACATTCATCTGAGTGCTGCTTGGTAAGTCACGTCAAAAACTTTCTTTTCTCTTTCCCCTTGTGTCCAAGCATGTGGAAGGTATGGCCACAAACAAGCAATTAGATGCCTTCCCAATCCAGAGGCTCTCAGCTCTCTCCAAGGTCCGGAACTCCCATACAATGCAATGTGAAATTGTCAATTCCTCTAATCCCAATCATCGTCACTCTCAACGTTCGCCTGTTTCCCACCCGACCTAATTCCACCCTTCTCCCTCTTCTCCTCCTCCAAATCCTCCTTGTCCCTCCTCCGCCTCAGTATCCTCACATCATTATCCCTCACAGCCCCTATGTCAATCAGTAACTGATCAATCTCCGCCATCCCGATCCTCACACCACCAAGCGTCATCAGCGTAACGATCTGCTTGACGATATCCCCCTTATTATAGACCAAAATCGTAGGACAATTCCGATCTGGATATCCTTCAATCGCCATATCGCCTCTAATCTCGCAGAACTTGATCTCGCCATATTCCCGCGCCGCTTGTCGCCATAACTCCGTCAACACCCGCGACTCGACATTTGTTCCCAACCCGCTGGTGAGATTAACCAGTACTGGCCCATCTTTGCTTGCGTCTGTGACTTCGCGAGAGTAATCTGGTTTGGATATCGGGTACACGGAGCCGTGGACTGCGGCTTTGGCTATGAAGGAGAGCTCTTGGACCCGCTGCTGTCTGTATTTCTCTAGGAATGATTCATCCTCTAGGTCCTCAAGTTCGTCGAGCTCGTCGAGGTCTTTGCCTTCTAATCTGTTCTCGTGTGCCAAGCGGCGACCTTCCAGGATGGCTTCTTCGATGAAGGGAGTTGGGGAAGGGGGCTTTTCTGGAATAATCTTGTGTTTTCGGAGGATATCATTCCTGGGATAATTAGAATTTGTTTTAAATTGAAAGAAGTCGTAAGCTCAATAGCTTCAACGGAGAATGGCTTGCTGCGTTGCGACAGCTCCATGCCATGTCTGGCTGAGTAACAAATTGGAAGAAAGCTTACCATTCTGTATCTGCATTTGGATCATCTATTGGGACGCTGATGCGTTCTTCTACTGGTGCTGCCATTGTGGTGTGGTGTTGGTCGCTGGTGAGTGTCGCCAAAACATGAAGCTGCATGGAGGGGCAAAGGCGGGGAGCGGAGCGCGAGCCTGGAATGCCAAGCCATCAGATGCATTTGATGCCGGAAGTTCCAGGCCGCACTCGCTTACATTTTTCTCGCACTAATCGCCCACAGAATATTCCCCCTCTTGAAGAGCCTCCTCCACTCCTGTCTTCGATCATCGACAACGACTGACCTCGCGCTCTACCTCAAATACACATCAATTCCGACGAAAGACCCGTCAGTCAATCAAAACAAACCCGATTCCGATCATCAATCGTCAAGATGGTAAGAACTTCTCCCCAGCAGAAATGGATTACGACGTTGCGGTGAAGGGGCGATAGTCAAGCACACGACCTAGGTGGCAAAGCTGAATATGAAGGCATCACGACGAGGATGGGACGAGCACATGGCTTGAGATGCTGCACATGGATGAAATGCGCCCGGAAGGCTTCAGGATGGATTCAAAGATACACTTGCTAACGTGGTGCTGCCTGAATAGGTTCTCGCCGTCGATCTTCTCAACCCAACTCCTGCCGCTGAGGCCCGCAAGCACAAGCTTAAGGTACGATACAATCGAAACAATCGAAGCTGGATACGTGGAAGAAGGATGGAAAGCTGATGATTACCCCGCAGAACCTTGTCCCTGCCCCAAGATCCTTCTTCATGGATGTCAAGTGCCCCGGCTGCTTCACCATCACCACCGTCTTCTCGCACGCACAAACCGTCGTCATCTGCGCCGGCTGCTCGACCGTTCTCTGCCAACCAACCGGAGGAAAGGCACGTCTCACAGAGGGCTGCTCTTTCCGCAGAAAGTAGATCCCGACCTCCTTCGATCTATCCTTTCTGTCCGTTTTCGCCCCTTCGGTTTCGTTCGGTCATTGCATTGTGTTCATCATGAGAGTTTAGACGGTTGGGAACCTGGCTGGCTCTCGCTTCTTATTTGCGCATACCTACATTTGTGACGGATAGAAGATGGATGTGGGAACCTACAAAAATCCTTGAAAGCAATAGCACAAAATTAAAGGGCGTTTATGGGAACCTTGCCGGATATCTTGCATCAAATTCTTCGTCTCCGACTTTTTTTTCTTTTTGAATCCTCGCGCGCGTGTATCATGAATGAAAGTGGTGGTTGGCTATCTCGATATGGGAAGGAGCTGAAATTGGCGATCACTTGAGCTTTGGGAGGAGGTTTACCTGGACGGGTGGATCGATCTCTCATGCGAGGACGTGGTATGCTTATTGAGGATTGCTACATACCCAGTGCCGGGCTTTGTGCATACAGAAATAAGGTTGTCCACGAAGGCTGTCTCATGGTTCGATTGATGTAAAGTGATGCAAGTTTTCTTCTTATATCCAACAAGGTTGGACAGTGAGCAGTGATGAAAATGGTGCTTGGTGGCAGTTCCGTTATGGAGATGCCTCGAGCTGACGACCTGATGCTTATGACCTACGAGTTTTGCTTTCACAGATAAACACTCTTCCAGAACCCAGTCTTAACTATTATAGAAGAGCTATCCAAGACCAAATCATTCCTCACAATTTCCAGTTCATTTGCTAGCTCGCAATAGGATCATCCTCATGTCTCAAGCATTCCAGCTTACTTCGTCACAAGGTATATGTCACTACTTCCCCGTTGTTGCCAACTCAGTTCAATGCTCATGTATGCTTCCTGGTCCTAGTCCTTGCTGTTCTGCAGTCTTACATGCTATGCAGCTCTCGTGCAAACTCTTACCTAGGATATATATGGAAGGCGGGGCCAGGAGGTACCAATGCAGAGGCTCTTCAACTTATTTCAATATGGCTTCACATTGTACAAACATCAAATACATCACTCCATCACAAATAAAAGCTTCAGATATCCTGCCAGCCAATGATCGCCTGTAACGCGAAACCCCCGCGTTCCGCAACGCAACCCAATCAGCGGGTACGCGGCGCCTCTCACAGGCGAGACATCTCCAATCCCAGCCACTGTAATCTTCCAATTCATCAATTATCTCTGCCCTGTTCTGCACCCCACGAACATCCATCCACTCGTCACTGCAACTCCACTCCACTCGTTGAACCCCTCCCCTCCCCTCACTCCTTCATCATTTTGCAAATCTATTCATCCATTCCTTCAACAATTTAATTGTGTGCTTTTCTTCCTTGCATCGTCCATCTCCAACTGCCTCACACAGGGAAATCAAACCTCACGCGCGCCAGCCACCCCCTGGACACTTGTCCCAAGACAACGACCACATACGCAAAACAGACTCCGTACAGAGATCTGCGACTGCAGCTCCTCCAGGTCCCTCGTTCCCTCAACTTCCTACACATAAAAGACCTCAACCGCACGCACGCGGACCAGATACAATGTCACACCAAGCCAAACGTCCCTACGCAGGCACCCGAGCAGCCTCCCAATCCTCCATAACATCATACTTCACACAAGCCTCCTCAAGTACTGTCTCCGAGACAGGCATCGGTACCCACGACACTCGACAATCCCTCTACTCCCTCCCACCCCAACACCAACACTCAACATCCAGCACCCCCTCCCTCCCCCACTCGGTCCAATCCAACCTCCTGAACGTGGGCATGCGAGTCCGGAAATCCGTTCCAGAAGGCTACAAAACCGGCTCCTACTCCGCCTTTACTCTTTTCACCGATTCCCAATCCAAGCCCAAGTCCAACAGTAACTCAGCAATGTCAGACTCCACTACCTCCTCCTCCGCCCGGAAAACACGACCAAGATCCGGAAACAGGGAACTCACTCCATTCTGCGGCATCTTAAAAGTAGGCGGAATGGCCGGTCAACAATGGGGGATCTACAATCCCAGTGGAAGTGCGGGTGCTGGAGAAATGGACGAAGATTCCTCGTCGGCTTCGGAAGATGAGGTTCCGTTTCTGAGTAGTCAGGGGAGTACGATTTCTAGCTCGAGTATGGATGATGTGAATACACCTGGTGGAAATAAGAGGCGGTTCTTCGAAGATGAGGAAACGCAGCTGGACTTTGGAAGTGGGTTTGGATCGGGACCGTCGATGGGTGATAGAGTTCTGGCTGTGCCGAGGAGGAAGAAGTGGTCGGGGAAGGTGCCGGTGCATACCAGTGGGCAGGTGAGGATTTTTGGGCAGGAGAATTTCAATATTGGGGGTGCGGTAGGTGTGGGGAGAGAGGATGTGGATTTTGAGGATGCGGAGTTTTTGGATTATGAGTTGGCGGGTGAGGTGGAGATGAGCGGATGTAATTGAACTGCGAGCAGTGATATTACTTTAGGGAGGGAGACTCTGTATATTGGTCTGGGTATGGTATGGTGGTGTAGTTCTGTGGATTTGGGATTTGGCAAGCTGAGGGGACGAGATACCGCTGCACAACGACCATGCTCGGGATGGGATGGCGTTCTGGGAATTGTGTTATGATATGCTATGATACCTGTTTTATACTGTTTGAATTAGGAAGCATATTTATGTACAGCATCAGGCTTGCGGGACAAATTTGACAATACAAAAAGTACATACCCCGAGTGTTCACTGTTCGTTCTTCCGTTCTCCATCCGTAGAGCGGTCCTCTCGTTCGACTCGGCGCTGCAATTTTTGCCTATAAAGACAACGCCAGCCCGTTCTCATCGGCCGCGACAAGATCAAATCCGGATCTCGATGAAACCACGTTCCTGTTCTGATCTGATCACCCAGCTCAACTATCACCATTCGCTGCGCTGTTACAGGTCTCAACTCACCTGCACATGATCTGGTTGTAGACCTTGTTCGTAAGAGCTCCAACTTCTTGTCCCTCTCTTCAATTTCTGCTAGAAAAAAAAAGCTGCACACGACAACACCTCCGCATATTACAACAGCATGCTTTCGCTTACATTTTCCGCCTTCTGTTTACAATATCCCTGTCTTCTACCGTGTCGTTCGCCCTCGAGATATAATGAAGGCCGGCTAGAGGTAATTCTTTTAGAAATTCTAGCCTGCAGTACCAAAGTGGACGCAGCACACATGGCAAGGCAGACTATCCCTTGTTGAAACATTATGATCGGTATTGATGGTGTCGATGTGGAAATCATGATGGATCAGATGTTGTTTTAGCTGTCTGGGAAGGAGGGGTATGTTGAGTGAGTAGAAGAGTAGATGGGCGGGGTAAGTTGACCGGGACTGTGGTGACTAGCAGAATGTTGGCATGATGTTGATATAGGTCAAAGTTACTGACCTGCCATTCGGTTTCTCAACCTGTGAGTCTTGCTTTACGCTGGACGGAGCCAGGTAGAGCTCGATTATATGATACTCACCTCACAACATTGCTAGACGAACATATTCCGCAAGTTCCATCATGTTCTTTACATGTTGGAAGGTTCCGTTCCGCCTTTCTCCAACTCCCCGTCACAGCATTTCATGATTATCCTCCTAGGTGTAGCGCTTGATACTCAGGAAGATTTCCAAATAGTCGTGGAGTTCGTGCCATGGTGGAAACTAGCAAACACTAGAGCCTCCTGTTTCAGTGAGCGAGATTGACATTCGACAACGAAAGTAGACATGAGGGCCACCTGTTCATTGGCAGCGTGATACTGAAAAGGTATACGGCAAGCTCTTCGTATCTTGACTGAGTACTGTAATTCGCTAATACCGAAGTCCAGTGGCCTGAAGCAGCTGACTTTTCATAGCAAGAGAATGAACTCTTCAGACAGATCATAAGATGGAGAGCGACCACAAAGCCCTGAAAGGACGTGTCGAACAGTTTCCGCTATGCCTGCTCGGATTCTCAGTCTCATTTGAAGTCAAGACATGGATCTCTATTTTCAGATTTGTCTTCATTGAATATATTCCCCGTAAGAAAAGCACATGGATGCCGAAAGCTAGTCTTCAGAAGTTTCCAGTATTCCTTCAGTTGAGTCCAGTGTCCAAGCAGACTACTTAATCAAATCTTTGAATCATTTTTCACGTCAACCTGAGATTTCTTCACACGCCAAGAGCCTGCTCTATTCGTGATATTGACTTTACGTACACTCGCACTTTCGCTTCACCCGAAAAGTCCGAAAACAGGCTTTCTCCCCACACTTTCACCCCTCCTCACCCCTCATCCATCACCCTTCCTCACATCACTGTTCCTGGCTTTCTTCATCATATAACACAAATTGTAAGAACTGACAACTCTCATGTGTTCAAACTCAATTCGGTCTTTCTGAATAGGGCTGAAAGGACGTCATACTGAACTACTGTACCTGACTAGTTCGACGGAGTGAGAATTGGCGAATCAAAACATCGCTTCGGAGTCGCGAGAATTCTAGTTTCGCGATTTCGTTCTCTCCTGCTCGCGGGCTCGAAGCTTGAGCACTGTAGGAGGACGCGAAGGACGTACATAAAGGAGAGCAGAGTGTGTCCTCTCTCAACCAGGACCAGTCATATCATTGGACAAGCTATCAAATCGAAATTCACAACTCACCCGAGGTCTTCTCATACAAATAAGCCCACATAAAAGACAGAGTACAAGATACAATTAGAGCCTAGCAATTCGCAACCATGTCTTCGCCAGCCCTACCAGTTGTCCTGTTCGGCAAGCTACCACTCGTCACAACAACCCAAACCGAAGCTCTCCTCCCAGAAATCGATGGTAAATGCCCTATCCCTCCCCTTCCCCTTTTCCCGTTTGCCCTCCCAAGCCAAAAACTCATATCCCCTACAGTAATCCACCTCATCGAATCCCTCTCCACCGCCAAAACCGAACTTTCCCTTCTTCTCTCACCATCCTCGTCCCCTTCCATCCCTCCCCAGCCCATCACCCCGGCCTCGAAGAAAAGCAGCAACACCCAACGCCCTCCTTCTCACCAACGCCGACCACTCGCCGTAATAGTCGGCGGTGGATTCACGCCCGAAGAATTTGAAGAATTGAGGAAAATAGAGGGAGCGGAGAGCGTGCCATGGCTGAGAGCGGATAATTCGTTGGTGCCGGAGAGTGAGTGGCCGCCAAACCCGGTGTACCCTGGACGGGCGGCCGGGAGGATTAAGGAGGTTTTGAGGAGGGAGGGGGTTTTGGGTTGCGAGGGGGTGGGAGAGGGAAATATGAAAGGGGCGGGAAAGGTATGGTTTTATTGAGGTATTGCTTTGAGCAGAACAGGGCGGTGGTAAGCGTGGAATAGCATGGCCATCCATGAGATATTGTAAATCCATTCTAATTTTCACCTGGGGAGAAGGCGAAACTGCATTTCTCGGCTACTTTAAGTGTACAAATAGTATCGTGCCTGGAAGTTTGATACGCAAGCATTTGTACAACCGTGATTCAGGAAATGTTTTCAAGACGTGGCAGTACAAGCATACGCGGTATCTTGTACCAAAAAATCGGAAGCTTCTCACAGTATCTTGCCTTTCCATCGAAATATTTGGAGTTCCTTGGGAACCTTTTCTCCGCCATATCCTGACTTGAACTCATAGACAGCTGTTGTCAAAATCTACGGTGCTATCAGCAGTTTTCTAACTGCGTACATATCCATGACAATTTCGACCGAATAACGAGCTTTGAGGGAAGAGCAAAAACGTGTGCTTCATGTACCAATTGATACCTTCAAATGGCTCTCATATAGAAACAGTTCTTTTGAAAGGTCGTACAAGGCCTCCAGTCAGAAACTCCTCCTCCGTGTCGGCTGTGTCCATTACGAGTTCCTGTTGGGATAGGTTAAGGGCTTTCCCATTCCGGGGTCATATTTATAGGTAGTTCTCGTAGTAAGAAGAGTACATAACCTAATGAACGCTCACGTAGTGGTGTCTATAGCTTTCACTCAGAGATAATAACCCTTCACATCCTGATTATTTGCTGTAAGATATCAGGTGATTTTGTGTACTTTCGCTTCGCGATACAGCCCCCCTTGATCCCCAATCCCTTTTCCAAAGCAACTTTGGGTTTCATGTGGTGAATATTAGTCTCCACATGTCTATATTGGATGCACATCTCTATAAATACGCAGCACTCATGTGAGAAGAGCCTCAACAATTCCAAAGGCCAGAAAGGACAATTGTCAGGTTTGCTGGCATCACTTGTGAGATTTGCTTGCTTGGACTGGGATAGTTGCATTTCAAATTATGGCGTGGAAAGTAATCAAAGTGTTGATCCTTCCATCTGTATGCTTATAGGCTGAGGCTAGCTGTACGGTCCTGAGTGGTAGAACAGTACTTGTTGTCATGCATGGCGCTGTTGTTAAGTACGGTACGAAATTCCAGATTCGTTCCACATCAATTCGAAGATTCCGTTTAATGTATCACCAGAATATCGGTCCAGAAGTCATTCTGATCTCAAAATTCAAGTGTGAATCTGAAATTATTTGTGATTATTCATTGTGTCGCATCTGAGCATCTCAGAAAAACTTTCTCCACATACTGAATGTCGCAAACACGTCTCAGAAATTCCGCTGGTGTAAAAACCATTGTGACAGCGAGTTCTTTTGTAGAGGTATTGAGCCCAGAAGCAAAGATCACTTCGTATCTTGACGTAGATTTCAATATGTACATCCAGCTCGAGATTCTCCTTTGCATTTGCTAATACTGGTCCAATTCGGCGCCATTGGGAATTTCAGGTTACGAGTATATATATGCGCAACAACTCGATCCGAAAATGCATTCACGAGAAAATGTTCCACATATAGAGTCCAGGTCGTGGATAGTGATCAACTCCAACGTGTTTCCGTACACATACACGTTTCTCTGCCTTTTTTTTTCTCCAAATGCTCAGTGCTATCCTCGTTGCGTTTGATTGAAGCCTAATTCGAACGATAAGATTGCAGATCTTCTTGTAGGAAACATCAGTGATGGTTGCCAATCTGAGTGCTGCTATCACGTCAAAGGTTTTAATTTCTCGGCCCAGTTTTGGGGCGGACTGGCTGCACTCTGGCTACACTATCCTACTCTACAGTCATAATGTCATTTACGCACGACGAGGAGAATCGGAGCCAATCGCAATGAATCATTCTTGTATTAGTCACCCTTACCTTCGTAGAGCGAGTATTGAGATACTGATAGCGATGGTAACACAACATTGCGAAGATTTGACAGCTTACTTTTTCAAATTTGCAAGTCTGAAAATCTCGTGAAAATCGCGAGGGCATGGATTAGCTTGGTGACGGGAGAGAAGCTGTGACATATTGGGTCGCGACCTAATATCTGATTCAATGAAAGTGTTCTTCTTCTGCACGTGTTTTGCTCCCAATCCACATGATCCATACACTCGTTCTTGAACTCTGAAAAAAAAAAAAAGTAAACGTGCAGACAGCATATTCTGGAAACCCAGTACTCAATCACACAGCAAAATCGAGAACGCATGCTTGGAATGCTGTACCATAGCATCCAGAAACCGGAAAGGTCCAATAGACCTTTCGCCTGAATTTCGGATAATGTAGGTAGTTGGCTGCAGCAAGTTCGATATCAATATTGATGAAGTCATGCTCACACTATTCAGCACATTCGCAAAAAAGAGAAACTACACAGAAGGACGGGAGATACTGTCAGCGATTCTACTATTGTCCTACCAGCCCCTTCCACCGTCATGATCAATAGTCTCGAGAAGTCTCAAGTCTTTCCCAGTAAGTGACTTTCCTCTAGGGTTACCTGAGTAGATCCAACAAACTGCCATTTAGAAGTAAAATCCCATATACATCGCCCCTATACGCCGCGTAATAGTGCCTCTGCCTTCTGGGGGGTTATGATTGTTTCTTTTAGTAGTGTAATTCTCAATAGGACTTTGTACATAGCTATCTCGAGGTGCAATCCAACGTCTATGAGAAATCTTTGGAGAAGAAACTTCTAGAGATTGATAGCCCGGAGGGATTTGTAGCGTCGTGATATCGACAAAGGCATGGCCCCAATGTTGAAACATACGTATATAAGTAGCTCAAACTCCACAACGAGCGTTTCTGTTGTGTATGGCGCAACTCCAGTTCCGGCTCCGACTTCGACGTGAAGTCGTGATAGTGAGGGAGCGACCTTTACGCGTTAAAGTAAGCAAAGCTAGATGACCTTTTCGAGTCTCGCTACCTCTAGTTGGGGGAAAGCTGAGAGGGTATGTTCGGTGTGGTTGTCAAGGACCCAGTGTTGGAGATACGAATACTATACCGTTGTCAACAAACCACTCACTGCCAAAACCTATTCTCCCATCAAAACTTTCACATAATCGCCTGTATTATACGTTCGCTGCTTATTCCCCAGGTTGAGTGACTCTCCTTCCACAAGCGCTCGCCTCGTCAACGTGATGATAGGCTTAATAAGAGAAGCCCAGGGAAACACGGAGTCACGATGACCCTCGACAATGGTGCTGCAGAAGACATGGCCCAGTCGATTGATCCTACCTGGCAGGGATGAGATGCTTTGGCGATGGAAGAGGGCAGGGTTTTACATAAGTGAGTCGGCTAGAGACTTGAAAGTTTGGTAGTAGATGAGATTCACGGAGGACAAATATGAGGTCCGAAGTTGCAGAAAGTGATGACTACCTACCAGTACTTCCAAGCCTGTGGCAAAATCTTGGGATCGCAACCTCGGAGTGAACAGAAATATTGCACTTGCGGCTTGGATTGAAAATGAAGAACGAGAGCAGAAGGTGTAACATGTTCAAGACAGACTTTCGAAAGGGACGTCATGCGCGGAATCACCAGGCCTCGAACTTGCAGACCGCAGCTGAATGTTCATGGCTCGTACCATTCACCAATGAGTACACCTTAGTATACAGCACAATCTGCCCGGGTCCCAAAACACGAAGCCCCCGCTCCAATCATGTATCATGTATCCATAATCCAGCCCTCGTTCCTCATTATCTAAGGGTATCATATCATCCATACACTCCCTCTATTCACTTCTCTGCCCCTCTTTCCACCTCTTTTCTCCTCTTTCCCCCTCGTTTCCTTTACTCAATTCTCTTTCCATTTCTCTCTGTACCTCTACTTGGCCTTCTTTGCCTCAGCCTCCTCGTTCCATGGATGCTTGATGGTGAGACACCAGATATCGAGGTAATCGCAGATGGTGACAATGACATCAACCTAGTCTTGTTAGCAAACGTTGGACTTATAAATGCAAAGGGCAACCTACCACAAAGCTGCCATAAATACCAATAGCCATTCCCAACATGCAGAACACATACGCAACCTGGTATCCACCACTTCCAAGAGCACTTGGCCATCCGACGCCAATAGTCTCACGAAGGAACGGTCCCAAAGAGTCAAATACTCCGTATGCGATTGGCAAGACAAGCACATTGTAGTATGGGAAGTCGAGCTTGACGAGATGGGCCGTGATCATTTGTCCGACGGAGTAGGCGTTGACGAGACCTGCGAAGAAGACGAATGGGACCAGATGGTTGTGTAAAATTTCGGGGTTGAGATAGAGGTACGCTGGGATGAGTGTCCATGTTACGAAGAAGGGGACGAGACCGAGGAGGGCACCGCGGGATTTGTCGCCGCGCTCTCGGCGGACTTTGATGACATTCAAGGATCTGGCGGTCAGTGTCTGTAGGTATGGAGGGACGGGGAGCTTACGATTGAATAGTGTTGAAGACGAGAATAGTGCCGCCTTGGAACATATACCATTCGTTGAAGGGCAGTTGATAGATATATTCCGGGATGAAGGCATAGTGGGGAACGCCCATAGTCGCCAACATCGACTGTTGCCAGAAGCTTGCACCTCCCTTTATAGCTGTGAATGCATAGACCATGACCATGATGATAATCCCTTCGACTGGTCCAGAGATTAGGCCGAGCGTGAGGGTCTTGGTGTGGTATTCGTCCCATGTTTGTACGTAGAAGGTAAGAAGTGCTATAAGCCGTTAGTAATTACTTTGCGAGATGGCAGAGAATGATATACCTCCAAACAAAGTCAGCACAGTCTTCCATCCCATTCCCAGGTTCTGCGAGGCTGCGAAGAGGAGGACCTCGAGGGAAGTGTTGACAGCATCCACACCATGATCGAAGAGTTCTCCGAGGGGTCCGCTCTGATGAGTTCGACGTCTGCAAATGAGAGAACAGTCAGTAATATCCAAAATTGGTCCGCAGCAGGTTAAACTTACGCCTGCGATCCATCAACTGCATCGAAAGTTTGGTACAAGAACAAACCCGCAGCCCAACTGGCATACACCCAAGGCGGGCAATCCTGATCCAGGGTTGGGTTATACCACAACAAGGTCAAAATGTTGACGATGATGAATCCGAAACCGCTGAGGGTAATCAGGTTCGGAGCCATCCACATGGGAAAGCATTTTATCACGACGTGGGTGTAGAAGGGCTTCAGCACGTAACGCGATAGAAGAGAGTGGTCCACGCCAGAGTACTTGTACTGCTTGAGGTTGGGCAGCTTATCTTGTCGCACGTAAACCATGATGGCGGTTGCTGCCGTACGAGGCAGAGGGATAGATCGAGAGGGTGATGGAGGGAAGAGAGTCGAGGTTGGGTTGTGATGTGATGTTTTTGAGTTGAGTCGAGTCAAGTCAAGGACAGAGAGACATCCCACATGCAACAAACCAAGTCCACCTGCACACTTCCCATCCACTTCCGGCGCGCGCACCAGAAATTCTTGAAAGACGCGACGCCAAGACTGCATCGTCATTTCACCCGAAATCACCAGCATCCGATCAGGTCGCTTAGGGAAAAGGGGGAAAGGGATCGAGGATCTTTTTTTTGATAGGCATTTATCTACCCTCGTTAACTCGCGATACCAATATTGACTTCGCCGAGGGCCACTGAAGTCTTAAGTTTGACCTGAGTGGGATTACTCTTGGGGGGGGGAGGGGGGGGATTCTGGGTCGCACCTTACGACATTATTCTATCTCGTTCTCTTCAACCAAACAAGATCCAGGTGAGACTGCAGGGACAACACAAGATCAGAGGATGCTTCCTTCCTCTGCTCATTGCCATCTCACCTCAGCACCTGATCGTCTCCTCCCATTATTGTTCTCTCTTCCTAAAGCATTTCTTCTCTATCTTCGAGCGCACTCTCTACAGCTAATCCATAATTGTTTTCTTCTGCCATCTCTTCTATTTCTCTCTTCTCCACACCCTTCCTCCTCTGCTTTCTCCTTCACTCGCCTCCTCTAGTTCGGAGAATCTTGGGTCGGCACACCGGGAATGATCTGCTACAAGAGCTCATCACGGATGATGATACGTGCACGCAGGACTCGTAAATGCACGTAGGTATGTGTCTGTACCTCTGCCACTGTTCATCAAGACTTCGCTTCACGAGCCCATCACTCTTATATTAATAAGCCTATACATTATTCTTACAAAGGAGGTCGCTCCAGACTCCAAACACATGCTAAATGCAAGTAGCGCTGCCTCCCAAACAATGCTGTATTTTTTACATTCCCAGGACGCCAAAACCAAACAACCAAACAAACAGATCTGACCAGAACTTACATCTGGACCAGTCTATTCATGACGCATGTCCTTTCTCGAGATCTTTTTCGGGGTCTTCACTTCTCGGCCTATCTCCTCCACCCATGTCCCCAACCGCAGTCTCGCGACTATCCTCGGGTTTCCCTTCAACTGTGTTTGCAGCATCTTGCGACGATCTTTCGACATCGGTCTCATCACTCGTGTCGCTCACATCGGTACTGGATGCAGCTGCAGACCGATGCTGAGACTCTTCCTCATCGGCATGTCCTTCGTTTGGACTTGGGGTTGGCGCGAACTTCGATCGTTCTCGAATCGGTCCTCCATACTTATAGAAGACGAATGGAATTGGCATAAGAAGCACTGCGACACCTCCGATCAATGAACCACCACCTCCAACTCCAAGAGCATTGAACATCTGTTGGGTGAAGAGAGGGGCTGCTGCACCTGCAGCTGAACGACAGACAGTGTTGGCGGCTAATGCACTCGCGGCATACATCAGGTACGTGTCTGTGAGATAGTTCAGATACGCCACGAAAATGAGGAGGATCGAGGTTCCCAGGAACACGCCAGCAATGGTTGGAACGATCCACTAGATGAACAGTCAGCATGTCCGGGGACCTTGTTTAAGGGAGCCTAGGATGACTTACGTGGATTGAGTTGTATTGGCCAGACCATGCAAACCAGAACATCGTGATTGGGAACAGTATCCCTCCCAACATGGCAACAGGAAGGCGATCTTCAGGGACACCTTTATGCCCAGCCTCCGCCCTCTTTCGATCGCGAGCAGAAACGGCAAATATGATCGAACCACCAATTGCGGCACCAATCGCAGTTCCTATCAGAGGCAGCTCACCAACTCCAGAATTCCAGCCTCGCTTCTGCTGGAACACAATCGGATAGATTGTGAAGAGCATATAGAGCAGGGCATACACGACCGACAAATATATCGCCACAGCGAAGGAGATGGGATCTACCAGGATCTTCCACGGTCGCGTCAAGGCAACCTTGTAAATGCCAATCAGCGATCGATCAGTAACCTCAATTGGTGCCTTGATGTTCTCGTATCCGGGAACCTTCAGCTTTCGGAGCCGTCTGGCTTTGTTGAGAAGTACGATTGGGCCAAGGGTTTCGGGTATCGTGAGCATCAGGACTTCAGTGATGCCAGCAAACCAGAGCATCACATAGAAGATCCACCGCCAGTCCTCTTTCAACTCAAGAAACCCTCCAATGACAGGACCCAAGGCGGGTCCAATGAAAGTCATCATCGAGAAGAGTGCCATTGCATTCCCTCGCTCAACTGGTCCCCATATGTCTGCTAATACACCAGGAGCATTCGAAAGCGGAGCACTGGCCATCGTCCCAGTAATGAAACGTCCAACGAGGAGAGCTCCAAAGTTATTCGCGAAGGCGCATAGGAAGTTGAAGACGAGGTACAGAGTGAACGAGATGTAGAAGATCCATCTTCTCCCGTAAAATTCGGAGAGTGGCGCCCAAAATAGAGGACCGAAACAGTATCCGAGAAGGAACAGTGTTATGACCAGGCCAGCTGCTACCTGAGAGACCTTGAAGTGCTCTGCTATTCCAACCAGTGTCCCTGACGGGCCAGACGAGGCAAAAGTTGCATTTACGACAAGGAGAACGCTGACAACTGTGATGTACCACCGACGTCCTGTAGACCAGTTTTTCGGATTCTCGATATCGTTAGGACTAAAATCGAGCAGTCCATCTTGATTTTTGTGTAGTGTTGATGTTTTCTCGAGGGCATCTGATCGGTAAGGCTTCGCAGTCGGCCGCGACAAGAATCTTTCTATTCGATCCTGGGAAAGTCAGCTTCTATGTTTTCAAAGATCTAGTCTTGAGCCCAGTCTGGAAAACTTTAGAGTTTCTACAGCCCAGAGATGGTGGAAGTCTATTACTGATGTCCAATTGCTGCAAGTGGTGACGCAAGGATTTGAACTCACCATACTGGACGAATATTTGCCAACGTCAACACAAAGATAAAGGTATGCGTGATCTCAGAGTTCAGCTAACAAGGATTCACAGATAAACTATCCATGGGAGAAGATAAATATCTACAAAAAGGAAATCTCGAACACGAAAGAGGGGCAATTACATGTATGTATGGCGCAAAAGAGAAGCTTTTTAGACTCAAGACATGGCTTCGCGCTGCGTCGGCCCCAAAGAAAACATTATTAACAATCCGCACCAGGATCTTGATTTTCAAGCATGGATCTGTGACGGCATGATGCTCAAACGGCACTAACCCATCCCTTCAGAATCGCCATCTGCTACCCCATGAAGGCAAGGTTGGGAACTCCATACGGTGTAGATGAGTGCTGATTGGGTGCAGCTTGGACTGGTGTAGTGGTGAACGGGTAATCGGCATGTCGGTCTTAGCACGTTCGGTACGTGCCTCGGACGGGATCTGGTGGGCACTGGCATTCTAGCGTGAGGATTGCGTACCGTGATTGTGTGTTTGTTCATCAAAGTCGTGAATTCGGCCTTCGGCTTGGTGTAGTGATATCTCCTATGTCCGTGGGTTTCATTATTTGAATATATGTTGCTTGCTTATATTTGCAATTTATGTCTTGGTGAGGGGTTGTTCACGTAGCCTCTTCATTCGTTGGTTCCCAGATCGCAACACTTTTCTGATGGATGGCTGAGTAGCTCAGCTGTTTTCTTTTTCTCTTTTTGAAATTGGCAGTATTTTATCGTAGACATGAGCAATAATGAGTATTCTTTCTGTTCTTACCTCTACTCGTATGTGCATTGAGCAAGCGGAGAAGGGAGGAAAATACAGTATACGAAACTTGCAGAATGTGGCTGGGGCTTACTCTTATTCCCATGGGCTGTCCATGGGTTCTGTTGGGGGTTTTCCCCTTTAAGATTAGTATTTGGAACGATCCTGCGGAGCTGGAGTTCAGACAAATTCAAGAGGACAAAAAGATGACTGTTGTCGTGTCTGCTGACTACCGTACGAGGCTGGCGGAGTTCCGCGCTAGCGTAGAGAGTCTTCGGTTCTCGGTTTCCGGATGGAGATTTGAGGAGGATTAAGGAGGTCGTTTACCAAACTTCGACGTGAAGTCGGGTGAGTAGCCGTACTTGATTGAGCGGGCCGAAGTTGATTCACGGAATTTGTGGTTCTCTGAAGAGGAAGGTATAGAGATTTTTTCATTTGGGTCTGACAGAGTAGAGGGGCGGGATGCCAGTTTCGTAGCATTGGATTGTGAGGAGCGGGTACTTTTCGAGGATTTGAGGAGGTTGGAGACTGTTCCAAGGCGGGTGGAGTGAGAAAGGCAAGTCATCAAGTATTGGAGAAAGGTCTCACGGAATACACGTGGAAAATCAGTACGCCTTTTCGGTGTAGTGTTGTCAGATTGTGCTGGTGCTATGCTATTTGCTATGCAACGCTATCGATAGATTGAGGCTGATGTGGCAGTAGTTTCCAAAAGCAGATTGAGAAAGACGAAGCAATGCTTTTGTGTAACTCCTTACCGCATATCCCCCTTCTAGAAACTTTTCCTTCGGTCGCTATTCTTTGGTATATCAAACAGCACACATTCGTTTTCACATCTCGTCTTTCACCCGCCCTGCATCCTCCACTCATTCCTCAACACCCAATCCCATGTAAAGAGCACTTTCTACCACTCACCCCGTCCCAATCTCGCCTGCATCTGCGCCGCACCCTCATTCTTCTTCTTCACCTCCTTCAACCACTCATCCTTACTACACACCATCACCCCTCTATCATCTCCATCATCATCATCATCATCATCATCATCATCATCATCATCATCAATTTCAACAGCAAATTCCTCCTTGATTCCACCATTCATACCTCCACCGCCCTCTTTCTTCACGCCTTTGAATCCGTCAATTTCTACGACGTCAAAATCATCGTCAAAGTCTTCGTCCTTAATCTCGATGTAATTCGACGAAGCAGTCTCGGACTTGATCTTGATGGATGAAGAAGAGCCAGAGCCGCCAAATCTTGAAATATGTTCACGAGTGTGTCCAGGAGTGGATGACTCGGAGTCAGAATCGAGGTCGATGTCAATAGGCATCTTTGAAGGACCGGGACGGGGTTTTGGTGGTGGAGGGAGTTCAAGGTCGTAGCTTGATTCGCGCTCGCGTTGTATTTGGGTTGGGAACGAAGTGGATTTTCGTGTCTTGGATGGCAAAGTTGGGAGTTCTAGATCGTAGCTGGATGCTCGCGATGGGGTGTTTGGGTGGTTGAAGAGGGAATCTGCGTCGTCGGAAAAGTTTTGTTCTTCTACTGCTGCTGGGATGGATGTAGGTTCGGAGTCGAGAGAGCGGTGCTGCAAGTCTTTGGAGGGAATTTGAGATTCCTTTAGTGGGAGGAAGAGGTGGTCTTCGTCATTCTCGTCTTCGTCCTCATGCTCTGCATCTTGATCTCTCACTGGAGTAGATGAAGTGGCACTCAAAACTTGGCCCGCAGAACCAATCGATGAAGATGTAGTGGCCTTTACTGACTCTGTGTTCTCTGGAGACGGTGTAGTAGTTGCGACCATCATAGAAATAGTTGGCGTATGAGAGTTCTCATTCCGGCGCTTTCCAGCATTGCGGATCTTCTCCAAAATCCGGGCTGCTGGTGTCAGCTGCTTTATCACTGCAGGCTCATCAGAGGAGGTTGATGAAGGTGTGATATTTCGTGTCACTGGGGATCGAGGTGTGACTTGCTGAACATGTTCTGGTAGTGAAGTGCGTCGGGCTGCTCGCTCTTCTGTTCTTGAGTTCATTGGGCTGGGGCTAGCATGCTGAGAGTATGGAGGTGGAGGAGTTCCTGGTCTTCGACTGCCGGCATTGGTACTTCCTGAGAATGCTGTAGATGTGCGTCTAGAAGAGCATGCCTCTGCCCCTGCTTCTTTTTCCTGATCTGTAGTATCTGTGGGCGGAGTCGTAACGGGGGATCTGTCAGACTTGGACCTCTCCGTCTCGCATGTGTTCGACTGGTCTACCTTGTCTTTTGCTGCATTATTATTCGCAACAGCAGCATCTTCATCAGTAGAAGCTCTCTCCTCGCCGTTTTGCTGGTTCGTGCCCTTCATCTTCTCTAACGAAGAGCCTTCATACTTTGTTTGCTTTATTTCTCGCTTGCGCAATGAAGGAACTCTGGATTTTCGGTCCCGCTTTCTTTGTTTCGGGGGTTCAGCCAACTCTGTAGTCAAGTCTTCCTCAGTCTTGATCTTTGCATCCGCTGTCATGACTTTCTTCCGAGCTTGATCATTCCCCTCATCCTCATCATCCCGCTTCCGCTTTCGCTTGCCCTTTAATGCGTTATCGATAGTCTCTCTCACTTCCTCGATACGTTGCTGCTTCGCCTCCGAACCCTCAATTCTCTCCTCCATGTATTCGACGAAGTCTTCGATGCGATCAATGATCTTGTTGACCATGCCACCGAGGACTCCATTGTATTCGCCAACTTCCTTGCCAGCGAGAGCAGCACCCAATGCCTCTCTCAGCGTGGTGAAGACCTTTTCCTTGCGAGTCTCAGACTTGATTTGCAAATCCACAAAAGCCAAGAAAGCGTCCAATTTATCACGAATACCATCGCGATGAGCCGTCAAACTCTTGCGTGTCATTGGATGAAGAGGTCTGCCGTGCAACCACTGTGAAGTAGTTTCCTGTGCCTTCTCCAGCTCCTCACGACTCGGCTGCGGCATATTGACTTCCTCAATCTTCAATCCCGCCCTCAATGCCATGTTCAATGTCTGTGATAAACCAGCACTCCACTCTGCATATCCTTCGCACATATGTACATTTCCAAGGTCCCAAGGCCCAACAGACTCGCCGGTACTGCCAGGACATGCATCGCCTTGGATCTCCATGATTGTTCCGTCAGGAGCGCGAGCTGGATGGCCTTCATGCTTGCGAAGCATGCGGGCTTGGGCAGGAGGCGTGTAGACATTGGTGAAGAGGGCGACTTCGCGCTTGGAGATGAGGTCGGTGTGGATACCCCATTGGAAGACGAGGTGGAGATGGTCTGAGATTCGACACTTGTGGAAGAGCGGGTTAGAGAGGATGAGAGGTGCGACGATGGTATGAGGTGCTGGGTCGAGGAGGGGACGACTTTGCATAAGAGCTGTTGAGAGAGGTGGTGCCATTTTGACTAATTGGTTAGTATTGGTATTTGAAGAGATGTCTTTAGTTGAGATGTTGAATAAGGATGTGTGTGAGAAGATTGTTTAGAGAAAGGGTTGTTGTGAGAAAATATTGTTGTTGGTAAGAAAACTTGTTGTTGATTGGAGTTGTAGTTCGTAGGTTGTCTGGAGGAAGAAGAGTGGTGCTTTAAAGTCTTTTCCTGTTGCTGGTCCAAGAAACACCCAGGTGAATTTGCAAGCCACTGTTCCGTCAAAGTGAAGGTCGCAACCTGAAGTGAGAGTGACGCAATGCTCGAACTCTTCAGACGTTCAATCTGACAAGGAGATGCGTCCAAAAAGAGGGCAACGAAGTATGTCAGAAAGAGCTTTTCATGTCCCGCTATCTACTGAAGCTGGAACAGAGAGTCAGTGGCAAGCGGTGAAGAAGTAGAGGTGTGGAGGTTTAAGTTTTGGATCTGACGTTTGTTGAAGTTTTGAATCGTGATCTGGCAAGGAAAGAGAGTTGGAGTCGGAAGGTGCAGGTGTATTTGTAAACGAGGTACTTGCAGGGGGGAGAGCCGGTAACAACTTAGACTCCGTCACTTGTTGACGTGAATTTCTTGAAAAAGCGGACGAAGTGATGCAAAAGGCACAAAATTGACTTTTCTTTTTCTTTCCTGTCCACGCGTGTATAGATATGTTAGGCTGATACATTGTCGGACTGGAGTGAAGAATGATGCGCACGACAGAGACATGCTGCAACGTCTCAAGATCGGCTTGGTGCATCACTCTGTTCGTAGCTGCTGTTGTCTGCCCACACAGCTAAACTATGCTCACTGCTCTGTATTGATAGGTGACCACAAACCTACCATACCGAGCGGAACAAGGTTCTTAACTGTCACGTAGAATGCATAAATTGGGAATTTGGTGTGGACAGTGTTTGAAAGGAGTTGCTCTTGCTGAGGAGGATTGTCCCATACAATGCTGCATGTGTACGCTGATACCAGACAAACGGAATTCGCATCAAGTATCAGGTAAGCCATTTCAAAGCAACAAGTGTGGAACTACCACAGATGCAGGGCAGACGCAGAAGACTGACTTAAGAATTCATTTTCTACCCTTCAAGACTCCATGTTGAGAACCGAAAGCATCCGGCCCCTTTTGGCTTTTCCTCAAACCATTATCTAGACATCAATTGCAGAAATCATCAACCAAATGCTCGATCAACTCCGTTTATTTCGCTAGCCAACCTGCTTGCATACCTACGCAACTGACCCAATAACAAGAGCTGCCACACCTTCCTCTTCACTGCGGACGACAATCTTGCTTGTAACGCCTGACTTGGTTGAATAGGCCATCCGAATGTTCGCGACGACTCTGCCTCCCGTAACGGTTTTGCCGAAGAGTTTAAGGGTGTGGGTTGTGGTGTTGATGGGAACGTCGGTACCCTCAAGAGGTTGTAGTGAGAGGGTCTTGGCGAGTTGTTCCGTTGCATCTACAACCATTAGCATTTCATTTAGACATTTTGTTAACCACAACTCACCTGCAATGCTCTTGACGCCCTCCAGTTGAAGAGTCTCCTCGGCTTCCTCACCAGCAGCGCCGACTTGCTCCCAGATGTGATTGAAGTTACCTGCAAAGGCTGGAACGACGTAATCACTTCCAGTGAGCTCAAGATCTTCAACTTGATACTCATCATCGTAACCACTTTCCTCTGGCTCACCGGTCGTTGGGTCAATTTCCTTCGTAGTGAACTTTAACACATTTGTAAAGCTACTCGCGGAAAAAGCGCCCTCGCCTCCAACCTTCTTGAAAGAAACGTAAATTGGACCTGGCTCATCAGTGACGAGCTTGGCTGCCGGAATAATGAAATCCTCCTCAAGTTCCTCTTCTTCGGCTGGCGTGGCGAGGACCGAAACATTCTCAAGAACGGTATCGGGGAGTGTGTTCTTCACATCATACTGGAGTACGATGTGCTCCTTGAAAATATGCTTGACTACACTAACGACGTACTCGGTTTCTGATTCGGTCAATTCAACAACAGGTGATGATTTCAAGAGACTGCCATAGGACTTCATTTCTGGGATCTGAAGAAGTGCCTGTTGGTATTTCTGGGCGGTGGCGGAAGCAGTTGCTGCTGCTTCTTGTCCTGTTGGTGTGGATTTGGTTGGGCCAGCCTTTGGCGCCTTGATGGTCGGGGTGATTGTAGTAAGTTTCTTCGTTCTGTCTTCTGCATCTGCTTGCTCCTTCGTGACGACTGGAATAGCGGCAATGTCGAATGGGTTGTCGAAAGTCGACTTGTCATCTGCGGTAACGTACATGACAAGCTGGTGCTCAAAATATGGGAGAGCAAATGTGTTTTCTATGGAAATTAGCCATGCTCGTCACATTTGAAGGAGTTTGAGGTACCATTCTTGATGAAGCGGTCAGCCATCTCATCAGGCTCGGTCATGAGCCGCAAGTTCAAAGCAGCACGGTCGCGAACTTCATCGTCAACATCATCCAAGCATCTCGTCAGAAGTACAGTGACACTTCGCTTGACCTCAGGATCCTGCTGTCCAACACCAAACTTCGCTAGTGCGGTGACTGCAGCCGCTCGTACGATTGCGTTCTCCAGCACAACTCGGTTGTAAATGTATCGAATGTACTTTGTTGGCTGGGAAGTCTTGGGACCTTCCAGTCCAAGCAAATGCAAAATACGAACAGCCAATTTCGTGAACTCGCAATCTTCTATAAACTCGCACAAATGCGCCAGAGCGTCTTCTTTTGAATCGGGAACGAACTTAATCAAATCAAACATGCTCTCCACGACCGCTCGCTTGAATTCGTACCCGCCCTCGTCCCTCAGTATGCCACTGAGGAAAGCAAGCATACCAGCTTGTTTGTTGGGGAACTTCAAGCACAATGTTCGGATAGCTTCAACGATTGTGATCTTAAATTCGTCTGTAATGTCGGCCATGAAGCCAGAGATTTGCTTCATCAAGCGATCCACGCTGGCCTCATTACCGGTCTTGAGCAGAGTTGTAATGGCGAATGTGGCGATAGAGCGATTAGTGTTGGAGATGAGAAGTTCGATATCTGGGTTGCATGGATGGACAGCTTGAGGTTTGAAGGATGCGAAGTTGTGGAGGATTCTGATAGCTGCGAATTTGGTGACTGCTCGCGGTGAAGTAAGGAAAAGCTGGAGAACGTGGATCGCCTGGGTAACTTCTGCGTCTGTGACATCTCGCATATCGCAGATTGCCTTTGCAGCCTCGAAATTGACCATCTCACTCTTATGTCGGAGCCAGCCGTCCAAGAGCTGTATCATGGGTTTGCGAAGTTGTGGATCCTCCTCTGCCAACTGCGCAGCTAATCTCACCAGCATGACAGTTGCTGCCGGGCTCTTGACCGCGCCTGCGGTCCCAAATTGCTGGACCATCTTGACCAAAGCCATTCTATCGTGCATTCTCATTTGGTACAGGAGTCCGATGGCGTGGTATTGTGTCATGGTAGAGTTATTGACCGGCATTTGGTTCGACGAGGTAGAGAATCCTAAGGAGAATCCACCTGATGACTTTGTAGAAGACGCAGCTTCTTGTGTTTCGCTCTGCCATCTTCGGACAACATCGCGGGCGATTGGAAGGAGGTGATATGACGAAACAAGGGCGGCAGATGATACGGAAGGATTCTTATCGACGATCGCAGTCTTCATAACACGCTCAATACTTTGTACGGTCGATGCCTGTCCTCGTCAATGCTAGTTCTCCTGACCCAGATTCCTCAACTCACGTCAATGATCCGGCAGAGCGCCCGAATGGCATTTGGTCTATAGATTGCGTCTGTTCCACCACCAGTATCCTTCATGATGGTGCTTGTGACCATAATAATATCCTCTGCCGAATGCGCCAACTCCTTAATGATAAGGTGGACCATCTGCCGTAAGCTGGCATCTTTGTTCTGGAACAGCTTAGAGATTCCGAAGAAGAGTGTGGTGGCTTCATTGGTAGGAAATCGCTCGCCGGTGTATAGGAGGAGGGCAATTTTTGTGAGGAGGACTCGACATTTCCGAGGTTGAATGGGGGATGAATTGAACAATCGTGCTGTTTGGCATTAGGGGAGCTCCGTATGGAGGGGGAATGTTCACCGACCTTCCTGGAAAACTGAGGTTCTGTCTACCCTCATGATGGCCGTATCGGCATCTTCGTCTTTCTTGCTGTAACTCATGGTGAGAGGGGGTAGCTCCTCAGCTTCATGAATTGCAGGGGGAGAGGGTGGGTTTGGGGGTTCTGGATGGGATCTTGAAGTCGCGACGTAGCCAAATCCGCAGGTGGGACTAATTGGGGCTAGGCGAGCGGAGCGGAGCGGGAAAACGATAATGCTGAGGTCCCGTCTTCCAAGCTGCAAATTCTAGCATGATTCCCCTAGAAACATGAAATTACTTGCACTGATCTGTACCCTGGACCTCATCCTGAATGGTCTTTCGATACTTCAATTGGTTGGTGCAGGTATCTTGAATCTCAAAAGATCACTGCTCGACTTGAACCCTGAGAGTATTATCGATTCACGAGTCTAGCCCCTGCCTGGTCCACCACCTTTCAAACCCCGAGCCTAGCAAAACTTTTGACTGTCATGTAATCATTCGGTTTCTGTCCACACCGCGGTACTCAGTATGCCAGGTTGCCTTATCATATCGTAATCCCCTTTCAATTCTTATGTCTCGTATTGGCGGCATGGTCGCTAAGTGGAATTCCGCCCACGGTTCCGCTCTGCGATGTCTATACACTCTTTAAAAGTCTTGAACTCTTCAAATTATGAATGGCATTCCGTGGGAATAGTATGTTACAAAGGTATGTGAAGGATGGGTCATAGCAAGCTGGTTTTCCCGTAGAAGGCTGAGTTGTTGATCTCACAATCAAGACTTCGGCTACTGTGGCAGTCTGGACATGCCGTTCTTTTCACGCTCCATAGCCCGCTTTTATTCTACACTGTAGCACCAGGCGCTTGGTGTCTTTCCAAGCATTTTTGGGCTCATGTTCGGCGATTGATCATAGCTGGTCTGCCGAACTTTGCTGGACTTACATTCGAGCTTAAGTGTGTAACTGCATGTTTTTCCCGAGCAGTTCCAGGCCTCTCCCGCCACTTCGCATTCTAACCTTTATCATTTCATTTAACTCTACAGTATCTCGGAGAACTTCTTTGTCAAATACCAAAAGTCTGGCTGCACTGATTGATCATTTGAAAGGCGGACTAGAAGAGGTCAAATGAGCAGCCGCTAGGAGGGATGTGCTGGCCTTTGTCCTGGATACGGCGTACAGACACGGGATACTTTACAATCGCTTTGTGATTCGAAGAATAAGGCATCTCAATTTCACAAAGGCCCTGTGGAAATTCAATTGGATTGTCAAGGGCTGGACTCAACAAAGCTGTCCAAAACAAAGCTGTCCAAAACAAAGGGTCCTGCCAGAGTCAAAACCTTAAGTACACGTCCAGCTCTCCCACCACTTTCAGTTAGCAATATTTGCAGCATAACAGTAGCCTAGAAATAAGCGAAACTTCGGCATTCTCATCGCACACCTCCCGCTTACAAAACTCAACTTTTGCCCACCAAAAAAAGCCTCCAATTGATCAAAAAAAAAACTTCCGATACCGGGAATCGAACCCGGGGCTGCCCGGCGCTTTGTTCTCTGTAATGAGAATGAAAGCGGGCTATGTTAACCCCTACACTATATCGGATTCAACTGATTTGATGGTGGAAAAGCTCTTATTTGAATACATACGCGGACCGACAATCGCCACTCCAAAATACCGATGATTTTCCTAGTGGCAGCTACGCATATACCTACAAGGGAGACCAATAGCGTTGCGAGGTGGTGTTTTAGTAGTGTCCCTTCGCTAGTTGGTGAACTGGTGGGATGGTGCATTGGTGGGGAAGACATGACACAGACTAACTTCACTTCTCATTTTTTTCCCACTAGCGATCTCACCGACGCCTCGTACATCTGGCCGGCCCTTTTCTAACATCGCAAGTAGGTCAAGAACATGTTACAATTGCCATTCATCAATGGAAGCCGACATAAGACACAGGTTCTGGCTACGAGCCATAGCCTCGGCTAGTTCCCACGTCGATGCACCACACGCCAAAGAAGCTTACCGGCTGTCCAATTTCTATTTTTCTTCAGTCCGGCATGCTTTCAAGCAGCTGAGTGGCATTTTTATCATGCCGGCATGATACGATTCATACGGGTTTTCAGTTTCTTTTTCAAGTCTTATATCCAATTCATGACATTGATGCTAAGCGATTCTCGGGGAGGGTCTAGGAACCGTATCCAGGGCCTTCCCAGGGAGGGCTTCAAGCCTTTCCGAGCCTGACTTTTATTGTCAGCGAGCATCCACAGAAATGGCTCCGGACATCTATGACAGGTTGTCATGCCATTGAGGGCATATAAAACATTCAATACCCACGATTTGTTTTATTCCAGCCAGCCTTTCTTTATTTTCACAAATTCATCCTGGTTTACATTCAGTACTCGTGTTCATGGCGGGGTATGTCTGGTCTTGAAAGCGGGGTACTGTGGCCTAAAAGTTGGTTCCCAAAAAAGCCAGACCTCAACATGACATTGTGGGACTTTCAAGATTATATTTCAGATGGCTGGGTTTTGTCTGTTGTGCCCGACTCTTTCTACTGCGCCATGTCGTTTCGTGATGCTGATGGCTCTGTCAATAACGCCAGGCTGGCGCAAGCTCCCTGGCTTTGATGACGCCACATCAGACTGATGAATGACTGGGCTGCAGGCTGGCGCACGCTCCATGGCATTGGAAATGGCATTCCAGACTGGAGTTGAAGTGTACCGGCTGGCGCTGGCCCTGTGCCGTTGGCAGCGGAAGGCATTTGATACTGGCTGACGGCGACGCTGGCGCTGGATCCATGCCGCGCCGGCGACGCCATGCCAATCTCGCAATCAAGTTATATGAAGATCCTTCTTTTCATGAATTTCAAGATAATTCAAAGATGTACCTCGATCTTGCTTAATCTCATCCGGATGTCTAAGTCCTTTTCTCTTTGAATTTTCTGCTATCTTGAGGTTTTGGTAAAATACGATCTGATACAGTGTTTAATTTTATCTTCTAAAGTAGATTTAACAAATCATACCAAGATCAAAAGTAATTTATTCTAAATTTGCTTATAATCTTCCCTAGTTCAAGTGAATTTTATTCTAGTAAAGCTATGTCCTTAGTAGTTAAGATACTAGGCTTCAATTGAGAAGAATCGATGTCTTCTTTTAAGCTTTGTCATTAGTATTCCCTTTTTCTCAACTCTCAGAAAATGGTGTAAAAATATCAACATTAGCCTAGTTGTCTATTTCCGTGGAAATCAGCAAAGTCTGCTTATAACATGAGAGATATCAACTTGAATAGCGACGTGTAACAAGGCTTTTGAGCGTTGAAAATATGGATAGTCTTTGTTGAATGCTCGGGGGTTTGTAATCACGATAGTTGGATAAGCCTGCTCTCATGATATTAATTCATTTGCAATAGAGCACTTAGCATCATGCCTTGTGTTGGTTTCTACGTATCGTCTTTAGTAAGAAATCAATTTGATTTTGTCCTTCACTTGCACTTTGTACGGCCTTACTGATATACTGAGCGTTTAGGGTCCGTGTGAAAACATTAGCGAAACTTTGGTATCTCAGATCGTACTTCGGAACCCTATAAATGAAAACTTCCGAGCCTTGGATCGGATGCCGAGACTTTGTGGGTATGGATTTGACGAAGAGAATCGCAGAATTCTTGAAACACCGAAAACACCGAGCTCAGGATATTCCTGACACATATTTCCAAGAACTCCAAGAAATCTTATTTAATTAGGATCCACTCTCTGAATGTTCATCCGAACAGTTGTTTGGCGAGAGTAACTGGCGTGTCTGTTAGTATTTGATCATGTATGGCGTTCAATTGATTACCATCCGAAGCTTTCGCTTGTGAGGCTTTCATGGACAAATAAACGACTCTTGTCACTGAGCAAATATCTGGCCGGAACACTGGTCCAGAGAGAGAGCTATCGCGCAGTTGATAACAGTATATTGGAAATGGCTCATTACGACCATTGTTTATCATCCTCCTGTGTACCATGGGCTTGGGACGGACACCAGGGTTTTCTGCAACCCCTGTACCCCACACCAAACCTTCAGAAGCTACATCCACTTGTCTAGCGAACGATTTGTTCTTTGTGTCTTCGCATTTCTCGCATGTCCTGTCAATAATCCGAGATTCTGCGATACTTGGGAACGACAGGATGCGCTGATGCGAACATTACACTGCCAGCACAGTATATAAACAAGTAGATCATCACTCTCTTCCATTTTCATCAACACAATTCACAATTTCTTCAATATTTCTCAACGATCGTATCAATAAAAAATGTTCCTCCTCTCGTCTCTCCTTCTCGCAACTGCCGTCAGTGCAGCAACACTTGATGAAGCCAAGAAAGCTATCGGCCAGGTTCCGGACTGCGTACCTCTACTCACTAACCCCTCCAGATAACATCAAGCATGGCTAATAACAACACAGTGTTCAGTCCTGAATTCTCTCCTCCCTGGTAAAGTCCTCATTCCAGATACGAATGCCTACAATGCTTCCATCGATTTGTACTGGTCTGGTCGAGTGAACGATATTACTCCAGCTTGCACTGTCCTGCCTGGAAACGCGGAAGATGTGTCGACCGCTGTGAAGGTTTTGAATGCGGGATTCAGGGCTTCGATAAAAGGATGCCAGTTTGCTATTCGAAGTGGAGGGTATGTTCGATTGTCTTGACGAATGTGGACAGGACGAATGTGCTGACAGTTTACTTAGGCACAGTGCTTTCGAAGGAGCAAACAATATCGAAGGTGGCGTCACGATTGATCTAGGCAATCTGACCACTTTACAGCTTTCGGCTGATAAGTCTCAAGCTGCTGTTGGTCCAGGGCTAAGATGGAAAGAGGTTTATGGTCCTTTGCAGGCTATGAATCTTACGGTTATGGGGGGTCGATCTCCTTCTGTTGGTGTTGGAGGTTTGCTTTTGAGTGGTATTCCTTCCTCCGATCCTCAAAATCTGGGGGTGCAATATGTTAACACGATCTCGAATTATAGGCGGCCTCTCTTACTTCGCCAGTCAGTATGGTATGGGTATCGAAAACATCCTCAACATGGAAGTAAGTCAACAAATCCTGTCCGCTCACAATACCAAGCATGCTAACAAGCACCAGGTTGTCCTCTCATCCGGCACAATCGTCAATGCAAACCCCACCACTAACGCTGACCTCTTCAAAGCCCTCAAAGGAGGCTCCAACAACTTCGGCATCGTAACACGCTTTGACCTACGCGTCGTCCCCCAAGGCCTCGGCTGGGGCGGAACAGTCGTCCAGCTCGGCTTCACCAACCTCCTATCCCAATTCTCCCACATCGAGCACTTCACCGCCAACACCGACAAGCTCTCCCAACTCGATTTCATTTTCGGCTGGTCAGGTGGACGCGAAATTATCGCTCCTTTCCTAACCTATTCCGACCCTGTCACCGAAGTTCCAGAATGCTTCAAGAACTTCACCGGGTACGAAGGACAAATCGATAATACACGTGTTGCACCTTTGTTGGATTTGGTGCAGGATATGTATAGTGCTGATGGTCGCCGACAAGCTGCTGCTACACAGACATTCGTCAATAGCGCTGTGATGTTCACCGAGTATTTCACACTATTCAACGCCACAGCTCAAACACTCATCTCTGCCATCCCGGGCATGAACTTTGTCGCTAGTTTTCAACCGCTCCCACTCGCACTGAGCCAGGTGAAGAACGCTCCTGGAAATTTCCTCGGGTTGGAAAAAGAGGATGGAGATCTGGTTATTGTGAACAATGTTGCGACGTGGGATAGCGTTGAGGATGATGCGTTTGTGTTAGGGGAGATGAAGAAGTTGAATGAGGCGGCGCTGGAGAGGGCGAGGGTGTTGGGTTTTTATAGTGGGTATATCTTTGCGAATACGGCGGAGTATTGGCAGAATCCTTATCCAGGGAGGGGAGAGGAGAATTTGAGGGCAATGAAGGAGATTAGTATGAAGTATGATCCGGTACAGTTATTTCAGAAGGCTGTTCCGGGTGGTTATAAGCTGTAGGGGGTTCGATTTTGAGAGCGTGAGTGATGAGAGGTGGGGAAGTATTGTTGAGTTGGGTCGCTTCGAGAAGCGAATGACCTCTGGGGGAAATGTTGTTTCTGTAGCTCGTAGGGCACCACGCTCGTTTGACTTTCTTGTATATACGTATATCGAAGTTTATACAAATACCTAGGAATGACTTTTGGGGATTACATTAAGAGTCTTTCCGTGCTCAAGTTCAGATGAGGAACCAATCCCCCACATAGCGGGGTGCGGGGTCAACAGTGCAAGAGGAAAGCACTGACTATGTAGAGCGATTGTGAAGTGTAGCTTTAGTCTATTTTAGAACTTACTTCTCTCTTTTATTTGCACTTCCGCTCACTTGTCAGCTATCAATGTCGCACCGTACTGAGCACGGTTAGTAGGGTCAGCCAGGGACCACGTGACCCGCCCCAAGTCATCCTTTACTCATATCCCTTGTGCACTCCCCAGATCTCTCGACACCAGAATTCCCAACTTCTCTCTCCATACCTTCCAGAAGCCAGCTCCCCTTCCGTAGACCAATCGATAATGCTGCCATCCCAAACCAAACCAACAAAACCTATCACACCCATTCCCAGAACCCTCCCGGCTATTCTCCTCCATCCTTCCTCGCCTGTCCGGGTACCTGAAAGAATATGAAATCAAACATTGCATCCGCACTTCCCATATTAGACGATAGATCCAGATAAAGCACCCAGCCAAGTCAATTTCATCTGTACCCCGTAGTCTCATTGTTTCAGAACATTAGGCTTGCCGGTGTCCGGATGAATATACTGTACATGTATTTCGTGAAGGTTATTGGTGCGTATAAGTGAGTGTGGCTTGTTGCGGATGTTTCGTTGTCCTGCATACCAGCATATAGGTCTTGAAACATACCAGACAACGGGATGCATTTCTTGCAGGTATGAAGTACTCTAAAAGGGGTCTGCCACTTACTATTTGCAGTTCGAGGTCGGCGATACGGTTTTGTGAAGTCTGAAGACATGTTTCGATTCAACCAATTGGGAAAGCCATGCGATGCGAGCAGCGAACACCGAAGCCGTTCTTCACCCAATAGGTACACGTATGTATTTACGGATATTTGCAATCCTAAATCTCTTCAGCTAAGATTCTAGAAAAGGGAAATGATATAGTGGTACGAATATAGATGCGTTTTGTCCTCGATATAGGTTTTGCACGCAGACGGACGAGTAAGAGGTGTTGTGGTTGTTGGGCTTACGCGCCTCAGCGTCTACGCCATCTAAATATACTTTCTACCGCACCAAGCTCATCTCATCTTACTGCGACGGCAGCACAAATAAATGCGAACCAAGAGAATTAAAGAAATAATGCGGGAAACTCCAGAGATCAGCGACATTGGTATAGGCCGGTGCAAATCAGTAAGCACGCAAGCATTAGGGGCCTTTAGCAATGGTTCTCGAGATGGATTGGTGCCATGAAAATTGTTCTGGAAAGAATCCTGCCGTGTTCTGGACGGGGTCGGAGCCAGCCCTGGAGCTTGGACGGCGCGGGAAGCTCGAGAATAGCCTGAATGTGTTTGGAATACCGGGAGGCTCTATGGCCGACCGACAGAATGGGCAGGCGTAGGCTTGAAGCTCAAGGCTCGGTCCCCAATGTTAGGGGAAAATCGGCATGGGCTGGGATTCCCCGGAATAGGGCGAGGGTTAGTATTTTGGTAAGGCTAGCAAGATAAAGTACGGCACCCGTTGGATTTGATGAACGGTATGCCGAATCTTACCTCACCTGAGGGTCTGAGGAGGAACGTAGACGGGAGAGGAAGGTTACGGCTGTGGGATGGCGCAGCTGCATGTTGAATGGGCCGGTATTAATATTCAAGTATACGACAAGTGAGGAGCATATGCTGTCAGTCTCCGTGAATAGCAGCAGAATTATTGTCTTATTGGGGCGATTATTATTTTGATATTTGACGAAATCATACTGGAAGGAGGACAGGAAAGCAGGCGGTCGGTCTTGCAGCAAAATCCGTCTTGCGGAAGAAGCAGCACCACTCATCATGCTCAATGCAGTACAGATGTGCTTGGCAGGTCTCAGGCCGTGTTGTGTGTTGTCAATGATGAAGCATGCCTGCAGTCAGAAGTCAAAAGTATTGACCACCGAAGGCCGGAGGGACAAGTGACATGGTTTGCGGGATTGATGAGATGGCGCTGATCGCGGGTCGGCACACAGATGGGGAAGTAGGAGAGGGAAAGGCTGGAGAAAAGAAGTACATTGGTCAATGTGGATCTGGCGGAGGTAGAATAGAATGCGGCAGGTACTGTAGGCAGGATTAAGCTTGGTTTGGCTGAAGGCAAAGGCGAGGCAATGGTGAGGAGTAGTGAACCATGGGACGTATACAATGGCTGCTGGGTACTTGGGTTGACAGTACAGCTGGCTAGGTGGGTAATAGGAAAAGGACGAATGGAAGTCAACATACCGACTGAGAAATGGACAACTGTTGCAAAGGATGAAAATAAACATGTATGAAAGGGAATGAAGGATCACCAACAATACTGTATGAATCTGTACGGAGGTACTTTGACGTATGCATCCGTGAAGCAGGGCAGAGAGTAAATGCGAGGAAAGCGAGACATCCTGATGCAGTCCAGACCGCACCAGACCAAAGCCAGAACTAGAGCCACAGCACAGCACCACACCACTGCAGGTGCAGTCGGGAAGGAGAAGAAGCATAAATTTGTAGCGGTAAGACTGTACTGTATGTGGATGGTAAGGCTGGAGGGATGGGGTGGGAGGACTGGGTGCTAAGGACATGGGGAGAGAAGGGAGAGGAGAGAGGAGAAGGACATGGGAGTAGAGAAGCAGCAGAAAAGAAGAAGAAGAAGGCTTGAGGCTTGATTGCCAAGACTGTCTGCTTATCGACAAGGACTAGCGCCATTTCTGCACCTTCGTCCCTCACTCTCTCTTCCTCCTCACAAGCATCAACGTTCCGGCAAGTATAAACTTTGGACAGCCATCCCTTTCTCCCCCAGGCCGAGATTAATTGCAACCAGAGCCATCCCCAGTCCTCTTCCTTCCACTCCCAGCTTCCCACTCAGAGCTTTATAAGCACCACATCTGCACTCTAAAGACATCCAAAGACACCGCATCTGCTTACAACCATCTCCCTTCACCGCATCAACAGAATACAATTCAATATATACAGACAGACAATGGACTATCCTTACTTTACCACCGCCGCTCCCCAGCCATATCAGTTCCTCGACCTTCCTCCGACTCCCGCGCATACTGGATCCGCCAACTCAGACCACTACAGCAACTCTCCTCCCGTGCGTACCCAGAACCAATTTCATAAAGTCCAGCCCTACTCGCAGCCGTTCCTGACTCCAAAACAGGATGCATTCGAGTACCAGACTTTCGACACCTTCAATCAGCATTACAACAATGGCATGCAGCCAGTCAAGCCCCCCACGCCCGTCTCCCAGCATAAAGGCTCAATCAGCAATGGCGTCAACCACACATACGAGATGAGCAATGGAGGGGACATGAATGATGATGCCAATAGGAGGGGAAGCAATAGCGACGACGATGATAATATGACACCTGCGCAATCCCGCCGCAAAGCCCAGAATCGAGCTGCGTAGGTTGCCCCTCTCCAGCTCCAGCTCCAGTTCCAGCACTAACCCCGCATAGACAACGAGCCTTCCGCGAAAGAAAAGAACGACATGTCAAAGACCTCGAAGCCAAGCTCGCTGCCCTCGAAAAGAACTCCGCCAATGTCGCCGAAGAAAACGAAAGGCTGAAGCTTCAGCTACAGAAAGCCGCGACCGAGAACGAGATCCTGAAAGCAACATCTGCGCATCCTCGCGGGGGCTCCGAACCTTTACCAAATGCCGGACCAATGCGATACTCTCCCACCGATTTCTATACCGAGGTTCTCTACGCGCATGATAATAAGACACCAAGTCATAGGATCGTCACAAGTGATAGTGGTGAAAGGCTGCTAGCTGCAGGTGCCACCTGGGATTACATTATCAAACATCCCCTCTATGCCAGAGGTCTAGTGGATATTGGCGACATCAGTGACAGACTGAAGAAAGTTGCCAAGTGCGATGGGCAAGGCCCAGTGTTCGAAGAGAGAGCAATTCTCGATGCGATTGAGAATAGCGTTGCCAGCGGTAGTGATGAGCTGCTCTGATGTACTGTTACGTTTGGACGATTTAAGCATGAATGGCGGATACCAAGGTGTTTGTGGACGGTGTGGAAAATATGGGCAGGTCATATTCGGGCATAGGTGTTTGGGATTCTTATTTATTGTGGATATCTATGGAGTATTTCCTTTCATCTATTTGGATATGATTGTTTTGCAATGTATTGTTTATGACTGCATTCTCGGACTGAAGTCCTTTCGGATGCTTAGTTGCCCAATTGCTCAAATTAGCTGCTCCAAGCATTGCCCCCATCTTCAAAAGACGTTATAGCAGGCGCGATGCTACGCTACTCAAAGTCTCCGATAATTGGACGCGACGTTCTTCAATATCCCCGATCTTCTTTTTCACAGGGGGCTTGCCGTAGGAGCTCATATGACAGGCAGAGGTCAAAGCGATTCGTCCTTCGTCTCCAAAATATTTCTGAAGGTGGCCATATCAGCAAATTAGATGTCAGCATTCTTACAGTGCATCTAAGCCCATAGCAAGCGGCAAGCTTCAGCTACAATCAAGCATCTACATGTTCCCATGTCCCTATTATATCATGTATACCACCTTCAGCAAAGCAATACTACCGAAGCTCCGGTTCATGAAACCCAGGCGTTCAAGTATTGAAACCTAGGAGAATTAAGGCTGCAGCTAGGACGTGATCCTCCGTTCCCCTGCCTTGAGTTGCAACCAGGTGGATGCACTGCTTGTTGGGGTTGTATTGGGCTGTTCAAGGGTCTCCCACTAATACGCCATCAGTACGCATATACACGCATGCTCGCTGCGAACTACATGCAACTGTGCGGCCAAACAAATCCATCCCGCCAACATCACCAACCACAGACGCAACCATCAATAGCACACTCACGTGCGGCTCTTGCCATGCTCCCTCCTCTTCCGGATCGGAAGTCCAACCTCCGCCGGGCACCTCATTTAGGTCGGCGACAACCTTTCTCCTGTCGACCTCTCAACCTCTCAGATCTCGATCTACCTTCCATATACGCAACAGCCCATGCTTCCCACGTGCATGTCCATGTCGTCTACCCTGTCTGCCACAGTACCAGGCGGGCGATCTTCTTTCTTTCCCCAGGCTACTTGGCTCGAGCTCGATATTGCTACTACCCTACCTATCTGAGCTCCAACTCCAACAAGCCAACCTATGGCCTGAGCACCACCCATGGCGCTTCCCGAAAACTTTATTTATATCTCCTTGCTTGCCTACCTACCTGCCTTGCCGTCTGACTGGAGTGGGAACGTCTACACCGCAAGTATGTCTTGTCCCGGAAACCTCCCTATCCGTCCTGTCTTTGTATCTTATTGGCTAGAATGTACCAATATTTGTTGCTCGATTGAGTTGATCGAGAAATTGGACGATGTTGGTAGGTACGGAATAACAAAGGCACAACATATTCGGGCCTTCTTATTTGAGGATTGCCAAGAGAGTCGTTCGTTCACGCGTTTGGAGCCACAGAATGTTTTGTTTGGTTGAAGAGCGAGGAGGCTGTTTTCTGCTACAGAACGAGTTCAGGAGTTGGGTCAGTGACCTTCTTTGAGACCCAGTCGAACAACAGCTTTCTCTCGCAGATCTATTCAAGCCTTTGCGACCGATGTTCTGCCTCCGTTTTACACACTTCTCGAATTAGCTTCCAGAAGAATCATTTCTTGTCAGTTCCTTGCATTCCCCGCGTTTCATATCAGCTCCTGCGTGGTTACGTGGTTGTGATATAGAGGCAGATGCAATAGCGGAGCGAGGCACTTGACTCTTCAATTCTGTAGCCAAGAAAGTCACTCAACCAGTTACCTACAATTATGTACATGGGTACATGCAATTGCATCTGCACCTATTCCCCGCGTTTCGAGCTTGGGCTTGGTAGGACTACGTACCACTGACTGCCGTGTGCCCCTCCCGTATGTACCCACTGGTATTTACGTGGACCTCTCTATATTGACTACATCTATATGTACATGTCATGTACCTCCTCGTTTTGTTACAGCGCATGTATACTTATTGTTTCAAATTCACAGTTCTTAATCCCACCTTCCTCTTCCTGTTTTACCTCGCTGCCTTGTCCTTGCCCTAGTACCTTCCCTCAGCACTGTTTCTTGTCGTCCTACCCTAACACATGAAATTTAATTCCTCATTCGTTCATCCTAAACATCGATGTTGATACGAGATCGATTATTGATATCTGATCTTCGTTCCATCGGATCTATTATTCCTCCCTAGCCCAGATTCTCGCCTCCGTATTCCTTCTTTCCTCTTTTGACCACTTCCCAAATCCAGCCTTGTCAGTATTACTTACTAGCCCGTTGATAAATCACCTACCAACACCATTCAAGGCAGTAGTTCATGCACACGCGGAGCAAGGACCTCATCTCCGTCGATCTCAACACGGCTTGCTTAGTGTTGATGTTACTGTTGCTATTCCTTGGATGCTACCCTCCATACATACGTGCTAGATGTGGGGCTCCTGCTTCTCTGTGGGTTCGATTCGAGAACAGATATGTTTCTTGTCGAGGTGGAGGATTGTTATATTTAGGAGAGGGTTGGTCGCCGACCTGGGTTGGAGTTGATGGGAGTCGATGAATGGTTCGGGTGAATGGAAGGTTTGTTGTTGGTTGATGCTGAGTTCGTGGTGGTGGTGATCGTTAACAGGACGTCGCCGACCTGGACTGAGAAGGCATGGGGAGAGATAAAAGGGTTCTTTTGCCATGAAGTGAATGCCGGACTGTGCTCGTTAGCCTGGATTTGGCAAACGCTACAGTCTTGTTTGTGTCTCTATGAATTGGAGTACGGTAATGGACCAGAGGGGGCTGGAAGCCATCATCTGCCTGTTCTTGTATAGGTAGAAGCCGGATTGAGATGAGAGGGTCGGAGCGATACCTCAATGCTGGGTTCTTGTCGGTACTCATCAGTGTTGTCAATGCCGTCCTTCACCGTCAGTTGACCTACTTCTCGCGCTCACAGCTGTAGGCTCATCCCTTTCAACATTTTGCCTGGCACTTGTGCGTGTTATTGTCTTGTCAGTCTCTCTCTGTCAGAAGTTTGATTCCAACCTTGAACTTCAACGGCATGGAAAGTCCTGGTATCGATCAACGTACCCCCCGCCCGTTGGGGAGCGTTGCCTCCGCGGTTTCATTACATTTGATGATATAGAGAAAGTCCGTCTGTCTACTTTCAAATCTCTTCTACGGTCTTAGTGAGAAGATTCACTTTCACAAAACATTCTCTTCCAATACGTCTTCTTTCCATTTCTCGTGTATCAAAGCGTGATATACCAAGCTCAGCCTACCTTGTCACTCTCCGGTGGGCTGTGAATAATGCTTCCTTTCTGCCTCACTTATGATGTCTAGCCATTGGGCCATCAACTTGATTTTGTATATATACCCATCCTATCTCTAGACAGAAGAGTTCCCCATCCTTCGACATGGGGCTCGGGAAAACGATCAAGGGGTCGACTTGTGCTGCGCGCCCGAACTAGAAATTCTGGCTCTCAGTAAGAATGGATCAGTTGAAGCTAACGTGAGGCTGGTGACGAGTAGGCTACCGAGGCGTAAAGGAACTTTGAGGTTCGAGGCTGAGGACGAAGGTAGCTGACGAGCATCGAAAATGATGATGATTTTGACGGCAGCGACAATAGTGACTGTGAATTTTAAAGTGACAGTAGTGCTTTGCGAGTAATGTCTCTTGTATCAGACCCAAGAGCTGTTGGGTTGAGTCAATAGTACAGGATCTAGCGTTTAACAATAGCCTGTGGAATTTGCCTTCCGTAATGCACGTGTGACTGAACGATTGATTTTGATTCAGCTGCAACTTTCTTTGGAGAAGCTCTGTTAATAACTTCTTATGTCTCTCCGTTGCGCCGTTTAGATGCGAGGGGTTTGGGGTTGCCTATATATACTGGTTTGAACAGATGGAGATCCCAAATACGTTTGTGGCACCACTCTCGACACTTTGTGAGCAAGACTGCCTCAATTTATCCTTTGATTTACTCTCGAGACATATACTTCATTCTGCAGTCACTTCCGCTTCCCCACCGCCTAAAATCATACAAGAAATCAGCGATCATTCCCGAGGAAGTGGTCAAAGCTTGAAAGGACGGAGATAAGTAAAATTTATGGATTATCTCTCACAGTTGACCCGTCATGACCTGCTGCTCACGAATGCTCAAGTGAGATTGCTTTCTGCATTTTTTGGTCATGATTATACTCCTAGTATGCAAACAATCAAACTCACTGCGCTGTATGCCTTGGAAATGTGGATGGGGTAAGAATGATAGTGATGGAATCCATCACAGTGACAGAGCAACATCCAATCCTGTATAGCCCAAATCCCAAAGGCTCACAGAGATATCGAGAATGACTGTACCGACCTGGATTGACTTGGAGAAATTAGATTCTGTGGATCCACTAGGCACGGTGTGTGAAACAAGTGAACGATTTGAGGTCATATCCCAAGAAGTAGAAGTACATGTATTGGGACTTCTTACTGTTTGAAACATGGATTGCGGAGGACTTTCTGTTTAAGAATTAAGCTTTGAACTTGCCAGACAAGTTTCGTAGCAATTTAGATTGCATTGTACTTCACAACAATTACTCGTGCATTACACTTACAGCTGAGGCTAACCAGAAGAGCACTGGGATATCTCTAGCAAACTTACGCGTTTGTTGACATTTCTACCCCTGCCCCTTGGAGACCTCGATTGCTGTCACGTGAAAGTCATGCTTCATAAACATCAGGCAAAGTGAAAGCGCTGTGCCGGAATTGCAGCAGGACCGAACAAGTGACCACTCTGAAGAACAGATGTTCTAATCACTACACCAGGCTTTTACATGTTCTTTCTTTTCTTGTGAAGTGATCGAGGCTGTTGGCCATTGGCTGGCACCATGCCTAATCCAGGCAAGCGTCTTTCGCCTAGGGACACTGAACCTCGACCTTTTTCTACACCGCAAACTGACTTACTTGATTGAAGCATATCGATCCACTTCTCAAAACAGTAGGAACTCACTCTCCATGAAGATTTGTTTCTTGACTAACAAGGACAGAATTCAGACGAAGATGTCAGCCTCATCAGAATCTCTTGCGGCCCACCTGGCCTATGCACCAGTGCCCCTGAAATTCGGCACCAGTGGCCGCCGCGGTGAAGTCATCCACCTGACCCAACTCGAAATCTACACAAACGTGGTCGCTGAAGTCGAGTACTTGCAATCACTTCCTATCTCTGAAGGCGGTATCAAATCCGGAGATGATTTCTTCTTCGCTCATGACCTCCGTCCCAGCTCCACCAAATTGGTCGAGAATGGCCGTGGTGGTCTCTGTCAAGCGGTCACCCAAGCTTTGAAGGATACTGGAATGAACCCTATCAATCTTGGAGACATTCCTACGCCGGCTTTGACGTACTGGGCTATCACTCATGGCAAGGGCAGCATCATGGTGACGGGAAGCCATATCCCATTCAGTCGGAACGGCTACAAACTGAACACTTCCAAAGGCGAGCTGATGAAGAGAGATGAGCAACCTATCAATAATAGAGTAGCAATCACTCGTGAGAAGCTTCTCAACCAAGCATTCTCAGAGTCTCTCTTCGACGAGCAGGGTGTGTTCCGAAATGTGTCACAGGAGGTTCTCCCTGCAATTCCCGAGGGTAGAGCAGCTTACATCAAGCGCTACGTGGACTTCTTCAAAGGCGAGTCATTGAATGGCGTGAAGCTTTTGGCCTATCAGCATTCAGCTGTCGGTCGTGATCTTTTGATCGAGATTTTCGAAGCCCTCGGCGCTACAGTCACCGCTGCTGGCCGCAGTGACACTTTCGTGCCCATCGACACTGAGGCTATCGATCAAGCTCAACTCGATGTTGTGCAAAAGCTTTATGATGATGCTGGAAAGGGCTTCAATGCCGTCATCTCCACCGATGGCGACAGTGACCGTCCTTTGATCCTTGCTCCGGAATCAGACGTTCTTCGATTCTTCGGTGGTGACCTGCTGGGTATGGTCGTTGCTGAGTTCTTGGAAGTTGACGCTGCAGTGGTCCCCATTTCCACCAACGATGCTATCGATCGTGGACCACTTGCCGCGGTCACTGAGCCAAAGACCAAGATCGGTAGTCCATATGTCATCTCGGGAATGGAGCGTGCCATTGCGAAGGGCATTCCTCGAGTCGTCGGATGGGAAGCAAATGGTGGTTTCCTCACAGGATCCGACATTACACGCAATGGCAATGTCTTGACTGCACTGCCAACACGTGATGCCTTTTTGCCCCTTCTATGCGCACTCTTCGCAGCACACAATCGCAAAACCACACTCCCAAAGGTCTTCGACACTCTTCCTCCACGATTCAGCCGTGCCTCTCTCCTCCGCAACTTCCCCCGCCCTACCAGCATGAAGATCGTCGAGCGCTTTTCTCCTCCCGAAGCCAGCATGCAAGACGTCTCATACCAGAGCGACGGCGTCACCGCTTCAGACGCAGACCAAGCGAATGTTCCTGTATCTGAAGCTGCTGTCAAGAGATTCGAACAGATTCGCAACGACATCCAGACTGTCTTCTCGAAAGAAGCGGGCTTCTCTCCAGTCTCCCGGATCCTCTACACTGACGGCGTTCGAATCCTCTTCGCTAATGGCGATGTAGCTCATGTTCGTCCTTCTGGAAATGCGGATGAGCTTCGTATTTACTCGGTCGCGGACACGCAGGAGCGGGCTGATGCGATTGCTAATCAAGGAGTTGCAGAACCGAATGGATTGTTAAGGACTTTGGAGAAGTTGGTCTCGGCGTAAGTTGGCTTGATTGGAGAAATTGTTTGGTTTTGGGGATCTCAAAAGTCACGACTGCTAGATTGAAGGACGCCATATTGGAACGTTGGCGTAAAAAAATCTTTTGAACATTGAACTCTGTTTCTTGCGTCAATCTATCACATGGAGTCTGGAGATCTCGTGGATCGTGATGTGGAGTCTCGACCCAAATCTCTGTTCACGTGAGCTATTCCAAGTATGAAAGACGAGACCTTGATAATAAAAGAGTGCAATATCGACCAACGTACTTCACCCCCGCAGATAATGATGAAGCTTGGATTAGATTACGAAACCAGGGTGCCTCATGGCTCGTGCCGTCCCGCTCGCAACCTCTCGTACCCAACCGCACACAAGCGGAACGGGACGAAGTCATCCCAACTACATCACCCTTCCCCTTCAATGCATTTACAATAGAATCCCCTTCCTTCTTGCTGTAATCAAAGCTTCCCTCAAACTAAGTATGGCAACCAACCCAAGGCCAATACTATCGACGCAAGTCTCTACTCCCACAGAACGCCAAGAGTGGAGAGCCCGACGCCTCAAGTGCCCCCTCCCCATCATAACAGCCATCCCAAAAATCGAGCTCCACGTCCACATTGAAGGCACATTATCCCCCTCACTCCGCTGGAAGATCTCACAAAAGCACAAAATTCCTCTCACAAAAGGCGCAGCCAAGATCCCACTCACGTCCCTCTCAGCGGTGCGAGAGGCGTACACCCAGATCCGCGGCCGAATCGGCGCTGTGTCCGCTGAAGGGAGAGAATGCTTTACCTTTTTTGAGATTTACTATGGTGGTTTCGAGTTGCTGAGAGATGAGGATGATTACTATGAGTTGGCGAAGGAGTATTTTGAGAGAGCGGCTGAGATGGGCGTCGTGTATTGTGAGGTATTCTTTGACGCGCAGGGTCATACAAGACGTGGGGTGGGGATGGATGTTGTTATGGGTGGATTTAGGAGGGCTCAAGTATATGCCGAGGAGCACTTGAAAGTAAGTCAATTATTCATTCTTCAAGGTCTGATTGGGAAGCAAGTTGAAAACTCGAAGGTCAAATCCCAATGGATCATGTGCATCCTCCGCGACATGTCGCCAGCATCCGCCATAGAAGCGTTCGAAGCAGCTCTCCCGTACAGAGACATGATCGTAGGCATTGGACTCGACTCCGATGAGCTTGACAGACCACCAAAATTATTTGAAGCTGTCTTTAGACGAGCTCGAGACGATGGTTTCAAAATCACGACTCACTGTGATTTCAACCAGAAGGATACCCATGAACATATCCGCCAAGTCGCTGAAGATCTTGGTGGTTCGGGAGCAGATCGCATCGATCATGGCATGAATACTGCTGACCGGGACAAACTCATGAACTTGATTAAAGTGAAGGACATTGGGATGACTATATGTCCATGTGCGTATATCCGACATACACCTGAGAGTGAAGTGTTTCCGAGGATCAAGAAGCTCTTCGATGCGGGGATCAAGATCACCATAGCGAGTGATGATCCGGCGTATATGGAGGATAATTGGGTATTGCATAATTTATATTTGGTGAGAGAGAAGTGTGAGTTCAAAGACCAAGACATGATGCAATTACAGAGGAATGCGGTTGAGGTTTGCTGGGCTTCCGATGAGGTCAAGGAGGACTTGTTTGGGAAGCTGGATGAGTTTGAGCGGACTTATTTGAAGACTTGAAACCCCCAACATCGACCATATACACAAATAAACGACATAGGATATTTTTCTGATACTCAAAATCTCTCAAGTAAAGACCGAGTCGGAAAATTCAGTCCTGCCGGCAAAGTGATGGCTGAAAGTGGCGGGCAAACAAGCAAGCGCCAAGGCGCGTGGCAGCACCCTTCCTCCCACTCTTGAGCCTCACATCGGTACATAACGGGCAACGTTCCATTTCTTATCTTTTGGAGGAGCCGAGCAAAAATAATCAGATACACAAGAGATACATAAAGCTTGTCCATCAGGCTTTCTTTTCTCGTCTTGCCTGTGCTGTCTCGGTCTCTTGATTCTCTTGTTGACTTTCGGGAAAGAATTTCACGTGACGGATACAGTCACTTCAACATGGCACCAGAACCCAACGACACCTCTCAAGAGGTGATCCAAGAAATAAGCCCCTACACACGAGCCCTTGCCAAGCGCGTAATCCGCAAAATCGACATGCGGATCCTCGCCATCATGTTCGTTACCTACAACCTCAACTTCATGGACAAAGTGATCCTCTCCTCAGCAGCTGTCTTCGGCCTCACAGAAGACAATCACTTAGTTGGGAAGCAATATTCCTGGGTATCTTCGATCTTCTATTTTGGATATTTGTTTTTCGAGTATCCGACATCGATTCTCATTCAGAGATTGCCGATTGGGAAATATCTTTCGGGTGTTATTTTGCTTTGGGGTGCGATCGTGGCGTCGACGGCGGCGTGTATGAATTTTGGGGGGTTGGCTACTTGTCGGTTTTTGTTAGGTGTTGCGGTATGCTCTCAAACTACTACATCTTGAGGCTGGATACTGATTGGGGAAAGGAAGCGACTATTTCACCAGCTTTCGTATACGTGACTGCAATATGGTAGGGTGATATCCGGCGACCAAGCAATCCCTTCCATGCCACTTATGATTTACATGGACTCTCGATGTGTCGAATTACTCTGAGTACACTTACTGACTCCTCGATCAACAGGTATACTCGAGATGAGATTCCAGCTCGAACTGGTGTGTGGTTTGCGGGAAACAGTTGTGGTGGCTTCATTGCCTCTCTTCTCGCCTATGGTATTGGTCAAATCGAGCACCCTCTCCATCCCTGGCAGTGGATGTTCATCGTAAGTTGCAAGTTCTTTGTCAAATTCGACGTTTCATGCTGACTTTCCAGATATTCGGCGTGATAACAAGTCTCTGGAGTGTCTTCGTCTTCTTCCTCCTACCCGACACCATTAACGACGCCACTTTCCTCACGGAAGAAGAGAAGCAGTATGCAGAGGACCGCGTAGTGCTAGGAGGAGCTGGACGTGTAGATCCAATCAACAGCAAGTGGAAGATCGGTCAAGTCATCGAATGCTTGACCGATCCCAAGACGTATTTCTTCGCCGCTATATCCGTACTCACGCAGATCCCCAATGGCGGAACTGGAAGCTTTGGAAACCTTGCTTTGAAGAGCTTTGGCTTTACATCGCTCGAGACAACGCTTGTTACTCTTCCTGCGTCTGTTATTGCCATGTCAACGATCCTGGGTACGGGGTGGCTGGCAAGTAGATTCAGGAACATCACCACGTTCTTGATTATCACTGTGGTGATCCCGCCCGTGGTGGGGAGTGCGATTATCTTCTCAGTACAGACGAAAGGTGTTCGATTGTTCGCTTACTACTGCGTAAGTACTGAATCGATCTGAGGATATTGCAGCAGCTGACATCTCTCTAGCTACAAACTGGACCTGGAGCGATTCCACTCTCGCTCGGCCTCGTCTCATCGAACTACAAAGGCGTAACGAAGAAGATGACCGTGACAGCCATCATTTTCCTCACTTACTGTGCCGGCAATATTTCCGGTCCGCAGACTTTCAAGACATCTGAGAAGGCTGCGTAAGTCCCATCTCCATCTAGATCTCCCCGCCGGCTAACATTCTCCAGCGGCTACCCCACAGCTTTCAAAGCGATCTTGATCTGCTACGGACTCGTTATATTTCTCTCGCTCGGCTTGAGGATTTACCTGACCTATGTCAACAAGAAGCGGGATCGTGAAGAAGGCGAAGCTGCGGCTTTAGAGGCGGATGTGGCGCCTGAGAAGAGACAGTTGACTGCTGATGACTATGAGGATGTGACGGATTTGTATACACCAGGATTCAGGTATCGGCTGTAGAGTGGCTGCAAAGAGAGATTGTTCGTGAATCTGTGGTGGAGGACATCGATTGGAGACAACAGGGTAGGGGCATGAGGAAGGAAATCGAGCTTGCTCAAAACCCTGGGCTCTTTCGCCTGAGTGCTTTTCAGGACGAGAGCATCATGTGCCACGCCTTGGGCGTCAATTAAATACCTTGCCTGAAGGTTGAGAGATGAATCAAAGAGTTCTGAGCGGCTTCTATAACATGACGACATACATATCTAGCCTGGATATGGAATATTAATGACACAAACCATCCGCAGCAACATACATCCTGACAGGATTTGGTTCTGAAATTCCATGGGTAGTTTACCTATCTCACGACTCTCGTTAAAACCTGTATTTTCTGCGAAGGCAAGTTCTGCCTCTTTGCAAATCTAAGCAGCAAAAGAATTCCATAAGACCATGACTCAAATGAATAAATTCAATGAATGAATCTAAGGAATGAATCTAATGAATAAATCCAGGTGACAGTGCATACAGTTGAGCAAATCTATAACCTAGATAGACAAGGTGGTCAAGTACTGACTACCGGGACGTTGTTTCTGGAAATGAAGGCTGGGCAGAAAGAGATTTCTGCCTATACTGCAAGATATTTGGTCGATGATGCAGGACGTCAAAGTCTAAGGATCAAGAGTGGCAGAGCTGGTGTGCTTTTCTGCCATACATGATGGCTGGAATGCGTGAGGCGCCGGGAATTTATGGCGACAAGGAGACGGTTTGATCGTAAAGACTCTTGGAAGCTTCGCTTTTTATCACAGAGAGGGAAATCGCCGAAGCTGCTCACGTACGAAGCTCACGCGACAGATTCGCTGCTCAATGGTAAGTTTGTTTTTCAATAACTATCGCTTTTTTCCGCTCGTAGTATTATGTTCATATATACAATCAATTCTCAAACTCTACGGTCCAAACATCGCCATCTCCCCATATATCGGTTGATTAATTCGCTGCTGGCTGTTTACCCACCTGCTTTGTAGAAATCCTTCCTGCATTTCCTCCACTAACATTCTTAGCAGGAACATTATTCTTCGCCTTCTTAGAGGCGGCCTTGAAAGCTTTTGTGTCTGCCTGGGCTCTGTCATCTATAGATTGGTAACGATGATCGACGTCAACATTAAGGAGGGTAGGCTTACGCGTTGATTGTCATGACCATTCCTTGCTGACAGCTGTTTTTCAGACAATATCAGTAAGTTTTGACGCCAGTGAAGGACGTGAGAGGGAGGGAAGTGAAACAGGTAAATGTAAAAAGTATGAAAGACGTACTGCTTGGCTGCAGCGCAGTACATGTACATTGGCTGAGTATCGTCCTGGACAACCATACTGAATGTCTTGACTTTCGATGCGCCTTGCTGGACAGGCATGAAACCACCTACGCCGATTAGCACTCCCAGATCTCTTCATCTTATTAGGGGTGGTAGACTGACTGTTTATAGCATTCTTAGCTGGCTTGCATGCGGCCTGAGGTCCAGAAGCTTGTGTGGCAGTATGATTTGCAGATACGAATTGGTACTGCACGACGTCTCCCTTGGCGGCATTGATAGAATTTGGAGTGAAAGTGACAGCGTTGGGATTTTGTAAGCTGCCAACAACGACGACGTGTGTTTGGCCTTGTTGCCGAGGAACGATGAGAGTATCCTCGATCGAAGCTTCGACTGTAGAGGCAACTGCGAAGGTTCAATGATTAGCGAAGTAGATGAAAATTTCTGGTCAGAGAAACTCTTACTTGCAGAACCAGCTGCTAAGCTCAGCACCAAATAGAATGTGTAGCAAAGCATTTTGATTCTTGAAAGGGCAAGACAGGAACTAGTAGAGAGGTACGTTAAAGACTGTATACAAAATGCAATCGACAAAAGATCGAACGTATTAAAACACCGTGCAAGAAGTAATCGAGGCTTGGTCCTGAATGAGGAAGCCAAGAGCAGTCATGGCTGTCTTATATGTACCTCGGGTCTGTGAGCCGGTGGCACATCACAAGCATTAAACACCCGACCCAAAACAAGAAGATTTACGGACCCTGACATGCACCACGGATCATAAAGCTAGATGATATCCGACAGGCAGTCCCATCTTCAGATTCCAAAGTTTCCTTCCAAAAAACATCAGACTAGCCTGCGATTGGCTAAGCGAAGAGCCGATTTCAAAACAAGCCATGCTGAAATGAAACGTGGCAAATTCAAGCTTTCAGATTAAGCTTATCGGACGGGAGATCTACTGGAGATCTACGATCCACTTTGGTTTTAGGACTGAACTTCATAGCCTAAAAGAGACATTTCGGCGAGTTCGATATCGAAGATTGCATGAAGGGTCGACATTTCTGAAGTGTAAACTTGAAATGGAGATCTGGCACGATGCAGGCACAGGAATAGCCAAGACTTCCTATTTGAACTCAGTGCCTATCAGCCGACCAACATTCCTCGGCAATATGATACTTGAGGAGGCGTTGTTCAATCGAGTCATGTAGTGTAGCTTGATATTTCAACGATTCTCTGCTGGTTGGAAAACAACTCGCGTAAGGCAGCGACCCCGCTTTTTGTCAGCATTCGCCATCCGAATTTATGGAAAGAGAAAATCACATCTCGCATTTCAGTCCGGACTTGAACTCCTAGGCTATAGTACATACGCAAGTAAATAAGACATCAATCTTCACTGGACCCGTCCTTCCTTGCTCATTATCTCTTTGGTCCAAACGTCCAACTTTTCTGCGAGCTTCGCATCCTTCGCAGCACCACTCTGCCACCACGGCTCCCCGAGACGTTTGAACACCTCAAAGTACATGCCACTCTGCTCAGCCTTCATATCTCGACTTGCCACACCAAACAGACTGCTCCACGAACCCTTGTCCGCAGTGAACGTCAACCCTACCATGCGCGCAATTGGGAAGACTTTCATCAATGACGAGCCAGTCTCCGTCACAGTGTTGGCGAGGTTCGTCTCTACCAAGCCTGGATGTACACACGACACCCAAATTTCGCCTTCACCATTCAAAGCGCTGGCTGAGGCTGGGCCGTACTTCTTGTTCAAAGTCCTTGCGTGCAGAATGTTGGCGAGCTTGCTTTGTCCGTATCGCTGCCAGGGACCACCTTCCTTGAGTGAAGGGTCATCGAAATTGATGCCGCCTTTGGGAGCGCCCAGGTGACCAGATGATGTAAGGTTGACGATGCGTACGCTTCCGGGAGGGAGCGATTTGTCGGTTGAAGTGCGTAGCATGAGCGGAAGCAGAAGTTCTGTCAAAACCCAATGAGAGAGATAGTTGGTCTGCCACTGAGCCTCGTGGCCATCTTTGGTCATTTCGAAAGGTGTTGCCATGATTCCTGCATTATTGATGAGGCCGTGCAGCGCGGTTTCCAGGCTCAGAAATCGTTTTGCTGCTGACACTACGCTAGCTAAATCCATGAGATCCATCTGGAGGAGGTCGATGTTGACGTCTTTCAGAGGATACATCTTCTTGATATCGGCAATGGCGGCGTTGCCTTTCTCCTGGGACCGGGAGCATAAGTACACATGGGCACCATGTTCTGATAAGTGAGCAACTGTATAGAACCCTCTGTCATTTGGTTAGCGACTTCATATTTACGGAAGAAACAAAGAATACATACATGCCAGAGTTTCCACCTGTGACTATATACACCTTTCCCTTGAGATCTGGGAGAGTATCTGGACGAAAAGTCATGACCGATCAATTTTGAGGCAGACTGACGAGGAGAAGGCTTGAATTTCGAAGTTGTTTTCGAAATAAAAAAACAGGAACTGAGATGTCTCGATTCAGATGAAAAACTTCCGCGTTTTGATGATGTTGATTGATGTTTGGAGTGCATTGGCACAGCGCATCGCGAGAGTATATGTAGCATTTCCGGGTTGGCACATTCATACCCCGATACTCGAATCTTCTTGTGAGCAGAGTGCATATTCCATGAATCGGCGATATCTCCGAATCTTGTGTGAGCAGGCTGCATGAGACATGTTCGGGCCCATTATCCGTGGCTATTGTCGGCAATAAGAGTCAATGGCAGCGGAGCTCAATAGAGTGACGGATATGACGCCCACTGCCTATATTATCTTGGTCACTCCACAATTTTACAGTGTTGTGAGCAGGCTGCATGACGCTAATGGGAATTCGAATCAGATCGATCCATTTTCGCAGCCCCTGCTGACTGCTTGCGCCTCATGATGCGCAGCCGCCGTGGCGTGGCCCCACCAGGCTTTGGCCGTCAGCATGAACAACGTCCGTCTCGAAAACTTACAAGCCGCATTCTGTCGTCGGTGTTCTTCATCATACTTGTGAGCAGGGTGCATGAATAAAAACGCAACGTCATGGATGAAGGTCGGAATACAGAGGATAGTAGCGTTCAATTGACGCAACATTGCCGTCACCCTAGCTCAGAACCTACCCAACTCATGGTAGACTACCTCCAACCCGACTACTCGATAAAACCACAATCTAGGATTCAAGTCCGAATCTCGTCGATGCCACAATTGGCCGAGGTATGTGTCATTGTGTCAATTCAACTCCAGCCAGTGCAACGATTTTCACTTGCTCACCGGGGTTAGGCATTAAGAAAAGAGGACGATTGGACTGGCACCAAGGATGCTGCAGCACGTAGGCGAGCACAGACCAGACTCAACACAAGGGCATACCGTAAGTATTGGCTCATATCGATTCTGGTTCCGGAGCCCTGATCTGGACTACCACTGACAGTTTGTAGGAAAACGCAAAGCCCTGGCCAAGAAGAAGGAAGCTTCGAATGCATCAACGGAGGTTTTGGTCAATTCAGAGCCGCTCGTAGAATGCTGGGACTTTGAGCTGCAATCAATTTCCCTTGTCCCAGCATCGCGGGCCAAGCAGTTGTATAATCCGAGAAGACCGCTGCTGCCAAACAGACCGGGTGCCAAGCATTTTGACATCCTCTTCCCACTCTCTCCGGATCATCTTATCCCGCTCCTTCAGATTAATGCTCTTCGCGCGTTGGCCGTCAATCGCACTTTGATCTCTGGCATCCTTGCCACACCGCTAGACTGTGCTGGCAGCGCAGCGGAGGAAATCATTCATACCATTCCATATCCTCATAATCCCGAAATTATCCCCCCAACACTGCTACCGACTGTCCTTCAACAGACAATGCCACACTGCGACTGGATAGACTTGTTTCCGTCACCCGAAGGACGAGATCGCTTGATCCTAGCCACTGGTACCTTCGACGAAGATGAGCTTTGGGCAGACTGTATCGGTGGACTTTATGAAGGGTTTCCGGATGAAGAGATTACCAAACGCGGCTTCGTCGCTTGGTCCCCTCCTTGGGATATCTCTGGCTGGGAGATGTCGGAAGGATTTGTAGCTAAATGGGGATGGCTAGTCAAAGGCTTGCCAGGAATCTTGGAGGCGACGAATCGATGGAGGATTGAGAGAGGAGAAGATCCGTTTCCAGATGATCACCAGGCATCGTAGCCAAATGCATCGTGGTGCTCAGGAACCTTGCAGGCAGGAGAGTCAGGGGAAGCTCATGCGATCATGAGGTCATAAATATTCGTAGCGAATGTTCTCAATTCTTTTCCAGGACGGCATATGGAACACTGCAGAGAGGGCCGGTGTGCGTTCTCCGTGCCTCTAAAAATCGCGGTTCTTTTTCGCTTCTAATGCTTCCGTTGAGCAGGCAATCGGCTTCCGCCTGTTTTTGTGTTAGCCGCGACCTTCTTAAACGAGACCCTCTTCGCAGGCAGCGTACGGCCAACAATGCAAGATCGTCTTCGGCTGCCTATACAGGATCTCCAAAAGTCCTTGTCGCATCCTAAAGTTTCCTACGCTTATCGCTATGTTCGGTCGCTGAGTGGCGGTGCAGGCGGCACAGCCCAATCGGGAAACCAAGGATCTCCGCTAGTGCACCACCTCTGTATAAACCACGGCTCACAATTTCGTACTTCGCTCGCATTCGATCCAACAAAGCTCCAAGCCTGGAAGATAAGCGATACAACGAAGATGGATTCAACAGAAGCAACCACGGCCCGTCCTTCCAGCCAAGACGATGCCCTCACAGATACTGGCGTAAGCGGCCCGAATGTCAACATCGCTGGCGATGATAGTAAGAACGAAATTGAAGATGATTTGCCACCCGAGCAGAACAGACGACCATGGCGGCGGAACGATAAGGAACTCGAGGAGCTAAATCTCGAATCTTACAATTTCATGGAGATCAATTTCGAGACAAAAGAGATGCGATTTCTGGCTCTCCACCCGCACAATGGCAGGCCAGGTAGTCCATTGAGATGCTCACTCTCGATTGAAAAGCTTGAAATATGTGAGCCATACACGGCCTTGGTAAACACAAGAGGAAACCCTTTTGACACGGCCCATCTTATCGTCATTGATAACGCTATCCTTGCAACATCCCCAAACATATGGGTGTTTCTGAACGACATTAGAGATGAGACAGAGAAGAAGAGGTTCTGGTTCCGGGACATCTGTATCAATCATCTTTTACCTGAAGAGAAAGCCGAATACTGGAATCAGGAATGGATGGGCACAATGAGCGAGCACGCAGAGACTGTCATAGATATGAGCGAAGCCATCATGACCATGTGGGATCAGGGAAAGCTTGTACCTCCATTCCCACCTCGGCCCCGAGACGACAGATCCTACGGAGACCTGGAATTTAAGATTCATAGCCCAATTCCCCTAGATCTGGCAGCCGAATACCTGAAAGGGGTTGCTGGAATGCCTATGCATAAATATTTGCCTCTCGATTATGTTGCCAACGAAACCCGGATCATCACGCTCTTGAGTGCACCAAACTATGAAGATCCTCTGGTCGGGCTTATCGGGTATAATCCATTGAACAATCAACTCAGCTTTAACTGTCTTTCCTACACATGGGGAACTGAGGAAGCGACTGAAGTGCTTGAGCTCAGCGGACAGAGATTTCTCATCCGGAAGAATTTAGATACTTTTCTACGCACGATGAGGAACTCGGGAGGATCGTACATAAGGTTTTGGATTGACGCTGTATGCATCGACCAAAATAATGTTTCGGAGCGGAACAGACAGCTGCCTCGTATCACACAGGTATACGAAGATGCTGATGTGGTCGCTTGCTGGGCAGGCGAGCCTGATGCAGTCAGTAACATGGCGCTTGGGCTCGTTCAAGATTTAATTCCAACGCATTACGCAGGCGGAGGATTATTGTTCGAGACAGGATGGCTCGGAGTGAAGGACAGAGAAGATTTTCCCCGGCGACTTGCAGCTCTGTATCGATTCTTATGTCGTCCTTATTTCCGCCGTATCTGGGTGGCTCAGGAGATTGCAGCTGCTCGACGTCCATACATTGTTTGTGGCAGAAACTATATCGTAGAGTGGAAGAGACTCGACCATGCGACGTGGCGCTTGATGGACATTTTATATTCCGACAAAGAATTGGTGGAGAGAATATACGCTGCCGATCCATCGTTGAAGGACATTCCACCGAGTGAGCTTTCCTTTGCACGACGTCTTTTCTATCTTCAGCATTTACGACACGGTAAAATAGACGAGCTTGAGAAATCGAACACTCTATTGGCGCAAAGAGACGAGCCATGGTGTGAAATCCCGGAAACTGCCCCAGGTATCTTGGATGTCGTTGTTCTGTGTCGAGACTTTCAGAGTACGGTATCACAAGACAAGGTGTTTGCTCTTTGGAACCTGGCGACCGATACCAAAGGGATGGATTTTGCCATGGACTATACCAAGACTCTGGCCAATACCTGGCTTGAATTTGCAGTCGCAGTCGCCAACAAGGACAACAGTCTTGACATAATATGTGCTGCCGAGGCAACTGTCGCTACTGGACTAGAAATACCATCATGGTGCCCTGACTGGAGTACGCCAGCGACTGTGAGTAGCATGGTCCGCAGAACTCACATCCCAATCACTCTGATCAGGGCCATAGCCGATATTGGTGGACCCATGTACAGTGCTGCCGGATCCGCGGGCTTGAAATCAAGGTTCACGTTCAGTGGCTCTGTTCTCCAATGTGCAGGTGTAATTATTGACGCCGTCGGACTCGTCGGTCCTTACGAGCCAAATGATGCGAATCTCGGCGAGCAGCCTATCTGGACTGACTGGATGGAGATGGCAGCTGGAGCACTGCAGTCTGAGGAAGATGCCGCGCTGCCTGTACTGGATCAGCAGTTTCAAGCACGGTTTTGGGGTATGCTGTACGGCAGAGCTGAAGGAGGATCCGACGAGCTGAGCAGATATATACCGGGCTGGGATGGGAAAGCTGACGCGATGGTCAAGAGCGACGGACGTGAGGTGGCGAACATCGTGACGAAGGGGCGTACTTTGATCATTACCGAGGATGGCTTCATGGGATTGGCACCTCATTATGTGGAAGAGGGAGCAAAGATTGCAATATTGAGTTGTTGTAGCTCACCGGTCATTCTGTATGAGAATGGGCATGATACACATAGATTTGGAGGAAGTTGTTTCGTTCAAGGGTGGATGAGAGGGCAAATGTTGACAAGATTTGGGAAGAGTGAGGAAGAAGCGTGGGAGTCTATCGAAAATATGGAACGGATCAAAATCGTATAATCTCATATCAAGCTCGAACAATACCACCAATACGAGAGGGGAGTCTTGGCTTCAATGGTTTGCGGGTGATTTAAGGATCAATGGAGTTGCCAAATGCGCCCAGAGTTCACGAAGTAATGAAAGAGACATTGTAAGCAGCATAGCGACATAGTATAGTGTGAGTAAAGAATAATTGATACCTTCCAGCCCACCGTTAGACTTGACTTCCTTGGCCAGTTGAATTCCCAGCCCCATGCCCATCTTCGATTTTCTCAACCACAACAGCCGTTCCATAAGCACAAACTTGCGCATACGTATTCACCTGAACTTCAACATCAGCGCAGTAATCAGCATCATAAACAAGTCTTTTACCTCTCCCTGATCAAACCTCATAGCAATAATCGCATTGCCACCCTTCTGCAAACACTCCCCCACCAACCTCTCCACCGCCGAATTCCTCGACGAATACATCAGCGTAGTAAAAAATCGGATCTCACCACCAACAGCCGATTTCAAGAAGGCTCCGAGATCAGCTCCCCAATTGCGAGCTCGAACCGTGATGCCATAGATAGTGCCGAGGACTTTGACGATACGGTAGCCGGGGAGGTCGTTCATGGTTGAGATTATGACGCCGTGCGTGTCGACGAAGGTGCTTGGGACTTCATTTGAGGTTTCATTGGGTTTGCTTTGGTTGTTGGCGTTGACTTTGGGGGATTTAGTTGCCATGGCCTGTATTTGAGGCGGATCTCGACCGGAAATTGTAGACTTGTCTCTATCGTGATTGAAATCGAAATATAATTTTGCGGCGACCAATTTTTACTTGCGTGTTTGTCCCTTTCGCAACATGCGATTTTCGCGAGCATGATTTTTTTAGGACAGATTTCTAGACCTATATATTCGTTGAAGCCTACCAATGCCTCAAAATTGGTCAGGTGGCCGTGGTGCAATTATCTGCCGATTCTTACCCCGCCGTATTCGTTATCCGATTGGGCTTCATCAAAACACCAAAATCCCGCAAATGGTCCTAGCCGAAGCACCGGACAGGAGGACTATTGCAAAAAAAAAAAAAATACATCCCTTGATTTATTTCTTCATTCAAAGGCCACATTGGAGAAGCGGATCGGTCCAGCGCTCTGGCACTAGAGTGCCAGGGCCTCTATGCTTCCACCTGTTAGTTATTCAACCCAACTTCGAATGCACTCCAACTTTGTATAGCAAGGATATTTCTTTTGGTTGCAACCAATTACTTGATTATTATTTGTACAATGCAGAAAGTTCATTCGCACCTCATGTCCCTTAATTGATGCCAACAACCCTCACAACAAGAAAGCGCACTGTAAAAATACGACCGCAAGAACCGCGAATTGAACCGGTGGAGAAATCTTGACACTGACGGACTCCCCCGGATCTTCCTCCTCCGCCTCTGTACATCTCGTCAGCTTATTATTCTCTGCATGAACAGCCAACGGCAGTTCGGTGAGATAGAATGCGCCTTGAGAGTGGTACTTACCAACGCCTTGAATTGCTGGTAGCTCAGTAGCTCCAGCTTCCAGCTCGACGATGTTGCTCTCTGTTGCATTTGGATTTGCTTGTGCGATACCAAGCTGTAAGTTCGGCATATCGTACACGACATACGCACTTCGGAGGAAAGTGTCACCGAGTAATGCTAGAGCTGGCTCTGAGGGAAGGCCAACGAGGGCCGATGACTGGATGCCGAAAAGGCACGAGTTTTCCTGCGTATCTAGAATCAGCACGGTCACAAAAATCATGTTTGACCTCATCTGCTGCCAGTTCGATAAGATCTGGATGATGGAGAAGTATAAATCCTTACGGGAACGTTGAGAGTCGCGAGAATGTCGCTGTATGGGCCAAGATTATCGAGAATCAGCTCCTTGAACGGGACTTTGATCGTTGTATTACCAAATGCAAAGTTTAGACTGAACCCAAAATCGGCATCGTTTGCCAGGTCGCAGTTGACGAAAGCAGCCTCCAGCACAAGACTCACGGGAAGAGCAGCAAAGATATCCGTGGCCATGTCAGATGGCAGTAACGTGACTGTGGATCCGGAGTCGAAAATAGCTGTTACATTGCCGGGAGTCAGAATGCTGTCTCTTGCAGAACTATTAAAGGATATTTCCGAGATAGTCGCGACATAAGTTTGGATCGGGGACGAGGGTGAGATGATGTTTTCGATTGGTAGTGTTGCGAGGTAACCAATGTACTTCATCGTGTCGATCCCGCCGAAGAGAACATTTCCTGCCGATGCTTGAAGAGTGTTCTGAAGTCATTAGTACATACTGATACAAAAGAACATCGCAAAAGCTGACCAGATACATGCTGAATGCAGCTCGAGTAATATGTCCCCGTGCTGCCATGTTCTCCACAATCGTGGGATATTGCTCAGGTGATGAAGAGCCCGTGCCAGGTCCTAAGCCCATTACGCCCTGGTGTTTGGCATCGTTATTTGCCAGTCCAAGTTGCTGGTTGTCGATCTCCACACCGGCAATGCGAAGTGTATCATTGAAGATATTCCCCAGGATGTTTCTTGTGTCAAGATACGTGATGTTCAGGCCACCGGAGTTGGTTAGCTGGTAAGTTGAACTATCGTTTGGTGAAACTTCGAGTTGATGTTGTCAGTCTTGGAACCCTTGAGTAAAGAGATTGTGGTACAAGAAATCGGGCCTACAGAATCGATCGCAGCCTATGAGAGCCGTATCATTGCAGATATCTGACGCAACAGAATTGACCCAAGTGTCGCTACTACCCGTGTCAAGATGTAGGGTAAGCTTCTGGCCTGGAGTGCCGACTTCAATATCACTGTAATAACCTCCAGCTGAGATTATGTTCTGTGCGGAAAGATTGAAGGCATCGCGCTTCAACAGAGACAGTACCTCATGCGAACGATGTTGGAATCGTTTCTGAAGGGGAATACTGATGACTTCGGATCGAACAAATGTGCCTGCTGCTACGAGCAGTGTGAATAATGAAGTGCGCATATTCCGTCCCCGCTCAATAGTGTTGAAGTTATGGTGGTATGGTTGGATTGAGACAGCTCCTAAGTTTTCATAGAAAAGTATCTTTCAGCTCAAGGCAATAAAGGTAGGATTTTTGATTGAATCTCTGATGGATTGCACAGCCTTGCAGCAAACTTGGTAGCGAATCTGGAGTCATCCATTCGAGCCACCACACAGCCGTATGACAGGACGGCTCCGCATCCGCGTTTCCGCACTCCCATTCTTGGCATCTTGGCTGCTCAGAAACAAAACAAAAAATCGTATCTCGTTTATATATTCTCGCTTGGCTGACGTACCTTCCGTACCCCATTGACAATCCCAGTCGGTGATGTCTGGCACAGAAAGTTATTAACGTCCCACCCCCCCCTTCCGCCCACTCCCCCCTTTCGCCCACCTCGCTTAACCTCATCGCCACTCCTACCTACCAACTTCAATAATTAATTATTTTTTAATTCTCTAATTAATTATCTTTAAATTAAAGATATGAATTGTTTATATGATAAAGCTTTATTACATTGAGTATAATGTCATGTACGCTTTAGAAGAAGTTGCAAATGGCAAGTCTTTGCGAAAGGCATGCTTAAAGTGGGGTATTTGGAGGTTTACTTTACGTGATTGCAACGCAATAACTTAGATACATAAAGAGACCGCCGATTACTTGCAAAGGTTACCTACGGTAATTGAAGATCGATTGACTAATTGGATTTTGAATTAGAAGGCCCTTGGTTATAAAGTTATATACGTACAGATTCGGGTTTTTGAAGAGAGGCTTTTAGCTTTTCAAAGGGATCACTTACTTCTTGGAAAACACTGGATGACGCGATTTTTGGCTCAAAATCCTATTCTTAAGATTAAGAGGCAAATATACGTCGATTCTGTATGTATTAATAACGCTTGTTTTGAAGTTATTCAGCCTTGATTTCAAAAATTGGACATTCCAGCAATTAAAGCTATTTTAGCTAACCAACGATGGAATATAGATGAGACAAGCGTTATGAAAGGTTACGATCTTAATGATCTAATCGTAAGCCACGTTAAAAAGCGTAAGATTTAAAGGAAATAATTAGGTTCACATGCTTGAACGTTAATTATTAAATGTATTTCTGCAATTAAAGCTTCCACACTACCTTTTGTAATTTACAAAAGCAAATCGATTCAACAATAATGATTTCTAGCTTAGTTAGATATATTCGACAATTGGCATTTCATAACTACTAAAAATGGGTGAACTACCAATGTTACAGCTGTAAAGTGATTGGAAAAAGTGTTTATCCCTTAGACGAAACCACGTGATCATTTAGCAAGACTCCTCATTTTAGATGGCCATAGGAGCCACGAAACTACGGATTTCCTTTGAAAATGCCTTGAGTATAATATCTACCTCTTATTCTTACCTTCATATACGTTACATATTTTGCAACCTTTCGATTTGACAATTTTCTTTTCGCTTAAGCATGCTTACCGAAAAGAGCTGCAAAAATTAAATTCTTTGATCGATTCTACTTCAATTAGCAAGCGTAACTTTCTTATTTCTTATTATAAAGCACATTAAGAAAGTGTTACGTCTTCTAATATCAAATTGGGTTAGAAAATTATAAGCTTATAGCTGGTATTTATCGCTAAGCTACTGATAAGTCTTTTGCTATTAAAAAACAATAATAAATCGATAAATTTAACGCTTTCAAAGCCTCAAGAAATGCTAATACAACTTCCGAAAGTTTTTAATATTTTAATTAAGTTGCAAATTTTAAAGATGCGAAAAAATCTGTATTTACAGATTCGTTTTTTAGCAAGCAAGTCACATAATCAAGTTTTAACGCAGCGTCTACTTTTTAGGAAGATAATAAAAGGGATTGATAAAAAGAAATACGAACTAAAGAAAGCAAATATCAAGATTAAAAAGCTGAAAAAGAAGTTAAAACATTTGAGGCCGAAGAAAAAGAGGAAAGTTCAAATCAATCCAAATTCCAAGTTTGCAATAATTCGTGCTATCAAAAAAACTCAAATTGCAACTAAAAAGCGCCAAATTAAATCTGTCAAATCAAAATCAAAAAAAGAATCAAAATCTACAATATCTTGTATTGAAGTTGACGCAGAATAGAGTTATTAAGTCTTGAATAGGAAGTGTTGGAATTAAGCGAGGTGGGCGGAAGGGGGGGGTGGGACGTTAAGATGCAGACGCAACAGAGCCACAGCAGAGCTCAGGAGAAGCATGGGTGGCACGGAAAAGAAACCAGGGGGCGTGCATATCTGATCGGAATACCGGAATGCTAAGGATCAAATTGTAACGTTTGAGGACAAGCCATTGCACCCAAGTATCTTCATTCTTCGCATTCGCGCTTTTGAAGTGCAGGCTGGCGATTTGCCGATATTTTTTGTCATACTATGAGGTTCACTGAATAAATACAAGGCTCAGCTTTTCTGTCTATTGTCGCTACTATCAAGGAAGGAAGGATTACCTAGGTACTCTTGCCCATCGATACCCTCACGTGGTCAGTCAATTACATAAGCAGCGTCTAAGAGCACGGGCCATTACAAATATATCCATCTATCATTAGTCTTCTCTGTTCCAGCATTCTACCATTAACCTCGCAACAATTGAATACTACACATATTCTTCACCACGGTTCTTCTTCTCTTTCTTCTTTTGTGCGGACTCGCTAAAGTACGACCTGATCTGCCTATAGCCTTGCAAGTAAAACCAGGAGCAGACGTATATGAAGACGAAGTTGAACAGAACGTACGCTCCGAAGATCCAGAAGTCTCTCCAAAAGTTGCGCACGAAGACGTTGAAGCCAACTCCCTGTCAAAAAACATTAGTATGTGTCTCTTGGATGGGAGCGTTCACACTTACGAATTGGTCACCGTTCGCAAACTGGCAATATCCGCAGAGCCCGTCAGGCAAGGTCTGCACATAACCCCCGGCTTGCATGATATACGAGCCCATGTATCCGTCGCAAGTTGAACCTGGCGGAGGTTGGACGATGGCCAGCTCGTCCCGGGAGCATATCACGGGCACCTTGTGTATCACCAAACCGAGCATGGCTTCCAGCAAGTAGGTGAATGGCGTTACATGGTACATCCACTTCCAGAAATCAGGCAGTGCAAAGAACGGTACTGCAATTCCACAGAATGAGATGACGAACATAAAGAAAAGGGGAATGAAGAAGGACGCGAGCCCTTCGGACGGGGAAAAAGCTGCGATGCCTTGTCCGAGCCCCAGGTAGAAGAGCTCGTACAAGACGATGAGCATCCAGATCTTGAATGGAACTAGGTCGCCTCGCGGAAAGCCGATGCCAAAGTACCAGCACATCCAGTACAGAGTTCCTGCGAGGATGCGGTAGGGAATTTCCGACACGACAGCTCCTGTGACAAAAGCAAACCAGCTATAGATCTTCGCCTTGGCCTCGCGCGACGCATATAGGTTCCGCGCCTCGAGAAAGCGTGGCTGGAGCTGCTGCATGAGTGGCGGTGCAATAATGAGCGTCATGAACACGGTGAAGAGTCGAGACTGCATGTCAATTTGCGAATTGCCTAGCATCCAAAAGCTGAAGGTGCTGAAGAGGCCGACGAAGATGTGGAGGACCAGGACGCCCATCACGTAGTCTCGGCTACGCCACATAGAACTGAAGGAGCGATTTACTACCGTACTGATCTGGTCCCAAATGGGCATGGCGTACTCAGAGGCGCTCTCAACGCGAGGGCGGGAGGCACTGTTCAAGCGGACCAGGTCTTCAATCTCGCGTGTCAGGCGGGCATTCTCTTGCGACCGGCTCCAGATATCGGCCCAGTCGCTGCCCTTTTGGTCAGGGTTTCCTGCACCAATGGCCTCGAGCATATATTCGGCAGGATTCGCGTTGGGCGGGCACGCCGGCGCGCCGTTCTTTTCCAGGTAATCAATCAATACTCTGCTGCCAGGCCCCAGCTCGCCGAAATACACCATACGGCCCCCCCGCTTGAGCAAAAGAAGCATGTCGAAATACTCAAAGAGGATAGCTGATGGTTGATGGATCGTGCACAGTATAGCCTGGCCAGCATCGGCTAACTTGCGCAGCAGGCGTACGATGTTAGCTGCAGCCAAGGAGTCAAGCCCCGAGGTCGGTTCATCCAGGAAGATGAGTAGTTGTGGCTTGCTCGCTAGTTCAACCGCGATGGTCAACCGCTTGCGCTGCTCCTGGTTCAGACTCGTTCCTTGCTTGCCAATTACTGCTCCAGCAATGTCTCGCATCTCGAGAAGGTCAATAACCTCCTCACAGTATCGATACTTCTCCTGGAGCGGTATATGCCGAGGTTGACGGAGCGTTGCCGAAAAACGAAGGGCTTCTCGGACCGTCTGGGTCGGCTCATGGATATCCATTTGCTCAGCAAATCCAGTGGAGCGCTGAAATGAGCTCGGGAGTGGGTGTCCGTCCACCCGAAACGCACCTGTTATGACGCCGAACCGGATCCGCTGCGCGAGGACATTCAGGAGCGTCGTCTTACCGGCGCCTGACGAACCCATGAGGGCGGTCAGCTTACCCGGCATCACGTATCCCTGGACGTTGTGCAACAGCCGTCTCGTTCCCTCCTCGTAAGGAATGGTATACTCGACATTTTGCCATGTGAACGTCGATTGCGCATCAGCGCCTAGAGTTGGAGGACGCACAGTTTCTGCGAGTTCCTTGCTGTCAGGCTTTTCGGACAGGTCGAGCACAGAGCCGTCATCGTCAGAGTCCTCAACATCGGAGTCCTCTTGAATCGTCTTCTTCTTGCGCGGAGCCTGATCTCGTTTGAAGATGGTGACCCCGCTGCTGCCTTTGCTCGGACCTTGCAACTCCATGCCCAAGGCCGTCACGCCGACGAAGAAGACGAAAAAGGCAAAGATAATGCCCAAGTTGCGCCAGAGATGAGACTTGCGGAACCCAAAGGAGGCTTCCAAGTAGTCTCTGCCGCGGACTGAGGTCGCGCCTGGCCTGCTACCTTGCACGGTGCACGACTGGAATTGCGGGAGCACCGAAGGGCCGACGGGGATCAGGTTCGGGGATACGCAAGCGATGTCCAGACCGTCGAATTCGTTCACCATGAGTGATTCGAAACAGTACTGGATCGGATTCAACCAACGCAACCATGCGAGCCAAACTTTCATCTTCTTCGGCGGAATGATGTAGTCAGTGTAGACGACCAGGGCCTGCATGCCCAAGCCTGTTAATCGGGTCGCCGCGTCTAGCGAGGGTGCTGTCGCTCCAATCGCACGAAACGCTGCGTAAACAGTCATAGTGAGTAGGTACAAGAACAAATTGGCGATGAAGAATCGCGAAACCGTCCGTTGTAGTCCCGACATTAAGTACACAATCACGTTGAAGATTGTGACTTGCACAAATAAGAGAGGAATGTCGAGCAGGGTCTGGGCGATGGCGTAGGCGGCTGGACGATAGAAAGAGAAACTTTTGTGCTTGATCAGAAGCGGGCGGGCCTCGAACGCGGCTGCATTCACACGTTAGCTTCGACAAATATGAGGCAGGAGCAACGTACGAGTCAGTTCCGCGAGAGCGAGCAGAGCATTGAACAGAAGCATAAAGAATAGCACGCCTCCACGAAGGAATATGCCGTCAGACGTTTTCGGCATGTCGAAAAATAAGGAGCCTATGACGAAGGCCTCGAATAACACACCGCCCCACTTTCCCACTGTGCACGTCAGTAGGTAGGATCGTAGCATGTCCTGGGGATCACTTACCGAGCGTTTGAGGGTCGCCTCTAAGGACCAAAGCCTGGCGATGGGCGAGAATCCACACCTGCTTCCAGAACGGCAACGCGTAGTTTTTAGTCTTAGTGGCGCTCGACTGTGCGTCTCTTCTCTTCTCTATCATGCCATACAGCCTGGATTCGAATTGTGCAATGTCAAGGAGATTGCTGGATCGCTGGTCACTGAGCCGGAATGCCTCCGCAAACGCCCGCGGGTTCTGCGGGATCCAGTCCTCGAACCCGGGGCGTATCTTTCGCTGGTGCTCACTCGACAACGACGTCAAGAAGTCGGCGCTGGTCGACCGGTCGGGCATTTCAAATCCCAAGTCCTTGAAATACTGCACGGCGGAACGAGTGGGCCCAAAGTAACAACACTCGCCTCCGTCGATGAGTAGGACCTTGTCGAAGTGGTTCCACATGTCCTCGCTGGCTTGGTATAAGCCCACAGCGGTGGACATGTGTGCTGTATTTGTCATGGACCGCAGGATGCGAATGTACTCAAGTGCAGCGCTCGAATCAAGACCCCGGGTTGGATCGTCCCAGCACTGTGTCGAGGCCTTTGTGACCAAGGCCTCCGCAATGGACACGCGCTTCTTCTCGCCCCCCGACACGCCTCTCTTAAACTCGTTTCCGACGATAGTGTCCATAGTGTGTTCAATCCAGAACACCTTGGTCGCCATTTGGAAGAACTCTCGGACATAATCCTCTCTCGTCTCGCCTTCGGTTCGGGAGTGCGGCGCCGGTGCCCTTGATTTGAGCGCGAACCGCAGTGTGTCCTTGACCTTGAGCGTAGCATAATGCAAGTCCGCCTCAGGGTTGTATAATACTTCACTGCGAAATTTCGACGCTATCGTCTCCGCACTCTCACCGCCGTATGAAACTTTGCCGTCTACCCTTTCGAACCCGCGTCGCTGGTTGCCTATCACTTTCAAAAACGTGGATACGCCCGATCCCGGCCTTCCCAGGACGAGGAGCATTTCCCCAGGCCGTATGCAACCTGTAAATTTGTTCAGGATAGTCTTCGTGGACGGTGATGCATCGGCTGCTCGCTGTCCAGAAAGTTTTCTCAGCGCTCGAGGGATACCGAGAAATACGTCCCCCATTGTCGGCTGGATCGCGTCTCCCAGCGCCTGGCCCTTGACAGTCACATTCTTGAAAATCACGCCGAGGTGTCTAGTCCTTTCCTCCTCTGATTGCTTCTGTCGGACGCGACCAAAGATCTTCTCCATACGTTTATCGAGCTCTTTCACGTTGTACTCCTTCTGATCGCTCACGGAGCTTATTTCCGTGACGCTGCCGAACTTGCTTTGATGCCTCGTCAATAGCTGCGCCGTGTCGTCGTCGGTTGTCCTCCGGCTGATGAAGGGTCCGGACCGTAGATTGAGCGTCATCCTGGATGACAGGTCGGAAGGTAGTCTTGCGGTTCGCCTGGCATTTCGCCTAGCATTCGGCTTTTTCCATTTCGGTGAATAGACGGGAAGTGTGGGCGTTGTTGAATCGCTGTCTGACGGAATTTCAGCCTCCGTTGGAAATATCGTGCTCTTCCTCGGTGACGATGCCGTATCGTTCCTATCCACGTCCAGCGCCTCAGGAGGCGTAGTGGCATTCAGAACCGTCACGTACGTAGTATCCCGTTGGGTATAAGATGTAGTTGTCCCAGGGATTTCTAAACCCACATTCAACGAGCCAGTCGTACCGTTCCAAGTCTGACGCTGAGAAGACATCGTATCGAATTCGACGTGGACTATTAGATACAAGAAAATACTATCAGGCGAGAAAATTCAAAGGCATAGTATACTCAATGTTGGGCAGACAGGCGGACGCGAAGCCATACACACCAAAGAGAAAACTAAGTGGTATCTAGGCACTCTGTGGTCGTAGTAGAGTCTTAAGTGATACGCTTACATCGAACCTCGCATGGTTCTGGCGAGATCGGCGTCAGATACCAGGTGGAGGCCCGTAATGAGCCAGCACGAGAGTTCTCGCGTCTTCTGCTGGGTTGCGTGCACCTCGTCAGGATGTTTTGCATGTTTCACTAGGAGAGCTGTTTCTTCGACTTATCGTGTCGCTACCTGCAAACAAGGTTCGAGTGGCTCGTGGTTTGGGAGGGTGGATGGATATGTTTCGACATGGACCAATCAAGCAACATCACCTATGCCCCCCCACGCAAATCGAACCGAAACATTGCGGTTCGGGATCAATATTTGGAAGTCACGGTACAGGTAGAGTGATGGACGTATCCAATCTATTTCGCGTTCAAAGCGGATCGTGCACAGACTTGGTTCGATCGATTCCCGTATTTAGCTTTTGAGTAGATTGACCCGTTCTCGCGGGATGCTTGGCGAAACCCCAAACAACGGCAACGCTACCGTTTCCGGTACTTATAGACGCGGGTACCGTCAGAAGTCAAAACGAAAAACGATGCGAGGGATTCTCGCAAACGCTCAGATCGTTCCCGAGTATGTCAATCGCGAGCGTTCTGTGCTCGACTCCACAAGCTTCAGACAAGCTGAAGTGATCACCCATGCGAAGTCTGTGCGATATTCTAGAACCTCTATGGAAACGGACTGTACACGGGAGTACCAGACAGTGATTAAGCAAAGCTTATCTCTCGCATGACATGGACACAAGTCGATCAAAGCTTGTTTCTCGCGCGACGAATGCCTGCGTGTTCCTATCCAAAAGTAAACACACACTGAAGGAGAAAAGTCGTGAAATCAAGAAGTAGGTATTCGAATTACTCAAGTTCTCATGTGGCTAATCTGCGTTGAATCACCAGAACTCCAGGAGCTGGTTTCAATGTCTAAATTTTCTTCAATTTTTCAAGAGATCAACTAACGCTAGTACTAAGTATTTGGTGTTGTGTACAAAAGTGGCTGGTCCATGTAACTTGGGGCGATTGTCTACTCGCTTGTAAGTGCATATTTACTCCAAGTCCCTCTCAATTGCCAGGAGAGTCCAAATGATATTGACAACACTCTGAATTCCAAACACCACAGCGGTCAACCAGAACGTTAACGCTCCATTCCATGCCAAGGGTCCACTCTTCACGCAATGCATCGCGATGCCTGATGACAAGAGGATGGGCGACGCGAAATTGACCCACCCGACAAACATGGGAAACAATGGCTTCGGTCGGTGGTCCATGAATACCGCGAAAGCAAAGGCCCAGTTCTGCACGATGAATGGCGCAAAAGGCATGAACGTCATCATCCAGCTCAGGTCGTTCAGCGCTTGCGTGATCTCTGCCGGTCGGTCCAGCCGATAAGCAGTCGTGGCGAAGAAGATAGCAGGTACGGAAAAGGTAATGCAGGCCCATGCGCCGGAAACCTCTTGCGCTGAGATGAGAGTGTGGCCCACGCCAGGTATGCGTTTCATCTGCTGGGACATCGCAGCGGTGAATGAACCGTAGAAGGCGCCGGAGAGAACGAAGAAAGACGCGCCCACTTTATAGCCCACGTTGTGGTCCTTGTAGTGCTGCACAACTTGCTGGGCCGAGAGGGAGGGCGCGGCCGGAGGGAAGTTTCCCGAGGCGATGAAAAAGACGAAGGAGAAGGTGGTGTAGATAAGACCGCTGTAAGCACATGCGCGGTCGATCATCTTGTTGGTAATGTGAAGCTTTCGGGATGAGGAAATAGACGCTGAGCGAGATGCTTCGGCATCATCGATGGACTCGTTGGACACGTTGAGCGTGCGCTTGCGCTCCATAAAAGGTATCTTGTCGAACATGATGATATATGGATGAGATAATATGTATGGATAAGATAAAAATCGATGGGTGAAAATTAATCGTGTGAAGTTGATGGCAAACCTTGAACAGACGCCGCCTGTTTATATTCTATAGAAGGGTATTGGCACGACAAGCGGCCCAGTCCAAGACTCGTGGCGCATTGGCCTATGAGAGGTCGCTGTTTCATCTCCTTAGAATGGTTCTGTAAACATTTTCGGTGCTTAGCTAACGATTCCAGTATGACTCGGCAATGAGACGACTACACGGAAACAAATCCTCGCATGTTGAAACATGTTCAACCTGTACCTTACACAGACTCCAAGTTCCTAATCACCAAATGGAAACACCCTTGGGGTTGGCAAGCCGATATGGCAGTACCCAAGGCGTGCCCAGAAAAACAAAATCTTCCGAAAGTTTCGGCAGGCGCGTTGATGCGAGATAGCATCCATATCGAACCTCAAACACTCAACAGACGGAGAAACGTGCGACGATCCAGTTCGAACTTTCGATAAGCTAGACGATCCTTCTCCTCATAACATGAAGTGTGCCAGGGTCAAAAATTATATCAAAGTGCTCATCATCGGCATCACAGGAGGTTGCCAATAGTACCTAATTCACCATGTATCTACAGATGTGTGCAGCTCTGTCGCTGGCCGACCTCTCTGCTCTTCTGCTCGTACATGGCGCCCCCTCGTTGTACAAAATTGTTTTCTATTATCTTGCCTTGTTCTCCGTTCAGTACGCACTTGTCAATCTTTACTACATTTTAATCTACCCTTTTTATGTCTCCTCCCTACGCTTCATTTCAGGACCAAAAGACCACCACTTTTTCATCGGCCAAACTCTTAACCAATTTCGCGCAAATGGACCTTATGAGCTGTACCTCTCGTGGAGCCGTCAATGGCCCAAGGCGCCCTTTATCCGGTACTTGTCCTTTGCCAATACGGAGACACTTTTGGTGAACAGCTTGCGGGCGCATCAAGAAGTGTTGTCGACGAAATGCTACTCGTTCGTCAAACCGCCCTTCTTCGCCAGAATCGTGGGCGAAGTGACGGGCATGGGACTTGTGTTTGCAGAGGGCGAAGAGCACAAGAAGCAGAGAAAGATGTTGAATGGTACGCTCTCCGAATCTTTTTGGTTTCGTCACTCATCTCTTAGGCATCTTTTCCACGCCCAACATGAAGAAACTGCTGCCGGTCGTACAGAGGCACGGCAAGGACCTCACCAAGACGATCGACGAGCGCATCGGTGCCGAAAGGTCCGCCGTATTGGAAGGTATGAGCTGCGCTTCAAAGAGCGTACCTTGTTGTTGACTGTGACTAGTCGTCTCGCTGTTCTCGAAAGCCACCCTTGACATCATCGGCCTCATCACTCTGGGAAAAGAGCTCGACAGCTTCACCGCGAAACCTTCATTCCACGAATGCTACGATCTCATTTTCAATCAGTCTCCACTCAGCGGCGCTATCACCGCCATCAACACGTATATTCCCCTGCGAAGCTGGCTGCCGCTTGAAGCGAACCGATCATTCGTCGCGGCGAATGACGAGGTCAAACGCATCCTCCGACAGCAGATTCGATTGCGACAGAGAGAAATGGCCACTGCAACTACGAATATGGCCGAGAAGAACTCGTCTTTGCCCATCAGCCGCGACGTCCTGACGTACTTACTCGAGGCGCCCCCTTCGCACGACCAACAATGGACCGAAGACCAGCTCCTTGGCTATGTACGTCCCCATCACCCTTATTCATTCATTTCACTAATACTGTTAGCTCCTGAATTTCATGTCTGCAGGTAGTACTCACGTTTTCGTCTACATGTTCGCAGCTAAATATTTCCAGGTCATGAGACATCGGCAACCACACTCACCTGGGCGGTCCACGTCTTGGCTTCTCGTCCTGATATTCAAACAAGACTTCGAAACGAGATCTTGACCTTGTCCAAGTGCGGTGACCCAGACTACACGCAGCTGGAGTCGCTCCGTTACCTTAACAACTTCTGCCGTGAAGTCCTGCGCGTCTATGCTCCCGGTAACACACCTAATCCCTCTCGTTGGACGCGTTCATTGCTAATGATTGACAGCTGTAATGATCTGGCGACAGGCAGCAGAAGCAGTCACCATCGAAAATACCTACATTCCCAAAGGAACCAACGTCATCGTCTCACCGCAAGTATCCCAATCGCACCCCGACATCTGGGGCTCTTCTGCCGAGATGTTCGAACCAGACCGTTGGGACTCGCTCCCGCCGGAATCAGCTTCCCCATACGCATTCCAGGCTTTCAGTAGTGGGCCTAGGGTGTGTATCGGAAAAGGGCTGGCGATGCTGGAGTTTAAGTCTCTTCTTGTGGATATTGTGAGGAAGTATAAGTTTGAGGCTGTGGAGGGGAAGTTGGTGCTTGAGAATTATTTGACGTTGAGGCCGAAGGGGGGGTTGAGGGTGAGGTTCAAGATTGATGGAAAGGAGTCAGAGGATTTGATAAGATGATTAAATTAAGCACGACAATTAGAGTAAATTTTACTTTCTAAAGGCTACCTCACTATTGCCTGCGTCTGGCAACACTCCCATGTATCAAGTAGAATAGAATTTGAGATGGATGTTGAAGGCTTCGGAAGATTAAATGATACCACATCACAACCCAACAGCTACCAACTAGGACATGCTATCGCAAAACTCTCAAGAGCCTCTCTTCCGTCACAAGTAGTATCGGAATATTGACATCAGAATAGAAGTCTTCGATCTTTGAGCTGGCGATTATTTCCATAGCATTGGATTATGACGCCGTAATTTCTACTCGTATGATCATGTACTTGACTCCATTCAGAGCTATCACGTTTCTTACCTCAACCTCAGGTAAGCGCATCTATTTTGTGCTCCCTCTGTCTCGCTAATCGACAATAGATCAAGATGGGAGTGCGTGCGATGGTGCGTTCCTGGCATGCTACGAACCTCTCTTACATTCAGGTTTCCGTGCGTATACTCAAACACTGGAGACTTACAGAACGACTTCACTGTTAGGTACGTGATGTATGATCTGCATGTCGTTCTATCTGTATCCTTGTGAATCAATCGCGTTAGGCCAACCTCGCATCGATTGATACTTAGGTACCCACATCTCTGCCAAGACGTTTGCGTTCTTCGCATCGAATCGACACGAGTCGTATCAACAGACTAGCCGAAAAAGCACCAATACTGATAGTGGCAAAAAAAAAACCTTTGCCGAATCAAGTAGAATTTGTTTTCTTCACATGCGATACACTTCAATCGACTCGCTACCGAACTTCAACGCCCTCGCTCGCGCCATGCCCTGTTCCAAGACAGTTGCAGGCTATCGGCGCATTGCCCGACTGGGATTGAGTTATTTACTAAAACGGCTTCCAGAAGATTGTGACATGTTTGAAACGGACCCGATAGACGGGACGGCCCCTTCGATGGACTCCACTCCCGTGTTCTTGACATCCATTCTAGCGCCTCGCAACGACTTGAACGTTGTTTTCATCACATTGACCACGCAAAACATGTCTGAATGTCCTGAATGTTCAGCATCGCAACGTTGTTGCGAACGCTGGCCCCACAGCCCGTATAGAATAGTACCAGAGCCGTGAGTGCACAAATAGAGAACACATAAATTGATATAAGTGCCCTTCCAGCTTCTCAGTACAACCAAACAATCGCAAGACACTTTCCGCAAACATAATACTACACCATGTCCCATTCTCGCCACGACTCCGCTGTTGACGGACTCTCCACGCTAGGAGATGTCTCGAAAGAAGAATACGGCAAGATCTTGTCAAAATTCCTCGCAGATGTCGACTTCTACATGCCGCCTGACCCCTATGACTTCTCCCTCGAAGAACCGGTCATGGCCTACTTTGCCAAGCAGCCCAACTGGCCGACTCACCTCACGGCAAAAGCTGTCTATATGGCCAAATGGATGTCCACTGGCCTGGGCATGTGCTACCCATTCGCCGAGAAGGACATCCAGGTCGCTTACGGCATCCACGCCACATATGTCCTTTTCATCGACGACATCATCCACGAGCTTGGAGACGCTCTCGACGAGTTCGAATCTCGACTGGTGAGCGGCAAACCACAAAAGTCACCAATCCTGCAGTCATTAGTGCATTTCCTACTCGACAACAACACTTACATGGGACCATATGCCGCGGCCATGAATACCAAGGCAACCATCGAGTTTATCTGCGGCTGCATTATGGAGCGAGACTACGACGGGAAAGTGGTGCCGCCGGTCGGCGCGAAGAAGTTTCCAGGTTACTTCCGAGAGAAGACGGGCTACACGGAACCATACGCACACTTTTGCTTTCCAGAGGCGATGTTCACCGAGAAGAAGTACTTGCATGTATACATGCCATGCATCCAGGACCTCATCGAGTTCATCAGCTACGCCAACGACATCCTCTCTTTCTACAAGGAATCCGTCGTCGGCGACGAGCGATTGAACTATGTCTGTAACATTGCCAACACGCACGGGCTAAGCGCTTCCGATGCGCTAAAGTTAGTCTGTGAGAACGTTACGGAGAATGTCCTGACGACGCGGAAGGTGTTGAAGGATTATCCGGAGATGAGGGATACGGTCGACATCTTCTTCCGTGGATATATTGCTTGGTACCTGAATCAGAAGAGGTATAAGCTTACGGATATCGAGGTGAGGGATTCGAAGGGTCAGCTTTTCGACTTGACGCCTGCAGAGCCAGAGCCCTTCAAGGTACTACATAACGAGGAAACCACACAGGAGGTGGTGGCAAGCAAGCTTGGGGAAACTGCGGTGCAGGTCACCGCGGTGGAAGCGTAGATAGTCGAGGACAAGTTTTCGTTTCCCAATCATAGATTTATAGATTTATAATAGACCAAAATTCAGCAAGTTTCCATCGTCTATTTGCGTGCTCTCTAGATTACAGTCCCGCTTTCGTAGTGCTCATCGCGATACAGCCATTTATTCTAGTACTCTGGCTTACGCTAACGCCCCGCTGCTACGAATAGGGTAAACATTGAACTCCGCATATTGGTTACAGTTAAAACGGATTAAATTCCTAGTATGGTGGGCTCGAGACAGCAATTTCAGAAATGATTATGGAAAAGTGTGTGTCAGCGCAAGGCAGTAATATAGTAGTTTGGGAAGGCCATGTGACGTCGGAACGTCAGATGAATGCTTCGATGGGAATGCACAATCCTGCAACACATTTGATAACGACTCTAATTCTCAAATCATACATTACACAGAATTATGACAAGGCGGAGTCAGCTCCGTATCCGCAGTTCCGTATTCCATCCTTAGCATCTTGGCAATTCAGAAATAAAACAAAGTATTGTAATTCGTTTGGATACCTTTTCGCTTGGCTGACGTACTAACCATATACATCCCCTGTTGCGCCAGTAGAGAGGCAAGAGGTCCTACTTGAGCGAGTACATAATTATTTTGACATGGAGACACACAGAAATCAGCAGAAGTATGGGGTTGCGGATCGGCACCCAGCGTATTTTCTGTAAGGCACGGAACTGTATCCAGGGATTGGGTACATCTAATCGGAATGCCGGAGTCCTAAGAGTCTAGACTGTAACATTGGGGGCGAGCCAGTCTCTTCATCCCTCGCATTCGCATTTCTCGAACCAGTTTCGATCTGCATGACTTTTCTTGTCCAATTGTAGCGTTTGTGGTAGATCAATGGACGGGAGAACTTGATCAATCGGCCGCATACCCTCGTGGTTTCAGGCCGAGCTGTTATAGGGCAATGGCGATGCAGCACTTCTTTGGACCCGAGTAACCGTTAGCCGACTTTGTTGACATTTGTGGGTTTCGCTTGGGCAAACACTGTTCTCGGCTTTTTCGTCAACCGTTACAACTGCAAAGCTTCTTGGTCCTGTATTGATGCGGCGCTGTTTTCTGCCTCAGCGTTTAACTTTGGAGCACATCTGATCTACAAGCAGCAAATTCTTCACTTGAATGACGTCTAGTATTTTCTCTCCTTCCATATCTAGCAGAGACTACATATCTGGAGGTGGGATTATGAGGAGATTTTTGGGCCGTTACTACTCTGACAGAAAGCATGGATCACGACAATTGACCGATTGAACAAGTACTACCAAGTGTCTGAAGTTTTCTTGTCGTATGCGAACCTATAGGGAAGAGCCCGTCGTATGTTAACCCTACACGAGAAAAACGAGGAACTCAAAGTATCTAATGGCAAGGAAGTGTTTTCTCTGCTCGGATTCTTAAACCTATCAGGGTCGGAGTTGTCACCCGATTTACCTTCATGGACTGCGTCAAAGACCATCAACAAATTTAACATCTGCCTCCCGCCGCTGGGCTTTTCAAGGATCAAGGTATTCATGGCGATCCCAAGAATGAAGAGGATCGGAATGCTGGAAAGTAGATGTCAACAAGAATCATGATGCGGCACCGACGAAGACTCTCTCGATTTGATCACCATTGCTTCAGACGCCCAAGAACTTCAGAAAAGCATAAAAAAGGCTCTGCCGCCCTTCAAAGAGCTCACAACAAAATCTAAGCATTCCACACAGATCAACAAGCCTTCTACATCAAACAAACAGCAGTCTTTATATTCTCTTCGATACCATCGCCATACATTCTACAAAATGAAGTTGTCACCCATCACTCCCATCGCCATCATGGCCCTTTCTCTTGCCAACCCTGGCCAGGCCAGCATCGGTAAAGCCGTCTCATTGGCTTGCGACCTCTTTTGCGATGGCATCGCCTCTCTCTTCGTCGAGATCTTCACCAAGCGCGATCTAAACGGTAACTTGGTACCTATGGCAGAGCGCTCCTACGCCATGGGCAAGCGCCAGTCTACACCTGGCGTCCCACAATTTGAGTTTGAGCGTTGCCACAATGATCTCGCGGGCGTGACTGTCACGGCTACGAGCCCTGGTGCTGGACGTAAGTATCTCCTTCCTGTCCATCGGCAGCTCTTTCGTTGTTTGAGGATTCATGATGTTGTCAAACGAATGTGGCTTGGACATACGTGTACTGACAGCTCTGTGTAGAGGTTCAATTCGACAACGTGCCAGCGAGCTGCATGAACCTGGCTACGGTCCTCGTTGGCGACCCAGTTGAGGGGCCATATGTTCAGCCATGTGGCTCAGCTTGCCTGATTTACCCCGATCTCACAGAGCAACAGTTCAACGATCTCGTCGCAGGACTCCAAGCCATCTAAGCCTGCAGGGGCCGATCATTAGTATCTCTGGGTAGATGAGAGGGATGGGTGTGACTGATTTGGGCAGTGCGTGGTCCGAGGCACGAGTGGAAGTAGGTGTTGTAACTTTGATTATTAGTTTCCAAGCTCTCTTCAACAGAGACAGTGAAAGCCGCTCTTTCAAAATGTAAAAAGAACGAAGAGTGTTCATTACTTGCTTCCTGACTCCTTCAAGCTGTTTTCTATATCCTATTTTCCACGGTGACAAACGTACCACATAGTTTGTGGACATGCGACTTTATTGCAGGCGGATAGAATAATATGGATCCACCAAGGTAGACAAAATATTTTGGAGAATCCAAGACATGATAGACCCATGAGTCGGGTTCTAGAAGTATCGCCTGATAGGACAAGTTGGGCCAGTCGTTGAAGATTAGCAATTACGCCTACTGATCGCTTGCAAGTGCTCCCTCGGATTCCTAATCACCACTCTCGATGTTCTTTTCATAAGACAGATAGGACAGCAGAATTACACATGATCTTCTATTTGACTACAATCCATGGGTCTAATTGACATCAGATCAAAGATATCTCGACATTGGTTTAAATTCAGATAGACATACCCACCTTCGCCCTCTCTACCGCGGTCTTGTACAGAACCGGAAACTGATACGGCGGAACGGTGACATAGAAGAAGAAAAATACCCAAAGAAATCCGATGAACTCCTCAAAAACCCCCTGTTTCTTCACCTTCCCCCATCTTCCTCCCTTAGCCCATTTCACCACCAAAGATTCCACCACCCCGCCCAGAAAATTAACAATCAAAAATCTCATATCTGAAAAATGGTCATCTGCCTTAGGCTCCGTCTTCCAACTCACAAAGACATGCGTGATTCCCGAAACTAGGAAGATCCAAAATGCTAGAAATACTTTCTCAGTACTTCCATTTGCCGAGAGTTTTAGAACTCGACGGGAAAACAGTCGGCCATAACTTGCTTGAGAAGGTGATCCAAGACGGTGCCAGAATTGGCCCCAGAAAGATCTCACACTGGTGAATTTTAGAGGACTGCCATACAGTGAAGGCCATTCTGATGGGGCGTCGAACTGTAGGATACCGACAAAGATGATCGACATGATTGTGTGTGCGACGGTTAGGATGAGGAAGGTGAGCCAGGCCCAGTGGAAAGCATAGACAGTGCGGAAAATGGCTTGTCTGTCGAGACGGAAGTGCACGTACGTCTGGTTTGGGAGGGCGAAGTTGGAAGGACTGGGGTCCAGAAGGAGCAGGAGGAGCTCAATGGCGGTATAGATGACTGATAAGATGAGAATCTGAGAGAGCCCTCGGATGACGAAGATGAGACGTTGGTATTGAGTAGGTGATTCTACGTCGGACTGAACTTTGATATATGTGATTCTGCGTGGGTCCATCCATAATTTGAAAGCTGTTGGGACATTCCATTTTTCGCCAGACTTGGTTTTCGGCGGTGGTACAGACCACTCCTCGATGTACAACACGGAAGTTGTGTGAGTTATGGTGACTATTGATGTGAATGCATAGATCCAGTCGAGTCCTCCTGGTAGCTGGTCGACTGTATTGTAGCATTGGATAAGAGGCAGAAGAATGAGGGGTAAGAACAGCCAGCGAGACTTGTGAGGCTGGTGGATGATGAGGATGAATATCAAGGCAGATGCGAGATGCCACACGATGGGCTCGCAATTATGAATCAGAGGGGATGTCAGAATACTGTCGAGCATATTTGACGGACCAGGATGGGAAAATGGGATTCCGGAAGTGATTTTCTTTTTTTTTTGAACAACTACAAAGGAAGAGAGATAAGGTATGTAAGGACGCCGGTGGGCTTCCGGATTATTTCGCATTCGCATCTGCAAATAGTCTGACTAAGGTGCATCTCATTGCAAGGGTCAGAGTGACGTTCCATTTACCTCCTTATTTGGTTGAAGAATTGTCTTTGTTTTGATGTCTTGACATCTCGCCTAACAACATCCGGCTACCCGTCTGGTCATTGTCTCGGCGTGCATTCCCTGCAGCCTGCCGTAGCATCGCCACTTTGCGCCGCAATAATTGCATATGATTAACATTCACCCTGCTGTCAGGCTGAATTCATCTGACATGGAAACGAAAATACGTCATATACCTTCAAGCGACCTGGGAATCGAAAGCTCTAGTTCTTCTTCCTACAAGCAGTCGATATTCAATACTCCAGCACCCACCAAAAATTCCACACAGCTCATTTTCGACCCTCAAGTAAACTGGAACCTGGAGTAGGTACCACTTTGGAAATCTTGATTCTATTTATGAACACCACTAAATGTTTCAGCAAAATAACATCGCCAAACCGAGATTGAAAGGCCTAGGATTCTGCGAAGGCTGAAATGAATTCACAACACTGAATCCCAGCACATCATACCAACAACACAAAAGGACAAAACAATCAACAAATTGTCTTGGTTCTGTGAGACAAACTTATCAACAATCAAACCTCTAGAATGGCGCCAACAAGCATCATGAACATGCCGCAAAATTCCTTCAGCAAACGAGCAATCTCACAACGTACCGGTTACACCATCATCCTCCCCGTCGTCCTCGGCGTCGTCTTCATCGCCGTCTGCATCTACCTAGTCTGGTTCTTCCGTCGGAGGAAAGTACAGCTAGCAGCTCAGAGACGTAGGGAAAGAGAACAGTCTATGAAGACCTGGGGAAAGGACATGGGACCCATGAGGGGGAAGGAGAGTCGTGGTGGAGATGGAGTGTTGCTTGCTGCGCAGGGTCTTGGGAGGGGACTGCAGGCTGTAGGGAGAACATGATGAACTTGAATGTTGGACCAGTAACAAAGTGCGTGAAAGGTGTTTTGCTGGCGTCTGGTATTGCGAATGGACTGGTTAGGTGTCAGGGATGCCGGGAGTTTTTGTGATAGAGCGACTGCGCGTGAGCAAGTTTCTTTGGAGGGGCCATGAAGAGCATAAATATGAGACTGATGATATATCGAACTTGAATCACTCTCGAAAATATTCTCCTCTATCGGCATTGTGGAAACTTGAGTAGAGATAATTTCCCGAAGAACGTTATTGTTTTCGGGAGATGTCATATGCATCGCGACAACTACTTCTGGCAATCAGCCCTCTGGTGGGTTTTCGTTCAAACTTAATAGACAGGGAACTGTAACACAGTACCGTCGAAGAAGCTGTTTTAAATCCGTATCTGCAGGTCTGCAGGTTTTGCTGCGGCAGAATGCGACATTGTGGCTCTTCAAATCGTTCTCAGTTCGCGCTTTTCAAGCCTATGACTTTGGATGAGTAGAGAATCTGTATCAAAGCAATCATTGAAATAGATCATGTTTCCAGAGTCAACAAAAGTATCGGCACAACTAGCACCTTGAACTGCTATATCATTGACGTCCGGTGTTGAGTTTGTATCTGACCTTCGGAAGAAATCTGATTGGCCGACGCGGCCTCAGGTTGAACCTTGAGCTCCAAGTCGCCTCAAAATATTTCGGGCGCTTGAAAAGAGCTTCAACACCACGCACAACAATCATGTTGTCGGCCCGCAAGATACCGAGGGCATGTCAATCATGTCGTCTCCAGCTACAGTCTCTCTTCGAGAACGGCTTCACGAATTGCGCGCCCTCGAACGCTGTACGAGCACGATACAGCACTCGGGTTCAAATACGATCTCAAGCCCTCCCACTTCGCCAGAATGCCTCCCATGTATTTTCCACGACCAGAAATCGTGCAGAAGAACCGAAACTGGGTCTGCGAGAGTCATCTACAGTTTCGCAAGCAGGTATTGAAGCTGTGGTACGGCAGGCAAGACAGACATTTGGGGAGACTCTCCCGAAGGATTATTTATCGATCGAGGAATATGTGATCTACGAGCGATTATATGGACCGCCTTTGAGGGAAACAAAGCCTGAGGATTTGGAATATCTGCCAGAGGGGGAGGACGAAGTCGATCCGGATAAGGTACGGAATGTGCTGTTGAAGCAGAATGCGATGGGCGATTACGAGGAAATTGAATTTGATCCTGAGCTTGGATATTCTGTTACGGATGGGGAGATACCTGCTGAGGAGGTAAACGAATCATTTCTGGGACATGAGCAGGCACTGGCCGAGGCTGAGGAATTGGCTGAAGAGTTTGAGCAGGCTGTGGAGGTCGAGGACATACTTGAAGGACAAGAAGAAGAGCTTGTGGCAAGTGAGGAGGTTGATGAGAACGCAGTTCAAGTCCAGGGAAGGAACCAGCGAGAGATCGACGCCATCGCACGATTGCAATTGGACATGGACGCAGCATTGGCGAAACCTATCGAGGAAGAAGAGGAGGACGAAATAGATGAGGAATACGAAGAGGAAGAGGAGGAAATCGAGGAGGATGAGGAAGAGGAGGATGGTATATGGATCAGCTCCGATGCTGTGCGAACACATCCCCACACAATGACCGGGCGATCAGGAACGAACCCCACGACGCTCACTTTTCCCAAGGAAACATTCCTGGCACCAATATCAGAGTTACTGGCACGCGCAAACACAAAACATGTCACCGAAACAGCAGAAAGGGTGTTTGGTGGTAAGGGTCTGCCATACTCGGCATCTGTGCCAGCTTCGAAGAAAATGCTTCCGCAGAAGAACATCGGACTTGACGCCATGCAGCACAAGATGAGCGAAATCGAGGCAGATGCGTATCTAGCAGCAGTCATGCCAGGAACGTTCGCTTCTATCACGAATACTCTTGTGGAAGTCCGGAAACGGCTTGGAGGCCAGTGGGTTCGAGACCTGATATTCAGGGAAGGTGGTGAAGGTCCAAGGATACTGGATGCAGGCGGTGCGGGTGCTGGAGTCATTGCATGGAGGGAAATCCTACAAGCGGAATGGGATGTGATGAGAGACGAGGGCCTTGTTGAAGGCGAGCAGGTACCTCATGGGAAGACGTCCGTTCTCACGGGCTCTACTGCTTTACGGCATCGGATATCTCGATTTTTGGAAGATACGACTTTCCTGCCACGACTACCAGAATACATGCCTGGCCCATCAACAACGCCACACCTAGACCGCAATGTGAACCAGCCAAGGAAATCCTACGACATCATTATCGCACCACATACGCTGTTCCCGCTAAAGGAAGATTTCCGTCGGAAGAATATGGTTCAGAACCTCTGGTCACTGCTCGATCCTAATGGTGGTGTTTTGATTATTATTGAGAAGGGACTTCCTCGAGGTTTCGAGGCAGTTGCAGGTGCGAGGTCTCTTCTACTTGAGTCACATATTTCCTCACCAGGAGAGACCGCCATCGAGAACGAGATTCAGTCTCCGAATTCAGAAAGATCCCGTTTCACGAAGAAAGAGGAAGGCATGATCATTGCACCGTGCACGAATCACCTCAAGTGCCCAATGTATCCTGTACCTGGTCTGAGCACTGGACGGAAAGACTTCTGTCATTTCCCCCAGAGGTTCATTCGTCCAGACTATCTCCAGAAAGTCTTAGGGGCCAAGATCCGCAATCATGAAGATGCCAAATTTAGTTACATTGCAGTTCGTCGAGGTGTTGATGCTCGGAAATCTTCTCCAGGCCTACTACAGGGCGAGGAAGCAACTTTGCAGTCCCTTGCTGGGTATGAAGATCACGATCTCCCAGAGTCGAACGAGATCGACGCAGAACCGAGGGATGTGAAGTTCGAGCCCTTGAATCTCCCTCGAATCATTCTTCCCAGTCTCAAGCGCCGTGGGCATGTTACTCTTGACCTGTGTACACCATCCGGCAAACTCGAACGCTGGACTGTCCCTAGAAGTTTCAGCAAAGCTGCTTACCGCGATGCACGTAAATCCAGCTGGGGAGATCTCTGGGCTTTGGGAGCCAAGACTCGAACATTCAGATCACCACGCCTTGGGCGTACCGGTGATGATGGTGGGAAAGTCAAGGGTATCAGAGATGGAAAGATGGGTAAGGGTGGCAAGAAGATGAAGAAGAAGCACTATGATATGATCATGGGCAAGCAAGGTGTGGCGGAGATCAAAGAGGCGGGTATCGCGAGCAGACTTGTGAAGAGGGAGAAGAGGACGAAGGGCGGGCGAATTTGGAAGGAACCGAAGCCCATTGGGGAGGATGATTTGTAAAATTGATAGGCTGTACAAAAGTCCGGTATGGGAAGGAGTTGGATGTACAACATGGGGCCCCCTACGCGGATCGGACGGATGGTTGAAGCTGTACAAAAGTGTATTATATGAACGGTATAGGGATGTCCCACTGCCAGTTCAGATCTGATCTCATCAGGAATCAAAAATGAAGTCAAAAAACCCTCCTCGTCACTTACGAATTGCTTCCTTATGCACATCAAACGGCATGAAGACATCTTTTCATCCGGTCGTCGTTCCACTCCAGCATGCACCCCGCGCCCAACGTCCACCGCCTCGGATCTTCATCCATTAATGCCCCCACAAGCATCAAACTGCTGACAGACCTGCAGGGTCTTCGCCCAAGATCTAATTAAACTTCACCCCACCAGCTCGCCATGCACCAATCATGATACCCCTCAACACCCCAGCTTCAAGGGTTCTTTGACAACTTCAGCCTCAAAGCTCAGTCATCCAATCAAACCAAATCAATCCAGAATCCACCGAATACGGCCATCAATACGGCGCACCCGCATTCGTTCGCTCGTTCCCAGCGTGGGTCGCAGCGGCTCATGCATGTCTCGCATCCTAGGTCCCGTCACCCCGAAACGGAAGCTTTGCCCATTTCCAGCAAGATCCCTGAGCTTCTATTCGTCCGCCGAAGGTCTTAACCGCGAAATATTATTGATCCTGGACCGGACATCGTCTTCTTTATTCCGTCCGTTCTTCCTCTTCATCTGGACCTCACGTCCATCTCTTTGTTCGGTCCGTCTGTTTGCAATGGATTCATGACGATTTGTTGTACATCTCTTTGGTGTTTTCTCGCCATTTACTCTCTTTAATTAAGTTTCAGGGTGTTCGGAGGGCAAGCAGGTTTTCATGCTGATGCTGGACTGAACTCTGTTGTGGTCTCGTCCATTTCTCCGGATTTACAGCATCTGCGAGACCTCTTCATTGAGGTGAAGCTCGCCATCTGCCTCCTGTCTGGTGTCTCTGCGAAAACAAGAATAACCTGATAATTCTCTTTCTTTACATGCAGCGAGTGAGTGCCCATTTTTAAGCTTCTCACTTGTCATCCCACCAGCTCGGTCCGTATCGAAGTGACAATAGCTAATGCATTTCTACTGCAGCTAGCTATCAGCCACCCGTCCAAACCAATTCAATTCAATCCAACCCGACCTACCACCCATCATGATCCTTCCCCGAACTACTCTCTTCCACACACCGTCCACCTCCACCCCACCAGAGTCCCAACCTCAAAGCCAGGATCAAACACCACCGCCCTCGTCACCAGAATCATGGTCCCTCCCCGCCTCCTACCGAGTAGCCATCTTCCTCAATGCCAGCATCCTCATCTTCATATTCGCCATCATCCTCGGCCTGATCCTCTACATACGGAACCGTCGACCAACTTCCTATCAAGTACATAAATCCCATCAATCACATAAATCTCACTCGACCAGGAGACAAGGCGACGAAGAAGCAGAGACGCTACTGGAAAGCAAAGATGGCTACTCAGACACAGAATCGAGATTAAGTGCAGATAGTAGAAGGACAGGGGAAATGAGCGAGAAAAAACGCCCGGGGCCGATTCGTATACCGCTGCCTGGGACTTTCAGTCCGGTAGGAATACTGAGTCCTAGTATCAGGACGCCTGGAACGGGGAGGAAGAGGGGACATGTGAGGTTCACGCCTAGTGTGACGGGAGGTGAGACGTTTGGAATCCCGGATGTGGAGAAGGGGAAGGTGAAGAGTGGGGAGGGGAAGGAGAAGGAGAAGGAGAAGAAGTGTAAATGTAGGGGGAAGAGGCATCCTGGGTGCTGGAGGTTTGACTTGCATTTTAAGGATGGGGCGAGGCCGGTGTTGGGGGAAGAGAGGGAGGAGGGGATGGGGAGGCCTAGTAGAGAATGAAGGAGAGATATAATTGAAAATCAGATGTTGCTGCAGATCAGAGGACTTCATATTCTGGGTGTTGATGATATGGCTGATGTCGTACTGGTGACTTTCCTCCTCGCCAGGTATCCATAATCCATGGCGGTTGGAGTTTGTGGGGAGTCATGAACCTTGGTAAATCCTCTTCCCATGTTCACGGCTCTTAAGTACTGCTGTTTCTTATATCTGGACGCTCTCAGTTTTCACTTGAGACAATACTTGCACCTCCGCAGCAAGATAAGTGTTCTGTCCTGTCAGCTACCAATGACCTGTAGATACAGCTAGCCAGCTTTCTTAACGCTTTCAAAGACCTCTCTATAAACATTTAGAAACACCCGTGAATCCTCTCACCTGGAAAAGCAAACAAAATAGCGAGATTTTTCAACCAGTGTCTGTAAGTGAACTCCCAATCCCATTCCTTCACCCTCCTGTTCACCACACAAACCTCTCCCCAGCCCAAGCCCCCTCATCTCACCAAATAAGCACTTCGAGCCTCACAACACATCACACCATCCCCATTCTCTCCTCTCGAGAGAGTAAAGGCGGGATAGCTTAACTGGTTAAAGCGCACATCCACTAACTACCCTTCTGCATTCCCGGTCGTTTTGGTAAAGCCATTTTGGTCGTCGGGTTGGGAGGGGTACGTGCTGGGTCCGCCCCGCACTTCCCCGCACTAGCTCAGTTGCTCTGGCATATCTAATTCTATTACTCACAGCACCAAAGTCGAATTTGATACGCGCAAAAACGGAGTGAAGCCTCGCAAAAGCCATTTTCATGTCACTTGTGAAAATTCGTTCTCGAACGATCTATGTCGGCTCAAAGGCCCTGTTTCAGTACTCCTCGTTCATTCGTCATGCTACGACAAGCTCTTCGTCAGAAACATGTTTTCTCGTCGCGCTTCTACTCTAGCACATGTTCTACTTCTCTAGGAAAACGAATCATCGTGACAGGTGGCTCCGGAAAAGCTGGCCAATACATTATTCCTCACCTCTTGTCTCGCGACCACCAGATCCTCAACTTGGATCTCACTCCACCATCTCAACCAATACCTAACGTCCATACTCTCAGAACAGACCTGACATCAAGCGGCCAAGTCTTCAACGCCCTTTCCTCACCATTCAAGCTCACACAGCCATTCCCCATACACTCACGCCCCCTTCAGCCTCCAGATGCAGTAATTCACCTAGCAGGTCTCGCTCGCAACATGCTCGTCCCAGATAACGAGACCTTTCGAGTCAACACCCTGGGAACATACAACATCATCGAAGCAGCCTGTAAACTTGGTATCCGGAAAGTCATCATTGCAAGCTCAGTCTGCGTCTACGGCGCCACATTCGCTGAAGGAGATGTTGATTTCCCGTCTTTCCCTATCGATGAAGACATAGATTGTAATCCTACAGATACGTATTCTATCTCCAAACTATGCGGCGAAAGAGTGGCTCGAGGCTTTGCTCGTCGATTTGGTATCGATGTCTATGCTCTTCGAATTGGGGCACTCATTGCGCCTGGGGAGTATCAGACGGATGTTTTCAAAACGTATGTGGAGAGGCCGGAGGAGTGGAAGGTTCATGGGTGGTCGTATACGGATGCGAGGGATTTGGGGGAGATGTATGAGAGGTGCGTGAGAGTCGATGGATTGGGATGGCAGGCTTTCAATGCGACGAATGATGAGATTACGAATTCTCTCTCGGAAGATGGAAACACGGAGGCGTTTTTGAAAAGGGTGTGTCCAGAGACGCCATTTACCAGGAGGATGGGGAGCAGGGAGGCACCGATGTCGAATAGGAAGATGAAGGAAATGCTAGGATTTGAGGAGCAGCATCACTGGAAGAAGTATTGTTAAGAGAGTGGCCGGGGTTGCACGACTTGCTGTGACCCGAAATGGGGAAGTTATGCATGTCTCGCTATGGATGCTCAAAACAATGAGTGATATTTCTAGATCATGATACACAATATATCCATCTATGACCCTTTCAATTCTAAACAATGTCTCGTTCCCATATTCGTCACAACATCGTCAGTAAATGTCCGTCACCGCACCCTCTGAAGCATTTCCGACCAACCTCGCGTACTTCCCCAACACACCCCGCGTAATACTCTGCACAGGTGGCTTCCACTCCTTCAATCTCCTTTGGATTTCCTCGTCACTAACGAATGGCATCTTCAATTCATTCGTCGTTGCATCGATATCGATGATATCGTCGTCTTGAATAACCGCGATTGGTCCTCCTACTGCGGCTTCGGGTACAATATGACCGACCTGTGATGAACGAGAAGGTCAACAATTGTGCCAAAACAAAGAAGCAGGGTCGGTGGAGTAACCTTGGCCACTAGCCGAGGGACCAAAAATAACTTACAATAAAGCCATGCGAAGCGCCAGAATACCGTCCATCTGTGATCAAAGCCACGTTCTTAAAGCCGGCCCCGATCAGAGCCGCAGATGCACGAAGCTGTTCCGGCATTCCAGGTCCACCCTTCGGTCCCTCATACCTTACGACAAGAACAAGATTCTCACTATTCGATAGCTTCCCCTGATTCAGCGCTCTCGTCAATTCATGCTCCTTATTGAACACCCTCGCCTTCCCCGTGAATCTCATTCCCTCCTTCCCAGTGATCTTCGCCACCGCTCCACCAGGAGCAATATTCCCTCTCAGAATTTCAAGATGTCCACTACTCTTGATCGGATTGTCAAGCGATCGAATGATCTCTTGACCTTGAGGTAGAGAGGGCCAAGACTCTACATTCTCACCGAGAGTTTTGCCCGTCACAGTTAGAGCACTTCCATCCATTAGGCCTCCCGCAATCAGAATCTTCATAACTGAAGGAATACCGCCGATTTCGTAAAGATCCGCCATACTGTACTTCCCGCTCGGAGCAAGATTAGCAATGAATGGGATCTTATTCGACACACGCTGGAAATCATCAAGTGTCAAATCAACATCTGCACTTCTTGCCATAGCGAGACTGTGTAGAACGCTGTTTGTCGAGCCTCCGATAGCCATAATCATTACCAGTGCATTCTCGAATGCTTTCTTTGTGAGGATATCTCGCGGCTTAATATCTTTCTCGAGACAGACTCGCATGGCTGCACCTACACGAGCACATTCTCGCATTTTCGAGGGTGAGGAAGCAGGTGTGCTTGATGAACCGGGGAGGGAGAGACCTAGGGTTTCGATCACGGTGGCGAGCGTGTTGGCTGTGTACATCCCACCACAAGCACCTGGTGCTACAACCGAGTTTCTTTCCACGTCTGACATGATCTGTTCTGGCGTTGCAGATTTATCTTCTTTGCTCCAGTATTTTAGAGTGTCAAAAAGGTAGGCGCCGTGGACTTCTTGGCACGTGTTGATATCAACTGCTCGGCCGAGAGTTTTGCTGAATCCGCTTCTCAGGGTGCCCCCATAGACGACAATTGAAGGACGGTTATGCCGTGCAATACCCATCACACATCCTGGCATGTTTTTGTCGCAGCCGGGAATGGCGATGCATGCGTCGTGGTGCTGAGCGCAAGTCACGGTCTCGATGCTGTCAGCTATGATCTCGCGGGACTGAAGCGAGAATCGCATTCCTGACACACGAGTTAGATTATTTGTATTACAAGGAGCTGGAACTATACCCTCATTCCCCATCGTGATTGCGTCAGAGACTCCAACGGTGTTGTATTGCCAGCCTAGAAAGCCTTCTTTCTGTACGGATTCTTTGATGGCTTTCCCCAGGTCGAGTACTAAGTGCCTGTCAGTGAAAGTGGGGGTGACATGCAATCGAATTGTTTATTTACGATGCATACTAGAGTTTGTTAATACTTGCTTGAATACAAAGTGAGAGAGTAGAAAGATGGTCTTACTTGCACGGATTCCCTTCCCACCAGACCGAAGCAACTCCAACATGAGGACTGTGCTTCATCGTCTCTTCGTCAGGTACCCCTGCTGCGTACAACATCGCCTAGATCTTCAAGTCAGTATCATTATTTCCTAAGCCAAATCAGAGGATTTAAGTAATTACCTTGGCAGCTGGGAAATCATGCTCTCGCGTAATAAATGTCGAATACCGATTTAAGGCAGGTTTACCATCGTGGATAGCATCTTGAGCTAGATGCGGGAATTCTGCGTATCCTATCTGGTGAGAGGTCGAATGGCCATTGGTAGTGCTGTCCATATTAGATCTACAGGTGATTTCTTGAATTGAAAAAAATTAGACTCATCAGTCCTCTGTAACAGTTTGAAATGAAGCTTTTCAATGTATTGTCTTGAAGCAAATAATATTGAACAGAAAGGTCAGCAACGATTGCCTACGGCTATTGAAAGTTGGCCCTAGAAGCTTAGACTCGGTACAGCGATAACCGAGAACCAATCATGGGTTACACTAACGCGGGGTAGTACGAGCATGAATCGAAAGAATAAAGACGGCAAGGGGAGACGGCACGATGGAATAGGCATTCCGTTGTGGAACGACTCAAGCATGGAGACTTTTCCGGCATACTTTCCGGATGTGGGGTTGGGTAGGAGGAGTTGACACTACTGGCCCGCGACGAGCAAACTCTTGCCCAGTACTGGCTGCAGTACAACCGACGTCTTGATTTGCTGTGCTGCACTACTGAAATATATTGGTGAGTTGAAAGATACAGAGTGAGTAAATCGGATTCTCCATTATTGCGGCCAGGTTAGTCTACAATGACATAGGGTCCTCCTCAGACATGCAATTCGCAAATGTCACTCACTGCCTTTGCCAAGATTCAACACTCATACTTGGCTCGATCCCATCACAGTAGGAATTCCCCACCAAGCTATTAAGGGTGTATAGAAGCCTCTCCTCAGAAACGCCAAGCCAAAAGAGAAAGATTGAAGCAGATACCACCCGAAGAGGATCTTGTCGTATCTCTCCGTTAATCCATATTTCGCCCATTTCAGCTGTAGGATAACTAAATACGGCTGTAAGTACCAGTACAATCCTTCTTCTAGAATGACTTAGCTATAAATTATTGGTGTGAAAGCAGTCTGAAGACGACCAGGAGGGGTAAACTGAGAATTACATACTCATGGTGACATAAGTCGCGGAAGAATTGAGATAATCCCCCTTCGCCGTGAATGCAACAAGACTGTCTGCGCCAAGACCACTGTCTAAGACAGGAACAATTCGTCGATGCATATTTTTGTATGCTTGTAGATCGCGAATGCTGTCAAGCCTCCGCTGGCGTAAAGAAAGCGGTGTGATATGAGAGGAGAGAAAAAAGGCATCGTGGTGTACCGATGTGTGATGCGGGGCCAATCTCGAAAGGAGACGGAAAAATTTGAAGATATGATACGGCGAAGAAAAAATGAAAGAAAGAAGGATGACACTTGAAGTCGTTGGGATAGCGGAGTTCCGCAGCGGCGTAGATGTATCGTGACTCCTCCGAATCCTTCCGAGAACAACCTCATATGGTCAGGAACAGTCGAATTACGACTCGGCAGAGCAAACACTGAAAGCATTTATGAAGAATACTGGTTACGATGGTGTATCTTGCAGCCGACCTTGTTCTTGTCGATGCACTTGAGCCGTCGGCAAGCATAGGCAGTAAAGGCTGGCACAGACAGGAAACCAGGACACAGCAACGCGTAGAGCATACATCATTAAAAGCAAGCATTAAAAGATTTGCTGCAAGAATCAATTGAAAGAAAGGAACTATAATAAAATGAAATTCCTTGCCATTCCTGACCTCTTCGCTTCCTTCCGTCACACGCGACAACTTTTCTCTGACTTTCCTGCGAGTCCTGGAGCACATGAAGAACAAAAGACAGAAGACAAGGAACCCAGGATCCGGAGTAGAGAGAAAGAAAAATATCAAGACTAAAACCAACCGCCGACAGCCGTAGAGTCCCAAACAGAGTCCAGCACGCGAAGAGATCCGTTCAAAGCATGAAGTATTTGTGCTCAGTGAGGCCGAGGTGGAAAACCCTGAACTATGAGTCGTTTCTTACTTCATCAGAGCATTTACGATAAGTCCGCGCGCTTCTAGGTGCGCCGTATGTTTCTCATAGTGGTTACTGAAAGGCGGCCGTGTCATTACAGGATTGTCTCTGTTGAATTGCGAGAAGATATTGAGATTCGAAGGGTTTCGGTAATCCTCTTGGTTGAGATTCTGTGGTGGGGCCGAGTGGCCTGTGCGTCGCTAGCGTCGGGAAGGTGCAGGATTTCAGCCTTGTCGGTCAAGCGAGTGGCTGTGAGAGGCCTCGCATGATAAACCTCCCAACTACAGAAAGTTTACTACCACCAACACAATCCAAGACCTTCGAGTTGCGACGCAAATTAATTGCCATAGCCTACGGAAAGTTAATTCTCCCAAGTCGCAAAGTTCGAGAGGGAGGAAGGATGAGAGAGAATTTTGGAGGAATTGGGAGGGGAGAGACTTCTTATAGGGATTGTTGATGGGTGGAAGAAGGATACTGAAGATCTGCCCGGAACGAAGAGAGGCACTGCAAATGGGGTCAGAGGATACCGAACATCCGACGGGTACGAGCATCAGTCGCCGTTTGTAATGCCGGACGACCTTGATGACCAGGAATGGGTGTTGAAGATGAGGAGAAGGCATCTTGAGGGATCTGGCTGGTCGCATAGGCCTGAACTCACCCAAAATGGCTTCAAATATCACTGCGAATGCTTACAGTGGTCTCTACAGTGGTGTTCCAGTACGCTGTACCGCCATCCTTGTGCTGTATCCGGGCCACTAGGCCGGAGTTGAGCGCAGAGCACTGAACTCAAAGTCTCGTTGTGGAATTGGGCCTCCTTTTGTTTCCTGGCAGAAACTAAGGAATAGCACTCAAATATACAGACTGAGACTGTCAAACAGATAGTACGGTCTTATTCAATGAATGAAAACGCAGAAGAGAGGGGTTGATCAGACTTCAGCAAGTGCATGGTTGTGCGAGACTGAAGGCGAACACATACGAGATGCCATCAAGGCCTTGCGTATAATAGGGCCAGAGCACGCAAAGCACTCGCTCAGTTCTTGCAGATCTTTTTGGCCACATATGCAAGTGTTTACAGGATCCTTCGGAAATATGTTATCGGAACTTTTTAGGCCAGAAAGGTAATAGAAACATAGCGCATTCAGTCGTCAGAGTGTGTTTTTTGAGCCTCCTGCCTGTGACAACATTGGTTAAGACGAAGCCCAATAGCTCCTTTCATCCCAAAGCCCGTTTCAAGGCATTTCCAAGACTTTGCAACCCTATTGCCATAACCAAGAAACATACCCAGAAATAATTCACAACTCACGTGATATCGAGGCTGTGGCTGAAAGTGCTTTGCGCCACATAATGACGCCTCCACACCAAGGCTTCAGTCCCGGCGGACAAGTCACATCTCAACTTCAGAACGAAACACCACACGAAAAAAAAATTAGATAAGAAACTCATATCCTGTTCTCTAGAGGTACTCTTACCACCGCCAACATAGGTCGCCGCCATAGAGATCGCCATTCCAAGGGGAAAGCCTCCAACCACTCCCACCGCAGCAAACCTCGAAAAATGGGCCAAGAAAACTCCCAAATCGATCCCAACACACCTCCACGAACCCTCTCATCTCGCTCTCTATCAGGAGTAGCAGAATACATCAAAGATGGCCGACCCAAACGTATCGTCGTCATGACCGGCGCCGGCATTTCTACTTCAGCTGGAATCCCTGACTTCAGATCACCTGACACAGGCCTCTACTCGAACCTCGCACGTCTAGATCTCCCGCACCCAGAAGCCGTCTTCGACATCTCATTCTTCAGAGAAAAGCCTGAACCTTTCTACGTCCTGGCCAAGGAGTTGTATCCCGGGAAGTTCTACCCGACGATTGCACACTCGTTCATTGCCCTGCTGGATGAGAAGTCCATGCTGCACATGCTGTTCACGCAGAACATCGACTGCTTGGAACGTAGAGCTGGTGTTCCGGATGAGAAGATCGTCGAGGCTCATGGCAGTTTTGCGACACAGAGGTGTATCGGCTGTACGACGGAGTATCCGGATGATTTGATGCAGGAGGCGGTGGAGAGTGGTGATGTGCCGCATTGTATGGTGCCGGAGTGCAATGGGCTGGTGAAGCCGGATATTGTTTTCTTTGGAGAGCAGTTGCCAAAGGCTTTCTTTGACAATCGAGATGCCCCGCAAGAGGCAGATTTGGTTATTGTGCTTGGAACGAGTCTCTCGGTTCAACCGTTTGCACATCTACCGAGTTTGGCGAGAGAGGGTGTGCCTCGAATCTTGATCAACAAGGAGGAAGTAGGCGACCTTGGAAGCAGGACAGATGATGTGATGATTTTGGGAGACTGCGATGAAGGTGTACGGAAGCTTGCTGATGCTTTGGGATGGAGAGATGAGTTGGAAGAGTTGTGGTATGAGACCACCGGAAAACACAAGGAGAAGGCAGCCGCAGAGGTAGAGGAGAAGAAGCAAGCTATGTCCAAGGACGAACTTCTGGAGGCTGAGGTTGCGAAGTTGACTGCAGACGTGGATTCTACCCTGAAGTTGACCAAGGATCACGAAGAATGGGTCAACAAGGGATTGGGAAAGAGTGTTGGATTGAAGGAACCTCCACCAACGCCTGCAATGTCTAAGAACAATCCGATCACAACCGAGAAAGTTGAGAATGAGAAGCCAGCTCAGGAGCCGAAGGTTGATGCAAAGGCGATCTTGGACCTGACGCTGCCGCAAAACAGGCCTGATAGCGAGCCTAAGTCCCACATTTGAGAGATGGAACGGGTAGTCGACAGGACGGAATTCAGATTACGGGCGGACGAGACTTATCCAATATCATCGCCATGGCGAAACTTGTTGAGTACGGCTTTACAACAGGCTGGCGTTCTCATAACGAGGAGCAGATCTAAGCTACATCATTGTCGCTTCGGAGGGCTTCTGGCAAAGTGAAGCACATCGAAGTTTTCAATGATGCCGAAATTTCGTATGGATGGATGAAAGGAACGTGGTTAGTTGTGGCTAGCAAATCACCTACATCATCACATCCAGCGATGCATTTCTCGGCTTGATTTAGTAGCAGGATGGGCCTTGGAGTTATTCAAATGGAGATATCAGTCAATCCGAACAGCATACAATAGCTAGACGGTCATCAGCCTTTACAGATACTGGGAAATTTACAACTACGGGACTGCTTTCAATTGATTGCCTTGGGTGCAACATGCTTGGTATTTTTATTAAAGAGCTCCAATTCACTGAAAGATGAAGTCTGGATCGCAGTGAAGCACGTGACTTGACCAGATTTATGCCTTCCCCAATCAATGATTTATTTGTTGACGCGAGCTATTTCTCTGGCAGTCCTCCAGATACGTTTGACTGTACCACCTTTCATTGCGATCTGGTATGCAGAACAAACCCCATTTGAACCTTCATCATAATCAGCCAATCATAACGCCGCAGCCCTTGCTCCATAAATGTTTAACGACACCTGAAGATCAACTCCAACTCATCCTCCCTCCTCACACTCATCTCCAAACATCTCAGCACTTCTTCAGTTGACGCTCAACCCTCTCCCAGTCTCTCAAGCAATGGTTCCAAGAGCCTCACCATCCGTCGTCGCGCAATGCGTCTAAGCGGGCTCCTCCGCCGCACCCTCCGATTAGGGGTAACAGACGTTTGGTCGACCCTCTACAACACCATCCACCACTCCTTCCCAACCTCCATCCCACCCCCATCTCCCTTCATCTCCAAACAAAGAAAACACAAACACATTAAAATCGACGATGAAGAGAGCCAGATCGACGACGAGCCTCTCCTGTCACCACTCACTCAGCGTCGTCTACAGCGACACCCGCTCTACCGCGCCATGCGTCTCCTCTGCCTCATCGCCATCCCGATATTTCTCATTTTGGTGATATTCGCGTATATCATCTACAGACCACCAAATCTACTCATCAGATTCTTTCAGTGGCATAACCCCAGCGTGATTTTTCACGTCCCGTTACCACGATCGCAGCGCGTGATAGCGCTCACGCTCGACGATGCCCCGTCTTCAGAAACAGGCAAGATCCTCGACATACTGAAAGCTCACAACGCCAAAGCAACTTTCTTCATCATCGGCTCTCAAATCTCTCGGTATCCCGGCATCGTGGAACGGATCCATGCTGAAGGTCACGAGTTGGGGAATCACGCCATGACAGATGATCCATCGTTCCAACTTTCCTTGTCGGAATTGGAACGGCAGATTGGAGAGGTGCAGGAGTTGTTGCCGGAGAATAAGAATGGGATGAAGTATTTCCGGCCGGGGAGTGGATGGTTTAATCGAGGGATGAGGGAGCGGATTGAGGGATTGGGGTACAGGTTGGCGTTGGGGAGTGTGTATCCTCATGATCCGCAGATACCGAGACCGCGGTTGAATGCGTGGCATGTTTTAAGTATGGTGAGGCCTGGGAGTGTGGTTATTATGCATGATAGGAGGGATTATTCGGTTGAGCAGGTGGGGTTGGTGCTGAAGGGGTTGGATGAGAGGGGGTTTAAGGTTGAGTCGCTGGGTGGACTGTTGGCTGTTGCGGAGGCTCAGAATAGTAAGAAGGTTGGATGAGATGGACGCTAGAGTCGTCTTTATTCAATTGGAAAGCTCGTTTGGCTTGGTGTATCGCTTTGGGGCTTTGAGCCCTCAGGCTTGATTTTGTTGCAACCAATTGGAGGTTCATCGAAGAATATCGGAATGACTTGAAGGCAAGAGGCGAACCCACAAGGACCAGATCTGTCCCAGTCTCATTTTGGACAACCGAGTTTCCCCTTCTTTGACTCTATGTCGCTCGGTACATCATGTTCCTTACGTCTTGGCATTGCTAGGAAGATGATGACTCCGCCAAAGGATTCATGATGAAAATGAGATGCAATAGGTTATATATTACACGCATCCATCTACACCATATCTGAAAAAGTATATGTACAAAGAAACTCCTCTATCTTCTTTGGTAGTTGTCTCACATCCACTCCCTCCTTACACCCCACTATCCACCTGATCCACAACATCCCTATTAGTATAAGCCTGCCAATCCACACAAGTCTGCTGCATGATATACGGAATCTGACTCTTCTTCGAGATATCATCCGGCCTCTCCATAAAATTCGCATACAACCCACCACTCACATGCCACGCAATATGGCAATGGAACGGCCAAATACCCGGATTATCCGCATCATACTGAAACACGTAATGGCCGTTCGCTCTTACCATCTGCACATCTCGACGCTGTGGGTTCGATGGGTTGATGATGGTGCTGCCATCGTAGTCGCCGGGGCCTTCAGATAAGATCTGCATGTTGTGCCCGTGGAGATGCATGGGGTGAGAGGCGGGCGAGTGGTTGTTTATGATAACGCGGATGGTGCTGTTGCTGCCGAAGTTCTTGACGTTCCATTCGGCGGGGAAGGTGTAGTTCTTCTTGTCGGCTTGCAGGAGGACGGGTTGGTTGTAGTTTGCGCGGAAGGAGACGTCATCTAGCGTCCATAGGAAACTGCCTGTTGAGTTGACGAAGAAGCCGATGTCGTAGGTTACGGTTGTGGTGGGTGTTTTGAGGGCGATGGGATATGTTGGGACGGTCTTGGAGAGGTCGTCGTTGGCGCAGGTTCCGGGGTCGGGCACATTCCAGGCCGTGCTTTTGGGGGCTTTGGAGGTATCGGCACGGTCGTAATAAATTGCTGCAAGAGCGTTGGGTTGTTTGGCGGCCGAGCAGAGGGTGGAGATGTTGGAGCGCATCCAGAAAGCCGAGTTGGAGGGGCCGGCGTTCGCGGTGACCAAGACGTCTGTTCGTTGTCCAATGCCGAGAGTTACCACGTTGGTGGTGTACGGTTTCTGAGAGTTCATAAATATCAGGAACAAGAAATTAGACTCTGTGGGTACTTACAACTGCAACGTAGTCATTCTCAATGACAGTCATGGTGTGTCCATCAATACTGAATCTCTGCAGAGCATCCGCACCAGCATTTATCAATCTCAACCTATGTGTCTTGCCAGTCGTGAACTTGAATCTCGACACTCCTGCATTGTTGGTACATTTCGTGTTGTCACCTGGTGCCTTGGTCGAACAGTCAAAGTTCATCTTTCCGTTGATCAAATTGTTGTCGGCAGCTGGTCTAGGATTTCCACCAGGGCGGAGAGTATCCGCTACGATCTCATCGTAATCTGTATGGAACCAGTCGGTGATGAAGACTGGACCAAGATCAATGTCGTAATTCGCGTTCTTTGGCCCGTAGATGATCATTGGTCCAATAGACCGCCTGATCAATTGTTAGTTGGATTCAAAAGTTGCATGCACCTCGACCTACCAGAGTATTGTGCAGAGTAGTGAGAATGGTACCAACTGGTCCCATACAAACTAGCTCTGAACTGATACGTGAAGCTATCTCCAGGAGCAATTGGGCATTGCTGCACACCAGGAACACCATCATACCAAGGTGTTTCCTTCTGGAGCATCCCGTGCCAGTGGAAAGCAGTTCCCTCTTCTGGACCCGTAATCTTGTTATGGATGGTCACCTGAATGACATCCCCCCAGTTCGCCTCGATCTGAGGACCAGGAAACTGGCCATTGACGAGGATGACATCTTGTAGATACCCGTCTGGTGCGATTTGTCCACGAGTGACGGTGAAGTCGTAGTTTCGAATGACACCAGTGTTTGGTGCTTCGGTGTATGGATCACTGCCGGCGGCTGTGAGGAAACCCCATGGGAAGCCCGCGGGAAGAGGGTTGTTTGTGAGGAATGGTGGGAAGATTGGGGCTTGAAGTGTTCCGAACTTGGACAAACTGTGTAAACGTCAGTATACATAGCCGGTATCGTTCAGATGAAAATGAAACTCGAGATGTGCGAAGGGGACGGATGCATTATGGCTGAGACGAGGTAAACTCACCCATTGGTCTGTTGTTGTGTCAGGGCACCAACGATGCCAAGAACACCTTTGATTATATTTCCAATTAAAGACATAATGAAAAGCCAAAGAAAGAGTTTGTGAACGAGTGTAGATGATTCTTCTTCAGACCACTGAAGGCTGATGAGCAAGATTGAGAATGAATGAGCAGAAACTACAATACTTATACTCCGACTTGCCCCTCGATGAGCGGCATAGATCCAGCGCGGATCACTCTCAACGCACTTCATCAGTATGCTAAATTTACGTGCAGGACAGAAAGAAAATACGACCAGGCTGGAGCCTTGTCCTGCAGGCAGTTGACTGGCCTTGTCCACGGGCCATATTCCGAGACGATGGCTTGACTAGTTATAGCTAGTAAGGAAAAGAGCTGCTGATGGCGGTCCACTTGCATCGAGCTCTTCCGAATTCAGTTGGAAGGTCCCTTTGTAGCCGGACTGATATGCAGGAGATTCTTAGCGCTTTGTCTTCTTTAGACGCAGTTCGCGAGTTGTGGCTGACAGGAGAATATGCACACCGTCCGGTGTCAGACGAGCAGAGAAGAAGATCAGAGCCCCTAGAGGTGGAGCATATTCACTGCGGGATTGCCGCCTGCGGCTAAGTGGGCTTTGAACACAATTTAGAGTCAATGCTGGGACGGGACAGAAGCTAACACGACGAAGTTAGCAAAGATAAACGTATGGAAGATTGAAGAATAAATTCCCGTGAGTCAAATTCTTCGGGTCTCGAAAAGTGAATCTCCGAAGTTGAAATAGCTTCAGGAGAACATGACCAAGAACCCAACAAGCTTTCTGCCTTGAGGAAAATTGGATCAAAAATATGGTATGCTGACTGTTATTCCGAGATGAACCCTCGAAGTGTCGTGATGTTAGATTTGCTAGCTCTGTTAGTATTCCGAGCGTGCGGGCACTAGAGATGTTCTAGCAGAGGCAAAGTTCTGTGCTTTGCCCACTTTGAAGATCGTCTGTCTTTTAGGTCAAGATAAGCAGACCAAGCTGAGCCTTACCGACTACTTTATTTACCTGTTGACGAAAATTGTCCGATCGGCATGGGGAAGGCCGTGAGAATGTCCGGACCGTCAATAATAAGATCATTGTTTTCAAGACTGTCTTTCGAATGGGAAGATGTAGAGAATGTGCCCCAGTGAACAAGAAGTCCATTATGCATTTTACCAATAGCCAGATGGAGGTCCAACTGTCAGCATGAAGGACAAACTCTCGGCGCTGTAGTAATCTTCGCAAGGTCTATGCAAAGCACTGTTGCTGAGATGAAGTTGGGCTGGCCCAGTCAGGGTATCCATGCACAGATCTCCCGCGCACACGGGACGAAGAGTGGGAGAAGAGCCGCCCGGACCATGCTAAAGATTAAGGTAATCTGTTTATGGGAAAGCGGCATCGTGCCCCCTCGTATTCCAAGCTTATTTCAGAACTTCTCGTCAGTGCACTTGTTTCGGAATGGAGTCAAGCACTCGAGTTATCATAGCATACGGGTCCCTGAACTGATATTGAATTCAGATGAACGATGCGCTTTTGATGTTTGTGCAATCGATCGTGTCCAGGAAGGGACGACATTTATTCGACCATGTGATCTGCAGAGGAACGCGCCAGCCAAAGAAACTCGCAAAGCGTGGTACTATGTGCTTTGCGTGGTTATAAGAGCAAGTGGGCTCAGATTCGTACAGTGGGTGAGATTTAGAGCCATCTGAGATACCATGTGATGGCCAGTATGCTGAGGGATTAAAGTAGAACTTCTGTTAAACTGTGAAGTAATAGCTGATCCTGAGTTGCGCAGCACCTAAGCATGCAGGCGTGTGGAGTAAGATCGCGAGCAAGTCAATAGCATCTAGATGCAGGCTTCGGTCCCAGCTACAGAACATTGCCGACCAGTTCGGAAGAGAATGCTTTGAGCAAATAATTGTGTTCTTTCCGGCTGGTGGAGAGGGCGAGTAGAAGCATTCGACGATGAACTCTGCCCTTCTTTTTTATCATTTGATCTGAAGGTCGGATGATTGAATCATTGCGGCCCAGATCGTTCCAAACTCTCTAGCACTGTCATGCTTTCGGTAAGTAGAGTGCAGCTGTCGAAAGAAAGTGTTCCGACTCTCAATAACAAACTTTGGAAATTCCGCTGTCATGGAATTATTGTTGCTATTTTCGTGATACGCACTAATGCCAGCTTTGACGTGAAGGGTCGCTGTGTGTTGGTCGATCTTTGGCATCCAAGGTATCTATGCTGCTCTGGCACGGGATAGTCGAAAAAGAGAGGGATGCAAGTATGAAAGGCTATTCGAGGTCCAAGCTAATACATGACTCTACATTCAATGCTAACAATGTTGACTTTGTTGATATGAAGCGTCTGACCCTATAAATATGCTTCTCCGTCAAGGACATCGCCATTATCAACAAAGACGTCGGAGCTGTACCCCTATCTCGCCTGGCCAGTTATCAGATGGCGGCTGTCTCAGATAAACGATGAAGAATTATTTTGTTGCACGTCTCGCATGAATGCAAGATAGCGGAGACAGATAATGCGGCTCAAATTTACTGTACGACCACCCGTTCCCGATTCGTGGATGCTTCTGCCGAGTCGCCAGCAGTCAAGGATTCGGTGCGTTGCAAAGCGCCGTGATTCCGCTTCGTCAAATAGAGTTCAACCTCCTGTTTGTTTCGTTTCGGTGACTAATTTGCTTAATGGGTGAGTAGTGGGTGAGGATGGGAGCACAGTCATTGGTTCTTGCATCGTGCATCTATTGTCGTCCTCTGCTATTGGGAAGCTGGAGCACCTATGATCTGGCTGTAATGTTTCAACCCGTGAGTGTCTGCGAAGCATTAGATGAAATTAGTGGCACATTGTCGTCAGATCTTCTTTCTCCTACAGCCGGAGATGCAGTACTGGACATGATGCACGTCCTGGCCTCTCATATTGCTCAGCTCTGTGAACAGCGACTAGCGACTTTTTGTAGCAAAATGAGGGGTAAGAACAAGAGAGACGAGAATCCGCCAATTCGTATAACCAAGATATTTTTTTCCAGCGTCGGAACATTCCCATATTCCTGATAGCTCGCCATTTATGTCGGTGGATTTAAGCCCTTTGATGAACCTAGCGTTAGAAATGTTCGTCTTCTCACATTTCCTGGTCGCCTTACAACACTTGAGGGAAAAGCGACCTCCTGAAGAGAAGAATGCGACTTCGACTGTTGCTGCTACCAGCCGCGACAAGAAAGTCGTGATCGAATGATGAACGTGTGCGCGATTCCACTCCGCAATTCGAATCCTGTCACGTCGTGATTATCGATCCGTAAAGTTGCGCAAGAAAGGGTATTTGATTGATATGTTGTTGATACAAGGGGGGAACCATGCCTCAGCGCCTGGTCGGAATGATGAACAGAGCTGAGAAACACGTTCAGACCCCGGTGTGACTTGTAGAAAGTCTTTTGCCACTTCCAGCACATACACGAAACGCCTTTATTCCCCTCCGAGGCATTCCAGTCATCCCTTCCCATTCATACACTTTATTCAATTGCGGACTTGTCGGTACGCTTGTCGAGGCATAACGAGTGGCCTTCGTTTCGATCGAGCAAAAGCTTCTGCGGCTTCTTGGGAGATAGTGTCTGTTCGAATCATGCTGCCAATGGACATAAAGAACCTGCTGGTGTCAGCAGATGTACAAAAGCTTGCAGAGAAGCAACGCTACCCAAAGGTTGCCCCAGAACCCATCATATATTGTCCAAGTGTTCGTCCAACTCCATTTGGTCCTGCGCCGTACCTCATGATGTTGACCGAGCCTTCGAAGAATTAGAATGATTGTATTCCACCCCACCGAGATCACAGCATACCGAATATAAAGCCAATTATGACTCCGACAGCTGTAAATATACTATTAGCATATGTGAGCAAGTTTCGCAGATGTTTTGACCTACTGCTACCCATCATAGCACCCATCTTCCCTATTTGCCTTCATCAGTCGATGCTCTCCCCAGACTTCTGTTGCCCAATTGATACCAAGATCAACTCACACTTATCAAAGGCCGATGGCCCTCCCATGTTGGCTCCGACTGGTACCGGCATATTGACTGGAGTGAGGCTTTTGGAGTGAGGTTGAACAGTTCCGAAGAGGCTGAGGGAAATATATTGCTGGCGGTTCAATTGTGTACTGGTTGCAGTCTCGGCTTCTCCCGCCCGAGCTCTTCAGGTTCAGGTTCAAGTTCAGGTCGCCTCGTGTGCACGGGCCACATCCTCTCCGCACTCAAACACGTGACAGCTTAGTTGACTCTTTGCTCGTTTCCCGTGCAATACTGCTGCTGCTGCTAACAGGATCTAGAGCCTCAGGATCTTGTATCTACTCAAACCTTCACCGTCCCTACGGTTATGCACTGCATTCTTGCTCTGTGTCCTGTCCTGGTGCAACGACTTGACGTGGATGTGCGCGCGTGCTCTTATCCCGACCTCGCTCCTGATAGGTGCTTTGAACCTCGCGAGTGAGACGGCCCAGACGAGAGATCTCCAAACTTTCCCATTTGGCAACATCAACCTTCCACTGCCATCTCTTACACCACCGACAATTGACCTGGCTACCAGACGCGACGCAGACGTGAGTTTTCTTCATCCTCACGAGCATTACTACGAACCCAGCCAGGCAGATCGGGGCCTGCAGACCGTGTACTCCTATTGCCGCCCTGGGGGTCATGGCGTTGGAAAACTGGGAGACAGGAGCTAACTATATCTTCTACTACAGTACTACATCCTGGGTTATACCCCGACCGCATCAGAATCAGCAGAAGATATCCTTGAGCTACTTGCAGACTAGGCATAATACGTTTGGATCGAAGCGCCGCGAAGCTGCTTTGTAGAGGTGCATGGGGAGGTTCTGAGTCGAAAACATTCCCAACATATTGGCATATACCATCCTTCACTCTTCATCCACCACCTAGCCAGACATTTCGACTACCTTGCAGATGACGGCGGTCGCAAATCCACCGAGCTTCCAACAAAATAGTCGGTCAGCATGGAGTGCTAATGTCAGTCAAGGAGGACTCAATGCCATGAACGCCGACGAAGTCGCCCGAATGTTCATGCCACGAAAAAGCGCTCAACGCGCCAACTCTTCGTCGTCTATCTCTTCAAACTCCTCGAGCTCCTCAACTTCCTCCACATCTACCATTGCTCAAGCACCATCGCAGACCAATGGCGTGCCTATGATACCGTCCGGCGATCTCAGCACATGGGGAGGGACTGCTGCAGCGCGGAAGAAAACACAAAGGACTGGACCATGGCCAGCAGGCAAATCAGATGTATCTGGAATGTCTACCGCAAAACCTCAGGCGATTCTGGCCCCCAACGGAACAACCGCGGCGTCCTCCCTGACCTCAATCCACCAACCATCCGCCGTGGTGCCATCGCAACATACACTCCAACCACCAACACAACAAATGAATGGCTCTCGTCCTCCAGCTCAGCCTGTCGGTGAAGGCAATCCAGTTTTGTATCTCCTATCCATGAATGGTACATTCGAGAGAAAAACAATATCTGTTCCATTTTACCCCGATAGCCTACGCATAGGACGGCAAACAAATGCTAAAACAGTGCCTACACCTACGAATGGATTCTTTGATTCAAAAGTCTTGTCGAGACAGCACGCGGAGATATGGGCCGATCGGCAGGGGAAGGTCTGGATTAGAGATGTTAAGTCTTCGAACGGTACCTTCGTGAACAACGCGCGTTTATCTGCAGAGAATCGAGACTCAGAACCACATGAGCTGCAAACACAAGATCATCTTGAACTCGGAATCGATATTGTGAGCGAGGACCAAAAGACGGTTGTGCACCACAAAGTTGCAGCGAAAGTCGAGCATGCCGGATTTCTCGGGGCGACCAACAATGTTCTGGATATGAACTTTGGTGATTTGGATCCAGCGAATGGGGCTATGATGTTGCCATCTCAAGCTTCACTGCAGATGAGAGGAAGGACGGGCAGTATCGGTTCGGTGACGAGCAATGGCCGTCAGGGCCCTCCCGCTAGTGTAGCCGGAAGTCAAATGAGTGCTATGAGTCAACAGCGGCCAATGAACTTCTGGCTAACGCCGGTTACTACGGAGCAGATCGTCAAAAGGCTCACTGTAAGTACCACCCCGTTCTTCGATTCTCTTCCCGATCTTTTAACACATTTAAGCATGAAATGCGGGCAGCTCGATTGCAAACGAACGAACTCGGGCGAACAGACAACTTTTTCGGCTCATTACTGTCAAAGGAGGATATCAAGGAGAACGAAAAAGAGAAGATTCCTGTTCCCGAGGCTCCCAAGGCTCCGCAGGTAAATGGAGGTTCAGTATCATTTCGAGGCGATGTCAAGCCTCGATTTTCCGACCCTCCTGCTCCGCCACCACAACAACCTCTTCCAGAGAAACCTGATGTTGCTCGCTCACATATCTTCGACCCACCAGTACCACCTCTCAAACGTACCAATACCGAACGCCCCAGGTCTGTGCCTAGCGTTTCTCCAGTCCGTCAGGAACCTACCAGTCAGATTATCACATTAGCTGAGGCTCTTGCCTCAGCCAGGAAGGAGATAGATACCCAGGGAGCAAGGCTTCGCGACTTGGAAGAAATGCTACAAAAGGAACGGCAAGCACGGGAACAGGCCGAGGAGATTGCGAAGAAGCTGGAACAGCAATCAGAAGCAAGGGCAAATGGGGATACCAAGGCGCATGACGAAGGGTCGATTATTGAGGAGGCATTTGAGCCGCCTACGGAAGCGGTGGAAGTGAAAGATGAGCCAGTTGCGGACGTGGCGCCGACAGATCATACCATCGACCCAGCTGCGATCAGCGAGTCGACACTGTTACTCGAGAAGCGCCTGGAGACGATGCTTCATGACATGCAGGAACTACGTGATCAAATGGAGTCGTTCAAGGTCCGGGCGGAGACCGCCGAGCTAGAGAGGGATACCGATCGGAAAACATTGGCAGAGATGGTGGAAAAGATTCGGGCAGATGAGCTCTCACGACATACGTCGATCGAACACAAACGCTCACTATCTGGAGATGTCCCTGCGAAGGACCTGCCTAATGGCAGCCATGAGGTTACGAAGGTTGCAGATTCGCTTCTGGATAAAGCTGGCCTACCGAACGGAAGTGCCATTTCAAACGAAAAAGAGCCCAATGCGTCTGTTGTCAGTACCCTTGCGAGACCTCCTGGGAATCCACTATTGTATCACACAACACCATATGCCTCGATGGTAGGCGTTGTGCTTATTGGGGTGGGTCTAATGGCGTACTTGAATGGATGGCAATCCCCAAAAGCAGAAAGATAGAGAAAGAAGCCTTCGGGCGACCCTCTCATCCTCTTGTTTTAAAACACTACAATTCGCAAACACAGCCGAGCGAGGCAATATATCATCTCCTTTGTCATATTCCATCCCACCATGTAGCAAGCAAGCTTTGCATGAGGCGTTTTCGGGTTACGGCACTGCAACAAATAAACATACGGGACTTGGGTCTTCCATACAATTGGGGTTGGGTTCTGGTCCGGTGGACCAAGCATATTGCGTGCGAATGGTTTTTCCTTTCACTTATCGCTCTTTCATACTTTTCTTTCCATAGGGGTTTCTTGGCGCCGATTGTGTTTCATTGATGAAGCGAGGCGTGCCCAGCAATGCGATGAGATGAGATGCATTGGGATGAAAGATATAAGCATGTGAGAATATCCGATTCACGGCCGATGGGTTTTTTCTTGAGGCGTGCGTGGCTCCCGAGTAGACACAGTGTGAAATTATGTTTTTATAGCCAATCAAAGGGGTTCAACTTTCTAATGCCAAAAAAACGGTCTCTATTCTTCGAAGATTTGGTGCTTCGAATTTGATACATCATTTGGGTTAATTGTCCATGGTACATTTTCTACATCTTGATATCAAAGCTGTACCTGTCATGAGGTAGGCGGACACTTCTTAAAGTTGAGATGTAAAGAGCCCCATTACAAACGTGGGATCTGCTGGTCCTGCTGTAAAAAACTAGACTTCCCCCACATACGAGCAATACACTTGCGATTGCGATATGGCTGATTAATTACTATCTTGGCTTGCTGTCGGTGGAAATGACCGAGAGAATTAATTGAAGTCTTAAGACGATGGATGTTAAGGCTAGCGAGGTACCGTTCAGTCCTCTAGTATGGCTTCGTCCTTTTTCAGCTACGAACACTTGCTTGACCAAAAAAATTTATTCTAACATGTTTACATTCCTCAATCCAACAGCTCAAGATGAGAACTTTAGTAAGTATCGACAAGGGTTGAGATGTTGTCCATCTCATGAACCTCGGCGTCGTGGTGCATGACCCAGCATCTCTCCCCTGCATATGCTGACTGACTCGAGCAGCTTCATTGGGTATCTCCCCTCGCTTCTCATCCCTTTTGGGACACCGCACCGCATCTCAAGACCTCAACCCTGACCACCCCGCAAAAACACGGACCTGGAAACGGACCGACCGCCCCCAAATTAACATGCATGAGTTGAGATGGCCATGACTTGGGATGGAGCTTCTCCCCAGCTCGACGATATCCTCGAAAAGCATTGAGACTTTTCCGCGTCCGTATCGTCATTTGGTCTTCCTGGGTCTTGATTGTGAGCATCCAGCACGATCAATGTCCGATACAACCCCCTGCACCTTCCGACAGGATGCAAATTTCAGCAATGGAGTCCATGATCCAGAGTGAGAGCCAGAGGAGGCTGGGAGGGGACGACCAGTATGCCCGTTACGCCCAGGACACAGCTTCAAAACACCACTCGCCAGCCGAGTACTACCATACCTTTTCCGTGAGCAGCGATAACAGCCTCGACGAATTCATCGCGCAAAGCTGGATACCAGAGCCGCTGCTGGACCTCTCGTGGAACGATATACGAGATGTGCAAGACCAGTGGCAGCATGCGACGTCTCTATCTTCGCAGGACAGCTTTGCGCACAACGTCCAATCACTAGCATATCCCATGAGCTCCAACGACTCAGCAATCTCGGTTGGTCACTCATACGAAGACTTCGACAACCAGATAGCCTTGAAGGAAGCATGTAGTGCAGCTACGTATCAGCCTTGCATTCGGGCCGTCAATCACATCGCTGGACAGTACGGGCACGATTACCCTTCTCAGACACCGCAGCTTGTCACCATACCGACTCAACACGATGCATACCAGAGTTCGAATTCAAGTTCTATGAATAGCATCATTGATTCCAACCATGTATCAACAGGGTATCCCGATACTGGCATGCCAGCGTTCAATTGCAATGATGACCTAGATCTGGCTACAAGCGATATCACCTGGATACCGTTCATGCCAGACCAATCCCAGCAACATCACATCGCTTCAATAAAACCATCTATATCAAAGCCCGAAAAGTCAACTTCTTCGCCCGCTGGCTTGGCTCTGGATTGGTCAACTAGTGAGCAACCACCGGAGACATTCATCAAACCGAGGAAACCGTCCCTTCCCACAGCTCCGAAGCGAAAATACACATCACCTCGTCCGTCAACTGAGGAAACTCAACCCGACTGCCATCTAGACGAATGTGTTGGTGTTTTCGAGAATGCGCCTGGTGCGTTGGCGACGGTCAAGAAGCGGAAGAAGCTTGATGCTCCTGTGAGAAAGGCAGCGAGGGATGTAAGGAAAGCGGGAGCTTGTCACCAGTGTCGGTTTCGGAAGAGAACGGTTCGTGAAAATGATATCTCTGCGAGATTTGAGCTGACAAACACAGTGCTCTACTGGTACACCATGTGGATCTTGCCTGAAAAATGGAAAAGGTCTTCATGAAATCAGATGTCAAAGGGAGAGTCCTTTCCTTGGGAAGCCAGTTCATGAATGTAAGCAGGTCACTTTCGCTGTCATTGCGAAGCTAATCATTCTAGACTTTGAATACTCATCAACACGACGGGTCGTATCCTTCAACATCCTCGCGACATCAAAAACTCTTCACGAGCAGGAAGATTACTTCGTTCTGATCGACGGCGTCGACCGGCTTTCTCATCCCCTCAAACTCCGAGCTCATCGGGAACCATTCAGTAGCTTCAGCGCAGCGGAGCAAACAGCCATCAAACGCACGCAGGACAGGAAAAAAATCGATCTAAGTAAAGATGACGAGTCTGTTCAGGTCACGATTCTCGAGGATGAGGAGACGTTGGGCACGCGCGTTGAGCAATGGGCCGTGGAGTATGCGTCGAAATTTGTGCATGCCGCGGACTCCAAGTTTCAATGTGCTACTATCGCCGTTATTCTCGGAACAGCGTATGTAAAGAAGGGTTTACCTGAGGTATGCTTCTGTCATCTCTTTTCTCCCCCGCCTGTAGGTTTCGGCTAACAAGCTTAAGTCACCCCTCGTAGCATCAATGCTTCGCGTCGCCTCCTTATCATTCATTCTACGGGCCGGCGTCAAGTGCACTGCATTTTCCAGTTCAGGAAATCCCCAAACACACTCTCAGCCATCATCACACTTCCGAACTATCCAGGCAACAATCGACACGGTCCTCTACCAACGGCTTCAACTCGCATGCAGAGACCTTTTCACCATGCTACAGCGCCTCGTCTTCCGCAAAGCAGGTTTCTTGACCCGCGAGCAGGGATATCCTGTTGCGTTGGTATTCTGGCAGATTCTGAGGATTTTGTGTTTGGGTGCCAGTCATATGTCGAATATTGTCACGAGGTTTAATGAGAAAGGTACGTCACTTACAGCCATTTCCCTGCATTTCTTCCAGTACAGTTCTTTTGTCCCGTGACTCGTTACTAAAGAATATATGCTGACGTCCAACCAGCACGCTCACAATCCGACTTCCTAACTCACACTCTCAAACTCCTCCTCTCAACACACCTTGCACTCTTCCGCTCTTCCAACCCTTTACTACTCTCTTTCTGCCCCTCGAACCCTGATCCTACTCCAACCTTGTCAAAGAAATCCTCGTCGAGGTCCTCCTCAAAGTTCTCCGCGAAAACATCAAAATCATCAATACAGTCACCACCCGCCACAAGCCCCTCCGCTTCATCTACGTCTCCCTCGCCCTGTGCGAAAGACAAACAGCAAGCAGACAAAGAGCAAGCAGACAAAACCAATAACGACCTCCTCGGCAACGACTCCCACCTCTTGAGCTTAGCGAACAAGATGCGCGACACCGTGCTGGTCTTCCGAGAAAAAGGTTGTCCGGAGATGAAAGGCAGTATGGCATTCAAAAAGGAGTATTTGGATATGTTTAGGAGCGTTTATGTGGGATTGTAAGATGAAGCAAGGGCGGGAACAGGTTTCAGAAGATGATGTAAAAGTGTAATAGTACCCGTGTATATGGATATTTGGATTTGTAAACACGAACAGGACCTCTGAATTAGTGGTTGTCAGATGAGATTCTCACGTTGAAAGAAAAGGGTTTTGCTATTGGATCTAAGCTGCTGTAAAACTGTACTTCCAAGTCGTTGATTCTCTAACAACATCTTCAAGAAATAGCAAGATTAGTACCGGTACGTACTCCGTTGCTAACAAGTAACGTCCATTCTATCATGAATTAAAGTGAAGTACCTCCAGTCCTGCCTCACTAAATACACTCACCTCCTCCGATATCGGCTCTCTCTCCCCTTTTCCCCACTCTCCCTCTCCAATCACCTCTCGCTTTTCTCCCAAGCGTCCGTAATCGGCCCATCCCGCACATTCAATTCAACCAAATCTCCCAGAATTATCGTTATGTATGTAATGAAATAAGCAAAAAACTGTCACATCAAATAGCACAGACCTGCTATTTAAAACACCTCACTCAGATCGCTTAGCTCAGTTGGTTAGAGCGTGGTGCTAATAACGCCAAGGTCGCGAGTTCGACCCTCGTAGTGATCACTGTCAGATTCAAGGAATTTCAATTTTTGCCTTCTTTTTGGATTTTTCGAGAGGTATCAAAGGTGACGATTTTTTTTTTGGTGCGCCGGTCGAGTCGGAGCGATGACTAGCCGCATACCTGGGGGTACTGCTTGGCGGGCAGGTGGGGTAGCGAAACTTCTTCTCAGATTCCTCTGCGCTTTTCTGCTCTCTTACAAAGCCTTATGAGAAATTCATATCGAAAGTGCATCAGCAGCTAATTTGTGTCGCTGTGGTTTAAGACATACTCATTGAATACATTTGGGTGCTTGTAATCTTAGCTGGCGGGAGGCTCTTTTTGTCTCTGTCGCAGGCAAGCTTCAATTGAAGGCTTGGCGAGTAAATGACTACATCAAGAGCATCGCCAAAGAATGTCATGCTCAGGTAGATTGTGATATTTGGGGAGAAAGCTTACGGCTTGAAACATCCTACTCCGTAATTGATTAGCCAAAGTCAATGGCATCTACACACACGCGTCTCTGCACAACGGATTCTGTCAGCTTTGTAGTCACTACGACCAGTCAGATTGGTTAGCGAGAATCCTTCACATTTCTTTCGATGTCGATTTCTCCAGAAGTCTTAGGCGGGAATTCTCTTCTAGCGTGTGACACAGCTGTCTAAAACATGATACCAAAAAAGCCTGAATGGAAAAGGAGATCACGAACTGTTAAGTTGTGGCGAAGTAGACGAGCACGTCGACGCCTAACGGATAATATCAATCTGGCACCAGATAAGGCGAAATTTGACCGTACGTAAACTGTAGTTGAATACAATGCATTGAAAAGTTTTAGTTTCCACAAGTTCGGATGTTATTGTTGGTTTGCTATCTAAGGACGCAAAAGCCCTTCTTTACGTGACATGTGGCAGGGCTTAAAAGTCAACAATGGCTCGTCCACGCATACCAAGTCCAAATGATATCATGCGATTGACATGTCGTTCTTTGTTACTCTCGCTTGACCCCTTCAGCCTTATCATCTTCATCGTATTGAGTGCGAAATATGGGTCAACATATGGCGTTACTTTTGCTACTGTAAGTCATGTTCTCTCCTCGCTTCTGGGCGACTTCTCAAACCCAACTGTTTTAATTCCGCCTAACAAAAACCTTGGTGTTAACTTCGTCTCTGAAATAGCTCATCATCGCAGCCCTGCTAGACATGTCCGAAATCGCCGGCCTCATCCATTCCTCACACACCATTCCACGACTTGGGATCGGCAGACTAGCAATTGTCGACCTCGTCGTCGTCGGTCTCGGAACTTGGTCTTTGACTGGGTTCAGACTCTCGTCTATCACTGCACAGAAGCGAACCGTTAATATGCAGCTCAAGAACAAGCAGATGTATGTATCGGCTTGGTATTGCACTGCTGGTGTTGTGTGAGTGGCGACTTTCATGGCGAGGAGTCTGCCTGACTTAGAGGTGCAATCACTGATACAGGATTTGTAGGGCTGTTCATGTAGGCTTCGTGCTATGGGGGCTGATGGATTGTCTGAGGAAGATTACAGAAGAGGTGTCGATAAGGCAGAGGTGGCATGTAGTTGGGTCAGCGGCGGAACCAGGGAGCCGGAAATTTTTAGAGCCTGAGGTATAAAGCACGTCCATCGCCAGAGGCGTCAAAGTATATGAAGAAGATATGTTCAAGACTAGGCTGATTACGGAAACAACATGGGTATATGAAATAGACGAGTCCACTAGCCATTTCTGCACAACACCAACAACAAGACGTTTGAGGCTGAAATTTGAGAGCGACGTGACACAATGGACACCAAGTCTCCAAAATGATGACCATATACTATTTCGCACCAAACTCTCACATGCCTTGTTCGCATACTTCATGGATACTTTCCACACCCAAGCAACCCTTTATTACGCCAAAAAATGCCACGACCTCGCATCCCATCTCCACCTGGAATAATCCAGCTCGCTCTCCGCAGTATCTCCCTCGCGATCGACATCGCAGGTCTCGCACTCTTCACTATCCTCGCGGTAAGATGGAGTTCGCAAAAGCAAATACACGGAGCATCTTTTGTGACAGTACGTCTGATGATACTGTTCTCAAATGTGAAAAGATGATGAAATAATAGCTATTCAGATGACTATCGCATTCCTCATCGACTTCTCTGAAGTTATCGGCTTATACAACTGTTCACACAAGATCCCACGCACGACCTGCTGTGGAGCCGCAGTGATAGGTCTTATAGTCGTTGGTATCGGTGCTTTGTCAATTCCGTTGTTATCTTTCGCGAACGAGAGGCGTGATGATAGTTCTGGAAGGTTGGAGAGGATGCTGTATCAGGGGATTGTTGATGCTGCGGCTGATGTCACGATTGTTGTTATGTGAGTTGTGATGAAAAATAAGAGCTTGAATCGGAGAGCATGGGTGTCAATTACAAATAGTTGTTTATATTCCGTGTTGGTTATTTATGGTATTGTGGTGGCGGTGGTAGCGATGCAAGACCAGCCAAGGAGGGTCAAGCGACACGGGAACGCTGAGGCTGAGGGGAATTAAGAGACAGCTACACGACTAGGTAATGTATCGAGGGCTCCGACCAGACAGCTTTTGCATGCTTGACATATAGCTCGGAAGGTCTGGGATGTTATTTCATATCGCATCAAAAGCGTAATAAGTACCGAAGATTGGATGTCAGAAATTTGGGTTTTCTATCTCAGAAGAAGATGAAGCCTGTTATGTCTCCAAACGGTCTCTTCATGATCTAGGTCAGTCTAGCTCCCCTGAGTGGCATTAATTAGTATTCAAAATACGTACGGAATAAAACGGGGAAATCGTCCAAGCAGTGAAACTTTGACACACACTCAGACTGTTTACAAAACCAGAGTAGATTTAGCTCAAGCACGGTCAATTGCAAGCCATCCCTTTATGATTTTGTTCGCCCAAGTGCTCCCTATAGATCGGTATCTACGTGGCCATTCGCACCAAGTAGTGGCCAAACTGCAAAACAACCCGCCTCACCTCACCAGACAAATATCCTAATCGTCTCTGTAGGCTCTTTTCCATCTACCCACGGCCGCGCCACCCGAACCATTTCATTTTCCGCTTTCTCCACGTCCCCTGAGATAGAACTTAATATTCCACTGATTGTCATGAATTCAGCAAACTCATCCCCAGCAGCCCCGTCTTTCGCAGCAACATCAGCCTCAGTATTTCAATCCCTTGGAATTTTCCAGAACAACACTTCCACGCATTTATTAGCAAGCCTCTTGATCTCCTTCATCAGAAGCTCGCACAGGTCGCGATTTCTCACTGGCACTTTCTTTGAAGTGATCCAGTTCTTCCGGACCCATGCAGTGACCCATTCCGTCGCACCATTGATCGCATATTCCGAATCGGTGGCGATGACAATGCGCTTCCAACCTTCTGCATGCCAATCTTGAAATTGCAAAGCTGCCATGGCTGCTCGAAGTTCCGCTCGATTGCTTGTTTGCTCGGCTGGGGATCCGTTTGGTGATTTGCCCTCCAAGCGAAACGATACCGTGCCGTACCTGACTTGTGGAGAAGCTTCGGAATCACGAGGGAGAAATACGAAGCCACATCCGGCATTCGGCTTGGGCCATCCTTTGTTGAGACAAGCTCCAGCAGTGAAGATGAGGATTTCGCTTGGATTCGTCTTTCGGACGAAACGGGTGTGCTTGGCTGTCCGGATGAATTCCACTTTTCTAGTTTCTCCTTGTCCGTGCTGTATTCGAGCAACACCAGAAGTGCATCCATAATTGAAGAGTGTATTAGGAGTATCTATCGGCTGCGGATGTTGGAATTTGGAGGCGAGAAGAACGCCTTCGGGAGTCGGGATACTGGTCGAAGAGGATTGCTGTGTCTGTCCCAGACGTAGCTCTTCGACCCACTAGTCCCCACCTCCCCGCCCTTGAGGGGTCCATTCACCCATGTGAACGAGGTGTAGTTGACGTTACACATGCTACATATGACATTGCCGTGCGTCTTGCAGACCAGAGACCCGTCAGCTCCCTCAACAACATCGGCAGGCACGAAATACGGCATTTTCAGGAGACGTAGTCGAGCTCTTCAATGATCTTAGAAGCGTTTGGTATTGATCGTCAGGTCGTGGCTGTCTATTGTTTGGGCTCTATTTTGGGAACAGCAATGGAGGAATTTTTCTGAAGTAACTGTCTTCAAGCGACACAAACAAACGGGCCTGACCAGAAGGCTTCTTTAGGTGCCGTACTACCAAGCCATACACATCATCATAATGATTTCTTGGCCTCTCAAGGTACATCTCTCAAGAGCCTTAAGTTTCATCTTACGTTAGACACTTCCTCAAACCATTGTTCCAAGAACTGAGACTCACGTGATCTTTCTCTGAATAAAACAGGTATGGAGTACCTCATTGCCGTCTTAAGTAGTTTCTGGAAAATACGGGCCATTTACCACATCTCTAATAGCGTCTTGAAGCTAGTTGGTCTCGCTCAAACATGCTTGTTCTAACCTGTCCCTCCCATGATCTTGATATCAACAATTCCTTCCGTCAGATCCGCTTTCTCAAAGAATTCCACTTCCACGGGCCCTTTACCGAAGTAGAAGTATCGGAATACTCTTTCATCAGGACCCCCTCTATTCTTATATACAAACCGCTTCTTGTATATTCTCGCCTCCTCTGGAAGAGGTTCCGTCACAGGTATGTCGCCCCTTCCCGCCTCCTCAATGTTGATCTTATCTTGGCATAACTTCAGGATCGTGACTCTGTCCCACATGCCTTCTCGATCAGGCGTAGATTCCAGCAGCTTCAGTGCTTTCAGTCGCAATGAGAGGAAGCGACATTTGCAGACGATCATGCATAGTGGTGGGATGACACACATATCGAGAGACAGCACGGGAGCCCCGGCGATTGTGGTCTGTATCAGAATTTCAGACGTGTTGTAGATGTGCTGGAACTCCAGAAGATAATCATCGAATGCCATTTCGGAGGGTGCGCACATCGTTTTCAGGATGATCGAGAGGACCGTGAAGTACAGATCAAGGTAGAGAAGCCCTGACGAGTACGGGTGACTTTGTGGAGGGACATACTCGGCGGCCATCTTTTTGTTTGCTGCGTGCCAGCTCTCAAGACGGTTGATATGATAATCTTTCCTCTCTTGCATGGCCATCACCTCTGCCTCATTCTCGTGATCGATATCCCGGATGCTGCGGAAGAAGTCGAAGATGCAATTGTACTCGTTGTCTAGGAAGTTTCGAGACTGGAATATGTTGGTGAAAGAACGAGGTATCGTAGAGAATGCTTCACCACCACGTCTACAGGGAGGTGCGAAGGTTGGCATCCGATGACCGCATACAATAGCTTGGATTCTCAGTCGCGCAAACGATCGAGTAAGAGACCCGTGGACTTCGTCAACTTCGTGAATCGAGTCTCTCTGCTGACAGAGATCGCAGGCACTTTTTGTATGGGAAGCTTCAGAGTCGTTCAATATCTTCATCCCGCCATATAGATGGCGATATGCGGGTTTGAAATTTCCTTGAAGAAGTTCGATCCAGACGAATATCAGACACTGCATGAAACGGCAGTCAGTTCGTGTCTGAAATCTGCAAGGAGAGTTTGTGGTTTCCTATAAGATGAAGTAGAGAATCTGATAAATCGCGAAGTTACTCACCGAGATCAGAGTAACCGTAGAGTCCTGCTTGTCTGATGCGATGTAACCGACCAATTCCCGAACAGCCTAAGACGAGAACAAATAATTAACTTCCGTTCCCAGAAAATATTACACAAAGGTGCAAGGTCCAAGAGATGATACTCATACTATGAGAATGGAGCCTTGAGAAGCAGGAAAGTTCTGCTATCAAAACAAGTATGGAAGTGGAGAGACACGACGAGAGCAAGCTTACTAAAGTATACTGGTGAACAGCCAATGGACTGAAACGAAACGGGTCGGCATTCTGAGGACTAGGGCATCTTTCGTACCCCTCATACATACAGCTGAGAGCTACAAGCGATTGCTTCACGGTAGGGAAGTTGTGGCTAAACCTCAACACAAGCGTTTCCCAGAACGCAGGCTCAAAGTTGCCGGGAGTGTCTGCCATGTGGCGGGCTCGAAAGTAGTGAAAGCTTCGACGCTGGAAGTAGTCTCCTGGAACCTCGGAAGAAGGGTTCTGTACGATGCGAGGCCCCGGAAGAAGCTTGACAGGCGTCTTCCTGACCGGTCGGGTTTGCTTTACCACTGGTGGAGCATACCCCTCACACATTCGTCCCGTCGATGTGCATCTATTGCAGGCGGGCTTGACTTCATCGCATTTGACTCGTCGTATTCTGATGGGAGGGGTATACCAGGTCAGTTGCCTCCTCTAATTGGCCTTTTTTATCGAGAAATGGCGACTTACTTGCACACAATACAAGCGTTTCGGGACTTGGGCCCACCCCTGCGAAATCTTTTGGTATCTTCTGTTACGATTCCCTCTGCACCACTTATTGGACGTGTACTGCCATTGAATAGGCTCTCTGCCGTCTTTGATGGTTCTTTTTCATGTTCGAGCTTTTTGCTTAGGGTGGATTTCGAATGAGGTAGAAGAGACATCATTGTCAGCTACGGCCTCAGATACGAAACAAGTTCAAAAGTGAATACTTTTAACCTCGAAAGTCGATTTGTAAGAGGCTGTGTACATCCCCCCATCATCTACAAGTCCAGAATATATGCTCTGAAGTCAAGATGGTCGTCAATTCAGCTTGTGCTTACATGACCTTGGCGTGCATACGCGGTGCTGGGAGCGTGAGATTGACCCTTGTAATACGAGCGGACCAATCATATCCTTGGAATTTGGGGCAAGGTCACCCGTAAGACGCGAAAGTTCTCGAGCTTATGCCCATCTACTTTCAAGCCTCAGCTCCAAGGATAATAATACCCCTTCCAAAGCGAGTCGTAGGTGCGGATAGAAACGGGCACGAAGGCAATGCTTGACATGAGACGACGACAGACCAGGGTCCATGAAGTCCAATTTTGGGCGATTACCTCTGACTTTACAAGAATACGGAGTACTTTGCCGAGGAGATTTTCCGACTTTCTAATTATGCTCATGAAGAAGGGCAATTGTGTACAGATAGGTATATCTCCAATGTTGCTTTTCCCCGGACCAGAAGCCAACCCCTCGATTTGCTCTTGATACTTTCCAACATCTCTGACTACCGCTCGGCCTTTCTGTCCTATAAGTCTACACTTCTTTGGTTCTTGCTATTGATAAGTTCTGAGAGATAGAATTGTTCGATAGGGGTGACCTAGGGAATTGCTCCCCAGGTCTGTCAGAAAGGCGGCGGGTCCTGATCCACCCCTGTGTTGCCTAAGCGAGAAATAAGTCAGTTGGCACAACAAACCCTAAGTTCGGCGGCTCATAGGTAGAATAAAGTAAGGTACAAATATCTGCTGGGAGCATAAAGAGTGACGTCAGGTCTACAAGATCCCGGCTATCATTTCAATGGCTTTTCTTCTTGATATCAGACTATGTAGTATGTAAATGATCAACGAGGATGACAACGTTTTACCAAGTGTACGCATCTTTATCGATCCAGGCATAATTAGGCTGTACCCCATTCTCCGTCATAAAGACATCTTTTGGGGTTCTGAAATTCCTCGCTTCGTCGGCATTGAACTCCAACGTGACGTTTTCTGCGATTCTTTCTGCCAAGTCGAACCCCGGGCCACTAGACTTGTACTCAGCCATCACAGTATAATTGTTGTAATTATCTGTGAGTACACTGGTGGTCCATTTCGTGTACCCAGCTGGTAGTATGCTGCCGTCGAGATAGGTATTGAGATAGACACTCCGGTGTTGGGCGTTCCAGGGACGACCAAGTGAGCACTTCCCCGCTTTGGTACCGGCCACTGTCGAGTTGGCGGCGTTCACCGAGGAGTCTGAGACGTAGACACCGTACTTGTTGGCAAATGTCGTATTCGTCCCTTTCCAAGCTACGATGCCTCCACCGCACCCTCGCAAGGTCACGTTCGAGGCCTGAATCCATGCAGTGCCAAAACCTGTCTTCTCTTAGAAAGTGTCGATCAATATAAGTAAAAAGCTTACCGTAAAGAAAGTCTGTCTGGCCCGCTATTTCATTTCTGTAAAAATATGCGTTTCCAAGTTTTCCTACGTACACCTATGAAGGGTCAGGACTGAGCGTCGAGTGAAGCGGTACACATACAGTGTCCTGGTAGCTGTAGAATCCGCACCAGTAGAAGCCAGCATTAGCACGACTAACGCTGACTGCCAGAGCAGGTCCCACAGAGACCTCTGAGAATACATTTCTGAAGTCAATGTTGTATGCACGGAAATCTGCGTTTCCAAATGGAGTTCCAGCCGGCACAGAATATCCGGTAGGACCAGATCCAGTCAGACTGGCGTCGAGATTTGGAGCTACAGTCAACACAGACGTATATGCGTTATCAGGGTAGCTTGCTGGAATCTGGTTAGCAAGTGGCGTTTTGGAACCTGAGGTGAATTCGACAAGGTGGTCTATTGTGTCATCTTTGTCTTGTTTGACTTACAAGCGAAATTCGCGGCTACCCAGTATACCGTGACCGTGTTCGCTTTTTGACTCGAGGGTTTGGAAGTTTGGCCAAGAATAGTGAGAGGACCAGAACGAGTCACATTCAACTGTTCAATATAGTTCCCTTGCTGAACAAGAATCGTCCAGGAGGAAGCATCGAGTGGTACTGAATCTATGGCACTTTGAATAGTGTTGAACTTTGCATCGCAATCTGTCTGCGACACTAGGATAGTGTTTTCGGGGCAGCCTGTGAGAGGATCCTGAGTTGGAGCTTGACAGTCGCTGTAAATTGTTGTCGTTGCTTTTACAATCAATGCCCAACCGAGCAAGAGTACCCAAGGAGGCATGATGAATCTATGGTAGAACATCATAGTCGAATATGGCGACAGAATATTTCACTTTCTCAATTTTGAGATACCAGATCTTTGACTTGATGGAAGAGTAACAAAGAAATCTATCAAGCCTCCTACCTTGATCGGAAAACAAGCAAGAAGGGAATCGTCGCTGGAACCCCACAATTATGCATGGCTTTTACAAGTGGAAATACTTCTCCATGACTCTCCGTAACACTGTCCCGACGAATTCGAGGCTAAGCCTTTGGATGCAGGGTGGGCTCGACTAGCTAACATACTAAATCCCGAACAAGCTTTGGCTTGTACATCAATTCGGAATCTATCCGAGAATACGAAAGACTATGTGAGTTTACTGCTTGGTTGCTAGAAGGCATTCGACTGCCCTGGCGTCGGTCAAAGGATACCCGCACCAGATTCACAGAACTACACAAACTGACCGTATCAGCCAGACCGCTAAACTTGCACCCCAGGCTTGGACCTGCAGGCCAAAGGCTGGGCTGTGATGAGCCTGAAAGCTGCCGTCATGGAGGCGGGGAAGCTTAGTTGATGAATAGCAGGGATGGTGTACACCAATCAGCCACACCCAGGAACTTCACGAACAACACTTCCTTAAGCTCTCTTCGGCTCAAAACTCTAAATAGGAAGGCAACCGAGCGACGATCAACTGCGCCGCATCTCGATCATCCAAGTTTGTCTACTCCTAGATTTCCCTCGCGAAAATAATTTCCCGTGCTCGGCTCGGTCTATTTTGACACGACAGAATCGGGGATGAATATGGCAACAATAGCATATCATGAGCAAAGAAACAATGGCTAACAATAATGTGACGGAGTCCGAAACTGGAGTGGTACTCTGCATGATAACATGATGAGGTGGGCTAGCTCGTGGATAACGCAAAGGACAAGGACTCCCAGATTTCACATCTCATCCTCACTTAAATTGTTGTCGTCAACGTTGCACCCAGACTTACGATGAGGCCCTACGCTTTCATACTGCTTGGACTCTTGTTAGCTATCCAGTCTTCAGAAGCGACTCCAGCTTGTCAGCAAAGGCTATCAACACGTCCAAATGTTATTGCTGCACCCAAAACACCAGCTGGTCCTCATTTTCAATCTCCAACGCGAACCAAAGTCTGCTACGTGAGAGCTTTCGGCGGTGGAAAAGACGACAGCCAGACTCTTTTCTCGGCAGCGAAGGCTTGCAATAATGGAGGCACTGTTGCTCTTCTCGATCCTCTGTACACCATCGCCAAGCCATTGGATCTTACTTTCCTGAATGCGGTGGACTTCGATATCCAGGGAACGATCACCTTTACGACAGATACAGCTTATTGGATGGATAAGAGCTTCAAATACGCCTTCCAAAATGGTTGCTCCTATTGGCAATGGAGCGGCAACGATGTCAATTGGTTTGGCGGGGGTACGATTGATGGCGCTGATCAAGTCTGGTACGATCTGTTCGCGAAAAACTCGACAATTCAGAGACCACTCTTGTTCGCAACAATTGGGATGCATCATGCCAGTATGAGTCGTAAGTTTACTCCGAGTTTGATTTTCAACACTTGAAGAAACCCTGGGCCGGGACATCCTCGTTTGTTGTCGCATTAATTTTCGGCCGATATTGACTTCCCAAAACAGACATAAATATGAAGAACCCTCCGAACTGGTTCAACTTCATCAGCGAAAGTTCCGACATTATAATCAGCGACATGTTTCTGAGTGCCACATCCAACAATACCAATCCTGTCAAGAACTCGGGTGAGTAGCCAGGTGCTCTTTTAAAAGTTGAAAAGCTGACTGTGTCACGAGATGGTTGGGATACCTACAGATCTGATCACATCACGATTCAGGATAGTGTGGTACTCAACACTGACGACTGTGTCTCATTCAAACCAAACAGCACCAACATATTAGTCCAGAACATGCACTGCAACGGCTCGCATGGCATGTCTGTTGGCTCTCTTGGCCAATATCGCGGGGTAACGGATATGGCCGAAAATATCTATGTTTACAACGCGACCATGACTTACTCAGGAGACTCTGCGAGAATCAAAGTCTATCAAGATGCCATACCCCTGGCAGATGGGACTCTACCTTCGTCTTCTGGAGGTGGTAACGGATATGTAAAGAATATCACATATGATGGAATGCACGATCTCAGCGATGACTGTCGGCACCCCCACTGAAATACCCCAAATGCTGGACTGACACCGCTAGATGCAATCGAGCTTACTACCTGCTATGCGCAGAAGAACGCCACTCTTTGTGACTTGTACCCTGTAAGTTGAGGCTTCCCGTCCCCTTCAAAACCATGTTAATGTCAGATGTTCTAGTCAAAGATGATCCTCCAGGACATATACTTCAAGAACTTCGACGGCACTTCAAATGCTCATTATGAGCCAATAGTCGGCACGTTGGTCTGCAGTAGTTCAGAGGTGAGAAGAGCCGCTCCTCAGACCATGACTCCATGAGTTGTACTGACATCATTATCAGAGGTGCATCAACATTAATGCTGAGAATATCAACATCACGACGCCAAGCGGAAAGCCTGCACAGTGGACTTGCAAAAATGTAGATAAGGATCTCCTAGACATCAACTGTGTTTAAATTAAGGAAACTGTTTACGCGAATCAAGTTGTGTGCACTGAGGATGCTGTCTGCTAGGTAAGTGACTGATGAGAGTTGTTGCTGAGTAATCCGCTTAAAGCACTCAATGAAACTTGTGGATCCCACTCAACAGTGAATGTTGTCTGGAGTGTATATCTACATGTCTACGACTGTAGAGCCGAAGACAGACGAGAAGGTAACGGGGTGAAAAAGCACAGACCGCTGTGGAGGGAACTGGGCCATCGATTGACGTGTTGGCAGCACTTGATGAGTGGCCACAAGAAAATTCGACGTGTTTGTTGTGACTCGGGAAAACAAAAAGTTAATGTTGACATTATCTAATGTTTTTTGGCGAGCCTCGAGCGCCATTATCTCTCATTTCCTTTGCACTGCCTTGGGTGGGGACGAGCTTTACACAGCCCTCCTCCGCCGAGTCTACCCTCGGACAGTCTCCGAGCTTCTCGTTCCGTTCGGCACAGACTGACCGGTAGTCGTCAGCGCTGAGCCTGATAAATTCTTATCTGCAAGAAAACACTTACGATTATTGGGCTCGCTTGAGATGTTGTGGTCTAAGGGGTACTTTTGTCCTCGAGAGGCGGGTGCTAGCGGGCCAATCGCAAGCATTGGCCCTCAAAAGTGGAGACCTTTGCGGGAACCAAAATTATAGCTCACCTTTATTTTTACGTCTCCTAATTTTCTTCTTACCTGCATCTATAAGATGATATATTTCTGAATTCTTTGAGCTACAGCATCGATCTTGTCAAATAATCTCACACGGTCCATTCTCCCATGTCAGGACTGTCCAGCAATCAAGACCTGTAGAGGATCACGACCCTTGTCTGCTGCATCGCTTCTCAATTCGTGATGGGTGCTTCCGCCAAAATGAAAGGCAAATCGACCCCAGTATCCGAGAATACGCCTCTGCTTCACTCTGGGATAGACGATGCAGAAGTTCCCCTCAACGAAGAGGCCATCATCAGTCATGAGACTTCAGAAAGCAACCCCGCGTCTAACATCGATCATAAGCCTCTACCGAAGTTGCAAATATTCCTCCTTTGCTTCGCCCGTATGATTGAGCCGATAGCATTCTTCGGCATCTTCCCATTCATCAACAAGATGATCAAGGAGACTGGCAATATGAAGGAAGCGGACGTGGGATTTTACAGCGGCTTCATTGTAAGAATTTTGTTTGTTCACTAGTCCGAATTCGGAAGGTGATATCAACATCCATGTTCCAGCTGACTCGCACCTAGGAGAGTATGTTCTCAGTGACGCAGATGACTTTGATGATCTCCTGGGGTCGTCTCGCAGATAGGATTGGGAGGAAACCAGTCATGGTGTTCTCTTTGGTAGGCGTAGGGTTGGGGACGGCGCTGTTTGGGTTGAGTAGGACGATTTGGCAGATGGTTCTGTTTAGATGCACTGCTGGAGTATTTGCCGGGACGGTTGTGTGAGTTTATGGTACAAATACTGCATTTAGAAAGCTAACGTTAAAGCAAGTACTGTGCGAGCCATGATATCCGAGGTATCTATCACCACATTCAGTGTTTGCTCTTTGCCGAGTTTGTTACAGTTGGCCCAGATTTCGTGTCCTTGAGACATTGAAGACTTTCCATTAAGCACCTATCTTTTCATTCCATCGAAATACTAACATATGGACTTTAGAACAGCACACCTCGCACGCAAGCTCGAGCGTTTAGTTTCTTCGCTTTTAGCGGCAATATGGGCATATCTCTGGGTCCACTGATTGGTAAATTCCACGCACACTCAGTAAATCAAAGGTTGACGCGTATATACAGGTGGTACTCTGCAAGATCCGGCTAGTCAATATGGTGGGGTGTTCAAACGTGTGCAATTCTTCCACGAATATCCCTATGCTCTACCGACTTTTGTGACGGGTTCTATCGCTCTACTGGCTGCACTTATGTGTGCTATTTTCGTCAAAGAGGTAGAGGGAATACCTTGGTCATTGTGGAAACGGCTGTTGATGTTGCTACTAGACTCTAAAGCGCAAGGAAACAACGAACGAGGATGGTACTCCTGTGGAGGCTGAATTGACCATTCCCGAGATTGTGAGGAAGCCGGGTGTGGCGTTTGTGCTTTGCATTTACACACACGCCATGCTTCTTGGTCTTGGATACTCCGCTGGTATGTTTCCTGACGAATCTGCTAGCACAAGCTGAAACAATACCCAGTATCTCCATTATTCTGGTATACCCGACCCTCCCTCGGAGGCTTCGGCTTCACGCCAGATCAGATAGCCTACTTTCTGGGTACTATCGGCGTTGCGCAATCCATTTGGCTTCTTGTTGTTTTTCCAATACTTCATCGCAAATATGGTACTGGCAACGTCTTGAGAGCTTGCTATCTCGTCTGGCCTCTGACCTTCATGGTTGCTCCGCTTTGCAATTACTTCCTTCGCCGGGGTTGGAACACGGCATTCTGGGTCGTTGGTAAGAATGTTTCGACAATCTCGAGTCTTACCATAAGCTATTCTAGGGTGCTTAAAGTAAATTTCGAATAGAGGCTAACCTCCCACCTAGCCCCAACTATTCAAGTCATCGGAAGTGGTGTATCCATGGCTTTCAGTAGGACTCTCTCCTGCTTATAGATCTGACTTACTGACTGTCATGTAGCTTGCGTCCAGCTGGCATTGAATGATGTGTCTCCATCGCCCACGGCTTTCGCAACGCTAAACGCCTTAGCACTCACGTTGGTAAGCGGCATCCGCACCGTCGGTCCTCTCGCATTTACCAGCATATTCGCTGCTGGCGCCAACAGCCAGTTCCTGGATGGATACCTCGTGTGGGTTGTCCTCGTCGTCATCGCGCTCATGGGAAGTGTGGCCATGAGATGGTTCCCCGAGAATGCGGAGGGGAAGGTGAAACAAGACGATTGATGAGCTGCAGAGAAAGCGAGCTGAAGGCGTGAGAAATTTTGAAGAGAAAACTTCGCTGGACGAATTTAAAGCGAATGGCTTTGAAAATACAACCCGTCCTGGACTGGCGGGATGAATATATATTCTAAACATACATACTTTATTGTCTCAGACAAGACATGGGCAACTACATTAGGCTGCCTAAAACAGCATTGGCTAAATCATTACCATAATAGGCCGGAGAACCAACAAATTTCCGATTGCTATGTAGCATAGAACATAATCTAATTGCCCCAACGCCTATCCTCGCCAAACGAAATCTTTCCTTGACACTGTGTCTATGGAGCGGTCGGCTGACAAGGCCACAGAAGATTTGTGTATCATGCATCAATGAGTTTATATGTGCCATCTCCCCTGAGATCGTGAATGATTCTGACCCCCCAGAACCTGTCGCACTTGCTGTCAAGCATCTTTCCTCTCAGTCGGACGGGTTTGATAGCACTTATTCTCAGTTGCGAGGCGAAGGCTCTGAGCTTGCTAGAAAGCTTTGGTTTATTAGCGATCGGTCGGCAGCGAAAATCTAGTGATCGATGCGCATCACTGCGGCTCAAAAAGTCTTCCATCTGAATAAAATACATTGACTGTTTGGAAGAGTCGTACTAATGCGGAGAACATCCTTGGAAGCCCGAAGTCATGACAATGGCTTTGGGGGAAACCGTGACTGTGAGTCGAGGAGCTTCTCTCTAGAATCACACCAACCGCGAATCGGGCTGATCTGATGTGTGTGATTACTCGACTCACACGAGTGCCAATAGCCTTCACCTCTCATTTATAAACACGCAACTTCTTTTCCATATTTCAATTAGGTTTTCCAACAACACCACACTCCAAGCTCAACACGACGGCAGCTTCCCGATATCTCGCAAAAGTCCAATATCGAACCAAGTAAACCCCATATCATACATCGAGTTCCACCATGTCTGACAAGCCTCGTTCGACCAAACCTTCCTCCAAGATGCCTAGCATCTCCTCCTCCAAGCCCGCCTCCAAGATGCCCAAGTCCGAAGACGACGATGCCATCCTCCCCTTCGCCATGTTCGAAGATATGTCCATCGCCCCACAAAAGAGCAAGATCTCCTCCTCTTCACGCGCTCCAGCCAGGGAACAAGAGAAGAAGGCGAAGTCAACATTCGCTCCCATTCCAGAAGACGATGTATTGGACGAAGAGTACGACGATTTTGAAGAGTTGACAACACTAAAGTTGAACTACCCCGAGCTCATCTCACCAAGCAAGAAGCCGCAGTCCCGAGTCCCGAGTTCGTCCAAATACTATGATGCGAAGAGCAGCCTCACCGAGAAAGCCAAGTCTGTGCTGCCGAGCGCAATGTTCAAAGATGAGTCGAAAGCGTCAAAAGCTAAGTCTATGTTGCAATCTGCGTACTTCAGGGACGAGTCGAAAGCTAGGAAAGGAGGGACTATCATGCAATCGGCTTACTTCAAGGACGAATCGAAGGTTCCAGAGGCCATACCTATCCTACCCAGTGCGATCTTCTCGGATGAGTCTAAATTCCTACCCAAGAGCTTCATGGTATCGAAGGAAGACAAGATCATGTCAACTCGCCAGACCGAATTCACCAGTCTCACGCCAAAGGAACAGAAGAAACAAGACGAATGGGCTCAGGAGAAGATCGAGGAAATGGGAGCTTGTCCTGAGCAGTACAAGTGGATTCGTAAAGACGAGCACGGTTGGGGTGGGTATCTTTGTGCAGAGGGCAGACACGGCATGACCGATCAGCTTATCGCAGAAGGACAGGGTGGAATTATCGTTCTAGAGAAGAGAAACAACCTCACTGCACCGATGGGTGGTCCTTGGTATCCTCATCCCACGATCAAGAACTGCTATATCTACGTGGAGAGAAAGGAGTGGATAAAGGGTGTCACGCCTTATAATCAACCTGCTTTTCTCGGATCGGAACACCAACGAGAAAGGGCAAAGTGGGAGTTCTACAGTGAGAACTTCGATGATGCTGTGAGGATGAATTACAAGTGGCCTGCCAAGGAGCCCCCCCAAGAGTGGGCCGATGAGAACAACATCCCAAAGACAAAGGCGGAGAGAGAAGCGGCGAAGGAATAGATACATCCAATTACCAGGATTGTTTTTGAAGGATTGTAGGATGGGACCGACACGGGGAGCTTGTCGTTGTTTCGGACTACGATTGTACATAGTTGATAGACGCTGCCTTCCAACGTTCCTTTTCGATGCAATCATGAACTCGAGAAACGAAAGCCGGTCAGTTGTTTTGAAGCTATGCTCATTCAAGAGGTAATATGACTGAAGTGATTTAATGCCTAGCATAATCTGATAGCTTGAAATTGAGAGGCAAAGGCCCGAAAATTATCCAAGCACGCATAATATCTTTACGATTTGTAGCAGTGGAACAATAAAGATGAATAAACAATAGCCTGTTGTGTGCGAAGGGAATGCAAAGAGGTAGCAGAACCGCAACATATAATTGATGAAAATGAAAGTCAGCCAACTGCAAACAACGTAACTTAAAAGCCACTGACTCCACCAGTGAGTGGCATGTACTTTCTCCCATCGCCTGGATTGTAGACCCTATCAACATCAGTATTCTGGCTGTATCCCTGTTCCATCGCCATACTGTCTCGTACTCTCTGCATCTTCTTCTTGTGCGACATCCTGCAAAGTGCAAGCAAGGCGAACATAAATGTGAAGAGGTAACCGATGGCTTGGAGTATCGAGGCGTACCAAGCACCAGCCTGTACCGTTATCAGTCGCTTATTACCTGGGGTCGCCGGTTTGGTGAGGTGCAACTAACCTGAAGATTGCACAACTTTCCAGAATTCACAAATGACTTCACTTGAACTTGGATCTCATCAGCCCTGGAGCTGCAAGTGTATCCCCAAAGATCCGTGCCCGTCTCAGCCATTCTGAACAGCCCTGCAGCAACAGCCCAGGACACGACGTGAACTGCGAGCAAGATGACTCCAATCAGCGTCGTGACTGTCTGTGATTTATTTGCAGCTCCAATCCCGCAAGCACATGAGCAAAGAGTGATGAGATTCATGCAGAAGGTGGCTGCCGCGATGCCGAGGAGCATGAAGGTCGGCCAGAGTGTTGTGGGGTAGACCCAGGCTTTCTTAGTACCAGCCATGACATTGTTGCGAGCGAGATAATGTTTTGCCAGGGCGAAGGATAGGATGTAGAATAAGCGAAACGAGACGAGAGATAAATCGTAGAGTTCGGATCGTACGCTTGTATTTCTGAATGTTTTAAACTTCTTCAGGGCATGATGGCGGGGCAGTGGGTTAGCGAGGTAATCTTTCCAGTGTGGTCAACATACCTGGTCTCTCTTTTCCATTTGAGGACGGGACGCAAAGCCAGACTGGCTCGATGAGGCAGAGTATGGCGACTCTCCAAGAAATACACTCGATGCTATGTATACGTTTTTATCAGGCTTTTCGGTGAAGTATTCCATGGTTGGTTGTGGATGGTAATTATCTCGGTTCGAATGTTTTGGTGGTAGGAAACTTCAAAGTGGTGCAACCAGAAGGTGACATAACATCAGTCCAAGGACTACGAAACAGTGAAGATGACGGAAGATAGCTGTACTATATAAGGGCGATTCGTGGAGTGGACAGATTCTAGATGCCATCGCAAATGTGGCTTTCGGACAATGGCTGAGACCTCCACCACGAAGGCGGAAGTTGCGCAGGAAATTCTTCACTCAGCCTTATCAAATAGGATATTCGAACCTTAATGCAACCCACCTATCCATGCTGCCCGTCAAATAGCTACAGTTACCAGAGATTAGGACTCAGTGAAGCCAAGAAGGCGAACTTGATTAGCGAAGAGTTCCTCAACTCGCAAACAAGCTTTCATGTTACTGGGCAGCAAAGAGCAAAGTGGTGTATTCCACGGAAGTGCTGCTCCATACCAAGTTCTAGATATAACGTGGTTGAGCTCAAAAGATGATTATTTGGTGTTGTGAATGCGGGCGGGTAGTGTGGCTTGCGCAGCGGGTTGCTCGCCTGCTGATTGGGGGTGCACGCTGGAGAGGTTCAGTTTTCATGGAAGCGAGAGACGGCTTATCGACTTAGATTCGGCTACACATTGGTTCAAGATAGGAATTTCATAATGTCCCATCGTCAACTTGGTACTTGTATGTATTTGGGTTATTTGCATCCAGGTCTTACCAAACCTTCCAGTGGCTCATACGCTGGTGCTCACATGGGTTCGTAATGCACATTCTCGAGTCCATATATTTCCAGCGCAAAACGTTCCACATCATCCCCTCTATCCCACATCATCTTTTCATAATCTTCAAGCTCTTCCATGGTCATTCCAAATTCTTGTTCCATTTCACCGATCTCCCACAATATCGGAAAGTCAGCTTTAAGTACCTCGTTGAATTGCTGCGGGGCCCACTCGATGCTGTGATATCGTTGGCGGAACCTCCTCTCGATCTTGAACGATGGCAAATGGCTTGCCTCGGAGAAGTGAGTTGCGGGAGAAGATAATCTTGGGTGTAGCTTGGGCATGTTGAAATGGACATCGAAGGTCTTCTCTTGTGAATGAGCTTTTAGACGCTCTTCTAGAATGTTGAAAACGTCGCTCAGAACCAAGCGTTCATTCACGAGAGACCAGGAGCTTTGATTTTCATGGTCTAACCAGACATGTAGTCTACTGAGGTGTTGCAGGTCGCAGATTGCTTGCCACATAGCAATCCAGCTGAGCGTGGCTGCTGATGGCATAACCGTAGACCCGTCGCATGGTGATGAATTGTGGTGTTCCAGCTCTGCATAACATGCAAGTGGAAGTCGAAGGGTAACGTTTAAATCCTGAATGATGGAACCCACGTAACTTAGAACTTTCCAGGAACGACTGAAAATGCTAGACCCATCGTGAGGCGCCTGGAGTAGAGCTTCCATTGTGGTCAGGTCCGTCAGATTGAACGTGGTAGTCTTTCCCATCATGTCACATATGTCGAGGAACCTAGACGTAACATTTCATTAGCAAAGAAAAAGCTAGCAATCGAGGGCTCTCATGTTGCGAGTGAATGGATGCATGGGCCATCTTGCCTCTCTCGAGCTGGACGAGTGAGAATCTGGCTCTAGTGAGTGGAATTGCAAGAATCTTGCACCATCGAGGTGATTGAAGTGAGGGACGCGCTCGAGCCTCTGCAAACCAACGCCAAGGTTGTATTTTGTGGCGGGGTTGGACTGGTCGGCATTGATATGCCGAAAATAACTTCATTTGATTGGAGCTCTTTCGATCCTTCTGTTGGTAGCAAGCGAACATTTTTATTTTTCAACAATTGAAGAATTGATACCCAAATGCTAGCGGATGACTGCGTAGGTGAGGGAGTGGGATTTATTTTCGAGTCCTGTCAGGCGTAGATCTATCAGAATCCAAAGCAGGACGGTTACTTGCGCGACAATTGAGCGTTCCACTTGGTGGGAAACACTTGACCATGACATCTGATGCATGTGTTTTATGAGAATCGAGAAACATGTGAAATGATAAGACCCAAAAACTAGTGGGGTGGAAGAGGAGTGGTAGAGGGGCAGTAGCAAGGACCAGACCAAAGGACAACAGATAAGTAGCGTGATTATCATAGCACATATGCGCCAGCTTCAGTCAGATGGCTTAATTCATATAGTCTCGTCGTCGATCAGTCGACCATAAGCGATCCGTACAAAAATGAGATCATGAGCATTTAATAACAAACATGAAATCCATTAAGGCTGTTAATTTCACGAATTGCCTCCTCCACGTCTTCCCCGCGTAGCCACATAGTCCTCTCCATATCCTCGGATTCCTCAAGGGTCATGGATAGGTCTCCAAGGCATTCATTGGCGTAGAAGTCCGCAATCTCATGCATGATGGGAAAGTCTGGATTGTGCTTGACCGACAGAGTACCGTCGTCGCTCGTAACGCAATGGTATCGTTGACGGTATCGCCGTTCGATGTTGCATGGGGGCGGCGAGGTATCTTGGACAAAATGAGTCTCTGCCTTTGCAATTGCCGGGTGTAGTTTTGGGAGATTGAACAAGACTTTCAACTGCGAAAAGTCTTTTCTGGATGAGCGAACCTGCATCTCCTGTTGAAAAATCGCAAACGCGTAATTAAGAATTACCTTTTCCTTGATCACAGACCATGAGGAAGGATCGTCATGGTCCAACCAGATATGTATGCTTTGGAGTTGTTGCAGATCACAAAGTGACGGCCAGATTCTCGTCCAAGTTCGACACATCCTAGCCACTGTTGCAGTAGTGGAAGAAGCGATGACACTCGTTTGGTCTGCAATTTTGTTGTCTTCCAGGGCTCTATAGAAAGCCAACGGTAGTCGGAGAGAAATGTCCAGTTTCTTAATGCGACATTGCATGTGGTTCCAGACGCCCCACTGACAGTTGCTGCTAGTCTGCAAATTAGGTTGTCCGTTCGTCAAACAATCCAAGGTATCCACGTCCGTGATACTGATTGTTGAGGTCTCGGTGATGAGGTCGAAAACGTCCAAAAACCTGCGATTATAAGTCAGCAGTTGGCGACATCCCTAGGTGGAATGTCCCAAGCGACTCACATCTTTTTACACACACTTCGAAGGTCGTAAACGTGATAGAGCTCTTTCCCACTGTTGACTCTGGACGCATTGTCTTCACACTCCCAGTGAGGACCCCACGGCGATGCCAAGCGACGCGCCCACTCGGGGTTTCTGTAACTTAGGCCTTCTTTATCTCGATTATTTCGACGATCTCTGCCATCGTGTACGTGGTCTCCCAGACTGGGCTTAAGACAGGTGGATATGCGCAACTTCCCCTCGCGCTGGAATATATGAATCTGGTTATCGATGCTGAAGTAAGAATATATTTCGCGCCGAACTTCGAGAGGCGCCGAGAGCAGCCTACTCTCTGCCTGAGAGTGCACTTTTAGGTCGGTCATGATTGCAGTAAGATGGCTCGACTTGATGGTCCTTCTTTGTCGCTTGAGAGGGTGGTGGGAAACAGAAGCATAACATGGTACGTGGTCCCATCTAGGTTGTTGGTTGGAATAAATGGGGACTGGTGAAACAATTACCCACACTCAAGAAGAATGCACGTGGCAGGGCATACCTGTTGGCAAAATAAGCGAGTACCTTTGTCAATAGGACAGCCAATGAGGAATGCAGCGCTTGTTGGAAGTGTTGGACTCGTCTGACCAATGGTACTGTCCCTAATTCGCCTGCTCACGGGAATGGGACACCAGAAAGAGCCAAGTGCGGTCTTGTTGTCATCTTTCAAAAGTTTGTTGGGCAGATGGGCTGCAAGTTCAAAACGACCCCAAGGATGCCTTAGCCTGGAGGAGCCACATTTCACGTTGCACCCGTCTAAGCATTCACATTTTCCATTGCACTTGATTTCTATGGAAACACTGCATTATCGTATTGCAAGAAATGGAAAATCATACGAAACACCTTTTCCCCCTTGCCCTCCCTAGACCCACATTCCAACCTTCTGGCCCAAACTTGACACTGTAAACCACTTCCGGTACTGTTGGCTATGGAATGGGATGGATTGAGCCGTCGTCCTCCGCGTAGTGCTTTAGACTCTAGAGTTTCATCGTCAGACCCAACATAGCTATGGAGTCTTTGCGATAGCTTGTCAGAAATTTAAGCACACAGAGTTTGGAAAGAAGAAAGGTCATGCCACCAGAACATGACATTGGAAGTACCTGCATTCTTCTCGTTTTTCAAAATACCGATGCAGATCCAGTTGTAACAGCTCTCGACTCCTGACGGCAGGGCCGTAACGTCAATCAGTTGTCCTCCTTGGATGGTATGTGTCAACTAAGCCTTAATAAGTGACAGAACTCGAATTGGAGCGAAAATAACGGAAACCGATACCTCATGTAACATTGTCATCCCGAAAGTTTTAAGCCCATCTACTGGTGTGAGGCCGTTTGATAGACTAGCCTTGAATTCTTCTGTCTTACACCCTTCCACTCTTTCTGCATTTATGATCGGCCATCCACTCACAATCGCTGCGGAAGAGAACCAGGTACAGACATCCATAGCGCAAGCAATCGTTGGGTTAGAGATCAAAAAGTTTTGTCGTTGCACGGCTGGATTGACCAACTCCTCGGCCAAAAATCCCTTCACGTCGAAAGCATTTGAAGTCCTGGTCATAGCTTTGGGAGCCTCAGCTCCAGATCCTGGTTTGAAGTTGGGGTCGTAGCATTTCTCCAATTTCTCCCGGTCTATTTTGCCCATCAATTTCCTCGGCATTGCTGCATCTCTCCACAACTCCATGTCCCCGATTCGGGTGACTCGAGCATCATTACAGTATACCTCCTGACTTCCCTTCCACTAAGCATGAGATCTGTGAAATCGGGGCTCAAAGGCAGATGAAAACAGGATATTGGGCTTGTTTGTCACTTACCAAATCAACATTGCGTTCTGATGACGTCCAGCCTTGATCTTGAGGTTGAAAGGGCAGAGGCTCTTTTTGATAACCCATCACATCTCCAAATACCCCTAGATTATTGTATCAGAACTTATTGAGGTTCATACTCATCGATTCCTTCCAGATCTTACCTCGTGCCCGTGAAAATCTGCCTTCGAAATCATCTGTACCTAATATGTACTTGGCCATCTTTTGCACCCATTGGTCATGGGAATGAGCTGTCATAACTGCAGCTGCATTGGTCGCAAGATCAATCGCCTCTCGGATTCCGCCTTTTATGCCTTCGGCAAGCTCGGGACTAGAGCCTAGTCAAGCATATTAGTCAAACCATGCCGTCTTGACAAGGGCAAGAACACTTAGCAGTAATGGATGCTGGATGTGATATAACTGACTACAAGAAGAATCGAGACAATAATTTCCTGCACTACAGTAACTTGCAACGAAAGCCAGGCACAGATACTGGAATCTCACTGTTAGTGATAATGCGATCTTTTGAAGACAGATGTATGGTGTTGGAAATGATGAGCGGTAATATTCTATAATCAAGATCGGAGTCTGGGCCTTCTGTGTCCATCCTAGAGACTTGGAGACTCCTCCTATTTGTGTCCAGAAGACATGAGCGTTCTCAAGTGGACACCTATCTCTTGGTGCCTTGAGAATCCTACGACTCCAGCTTGGAAATATTAGATGCTAAAACTGGTACAGAAACATACCCAAAATAACCAATCTGAGGCTGTACAATGTATCTTAGCCCACGAATGGAAGGGTGGTGGATTATCGTGAGATGTTGAGAACACGTCGCGAAATTTGTTAATGGCCAACTTGAAAACATTGTGAGTACGCCTGTGAGAATGTACAAAGATTTCCAGCCAGCAGTTTCTGCAGTTGCAATACCTGGAGTTGTTTCACATTGAATCCTGAAATCTTGGCCGGACATATTTAAAGCATATCAACCAACAGTGGGAGCAGTTAGGTTGATTGTGAGGCCTCAGAGGAGACCCAGCGTACATCCTTTATCGATGTAAAACCAACAAACCTACCGTCGGAGGGTGTTGGTTCTGTTCTGGAATAGACATGGAGATTGTTGACACCGTTTCCCTTCAGTGGAGACTTTCTCCGCTGAAAGCTGATGGAGTCCGTTCGTGAGCATATAATGAACACACATTTCGTTCAACAATGCCCTGACCTACCTTTTGCGTCTATGATCTAGTGTACTTCCTTACACACGACTTATGCTCAAAACAACAAAAGCAACCATAGGGTAACCACTTTCAAGATGAGAATCAAACCATGGCTCATGCTAGTGTCGGTTAGCTTGATGGATCTCACCGTCCAGGAAACTTTGGATTTCGGTAGCCTTGATCAATACAAAGGGCAGCTGGTGCGTGACTGAAAATTCTGCCTTAGATTATTTTTAACACTTGCGCTTTTTAGGAAAGCCCACCCGATCTTACTGGGAGTACTGTCTGGCTGTCGGGATCTGACTCCGACGGCTATGATGTGTCCCTGTCCGCCGATACACGAGGCAAGGTGGGAGGCGTTTTGGATGGATGTGGTGCCACGATAGACGACCAATGCTACCAAGACGTTGTTCAAGCTCTACAAGATTCTGAGTTGCAAATCGACAATCAACTCGACCGTCGTAACTTTGGTCATATACTTTCAAAGACATTCCGCATCGGGTTGCCAAAAGTTGGGGTTGTTGGGGGTGTTGTTGCATTCTACTCTTACGTAGCAGAGCTACTTGTATCAATGTGGCACATCCGACATTCTGACGAGGAATTTGCGAAGTCGCTTTTCCTACCCCACGGCCAGGTAAGCTCAGTCACTGTTATCGCAACAGCTACTACAGTGATCATCTCGGCTGAGGGGCAGCCTGTTGCCACGGTCACGCCTGTCCTTGATAGAACCACGCTCATGGGGTATGTGAATACGCCACGGGAGCGAGTTGATCTTGTATAATTACGTTACGCAGGTCAAAGGAACCATCTGTCACCGTAGTCTCCACTGCTCATGGTGCATTTGCCACCGGTGATCTCTCTGCCATTTTGAATACCCAACTTGCCGTCCGTCTGGATGAAATCATGCACAGAATGACAGAATGTGCGGACGGCCGTGACTTCGACGATGTCACATCACTAAGACGGCGTGCTGGACCTGGTTACGGTGCCGCTATATGTGCAGTCGAGGGAGCCGCCACGATGGCTCGGCAGGGAGGACCCTTGAACGACCTCTTACTTCTCAACCCAAATCAGTTACGTTTTGGATTTGCAACTGCAGCCGGCGACGTCGCGAGAGCAGCCAACATAGCTGTTGACTTCGTCGTTGCATACGCTCCAATGCTTGACCTTCCAGAAGACGTGGCAGTTCAGCTTGGCAACTTTCTGTTTGCACTCGCGGTTGATACATTACTGGAGAAGTTATCTTTAGGAGAGGAGAACAGGATAGAAGCTTCTTTGTTGACCATCGAGACACTGCCAACTTCCACTGCCACGACAACTAGTTCCTCGAGTAGCTCCAAAAGCTCAGGCTGTCCCGATCCAACGTCCACTCCGGTAATTTACTCCAGAATTTTCTCAAATGTGATGATTCAGGCCATCCTTGATAGATGCTGACCAGAATAGCTTGTCTGTGGGCAAGACGAGAAGGACACTTGCGACGTATAAATGCCAAAAGAGCCCGGAGGGGATACAAAATGCCGCTCCGTAAGCCTGGCCCCCATAACCTTTGAGGTCCTAATTTAGAAATACTGAGTTCCTTAGGGAGTATACCAAGGCTGCTTGTGCCATACACCGCCGGATGTTTTCGTCAATATGGCAAGCAGCGAAGAACAGCAAGCCATTTTGGTAATGTGGAATCTCCTTGGGCACGGAGGACTTGCCCCACCCAAGGCAGTGCAGCCAGGTGCCCAATGCGACGTGAAAAATAGGGTTGCGTTCCCTGGAAGTGTATTTGGAGGGCCGTCGAGCAATGTGTATCACGGCTTCTGTGAGAAATGGACGGCAGCGACGGAACAGCAAATGACAGTTGACGCGAATGGTAACAACAAGACTCCTCAAGGACAATTGATGCTTCGACCTCGAGTACCTCCTCAGAACCCTCTAGACTTTATGGACTACAGCATAGACCTTCATTTCAAACCATCCACCGGAAAGAAAGGGTGTGTGCATGATTGTTTGCAGGCCTTTGGTCAAATAACGAGTGGGTGCAGCAACACCGGTAGTAAGTCACGCTCACATCAATCTCAACATGACTGCTTGTCCTCACTACCGGATCAATCTACTTGGTGGAGGTTTACTGACAGGAAAATTTCTCTAGCTGATCAGCAAGTCATGTCAACCACTGGTTCTATCAATGTTGAGTGCGGCGTATTCGACTACAAGATAAATGCCCCGCTGACTACGGCTCTTACACTCCAAGAACGACAGTGCTTCGCATCGGACACATTTGGATCTCACGGTGACATCCATGAGAGTTGGGTGAGGAACTTGGCCATCATCGCTTGCGAAGGGACCAGCGAGAAAGCCATCGAGAGGGATGATCCGTCAACGACTGTTGTCTATGCGGCTTCGGACAAGAAGCAGCCTGTACAATTCAAGATTTACTGGAAGGAAGGCTGTCTACTCGCACCTCCGGGTGGCGAGCAGATGTTACCAAACAATCCATTGGCTTTGAAAGATGAGGATAAGAACACCTGTCAAAATTTGCTTGTCGACAACTACAAGAAATGTAACAATGGTGGTGTTGGAGGAAGTATACAAGCTGGCTGTCTGGTATTTGAGTTCAAGGCCGAACACGATTAGCCGTCATACAAGGGGTCTATGTATGGTGCTAGTACCAAATCGACTCGAATGATCATTTATTTAGCGCTTGTGGATTTATCGTTAAGTGATGATCGTGGAGGGAAGCGTGGGGGTATAGTTTTGGCTTAAGGTTTAGGATGAGGTTGATGGTAGATAGGACGTGGAATTTTGGATGGCAAGACCATGAACATGTCTCCGAAATACCAGCAGCGTTCTTGGAAATTGATGCCTGTGCTCGTACTTCATTGACAAATAAATCACTTAGATTGAGCTTTGGAAATGCAAGCATACTTACACGTGAGGAATGAATACCTACGTCTACTTTGCTCCATTTGGCGGTAGGACAAGACCGAGGGGTATCTTGACAGAGACTTTTGCCTTCTCAGGCACCGCGTGCTCTGCAGTGTTGGACAGGAAGTAAACTTCTACTCGGCTGTCAGAAATTGAGTTGGAAACCAAGGTCTGATTTTCTATTCATCTATCATTGATTGTTCGCAGTTTTGTTGGTGACTTTCACAGCACTCCAGCAAAATGTTTGCCCAACTTCCCCTTCCCCATCATACCGTCCACATATGACCACTCATCATCCATGTCTCCATTGTGCCTCTCAGCTACATCTACCAATTTTCCCCCACCAATCTAAGGACTCAATCTCTTCGGTGTCCTAGGATAATCACACACCAAATGCACACTCGGCAAATTCAAATACCACGCAACCACTCTATCAAGTCCAATCCCACCGCCTCCATGAGGCGGAACACCCACACTTCTAAATACATCCACATACTCCTTGATACCCGGCTGATTCGGATCCAAGCCCTTCGCTCTAATCGTCTTCTCCAACTCATGCGGCAAATGCAATCTCTGACCACCACTCAGAATCTCCTGTCCCCGCATCATGAAATCATAGGCGTTGGTAACGGCAGGGTTCTCTGGGTCAGGCATAGCGTAGAAGGGTCGAGCGTCAATGGGGAATTTATCGAGGACGTAGAAGTCGGTGTTGAACTTCTTGCGGACGAGAGCGCCGAGGGCTTTTTCTTGAGGGGTAGACATGTCTTCTGTGTCGGAGACATTGGCAAATTCGGGAGGTCCTTCAGAGCGTAGGAGGGCTTGGCCTTCGGCGAATGTGAGACGCACTTCTTTGCCGGGTTCGGGGAGCAGGAATTCTTCTGAGGGGTAGATGGTGCGGATGAGTTCGATTTCTTCGCGGTAGTCGGTGCTGAGACCCTTGAAGATGTACAGGAGGACGCCTTCGAGCATGTGGAGGACTTCGTGGTAATGCTCTTCAATTTCCATCTCAAGATCGAGACCGATGAACTGTTTTGTTAGCCAGAATTCCTCACTTTCCCAAACGAGAGAGGTATGTGTGTAACAAAGCTTACCTCTGTCATATGTCTAGGCGTATTCGAATTCTCTGCTCTGAAAACCGGTCCCACGCAGTAAACTCTCTTCCTACCACCCGCAATCTCAAATTGCTTATAGAATTGGGGCGATTGAGCAAGGTACGCTTCCTTCTCGAAATAGGGCAGCTTAAAAACATTGGCTCCTCCCTCGGAAGCAGCACCAATGAGCGACGGGGGATGAAACTTCTTGAAGCGGTTCTGCTTGAGGTATTCACAGAAGAGGTCTTCGACTGCAATCCGGATATCGGCAATTGCTTGGCTAACAGGTGCACGCTTGTGCATGGCGGGGTTGTTTAGATGGGTTGCCAAACTGGCGAGGGGTGTGCCTTCGGTGATTGTGAGACCTGGAATTTGTTAGCATTTACTTTTTGAACCAATTCCGTCCTCACGGTATCCCCGGCAGCAAGGCTAGAATGGAAAGAAACGACAACAAAACGTACCCTCAACCTTCTCCTCCACTACCTCCTCCTCATCCAGCCTTCCCACCGCTCTACTCGCGGCCCCGAGTCCCAACCCCAACATCTCCGGCGCCGCAGCCACCAAGTAAACCTTCGTCAAATGCAGTTCCAACCCACTAACCTTACAACTCTTGACTGGCTCCAGCGGCTTCTGCACACTCGCCTCCACCTCCACGAAACTCTCCAACTTCAACCCCCCAATCCACTTAACCATCTGCTTGCTAACCACCCCCTCACTTCCCTTCTCACCTTCCCCCTCACCCTCCTTCTTCTCAGCAGTAGCAGCCACAACCCCCTGCACAGTCCAATTTCCCTCCTCCCTCAACTCCACAAACGCCATCTTCGCACCCTGCATCCTCGCATTCTGGATCCACGCCCTAACCTTGACCGTCTTACCCACATGCTCCTCGCCTAGGTCTCGCAAATGCGCAATATTCGCGGGGATCTTTGTAGTGTGCGAAATCTGCCCGTAGTTGTCTTTGGCGTTGTCGATAGACGCGGCGGCAGAGGAGGAGGCGGCGAGGGCTTCGCGCTCGGCAGCTTTACGTGCTTTTTCGGCTTCCTTTTTGGCTTTTGCTTCGGCTTTCTTGGCGCCTTTTTTGGAGACTTCGCCCGCTGCTCCATCGCCGCCTGCTGGTGTTGAGCCTGTTGCTGGCGTGGGTGTTGGTGCGACGGCGGGGTCGGTGGGCACCGATGCTGTGTCTTTGGGTTGGTCTGCCATGCTGGCGAGGTGCAACGTAGCTGTACTGATTCAATTGATTGTATGTGCGGCACTCGGTCGGTAGGAGGAGAGGATCGCACTCGTGGCGAGAGAAATGTGGTTATGTACTTGTACGAAGCTGTTGACAACGTGAGGTGAGGTGAGGTGGGGTGGAGTCACTTTAGAGTCAAACGGCGAAAGAAGTGCGCTAACAACCCTAGTTTTTGCTAAGCGAGCATTCAGCCTTGTTTTACCCCTCGCACGAGGCTGAGGGTCGGATACAGAGGGAGTAAGCAAACTGAGGCTGAGGTGAAGTGGTTCGAATCACGGCAAGACATTGGCAATGAGAACGTATATGTCTTGAAGCCATGAACGCAAATAAATGCGTAGAGAAAATCCCTGGATTTTCATGCAATTCATGCTTGCCTGCAGGTCTCCTTGACATAGAAATCGTTCTCAGTCATCACGCCATATGCTTAAAATTCTTCAAGTCTTCACATCAAATCACATGGACGCATTTTCGACATCACCTGCCCCCCTTCAATCAGTCATTTCAAGCAGCAACCAAAGAACGTCATCGTACAACGCCATTATGCATTAGCCACCCGCCTACTTTACAACAGACTTCCTCCGTCTTCGCTCGATGGCTAGACGACGTTAAACCCCTCTCGCAGCCTGCATCTATCATCTGCCGCCCATCTCAGCGCCCCATTGCACCAGACCAATTAGCCCATACATGCATCCATCCCTTGAAAACCAATCCCATCGCGAAGAAGAAGAGCGCAGAAGGAATTGCAGACCGACAGAACGCCACCCAAGCCCCAATTGATTTAACCCTAACCTCGCCATGTATGCAAGAAATAAAGAACGTGAAAACCAAGGTAGGATAACGAAGCATGCTGAGTAAAAGCGAACTAGGCAAGGTCCTGATGCGAACGTACGCATGTACCGGAGACTGTGAGAAGAAGAGCAGGGGGGATGTGTGTAGAGTACAGCCCGAGTCGATCACTCAATCCGGTGCCATAAAACAAAAGCATTGAATTTTCTCTTTCCCACCAAGAAAGGAAGACCAAAAGGGTGTAATTAGTATTCCTGCACAATGGCAGGTTTTTTCTCAACACAAGTGAAGAGATTAATGTGTGTGTCGCTCTTGGCGGCGCACGCAAGCATCATTCGATGGGGGTGGAAGGCCGTGGCTGAGATGGGTGTGACGCCGCGTAAGAAGCTTGAATACGGTTCCACGCGTGAGAGTTGGGTGCCTTCGAAATTGAAGACCTTGACGGTGTGATTTGTGGTTCCGCTGGTCGGCGTTAGCGCGATTCAGACAAAGTGGTGAGGTCTTGAGATAACTAGGAGGGTTGAGCAGGATAAGAAACTTACACAGAGAAGACAGGCAAGTGTTCATGGATGCTTGCCGTCCGGAGACCATCATTTGTGGTCTTGATAGTGCGAAGGCACTTATCCATACGAATATCCCAAAGCTTGACCTTGCCATTGATGCTTGCGGAGACGAGCTCTCTTTGACCGCCTCGCTGCATGTGCACAGCCTTAATCCACACACCATTGTTCTCGTCCTTCCATTTCTTGACCATGGCTTCTTGAGGTCGATTTCGTGCGTCGAATACTCGGATTGCACCATCGCCGAAGCCAGCCACGAATGTGTTGCCAGTCATTTGATCGGAGGTGAGAGACGTGACGCAGGATCCGGAGCGGGCATTGATGTCAACGACGCAGAGTTCTGGGGCTGCAGCCCAGACTCGAATGACCTTGACGTCGCCTGCCACGAGGAGCTTACCAGAGACTTGCTGCCAGTCAAATACTGTTCCTGCGTTGACATTGCTCGGGACAAGGTGTGTCAAAGCTCGCCATGCCGAAGCGACCTCGATCTTCTTCTCGGAATCATAATTTCTATAGATCCGAATGACACCGTCATCAGCTCCGGTAAGCAGGAATGCCTGGTCATCTTCGTTGATGAACTGAAGACCAGTGATTTTGGAGCGCTCAGGGTTGCCATTCGAGAATCTGTTCAGCCTACCAGACTTCTTCCAATCCCAAATACTGATGATGTCTCGATCGTCTGAAACTGCAAGGTGATCTTCAAACTGGTGGAATGCCATTTTGGAAGGCTGGCTTTGGTTGTTGAAAAATCCAGCGGGTGTGGTCCATTTTCCACTTCCTGCAATTTCTTTCTGCGGTTGAGTTTCTCGAAGAATAGCTTCATTGCGAGATCTTCTCCATAGACGCTCGTTGTAGTCAGTGCTACCAGGCTCCTCCGCCTCATTTGGCTTCATTTGAGGTTCCCGGAAGTACTCAATTGACCACTCAAAGAAAGTACTTTCCAAAGGTATCATTGGAGGGACAGACATATCTCGGGCTTGATAGTCCCCTGACATTGGCTCCTTGGCTGCATGATAGACTCCAGGTGTCGGAGGAGGGTCGTTCTGTTCGGCAGCAGGATTGAAGTCCGACAGAGGTCGGGTCCGAGGATTGGCAGGACCTCGTAGACTAGGAGACTTTGGAGGGTAACGACTATTCACGCTATCTGAAGGTGAGTTATCGGCACTGGACCCACCAAATGGCAAAGTAAACAGGTAGCTGGCAGTTCGTTTTAATAATCCGGGTGTAGGTGGGGCTGCATTGTTGACCTCCTGTCCCATAGGCGTGTTCGGCCGGACATCTGTTGACGCTTGTTTCGGCTGCTTGGTTGCTGATGCTGCTGCCCGTGCATCAATTCTCTGCATGTCTTCTTGTAGCTTTTGTGCCCGCTCAGCCAGTGGCGACTGCAGCAGGGCGGACAATACATAGTCCATAATAATCTTGGCATTTCGCCCAACCTCGGGATGAGGGTCAACGGACATGATAATGACGTGCTTCCAGACAGCAGCGAATATCGAATTGTGAGCCACACCATGGGCGGTAGCTTTGATGGCGCCGGTACCATCTCGATTGGCGGGTCTCGCATAATGTAGTCCCATCTTGTGTTCCCTACCGTCATTTGCAGGCGGGAATAGGCGATATTCTCGTTCCTCCATCATATATTCAAAGGCAGCAACTAAGAACTTGTTTTCATACCGATGAACGAACTTCGAGAAGTATACCAAGAGCTCCTTGCGGACCATGGCATTTCCATCGTTGGTCATTTCCATGACGGTCCACGAGATGTTCTCTTCGATCCGTGCAACCTCGTCGGTGAGATCTGTGATACCCAAAAACGTGGTCATGGCGTAAAGCATCGCAGCTCTGACTTCGCAACACACATCCCGAACCAGGAAAGCTAATTTGGATGGTGCATTCTCACGAATACCTCTCCACTTCGCATCTGGAAGATCCTTCCATAGTTGACTGATGCACAGGCAGGCCCATTGTCGTAAGAGAGGGTTATCGCCATTCTGAAGGTGGATCAAGCAGTAGCTCATGATTTCCGACTGGTTGCAGACAGTTTGACCCTGCTTGTATCCATCGCAGAGTCGAGCAAGAATAAATGCACACATTGCCTTGTGCTCCAGACTGTCAACCACAGGCAGTCCTTCTGTAGGCTTCAAGATGGCAGCAAAATACATGTAGCCGCTATCCCTGTAAATGTGTTAGTATACGCTCATTGCTTCCCCAATGGTGCGCTATGATCAAGGAAGAGAGGTGACAACTCACTTTAGAAGATCCGTCTGGCAAGTGATGTCAACAGCCAAGACTCTGGTCCAAATAAACACCATGACTGGCTTAAGCTCATTTGCAGCGGATTGTAACAGCTTCAAGACATACGGAAAGATTCCAATGCTGAGAGCCAAATTCACTGCCCATGGGCCCATATCCAAGAACTTGCCTAGCAGAATCAGAGCCCGAACACGGTGCTGTTGACTGAGCAGAACTTGCAGAACGACCGGCAGCTGGTCCGGGGCCTTGTGCGTGACAGCGCCCTGGGTCAGATAGACCTCGAAGGCAGTAAGCTGTTCCGTGAAGAAGCTCGAGTTCTGGAATTCATAGTCAGGTCTAATTCCGTTCTCCTTATCTTCTAGCGCGGGTAGCTGAGAAAGAGCCATCTCAACAGCCAAGTCCCAACTCTCCCAAAGAGGATGTTGGTGAGTATCTGGGAGTTCCGGATATGATTGAGGATGACAGTTGTAGGCAGCCATGATTCGCTGTGACAACAAGAAGTTTCTGAACAGGGCAGCAACCATAAGATCCTGTCTGAAGAACTTCCGGAAGAGTGGTCGTGGAAGAGTAGTCCAAGCAATTGTGTCAGTGATCGCAGTGAAGATCCAATTGAGTTCGCCGAGTGGAGTCCTGCGCTCTTGTAGCCTTCCTGGAAGTTTCTTGGCTCTCTCGGGTGTGATTTGAGACGGAAGTGGATTTTGTAGGACGAAAAACCATAGTGCCATCTCAATCGGTGTGGTCAAGCAGCAAGAGAAGACATCTGCTGGTAAAAGCGGGTTGGTAGGGAGGTTCTCCTTCACGCCGCAAGCAGCCAGATGGATGTAAGGTTCGAAAGCTTGGGTAATGTAATTTGGATCCTTGGCAAGGTTATCAGCTTCTTCTTGCTTGTGCTTTTCAACAAAGCGGTGGAAGTTGTTGAGAATGTTGCCGGCGTCTGAGCAGTCCCAAACATAGAATGTCGGAGCCTGTAGCCAGGTCTGTAGGTCGTACAGGGAAACAGGTATGTACTGAGTATAGTTCTTGTTGAAGACCCAAATTTCTCCAGATGCTGTTGGCTTTGGTACACCATGCCCATTGTAATGGAACAGCACTCTCTCCTCTTTGGCATTTCTTCGTAAAGACTGCGTGAACTTCTTTGTTTCTTCCACAGAGGGGTCCAGGTACTGCTTGTATCGAGTGCGAATTGCCAGTGTCTCGTATTGTGCCTGCAAGGCCTTTCCAATAATCTCCAATGCCTTTGCGACAGGTGGAGTCGTAGGATCTTGCCATGCTTCCATCTTTGCACCTGGGTTTGTCTTGAGTTGGTCAGGAGGTTCGACTCCAATATTCAGACAAATTGCTAAAGCTGCAGAGACAGTCTTGAGGCGATCCTTCATTCGCCAGTCTTGGAGCTCGTAGCTTTCTGACTTTGGTTTTGGATTCCCATTTGTCTCGTGACGTTTGTCTGTAAAGTACATGTACCAATTCTGTATGTAACCGTCAGCACTCAGATCTGGAGGCACCCAATTTGACAAGATCTTGTGAAGTCTCCAATAGTTGAAATCCCTATCACGATAGATTTTTTTGCTTTTGAGAATCAAAGTCCGACGACTCCAGTGCTTGAGGTTCCTTTTGCGACGGATCTTTTCCTCCTTGCGAGTAGCCCAAGGAATTGTGCGGACCTTGGTCCATATTCCTTTGCCAGCTTCTGTTGATTCGTCTGGTGGCGCAACTCCCCCATGGTTGGTCTCCCAACTCCAATTCGGGAGGTCTTCCATCTTTACAACAGCAACGTACAAGATACAGAGATTGCAAAGTCCAGATGAAGAATACGGAAAGAAAAGATGTTTCAACAAATGGAAGAACGGGATAAATGACGAAAGATAATGTCTGAACATAGAAGGAAAGAGCAACCCACATTAGCCAGCTGAGAAACATATTCCTCGGACGCATAGTGATCCTCAAAACCATGTCTCGCACCCCAATCTTGCATGTCCTCGTCCGCAGAGTCGTGTTCTTCACCACGCGGTCCATAGTCACTCTTCGCTCTCTGCAATAAAGGCTTAGGTCTTCGTCTCACAATGTCCGTCTCGGAGTCCTCTTGGGAAGATTCGGTAGTTCCATTGGGGGCAGATGTCGGCCGGGCTTGGAGAGAAGCTCGTCTCTGTCGTGCAAGTTCATTGGCATTCGGCGCAGCTGTACTGGGTGTGGCAGACTGTCTGCGATCGTTGTCTTCTGGTGGGTGTGCGTTTCCATTCACAGGCTCGTTACTGACTGCTGGTCGGTGGCCCATCAGAGGGGAATTGCCGTTCTGGATAGGCGGTTCTTGTCGCAAGAGCTGGGCTTGTCCAGCGGACGTGTAACTCTGCGGTCGCGAAGACATATTCGAAGAGTGAGGAGATTGTCGTGGATTGTACTGTTGCGCCCCATGCTGCTGCTGTTGGAGTCCGACAGCTGTCATGGTCAAGACCGCAGCTCCCTGGTCAAGGATTGGAGCTCTTCATGTGTTTGTTGTTTGATTTCGAGGAGAGCTATCGAATACAGCGTTTACTGGTCCTGATAGCGGTTGAAGAACGATAGCAGAGACGGGCCTGGGTTATTGTACGGTTCGGTGACGAAAAGGTGAGCGGTCAACTCGAGATTCACCAGATGCTAGGCACGCAAGGCAAGGCGAAGTTAACGGGCCGACAAATGCTCGGATTGGACCTCAACGCAGCCTCGAATACCTCGTCCCGTTACCGAGCACTTGCGAATGACTATTCGGTTCCTGTCTACTCTGTATACCGGTCGCAATGGCGGTGGTCGTGTATGCAAAGCGATTGAGCACAACGAGAGCTCTTCTTACCCTCAGCTCTTAGCTTCGTCATGTAGACCGCCCCAGATTTCCTCCGAGATCACGAGACAGAGCAGGCTGCCGGTGGGCGAGGCTCTGCCCGGCTGTTCAGTCCCAGCAGCCCACCACTACCTTATCTGTCACTCGGCAAAGCGGCCGCCACTGGCCCCACCATTCGGGCTCGTTGACTCGAGTTTCCTCGAGAAACAGGTCATGATGTTTTCTGATGCAAAGAACCATAAAACGTAATTCGGTCTCTTTTGATTACTATTTTAGAGATCAGATGATAGCTGGTATGTGCAATTCCGAGCTAGAGCTCAAGATCAATAGCTGAGTGATGCAAGCCAGCCAGTCCTCTCAGGCATTGAAGTATCGTAGGATCCTCTAGCCGCCGAAGAGGTCTCCTGATGGAAAGATGACCAAAAACAGCGCCAATCAGAAGAACTGATGTACAAGTACAATCCTACGCACACGAGATATTCTATTTCTGCTCGGTGAGCACTTCGTCAGCTTGTTGCTGTTGCTTGTGAGCTGCAGAAATTTGTTTACTTAGGATGCACGTTATGACTACGTACTAGCAGCGATCATGGATCTCATTACCGCATTGTAAAGGCATTGCGGACGTTATTTTGCGAGCCGATCATTGAAGCTTATTCAAAGAATTATGCTTTATGCTTTGGTTTGCTAGGTAAAGGGGACGGATCGTTCCATGTTTTGTTTGACGCTGACGGACTCCAACATTGCAAACCTGAAGCTCAACGTTGGAGGTACCAGAGGACGAAGGTCTGAATAAAAATAAAAATATCGCCTCCAAGCGCCATGCACCTCCTTATCGATAACCCCCTATCTACTTATTTAATCGAAGCCACATGACTTGTCAGCCTGGATAAAGTATTTCTGGAAGCCATCCAGATGTGTGACCTGCATCTCTTCCAATAGGGGAAGATTCTTGAAACTTAAGCGGTATGCACAGCTAATCCGGGATGATCGCCTTGCTGTGGGCTGCAGTCACGGCCATGGTCTTTGGGAATGGTGAGATGGATTTGGGGGTCGTTCCTCTCATCCTTTCCTGGTCTGATATGATGTGATTGATGTGCACATCCGAATACGTACCTTTATAATAATGCGGTGATGCGGTGAGCCTACCTAACGATAGGTGCAATGTGCGGTGGCCAAATTGATGGCCACCTCACGGTCACGGCCCCGTTCGTTCCAGAAGATATGCCAGGTACCCGAAGGCAAAGCAGGCAAGCAAGCCAGTGGCATAGCAGCACCGAAGAACATTCTCTAAAGCACTGCATGTTAAAAAAAAGTAAATAATACTCATACCGACAATTCATCTAAAATCTGCCGTTCACGGTACAACAGGTTTGCAACTGAACTCGCATTCCGATGTCAAACCAAACATCCTTCTATGCAGAAACAGGACAAGCCCAGCTTTACACGCATCCTCTTTTGTTCTGGTCTTGCTCCAACTCGCACTGTGCTTGGATGAAACATTTGTGGTGATCGCACTAATCCTGACGGGGGCATCGGGCGTGTCTATCTTGCTCAGGGGTACATATGGTTCTGTCAGTAGTGCTGCACAAGAGAGGGGAGAGGATGGGATGGGATGGGATGGGAGGAAGCTCGAAAATGGAAGGAAAAGTCTGTAGAGAGCAGAAGAGGTGTTTTGTAGAAGAATAATCTAAGATGGTGCGGACTTGTGCTTCTTATAATCATCTACATCAGTTTTGCTTTTGATATACAATCATCCCATCTCATCTCCCCCTTTGTCCACTCCTCCACCACGTCGCCGAGTGTTTTGGTCGTTCGGGCTCTCCTCAGATCTGTGCATCACTACCGAAGCGAACCAACGAACCCCCAAAAGGGACGGGGACAGGATTTGACTTGACCTGACTGGCTCACTGGGAATGGATTTGACTTGTTAGGAGACCCTACAAGAGACTCCCTGACGACTTGACAGGGAAAGGATCCATCCCGGACAAAGGACCTGAATTGCAGCATCACTCTCTCACTCTGGACTGTAGAGCTGCCCCGATTCTTTTTCCACTTCACATCTCCGAGTACCTGGCCCGGCCCATCCCATCAACAAAATAATTATTACTGTACACCTCCTTACCGCCGAGCGGCCAGCCATCCACACTTCCAGAGCAGCATTACATCGTGAAGGTCGATCGCGCGCTCTCTCTCCTTATTTTTGTACCGGTACCTGTTCGTTTGGTCGTCCGCTGTCTGCTGTTGCTTCATCATCGCTTTCTCGTTTTTGCCCGTGCGACAGACAATCCAGCAGCTGCGACCGCCTTGCATCAATCGCGGCTCCTCCTCAAAATTCCCCAGCCCGACCCAGCCATTTATTTCCAATACCACCTCAACGCAACTGGCTCACGACCCCCATCCCATAATCCTGTGGCCGGGCACAAATATTCTCTGCTGTCTCACGACGCCGACAGGAGACGTCGCTGCGAGCGAATCGATCCCTTCCTCCCCTTGACCCATCGACGATACTACAACTGCTCGACACCGCACTGCAAACAATCGAACTGCATCAACGTTTCCCTCTCGATAGAGGGCGAGGTACTGGACGACCTGGATTCTAATAGACGTATACACTTCTCTTTTGAGGCGCCACGATGGCATTCTCGCTCTTCAAGAGTAGGAAGAATGCGGACAAGGCCCAATCAGCAAAGGATGCGAATGCCAATGTCGCAGGCTCACAGGTATCCGTCAATTCCCCGAACAATGGAGCTGGAGGCCGAGGGAATATCAACGAGAAGGGCGCCGTGCAAGCTTCCACTCCAGGATCGAGCGTCAATAATTCTATGAACTCGTTGCAAGGAGGTGCGGGTGCGACGCCGAGTCCAGAGCAAGCTGCGAATGGTCGCAGAGGAGGACCTAATACAGAATCGCCGGCTTCAGATCTTCCTGTGAGTTCCTTCTAATTATGAGTTTTGGCAGGATAGGGATGGCAATCTGCGCGCGGCCTGGAATGCCACCGGTTTTCAAAGGGATCATTGAATACTGACCTCTGGGAATAGTTACGGAATGGCTCTGCGCCCGCTGTCCAATCTTCGATGAATTCAAATCCTAATGCCTCTTTATATCCCTGGTCGCAACGGCGACTCACGTACACAACCTCACATCCAAGTCCTTTCCCCAGATATGGCGCGGCTGTCAATTCGGTGGCCTCGAAAGAGGGCGATATCTACCTTATGGGCGGTCTTATCAACAGTTCGACGGTCAAGGGAGATTTATGGATGGTTGAGGCAGGGGGGAATATGGCATGTTATCCCTTGGCTACGACTGCTGAAGGCCCAGGACCAAGAGTTGGACATGCCAGTTTACTGGTTGGAAACGCTTTTATTGTCTACGGAGGAGACACTAAGATGGACGATTCCGATGTTTTGGACGAAACTTTGTACCTCCTTAATACTTGTAAGTCTCAAAGGTTGGTGCTCAGGGAGTTTACTAATGACAATAGCAACGCGACAATGGTCAAGAGCAGTACCGGCCGGACCTCGACCTTCTGGACGATATGGGCATTCCTTGAACATTTTGGGATCAAAGATTTATGTTTTTGGCGGTCAAGTGGAGGGATACTTCATGAATGACCTAGTTGCCTTTGATTTGAACCAATTGCAGGTACCTACGAATAGATGGGAAATGCTCATTCGGAATAGCGAAGAGGGTGGACCACCTCAGGGACAAATACCACCGGCAAGAACGAATCATTCGATTGTCACATACAACGAGAAGTTATACTTGTAAGTAGCATGATTGGAGAGGGGAGCCATCTACTGACGCACGCAGGTTTGGAGGAACAAATGGGTTCCAATGGTTTAATGATGTATGGTGCTACGATCCAATACCAAACGCCTGGGTGGCACTCGACTGTATCGGTTACATACCCGCTCCTCGAGAAGGTCACGCAGCTGCGATTGTTGACGATGTAATGTATATCTTTGGTGGACGAACGGAAGAAGGTGCGGATCTTGGAGATTTGGCAGCATTTAGGATATCCTCGAGGAGATGGTACACATTTCAGAATATGGGACCTTCTCCCTCGCCCAGATCCGGACACAGCATGACAGCATACAACAAGCAAGTTGTCGTTTTGGCTGGTGAACCGAGTACGGCGACGAGAGAAGCTGGGGATTTGGGCATTGTTTACCTTCTGGATACAAGCAAGATTCGCTACCCGAATGACCAAGCTGTTCAGCCAGCACCGGCTGCGGACCGAATTCCTGGACAACGGAGACCAAGCGCATCAGAGAAGTCTGGAATGGGTGCAAGCAGAGGTCTCACCTCACGAGATGGCTCTACCATACCAGAACCGAAGAGACTGAATGGTGCGCCGAGGGAGCAGGGATTCGGTCGAGGGAACGGCGCGCCTGGCGTAAATGGTAATGACATGAATGGGGTCGCACCTGGATCAGCACAACCACAAGGTGCACCATTAGGGCCACCTCCCCAAGGTCCACCTCCAAACGGAGCTCAACAGAATGGACCACCAGGAGGATCGAAGTTGCCAAGAGCATCAATGGCACAAGCGCCGCCAGGTCCGCCCCCACAGCAACAAGCACCAACACCAAGAGGAAACGGTGCTAACGGGCAGAACGGACCCTCAGGACCAAATGGAGCTCCCATGGGACGAGGAAAGCCTCAAGGGAAACCTGATCGTGGATTCGGACCTACAATTGACACCTCTGTACAGAATCGGTCTGTGGAGAATATCGTTCAGATGTCCCCGCCCCAGAACAGCAGGAACATGTCGCCAGCGCCTAGAGAATCTCCACAGACGCGAGAGAGCCCGGTGATGAATGGACGACGGACACCTACACAAGCCCAGACATCGAAACCTACAACATCGGAGAATGGTCCACCGGTCAGCATGAACGCAGCCGTTGCAGGTGCCAGCAGATCCTCGTCTAAGACTAGGCAAGGGCGTCAACAAGGCTCAATAGATAGTACTAGCGAGCAGTCCTCGTTAAGAAATGTCACCAACGCTCGTCAAACTTCACCCCCGCCTCCATCTCGTCAGACGAGTAATCCCCTGGTTAGAAAGGGCTCTGCACGAAATTCACAGACCGTGGCAATTCTCAAGGAGTTGGATGCGGCCAAGAATCGGAATGCTTGGTACGCCTCGGAGCTCGAACTTGCACGCAAAGCTGGATATACGCCCAATCCATCAAGTAGTCCTATTCTGGACCAGCGAGCGGCTGAGTCATTCGATGACGATGACAAGCCTCTTATTGAAGCTCTGATCGCGATGAAGAATGAACTTGCCAATGTTCAAGGCTCGATAGACAAGCAAGCCGTTCTTGCAGCCAAGAAGATTGCCGAGGTCGAGAAGCAACGAGACGCAGCTGTAAGCGAAGCAGTCTATGCGAAGGCCAGGCTTGCTGCGCACAGCGGAAGCCAGAATAGTACACCACAGCCGTACGCCGATGCTCGAGACCTCAGCTCGATGTCTAACGATCGATCGGCGGACATCAGCCGCAAACTTGCCACTGCCTTGGCCGAGCAACGAGATCTGAAGAACAAGATCGAGATGCTGACTACGGAACTTGAAGCTGAGAGACGTGGACGCCAGCTGGCGGAAGACACTTCGAATGCTGCACAGGGTAGGCTATCTGAGTTGGAAGCTTACAAGCAAAGGAATTCTTCAGAAGTCGAGCACCTGAAAGCAGAGCTGCACGAGTTCCAGATCAGAGCAAGAGAAGAGGCTATCGTCTGTTCAGAAGCTGTTGCAGCTGCTCAACTACTCAAGGCTGATAAGGAAGAACTGGAAGCTAAGTACCAAGAAGCGATCGGTTCGACCAAGGACAATAGCGACAGTTTCGAGTCTCTTCGATCAGCGCTCAGCTCCTCTGCCGATATGCGAAGTGTCCTGGAGCGAAAGCTGGATGAGGAGCGTACTCTGCGGGAGAAGGTCGAGGCGAAGCTGATCAGTCTGAAGGCTGAGCATGAGGCCAGAACGGCCGAACTGGAAACAGCCACTCGACGACTTAGGGACGCCGAGGAACTTGCCGAACAGCATGCCAATGAAGCACGGACTCATCGCCAGGCTGTTATGTCAGGTCTTGATCGTGTTGTTGCTCGTGATGTTGGTGGAAATTCAGCACCGAACGAAGACCGAGCTGTTGCTCTCCAAGCACAGGTACAGGCTGCGAATGTATTGGTCCGAAAGTACCAGCAAGCAGCAGATACCGCATCCGAGAAGCTGCGCAGTGCTGAAGAGCGCATTGCCGGCCTGGAAGCTTACCAAGAACAAGCCAGCCGTGAGGGCATGTCGATCAGGAAGCAACTTCAAGCCACTATGCGTGAAGTTCAGACTCTTCAAGCTGGCAACTCGGACATGAAGTACCAGCTTGCGAACCAGCAATTGGAGACCAACGCAGTTCACGTTCAGCACAATACGCTGAAGGATATTCTCGGAGAGCGAGGTATCAGTCCTGTTAGTGCTGTTCGGACACGTGGTCTGTCGAGTCCGCAGTCTGGTTCGAACACTCCTGATATTTCACGTCTTCGTGAGCTGGAACATCAACTTGCGACAAGTGTACAGGCGCATGAGGAGACGAAGCAGACCTTCGAGGCACAACAACAAGAGACCGAGAACACCTACCGCGAGAAGCTGTCCCAGTTGGAGAACGACTATCAATCCGCTGTCCACTACGTGAAGGGCACTGAGAAGATGCTCAAGCGCATGAAGGATGAATTGTCCAAATACAAGTCCGATAACACACGTCTCAAAGAGCAGCTTGCCGAAGCGGAAGACAAAGGCACTATTTCTCGAGATGCATCAAGTGGATGGGAAGAGGAACGTGCTTCTCTCAATAAGCAAATCGAGGCTCTTCAAGCAGAGATACAATCTTCGGCTAGTACTCTGGAGCGTCAAATGGCTGAAGTAAGGAAAGAATTGGCAGCATCTCAACAAGAGCGTGACCAACTGAAGCAGAATCACGAGCAATCGCAACGTCAAATGACAGCTGCTACTCAACAAGCTCAATCAGATCTCGCCCAACTGCAGGAAGAAAATACTTTGCTAGAGCGACGTGCTCAAGATGCCGAGCAAAAGGTCTCGTTACTTCTCGACCAAGTCGAGTCATCAGTTGACAACTACCGTCGGCAATCCCGGCAGGTAGAATCCAATGGCGCAGTCACCAATACCCACCAGCGGACACTCTCCGCCGACTCCGTGTCCGAAACCTCCCTCTACGACGGAGCCAACCGCAACTCCATGGCCCTCGACAGTCTCGCCAACGAGCTCGAAACGCTCCGCTCGCATTGGGAAAACACCAACAAGAACTACCGCCTCAGCAACGCCTTCGATTTCGAAGACCGCAATCCTACCACACGCGGCCCGAACGATGGTCTTGGCGCCTCGAACGTGGGCGACGGCTTGAGTGGGAGTTTGAGTGAGTGGAGGAAGAGACTTGATGCCGAGGAGGAGGCAAGTCGGAGCCGGAAGGGGAGCGATGCCCTGTCCCCAACGGGGAGTACGGGTATGGGAAAGAGAGAGATGAGTCCTAGTGGGAAGGATGTTGGGGCCGGGGGCGCGAACAAGAGCCAGGTTAATCTGATATGAGACCTGAGCTCTGCCGCTAATGGCTGAACCGAGTCAACGCGCCGAGATACCGAGAGAGAAGAAGCAAGAATGGACGTTTGGACGGGGAGTTAATGTAAAAATGCCGTGTTTGGATGACCGGATGGGGCTGCTTTTTGACCTGTTACTACGTTGCGTGATGGGTGTACTTGGTTTTTTCTGCACGAATCAAACATAGGGATCATGGGTGGCGTCTGTTCCGTTCTCTTCTATCTATCCATGGCTCTCCCTCGACAACTGAGTGTCAGGGAGAGAAACGGGTAGGAAATACACCGTTCATTGTTTTTCTTTTTCACTTACTTACTTCTATTGTGTGGACCCACGTTTTTGAAATTCTCATTTGTCGGCGGGCTACTTTTTTTGTTCGTGTAGGATTCTTTTTGTTGAGTTGGAGAATTGGGAAGGAGGGAAGGGAGTGTTGATTGATATGATGATTATGATTACGTTTCTTGTGGTGGGGGAATTTTAGTCTTTGTTCGTTGGCGAGAGTGAGTCTTTGACGTTGAGATCAATCGACCGGGCCTCGCTGCTTGAGAGAATGTGGAAGCTACTGCATGGTAGTGGGTGGAGTGAGAGGGCAGAAACGAGAAAAGATAATGTACAATACTATACTGTTTTGCTTGTGGTATGAATACCTCCTACATAGGCAGGCTACTTCCAAGATGAGTCTGTCTATCTACCTAGCGTCAAAAGTGAGGACGAGAATGGGATGAGAAGAAGAGGGAGGGCATGGTTGGTAGGTAGGATGATAGGTAGATGAGAAGAACCAATACATAAATACATGAGAGTAGGGGAGATGAGAGGGTTTAGATAGAGTGCAGGAGGGGAAGTGAGAATGAGAGGTCCGAAGAATGGAATTGGAATGATACTTTTGATTGAACTTTGACTTCTGAAAACTCGACTCTGAATCTCGCATTGTCCTTGCTGCTGTGTGCCTGTGACTGGTCTGTGCATTGTGTTTGTCTGTGACGAAGATTTCCCCGTGGAGTCGAACTTCGGCGATCTCGACTCATCCGTGGTGGCAGCGATACTGGGATGGTTGTAGGGAATTACGGTTGGTTGGATATGTGGGGAAAACGTACTGTATCGGAGGAGGCTAGGAGCAGAATTGGCGGTACTATAGCTGGAAGCGAAAGGGAAATGGAGAGGGGAGGAGGGAGGATGAAGGATGGATCGCATATATTTGCATATTTCGTGGGCTGTGGGCTATGGGCTGGGGGCTGTGTAGTATACGGGAAGTATATATCTATGCAGAAACATATAGGCACTTCCTACGATATAGGGTTGTGTATCCAGTGGTAGTAATTGGACGTACCTGCCGGAATTCTATAGGTTGGAGATTGTTCGAGGGAGAGAGGGGAATCCGATTCTAGTTCTAGTTTCGATTGCGGGACACAGAATGCACAAGAGGGAGAAAGAAGAAAAAGTAACGGGAATTTGGAAATGAATACTGGATACTGGAGGGATTGTGGATTGGACACTAGAGGAGGGGAGGGGCGGTGTTCTCATTAGTATTTCCCGTATTTTGATACGCTGCACTCTAGTAGTATAATACGGCTTTTCAGATTACGGAGTAGTAACAATACAAAATGTTAAATATGAACTCGTATCCGTATGAGTTACTACTAGAAATATACTAATATATAGATCGCGGGGTAATTGAGGAGTAAAGCGTGACTTTGAGAGATTGAAAAGCTTGAGATTCTCGCGTGGAAAGGTAACCCATAGCTAATCTTGGTTTAGTTCCGTATCTTTCATATACGTGTATTTTCATATTATATAATACTATTTTTTCACTTGTTAGTAATATTATCTTTTCCGTATTATACGATATAAGTATTCGTGACCTCAAATACGGCGCTAATAATACGGAGGTATACTATTAAGAACACTGGAGAGGTGTGTATGGTAGTGAGAAGAGGGGGGCTTGAGGAGGCAAGCGGAGAGTGGAAAGGGGATAGGGGAGAGGGGGGAGGGGGACAGATGGAAAGGTAAGGAAAAGGAGGGGACGTGAACGATAGAAAGGTACTGAAGGGAGGGTCGGTGGGCGAGTTCGGGATTGTGAGAAGTGTTCCATGATCATGCAACTATCTGCGAGATTGTGATGTGATGCTGTGCAACGAGATGAGATGCAAATCTGAAAATATTTTGGAATTGGTGCTGGAGCTTGGTGCTGGAGGCTGGTGAAGTAGCACAGATCAAGAAGAGAAGGATCGAGGACAGAACTGTGTGTGTGTATGTATATATGTGATATACAAAATTCCCCTTCATTGGTGGTGGATTCTTGTGTTTGGCTGCCTTTGGGATTCTGCAGAAAATTATGCGGCGTGCGAAGAGTGTCTTTTGGGTCCATCAGGAGGGATTTAAGGCTGACGATCGTGTCGAAGTGAGGGCCCTAATTCAAAGACATCTGGTGACATCCCATCGAAAACGCCATCGTTGGTCCACATAAATTCTGATATGAATACTTAATTCACTGGCGTCTTTGGTTCAGGGAGTAGCCTATAAGCGGTGAATTGTCATACTTCCTCGTGTAGCTAATGGACCACTGGTGGGAAGGGAAGATGTTGCTCGTGGATGCGTTGATGCCTCTTGTGTCAACACTTGCCTTGAACTTCGAAGCGCCGGTGTATGCCATGCTGGATGGGGCCAATGCCTCCACTATCTTGCAAGTTGCAAGTTCCAATGTGCTGAAAACCTTTTCCGTATGAGCTGGTGCAACAAAACGGTAATCTCGAACGTTTCGTGCTCTCTCTGTGCGGACAACGTTGTTATTATTAGTGTTGCTAGGAATCATTTTGTTGACTTTGGCGGACGTTCATCAGCGAAATGGACTTCCCCCTGCAAGATGTGATGGAGCGAGACTTAGCTTACTTCGAGTCAGGCTTATCGTAATAGATGAACCGGAAAGTCTTGAAAGATCTTGAATTCTCTAGATGCGAATCCCTCCTCGGTACTTCAACATTGATTTGTGAACAGGGTTTTCTGAGTGGTGGAAACAAACCAGTACTGCATCAAAACAGCTAACCGAGCACGCAAAAAAGCGAGCGACAGACAGCGATGTAACCTTCAAGGTTCAAGCACAGCCATTCGAGGGGAAAGCCTCTAATTGATATCTTCCACGTACAGAATTTCCAATGACAGGTGATTTGTGGAATATTGGAAGTTGGGAGTGTTCGCAAAGACGCTCGATATTTCTCCCTGCCAAGCTGGTTGTCTAAATGTCGGCAGTCACGAAACATCGCCAAGCTCCTTCCTATTCCCAATCTAGCTCCCATCCCCGGATTGCATCCACCCCGTAACCTGGGAAAAATCTCACATCTAAAGTACGGATGGTCCCTTCTTCAAGCTTAACAGATCATCGGATGGCATGTTCCTCATTCCATGCGAGTCATGAAGTACAAGGCTAGGAGTACTGAATTGGATGTGGATGGAGAATTCTCCACCATAGAAAGGAATAGATGAGGCGCTATCCCCAATGTTTCGGGCTCTTCGGCCTGAAGGATCCACGGTCCTGCTCGTAATGATGGGATCGCTGTTTTTGATATAGTAGTAATTTCCTACTGCGTCTTGCTTCTAGGTACTCAGAAATTTTTATTTGGGAAAGATGTGTCGATTGCGGAGTACAGTAGCGTGAATAAAATTCCCGTTCTGGGATACGATGAGGGGAGAACAACGGGGGGCGCCTTTATATATATAAAGGTAAGATTTCTCCTACTTATCTAACTCCGGGGCCATCTTCGTTCCTGGGTCTTTCGTTCATTCATTCGTTCTTTAATTTCACTCACAACACTTTCGTTTCTACATACTTACAAAATTATATCATACATATCTTCGCTTTCAAGATGAAGTTCCTGAGCACATCAACTCTTTTGGCAGCAGGTCTGCTGCAACTTACATCGGCCTCTGATCTCCGTGATGAGTCTGGCGATGTATGGAAGAGTTTACTTGGCAGCTCCGGCGTGGAGAAGAGGCAGAGCACTTGGGCACCGCCGTCCAATCTGGTGAAGCCCTTGCAGGAAGTTTGGGATCATGAGATGAATACTTATAACAATGGGAATGCATTGGGTTTTAAGAATTATGGCTATGATATCTTGATGGCTGCCAATGGGTACGTTTCTCCTGTTTTCGTCTTCGCCACATCACTTGGAATCCTTGGCCGGGGAAAGGGAAATAGGAATTGGATTGCCGAGAGGGAGAGATGCTGTGAATGGCGTGGACTTTCCGCAAGGTCCAAAACTGACTTGACGTATCAACAGCACCATCAACTTCTGCGTCCGCTGGGACTCCAAGGCCACCCTCTCCGCTGCGCAACGCACAGCCATAACCTCTTCCCTTCAGAAAAACGTCCTCAAGTGGACAGACCAACTCACCGGCTTCATGGGTTGGCCATACACGGCCATTCCCGTCAAAGTCACCGGCTGGGCGACCACCGCCCCATCCCTCTTCCAGTCGCTTTCTGCATCCGAGAAGGTCTATACAACCGTCGATTCTGAGGGAATTGCGGAGTGCGATCCTCGCTGTGGACGATTCTTTCATCAAGATGGCAATTATGGACAGTGTCCTGGAGGAGCGGAGGCGAGATATGATATGTCTTTGTGGTTGACTGCTGGTATGGAAGGTGGTGCTGGCGGGGATTGGGGACAGAGGGTCGGAAGTGAGTACTTCTTGGGGGCATTGGATAACCCACATATTTGGTTGCATGAGTTCGTAAGTACTTTCTGATCCACTCGTCTGATATTGTGGCTGTTTGCGAGAGGTGTAACTGACAAACCAATAGGGCCACACACTCGCTCTTGACGATTTTTACGATTGGACACCCACAGGTATCACAAACTTCATCATGCTAGCTGGTTCCTCCCTTACCGTTACCGACTTCGATATCTGGATGATGCGTGACTGGTGGAGAAACCTTGCTAGTCGATACAAACTCGCAGCAGCAGCTGTCAAGCCTGTGACTTCCTCCCCGACCACACCTAAAGCTACCTCGACTTCGACCAAAGTCAACATTGTTGTCCCTGCTACTACGACATCGGGTGTTAAGGCTACTACAACGAGCAAGGCACCTGTTACGGCTACGACTGCTCCTGCCGCTGGCGCAGCGCTCGCAGTCAAGTACGCTCAGTGTGGTGGTGAGGGGTGGAAGGGCGCGACAGCTTGTGTAGTGGGGTCGACTTGTGTTGTGAATAATCAGTGGTATTCGCAATGCATCTGAAAAGGTACTCTGACCTGTGTGTTAAGGATACGGTATATTTGAACTTGGGAGGCGGGTAGGGGTTTGGGAGAGGATGAGGGGATGAGTGTAAAATGGTGGGGTTGTGGGGGGTTCTTGTAAATATTCTTTTGCCACTGTATATTCGTTCAATGGCTGAGCCTATCAAGCTATTTCAAGCTGACACCTTTTCGCGTTCAAAATTGGATTTTTATGGTGATTGATGTTTGCGTTATTTGGCTTTGTTTACCATGCGCTCGCCTAAATGCAATACGTTTGTTTTGAGAGTGGTTGACTCGAAGGCTAATCAGTGGATTTAGACTTGGAGAGACGGTATCTTTCAGTAATACGAAGACTTAAATCTCGGAGATCTCTCTGTGTTAAAGCACGGAGTGACCATTATGCTGGCCGTCTGTATATTTGGGGCAGGAAGACCAAGTCATGTCATCACTATAATCTCACGTTCTCGTCTCTTTCATTTCTCTCATAGTACGGCTCACGTCTCTTGCTAGGCTCCAGTCAACGTTTCAATGATAGATTAGCAAGCTCGACAGGCAATGTGGCAATCCGGCTCAAGATTGAACTCAAACAATTACCCCAAACCTAACAAAGCCTCCGTCCGCGACTTCCCTCATCTCGCGGAGCCGATGGCATCAGACAAGATAAATTTTGGACGCTTGATCTTCGAATCTCCCGGCAGCTTCACCATCCATGATGCCATGAACATAACATTTTCCCAGGCAGCGATACAAGACGGGGGATGTTTCAGTCTCATCACTAACTCTTCGGAGTAGTAGTGGCCAGTTGCTTCCTGCCACTATGTGTACTTCGTCCCCAGAGCGTGCACACCGAGGCCCGACACCCATGTAACCTTGATGAGTGGTCAAGAAAGAACGATCATCCGTCGTGTAATGAAAGACGACGAAAAGATAGAATTCTGGGTCCCGATCCTGACTGACAGACGCACTGAAAGATGCGACCGAGTTGCTCGACAGCTTATTCCAGACACTCCAGAGCACTTTCTCTTCCGAAGAATCTGCCCGAGACCAAGAGTGGCTGCTATCCAAGACATGGTCCGATATCAAGGTTCGCCACCAAGCGTTGCTGACAGTCCCTCCGCCAATGTATTGATTACAGATGAGTCCTTCTCTGGAACTAGGATGCTGTGGTTGACCACGATTTGACCGCCATACAAGTTCCTCGTCCACGTTCATGCCTGTTATTCCTGCGACTCGTTTAAGCCAACTCATGAATGTGGCAGAGCCAATCGCTTCAAATTGTTTCGTTTCATCAATAATGTCGCACAGAAGGCTAGACACCCCCAAAATTCCATCTTCAATCCGTTGGCTGTCCAAATACGCCTCTGCAGACCCACAAGCTCGAAAATGGGCATCTTGTGACATTCTTGGCTGAGGATCCGGGGCGTGCTTATAGAAGGAGGTCAGCTTTGGATGCCAGTAAGGGTCTGGCCACCAGGATGGGCACGCGACCCCTCCCTCGTCCTCGAGCCGATCAATCAATCCGAGCATACGAAGAGAATCGTTCTCTATAACATCCGCTTGAAGCACCTGTACTGCTAGTGTTTTCAGCGTCGCATGCTGATAGTCAACCACAATGCCAGACCGAAATGAAGTTCCCATCAACGCCCGAATAGCATAGACTTTGTCCAATGGATTCTGGCACAATAAGTTCCTGGTGTGCTTCAAAACCCAGAAACTGTCATCCGGAACATATAATCCTGAGCTCTTCGACCTCGAAATTATAGCGTTCACAGGGTCTGTCGTGAATGCCAGTCCACCAGTACATCTGTCACAAAGTCTCGGTTCATAAGCCATGTGCTGGTAGCTTGTTGGTTCAGCAGCCCGTGTCAAAATTGTGCGCGCCAGTATACTCTTGCCGCACCAGTACTCAACCTGCGCTGGAAGCACAGTTTCTTGAATAACCCACATCCGGGTCCAATAAGGTCGCTTCATGATGTCCTCTGCTGATATAAGCTTCGCTGCAGAATGCTCAACATCACCGGTACATTCCTCGAATGGCACCTTTCCACCAGCCGCAATATCTTCGATCATATCGAAGGCCACTTTTCCATGCCCTTCTGGATCCTCTCCAAGCCAAGCCAGACACTTCGAGCAAGATTTATAGATTTCGCCCATCATACTCACTTGTACATTCTTTTCCAAGTCATCTTGCTGATTGATACAGATTGCGTCTGCCCATAGGATACGTTCTTCGGACTCTAGGCGGAGGTGTCTCAAGGCTGCCTCTAAGTTGGTGGTGACCTCGACCGAGACACCATCGAGAGTGATTGGAGCAGTGATATTCTGGTCACCCCAGACATAGGAGATAGCTTCGTATGCTGGCTTTGTGAGAAGAGAAACGGTCGAGAGTGTGAGGTCGACTGCGGCAGTGAGGTTAGCGCTAGGGCGAAGAGTAATCAGCCGGATTTCCTGTGTAACGGGGTCGAGCGGTGTGTAGACATATATGGATCGGGATGGCATCTTCCTCAATTGTGAGCGTTCTTGTAAGCCCCCAGAGTAAATCTATTGAAACGAACGACAGGAAGGAGACAGAAATGAGTCTGTCGTTGTTGCAGAGCTGAAATTGTCGTGCATGCGAGCTTGGCACCTGCAAGCCACAATGCGAGCATCCAATCAGGAAAAAGGAACCCGAGGATGTCTATCACAAACATCGTACACCAGTGATCAAAAAATTCCGTGTTCAAGGAGTCTTTTGTCCAACGTTCTTGTTGTGGCCCAAAACTCTACAACCAAAAGCTCGCTTGTTGCTCGCTTGGCGAAATTGGAAGTTTAGCAGTATACCTAGGCACTCAATAAGGACTTTGATGTCGCGGGCACCTGACGAATCAGACGATCTCCGTCTCATACCTTCAAAGTTTGCTTATCATACGGTGATCTCTAACATCTTTTGCAGCACATTCTTGATATACCGAACTCCAATCATAACACCATCGTCGTCGACAAACTCCTCATCTTTCCCACCGACGCCAACCCCAGAGCCAGAGTCCTCGCCATCATTCCTATTACTACTTTCTCCAGCGAGTTTTGTACTTTCATCAATCCAAAGATGCGACTTCAACTGTGTGGACGTACCCAGTGGCAGCTTGACTTGACCGTCTTCCGAGGAACAGAGTGCTGGGCTTGGTAGAATTAAGTTTATATCAGATTCAGGTTGCGTTGGAGAACATGGTATCGATCAGCACATATTTTTTTCATCGTCCATTCGAGAAAGCTCCACTGCAGAATGAGCGATTCCAGTTGGCGCCATCTTAATTTCGTCACTCACTTTCCAGACACTCACTTTCCAGACACTCGCATGGTCGCGAGCGTTGGAGTCTTGACATGCCCGTGCTGCATCTCGAATGCCCTTTGCGGCGACAACTATTCGTGTTCGCTTTTGGGCTTCTTGTTCTACTGTTTCAACTCATCGTCAATGTTCTTGCTTGGCATTGTATAACGAAGATCCAGGCCAGGTCGGATCTTCCATCGCTTGCCGTTTGTCGATCCCCTCAACAATTTTCTGCGAAGCGTTCTCCTTCCAGACATACTTCAACTTCGATTTCGCCCTTTTGTCTTCGAAGTTCTTGATCACTAGTAGATTTATTATCGCGCGTAGTACATGATTTTTTCATTTGAGGCATATTTCGTTAAGGACGTATGATGCTGCAGTACTTCTCGCATCGTCACGCCAAGAGATCAAGTTCTTTTTACACGAACTACTGCCGTCGAGACGGCGTAGATACTCAAACCGGACTGAAAAAGTCTCACCGCCCTTTGCACGAGAAGGTCATGCAACGTCCGCAATCTCAAGTCGTTGAGGCGCACGGTTCGAGGTGGGATTTCAGCTGGTCGGGGTTGCCTACGTAAATTTTGTTTTTAGATTGCCAGGCTCAGGGGCGATGCAGGCCCTGCATGGTCTCACGTAAGACCTCCATCTCAAAACTCCATCCAGACTCCACTGGAAACAGCAGACACTCGGCTCTGAAGGCCATAAACACAACCTCTCGCTAATTCGTTTCGCCGTCGAGGAGCATCGCGATTTCACATCTTTATTACCCATGTCTCCCAGAAATTTCATGTACACGATACCCTGGGACCCCACCTCCGAACAACAATTTGAGCGACTTCGACAGCAACGCGCATCCTGTGGCTGGGGCGTAGAAAATGTCTCGAACTGGCGAGACCAACAGCTTGCTGGTCAAAGGGTTATTTTCTGGCTCGTAAGTTCAATCCGCTCGTCACTTTACCACGCTATCCAATTGACATTAAGAATCAAGGTCCTGAAGCCCGTTCATCCATGCCACGATGCCCTCCTATCCGGCCACATTCTTCAATTCCCCCAAGAATCGGAGGCGTTGTCAGATACCGGATCAGATGTTTTTCCCTTCAGGCGTGAAAGACAGAAAACATTTATGCCCATTGGTCACGTGTCCATGGATTTCCCACCAACAGGCATCAGCGACCCTGCAAGAGGGCGCGTAGGCGCTACGAGTCTTTATCTGTCCCCTGCAATCAGAGGATTGGAATTTGGGCGTCAGGTGTTTGAATTGATGAGGACTGTGGCAGGTCGATTCGCAAGATATGCCGTGATAGACGTGCCTGTTAGGGAAAGCCAGGAGGCTGTTGAGAGATTCGAGAAATTTGGGGATGGAAGACCAGAGTTTTCGCTGGTAGACTGGTATGAGAATATTGGCTTAAAACGGTTGAACGGGACAAAGAGGTTTGTGGATGAGACGGACTCGGATGGGAGGATCTGGAAGGTGGAGTTGGTGGGTATGGAATGGGACCTCTGGGGTAGTGAGCTTTCTGAGAAGCCACGTCTGTAGCACGAGACGTCAGAATCCGTACATAATAGAATAGAAGCAATGCACGCTTTCGAAGGACTGAAGGTATTCTGAATCCACCACGATTTGCCAATACAGTCTTTAAATATCTGTGAGATTTTCGAAGCTACTTGAACCAGTACATTTACCAAAGCTCCCCTGACATCTGATTCATCTATCACAAATCGTCAGCACCTCCGATACTGGGCATCTCAAGGACCTCGTCTCAGGAGCTGCTGCCTCACTGAGTCGAAACAGGAGAATCTCGCACTCCTTATCCGCTCCAGGAAAAACATCGAGGAACTCCTGCCTCGCAGCTTTCAGCGTCTGTTTCTCTAGCTCGGAATAAATGTTATCACCACCCTCCTCAAGACGCGCAAACATGAACGGACTGCTACTAGAGGGACAGAACCCAATATTCTGCAGAGTAGCTTCAAGCCAGACTTCCTCCATAGCGCGTCCACCTTTCAGATACGACTGTAAGCCTTTCTTCGGCATAGTCAACAGCGCATACGCATTGCACTTGAAGCCACTGCCCATTCTCTTCAAGTCCTCTCCCAGATTTAGATCGCGGAGGACTTCCATGACGGGCCAGCTGGTCATGAGATATGCACCAACACGGTCGGTCGCATCCATACCCAGTGTATCAATGCCAATACCTCGACCAGTCTTGTGTGCTTCGGCGCGTGTCCACTGGATCTCGTTGCCAAGGTCTTTGTGAAGGCCAGGATGCAGGATTCTGACTCGATCAACAGCGCCAATGACATTTGCTACCTTGCGCTTTCTGTCCTCATCGGTGACAATGCTCAGCTTCGCACCCCAACGCGAAGCAGTATCCACGAGCGCTTGTATCTTGACATCTGTCAGGGACGTTCCGACACCAGATTGTTGACGGTTCGTGATGCGTTTTGGTATGGCCGCGAAGAGTCTCGCCTGTACTGGAGCCACACGACTGAAGTTGATGCTACAGACAGCTTCTGAGCCAGGTCTCATGGTGGGTATGATCTCAGCTTCGAGACCAATAGACTTAGCAGCGAGCACGATATTCTGAACCGCCGCGCCCATGGCGACGAACAGAGAGCGACCTTCAAAGTCCATGTGGGTCCAATCATAGGTAGTGGGAATACTGCAATCAATTCGGCCATCGCGGAGCGTAAAATGCCACGCCTGGCTATTTCCTCCCGAGGGTGCGAGACAACCGTGAGCGATGATATATTCCACTTCGTCTCGTCTTAGGGGGCCTGTAATCTCTCCTTCAGGGACAGGAGGAATAGCGACTGGAGAGGTAGTCGCTGACTGACTGACAGCTGTAATATCCGAGTCAGTATCATATCTGAAATGCAGAATGAGAGGAGACAGAACAAAAGGTTATGTGCGTATGAATAGCAAAACAGAATGTTGACGTTAGGGACAGTATGATGGGAAAATGATAAAGTATACGAACCCTCGCTTGGTTCCAAGAATTCCCAATCCGGCAAAGCAGCCGACGCTTCAGGTGACACAAGCTTCGTCAGATCAACATAAAAGCGTCCAGACGGTATAGTTTCACCAAGGAGCAGACGCCGTGCAGTGTCAGCGGCAACACCCGCACCCTTGAAAATGGTCAGCACTGATTTGGAATCCAGTTTACAAGCAGTTACTCTAGTTCTGAGACTTGAATGGAACTACGAGCACTGTCAAGTGCACAGCAGAGTTTTGCCGTGGAGTGTCACTTACCAAGCTGATAGCACTCGCCAACTGAGGCCATGACCTCGTCGTCCTGCCCATCTCGAATAGACACGCCAACAGCCTTGGAGACACGGAGTCTCTCGTCCCAACAATCCTCAATTGATACGGCATTCTTTCTTTCGGACCTAATACTCGGATCCTCTTCGAATCCATGTCACCCATGAGACCATGAAAAAGCGGCCTTTCCGGCTCCTTATCAAATCGCTCCACATCGAGCATTCCTTTATCACTCGTCTCCATGATCACCGGAATCCCATGCTCTCGTGCCCGCTCTCGTGAGAACACTTTCATGGGTAAATCGTCGCACTCTTCGATCAGAAGATCCAACTTCCCGCCATTGGTGAGAAAAGCTTCGAAATTATCCTCTTGCAGTCCTGTCGGAAAAACCTTGATCTTTAGGTATGGGTTAATCTCGCACATCTCCCGAGCGCAAAGAACAGCTTTGTTGACTCCAATGTTACTGATGGGCGAACGGAGGCGGTTCGTATTTGACAAGGAAAGGACATCAAAATCCGCAATGCGTAGTTCGCCGCCGATGCCTTCCAGTGCAAGGGTCAGTGCAGTGGCAGATCCGACAGAAAGACCTATGACCCCAACAGTCATCGAGCTCAGATGAGTTTGCTCGGAAGGTGTGATTCTGTAGCGATTGCGACTGGTTCGCACTTCGATGAACTCATTCTTGGGGAGAATGTGCAGGAGTTCTTTGCGCCACGGGAAGAAGACATAGGTGCCGTAAAACTCGATTAGGGTCCCGGCTAGGTGCGCGAGCACTAGTTGATTCAAAGCGTCGCCTTTCACCCTCAAATATGGCGCGCGAACCTCGACCAGTTCCTCGAGTTGATCTTGGAGACTGTCGTGGATTGTTGTGACGGCGCCAGATGCGACTAAAGCGTCGAGTTTCTCACGATCTTCTGGAATGGTTGCATCGAAGAATTGTGGTGTATAGGAATCACTAATGATGGTGCCGGTTTGAGGCCATCGGGACCGAAATGTTGAAGACATTATCGCTTGATTTAAAATATGTGGAACTTGAGGATATTCACAGCTGATTAAGCCTTGGGGAAAGGGGGGTTCAAGAAAGAAAGTTTTATGCAAGAAGGATCGGCACGATAGCGCGCGGCGTACACAGATTGGCTCCAACGGGAAACAAACATCTTACGTGAGATTTGAACAACGGGTTCTCTTGGCGCATACAAGAACTAGTAAGATTGCAGGGAACAACGACACGTTACGCTTGTGGCTTGCGTTGTAAAGTAATTGTCCCATTATTTATTCCCTCTTTTCGCTCATGTAGTGACAGCTGAAAGCTGCACGCCGGACCCTCATCAATCTTCAATGTGCAGCGACCGGACTCGCCGTCACGAAGTGCACACCTTAAGGTCCCACCCAAGCGTATCGTAATGAGCAATCAATCAGACATCAGTCGCTCTACCAGGCTACGTATTGGTCGCCTTGCCAACTGCAACACTCTCACTCGATTCCTCGATCAAATGCTCTTTTCTGTCGGATGATGCTCGGGAACTTGGAAAACGACCTAAGAAGTTGTTGGAATACAGATAACGAACATTTAATGCATCATGAATGCTGTCACAAATGCTGTCAACAGGTCTGCGATCGGCGAGACTCCATGAGCTGCGCCCAGACCAAATGAGACAGCTGAGCCGAAGGCCTCGAACGATCTGAAGATACCCACGCCCAGAGTGAGAGTCTCGATATCGTTGTTGAAGGTACCCGTGATTCAATAAACGAACATGTAATGAGATTCATTCAAGAATCTGATCGTGGTAAGTATCTACCCCGCACCTGAATTGAGGGGTCGCTTACCGAAACAAAACAGTCGAAGCAAGCGCTCGTCCTAACCCAGGAGTATCCCAACCGAGGGTTGCATTGGGTACGATATCTTTGTACTTGTTCTAGTTCGCCATCTGCCATCCGAAGAGCGACAACATGATAGTCACGAAGGAGAACCAAGCGACTCTGGCGACCTTCGGTCGAGAAAACACTTTCATGTCTGATGCCACCCCCAGAAGATATTCGCAAAAGTTGCAGCGAGCCCGGAAATCAATGCGCCAGGGATTATGGATCTGACGAGGAAGTCCTTAGTCAGGTAGATGCTGAGATAGGTATCGGTCCACTTGAAACCGATTAGGATGGGCAGAAGGAGGACGACTCGTCTCGTGTTGAGCGGTGTCCGTGCAAGACGGGATCTCTGAGTACCGCTTTGTTCTTGGTGGGGTCCATGAATCTGCTTCCGTCTGCTCGGATCGCTATCTCTGGTGGAGGAATGAGGAGTGAACGCAGGAGGCTAGCGCATTGAAGACCGATGAGAATGGAGTAAGTCCCGTAACGAACCTCCCCGCGTTGTTCAGTCTTGACATTGAGGGAGAGCTGGATAGAGGATCCTATTAGCTGTCCTAGCTCACAGAGACTGGGACAGGTGCCAGCTGACTAGCATTACGCGATATTCTACTGATGTACATGCTAATGCGATTGCTCCTTCCGAAACCCAAGATGCTGAGGCAGCAGTTCTGAATGTTACTCCACCGAACAACACAAACCATTCGACACCATATCTGTTGATGACATGCCGATTGCTACTGATGACATGAGGATGCGCTGAAGAGGACGAGCTTGATGGCAGGGCATGCTGACGGGTCTGCCATAAAGGGATGAGACGAGGAATGTACGTCGTGCAAGTACCCAGAACCCAGATTGAAATCCTCGTAGTGTAAACAATGATATAGAAGGCTGCGATGGCTGCAGGCGCCGTGGCATACCACTGAGTGGTATCTATTCTTAAAATGTGATGCTGAGATTGACAGATGGAGACCGAGTTGACCAAGCCGTAAAACGATGTAGGTCCTATATTTGTGCTTCTCAGTGCATTTCCACACCATCCCTCTCCGCCCTCTCTTTAATCAAGCAATCTTTCCCCGAACAAGTAACCAATCTCACAAATCCTCCGTGGCCATGCTCCCTTCTTTGGAATTCAACCAATGATTTCTATATAGACGTTCAGTAAATCACCTTGAAGTAAAAAAGGGAACATCACCGAGCATGGACAAGGGACTTACTTCTTCTCAGCCCAATCTAGCAAGAAATACGCTAGCATGAGCGGTGGACCAACGTAGAGTATCTGGCCCATCGTCCGACGAGTTGTGTTGAACACAGCGTCTCGCAAAGCCCCTGCCAACGGTCGTTGACGATTTGCATTGAGTCCGAAGGTTATGATGCGCTTTTGTTTCGGAATTTCTACGTGCGAGCACCATAAGCATAAGAACGACTTCCAAGCTTCGTGAATCTGGGAGAAGACATGCTTACTTGGGTGGCTCCAGCACAGCACAGGGAGGCTCTTTCTTAGTAGTGAGTTGAGGTTCAGACTGTGGAAGAGTGTGTTAAAGTACGTACACCTGGTGCGGTCTATTTAGACTTGGTTTAAACGCCATCGCGGGGTTTAGACTAGGAGGATGGGCAAGAATGACAGGAGAGCTTCAGCACGAGACTTTCAGATGCTCATTACCTCTATTCAATCTGATAAAGATGCTTCTTACGAGGGTCGTCGGGTGATCGGAACTTGAGTGGTCCGAATGCTCACCGGCTGTCTCTTCTCTTCCGGAGCCGCTTCGCTATCTGATCTGCTTGGAAGAGGATGCATGGTGTGATTGGTTACTGACCAATGCTACGCTGATCAAAATGTGACCGAACGGCAGTCTGTGCACGAACTTCTCTGCGGGATTAGCTTCGAGATAGTGAAGATGTCGTTGATGTTGAGATCTGTTTTGCATCACCGATTCACTGCTTTGCAGGATCTCATGGGATAAAGACACATCGACGGATTTTGTTTTGAGGTTGATCAGAGGGAGAAGAAATCGGAGCGGAATTATTTTATCAAGCATTCCAGGGAAGATCGGAAGGCGAAGATAGGAGGAAAGATAAAAACCATGCCCTCTAGAGGACCAAAGGCTATTCTTGTGGTGCTTTTCACTCAACCCATCGAAATGACTGCTGAAAGATCTGTTCAATAATTCACAGGTAGACTAATGCCAACAATGAAGAAATGTCCAGATGATACGTGAGACATGTGGCTAACATTAATCGCCAATTCGACGTTGCCAAAGGCAACAAAAACTGTAGAAGACTTTGCAGCGTGGAATCCATGGGGGCACCGCTCTCGTGCTTATTCCACATAATGTTGTCGGTCAATAGAATGAAAAAGGAGTATAATTGTTCGCAAATTTGGGCGATTTGGTCTCTGGAGGAGCATCCTGGCTTTCTTGAAGGTCGGCAGGTGGAAGGACGCAGAGCCTGCGATTGTAATCGAGCCTAAAGGGTGAGGTGCCCCTCCGTCAAAACGTGTTCTGCTCGCTGGAGGAGGTTTCCCTCTTCCTAGATATCACAGTCACAATCCTTCTATCTGATACCGCACCTATGGCAGAATTCTGTCGAAAATCTACAGCTGTGCACGGATTGTTTAGTGAGATATGTTGGAGAAGACTGCGATATGGCAGTAGCAGCTTATGTACGTGTCGAAAGCTTACCCTCGTGCAGATCCTAACGTCAGAAGTCAGGCAATTGAATTACCAACGCTTTCAAGGTCTTAATCACCTCTGGCGTCGAACCTTTTAAACTCTTCATCCGCCCCTCCAACTTCATTTGTGCTCTCTTCTCTTGCATGACCCTTTGGCATTCCTCCAACCACATATCGAGCTCCTTGGCTTCCCGTTGCATCATCAACATCGTTTTGTTCCTCTCATGCTGAACATGTTCTTGTTGCGCTTCAGATTTGGCCAACGATTCGACCCCGGCTCGCTCTTTATCGATCTGTTATCGGTGGGCATGAAGAGCACCTTCGACCCTACGAGTGGGTGGGTGAGCTGATATTGGTTGGTGATTGACTACTGCGGGCTGAGTCAGAACGGCAAATTTTCTGATCGGGGAGCCAATGCCCTTGTTGACGCTATCTGTTTGATATGTCCTATTCACTCTGTGGACTGAAAGGCTCGGGGAGTCAGGAGAAGCTTTGAAACGTTTCGAGGATTGGTTTCCGAGATCTTCATTTGGGCCTGCAAAGCCATGCTTTCGGTGTTCAGATGGTATGCTCTGTTGCAGCTCGCGAAAATGTTGAACTTTCATTGCCGAATCTTCTGGAGTAAGACCCATTGAGGTTGGGATAGCCCGCAAGTCGGGTATCTTATTATTGCTATTATCCGTGAGTTGGTTCACCGTGATGCGTCTGTTATCGTTAGGGACCTGTTGACAAGCGAAAGGGTCTCACAGACTTGATGTTTGGGCCTGATGATTTTCCTGGAACACCGCCCTCCAGGTTGGTTTGGTTCTCGATAGCGGGCCGTAGTACGCCAGCAGCTGTGATGTTTTTCGAGGACAAGGCTTGGTGCACGTCGTCGGGATATATGTGCCAACTCCGCCATTTCAAGAAGACGTATGAGCAAGTCATTGATAGGACCTCGAATGTTATTTGTAAGCCTCTTCTATTGTCAGGAATGCGTGTCCCAGTGACTGATATTTGGCAGCGATCTAGTACTTTGCGGTAGAGGAAATAGATGCAATCTCCCCACACATCGACTTTGCTTAAACGGGTAGCACCTAGCAGTGTAAAAGATCGCTATGGCTTGAAAGATGCTTCGGTAGGGAGTGAGGGATTTTAAGGGGATGCACAGATATGGAATGAGGAATCTCTTGGCACCGTACGAAGCAGGCTGCATTAGCGTAGTTTTTATGAAATGCTTTTTTTAAGTGAAGCTTACCTTATTTCAGGACGTGCTTTCGTACATAGCCGAAATGACCTCCCGTTTATCTGTGGTCCCTTTCAGAGGCGGGAAGCGGTGGTTGGTTTAAATGGCAAGAGACGATTCGCTAGAAACCTGCTATTTCCTTGAACCTTCAGAATGACGCACGGACGTAAAAGGGGTGTTGTTTTGGTCATGACCTACATTTTTCCTATTGACTAAAAGATAATTGCTGTACTTGAGCCCATCAAAGGCCACCTGCTTAACGCCCCGTCTCCCCAGATCTCAACCAGCGCCCGCTTCTCTTACCGATCCTCCTTTGGCTCCGTACTCCAGCGATGTATTATTGCTATCGAAAGCCCAACTGTCTTAACTACACAGCCACACTGAATAGTAACGCACCATTTAATGTAAATGAGTTGAATGAGCGGACTCAGCTAAAACCCCCTGGAGCCGGTAGATGCATCATCAGGTATAGTGACCTTGCGGGGAAGAAAGGCTTGAAAGAAGGTATCAAATCAAAGATCCGGATACATACGATTTCCGACGGAATCCTCATCAAGAAAACGAGACTTCTTGCAAAGTCGAGTAGAAGCAGCAATGGTGAAGTGAAACCATTCATATGGTTCTATGACATAGATATCATCGAGAAACCTTGATATCAGTACGCACTTTGCGACCCGTAACGCAATTCTATCTAGTGCTTAGAGATATCGGATCTCGCTTAAACAGTGTCGAGACCCACTTCTCCCAAGAAACTTCCTATCTACCTAAGTAGATTGCACCACATGTTATGACAAGAACAGGATACTTTCTTCTTGAGTGGCAGATCGTTTCTTTTATTGCCTTCAAGTCTGCTCAAGTTACATCACAGGGAATCATGTTGTGCATGTACGTATTGCGCAGCTTCAAATCATCATCGACCAAACAGATGACAAATGGCGGAGGCGCAGGTTAGGCGAAGGCTTACATATGCAAAAATCGGCCCTTATGTCGTTACAGCCCTCGAATAAAAGAGACTCGGTCATCGGAGCGAGCCGCTAAGCAATGCGACTGAGTGGTCGACCAGTTGTCGACCGACTGTCGAAGCGATTTTCCAGTAGGCTGCAGCCTGCAGCTCGGTTTCAGGGGTCGCTTATCCGACCCTGTCAACAACAAAGCCTTAAAGATTTGACATGTCAGCACGACTGAGAGTAAATAAACTCTCCACCTGAATATATATATATAAGTAGATAGTCGTATCGACTTTCCTCATTTCATTTTGTATATCCATCACCACGATCACAACATACATATTTGCACTTTCCCGAGTATTCCCGTGTCACGTCAACTTCACTTATTTCAATTCCAAGACAACCCCAACATTTTTCTCAGCATCCAGGTTCTCAACACTCTCGAGGAATTAACCTTCATCGAGATGGGACTCCTCACTTCCTCGGGCGTCGGAAAGGAGAGCGACAAAGCTGCACAGATTCTGAACAGCTTCATCAGTATGTAAAGATGTTCACGGGGATCTCAAACCTTCGCGAACACGACTAACAACAATTACAGAAAAGGGGAGACTTCCAAAAGAAGCAATCACGACTGCAAAGGGCATTGCCATATTCTCCGCAGTACGAGGCGGTGCCATGTGGGTATCTGGCTCCGGCGGATCTGGAGTAGTGCTTGTGCGCCTGCCCGATGGCTCGTGGTCGGGCCCGTCATCATTTACAGTGACATCTGGAGGCTTCGGAATGGTCTATGGACTGGACGTGTACGACTGCGTTTGTATTCTTAATACCGACGAAGCTGTCGAGGCGTACTCGAAACCTGAATTAAGTCTGGGTGGTGGGGTGGCTGTTACTGCTGGGCCTTGGAACGCGGAAAAGCACGACTTGAAGCCAGTGTGGACGTACACGAAGTCGAAAGGTCTTTACGGCGGTTTGTCGGTTGATGGGACTGTGATTAAGGAGAGAAAGGAAGCGAATGCGGATTTCTATGGGAAGAAGGTGACTGCAGCTCAGATATTACGAGGTGATGTTGAAGCAAGAAGTGGAGCAAATGTGTGGCCGGCTGGGACAAGTCAGTTGATGGAAGTTCTCAAACTTGCCGAAGGCAGAATTGGAGATAAAACGGTACTCCAGGGTGTTAGCTGCGAGCCAACTCCTGGCGACATGGATGTTTGAGTGCCGTATGAGAGGTATGGCACCGAAATATGTAATTTGGACGGAATCTTGTTCGTTGTTTACCTCTGAGTCATGTTGATGCGGGCCTTGGGTTAATCGGTGTCTATGGAAGATTGTTCGGTTGTTCGGACAAGATTGTCAAAGGTACGAAAGAGCAACGGGGGCAAATTCCAGGACATATTTAGAAGAGAGTATAATTTGGTGCTACATAGGTTTTTACTTGGAGATAGAAATTCTAATATTGGTGCACTTCACTATATCTATCAACACTGTATCATGCAAGAAGTACTATGATTCGTATTTAGTCTTCTACAATAATTCATTACGGGCGTTTATCATGGGATTGCGATCTCAGAGCCAAATCAGCACTGTAACAGGTCTTGAGAGCAAGGATTAAAGAGTGTGTACTATTCACAACTTGGTAAAATTGTCTGATAAGATCTTCGTACATTTGTCTAGTGGTACAGAGTTACCGAACCATACGCCTGTCATTTGATAGCCACTGTAATAAACTGCCAAACTACCCACCACAGCCAACTCTGGTCTTGCACTTCAAGGATACTCTTCGAAGCCGAGCTCTAGGGCCATTCTGCTAATTTGAGATGCTTTTTCAGCCTTTCTTTCGCTTCTTTGGCGTCTTTTGCCTTCCTCCTCAGATTTTGGTTACACATCCACGTGTCACTAGAATGCTTACCTTGAAGCATTCTGTAACTTTGATATCCATTCTTCTTCAGCTTTGACAGGTCGATCTCAGTTTCACAATTGGTGCATAATATTCTGTTATGGCCGTCTGTTATGGCCGGCGGACATATCAGGTTCGGTGTTTCCTGTGTCAGGGGTCTTCAATGCTCGTTTATTATCGCAGCGACGCTTGCCCATGAAGTCTTACTTCAAGTCTTCCCCACAGTGGTGTATCTTTCCAGTATCCATTCCTAGTAAAAGAGCGTAACACCGATATGGAGCTAGCTTTGGTGGATACTCAAGCAAGTGCATGAACACAAACTCTTCGCAGCTGGGGCATTGGAGCAAGCCTTCGTCGATCATTTGCACGAAATCCATTTTGGCTTGCGCGAAGCTTCAGCTGCTGAAATGGCCTTCGATATAGGGAATCGATCGTACGTAATTGTAGGTTTGAATATCAGCTAGAAAGTCGGTACTCTGCAGTAGTATCAGAGGATGCCATGTTGCTTTTGTATCAGTATGTGCCTTTCATGATGATCACAGCCTTGCGCGGCGTCTCTCTGAAATGAGTAAACGTTAAACACTGAAGGAAAAAAAAAGATCTCACTCCTTTGCAATATTATGGAAAACCTCTGAAGTCTAACAAAGCTGCTGTGCCACTATGCAATCATATTTGGGTCAAAGAAAGCTTTAACCCCCATTCGAGTTGAACCACACTAGCCGCAGAATAGAAATTCACACCGGAAGGAAGTATAAAAGAGCAAAAACAAAAGGGGAAAAAGAAAAAATAGGCCCTAAACTCATGCGGATACATTAAATTGGCCTTTCATTATAATTTCAAGTCGTTCTTTGCATACACTCGGTGAATATTAAGAACTGCGAGAGGCCAAATATTTTCCCTCTATTTTCGTGCAATATACTTCTCCACTTATCGTCCGTTGGCCATCATGGTCATAACTAGAAGCCCAAGATGCGTTCTAACACTATTAATCGTTGCTTTGGTAAAGGAAAAGCGTAGATGGCAAGTCACTGCTCCTCACGAGGCACAAAGGTGGATCAGCAGCGACTGAAGGGTATATATTGCATGCAAGGCCTGGATAGTAATCGGGAAAAGCTTTACCGGCCAGTCATGTCAAAAATATAGTGATTATAGTCACTCAATCTTAGCTCCTAGAAGCAGATCAGAACACCAGAACATTAGTGACGGGTTAGTGATCGCAAAGTATCATACCTCACATGAATACGCCAGAAACTCAGGCATGAACGATATGTGTTGGAATGAATTCAGCATGTTGTTCGACCATGGTTCGGGAAGGATAAGTGGCTTGAAGGTGATCGACTTAGTTGTCGGTGGTGAAGATGCTGCGGCGATTGTAGTCGTAGTGGTGGTGTTGGTGGGGATTCTTATTTCCTGAGTATTAGTTTAGAGTTGGGAGGGTAATTTTGAAGTTTTGAATGAGACGATATACTTACTTCGGATTAGGGTCAGGGCTATCATCTGAATCCGGATCTGAATGATTGTATGTGCGCCGACCGAAAGCACCGACTGTTGTGACAGAGGGCTTGCCTGAGACTAAAGGGCTTCTGGGACCGGATGCGGGCATCTCTGCTATATCGATCGCATCCGACGAGATATTAAGAACTGAATTATGTTAGCTTACATATATCCAGCAAGGATCTGGTGATTAATACCTTGTGGACGTTTAGCATACTGCTTGCAAATACGAGCCCCCTTTTCCAAGGTCTCCATTCTGCGCAGGATTGCATCTCTTTCCATTGTCTTCTCTTCGGACTCACCAGCGATCCTGGTTACGACCTCTGTTTCCATCATGTACACCGCTGTTGGACAGAACATATTTGGAATCCCGCGAATGATGGGTGACTGTATTGCAAGAGTTGGGACATTGTCTGTGAACAAATTGATGGCAATCTGAGGCATGTAAGTCTCGTGACAGTGGCACGCTTACCAAATCGGGGACTCATACCTCGTAGTATGCATTCATATTGTCAAATGCTTCTTCGGCGGCTACCATATCCATGTCCAAGTTTTCTTTTGTGGTAATAGTAGACATCATCTTGGCAATCTCATCGACGCCCAAATCTTTATCTGGATGTGACCGGCCATTCAACATTGACTCCAAAACTTCCTTGCTAGAATCTTGTCGACGCTTTTTGCTGTTGCTTAGGAAGACACTATTTGTTGTCATTGGATAATCTTTATGGACTTCGAGAAGGTCATCCAATTTGGAGTATGCCAGGTTCAAATTCTCATCCATGATAGGCTGTAACCAGAAGCGGAAAACATTCTCACACACATCTTCATCCGTCAGGTGCCGAAGCAGGAGCTCGAGAAACCTATTGACCGTCTCCCATACTTTCTTGATGTGCTGCCGTGCAAAATCTTCCCACGGGGCACTGTAGAGACGGAAAAGTTCCCCGACCAGAAGTGGGTTCGGTAGACCAGGCAGCTAGAAGACAGTCCGGTCAGTTTACACATCTGAATACTAAAATAGGGGGCCAACGTAGTAGCGTACCTCTCTACCGCGGCTTCTTTTTAGCAGCAAACAGGTTTCCTTAATCGCCTCATCGCGCGACCGATATCTCGCGTGGAAAATATTCTCGTCGCCCGTCACCCAGGATGACCCTTCCTTACGAATATTTTTTGCGAATTCGAAATGCATGTTCATTACAGTCGCGCAGAGTCGTCTCTCCGGATTCAAGTCTCCTCGGAAGAACTCTTGGTCATAATCACCCTTGACAGCATCCCGGCATATAGTTTGGAACGTCTGACTGAGAGAGATCAGAAACTTGCGCTGCTCTAGGGGCTTGTCTCGACTCGGTCCTAGCTTGTCGCGTGCAAGCCTTGTCGCTGAGATCTGAATTTGGATGTCTTCAACTAGACGTGGAAGTTCGCGTCGTACCTGACTGAAAAGGACTTTGCTCAGGCGAGCGCGTAGGAATTTTATCCCAAGGGTGTGTGCTGGAAGACGGTTGAAGCCACTTTGTTCGAAAAAGACGGCCTCTTCCTGGTCTCGAGTATTCTGCGGCGGATTTTGATTCACGGAAGAGTCAAGATTCTTGACTATGTGCCAGCCGAGAGAAAATTTGACATCTTCATTCCTGGCGAGGGTCACGAATGCCTCTTCACTCTTCGAGTCTCTCCTTAAAAGATCTGGCTTAGTGATGATTCCGAGTGTCCGCAGGCCCTGTGGATCGACTTTTCGAGCGTTTCGAAGGATAATCTGATTCCCAATATCGTTTTTGGCCGAAACAATTGCCAATATGATGCTTCGAGGGTTGTCCAAATACCGGGAAACGAGGTCGTGTACCAGTTGCACATCTCCAGTGGTTTGCGATTTTGTTTCGGAATGAATCAGGCCAGGAAGATCAACAAGCGTCAACTGTGGCTGAGCTGGCCCGCAGAACTCAACTCGTAAAATATCGTTTGAAAATGATTTTCCCGAGGAAGAAAGTCCCATCTCATCCCTTGCCCTTTGGAACAAGCCACCGAAATCGTCTAAGGTTTTAAGTTCGCTGTGAAATCGAATTAGTCGGTCCCGGTCCATCAGTGCCCTGTCCTCTCCCGGTACAATCGAGACATTTATCTCAACCCTTGCCGCACGACGGAGGATCACCTCTGTCGCAAATCGTGTGCATAAGGTGTCTTGCTTGGGAAATGGGATTCCGGAAATCGCCTCTAATACCGAACTCTTTCCGCTGGACTGGTCTCCACAGACAATCAGCTGTGGTAGCGCAACGATTTCGCTGAGGCCGCAAGCGCGAAGAGAGTCTACGACGTCCAGAAGTTCCATCTGCTCAGCCGACTGCAGCTTCTGCACTCCAGGCAAGTCAAGATCGTTCGACTCGACCATTTTCTACAGATGTTTTGAGTCGAAGTTTTGACGATAGATGGCCGATCAATGGAGCAGAGTGTTGCCTGGTGAGTAGAAGACACAAGCAGAAATGCAGAAAGAAAGATTGGAAGCTAATTCAGGAAGATAGTTGCGTTTCTTACATGAAAAGAGAAGTGCCGAAACATGTTCGGACGAAGGTACTACTTGGAGACGCTCGTGACTGTTGGTGTTTTAGCGGTCTTTGTTTTGAGTTTCATACAGAAGTGCAATAGCGGCGCAGCAGCGGCAAATGACTGGCTGGCACTGGGTTTTCGAGATTGCGTCGGTGTGGGGCAAAATGCAGGTGCGGTGGGAGTGATTGTTCATGTTGCAGAGCAATGTAGAATTGGGCATCACGTCCGCACTGCCGTACAAGCAAATAGCAATTGTAGCCAAAACATAAAGAGCAAAAACATTCAGCACGAGGTTTTCTCTGATACGCACCCACCAAAAGCTCGTAACTTCCTTCAGATTCATCGCGGTAAGGAAGCTACTTACCTTGGTCGATATCAGGACTCCTCTTTCAGAAGCTCTGTTGATCTTTTCCTATCGATGAGGCTTGAGGTTGAGTTATAAAGTACGACGGGATGTAATGGTGTATCTATTTTTAGCATTGGAACTTTACGTGGCAGCTCGCCCAAGCCACGAGCCATCCAGCCATCCAGCCACATTCTGGAATGTATATGTGGGGCCAGATCAAGTGTGGCTGATAAACTGTGGCTAGAGACCTTTCCCACCCCGATTTTTCTTCTCTCTGTTCTCCTCGATACCTAATGATATTCTTACATCAGTTGTGTCCTATCACTGTCAAGCACGATTTTCGATCCGGAGAGTCATCCAGCCAAAATTAGTGACCAAATACAGCGTGGGATGCCTCAAAAAGGTACCTGTCCACTGGTATGCCATGCAGGATGCGTTGTGCTTGCCCTTCCCAGGCGCGCTTCCGAATGGTTGTGTAAGCGCGGACGGTATGAGGCTGGACTGGCCACTTGCTCTTTATGGGCTGTTTGGAGAGTGAAGCTTGGTAATGTGGGTGGGTATTGGATGTGGTGGGTCTAGAGCTTGAAGGGAGAGGAGAGGTGAGTGGGAGGTAGGTACCCCACGCTATGGAAGAGGGGAGGAGAGAGAAGAGGGGTAATGATAGTGATGATGATGGGATGTCACTCGGTATATGTGGAAATGGGATGGATTGTATGGAGAGACGAGATCTATATTTACTGGAGTGCATCAGTCCTGAATTCGGGATGCCGGATGCGGTATCTCCCATCGAAAGCGTGAGGCGGGACGTACTTCAGCGCAGAAGGTAAAGTCATGAGGAAAGATTTTGCTCGACCGAGTGTATCGGCTGCTGGTAACATTAAACATTTGCCTTCCTCTGCTGCCTATCTTTGGATTTGCCTCGGGGGACTGAAGTGGACGCTGTACCTTCGGCTCCCCTGCTTACTAGTCATGCTTGAATACCCTAGCACATATCGGTAATCAGATAGGTCCCGTATGAGGGTTTTAATAGGACATGACATTCACAAAAAATTACAGTAACACTGGGCGAGGTCGCCGAATTTATATTTAATCGCGCATCCAGCGTTCACTTGAGTACTCAGGAGGTACTGTAACTGGGTAGCGAGGTACGAATCAGATAGTTGGATTGTGTTATTGGTGGAGGCGAGGAAGAGAGGCATTTATTCGTCGGATTCGATTCGGTTGGATAGGAGTTAGCGATTGGAGAGTTGGGATGTTTTTGAAACGAGTTTGAGGTGATGTGATGAGGGGAGGGCATGTATTAATGCGATGGAAGCGAGAGTACTAGAATGAAAATGTGAAGTACAGATGGTCCGTGGTGTCAAGCACGCTGTAATATTTAGGTTAGGTGCACGAGTAAGAGATTGTGTGGAATGTTGAATAGGGGATCATGCAGATATAAGGGATGAGTTGTGAGGCATATACTGGTAGCGCGAGTACGGAGTAAGGAGGGGTGAAATGAGATGAGGCTTTTACGTGGATGGTGCTTGTAAAAAAAATTGTGAGAGGTGCTCCTACCGGTATTCGGTATTTGGTGGGATGGTTGAGATTGAGTTTGCTGATGACGAAGAGTAAGGTGTGTTTTGGGATGTTGCATGTTAGGGTTGAGTTAGATGCGGTATGACGATGAAGCAATTGAATTAACTTCTTCTCTGGCACCTCAGAACGCAATCGAAGCCTGGGTTTGGGAGACCCTTCACCCTTCAGGAGTTATTTTGTCAGGTGTTACGAAGTTACAAAGGAGGAATTGTTGGCAGAGGGTGTTTCTTGTGAAATATCGTGACTGGTATCTGACGAATGCAATAAAAGGGAGGAGGCCGCCGATGGCGAAGTTCAAGATAGGATGGTGGATTGGAAAAGGCGGAGGGCGTGTGCTGGCATGTTGGTCGGGCTTGGGTTCACTGCTTTCCTTGTGTTGGGCTGGGCGGCGAGGGAGGCAAGGCAAGGCTGTGGATTTGACAGCTGTGATAGTGCGGTGTTTTGGTGTTCGGTTGGGACGGGATGCGAGGAGAGGGGGCTCGCTCGGTGAGTGAAAGTGGGGGAGGATATACTTGGGCATGAGGAATGGGTTCTATAGGTTGATGAAATGGAAACATAATAGGGGCAAATAAAAAATGCATCGTAATGGAAAGGACAGCTACCTGAGTACCAAAAGAATGTAGATAATAATACGAAGTCATGCCATACCCAGCAATTCTAGATGTACTTCGATGCAGATATACGAAGTCCAGCGAGCTGGTCTACTCAACCTGTTCTGCCCCCGAATGAGAAGGCCAGACGCCAGACCATCGGCAGTCAGCTGCAGCGCCTTTGGCATGTCATTTGTTCAGCGTGCTTTGCCCCTCTTTCAGGCTTCTGCATCAGGCTTTCCGGCCTTTGTGCCAAGCCACCACAGCCTGAAGAGACAAGGGCATCGCAGCCCAGGCGGAGCATTTTCAAGCATGATGCGGGCCACCGTCGGCTGAGATGGGGGTGTGTGAGAGCATGGACGAGGGAGGATGGAGGAGAAACAACATGGGCATGACCTGAGGAGCGGCGCCTGCCCTTGAAAGTCTGGTGCTGGAAACACCTGCTGCACTCAAAGCTGAATAATACTGACTGACCGACCTTGCTTTGCCTTGACCCTTTATGCCTTCCTCAATTGCCTCGGGCTTGCACCCTTTTGCCTGCGGCTCAGCTCAACATACAGCACAGTCATCCATCCGAACCCGTCCTCAGCTGTTGATGCGAGCATAACAAGTGAATCGTCCTATTTAATCCAATAAAGAAATCCACACCGGGAAGGTCCTCGCTATTTATCTATCTTGACTGATTGCAGTCAAAGCAGAGCAGGGCGTCGATCATTATCATTCACGCTACGACAAAGACCCGCCTTAAACCCATTTCCGGCGTAGCGCTTAAAACCCAAGCGAAAGAGCCCATCCAACTTCCGGACCTCATCGAACCTAACCATCGACGACACTCTCTCCCCACTACAACCACCACTTCAACCCGCCTTTCTCTCCCCAACGCGTGATCATTGATCTCTTGACGCTCACTCTGCAAGGAGGGCCGAGAGAATCAGCTCACGCTTCCAATACACGACCCAGCATCCCGTCTTCATCGCACGAAGACTCATCGAAACGTCGTCGGTCGGCACCTGCAGCCTGAGACCTCAACTCTTGAAGCAGCAACTAAGACAGGTACGTACCATCGCCTTCCCTCTCCCTCCCCTCAGCACACTTCGACAGCATATAGCAACAGCATCAATACCCTCGTCTGCCAACCCGTGGTGTCTGCTGCTCACCTTCAACTCCGACAAGCCACTTACGACACCGCCATCTGTATCAACCTCACCGCTCCGCGTTCCTACCTCCGCAGCCTGATCTTTCAACAACACAACAACTAACATCTTCCTCCTCCTAGTTCCTGCCTTCCTACATACCTTCTCGACTACGATCTCCGTCGTCGATCGATAATTAATACCCTCAACAACCACCTTCGACTCGTGTATCGGTCAGCCCGATACCCAGAGTCCATAGTCCAAGCAAGATGACTACTATGGTGAATCCACCCGCTTCCAAGTCGAAATCCAATCCTCTGGTTTATACTCCCTTTCTTCAGCCTCCCACGAGCACCTTCTTGTCTGCATATACGTTGGCTGCCTTGGATCAAGATCAAGTCGAGATCATCCTCTCACCTCTGACATCCACCTCAGCCTCGTCCTTCCCCTCTTCTTTTGGCATAACATAGCACAGTTGCACAACATTACCTCTACATTGGGATACTAACATGTCTCTCCAGGATCTTCGCGTTGGTAACAAGTACCGTATCGGCCGTAAGATCGGTAGTGGATCTTTCGGTGACATTTATCTCGGAACCAACATCATCTCCGGTGAGGAGATCGCCATCAAGCTTGAGTCTGTCAAGGCCAAGCACCCTCAACTCGAATATGAGGCCCGCGTCTACAAGTCCCTCGCCGGTGGTGTCGGTATCCCATTTGTCCGCTGGTTCGGTACCGAGTGTGACTACAATGCCATGGTCCTCGATCTTCTCGGACCCAGTTTGGAGGATCTTTTCAACTTCTGCAACCGAAAGTTCTCCCTCAAGACCGTCCTCCTCCTTGCTGATCAATTGATCTCCCGCATCGAGTACATCCACGCCAAGTCTTTCATTCACCGTGATATCAAGCCAGACAACTTCTTGATGGGTATCGGCAAGCGCGGCAACCAGGTCAATGTCATTGATTTCGGTCTTGCTAAGAAGTACCGTGACCCAAAGACTCACTTCCACATCCCATACCGTGAGAACAAGAACTTGACTGGTACTGCTCGTTATGCCTCCATCAACACCCACTTGGGCGTCGGTACGTAAATTATCTCTGTATCTTGGACACAACACTAACTGCCATGTAGAGCAATCCCGTCGTGATGACATGGAGTCTCTCGGATACGTTATGCTCTACTTCTGCCGTGGCTCCCTTCCATGGCAAGGCCTGAAGGCTGCTACCAAGAAGCAGAAGTATGACCGAATCATGGAGAAGAAGATGACAACCCCTACCGAAGTTCTCTGCAGAGGCTTCCCCAACGAGTTCGCTATCTACCTCAACTACACTCGCTCCCTCCGTTTCGACGACAAGCCCGACTACTCTTACCTCCGAAAGATCTTCCGCGATCTCTTCGTTCGTGAGGGTTTCCAATACGACTATGTGTTCGATTGGACCGTCTACAAGTACCAGAAGAATGCCCAAGCTATTGCCCAGGCCGCCGGTCAACAACCTGCCCAGGATGAGGATGAGAAGCCAGGCCGTACCCGCACTAATGCTGCAACTGCCGGAGGACCAACCCCCCAGCACGCTTCCAGTGCTTCCAAGCCAGGAGCCATTTCCGGATCCCGCCGTAAGGTCATCGAACGTGGTGCCAGTGGTGCTGGTGTAGACACTCCGGATACCAACAGAGCCGTCGGTGGTAGTGATAGGATGTGAGTGTCTTGCTAGCTCCGGTTCCTTCCTTGTAAGGAGATTTCTTCTTCGCGTTTAGTGTGCTTCGATGACGCTGGCCGCGAGGAGAATGTATGCTGACTGGATGGCTGACGCTATAGTCTCCGCAAATAGGCTGCGCTCTGCCTCGAAAGGTGCAGCAACTGGTCCTGGATATTCTTCTGGTTCTTACCGGCCAAAGCGAGAGGAGCAGACTGGACAGCAATGGTATTGATTTATTTCCTCGGGCGATTCTCCTTGACCGGTCTTCGATACTCGATTTTCGACTCGCGGCAGTTTCGTCTTGCTTAATCTCAACTCATTCGCTGACCATGCCTGATCGTCTCGAAGAGACTGGTGGTACTGGCTCGATAACAAAACTCTTCTCTTTATGCTTTTTCGTTACATCTCGATTCTTATGGATTTCACGATGGCTCGAGCACTTCGACATTCGCATGACAACTCACTTCGGTGAGCTCTGTCATCAATGTCAAGAAATCGAACGGCATGCCGATGTCATCACATCCAAAGCTTCGAAGAATCAATGCAACAAACGGCTTATCGATCAGATCTACAACACATCAACATCGACACTGCTGGTTACATTTTGGTCTCGAAACAAGCAGGAACAAGATCAGACAAGCTCGTTTGCACACCCTGACGACGGATCCATCGTCAGCGTCGGCATCCAGAGCAGATCCTCTGTCCCTACCTGAGATAATGTTTTGCTCATAGTTTTCTTACATTTCCTTGTTTTCCTTGTGCACTTGACCCTGGGAAGAGGGGACGTCCGGGGATGATAATTTTGGGGGCGAGGTGGAAATGTTGGGTGGGTTCACATGGATAGAATGGCATCTCGCGCTACACGACAAGCATTGCCATGGGAAACAACCGACGTTCATCATCAGGGGATAGAAAATGGAGTGCAGCTTCTGGGGAGGTTATTTTCATTTTCTGCATGTTTTTAGCTTATCTTTTTCTTTTCGCGCCGGGATGTGGGGAGGGTCTTGGGGAGAAGGCATGCATCCAGGGGATGGGAGGGCGCTCCGCGTTAATAAATCATGGCTGCTTATGATGATGTGGTTAGGAGGTAACGGGCTGGGCTACGCTGCTTGGTCCATTCCTTTCTCTCCGCATTGTACATAGGTTTTACGCTATTCACGCTGCTTTAGTCAATTTGAACATGGCAACCCAAACCTTTTTCGGTCCTACTTTTGTGAACGGCAAGTGTCTCAGATCTGCTCCTCGACTACAATCATAAAGATCCAAAATCCCATTTCGAGGAGGCCGGTGCCAAGATTGCTAAGGTACTTGCTAAAGAAGCAAGAGATGGCCCAAGAAGAGAAGAGAAGGGAATCGCTAATGATAGTTGTAAAGCAAAGTCTCGGACCCATCTTATCTGTCTACCCCAACTCGTGAAGCCTAGAATCTAAGCGAATCCAATCTAACGCTAGACAATCTCAAATCCCTCAAGAAATCCGCTTCATTGTAGATGCAAATATCAAATTCAAACTCCGACCCTGACTCCGACTCCGGATGCAACTCCTATACTTGGTTTATTGACGTTGATCTAAACTTGAGGTAGAGCAGAGAGGCCAGGAGAACTAAATCCTCACCAGTTGAAACTCTCCTCGAAATACTCTATCCCGTTGACGCCTGTTGCTAGCATATCGGCGACGGCACGCCGAGCATCGTCGGCCATTGGGCCGGGACCGCAGGCTACTACTGCTAGATCACCGCTGGCGGAATCGCTGACTGCGTTGGAGACTTCTTGAAGGATATCGGGTCGGCCACTTCGTATCTCGACGGCACCTTTGGTTTTGCCACGACAGACGATCTCATTGTCGTCGTCGTCGTCGTCCTTATCTTCCCCCTCTTCGACGCCGGGGTTGTGTTGAGTGATATACGCTTTCAAGTTCACCTCAACCTTCCCCCTCTCTTCGCCACTGCCATCGCCTTCACCGTCACCACCACAAGCAGAAGCAGACTTCGAAGCAGCAGGCCAATCCCTGTCTACAACCTCCTCAAGGAACACCCTCTCCCTCACAGCCCACACGATTCTCACGCTCTTCGTCTTTACTTCCCCGTCCCCATTCCCATTTCCATCTCTATTTCCTCTACCACCGCCATCTGTACTCCTATCTCCAACTCTAGTCAGAGCCCGCAGATACGAAAGCGGCACCGCGATGCCTGTGCCGCCGACGATGAATAGGATATTCCCGTATGTGTGGAATGGTTGTGTTTCGCCGTAGGGGCCTTCGAGGAGGACGCGGTGGGTTGTGGCGAAGATTTGTAATTGGGTGGTGGAGAGGTTGGAATGTGAGGGGTTGGGAGGGGGGGAGGGAGATGGAGAGGTGAGGCAGGAGGTCCGTAGGCGGGCTGTGAAGCCTGAGTAGGGGCGGATTAGGAAGGTTAGTGTGCCCGGGTTGGAGTGCGGGGATGAGGAAGATTGGGGAGAGGATGGTGGGAGGAGGTGTGCGGATTCGGGAGGGAAGATTGAGGAGGTTGAGGTTGGTGTATATGTGGGTATCGTGTGGTTTTCGGGAGGTGAAGGCGCTCGTCGTGGCGGACTTATCGTCCCCAGCGACATCGACGACGAAGGAGAGGCTGAAGGCGAGTGTACATGTGCCTGGGATACGGCTTGCTCGGGTGTAGCATACCCCAAAGTAAACGGATGATTCTCCCAGAACCGCCAACTATCCAGGACATACACGTAATAGAATGTCCCCGGTCTGGGCTTGATGTATGCTGTTGTGTATGGGACGGAGAGTCGCACGATGTTGGAGGTGGGAGAGTAGGTTATGCTTGCAGTGGTGGTCCAGAAAAGGCGGTTGAATGAGAGGATTCGGAGGAGGCGGAGGAGGCGGTCGAGAGCCCAGATGAGGATGCAGGGGTAGATGTAGAGGGTGTAACCACGGAAGATTTCGACGTGGCTAAGAAAGGAGGGGGAGTTAGTGTGTGGTTTTGGATGGGGTGGAAAAAGGGAGAGAGAGGGAAGTCAGACGGACGTACTAGTACATGGTTATGATGACGAGGATGGAGAGGATGATGTGGAGCCAGAGGAAGATCTCGTAGAAATTGCGGCGAAGTGGGTAAACTGAGGCGACAAGGATTCCGACCATGAAAATGGTAGCCTTAAATTTGTTACATTAGATCGCTTCGCTCGACTTTTGAGCTAGAATATTTGGGGTTGGGTCTTACCAGGACACCATTGACGAAATACTTCTGCTGATAATAAGTGAGGTAGTAAGTCCATGCTTCAGATATGGATCCTTCTCCTACACGACCGCGTTAGTAAAGTATTTTCAATACATGTATTGAGAGATAGAAAGCAGCCAAGAAAATCAGTGAACCTACCAGCAACAATCATAACAGTATACGCAAGTGAATGCAACACTGCCTCGAACGTCGACACTCTCGCAACCCAACGATGGAAATTATTGTACGTAGCGAAATCCCACCCGGTCAGCCACATTAGGGCGTTATTTCGGATCCCAAATAGCCATATCAGGGGTAGATTCGCGGTTGAGATAACTCCGGTTCGATCGGCGAAGTAGCGGAGGCCTTGGTCGTAGACTCGAGGCCAACTTGTGGTTGTTTTAGCGAGGGCTCGTAGGAGAGGGGCAAGGTGGTAGGAATGGCGATAGGTAGGGCAGGAGATACATACTATATGTTATTGGGGAAGACTCTGTAGCTGCAGGAGCAGAGTATGATGTTGATAAGAATGAATGCTCCGATTGTAAGACTCTGGACGCGAGTGGGAATCGTACACCACCCGATGTTTTGAGATCGCTTGTAGCCGAATGTTGCGGGGACGGTGATATATCTCTTGAGCAGAGTGTACGGAGTATCAAGAATACTTCTTTGATTCTTGTAACTTTGATCTTCTGTTCCATCGATATCATCGCTCGGCAGTGATTGCCATTTTCTGTCGTGAATTTGGAAATTCAAAAGGTAGGGAACGAGATGTGACAAGAGACCAATGGCTACGACAATGACCCAAAAATAGTACATGGCGCAACTAGATTGTTTTCAGCTGTGGTCGATCTCAGCTAGAATTACTGAAAGCACTTACCCATAAACGTTATGAATCCGAGTCTCAAAATATACAGCATCCTACCATCCTCAAATCAGCACTTCATCACGTGTAATCAAGTCCATGAAAGTGGGGGCCTACCAGAGTATCAAAAGCCAAGTTGAAAACCTCTTTCGAAGGAACAGCGACTTCATTTAGCACGAAATCTTTCCCCTTAGGAATCTCCTCCTGGTGGAGATGTCTCAACGCATCGACATCCTCATCCGAATACCCATCAACAATAGAAAATGGTGGGATTGTGACATTCGACCGCCTCTGACACGTCTCATCCATGCCACCCAACCCTCTCACCCTCTCATCAACCGTACAATACATGCTCAAACACAAATACAAAGACCGAATCCGCAACTCATTATCACAGCCATTCTTAGCTCTTAATGTTGAGGGATCTGCAGGGGTGGATGAGGTTTCGTTAAACTTGAAGATCCCGAGAGCGAGTTCACAGCCTCCGAAGCAAAATTCGGAGGGGTCTGATGGCCGTCCCCATGCGTAGGAGATCAGGCATGTGAGCAAGATGTAAAGTGGTAGCATGGAGAGAGACAGGGCGACGTGGTACAAGATTGACGTTGAGATGCGGGAAATCTTATCAGATTGAGCGGGAAGATCTAATCTGATTTTCAAGGCGGTGAGAATGGCAGAATTCTATATTTGGCGAGCGAGCTTCAGGTATTTACGAGATATTTGGTCTGAAGATTAAGTTTACCCGGTCTTATTCAGGTGTGTTTAACCTTTCTTTGTAAATAGCAGTGTCGTCTGGATCGGTTCACATATCCCCTGCTTTCTGGGTATCTGCTTTTTGGGTATCACTTCCCTCGCGGCTTCCCGGTCTTGGCACAAGTAGAAGGCTTGATGGGGCTAGCGTTAATTTTGGCTGAGTAGCTGAACCTCCTTTCTTCAATGTTCACGATGTAGAAAGATCATCAGCACCAGCAATAAATATCAAACCAAAAGACCCCTTATGACTTCCTTCTGTCATCGACATAATGAGTGCTTTCTATTCTCCGTTGGACGCGAGTAAAGATGAGATCAGGCTGATCACTCTGTTGCCCAAGGTTCCAGGCTCTACTGTTCTACGTTGTCAATTACAGGAGTCATTGGCCGCTTTGCTTCCCCAGCATGAGATCCTCGGATCGAAGGAAGAGAATGAAGCATTGAGCCAACCACGAAGCAATAGAGTGGCTCCAAACTGGTCGCGATTTACGTGGGGAGACTATGTCGCATTATCTTACGTATGAGGAGACGACCTTGAACCTCAAAATATCGAAGTCAACGGACATAAGGTCCATATCACGCGAAACTTGGCGGAAGCTCTACGACAATTCTCCCAGCAGTCAGAGTTTGAAGGGGACTTCAAGCTCTGGGTTGACGCAATCTCCATCCACCAAGAAGACGTCGAGAAAGGGGTGTCCAGGTAGAGAGGATGAGGGACATCTACAGAAAAGCATGTCTTCTTGTGGCCTGGATTGGAGAGGAGGACAATGCAAGCGGAAGTGCGATCGAACTGATTGAAGAGCTGTCCCAGTATGGAAGAGCCGGTTCTGGTACCGAACTGGAAAGCGAACTTCGCGATAATCCTGCGTATCTGGGCACGGGGTACTGGCTAGCGCCGAGAGACTTCATGGAGAGGCCATATTGGTACCAGCTCTGGATAATCCAGGAGATCATCATGGGCGAATCTTCCATGGTGGTACGATCAGGGACCTGTAGCATCACCTGGAAGTCCTTCTGTGCTAGGATTGGGGTCCTACAAGAGCACCTATGCTGTTGAAAAATAGACTCCTCAGTCATGATTTGATTGCGCTGAGTCGCTCGACAGTGCACCAAGACTGGTCCGTGACAAGTTTTCATTTAGAGAATTGTGGCCACTTGGCGAGCACAATGAAGCTGGAGATGCGTCTTTGAGCTTTTTGGAAGATTCTGGATATTGCGAATTTGGCCGAGTGTCGAGACGCTCGTGACATTGTGTATGGGTTAGCTGGGCTGATGCACCCGAGCGTCACTGCGCAGCTGGCCCCGAACTAAAATATGTCCCCCGAAGAAGTATACACGGAAGCCGCAAAGGCGTTCATTCGATCCTACGGAAACTTAGACACTATTCGAGAAGGCGGAATCTGGGGACCTGCTGAGACACCATCACGGGTTCCGGATTGGCAGATGAGAGGCCGTGTAAGTCTTGCTAGGATCGAGAATGCTCTCTGGGGACCAGCATTACCAAATGCCTCGGAATACACCCCGTACAAGGCGAGCGGCGACATAGCCTGTGATTTTCAATTCGGTGACGATCGGCGCCTCGTATGTAGTGGACTCATTTTGGATAGCAAATCTAGCCTTACCGCTCGTGGACGGGGATACTTCGCATGGGACAAGAGTACTGTACAACACTACAACAATGATAACATCTACGGTAGTTTCAAAGAGACCTCCGCAGCGCTTTACCGGACTCTGGTAGCGGACAGAGTCTGCCATGGTCGGAAAGCTGAACAACGCCATGCGGCTATACTGCATCTTCCTGCGACCTTCCGAGCAGACGAACCCTAATTCAAGCGAAATGGGTGGACCTGGTTAGCTGCTCAAGAAGGTGGTTACTTCAGATGGGAGAAGTGGCGTGCAGCAAATAAGCAATTTATCATTGGAGATCATACTCTAGGGGAGTACTTCACCGACCAGATACCTGTTGATGCATCAGAGTATGACTTCCCCGAGGTCTACTCTTGTTTCGACAGGACTTGCCAAAAGAGGAGGTTCATGCTTACGAAGAAAGGCTACATGGGCTGGGCCCCGGACAATGTCTATGGAGAGCCCGAAAATCAAACGAGGATTGGAGATTTGATTGCCGTTATCTTTGGCTGCAGTACACCAATTGTGTTCAGACCGAATGGAGGTACATTCCAAGTTGTGGGAGAGGCCTATGTCCAGGGTCTCATGGATGGAGAAGCTCTTGACCTTCTCGCGAAAGGCGAAGTGAAGCAGACGAGATTTACTTTCTCTTGAGAGCGGAGAGACACAAACAACTGATGTCTGACTTTCGCCACACCCCTGTCAGCTCCGTATCCTACCTCGACACGACCATACGATAGCCAAATTGATCAATTATTCCTGTCTCCGTGAACAAAGGTTGGCGTATTGCTTGGGCCTCACGCTGTTTGATCTTCATTTCCGGAAACTTTGGTTGAGACAGGTGCCACGATCTTGCTTTGGGTTGTCACGCATCCTCGGAACAAAGTTGTCAACATTCGTCACTTAAACTCAACCCATGAAGCTAATCAAGCTATCTTGAATATCCTGGAAGCAATTTCGGGGCCGCGCCAAGCACATGGACACATCGCCAGATGCTCTTAAGGAAAACTGATTCGGCTCCAATGCGCTCCATTGATTCATACTCAATGTTTACCTAAGCCCCCTCCTTGATCCTTGAAATAAATTAAAAAATGCTGTTTACCGCAAAATTTCAGGAAGAGCTTCCCTCATTGTGAGGCTTCCTGCCATAAGCAACGTAACACTCAGCATACGCATGAATATTCGGATTGCTCAAATCCTCCCTCGCCGCTGCAATCAAAACCTCAATCCTCTCCCGACTCCACCCCAACCCTCTACTCAACGTACTCAAACCCCAGGCCGGCAACCCCTCCTTCAAATTCTCGTTCAACCACAAGGCCTGTAATTTTTTCTGGCGTCCCCTCACCCAACCGTTAGTTGCCCAGTAATAGCTCTTCTCAACAACATCCACAAAACCGGCCTCTCTCATCCACCGTCCATAATTCTTGCCGTTCGTCCAGGGCCGGCCGAGTTTTTCCGCGGCTTCCATGCAGGATTTCTGGAATAGATCGAGGGATGTGCCCGCAAGGGAACCATCAATGGATCTCAAGGGCATGATGGGATCTTGGAACTCAAAATAGCCGCCTGGGTTGAGATTGGCGAAGATACTTTTTATCACGGAGGGAGGGTCACGAAAGCATGATACCAGGGCGCGGCCGTGGATGTAGTCGAAGGACTGGTTGTAGATCCATTCTTCTTCGGCATCGTCGATGCGGAATTGGCAGTTTGGGGGAATGCTGATTTGAGTCAGTGGGGCGGACGAGATATATGGTGAGGTGAATTCAGAGAATCATACAAAGATGGTTGAATGGGACTGAGATCTGTTCCAAGGACGGTGGAAGAGGGGTACAGTTGAGCAAATTCAATGGCCCAAATGCCGGTCCCCGTCGCGATATCTAGAACATGCTGCGGATTCTCAATTGGTGCGAGGTGTAATTTGTTGTCCATTGTCATGACAAAGAGATGATGCTGTAGATCTGGGTGGCGATCAATTCTCAAAAGTTCAAAATCCGAACCACCAGTAGCGACGCACCTAGTCTCTCTTGCTCTATTTCATCATTTGGGCCTATGTATTCTGCGCCCTGTCAGCTGCTATTCGTGAAATCAAACAGAGACTGGATCAGCATTCAAACTCACTACCAGCATTGAAAGCATGATATGTTCGTCCATTCTCTGAATTTTGATCAGCTTGAGCATCAACCAGAGGAGGAAGCTCCCACCTTCAATATATTCATAGACGCTTGACCGCAGCGAGACCGTGGAACTCCTAATATAGTTAGTGACGTCTGTATAAGGGCAAGTAGGTCTCGGGAGCTTACGCCGGCATAGAACCCAAAGCCGAATCGGTATCCGAACCATGATCTGTTCGCTACATCGGAGTCAGTCATCTTGTCCCTTGATTTTCACGACTTCAGAGCTTACGTCGTCATCCACTTCTATATCAGGATGTGAAATATATTCAAAAGTATTGGAGTGCTGGGTGGGAACTTCGTCGCCTGCATCACTCCCCTGAAATGCCGTTGGGGTTGAGTGTACAGCTGCAGCCGTTGACGATTTTGGCAATTCAGATTTCTTGGCCATCTTTTGTGCAGCTTTGCCGTCTTCATCATCTTTTATCCTCTTACTATCTGAAGGCTCTTCAAATCTTGGCGCTATAGTGGAACTTGGCTCGAAAGCTTCATTCAAAGCGCTTTCCATGATGGCAAAAGTGGGGTTGGATTCTTGATTGTAACGGAAAAATTGAAATGTGAGCGCTTCTCGTGCTATAGGACCGGCTTGTTGCACTTGATTTGTGTTGATGAAATGTTACTTGGCAAAACAGTAGAGCTGTGTAACACGCTTTCTAATGAGCTGATATAGAACAAATTTACACCGAAGGTCTTGAAAGATACGGGATCCCATTTAGCGGCAGAAGCTCCCGGGATCGACGCCGCATGCTGAGTAATATCGATGTCGAATGATGATGAATGGAATAGGGCCTTTCCAGGCACAGTTCCAGCACAGCAAGTTGGACTTATGTCATTTGTACTGTATCTCAATGTGTATGTGAAGCGCAAAGCAAGGCAGGAGGTAACACAAGATTAGAAGATGGTCACGTGATCGTACAACAACACTCATCGCCGGCACGCAACTTGCACTTTAGAAACGGCACTTTGGCAAGGGCCAGGGTTTAGATGAACCTTTGAGTAGCCGATTAAAATTCTGAATAAGTTCACAGATTTGGTTTCTTATCTGCAAAGCTTTCGCAGGTTCTGGTTGTACAGGTTAGTTGGCTATTGTTTACGCATTTAAGCGAGATATGGTCAGTTCATCGCCCTGAAGGAGTTCGCCATTCATCATCTTAGAAAAGGTTGCGACAATCTATGGTTCTTATTCCCGGTTTTTCCCTTTTTCTAAAGTAAAGAAACTTATTAAATACTTGGGATTCTGATATACGGCGGGCTAATTTTGCAGTTTTAACAGAACTGTGGGAGGACTATCGACCTGTTCGGTCTTTATTCAAGTGACTATAGGATTGTTTCCACTATAGTCAAGTTTTAAATTATCTTATTTCATACAATACAAACAAGTCCAGAATTAAGATTAACAATATTTACGTATTAAGGTTTGTTCATGAGGTTGTGTTTAACATGGAATCCTGTTGCTTATGTAGATTTCTTTATGATGGAAAATAGTTATGGTATAAGTATAAATAACGAAGTTTTTGTTCAGTACTATTGACCCGCAGGACCTACAAAAAAAAATTAGGATTAGGATAGGGATTCGGGAGATTTCCGTAGGCGATTCGGCAACGAATCGAACATGGTGTTTCTACCTTCCTCGATTGCATTCTTTTAGAAATAAATATATCTTATTACCTATTATTAGACGCCTGATATGTCAGTACTTGTCATATTGCTTATTGGTACAGCATTTACTAATACACTTTATTTCATAATAAAGATATTTTATAAACTTGACAATGTCAAAGTCTTTATCAACACGGTTGAACATGTCACGGTCCTCGTTTTTCTGTCCGACTAAGATAATTAGAAGACAGAGAAAACCTTGCAAATCAAACATGCAGTATCATAATTGAAATCGAAGTTATAGCTCTAATAAAGGCAATCAGATAAGAAATGAAGAACCTAACCCATTGGCAGACCAGTAAATATCGTTTCCAAGTCAAATATCATCTCTCGAAGCATTTTTCGCAGCTTTTGTGGTATCCCCAACCCTGACCCAGACATGAAAACGTTTGCGTGCGCTATCTTCTTCACGCGACATACGGAAGAATTCCAGAACATCTTCTTTGATGTCTTCCCATGCTTCTTCGCCAATATGTCTGTTGACTACCACTGCGTTCTGGTTGATCCAGGTATATCGAAGAGTAATGTCGGTGAGCAAAGGGGTAGGCTTGTTGGATCTGCTTCCCACTAGCTCGAAGAAAGCCGGCAGTGAGGAGTCTCGAAAGGTTGGGCCGGAAACCAGTTGCGACGGCGAGGTGTCTGGCATACCTCTAGAGTTTTCGATGGCGAAGTACAGCTTGGGCCTTTCAGCAATTGGTGTGGTCAGATTGATGGTGACAGATTGGGCTTGGGAGGGAACAGAGCCAGTTCTTTGAGCAGTCGCCGGTAGTCCGTCGTATAGCATCTCGTCTCTATGGGAAGCCGGAGAAAAGGGTTCAGTCTTCACCGCCGGTGGGGAGTCGATATTGTAAGGAGCATAAAAATTGGATCCAGCTGGTCCGGAAAACCCCAAGTTGGTACCAGCTGAAGACTGACACAACGGAGAAACTTCGTCTAGTATATTTTCCCCAGTTGAACTGATGTTCAATTCTGATGGTATTTCCCAAGGATCGTCCGCAGGTACTGCTGGAGATGGCGTATTGTCAGGACTGAATTGGAACCAATGCTGGGTTTGAGCTCCTGGGGAAAGGTTGATCATTGTTGCTTCAGGAGCTCTGGTGCTACCATATTGAGTGAACTCAGGTAATAGGGACTGAGTAGGATAATGATTCTCAGATGTTTGTGTGTTTGTCGTTGTTTCAATCGGACTTCGATGTGGTTGTACCTTGGACTTTCGCGGTGATTGAGCTCCGTCGTTGTCCTCAGCTGCCTGCGACGAAGGGTATCATCAGCCATATTATATCGGCAGTGAAGGAAATGTGGGGGCGTGGTAATACGCACTCGCTTTGTTCCTATCGACGGGGTGATTTCAGATGTTATGAATACCAGTGAGTGAATAGGTGGGGAAATCTCAAGCAAGCCATCTGTGACCCCAGAGTATACTTCATCAATCCATCTCCTGCGATGATGCATCCATGCATGCTCGAACATCGGCGTCTTTCTTATCATGCCATTCTTCCTGGTCAGTATTCCGTAGCCACCAGCGTCCCATTTCCGGGTAGCCCTCTGTACAAGCTGCTCACACCTCTTGAAGATCTTATGATCTTTAGATGGGGGACATGCGACGGAAAGGTGCTGCTTCAAAACTTTGGAAAACGTGTGGATCGCGTCAATGTTTTCCGCTTTCGAGTTGTAGAGATTGTGTTCATGGAGGTATCGAAACGCGAAGGGCTCGACATCGTCTGGACATTTCTCTGACTGGCGTGGAAAATCTGTTAGTAATCTGAATCATAGAGCGGTGTCTCGACTTACGGTGAACAGCCACTCGCTGGCCTTGCCGTCGAAGGAATGGCTCAGAGGATACACGTCATTGAGATGTACGCCGATTATCCTTCGCAGTTCTTCAATGTCTTGATCGTCTTCACTCTCGCTTTCGCTGCTTTCTCTGTGTTAGTCTCAAGCGAAGATTATGTCACTAATCGAGAAGTCTTACTTTGCTGGACCATCGATAGTACATCTCAGAATTTGAGAGGGTAATTGCTTGCCTGTAAGGCTCGTTATCGAAGTCGAAGGATTCGAATCGACCACTGATGGTGATTGGTTCTCAAGGCCATGGTTAGCGTTTCCTTTCGTCGCTTTGTCTCTCGCGTTCTTCTGTCGTAAGTACTCCTGAGCGCACATGAGTTTGGCGACCCCAGAAAGTATCCTGCTACAGATCAGCATGAAGCAGAAGTGAAGTACGAAGTAACCGTGAATACTTTGATTTGTCTGAAGGGTATGTCGGCCAGGAGAATGCTATAGCCTCGGTGGAACTGGGGAACAAGTGGCTGTGCTGATCCAAAAAACCTGACGCACACGCTTGAACTTCTGGAGCGACGTTCGAGAGAGGGAATTCTGTTAAGGTCGCGGAGTCTCCAACAAAGCGCTTCCGATAGTTCGCAGTTTTAGTACTCAGGATCTTGAAGTGTCGGTGTGTTTTCGTCTCTGATTTGTATCCAAGAGAAGCACAGATCTCGCGAACAGAGTCGTAGCCTGGATCCTGGAGTACTGGCCTCTGTTTCAAAGCCATTCTTAATGTCGCGAGGTCAAGTTGGGTGATCTCTCGAAGATGAAGAACGCGTCTGTGAGGATAACAAATGTTCAAGGGTCTGAGTTGATGAGGAGAGAAACCAGTCCAAAGAACAACTAGACCAATGGAAGGTTCCAGGCTTACACAAGGTAGATTTACTTGGAAGGAATACAAACTATGTCCTAGTCAAGGAAAGGTAAAATCTTGCGTCGTCACTACCCCGAGGTCGCACTTCCTCGCCAAAATTTGCTAATGATTGGCTGAGGTAGCACCATTATCACGATCCCGGAGAGGACCATCCAGCCAGCCACTTCGAGAATTAAATTTTCACATGCAGATAGCAAAATTATGCCGGAGACCTTAGATAGGGTACACGGCGTTGCATTCGCAGGGAATGGTGCTTATCGTGCCCTATTCTAATTTGCCTGCCGTCCGAAGTGGCTCGTGCGGATAGCACACCGAGCACATTTGACCCAAAATACCCCTGGAGTAAATCCAGAAGAATCAATAGATGGCGTATTAAGAACAAGAGAAAGATTAGGCATCCTTTTGTCGAGTGACGAGCGAGATTAGAGGTCTTGAGAAGGAATAGTTGCGGAGCGTAGAGAGAGACTGAAATTTCCCCAAGCTCTGACGTGACACAAAACAACAGAATTTCTCAATCCCAGCCACTCTTGGCCGAGAACGCCGTTCAAAAATAAAATATCTTTTGCTGAACTGAATGCTTTCACAAAACAGTAGATCGTACGATGATCGGCATAGCTGATCTCCTCAACGTCCCCTTTGAGTGAGATGCATGAGCCCTCGTGCAGTCTACGCCCTTATTGCTACGTCCTTCGCACCAGAATCGAAGCTCAACAAGTTTTTATCCTTGCCACCGGTGAGCTAATCTGAAACGCCATTTTCACTCATCGCGGAAAACGGATGAGCATCCGTCGAAAAATATGCAAGCAAGATAAACAGAGATGTCAAGTCATCCGAGCGTATCGTTTGAGTGTTCCTAATGGAAAGCTCTACTACTATGTAGCTTATAAGCAGAGGGTTTATCGAGTTTTCAGCGAGTAAGGGCAATAAACATGATAATGGTACTTTAACCGGAGCGTAGGAGTGCTTTGACTTACTCGCCCGATACTACCCTTGTGTTGTCTAGTATAAACAGAAGGATGCCAAGCCCTGGGGGCTTGGGGGGCTTGGGTACTCGTCTCAAACGCCAAAGTTGTTGAGTCATCCAAGCTGAGCAGGACCTAAACTTCAGTACCTGGTAGAGAGAGTTATGCATTTCGAACCAGTCGGTGTGTTTACGTATAGCACTGACTTCCAAGCAGGACTCATCGAGTTGTAACCCGGCCACGATGTAATCGCAGCCAGCAGCCAGACGAAGGCCTTGCAGCAAGCATCAGCTCTACCGGAAGCCAAACTACGAGTAAACCCATGCTTAATTGAATCGACACAGTACAAATCTGAACCTAGTACAGCGGTGTGAGATCAAAGTATTAATTGGACGTGTGACGATAAAGTGTCAATCCTGCTTGACCCCGCTAGAGTGCGACGTATCTAGCTAGATCATCACATTTGACGATTTCCTAGCCCACGTCCACCAAATGTCTGCTTCTTACTTGCTACTCTGTCACTCAAATCAACATCGACGAAACGCCATCTCCTGCACAGGGATGAGAAAGGAAGTATCCGCCGTTGTCTGACAATTAATCTCAACTCCTAGTGGTGTTACTAAGCGCCACAGAGGTTTCCAAGGTCTGGATTCTTGCATGCGCGGGTGCTTGGTGTTTGCAGCTCCTGCGTCGCCCGTTACAGTGCTCTTGTCCTGGAAGGATGACACGGCTACTCACTACCTTCCCACTTGAACTCAACATCTCTCATATCTAGCTTCCCACTTGGACTCGCTCATAGAAACTCCGACTGACATTTCGACCTCGATTCTCAGAGTCTCATCCACAATGTCAGACTCAAATACACGCGGATTGCCAGCAGATCGAGTTGAAGAGTGGATCGACAATCATGTGGATGTCACAGTGAGATATTGTGAGTATCCAAGTCATTTGAGCGCGAATCCATTCTGACAGCTCTTTCTGCTGTAGGCGCATACCACACCCATCGGAATGGAAACGACGACAGAGCTGAACAAAACAACATCAGACACGCAAACACGGTATGTTCTGTTACCAGATTCATACAACAGGCGACCGACTTTTCGCTGACAATAATAGGCGTGTACAGAAGCATGCGGACTGAAAAGAGCAGAGACTCTCAACTCGATGGCATCTAATGTGCGACAGATAGCACACTGCCTTGAACATCCTACCAAAGAGGATTCGCAACCCATCGGAGAAGTTTCGAAGTGACTATCGAGCACCTCAGAGCGGGACTTCCGGCCTTCGGGTCTTCGATGACCCATCGCATGCCACCAGGTGAGAGAGTACTTTGCTCTCTGCGAGGAAATAAGACGAAGGTAATCAAGGTGTTGATGTCATAGTTGCTCTTCGACGTACGGCTACACCAATAATTTGCACTCTATACTCTAAGACGAAGCAAGATCCTGGCTTAAAAAGAAGTGTACGAGGGGAAGACAACAAAGATGCCTCTGGCGGATATGCAAGAAACTTTATCTTATATGCAAAAATCACATGTGAGAAAACGTTGTCAAACTGACATCAGACCAATTTGATCACTCTGTACGTACTGGAAGCCTTAACACCAGAGGAAATTATTACCTCGAAAGCGTTATCCGTTTTATGAACGGTACCTCGGGACTTCTCACCATCCGCTCACGCCGAGACTCTACAAGTGGGACATTCCCGAAGGCCGCGTCTTCAGTCTTCGGATGGAACTGACGGTGAGACCATGCGGTTAATATAAACTTCCGAAAGAGCGAGCTGGCAGCTTATGTCTATTTCGATGCGCACTGTGATCCAATGAAAGATCACGATCTGTATTTTGAGTTTGGGGCTTCATCTCCACCCACGACTACCCCTGAATTTTTTCGCTTACCGCCTCGCTAAGCTGCCGTCAATTCATGCCATAAGCGGAAAGCGGGGCAAACCTTCCTCGATGATGCCCCTTTCCAAGGAGGACCTTGTGGACGTGCCGTTCGATTTTGACTTCAGCCTCCAGATCAGGTACGAAGCTGCTTCAGTATTTGATCTTTAGCATCATTCGTCAGCCAAAAACGCTTAGAAATTGTCTTCCGTTCCGGGAACGACTGCCAATTGTGTTTGTTGACAGTGACAGTTTGTTTTTGGGATCCTCGCCATCATTATGATAATTGCTTCGATCATCATAAAATCGTGTATGTAGTATCATACTAAGTCCGGTGCCATGGCATAGGTATCTAGATTATGTAATCCGATGGCCGCTCCTGCTGACAGCTGAAGCTCTAGACATCCAGAAACATCTTCATAAGCTCCGATCAATCAATTTTCCACACTTCAACTATCTTAAACATTCCACGTCAAGATGGTACTGCATAATATGGGGAGCTCAGCTTTCTCCAGCCAATCCCGACGGACCGGACCGACAAGTTACGCGCATCCGGCATGGTTCCGAGTACGAATCCGAGGCTCAGACTGTTTCAAGGAAGGTCAACGGACTTGGAGGATCTATACAATTTATGCATAACGGTCTCGCAAAACTCCAGATATCCGAGGAATTAGTTTTCTTGTCACCGAAGACCGAAATTCCAAGAGTTTGGCATTTTATATAAATGATCGAGAGCTCCCACCTCGGATCTCCTCTCCATCTCATCTCATCTCATCTCATCTCATCTCACAACTCACGAACAATAGCAATAACTACAACAAGCCCATAACTTCAAAACGATAGAACCGGTTTCTAGTACAATCCATCAAAATGCCTTACCTCGCAGTCGTCATGCCTGCCATTCCTCAGGCACACAAGGATGAATTCTTGGCAAACTGGCCAACCATCGCCGCGCAGATGACAGCTCTCCCAATGGTCCTCGGAGTCTCGGGAGGTCCAGTCGTAGCTGAAGATGGAGCTGCAGTGACAGAATTTAAGTTCCTGCAAACAATCGGTGCGATTCTCCTGATTCCTACCCGCGTCTGGTCTCACTGACTTCTGCATCACAGCCTTCGCAACCTTGGAAGACGAGAAGGCCTTCGCAGATTCGGATTTCGCAAAGGAGGGGGCTAAGAGGTACGCCGAGAAGTCAGGCGGAGAGATCCCCAAGCATGCTATCTTTGAGTGCGCCGAGTTCCCGAAGGATTCTACACCAAAGGCCTTCACCCAGTTCTCGCGCATGACAGGAGTCGATGAGTCGAAGGGTCCAGAGGCGAGAAAAGCTTGGGAAGATCTGATGGCCATTATCGGTAAGGAGAGCTGGGGTGGACGAACCGTTGGAGATGGGCCAAAGGCTGGTATTGCGCTCGTTGGCTGGGACAGCTTGGAGGTATGTTCTCGCCCAGGTTATGTATCACGTGATATTATGAGAATATACTGATTTGATGTCCCATTCTAGGAGGCAGGGGCTGCTTACCAGAAGCCTGAAGCCAAGGCTGCGCTGGAGAAATGCCACAGTATGGGCGACAGTAAGGATATGATGGTGAAGATGGAGTACTTCAAGTAGTGGATAACAGAACTATGCTTAGAAGTACGGCAATCTTGGATTAGAAGATGGTTGGTGGGTAGCTTTGCTGGAACAAAGAATTGAAAGTACTCACCCAACCTCAAAACTCTCCTCTCTAAAGTGACTGCGGTGATCGGTCATCGGTGATCATGCCTCTTGGCAATGCCGTCCGTTGCGAGGTAGCCGCGAGCAGTGTTCCCACGAGTGCAGTTTGGGTATTACTAGCGTCGTATTCTGACGACTTGATGCGTACTTCGTACCGTATAAAAATATCTATATCACTGCCATATCCGGATAGTCTTGGGACAGACGGGACATATCTTAATGTGAATAAGAACAATACATAGAAAGGTAAGAATTGAACTCTCGTGATTAAAATAGACTTAGATTTACCCCGCTTTAAGTACATCAGTATGCGGGACAGTGATATTCCATGTAGAATTTGACACGAATACTCCCGTAGTTATACTGATCTCACTGAATTGGGGAATACACTTTATACTGTATACACTACTGGGAACACTAGCTGCGAGACATTAAATGCATCAAATTTTATTATTCTGCTTTTTTCTGGGGTCGTACGGAACCATTTCCACAGGTCTCGCTGATGCATCCTTATTTAAAGTCCCAGACGGTAGGTATTCAGAGGAGACATGTGATAGTACAACGCATGACAAAAGTGATGTCGTACGAGGTCAGTTTTGAAACTTCCCCACCATCGGCTATATGAGGATCCATCAATAAATTTAGCGACGTCCGCGCCGGAGCTAGTTAGCGAATAACAACAAAGACGATCTCGTATCTCCAAAAGTCTCAAAGTCAAAGTCCAATGTAATTAAGATGGCAACATCATCGGTTGGGTAATCAATGTCAAACTTCCTAGGTAGTAACTGTCCCCAATCTTCGACTTGGAGAAATCAAAAGGTCTAAAATCACTATTATAAACCTAAATTTAACATTCTACAGAATAAAGATAAATAAAAAATCATCTGCTTTAAACAGAAGTCAAAGGCCGTAAGAAATGCTCATACTTCCAGATGGGAAGAGTGTCCATCTAGATCGTGGTTTCACCAGATTCTCAACATGGAACTGATTCTTGATTAGAATCTCACTACGTCAGACACACCCAAGTGGTCCGATCCTCCAAGAATATCCTACAAAACGCCATCACATCACCACATCACCACATCACCGCATCACAACATCCCCCAAAATCAACCAATCACCCACTAACCACATACCCATAACAAACCAAACACCCCCAACACCCCGTCCCCTCATCCTGCCCCCTCACCAAACAAAACGAACACTTCAACTCCCCCCCACCAGTCAACCTCCCCATGACCCCACTCATCCTCCCCGCCCTCCACAAATCCCTCTTAATAGCCTCCTCCCTATGCAAATGACACAACCATGTCTTCCTCATCAACATCCCACACATACACATCCCCCGCGTAACTGTCTGCCCCGGCTTCTCCGCGCTATTGACTTCGATTCCGCGGTTTCACATTTCTGTTGCTGTGGTGGCGCAGGGGGCGCACATGTAGCGTTTTGTGGATTCGATAGCTTTGTTTTGGGAGGGGGAGAGGTGGAGGTTTTGATCCCCGTGGCAAGGGGGACAGATGTGGTGGTTAGAGTGTCCGGAGTGGTCGCAGGGTTTGGTCGGGGTGTTGAGGCAGAGCGAGCCGGTCCAGACGGTGAAGTAGTTGGCAGCTTCAGAGCAGGGTGTTGGAGAGATTGGGGGGATGGATTGGAGGACTGTGAGGCGCACGATGTGGGGGAGGATAGGGCTGGTGGGGATTTCGAGGTCGGTAGAAGGTTGATGGGGAGGTTCGTTGTTGAGGGAGAGGGCGTCGAGGTTGAGGGTCGGGTGGAGGGGCTCGCTGGTGGTGCCGCCCATGGTTGTATCTTCCCTTTGTTGGAGGGGGAAGTCGAGGTCCATTTCCATGTCTGTATCTGGGTCTGGGTCTGGGCCGAGGTCGTTGCAGCCAGTCAGCTCTAAGTCGTTTTTCTGGGTACTGACATTGAAAGGTGTTCTACGGGAATGGTCATTCTCGATACTGTTGATTGGCTGATCTGGATCTGGATCAACTACTCCGTTGAATATACGGCCACCAGGTACGATGCTGCCATGCATGTCAAGTTCTTGACCATATGCATTGTACTTGGCACCACGAGACCATACTACCTCTCCTTCTCTTGAAAGCCAATTTTGACTTTGAGTCCTCAAATCTGCTGAAGAATTTGCTGGCGCCCTTCTTTCTGGAGTAAAACCTAGCTGCTGATCGGGCACATTCTGGCTCACACCACCGTTAAAGATGGGCTGAGGAGGTGGTGTGGCTAGATGAGGACTGATGTCTTCCGCCCCAGATGTCAGCGGTATACCTGCATCTAGCATAGACTGCATACGAGCCCACGGGTCTGCGGATTCGATACTTTGTAATGCTTGATCAGGTTGAGTACCACGCTGTATCCCACTGGACTGTACACGTGGAGTTTGTGGCTGAAATGTTTGACCAGTGTTACCAGCAGAATTGCAAGTTGACTCGACGCCATGCAGAATACAGGATCTGCACGGTGGTCCGTCATTGTCACAAGCTCGAATATTGAACAGGCAATTATCGCATGGTTGCCAGTCATCGACATCGAGGTCCGAATCATAACCTCCCATCGGAGGGCCCGAGTAATCTCTCGGAGGACCCCTTAATATTTCATGCCTGGGGCGATTCGGTAGTCTCCCAAAGTCAATTTCTACTGTCGACGAACGTCCGCGGTCGTTGACCATGCCTTGATCTGTAGCGAAAGTATTTACAAACGTCGTGAAAGGTGGTCCCGGCATTTCACTGGGCCTAGATTCCTTAATCCTATCCCTGTATGATGGTACTGCAGGTGTTGATGTGACAAAAGCGTAATTGCATGGTAAATTGTTAATTCTGCATCTGTCACAGGGCCACCCAGTCACTGTGACAGAACAAATTTCTAAAGCGGCCTGGCATTCGGCAAACGAGACATCATCGCTCTCATCGTCTTGTAGTACTTCGGATATTGGCTTATTGCCAGAGATTCTCTGTTTCCAATATCGTTCTCGCTGTCTCTCATTTGCTGCTTCTTGACCTTCTGCAACGATAAGGCCAGTCGCATTGCACCAATCGTAAAGTCTGATGACATTTTTGGTTAGCAAGAAACCCTTCATTGTTTGCGAACGACGTTAGCATCATCCACAGACCGTAAAATATATTGCAGATAGCCATGCCTGGAGCACTTAATCATCTCCACTATCATCAGGAAAAGCAGGTGTTGGTAATCTCATATCAGTCATTCCATATCGGTTCTGCAATTCCGCTCTCAACCAGTCCTGAGCTTCACGTCGCTTCACAGCATTTCTAGCCTGCCTCGCCCTTTTCTCCGCTTTCCATCTCTTATCATAATCCTCATCATATCTTTTAAATCGGTCAACGACATTCAATTTGGCGTGATGCTCTGTGGCAGCCTTTCTATTATTGGATCTCAGCTCTGCCCTTGCTTTTTCTGTCGCCTCTTTGTCGCCAGCAAGTCGTTCATTATCTTCGGGAGTGAGGTAGGGTCGGACTCGGCGCTCGATACCCATGTTGTCTACTGCTCGAATTATGCGAGTCTTGTAGTCGTCCTCGGTCTCCTGAGGGCCTCGAGGACCGTCGTTGACGTAATAGCGGAGAGCTTCGCGGCTGGACTTGGTCCATTTTGGATCAAATGCGAATCCAACTGGTAGTCCTGCTTTTGATTTTGGATCCATATTGTACTGGATAACGCGGTCTGGTGTTGGTTCTGGTATGTAGTGTTTCTGTCGAGGCTGGCTTCGCCATGTCTTTTTAGGCCTCGCTCTTACTGCGGAACCAGAGTCTAAAGAGGGTGCGGCATCTGCTATCGATTCGGACTGATTGGATACCACATGTGTCGGCTGGCCTGCTACCGTATACATATATTGATGTTCCACTGCTTGTCCTGGTTGGTTTAATGGACTCTGGCTCAGCTGGCTCAAGTCTTGCTGCGCAGATTGGCCCTCAGTTGATTGTATAGACCGGGCTACCGAGCTTTCGCGCTGCTGACGGTTCCTCTCTTGACGCATCTTCGGAATTCGGCGGCGGATATCATCGACCATAGCTTGATGGGTAGGCATTAAGCCTTTGCTTAAAAACACATTCTGTATATTCAGATATACAGGATCATCCTTAAGCTCGTAAGGAACTACAAACTGCCCTACGGCTTCCCTCTTCAGTTGTCTGAGAAGTTGACTTAATAATTGCTATAGCTGGTGGATTTGATGATCGGTCGTATCTGCACCGAGTCCCTCTCGTATCCTAGAGTCCAGTTCGGCTTGAATATGCGCAGCTGTGAACCTCACGTATTTTACCCCAAGGTGGTCAATAACTTGATCATAAAGTTCTTGTAGTTCTGGAGTACTTGCGAATGACGCGAACATAGACCCGCCATTGTCGATCTGCGTGCCAAGCTCCCTGAGAAGCTGCTCATGCTGGGCTTGAAAGCTGTTAGTGCGTTTTGTCTCCTCATCTCTCTAAGCAGCTGCGAAGCGGTGGGTCTTGTTCGCTGCTGTAGTTTTTGACTCTGAACATTGGCCATCAGGTCATTCAAGAGCGGGTTTGCGAGCACATCAGCTGGAATGGGTTGCCCAACGGCGATTTCGGCAAGTCTACCTTCTATTTGGTCTTTTGGGACTGGTCCAACCTGGGACACTACGCCTCGAGGTAATTTATTTATTAGAATTGGCTGAAGCGAGAATGAACTGTACAGAACGGTTAGCGGCGGATTGTCAAGATCAGGAACTCGGAAAGTTGGCTCTAGGTAACTTAGCCATTCCTGATTATGTTAGCACTACAATCTTGACTGCGTTCTCCCTCGGTTGCATATGACAAGAGGGCAGGTGGAACGTCTCGTAAAATATGTTTTGGAAATCACCAACCAGTTCCTCGGGTCGTTTGGATCGCTTGGATCGTGGTTTCGTGCGGGATCGGCTATGGTCAGTCGCAATGTATGGACGCTATTGGTAGCCGCCTCAACCAAAATCAGCTGCAATTGCACCGCATTTCGCAGACGTTCATAGTTAATATCGTAAGAGGCCTCTAATCGGACTATTGGCCATGATTGAAACTCAGGCTCATTGTAGGCTCGAAGATTGACTTTTTTCATTTTCCTTTGTTATGGCCATGCTGAAAGGAATACGCTGCCGAAAACAATGGCGTAAAACCACCAACAAGGAACACTTGCATCCGAAGCGCCTATCATTCCGAAAACATGCTGTGACGGAAAAAAAGAATTGCAAGCAGAAAGAGGCTTTAGAGAAGTCTCCGACTCGAATTATATGCGGTCCCGAAGTGTCATAATCTCGCCACATCACCCGTTCGCTGCCATAAATGTATCTAGGTATTGATCTCTGCCACTTAATGTAGACCACATAAACTGGAGAGCATTAGAAACAATAAGCATCGTAGAGAGAGCGAAAGCGAATACTAAACCCACGGTACCGTGGGATATGCCATGGCTATAACATTCCTTGTTGTGGTGGAGAGCAAAAATCTGGTCAAGAAGAAAGAACGTAAAACGGCATTACCACACCTGAAATGAATTTAGCTTTCATAACGCCTAAGAAACACATAAATTTTGGAATGAAAATGATGAAAGTTGAGAGATGCAAAAGATACAGCAATGCAGCTAGCGGAAAGCCAAGTATTCATGTCACAAAAGCTCCAGAGTAAATGCAAGTAGAGTTTCAGTCCAGATCACAAACGCAGATATTGTTTAATTTTGTTGCTTCTTTAGATCAGGGATGTTCTGTCCTGAGGTCTTATCTGTCGATTTCCAACTTATGTAAATGCTAGTAATTATATAGCAACATTTGGCATAGACGATGTGGTGTCCCAAAAGGTTCGAGCTCCTGATCAAGCTGAATTTATGGACGGGACGCACCTTCCAGGCTCCGCAGTGCCCGCGCAAGTGTCGATCCCTTGATTTGCGGATGTGGAGTCGGCGGCATCCAGATCGTCGGCGACTATGGATTCCAAATCGTCGTAGTCATCCATCATGGAGTCATTATCATCGACAAGTAGAGGACTAGACCAATCATCCCATTGATCACTTTCCTGACTACCTCTTGCTGCTTGTTCCGAGTGATCGACCAGCTTGCCATCAGCGCCCAAGGCAACCTTTTTGTCTTTGAGGCACTTCGGAGTATGCAGGCAGCCCGAGCGATGAGAGAAGCAGTTGTTGCGACTGATGTTGACGTGACCTGGCTCAACCGTGGTATGTGCAGGATTCAAGCAGGTCCAGTTGCCACAAAGATGTGATAGATGCCATTGCTTGTTGATGAAGCCATCCTGCTGCTGTTTTGTCATCTGATAATTGACAAGCTTCACGACAATACCGTAGTTGAGAACTAGCGAGTGTTTTCCGTCTTTGTCCTTCCAAGTGAAATGTTTCTGAAGCTTGCCAACAGGTCGAAAAATACCGGAGACGCTCAAAAGAGCTGGTGGCGGGGATGGATGCAGCCAACAGTCGTCATCCTCTCGAAATGGATCCAGCAGCCAATTTGTCTTTCTGACCCAGTCAATCATTGCCTTTGTAACATTTGGAGGACGATTGGGAGAAACTATGATGCGCTTGCGTTCTCTGCAAGAGATCTTGTTTAAGGGGACTTTCGCATCAGTTGGTGTATTAAAAGATGCTTGGGATGCGGATATGAATGCTCTAGGCCCATTGTCCACAGCAACGGTGGGTTGGTCCGTGTGACCTTGTGTGTCTGGTAAAAGCTTATCGAGTGACAAGCTTGTCCAGGTAACTGCGGGCTCTTGGCGAGGCTGTGAAATACCGCGGGGTTCGAACGGCGATGACACAGTCTCGGAGACTTCGCCCTCTGTATCAGCGAAGGATGTTGGAATAATATTGCATAAGGACGGTTGAGGAGAAGCATCCAAGCCACTAATGTTGTGTTGTAATGCTGCCGTTGTTTTTGTGATTGAAAGATCGTCGTGGCCATGTAGGATAGCTGGTATGGTAGTTAATCGAGTCTGTCTGGGTGTGTTATCTTTAGCTTCGCGCAGCTGGATGGAGGCGGACACTTGATTATCTGGCAGCTTATCATCAAAAACTGGGTTGAGGTCAGAAGGGAGACTTGGGTGAAGCTTTGCACCATGAAATGTATCGTTCTCCGCTGGCAGCTTTGAGACTGTATTATTTAGTTACAGTGACTGATACTAGACTCTGGAATTACCTGGAAAGCGTGCTTGCATGTAGTGAGCTGCGCCGGACAGACCTACATCTGACATGCTCTCACTTATGCCACTCTTCAGTATCCCTCGATCATTCTGAGAACAAGCACGCAGGGGCTGAATGTTTTCTGATGGATCATCGGGACTTTGCCGAGAACCAATGGCAGCATCCGGTATGTAGCCCGCGGATATGTTTTTGTGTGGGCCAGTAACTTGACAGTATGTATCAAGAAATTGGGAGTTCAACGAGGACATGGTGTTCAGAGGCGGGGTTTCATCACTCCCAGCGGGCTCAGCAGCGCATTGAAGCTGAACTCCATCTCTGTATTGGGTGTCTGGTAGCATGGAGTCGGATCGAAACATGTTCTCACCTTCGCCACAACACTGACTTTCAGGAGTGCAAATTTGCTTCGGGTGCATGATAAAGCTGTGGTCATCATCCCATTCAGGCGGTAGACCGGCTGATGAGCATTGTGGCTCTGGGACAACAGTAGCAGCTTGAGCTCTGTCAGAGAGTGGTGTAATAGATGCTTCCATATTGATGCTTGATGGAGCAAGTACTGCTTCAAGCTTGGTAGGTTTGGTTGATGTTGTGTGATGCCTGGTGGTGGACTGTTGTTGGTGGCAGCTCTTTCATGCCAAAGTAGCATAGTGAATAGTTTCTCGAGGCAGACTTGCCTAGTTTGTTCAGTTTAGATATGTAACCCCTGATGAGGAGGTTGTTCGACGGGAGGAATTGTTCATGGCCAGGGCCATTAAGCTGACTCGTAAATCGTAGAGGTTGAGAGGCAATGCTGTAGCGCACTACATAGAGTTTCAAATCTTTTGAAATAGCAGAGGTGATGCCGAGTTGGGTGAAGCAGCGGCAAGATGATGTATGTCACCTTTCTGTAGGCAACGGGAGCGCTCAGCATCGTAGCACAACGTAGCGAAATGCGCTCAAGGGCACAACGTCAAGGCGAGGTTATGTCAATGCAGAGTTGTAGAGTCAGAGACACAACACTGTCAAAACAATCTGTTGGAGCTTGAGCTCAGCGTATCAAAGTGAGGTGAGGACGGTAAATGGCAAGTGCAGGTGGCCATGTGAGGAAGAGGCTCGAGGCACGTGGTTTGCTGATCTGATCAAGACGAGTGGGTGCACCTGAGGTTCACCCTCGCTTGCTGGTTCCGTCCCAACTTCATCTTCCTCTCCTCATTCAACTCCTCTCTCTCATCTTCTTCACTCAGACGCGTCATCCATTTGTGCAACATATGCAGCACGACCTGCGCCGCTCAATCAATCTATCCGGATAGAGTTCCGACAGCGCTAAACAGATAGACCAGAGGACCATTGTCTTGCGGTACCATCTTGATCTCGCTGGAGTGAGAACGCGTCTCACAGGCTGGCCAGACAAGCCACCAACCATTGACAGGACCACGCCCCTCAACTGTTTTATCGGCAGCTCAGACTTCGTACACCGCATACTGCACAACGAACAGCGCTTCCAGGCAGTGTTTGGCCATCGTCACAATGCCAAGGTGATTGAGCGGATCGTGGCCAAGAAAAGAAGGGAGGCCATATGGAAAGCGAACAGTGCTGACACTTTCGTAGCGCGTGCATTAATTGTGTCCGCTTCCATTATGGCCATTGCCGTGAACCACCAAAGCAGTGCTTCGAATGTAAAGGCTGGGGCCATATCGAGCGTTACTGTCCCAACAGGCAGAACCAAATCAAGCGCGTCCCTGGTGAACCATTGGCAGGCACACGAGCTTGGATTGAGATGCATGGTCTGCAGCATGATCCCGAGGTACGTGCAATATACCTTTTACGTACTAACACGCCGCAACGTCCTGACAACTTCGGTCGAGACAATGTGTCGCTATCGTGGCCAGGGACCGTGAACTGAATGGTCAAATAGTTGAAGAAAAGGATTCTGAACGCGTTAAAAACGGCACCAAGTAGTGCAATCTATGTCAACGACATTTGCATCTATCTGGGTACGGAAAAGCATTTCGATGTCGACGATAGGCCATCGCGCGGAAGGGACCTGGAGGAACGCATTAGGAGAGACCGGGAAAGATCAATGTCACCACCTAGATACCGACAGCCGTCTCCTCAAGCATTCCGTGGCAGATCTCCACCTCGTGAGCAAGGCACCGGAGACTATGGCTCTCCTCGCCGTGACCGGAGATATCGGGCTCGCAGTCCCCTCAACCAGCGTCGCAGAACTCCATCACCATACCAGTTGCCCGCACATGCGCCGGGCCGTCAGCCAGACTACCGTCCGAGATCACCAAGATACGCCGAGGACGGCAACGCAGTGGTATTCGAGGCTAGGAATCATGACGAAGAAAATAGGGTTGAAAATCAAGCTCCACGAGCTGCGCCAGGCAAGTTTTCTCCAGATTTTACTCCCGATTATCCAGACCAGCCAATAAGAAGGCAAAATACAGTTTCTGACAGAAACAAACAGTCAAGTTCACTATGCCACCTGCTCAGCCAGACTTCAACAAGCCTGACCTATTCAATACCAGGGCACCTCGCGGAATCCTTCAGCAACACACAGTAAATGCCTCCAATAACGACCGTGGTCCACTACAAGCTCGAGATACCAATAGCCACGCCATACAGAGTGTCATCAAAGAGTCTCAATCTCAGTCTCAAGCCCAAGCTTTCCAGGCCTCCAAAGCAACACGATCCCAGCTGAGTTACACGCCTGGATCATCATCTCAGACAGAAAGCTCCAACTTCGTCGAAGACCCTTACTTCGTGCTTGGTATCACGAAAGAAGCTGATCGCGATGAGTAAGTCCATATCTTGAGTATAATTTCGGAAAGGCGCTGATGGAAATTCAGGGTCATGGACGCCTATCAACAACGCATGGCAGAAGTCGAGGAAGAACGAAGAGCCGATGAGGGATTCCATGATCGGATGCCTGCGCATGTTTGGGAGGAGAGTATCAGCATTCTGATTGCGGCCAAAAGACAGCTACTGGGCAAGCTCTGATATATGCTGGAAACATCGATGTACGAGTTGTACGAGTGACGGAGAAAACTATAAGGGGTGGATTGCTTGCACTGAGGCTACCAAAAGGGAAATGGTGATACATGGCAGGGAGCAATGGATCCAACAAGCAGAAAATAAAGATCATGATAAGCTGGATCGGAATGAGTTGCGAAATTTTGTACAACGCTATGCACGCCAGAGCTCGGAGTTTGCTTTATACCATGACGGACAGGAAAGGGAGAGGCGGGGACAGATGGATCGATCGTTGTATAGATTTCGCTCGCATGCATAGCTAATAAAAGCTCAGCATGTTTTAAGGCTTCATTACTTGTGAAGACTTCAAGAGAGACCATACTCATAAGAGGCCGGAATCTGATTCATGTTCATCCAGACGCCAAGAGAAAATACACAAGGCTTCACTTGACTTCCTTCGACGGTGTCTATCTCAATCTTCAGGTATCGGGCATACACCACAATACCTCCGCCTCAATACCAACTGGCCTCTCAACCTCACCGTCCTCCATAACCTCCACCAGATCCGCTACATCTTGCCTCGTCTTCTCACTCGCTCCCCACGCCAACCTAGCACTGACCCTCACACTCCTCAAATCGCTCAACAACCCTCCTTCCACAGCCTCATATAATACGCCCGGCGGAATATCCACGTCCGCATTCGCATCGGGACTACACTCCAGATCTAAAATCCTCAAAGGATGATGCTCCGGTATATTCGGCTGCGAGAACAACAGCGGCGAGATGAAATCCGCCGATACCCTTAGCGCAAGCAGCGACGGACATAGCAAGAGTATCTCATCCAGAGATGTAGGATAGAGATGCGGAAGCGGATGTCTCAGCGTTAGATGCGTCAACCTCTGTCCCAACAGCTCCAAAACATGCAAAATCGCCGCCGCATGAATCGAAGAACAATGCTGCACACTCAGCGTCCTCAGACTCTCCGGCAACGTAACCATATGCGTCCATAAAAAGCTATCATTCACACCACCCGCTAAATGCAACGCGCTCAGTTTCGGCGGCCACGTATAAGGCGCAGATACGGATTCTAGCGCGTCGAGAGCGGAGGACCGCGGGAAGAAGAGCGTGGTTAAGTTGGGGAGGTGCGAGAGCGTTTGGAAGAGCAGTTTGTTGGATATACTGGCTGAGATCAAGGAGAGGTCGAGGAGGCGCATCGATCTGCATTTCCCGAGGGCCGCGAAGGAGTTTATGGCGAATGAGGCTTGGGGCGCGACGAATTGCTCGATGTTTCCTTTTAGGCGGCCGAGGAGGCGCGCGGTGAGGGATTTGCTGCTGTTGTGCACCAGGGCGCCCATGTCGAGGCGGTGGACGAGGGGAGATAGAGGGGTTGGGGTTATGTGTGCGTTCTTTGAAGGGCAGATTGTGCGGACGAAGAGGCTGAAGTTGTGGGGTGTTATGTAGGGGCGGTGGTAGAGAAGGGGGGTACTGGCGTGGTAGAAGGAGCGGGATATGAGGGTGCAGGCCCAGAGGGTGGGCTGTGAGTTCTGGGTGCGGGGGATGTGGGTGAGGATGAGGGCGATGATTTCGGAAGGGAGGTGGAGAGGTGGCCGAGTTGATCGTGTTTCGGATGGAGGGCTATCTGTGGAGGCAGATAGGGACGCCATTGTCGCAGTGGAAAGTGTCTCCTGAGCTTCCTCGTCGGTTGGAGCGTTGTTGTTGTCGAGGAAAGTCATGGTGGCGAAGAGATGTATTGCTCGATATCTGGTTTTTATAAAGTGAAATGGACGGTGGTTCGCTGGAAACGAATTGTTCAAGGCAAGCTGGTCATGGTAGAAGTCTATAACAAGGAATTTGGAAATTTGGTGTTGGATTGCATCCTGGAATCAAGTGAAGATGTCATGAGCTGGAGGGGTTGTCGTTGAATGCGGACAAGGCTAGAAATGAATTCTTCATTACGTAAGCGAGGCTGACCAAAGTTCTCGAGGCAAACATCCAAACCTCACACCATCCTTCATCAGCATATCGCAACACAGCAATGGCAGGAACAAAACGCAAGTCTCGAGGCGATACGCCCGAAGATGCCTACAGCAGCAAATCTCGTGCCAAACCATCAGCAGAAGCAAAAGTAGACCCCACTTATGGACAGCGAAGTGCTATCCCCGGACTCGATAATGAGGCGCTGGAGTATGGTGACGAGGACTTGGATTATGACGAGGATATGGATGCCTTGGCGTACTTGAGAGCTGTCAGGTTAGTACTCCATCTCCTACTCGCGACCAAGAATCAATGGCTGAGATGTTCTATTCCGTAGATAAAAGCTGATGTGCGATCATGAAATTAGGCAGGAAGCAACCACGATCCCCAATCTCCTCGTCGCGCCCAAAACACCTCCCTTTAGCGATAATCGCGGCATCTACGAACATGGCGTTGGTGATTTCAGAGGATGGTATGCGGATGGTGCTTATATCGCGCAAATCGATCTAGAGCTCGAGGAGGACGAAGTAGAAGAGGAAGACGATCCGAGGATGGCATACTTTGACTCAATTCTCACACGCTATCAAGCCCTTCGTGACCAACTTTCCCAAACACCTCCTCGTTATGCGATTGAAAGTCTGGGTCGAGACCATCCTACGCATGTTGATAAGATGAACCGGGACCTCACACGCTTTTGGATCAGGAAGATGAAGACTGTGGATCCGAAGGCAGCGCAGCTGGCTTGTTTCGATAAAGGATCTGTACTCCGGCTGTTAAGATTGCTGACGCAAGGAACGCTGTTGAAAAGAGGCTTGGGAGTGGAAATGGGGATCAGTAGGTGGACATGGAGTTTGCTGGCGAGGTTACCGGATAGAGGAGAGTTGAGTAGCGAGGAGATTGGAGTAGTCAGAGAATTAGGAAAGAAAGCTGTGCTAGTGGGGGTGGGGCTGAAAGAGAAGGAGGAATGGAAGGAGGGGATTCAAGAGGTTGAGAGGGGTTTCGATGGAGATGGTGATGAGGAAGGAGAGGCAGATGTGATCAACGACGATGAAATTGCGCTGGAAGACGATGGCATTGGAGAGGATGCCGTGCGGAATGGAGTCTCGAACTCGGAGATCACCATGCAGGAAGAAGGCGAGCTTACAACCGAAGCGGTGGAAAACCAAGACGGAGGCCCTGATCCACTCGCAGCAGCAAAAGCACGCATACTGGCAAATCTTCCGGCTGACGCGACGGACGATATTGAGCACCAGCTTACCCCGAATGGCCTGAATTTCGAACCCGTCCAAGAACCCATCATCGGACCTATCAAGCCAGAGACCTCTGACAAAAGTCCGGAACCGGTTTTCGATGCCAAGACCAACACGAAGGCTACCATTGATATGATCCTCACTATCGCTGGGGAGATCTACGGGCAGAGGGATTTGTTGGAGTTCAGGGACCAGTGGGGAGCCGAGTAAATGGAGTCCGGATTTGCTTGATTTAGGTCGGTGCTTCGTGCTTCTTTATTGCTGTGCTAGGATACCACTTGTGTTTGCGAATTTAAATTTATTTGAGTATCTGCTTGCTTTCTGACTTTATTGATCTTTCACGTTTGCCTTGATTTATAGTACTCCTGTTACTGCCAACGCACCTAAGATGAAGCCATCGTGTACCCTCAAATGTGTGGAGGGGCTACTTATCGTATCTATCATATTCTCCATGGCCTTGAAGGTCAGAAGAACATTGATCACTCGGTGTTTACAGTCAAAGTCATCACGATAACTTTAGTGTATATGTTCCTTTTGCGCAGCAGAGAGAAGTCTTCATTGTAGTTGGAAGCCAAATGCTGATTGTCGTCCGAGGAGGCTCCGCGAAAAGAGCAAAATGCCACCCAATTCGTCTCCTGAGTGCAAAATCCCAACAAAGTGCCCATCCATCCGTCCATTCTCCATCCATTCTCCAATCACGCTGCCAAGAATCATGCTTGAATGTCCAGTTCGATCTATTCCACGGTGATTTGTTAGCTACTTTCTTGCCCTTTGATGAAGTCAATATCCTAAAATCATGCCTACCCTTGAGAGGAAGAAAATATGGTACGACGCAGCAATAAGGAGAATCGGAGACACTGGTTTGTACTTACGGCGAGTGTTTCTGCAGTGAATCTCAAGAACGAGCATCCCAAAGCCAGACAAAAGCTCAGCCCCCTAGTATCCTCCGATCTCAAGCCGAGCGTAGAGTTCATCGTAGAGACGTCGCTGTGGCGACGCAGTTCTCATGATCTTTGAATGCGTAGGGTTCCAGCCACGGTTGATAGTGCCTGGTAGCAATCGATGAAGAGCCTCCGTGATGCACTGGAAGTCATTGGTTCCCAGGTGACGACGGACCAGGCGCATGTAGATCTCAACAAGCTCCAGCAAGACCGCGACCTCCGCTGGAGTCCAGAGACCGACTGTTGCCGTGTTGTTTTGATTGACGGCTGCGAGGTTGGCGTGGACGAATTGGGCGTTGGGGAGGGCGGCGGGGGAGAGATCGAAGCCGAAAGGCAGCACGCCGGGGACGAGGACTCTGCTGACGGCTGGCATCGTTCTGGTGATGGGCGAGCCGGGAACTGGTGGGCCGTTTCCGATCTGGAAGGGGTTCATTGGCCCTAACCATTGGGCGGGAGGAAGTGGTGCGGCCATTCTTGCTGGTATTGAGAATGGTGAGTTTGTGGTGTTGTCTTGGATTGTACGAGGCTGCTGGCGAAGCTCAGAAATCGACTCGGCAGAGCAGACAGACCGCCTTGTGTGCTCGACCCTAACCAGGATTGGCATGCTCGAGTATTCTGCCATGAGGATATACTGCACGTGCCAATCTCTGGTGGGGCGTGCTCGAGTTAAGCGAGTAAACAGACACCTTCATCGAACATCGAAAAGTGCCAACGACGATACAATTCTGGGCCCAGATTCTTCCAGATTCAAGCAAAATGTATCTATGTCAGGATGCATCGTGATATTTTTAAGATGCTGGGAATAGCGCGTGGTAATCAACGGCTGTTTGCTTCTGTCCAGTAGTCCCAGATCAAGGCATCTGGGCCAGCGGACAAAGCCATCTTCGCCAGAAGAGTCCAAAGCAAGATCTGCATTGCCAGATGGAACGAAAAAAGGCCATATTGCCGGATTGCTCTCTCGCAAGCCTTTTCCATAGATTCGAATCCAATCAAAACAGGTCGAGATGTCTGCTCGGCAACCTTGAAGGCACCCGGCGAAAGGATTGGTCGAGGATATCAGAGCTCTCAAGCTTCGTATAAAGCACGCACACCCGATCTCTGCATCTCTTTTGACGTGTACTAATAATATCGCCGAACATCGCCGAACACTACGAAGATGCAACAAGCTGCTTCGCGTATTAGATGTGCTGCTCTCTGTCCTCGAGCATTAGCGGGGACTGGCCGTCAGTATTGCAGTCCAAAAAGTGTCGTCAATGAGTATGCCAATTCTTTGCCCGATCGAAAGTTGTCCAGCGATGGTACAAGGCCGACTTTCGCTCAGGGATGTGACTGGTATTCCTGGGAAAGCATACCAAGGCACGGGCCTGGACCCCGTTTCAATGCTGCAGGGGCACAGGCTTCAGTGGGCCCGATATGCAATGCCGTCGCAGGTCCGATGTATTGCTCCGGCCTTGGTTTATAATTGCCACGTGCCTTATCATGGCAAGCTGAGAGCCAAGTGCAACACTCGTCAAGAGAAATCGATCTCTGATGGTCAAGTTGAACCCAGCGGCAATGGTTGAGTTTTTGTTCCAGAGGGACACAGATGCGTTGTAGTATCCCACGAATATTTAACCGGGATGGGAGGTACCCTGAACATTGAAGCAGTGTTTGTTGCTATTTTGTAAGTGCGCTTCCTAGGAAATAGTCATCGGGAGGTTCTGGGATGTCCAACTGCTAATGACGTGTCAGATGAGGTTGAAAAAGTGACGGTAGGGGTAAACAAGGGATTCTTCGCAGCGTCTTGTATGCTAGATGTCAGCTTCGGGTCAGGTATCCATCAGAACGCTTCTTTGGCTCTGTCACATGCCAATCATGCTTGACATTCAAGTTATACGGAGTTGCGATATCAGGAGCATCAGAAAGATCTCTCGAAGTCTTTCTAATCTGGCAGCTCTGGCCATTGGTACGCAATTCCTTACTGTATGGGTTATCTTCAAACAAGCTGTATGACTCCTTATTGTTGGCAGACTTTTTAGCATCTTGTCGATTCGTGGGACTGGTCCCAAAATCAAATTTGCGGTCTGCGGTTTGGTAGAGTCTGCCGCGGCTGTATCCAGTTGAGCAGCGTGTTAGATGTGGTGTTATGCCGTCTGCGAAGTAGCCGCAGAAAGGAATTTGCATTGTTCGGTGACCTTTCGTCCCAAAAGAATGTTGTTTTCTTGAAGAAGGCCTGCAAGTTTCGGGCGAAGAATTGCCCAGGCTGATAAGCTTGAGGGCCTTCAGGGAAACTTGTTGCTCGGTAAGGAAGTAGATTTCTCTCTCTCCTGTGGCGGCGCTTATGATGCGTAGTGTAATGTACCGAAGCTGAGAGGATGTACGATCTGCGACTCTGGATGGCAAGAATCCTTTTCAAGGCTCACAGAATCGTCATGCGCGAGCCCCCTCGTCAGGACCCAGAGAGGAGAGAGCTGTCGAAGCCAACACCGAGGTCGTGATGGCTTCCCTAAATCGAAATCGATTGAAAATACCTATTTTGAGAAGATTCCCCTCGAGACGTCTCGATCTGTAAACGGTCCTTGCAGCAGATAGTAACTCTGCGAGCTGTTTGCTGATGCTGAAAGAAGGCATGGCTTGATGCAAGCTCTGCAAGCTCGTTGTAAGGATTGTCGCGCGCTGGATCGTCTGTACTTGCAATGTAGCCTTCGAGGTGCTGGAAGAACGCACTTCGAGGTGGACTGTGTGGATGTTTTATGTTTCGAGATGCGCTAAACCAATCGCCTTTCCTCATTCGGAGTGTGTTGACTCTAGGCACCTCAACCCCGCTATTAAACATCAAAGTGAAGATTTTGCACGTGCTAGGTCACACGTGTGAGCCAAATCTCATCTTGAACGGCACGGTCAGACAAGGGACAGCCGAGCAACAGACTCGGGGAATGAACCTCCACAGACTGCCTTATCTAATATAGCTTGCGAATTCAAGAGCTGGAAGGTCTAGGTATAACAAAGTGTCTGTACAACGACAATTTCAAAATTCCCTGTTTACTTCGCGTCACTGTCTTATCAAAGAAACAGACAATTTCTCTAGCGAAAGAGACAAGTATGCTCCACTGCGTTTTATGACTGACTGGCTTTCTAAATACTACTGTCCATCACAGTTCTGCCATTGGATAGATCTCATTGATGAACACTCCAGCAATCAAGTTCGCACCGAAGCCAGGTTGACCTATCAGGTTTTTGAGGGCGAGAAAGCGTGCTGGTTGTTACATTTATCCTACAAAGCAGACACTTCAAAATGACCATATTCCAAGTTTACTGTTTACCTCCCAGTTGAGCTTTTCTAGTCGAACTAATCTTCGTCAGGTACACAATAAGGAGCTCCCTTTGGTGGAATACGATTACCATCCCCGATATCTAAATCTTTTAATCCAGCCATCATCCTCAAATGGCTCGGGATATAGCCTGCAACTTTAGCTCTTAATATATCCTTCTCAAGTCTCAGCGCATAAAAGGTGGTCCCAATTTGCAGTGCAGCGACTTCCTTCAGTGCAATGAGAAGCAGCCCGAGATCGGCTGGGCTGTTTGGGGAAGGCTGATGACCCATGAGATCTTCGATAAATATGCCGGCAGCGATATAAAGGCAGGCAGTGGTCCACATGTTGACCTAAATGAATAAGACCTCGGGCAGCACAAGTTCATCACCAGATTTACTTACTGGGAAGTTTCTCAAGTCTCGAACCGAGTACATGGTATCTTTGATCTCAACAGCGCTTGTAAGACACCGCTGGAAGCTATTCTGCACCACCGCCTCGTCTATTCCTTGCTTGGAAGCTGTTCTCATGGCTAATTGATGTAAGAGAATGACAGAAAGGTGAAGGTTGAAATGTGTGAAAACAACGTTGACGTCCCGCTCCACTTTCTGGACTCTCAGTTGAGAAGGAAGATTCATGAAGATGAGGGACACACAGGTATCGATTTGTCGATGGGATTCCCAATATCTACTCATGCTTTCCGGTGTGAGGCCATGCTCGAATGTGCGGAGATGGTTGAGACATTTCCCAAGAAGTGATGTTGCGGAAATGGATCCAGCAAAAGACGAGAGCGAGGAGAACTTCTCGATGTCGTCAAATTCTAGGAAATGTACACCACTCTCTTCAATACCCAGCTCGAAGGAACTCTCGGAACATGGAAGGTTCGTGCATATCTGATTGAGCAAAGATTTTGTCAGTCACCTCTTACAAGTGGTCAGATTTCAGAAAGCTCACATCCTCATCTCTTATTATTAGCGGATGACCGCTCAAAGTACTTGCCCATTTATCCGCACAATACGCCGCCCAGAAGACCCGTCTTGCTTCTTCCCTATCAATCCAACTCGCCTGCTCCAATATGTTGAATTCGTCGTAAGGGCTATCAAGTCGATGTAACTGCATCATTTGAGCAGCTCGTGCACATCGACCAACACTCATCCAGGCACGTGTGAAGTAAGCTCGACTTGCTTCAAAAGAGGCGATTAGGAACCAGCATTGAGCAAGTGAAGGTGCCATTACGGCCAAGGTGCTCTGTGTCTCGTAAGTTTCGACGCAATTTACTGACGGCACTGAAAATACCTTCACCTCGAGCTGCTCGGTTTCTTTCCTTGCAGTAACATAGAGATCTTCGGCGAGGTGTTGATGCTCCGTTCTCGTAAGTGCAGCTGTTGCCCACATGGCATATCTCAACGCGAGAGGTGGTGCACGCCCGGGGTCTCCCTCCAGAGCTTTGGAAAATTTGCGCTTGTGGATCATTGGTGCAATTGGGTGGACTTGCTGGAAGTAGAGATGATATCTAAATCTCTGGTCAACGAGCGGTCTTGAGTTTCGTCTTTAATTCAGCTCACAGTGTCCGCTGTAATGGTATCTCGGGTAAAGAGTATAACCTGTGGAGACCAGCTGCCCTGCAGCTTTCGTTTTCTAGAACAAGACAGATTATTAATCTTGAAAACACAATATCGGGGATCCAGCCTACCCAGATCTCTTTCTTCAGCAGAGTTTCCAAGATCTGTAAAGTCTCCATCTTTTGTTCTTGCTGTTTCACTCACTTTACTTTCTCCTTTTACCCCGCTCGGGCCATTGGCAGCTCGCAATTCAGATTGTTCTTGAATTAATCGCGATTCGAGAGTCCCTATCTTCGTGAGTTAACACCAGTAATCTTGCATCATCTCAAAAATGTTATTGTCGTACCCAATCTATTCTCGAAAGCTTTTATGCGTGAATGCACTGCCAACTTCGAAGATTTCCTTGCTCGATATTCGCACGCTCTTCCAGCCAGGAGACATCTTGAGCAAGCGGGCTGTTTACGATCGCAGGCAATTTTTCGACTTCGGCAGAAGTTGCAAGCTAGAAGGCCCATGATTTTTAGACCAAATAATCTGTCGAAGTGTATCTCAGTGGCATGCCACCTTCACATGAGAGTTCTGTCTGTGATATTCGTGTGTCAAAGGTGGATAGCTGGTTGAGATATTCGAGCTCGAACACTTCAAATCGTCGAGGGTGCGCATTGGATCTTGTTTATGCCTGAGACAAGAGCTGGAGTAGTCTAGGCTTTGCGTTTGATTGTGATATGTTCACTAATCATGTCTCATCAATCAAATGCAACTTGTGAAAGTCTTGATCCGCTTATCGTTAGTGGCTCGTTTGCAATGATTACTGAACAGTCGTCAGCCCAGGGGAACTAACAGGGGTTCGCCACATCAAAATGCGCACTTCCGGAGGAACCTCTGAAGGAAAATGTCCGCTTAAGCGATTGCGATCACTGGACTTACGTCCGCATCCGCATCTGGACTATTGCAAAGTGCGCTGACGCTAATTGCGAAGCAAATGCGAACACTAAAAGTTGTCAGATAATACCAAATCGAAACCTAAAATTACCCCCGGGACAAAGAAAATGCGTTCACCGTCCCTTTCGAGGTAAGATGTAGTGGATTTCGTAATCTAGCAACAGAATGCTCGCAGATTCGGATGTTTATCTGGCACTCACAACGCGGTTTTGGAAAATGCATTAGTCAAGCCCCAGAAGTGCAACTCTACAAAGACGCCTTTTAGGGCAAGTCTCATGCATTCTCCCTTCATGTTAAGTCTTTGCTTCTTTCCATTTTCCTCTAGCAGCAGAGAGTCACATCCTTTTCCTTGGTTCAAGTCCCTCTTTACACCTACTGTCAATACGGTATGTCGAGACCAACTACTCCAGCTTCGCCAGGAGAAGAGTCGAGCGACAATATCATAACTCGAGCACTCTCCCGACTCTCAGCCATCAATTCTCGAATCCGAGGTGGAGATTATCCAGATGACGTCGAAGACAGCACTGACGATGATACATCGAAATGGGATCGAATGCCGGAAGTCAAGGCGCTGAAAGGATCAAGTGGTGATGGGTCTGATGCTCAACCAGCAAGGAGGCTCGGCCTTACCTGGACAGACCTGACAATCAAGGGGATCGGGGCTGATGCTTGCTTCAACGAGAATGTCCTATCACAATTCCTTCCAGAAAAACTCAAAGGCGGAGCAAGAGCCGCCGAAGAGTCCCTTCGAACAATCATACATGGAAGCAATGGCTGCGTAAAACCAGGGGAAATGCTTCTCGTCCTGGGGCGTCCTGGTGCTGGTTGTACATCTCTATTGAAAGTATTGTCTAATCGTAGAGCGGGCTTCGTTGAGGTAGATGGTCAAGTCAATTACGGTTCGTTAAACCCCCAAGAGGCGACAAAGTATCGAGGGCAGATAATCATGAACACGGAGGAAGAGCTGTTCTTTCCGACCCTGACTGTTGGCGAAACGATCGACTTCGCAACTCGAATGAAAACTCCCAACACCACGACCCCAGGATTTGAATCCTCAGAAGCTGCACGAGTTGGGAGCAGAGACTTTCTGTTGAAACTCCTTGGCATTTCGCACACTTTCAACACCAAGGTGGGAAATGAATACATCCGCGGTGTATCTGGCGGAGAGCGCAAGCGAGTTAGCATTATCGAGGCAATGGCTACGCGTGGAAGTATTTACTGCTGGGACAATCCAACAAGAGGTCTTGACGCAAGCACTGCACGTAAGTACTTGTTCCTATCACTGTCAAATATTTGTAGTTAACAATCTGTCTAGTCCAATACACGAAAGCCCTCCGAGACATGACAACCATCTTTGGCCTGTCCACAGTCGTCACAATCTATCAAGCTGGCAATGGGATCTACGACCTATTCGATAAAGTGCTGGTACTCGATGAAGGCAAACAAATCTATTACGGCCCATTGAAAGAGGCAAGACCATTCATGGAGAATTTGGGCTTTGTGTGTGCTGATGGAGCTAATGTGGCGGACTTCCTCACTGGTCAGTGTATCTTCTCGTACTAGTATGAACTGGGATGCTGACTTGCTGTAGGTGTCACTGTCCCAACAGAACGTAGTATTAGAGAGGGATTTGAAGACAAGTTTCCCAGAACTGCCGACGCAATCTCGGCAGCGTACCAATCATCCGAAATCAAACGTCAAATGCAGGCCGAATTCGGGTATCCCAGCACTGATGAAGCCAAGAAGAATACAGAGGAGTTTGAGCTGGCTATCAAAGACGAGAAGCATCCAAGCTACCTGATGAACAGACTTCCAGTCACAGTCGGGTTCACCAAGCAATTGAAAGCAGCAGTCATTCGACAATACCAGATTCTCAAAGGAGATCTACCCGTTGTTCTTGTCAAGCAAGGCTCGAACATCATTCAGGCTTTATCATCCGGGTCTTTGTTCTACAACACATCGACCGACTCGTCTGGAATATTCTTAAGATCTGGGGCCATCTTCGTTGCAATCCTCTTCAATTCTCTCATCGCCCAGTCCGAAGTTACTGATTCATTCTCTGGGAGACCTGTCCTTGCGAAGCATAAGAGTTTTGCGCTGTATCACCCGGCTGCCTTCTGTTTCTCTCAGATCATCACAGACTTTCCAATTCATGTCTTCCAGATTACGACCTTCTCGCTTCCGCTCTACTTCATGGTTGGACTTACCATGTCAGCAGGAAATTTCTTCATCTTCTGGTTTGTCCTCTTTGCAGTCACAATGTGCATGACTGCTCTGTTCAGAGCAGTCGGAGCCGCGTTCCCCACATTCGATGCCGCCACCAAGATTTCCGGGCTGGTTGTCAATTCAACGTTTTTGTATATCGGCTACTTCATTCCTAAGCCGGATATGCATCCCTGGTTTGTTTGGTATGACATCACGTTTGAAGATTAATTATAGGCGCTGATTTCAATACAGGATATTCTGGATAGATCCCCTTTCCTATGCCTACGATGCTCTTCTTTCCAACGAATTCCACGGCAAAGTCCTTCCATGTGTCGGACCGAATCTTGTTCCAAATGGTCCCTCATACGGATCTACTCAGAACCAAGCATGTACTGGGGTGCGAGGTGCACCACCTGGTGCGTCAAGCATCACCGGCACGCAATATCTGGACAGCATGAACTATAGTCATTCGAATATGTGGAGAAATATTGGGATCATCTGGTGAGCTTCTCCAGAATAATTTGAATCTAGTACAAGAAATTAATCCATGTCACAGGGTTTGGTGGGCATTCTTCGTGATCTTGACGGTTGTATTTACATCCAGGTGGGCAGAGACATCGCCCCGCAGCGGACTCTTGCTTGTTCCCCGCGAGAACAGTAAAAAGGCCAAGATCATTTCTCAAGACGAGGAATCTCAGACAACAAATGAGAAGATCACGGGATCAAGCAGCTCCTCGGCTACCAAAGTGGTGCCTGCAACAGATAACAACCTCATTCGAAATACTTCTGTGTTCACATGGAAAAATCTGACTTACACTGTTCAGACTCCGCATGGTCCTCGGGTGCTCCTCAACAACGTCAATGGCTGGGTGAAACCAGGAATGCTAGGAGCTCTGATGGGCTCATCTGGAGCCGGAAAGACTACCCTACTGGATGTATTGGCGCAGAGAAAGGTAGATGGTACCATTCATGGAAACGTTCTCGTGGATGGTAAGCCCCTCTCAGTCAGCTTCCAGCGTTCAGCTGGTTACTGCGAACAGTTGGATGTTCATGAAGCGTTAGCGTACGTACATTCCGAAAGTCCACACATTTTATGAAGCTAGTGCTGATAGCGTTTTACAGAACCGTGAGAGAAGCTCTAGAGTTTTCTGCACTTTTGCGTCAATCTCGTGAGACCCCCAAAGAGGAAAAGTTGAAATATGTCGACGTTATCATCGACCTCTTGGAAATGCAAGACATCGAAAATTGTTTGATCGGTACTCCAGGTGGTGCTGGACTGTCTGTCGAGCAAAGAAAAAGATTGACCATTGGCGTTGAGCTTGTCGCAAAGCCCAGTATTCTCATCTTCCTGGACGAACCAACTTCTGGGCTGGATGGTCAAGCTGCCTACAACATTGTGCGATTCTTGAAGAAGCTAGCCGCCGCAGGGCAGGCAGTTCTTGTCACGATCCATCAGCCGAGTGCTCAGCTGTTTGCTCAGTTTGATACACTACTTCTACTAGCCAAAGGGGGCAACACAGTCTACTTCGGAGACATCGGCGATAACGGTGCGCAAGTCAAGGAATATTTCGGTCGTTACGATGCACCATGTCCAGTCGATGCCAACCCCGCTGAACACATGATCGACGTCGTCTCCGGTCACCACGGGAAAGACTGGGCTAAAGTATGGCTCGAATCTCCGGAGCATGAGAAAATGCTGGGTGAGCTTGATAGGATAGTTGCGGGAGCAGCTTCCGCACCACCAAAGACTGCCGACGATGGATACGAGTTCGCAATGCCATTGTGGGACCAGATCAAGATCGTCACACAGCGCATGTCGGTCGCAATGTATCGCAATACGGAATATGTCGATAACAAGTTCTCTCTCCATATCATAATAGGATTATTCGCGGGATTTTCTTTCTGGCAGCTGGGAGACGGACTTAGCGATTTGCAGTTCAGGCTCTTCGCCGTTTTCCAGTTCTTGTTTGTGGCGCCAGGCGTCATCGGTAAGTGCCTTCCCCCAATGACATCTGATCCTCCTCGAGATTCCGAAAGACTGACATTCGCATAGCTCAACTTCAACCTCTTTTCATCGAGAAACGCGATATCTATGATGCCAGAGAGAAGAAATCCAAGATGTACAGCTGGATCGCTTTCGTCACGGGTCTGATTGTCGCCGAACTACCATACCTGATCATCTGCGGCATCCAGTTCTTCCTTTGCTTTTACTACACTGTCGGATTTCCCGGCGATTCTAACAAAGCAGGTGCATCTCTTTTCCTCATGCTAGTCTACGAGTTTCTGTACACTGGTATCGGCCAATTCATCGCAGCTTACGCTCCAAATGCCGTCGCAGCATCTCTGGCCAATCCTCTAATTATCATCACCCTGGTTGGATTCTGTGGCGTTCTGGTTCCATATTCTCAACTGCAAGAGTTCTGGAGATACTGGCTGTATTACATGAATCCTTTCAACTACCTTCTCAGCGGCCTCTTGGTCTTCACTACCTACGATGTCGACGTTCGTTGCAAGGAATCCGAGTTCGCTGTCTTTGAGCCTTTGGCTAATCAGACCTGCGGGGAATACTTAGGCGATTATCTGCAGCAAATGGGAGCTGGGTCCAACCTCACCAATCCCGATGCAACGACGAACTGCCGGGTTTGCCAGTACAAGTCCGGGTCTGACTATCTTCGAACTCTTAATATCTCAGAGTACTACCATGGCTGGAGAGATGCTGCGATTGTTGTCATCTTCGTACTTTCGAGCTATGGTCTCGTATACTTGCTGATGAAGCTGCGAACCAAGAGGACAAAGAAAGCGGAATGAGTTATGGCGGAATGCGTGCGAAAGATTAAGAGTGCTCGATTTTCATTTCCTCTAATTTCGAATAATCATTTATTTCCGTTGTCTGCATTCATTAGACTAGACCTTGTCCTTTAGATTTCATTATCACTGCTCATTCTACCATGGCATTCCATTTCCTCATGCAGACGTTGGTCATCAAAATGTACTTTTAATGGATATCCCTAAGACAGAGATGCATGCTATCCTTATCGCATCAAAATATGTGAGTGCGGGAAAGAACCTATTGACTATCTGCAATTAAGACAATAATGGTTAAGAATTCCAGAAGCTAGTATCAAGTGATCGAAAGTAAAAATTACATCTGATGATTTAAAACATATATTTCCGCTTCAATAAGAAAACTACCAGCACGTTCCACCACATCCGAGTCCCAGATCACGACCCTTTGATAAGGAGTTGCTTCTCGTTCTTCAACTGATCCACCACACTTCTCGAGATTTTCAACGTGTTCGCAACGATATCAGGCGATGTAAGTGCCAGCCACTGCGTGAGCGAGATATCCGCCACACGATCAGACTTGTAGATCTCAATCCAAACCAGCGTCTCATTCTCGGAGGTGTTCTCAATGTAGTGGCCGCTGTTGTCTGGAAATACGGCTGTGTCACCAGAGCTGAAATCGAAGGTGCGGGCATTGGCACCACCAATGAAGACGGTCGCGCGAGCGGTACCAGTGTGGAAGTAGAGCCATTCTTCGGCATTGGGGTGCCAATGAAGCTCGCTTATATTTTGTCAGTGGCTTCTTTCGAGGAACCAACATGAAAATGTCGTGGAGAAGCTTACCGAAGACCCTTTGGCTCAAGTGTCACAACTGTGGCAGCGATAGTTGTCGCGATAGGGAAGTTCTTTGAGTCAATGATGGATAGAGTTCCTCCTTCACCTGGCACTGGTACGGTACCATAGTCGGCTTTATGGATGACATACGAGCTGTTGCCGAAAAGACCAGCGTCCGCTCCGGTAGGCTGGCTGGTTGACACTATCCCGTTCAGAATGTACGGGTCAGGAGTGGGGATTGTATCAAAGACTGAAGAGTTGACGCCAAAGTTCTTGGCTAGAACTGATTTGGGTGTATGTGCAATCCACTGAGAAACCAGCAGTCAGCATGATAAGTAGTACATTACTTATAGAATATGCAGGCTGCCGATACTTACATCATCCACCATGAAAGTGGTACCAACGGCATCAAAGTTTCCTGATGACACATTAGCCCAGCAAGAGATATGGAGACAGGAAGGGAGAGACTATACCATCATCGAAGACGAGAAGATATTCATTCTCGTCAGCCAGACCTGGATACATTAGATCACGCATTTGTTGGATTTTGTTATGACTTACCTTGAACGGTGTGTGCACTGCCTTTGGGAAAGTACCAGATATCTCCAACCTGTAATGTATCCACTTGATAATTTCCGCTCTCATCGACAGCCGAGACGAGAACTTCTCCAGCATAAACATATCCCCACTCAGCCTGTATCAAGTCTTAGTCTACGCAGTTGATTCTTCGAGTCACTTTAAACTTACAACCCGATGCCAATGAAGCTCGCGAACAGCTCCCTTTTTCAAATGCTGTTGAGCAGCTGCGATATCGTGACTTGCTGGGAGGTCGGTCACAACTTGTTCTCGAGTCCAACCTCCATTGAAGATCTTCGTCTTGGAATCACTGAAGCTCCATTTGAGGTTGGGAACAAGTCCGCTGTCGGTGCTCTGAGCCCCGAGATTATCGGGATTTTGGAGGTCGAGCTGATGATTGGTTCCTCCTGGTAAGTGGTCAATAAGTTCTTCAATAGATATGGAGAGTTTATACCAGAAAGCGGTCCACCCTTTCCCTTCCCGTCAGCTGGTTGACCATCTGCAAAACTTGGGCCAGTCCTCCTCTCGAGTATCGCAGCAGAGGTTGCGGAGGTACAAACAGCTACGCTGCAGAGTGCGATAGATAGATGGGACAGTTGCATGATGTTCTATGTTCGAGCTTAGAGAGTGCAAGGCATGAAAGATGTGGACGCAAAAGAGACTGGACGCGGGGTGCCTTGGAGTACAAGTACCTTGAACTAATGCACTTATCCTACCGAGTCATCCGAGTGATTATGATCTGCAGCATGCGTGTATGTGTGACATGCCTGATCATCACAGTATAGCAAGCGGGGAGGTCAATTTGGTACACCTGTCCCGTACTACCGTCCAAGGTACATCAGCCTCTATGCCCGAACCCTGGTAAGTCCGCGTCCGGCTGTCAGATATTGGGAATCGTCAGGAACCGTGACTATTGAAACCCAAAAGATTTGCATTTCCTCTGTTTCAAACAATTTTCACCGGCGGAGTCTTACTTCGTGGCGGTAATCACCAAAATTCTGTCCAGTGATAGCAGAGGCATTGTGATGTCGCAATTGGTGGCTGCGAGCTCGTTTATCCAGCCATTGCTTACTTGGTATAAGACCCGGCAGATCATCTTGGCATACCTTTGGGCGAAGCTTTGCTATGCCAGGTGAGGTCAGTGGAAGGAAATTTAGAGGCTTGATGTTGAAAGAAGCTCTTCATTGATGCGCCTGCCAAGGAAAGGCGTGCTTGGTGAGCACCATCGCGAATCCGCTACTCCTTTCCTAACCGAGACCGACAACAACATGCCAAGGAAAGTCAACAATCCCTAATTAAGCATACAATACTTATGCTTAAATCTTGCCGCTCCCTGAATTGCTTTTGAAGGCCTGAGAGGGACCCCAGTGATCTTCAATGCATTAGTTGCTTGCCGTGTGTAGTAAAGGACTAGCGCTCCTGCATAACTTCGCCGACCTGGGAGGAGTCCAGACGGTATAGAGGAAGTGCCATTGGTGGAATTATGAGATCATTAGGGCAATTCCAACTCCCGCATCCAAAGCCAATTCCCGGATCCTTCAAGCATTGTTTCTTTCGGCAATTCCAAGATGCCAGCGTCGATCTCAGGCTTCATATTGACCCTATCATGGTCATCTATTTCCAAGTTTTGATGGCGAGGAAATTGCATCATTGCCACAACATACGCCTAGTCCTGACGAGATTTAGCAAATCTTCTATGCCAAGAAATTGATAAGTAGGTTCGTACTTCGGTTCTCCCGTACTGTTAAAGTAGTGTCAGTTTCAATACAGACCAAGCTGAACTCGGAAACTATGGAGAAGTGCTGCAATCACAACTAACTTCTCTCATGGTAGCTTTCTGGACATACCGCAGAGAAATACTCGCAAAACATATCTGCTGTTTTTGATGAGTCATGGCGCCATAGTTCTCTAGTCGTGAAGGAAGGCGGTAAGACAACCTAGTGTCAATGATCCAGGGGGCGCTCTCAGCCGCATCTATCTGTTCAGAAGGCTAACCTTAAAACACGGCATAACGCCAGAGAATCTGCAATTGAAGATCTTCGGCCTCAGAAGGGCAACGCGTCTTCAGTGATAAACCTTGTGTATCACTGCTACGATATCCCAAATGAGATTTCTCATCTCAGCCAAGATGAGGCTTCCAGATTGGGATTAAATAGTCGTGTCGATCTTTTCGAAGAGGTGTGAATTGCGTCTTCGCTCTGCATCTTTCTAATAAGTTATGGGAATGGCGACATTCATGCATATGGGCGACCGTGAGAGCTAACGTAGACCGGATTTTGGGTGTCGCCATGAGAGAATGGTTCGAAGAGTCGTTTCTGACTGAGGGCGGCTCCGTCAATATATAAGTCCCGGCAGCTCCCCAAAACAATAATTAATCCTCTCAAAGCTCCTCAAACCACCTCAAGCAACACTGCTAGAACGTCATAATTTGCTCTTTACATCATGTCTCGTCAACTCCTTGCAGTTGCTTATGCCGCAGTTCTAGCCTTTGGCTCTCCTGTCCCTGATCCCGACCCACAAATCTCCCTGCCACCCCTCATTCCCTCGATTCCGGGTGTCACTGAGCCACTCGCTTTAAACGCTCCCCCATTGCCCATCCTTCAGCTTCCGACTCCGCCATTGCCGTCGCCTCCCTTTGTTGGCAGCAACATCAAGCCCAAGAAGATTGGATACTTCTGGACTGGAGCTGGCGATAACATCCACGCCGGTAAGGAATCCCACTTGGTTGTGGTCGCACAATACTGATCCTTAGTATAGACTTCCTCGCAACCTACAGTCTTGACGACGATACGTTCGGACAATTCATTTGGTTGACTGATGTTCCTACCAGCGGCAATTCTCCTCATCATCTTGGTCCCAGTGCTGATGGAAAGACTCTTGTCGGCGGTGGTCTTCTTTCTTTGCTGAAGACGCAGGTATGAGGTATAGTGGCGAATGCAAGGAGAACACTGACTGGTGAAACAGGATACCGCATATTATTTCGATGTCTCGAACCCGTACCGACCCAAGTTCAAGAAGAGCAACCGAGCTTTGCTCTCTTCGATCACAGATGAGATCCGTGCCAAACCTGACGGGTAAATAGCTCTTGTCCAATTTCATGCATCGTTTGGCAGTCATCTAACATATGACAGCGGATTCCTCATCACATACATGGGCTCGGCTGTCGGTACGTCTCCAGGTCGGCTCGTCGAAACAGATTCAGACTTCAACATCATCGCTGAACACCCCAAAGATGTCACTGGTCTTACGAACATCCTTGACGAGCAGTTCTCTCCTCATGGTCTCAGTGTCGATTGGGAGAAGAACATCATTCTCACGTCTGACTTTGTTGTTCCTATTACGATCTTGAAGCCTTCGCTCGGCATCGTCAAAGCCAACACTCTCCGACTGTGGAACCTTGCTTCGCGGACAATCATCAGCACTATCACTATCCCAAGTGTATGTCTACAACTCATGTTCTCTGAACCTCTGAAACTAATTTTGTCTATCAGGGCGGTGGAATACAAGACGTAAAGTTCATTCCCGGCAACAAAGAATCAGCAGCGCTCGCAACCGCCGTGCACCTCGGTCAAGTTTGGATCATCTATCCTTTCCGCACCGACTCAAACGGCAAACAAGGTGTTGCTGAGCTCCTGTACGATCTTGGTTCCACAGCCCGTGACACTGTCGCCATCTAGTAAGTTATTCCAATCATTGGAATAGTCAAACAAATCTGACAAACCCCCAGCTCCGACATCACCCAAGACGGCAGATTCGCATACTTCACTCTGACCACCGCAAACCACATTGCGGCTCTCGATATTTCCGATCTCGACAATGTCAAGCGTCTTGATGACCCCGCCGCCGTTCAGCCAACTATCGGGCCACACTACATCAAGGTCACGCCTGACCAGAAGCACATCGTCGTCACGGATTACTTTGTGCAGACAGGCGACATCGGTGTCATAAACACTCCTGCTGACTTCAAGGCGCTGTATATTGACATCAATGATGATGGAAGCTTACACTTCAATCGCACGATTGACTTCACAAGGGAGTTTGCCAATCGTGGGGGCGCGAAGCCACATTCGAGTGTGGTGTTTGATTTGACGGATCCTGATCATCCTTACTACTACTAGAGTGGAAGGTAGGTTAGCATAGCCGTTCAGTAGATTGCGGCGCCCTTTCTGAAAACTTATATTAGACAGTACTCTAGTTAGCTGGTGAGGAGGCTGGAGGGGAAGACTCCGCCACTTTATTTCTTTGTGTCTGCTTATATTTATTCTCGACAGTACGATATGCATCTTCAAAAAGTTTCAGATACGAAGTCTAGGAATGATACTGGGCGAAGAATATCGCGTAAAGCTCAGCTTGGACTCTTTCCGTACTCCAAACTGAATACCGAGATTTTCAGAGCGATTGGGGAAGCGCCCAATTAGCTTTCATTCAGAATTTCATGTGCTATTTCCACAATCGGTCACTGTCGTGGTGTCATTGCACGATTGTTTTGCTCACGCGTTGATTCACTGTGGTGGTCAGCGTTTGTTACACCATCTCAGCAAGGTTGCTTCACAACTTAGACACATGAATGGCCTGCCGCCGATCTGTAATCTCAACAATTATCTCTCTGAAGTTCTTGTCATTCCAAATTCGTACACAACACCCACTCAACTTAAACCCTTATCGGACGAGCCTTACACCCAGCTTCATAAAAAGACCAGTACCAGCAAGCGTACGTCCACGCCTTTGCCGAATCTTAATGATTGAGATTGCTTTGCAGAATGTCGTATATATATTTCTGCAAGTATGTGCATTGCAGCCTACTATTCTACTATACTGCGTTCTAGTTCTTCCACTATATCAGCACCATCAAGACCCGACTCAGATATCATGCATGATATCAATAAGCGGCAGGAAAGCGGATGGCTGATGACAGAGAAGCTTTGTCCGAAGCAGCTTGCTGCATCTGAGCGCTGTAACCAGTCGGAAGGCTCCTTTGCGAGAATTGAAAACATTCCCAGTGGGCTATAGCAGAGGTTCTCAAGACAATTAATTCCAGAATCGACATGGCTATGAGCATGTTTATGTCGAAGCCAAGATCAAAGATGTCTCCGGAAGCACGCCAATTGCAATGATCATGTCAACCAGGAAAATGACACAGCCGTGAATCGCAAGTAGAGATTAAAGAAAAGAAAAAAAAAATCACACCTCCGAAAGAAAGCAAATCGGGGAAGACAGAGGAGCAAAACAAGCAAAACTCAACTGGAAACTCAACAACCCGAAGGCTTGTTGAGATTTACTCCAGTTTACTAAACGTAATTCAATACGTTTTTGTTTTTTTCGGCCGTTACCATAACAGGTAGTTGGTGTTCGTATACGAAATTGGCGATCCGTACAATCGGAGTCACGCCAGTTCAGGCCGGGGTTCCGATTGTCGTGGTAGAATTTCGCTTATTTGGTCCTATGCAGTGCTTAGCGATAACCGGATTTTATCAGGTGCCACTCCTGGTGTCCACAGCAACGAGACACATGCTAAGTGAGGCTGCATGATTCAGGGATCACTTCTTGATGGAACTCAGCAGGATGACGGAGAAATGGTTGAAGTAGTAGAATAGTGCCGTGTCGCACTTTGGGCGGGAATGGCAGATTCTGTAATGCTGAAACTCATGGCAAGTAAGAAATGCAAGTCTGTATTGGATGATGACATGAAGTGCAAGCTGAGTGAACCTTCTGAATCGGTCAAGTCACTTGTTCCTTACGCACCAGGCGAGGTCGAAACTTCACCCCGCCAAGAAACGTGAGGACTGGGCTAAGCGAGACACTGTTGACATTGAGCTGCTGGAGCTTGATGACGTTTGTAGGGGCCCGAGGCCATAGGGATGGAAATAAAAATGTCACTTTAATATCGAGCTGAACGTCTTTTATACGTAGTGAGCTTTGTCTTGCGTTTACACGAGGAAAATTGTAAAATGTGACATTGAACACTTCCCTCTCCAGGGACTTTACAGTGCAAACTTCAGACCTCGAATATTTTGAATTATGTGGGGTACTTCTGCGTCATATGTTACTTAGTTGGGGGCTGACTTCTGTCGATTTCATAGGCGAGTCAGTCCAACCTAATCTGACAGGCGACCGCAGCCACGATCTAGAGGCCGTCCTCCATAAATCTGCGAGCTGGGAACTGCAGCCTCGATCAAACTGTCACAAACACCAAAGTCGAAGGCCAAGATTTAAGTCCCCAAGTAATCTTCTATCCTCAATTCTTGATCCCTCTGTGGGCGATATGACTGAGCTTTTCTCTCGAGTTCCTTGAGCTGACTTCGAGACAGCCAAGTCCAAATACACTCAAAGCCTTTATTCAACCGACACTCGTCACAAGAATTCTCGAGATTCGATCTCATTGACCATACTTCACCATGTCCAAGAACACTTCAACACATCCCGACGTCATGTACGACATTGCTCCTCGCCCAAAAGGAGGCTGGCTCCTCACCGAAAAGAAGAAACCAGGCCAACCCCGCCTCAGCGCCACCGCTCGCGGCGAACATTCCAAGATCATTCCCCACGAGCTCCACCACCCTCAACATGTCGCAAATGGAGATCTCGGTAGAATAGGCTACCACAGCCTCGACGACAACAAGCCCGTTTTCGCACGAGCCATGGCTGGACGAAAAGGCTTCGATCTTCTCGAAGCGCAAACTTTCTCCCCACAACACATGTATGACCTTGGACTCTGGGAGAACTTAGTTGAGCTTCAAAGAATCATCCTCGCCCCTGGCATGGCAGACTGCCTGGCCAGTCTTGAGACGAAGCAGAATCGAAAGCGTGTAGGTACCGTGCATAACCTCACGTGGTCTGTCGAGCCTAACGGCAAGGATGGGAGTATTCGGCCGGGAGTTATCGCGAAGAAGAAGGATTCGCGTGTCATGCGAATGGTGGAGTTGATTTCGGAGATCTCGTTTGAGTTGGTGAAGAATGCGGATGGTGCGTGGACGGAGGAGCATGAACGGCAGGTGCGTATCTTAGCATCGACCCCCATCTTAAGTCTTCGAAATTTTACAGCGCTGATATTATTGAAGTGGATTAAAGAGGCATCGTTGACGTGTGGTGGGGGTGAGAATAAGAGTGTGACTTCCATTCAGGTCAACCTCACAGCTATCGATAAGTCGGGCGAGACAGAAGAGCACTCTAAAGAGGGATCGAATGCTTTGGAGGGTGATGCACAAGGAGTACAAGATAGTGATACCATCATGACAGGCGTAAGCCAAGTTGGCATCAACTCTACCAAGACCGCAGAGCAAATCATGGAAGAAAGCCTCAAGGAGAAATCCCACGTCCACAAAGACGGCCACGACGAGCGCCGCAACTTCTCCACAATCCTCTTCCTCAATCACGTCCCCGAAGACCACTTCGTCGGCCGCTTCAACATCACGAATTTCCGACTCACATGCACATGCATCCCGTTTTCTGCGCTCGTATTCTCGGCAAATAATCCTCATGGAGGAAGTGGCTTCGCACCTTATGAGGCGGACCTACCTCTGAGCTCGCCACTGCGCTTTACGCCGATTGCGCCAGCTGAGGTGGAATTGCCGAGACTGGAAGACGATGCGCCGTATACAAGATGCTTGACGATTGCTTATTCGCGTCAGGACTGTATGAGAGCGAGGACGAAGCAGTTGAATGAGAGCATTACTGGAGATACGGGACTAGGTGCGTTCATCACGCCCAAGGCGCAGGCGAACTGGATGATTCGGCATGCGATTCGTGATGGAGGTTATATCGGCGCGGCGAATCCGACCATTGAGGATTACCTCGAGAAGTTCAGCTGGGTTGAGAATGGTGTGAAGTGCTATGAGGATCGGAAGCTGGTCGAGAATGCGCTGGCGCTGAAGGGAACGGATGATAAGGAGTGGGAGTTGATGTTGAAGGCTACTGCATAGTAAGTTCCCCTCCTTGTCCCGGTTGCACTATGCTCTAAGTGGAAGAATACTAATTGAAGATCCTCGCACAGTAATAGCGCACATATCTAGCATGACCATCCGAGTCTCTACGAGAGTCCTAAGCAACGAAAAGCTCGCGAGGCTCGCGAGCTGCTCGGTGACGACGCGTTCTGCACTCAGATTACCTCAAAGGGCACCCGTTGCAAGGCTTGGCTTGCGAAAACGACTGTTGGAGTCAAGATGTGTGGACATCACTACAAGATCTGCATGGCATCCCGAGGTAGAACTCAAGGGTCCAGTGGTGGCAGCATGGTCGTTGCTCGAAAGCATTCACGGAAAAGACAGCGCGAGGATGGTGGCGAGTCCGACGACGATGAGTACGGCGAGGATGAAGATGAGGACGAGGACGAGGTCCACTTCACCAGCGGACCGAAAAGCACAAATTCGCAACCTAGTAAGCCTTCTCCAAAGCGAGCTTGCTATTAAAGTCGGAATCGGAGAAGCTACTTGATATGATTGGTTTCACCAAGGAATCAACCGGGGACCACGGACAAAGGCAAAGCGGGATGGACACAGTCATAGTAGCGGGCGTGATAAAGAGTGGATGACTACCACAGCCTGAATCAAATCTCTCAGAATAAAACACAGACTCAAATACATAATCCTATGATTGATCTTGCTGATCAATTGTTCCCTCATTCCCGTGCCCGATGAGATCTCTCCGTATTGCCTTCCCCCTCTCCTCATCCTGACGCAGCCTCTTCTCCAAGGCCGTAACCTTATTCTGAAGCTTAGACATTAGAGAAATAATCGAACTAGCAAATCACCGCTGTCCTGTACTCCTTGAACAGTTCCAAGCCCAAGTCTATGAATGGATGCTCGGCCGTCGCAGGCAGACCAAGCGACTCTTTCAATGCACGCAGAGTGGTAGTCACGGCTGCTGAGGAACCGGACATTTCCTGTGGTGATTTTCGTAATGCGAAGTGTTCTTTCGTGTTAGCGGGAATCTGGGATTCGATTGCCTTGATCAGACTCCTGGCAGAGTCTTTGCCGAAGTGTGTGATTAAGGCGCGTTTGAGTCTCCTTGCAGATGGTGGTAGAGGTGCTTTTTGCGGTAGTAGGATTTGCCGAGTATCGTCGGTGCTGTTAAGACGTGCAGCTCTGCAAGAATACAGGTAAACCATTCAATATCCCTTGGGATCACAGCAGACGACATCTTGTCGTTTCCAAGAAGTTGACCGAAGAAAGTGGTCAAGCGGGGTAAGTGAGGAGATAGTGAAGTTTTGCGCAGGGGGTCGAAAAGCTGAGGACTTTCGTACAAGAATTGTGAGAGTTCTTGGATGGGATCGTACTGAACGGAGATTTGGAGGAACTTGTCGATCTGAGCTCTCGGTGTTCGCGTACCTTGATCAGAGTGTAATGTCGGGTCAGGTGCTGACTTCTCGTCGTTGGCAGGTGTAGCTGCGGACCCAGATTTGAACATTGACTTCTTCTCGGTTAACGGTGTGGATCCAGGCGAGCTGTTTTGACTGTCATCATTTGAGCCTTGTATGGCAGCGAGATCCCATACTATTCTCGAGCGGTAGCTCAAAGGTAAAGAGGCCACAATCAGGTATTGTAGCACCGAGTCCAGAGTTTCCAACCGGCTGTCGCATGCCTTCGAAAATGTATAAACCCCACCCGAAAGAGGCGATGCTTCAAGAAGCACGAGAGAAAACGGTGCATCTTTGATTTTGTCGATGGGCACGCCTCTACAAGCGAAATTCCTAGTTGGATATCGGACTTTCAATTTCTTTGATAGCTTCTTAGCCATATATTTGATGGCACCCTCGTCCGATCTGCTGCAGCTTTCGTTGACGCGTACAGAGTGCGCTTTAGAGATACCTGTGTCATTCTTGCCGACAGTCATCTGTAGTATTTCGAGAAAGTCTTTCGTTGCTAGGTGGCGGAAGGATCCGTAAATTCCAGATGCATCCGTTTTAGTAGCGGGGTTCGCGACCATGTTTTCCAGGTCTTGGTTAAGCCCGCAAGATCTTGCGTATCCAAGGATAAAAATTATGTGTCTTTGCACAATAGCCTCGATAGCCTCGACACGACCACAGGGTCCAGAAACTCGTACATAGCTCGATCAATAGATCCGAAGAAGGTGAATATGTTGTTGAGCACAATGGTCGTCTTTCCAGTAGAGCTATCCAAGATGGTCTCTCCGGATTCTTCAGCAAGAGAGGCATGAAGACTGCTGTTGAAGATATCTAGCTCTAACATGAGATCATGCTGTATGAAAGTCGAGATATGCCGAACAAATGCCTCAGATGTATTGGCATTGATAAGCAGCAAGAAAGAAGAGCTTTGATTGTACTGGTACTTGAGCGAGACCTGCATCTCTAAGTTCGACACACTGACTGAAAATTGTGCCGAACTCCTTATAGACAGATCATCGATTGGATCCTGTCAGGAGTTCGGAGGCGACAGCATAAGTTCTAGCTCCGCGGCACCTTTGGCTGAACGCCTCCACTACTTCCGGGACGATAATCTGTTGTTGGAAAGTCAACTTTTCTTGCGGATTGATGCCGTGGATTTTTCCATCTAGCACTGGTTTGTCTTCGTCGCCAAGGAACAAAACAAACGCAGATTCGGTAGAGATGCGAGTCGAAATGGTTCGATGAATGTCCGAAGATATGCCTTGAGTTTGCGTCGAAATATTTTCTACCTATTTTAAATTTAGCATGGCGAATTGAGAGAAGAAAATGACCCCTATACTCCGTTGAAAGTTTCACCACGATTTATGACCTCTGGGAAGCAGATCTGAGTCAATCGGACTGGGTATTGCACCACGAAAGGGCATGTAACTCCGAAGCCGAGCAATCTTCGATTGATCCCTGACATAATGCCTTCGAGCCTGATAGCTTCGTTGACCTTCAATGGTATGAGAGAGCATAGGTTCTCTGCTTCGGGCTTGATAAGTGCTTTAACAATTCCCGGTACTAGGACATTGGTGCGGCCGGGAATTGATATGGTCTGTTAGAGGATTTCATGCTCGGCGGTCGGATCCACCCATTGGCTTGGCGCGATCGCGATTCTGATTCGAGACTGACTGGGAGAAGGCATTTCTCCTGCTTATGTTCAGCAATTGAGTTGCAAAGTAAGGGGGAAAACGTACCGTGGTTTCTGACCGTAATATTCCGTGCAATTATGTGCTCCCCAGGTTCAAAGATACCATCGTCGTTCTCATCCTTGAGCATACAGTTCTCTATTCGCAGATCGTATCGAGGCGAATACTTTTAGATAGTGCCATCATTGAATACTACGACTAACTGGATCTGGCCATTTCTGCCAGAAGGCCCATTGCACAAGATAGATTTGGCAGGTGTGCCATCGTGACCCACTGAACCGGGATGCCCTCCTGGCATATGGCGGGTCGCCGAACGAGATCCACGATGCATTTCATCGTAGACACGTGGATCATGATGTTCAACCCTGGTTATATCTCATGAGTGATTTCTACTTTTGCCTTGAAAATGGATATACTTTACTTCGGGTGTGCTTACCATGAGTATCCTGGGCCAGCTCTACCACCTCTCCCGCCAGATCCAGGTTTACCAAGTCGAGCCTGAACACCTCCGTGACCTCCCCTATTGTCCCAGTCGAGGGCCATCAATAGACAAATATCATCTTCGCGGATTCTGACTTCGATGTTACCGCCGTGACCACCATTGCCGCCATCGGTACCGGATCCAGCACTGTGTAGGAGTCATTAATCCTTTCCAATAATCTTTCATAATGGGTGTCACATACTCTCCACCATTACCTCCTGGGCCTCCGTGCTATATCGTGTCAGCAGAAAGAACCTTCCACCATCGTTTCATAGCAGAAGTGACTTACACCTCCAGGATGCCAATCATCGGCATCTCTCCCTGGCATACCATCACCACCATCCTGACCACCTTTTCCCCACCCGCCATTTCCACCACTGCCTCCTCGTGCACTAATGAAGAGATTATGACCACTTAGAACTTCACTTCGTTACCCTGCAGATGGTCCGTATCCCGTGACGATCATGACGCCAGACTTTCGGAACTCGATAATTCGACGCAAACCTTTCGAGCAGCGGTGCCAGCAGAAGGACTCGTCGCATTCTGATCATGTTGGCCATCATTTGCTTGCAACCGAGAAGCCCGAGCTCCTGAACCTGCAGTAGATCCGAGGAATTTATGTGCTCTCTGCTCACCTCGCTCTGAGGTCGTATTGGACGATTTCCGAGTCTCGTACTTCGAGCCATGGACACCATTCTCACCATCGACGCGAATGACAACTTGTTCACGCGCCATGGTTGGATATTAGCATAAGCAAGTAGATGCTATTGTGATTGCAGTCTGTGCATATCTGAAGCTTTCGAAGGGGCTGAAAGGTGAATAGATTGAAGAGACTCACGAGTAATTTTTGACAACGAAAACTCATGACGAAACACTCCCGCAAGCAATGCAGCCATCCCAAGGTGAACAATGGAAGCGAAATACTAGCTCCTACAGCTCGATTCAGGAGCCTAATTCATTTCTTCGGCCTGGAACTTTCCAAGCTCACAACATCTCGCCATAACAAACAACAAAAGGAGTGAATAGACGAAACAAAAAGGCGCGCTTAGAAGGACCAATTTAAGCTCTACTTAGAACAACATCACATATTTTATTCAATCGGAGGCCGACGCGAGGGAGCATTCGCCCACTTGAGGCTGCTCCAACAAGTAGAAGAAAGACTTCGTAGACAGTGAACATAGAGCGCGAAGCGAGTAAGATGGTTGTAAACAAAGGTCGTAGTAAAGCCAAGAAATAATATCCTCCGACGATCGGCTCAAACCGGCAACTCGGTTCGTGCCCAGCAGGTGACCGGCTCATGCTTCACGGCCTTCATATATTCAGCTTAGAATTTTGTATGGATATGCTGCAAGCCATCATTGAAGTATGAGCTGTACTTAAGGAAAGGATATAAGGACTATCGCTGACCAGTCTCGATAATATGAGATGAGGTTCAAACGGCGAGCGTGCGGATGTTTCGTCGACTTTCGCTTCGGGCGGATTAATATTCATCCGTTGCGATCGCCTCTTTGGGGCGGGCAGCCGCGGCTCATCCCCGCTCAACATTTTTGAAGTCAAGATTTCAAGCCCACTTATTTTTTCGTCCCTTGCAATATCGACGATATCTCATAAACTATCGAGAAATATGGTCGAAATACAGACAAACGGACTCAATGGCACGGCACAGCCCTCAAAACCGATGTTGTGGACTCACCCGGACCCAGAGTCAACTCGGATGTCCGAATTCATGCGTGGGGTCAACTCGAAGTATCAATTGAATTTGAAAACGTACGAAGATCTGTATCGGTGGTCTATCAACAACATCAGTGACTTCTGGGGAGAAGTCTGGGACTTCACAGGTATCACTGCTGAGCGGCCGTATGATGAGGTTTGTGAAAGGACATTCACATCACGTGATATGGACTAATATGATATCTTCCAGGTCGTCCCAAAAGACGCAGCTATCTTCCCAAGACCTGATTTCTTTGCTGGTTCGCGGTTGAACTTCGCCGAGAACTTGTTGTACCCAACAAATGTTACTATTGACGAGAATTCGCCCGCCATGATTGAGGCAACGGAAAGCGGAGAGTCTTCCATTACCTGGGCTCAACTACGCGAAAGAGTTCGTCAATGTACTCTTGCTCTACGGTCCCAGGGTGTTATGGAGTCCGATCGAGTCGCTGGCTTCCTCGGGAATCATGCCAATGCCGTCATAGCAATGCTTGCCACAGCCTCCATTGGAGCAATTTGGACTGGTGTTAGTCCCGATACAGGCGTCACTGCTGTACTTGAGAGATTGGTCCAGATTGAGCCAAAGGTTCTGTTTGTTGATAATGCTGTTGGGTATAATGGGAAGGTTCACGGGAGCTATGAGAAGGTCAAAGATATCCTAGAGGGTTTGAAGGGATTAAAGGCTTGTGTGATGTTTGAGACTGTGAAGGGATATGAGATGAAGACCGATGGGTTGAATCTTCCAAGTGGGAAAGTATGGAAATACGATGATTTTGTAAGAAGGTACGCGAAGTTTTCAAAATGCCTGGAAGACCAAAACTGACATTCTCCAGTGCCGAAAATGCTTCTAGCCATCTCACATTCAACCAACTTCCCGCATCTCACCCCTTGTACATTTTATATTCCAGCGGGACGACTGGAGCACCAAAATGCATTGTTCATTCCGCTGCTGGCACACTGATCCAGCACAAGAAAGAGCACATTCTGCACTGTGATATTCGGCCCGGCGATCGAATACTTTACTTCACAACCACAACCTGGATGATGTGGCACTGGCTGGTCTCCGCCCTCGCTTCAGGCGCAACCATAATCCTCTACGACGGATCGCCATTCCACCCCAACGGCCCCCTCTCCATGCCTCGCTTAATGCAGGACCTGAAAATAACACACTTCGGCACGTCCGCAAAATACCTCTCCATCCTCGAACAAAAAGGAACAAAACCAATGGAAGGAGAGGAAGCGCTCGATCTCAGCTCCCTCAAAGCAATCTACTCTACCGGCTCACCCCTCGCACCATCAACATTCAACTACGTCTACAATGCCTTCCCTCCAAGCATAAACCTGGGCTCCATAACAGGAGGCACAGATATCATCTCCCTCTTCGGCGCACCCTGTCCCCTCCTACCCGTCTACAGCGGCGAAATTCAATGTTCCGGCCTCGGTATGTCCATCGAAGCCTGGTCGCCGGACGGCTCTTCAGTCCCCGATGGCTCCGATGGAGATCTCGTCTGCACGCTCCCCTTCCCCTGCCAGCCCGTCACCTTCTTCCACGCGACCTCCCCCTCCGCTGGCCAATCCAAATACCGATCCGCCTACTTCGAACAATTCCCCGGCGTGTGGCACCACGGCGATTTCGTGCGTTTCGAAAAGGGGACGGGAGGACTTACGATGTTGGGACGTAGTGATGGGATTCTGAAGCCGAGCGGTGTGAGGTTTGGCAGTGCGGAGATTTATAATGTTCTGTTGAAGCATTTTGGGGCTGAGGTGGCTGATGCGATTTGTGTGGGGAGGAGGAGGGAGGGGGAGGGTGATGAGGTTGTGGTGTTGTTTTTGAAGATGGAGGAGGGGAGGAAGTGTGATGAGGAGTTGAAGGATGGGATTAAGGCGGTTATTAGGAGGGAGTTGAGTGCGAGGCATGTGCCGGGGGTAATAGATGAGTGTTTTGATATTCCGGTTACGGGGAATGGGAAGAAGTAAGTCTTTCCCGTATAAGGTTGGACGATGCAAATGCTGACGAGTACGATAGGGTTGAAATTGCTGTTAAGCAGATTCTGTGTGGAATGAATATCAAGGTCGGTGCTAGTGTGGCAAACAAGGAGTGTTTGGAGTGGTATCGAGAATGGGCTGCGAGCCATTAGGTGGATCAATAGATGGCTCAAGCGAGGGGAGTTCCGGAGGAAGATTTAGAAAGAAGGTAGAGTCGGCTCACAGCCGAAAACAAGAAGGATCGGAAAATGATCATCGCTAGCGGTTAGATTTCACCGTCTTTAATATCGCCTGCTAATTACGCCTCCAAAATCAAGACATAGACACAAGCCTCCTAGGATGATTCAACGCAACTCACTCTTCACTTCCTCCACATACGGTAACTCCTCAAACAACGCCTCACCAACCTTTTTAACCCACATCCACGGCTCAATCTTCTCGTACTCGCTCTGCCCCGCATCCCAATACTCCCACCCACTAACCCCACCAAAACTATCCCTCGTCGCCCTCCTCAACCCTTTAATCGTCTCCCCTAGATCCTCAACATGCACAAACCCATTCGGCTGCCCATCATCCTTACAATCCAGGACTCCCAGAACCACCCTCTCAGGATCCCAACCCTGCTCCATTACACTCTCGTAAAACGGCGGACCGCGCGCGAATCCCCCGTAGAACATGCCGTTGTACCAGTGTACGAGTTTCGCATCTGAGCCGGGCGCGGTGGCGAATTCGTCGAGTGTGAAATAGGAGAAGCCGGAGAGGTTTTGGCCGTCTTTATGCGCGAGGGCGGAGGCTAGGGGAGCCATGGTTAGGATGAAAGAGGGGCCGATGTCGCGGTGCAGAGCGGTGAGGAGGCGGATGGGGACTGTGAGGGGGACTTTTTCTTCGATGTCGAGGTCGATGCCGTCGAGGTTGTAGGTTTGGAGGAGGTTGCGGAGGGGGTGGTAATATTCGTAGAACTGTTATTTATGTCAGTAGCTGGATGTTCAACTCGTTTGTATTCAGTCTTCTGTGGTTCACTGCTCTAACGAGACTCATAGGTGAGGTGTTGTTCTGATGAAGTGGGATCTTACCTCTTGATCTGTCCCATTCAGTCTCTTGTATGTGCCCGCCGCTGCTCCGCCTAGCATCACCATCACTTTAACGCCATTCTCCTGCAAAATCTTTACCTCCTCCCAGATCCGGTCCCAAGTCGGGTCACTAAATGCATGATCATTCAACCTGATCTCGCCTGGTTTCTCATGCAGATGGACACTGGCAAGAATTACGTGCGTGATCCCCGTCTGATGTTCCAACAACGGTAGTAAACTCAGCGGTTTACCATCTGGCGTCTTGAACGTCTGTACATAGACTATCAGCCTGGGTATCGTGCGTTTGTGTTCCGGGTGAGGATAGAATGTCAAGTGGTGGTTGATATCGTGATTATGGACTTCAGGGTCGTCGTGAATCACGTATTGAGAGGCAATGCCTGGTATTTTGTGTTCGTTTTGGTGCTGATCGAGTTCGCGCTCCCGGACGCGTTGTTCGTGGTGTTTGATATGGTGTTCATCGGTCCAGACTTCGTGTTTGGGAAGCCAGATCCCGAGCATGTGGTTGTATTCGAAGTTCCCGATGTTGCTGGCGCCAATGTTGCTGGCAAAAGCGAGGGCCGCAAGAACGCTAGTGAGCTTCATCGTAGATAATGTGCCCTCCAACCATCCTCTTTTCCCCTTGTTTTGAGATGTGAGGATTGAAGACAAGATTGGGAAATGTATTGCGGGGAGAAGTATGAAATATCTGATCTGGCCTGTGTCAACATGATCATGTGCAAGGATAAATTTGTTATCGCATATTGGTTGCCGTTGTCAATTGAGCCGGTGCCATTTTGATGACTTGGATTGAGTGCAAGAGCCGATACAGCCTCAATCTGGGTAGAGGGTGGGGTAAACAGATACCCCACATTTTCCCGGTTAAGCGAGGGGACAAAGGTTGGTCATGCTTGATTGATATGATAAGGTACAGGTAAGTTGAATCTTGTCAGGTGAAATTGAAAACGCGGCTTCTTCTAAGTACATTCTTCATCGCAATTGTACAACGAGTTCTCATGGATGGATTCTAGTCGGATATGTTGCCTTTTATGCGGGTGGTGGCGAGCCTGGGGCAGGCGCCATTGGAGGAATCCTATCCACACTTACAGGCCCTGATGTGTAGTCCGATGGCCAACTATCGACACTGTTGGTACCTGAGAAGTACTCATCGTAGTCATCACCTGTAACAAGCATAATATAGAGCACTCGCACGATCTGGCCAACTCCGATGATGAGCGGGATAGTTTGGCCTGCAGAGGAGATCTCGTTCACATCTGTGATGTGATTCCACGCGATCGTGAGCTCGGTGGCTGCGACGATGATACTCGCAACCGTGAGGTTGATGAAGGTCTGGAGCTCTTGAAGAGCTGTTTTGCGAACACGTCTGAAGACTCGTCAGAAACATGGCAAGAGGTCATACTTTGGCAGCACATACCCGATGCTTCTCTTAGGCTTTTCCTCCAGGAACCCCCATCTTTTCCCAACCGAGATACCAAGTACAGCCATGCAACATAACAAAAGTAGGAAGTACAGCACGACGTTGACAACAACAAAACCTCGCTGATTCAACCTGATTCTCGCAAACAAGAACCCGAACTCCGTGCAGCCACCCCTTCCGATGTTGGAAACCTTTCCAATCCAGAACCATAACTGAAATATGCAAACTGTAGAAAGCAGTGAAAAATTCAATCTGCTGAACATCTTTCCGGGCTTGACTCTAGGATGTCGACTCGGGTCCAAATCAGGGTCGCAGCCGATCAACAATCTCCACACGTACAAGGGAACGAAATGAAGATAGCCTCCGAATGTGAGAAGAAGGATAACGTATATCTCGACGGGGCGGAGGTTGTCCCGGCTGGTTTGGATGATCAAGGCGAGGAAAGTGGCTGCGATAAAAAGAGATTCCGAGAGTCGCATTCCAGTGACTTCTTTCCGGGCGACCCATGTAGCCAAGATCTTTCCGAACCATTGGAGGTAAAATCCTACTCTGATTCCGAGGCCGTACATGTCGGCATTTCCTGACAAGGTGCAGACTGCCATGATGATCTTCGAAATACTTGTAGACAAGCGAGATTTCGTGGTATCGTAGTAATCGATGTTTCCGGGATGATAGTTGACACTCAACTTACACAAATATAGACAGCACTCCAGGGACAAGGCTCAGAACAAATTTGAATAGTCTATGGAAGGACAAAGTCCAAAGTTGAGTGTACGTGACGTGCACCTGAAGGACTTGCTGTTGGATCACCCCCACCACCGGATGAGCTGGATATCGGGAGCTGCATGCTTGGGCATCCTCACTTAGGTGATGAACTCATGGGCAAGAGGCATCACTGGCCGAATTGAGGTCGAACGCGTCGTTTGATTGGGATACATGCGGTGGTATGGATTTTGACCATCACACTGCAGCCTCCTCCACGTGGCAACTCTTATTGGAGGAGTTGGGCACAGCTCAAAGTTTCGCAGCATACTCGGTGCGATATATTCGTCAAATCCCATCCAACCTCGGAACGAACAACATGCATCAAGTCATAGCCTTGTCAATCGGCTGTCAGAAAGTCGACGACGGACAACATTTCCGTGGCCGACGTGGAAGACGAATTTGAATCCCATGGCTTCGGATTCGCCATCACAGGGGACATTACAATAAACTTACACAGATAATTTCCTCGAGGTATGTGCGGATAATACCCTGCCTGCCGACGCCAATTTCAAAGATTAAATCTTTGTAGATATACATGCGTTCGATGAACTCGTAGTCATAGAACTTGTAGCCCGCGACTGGAATGCGGTCTCGAGGTTCTCATTGCTCTAGTGCCAATTCTATCCAGTAAACGGGGTTGAAGTCGAGTATAATCTCGAATGAGTTGATGTAGAGTTGGGCCACTTTCTCGAGCCGAGTCATAGTATATCTTGAAGCAGACATGTTCAGTGGTGTTGATTGCTGCAATTTGACGAAGCGTTCCCCAAGAGAGGAGATACATGGCATATCTTGGCATTCGCGATAAGCGGATAAGACTTGGGCCACCTCCATGGAGCTCTATTGAGCAACATCATTCATACAACTGCGAATCCTTGCTTGACGTCTCCGCCGCTTTCCACACAATATGCGACCATGTCTCTCCCGCCCAAGAGACATCCTGTTTCGGAATGACATAGTACGGGCAGTTTCCACTTCAGTGTATCCAGCCTGCCACATTCCCGCGCGAGCATATCACAAGCAGTCATCCTCACCACCTTCTCTCCGCGGTACGCAGCACCAACGGCCCGAAACCTTTCAAACTAGACGTAGCTTTATCTCTCGACGAAGCTTAAATACGGAAGTGGTGTATGAACCTAAGATACCGGCCAGCGATATCCCAGCCTTCGCCTTCGCGTTCGAGTGAGTCTTCTATGGATCCCCCCACTCTTCTATAGCTAACATCCATTCTCTAGCATAGATGGTGTCCTTCTACGATCTGCGAGACCTCTACCTGGGGCTACCGAAGCTCTGCTACATTTACAAAAGAACAGCATACCATTTATATTGTTGACCAATGGAGGGGGCAAGCTCGAGAGCGAGCGCGTTCAGCAGTTGAGCGAGAAGCTTGGTGTCCCTCTATCAGAGGACAATTTCGTTCAATCGCATACACCATTTAAGCTAGTAGTGGAGGATCTGAGCAAACGTAGAGGAAAGTCAGTAGAAGATACGACAGTACTGGTGACTGGCGGAGATGGAGATAAGTGTCGACAGGTCGCCGAATCGTAGGGACCCCGGGCCCTTGTCCTAGGGGAATTGCTAACGTCGGGCAGGTACGGATTCAAGAATGTCGTAATACCTGGAGATATCCTCACAGCTTGTCCTTCGATATGGCCTTTCAGTAAGATCTTCTCCGATTCATACAAAGCTGCGGCGCGACCTCTCCCTCGCCCGATCGACCCCACAAATCCCAAGAATTCTCTCCAAATCGATGGTATATTTGTTTTCAACGATCCACGAGATTGGGCGCTGGACACACAGATTATCATGGATCTCTTGATGTCCAAGAATGGAGTACTTGGCACAGTCTCCGAGAAGAATGGTGATGAGACGTTGCCCAATTTTGGATATCAACAAGATATGCAACCCAAGCTATACTTCTCTAACCCAGATCTGCTCTGGGCAGCAGCCTATCATATGCCACGACTCGGTCAAGGTGGTTTCCAAGCTGCGCTTGCTGGCGTATTCAATCAAGTGACAAGGGCGAAATTGAAGCGGATAGTCATAGGGAAGCCACATTCGGCAACATACAAGTACGCAGAGGCAGTATTGATTAACTACCGAAAGAAAATGCTGGATGAGCTGCTAGGCAAAGGATCCAGGAGGAAGAAGAACGGCGCAGGGAAGTTGTCGAGGGTCTTCATGGTTGGCGACAACCCTGCGAGTGATATCCAGGGGGCAAATGAGTTCAACAGTCCGACGGAAGCAACATGGACAAGCATACTTGTCAAAACCGGTGTTTATGAAGAGGGCACCGAGCCAGAATTCAAGCCGAAGGTCATTGTGGACAATGTGCTTGATGCAGTCAAGTGGGCTATTGAACAGGAAGGTTGGACAGACAATGTCGGGAAGGTGGAAAGGTGACACCCTATCTCCCAGAATTCGTGTGCTACCCCTTAGTACTCTCTGGATAATGGATGAGCCAACTTCTCGTCGCTTGACAGCTTGAAATATATGTAGACCGAGTCATATGACAACTTCCGAAGCAGAGTCTGGTTTACCTTCCAATCAACTCTCTCAGGACAGAGACGGGAATGCGCAAAGGAGGGAGGTAGCTTTTGGCTAGGAGTCCCATACAATGGTTCGTGTATAGTATAGATTGATAGAGTCAGACAAGATACCATAGATGTCATGAACAAAAATAGATGCTTCTGTATAAAGCCGATGGTGCATTTCCTTCTCGGCATTCGCGTCTCCGAAGCAAGAAAGGGAATGTGGCAGCATGCAACTACTTCTACGCGTCATCAGTCTTTAGAGCACCATAACGAAGTTTACACCTCGCTCTTGTCCTTCGATCTCATCCGAGACTACCGAGCATGCCAGGCCGGTGTTCGAAAGCCGAAGTCCTATCCGTCACGTTTCCACCGGACTTAAGCTCCCCTGGACGTATTGCATTTCCAGTCTAACCTCGTCTCGCATAATTAACCCGCCTTTGCAGCCTCTTAGTGCCTGTTACGGATACTAAATATCAGCAAAGTTGGGTACACATGACGTGAGTAGGCATGGTATTTGTTCGAGTCGCAGCTGAGGATAGAGTATGGTTCGAGGACTTAATGGACGGAGTTTGGAGAAGATTCGGTCTCACGGGACGACTGATGTGGACTGTGAGGGGATAGAAATTGTACAAAGAGTGGATTGCTCGCTCTCGATTTGAAGCAGATCAACAACAACAGTTTTCGAGTAAATATCTTCCCTCAACACGTCGACACTCCGGTCAAATGTCCCAACAGTACCTCAACGCTCAGCCTTCAGGCTTCAACAACCACATCAAGAATGTTGCTCTCGTAGGTGTAAGTCCACTGCCTTCCCCGAACCGGAATAAATAAAAAGCTAACATCCATGTAGGCAGGAGGAACTCTCGGTTCTCACATCCTCACATCCCTCCTCGCTACAGGAAAACACCACATAACCATCCTTACCCGCCCGGAAAGCACATCCACCTTCCCCAGTGACCCCTCTATCACCATAAAACACATCGACTACGCAAACATCAACTCCCTCACGGACGCCCTCTCCGGCCAAGAAGTCCTCATCATCACCATGGCCGTAACCGCACCCCCCACCCAAGAAGAATTCCTGATCCTCGCCGCCGCCTCAGCCGGTGTAAATTACATCATGCCCAACGAATGGGGCCACGACTTCTCACACCTGGGCCTCGCAGCCGACACGCCACTCCTCGGTCCCAAACTCGCCAAAAACCGAAAACTGATCGAAGACCTGGGAGTCAGTAAGTGGGTGACTGTCACAGGCGGGTTCTGGTATGAGTATAGTCTTGCGGGGACGGAGTGGAGGTATGGATTTGATTTCGGGAAGAGGAGCGTTGTATTCTTTGGGGATGGGGAGGTCAAGGTTAATACGAGTACGTGGGAGCAGTTTGCGAGGACTGTTGCGGCATTGTTGAGTTTGCCTGTCTTGCCGAGGAATGCTGGGGATAAAGAGGTTACGTTGTCGAGTTATGATAACAAGCACTGCTACATCTCTTCCTTCCGGGTCAGCCAGAAAGATATGTTTGAGTCTGTTCTGAGAGTCACGGGTACGGAGAAGGAAGATTGGACGATTACGTATGAGGATGTGGAGGAGAGGTGGAAGAGGGGTGTGGAAATGTTTAAGAAGGGGGAGATGGTGGGATTTGGGATGGCGATGTATTCAAGGGACTTCTTTGGAGATGGGGCGGGTGATTTTGAGAGTCGGTGGGGGCTGAGTAATGAAGCTTTGGGATTGCCGAAGGAGGACTTTGATGCGTGCACGAAGAAGGCTGTCGGGATGGCTGAGAAGGAGGCAGGGGCGGAGTTCAAGGATCGTGAACACTGAATGGGAGGTTCGAGATTGCCTTTAATAGGTGGGAAGAGAATATTGCTGGCTACTTTTAAATTTTGCTCTTTGCAGTTGTTGACAAGCTTGAAAACGAAGCATGTCTCCTCTCTTGACATCGAACCACCGCTTCCCGAGCCAAGTTGAATCACGGGATCTCCGAGCGTCAACGCTGGCAAAGATTATCATAAGCTACTGCAATCTTTGGTATATAATTGCTCTTGATCTATCTAGATGCTTGTCTATGTACTCCTCTTTCAAACTCCAAACATTGCATTCATAATCGTCGTCAATGATTCATACGCCTCCAAATACAGTCAAACGAAGCCGGGTATCAAAATTTCTACCAAAACGCCACCAACAACTCCAAAAGAAGCAAAATAGCAATCTACAAAACCAACATCGACCCAATGAAATTCGCCAAAACGCTTCCAGTACCCCAATCCGATCCTGCATTCAGTTTGCCGTACCAGTTTGCCGAGTACAAGTCCCCAAACCGTGCCTTGCTCTGGATCTGGTCATAATTCGCCTTGAAAAATGCAGCTATTTTTCCTTTCAAATCGTCGCTGACTTTTCCTCTACTTCCAATAGTGGTATAGAAGTCGGCAAGATTCCGGAAAAGCACGTCTCTCCACTGAACTCCATCGCCATTGGCAGTCAAGTCAGCTTGCTGGTCGATGACTAGCGCCGGATTGTTCCCAAAACTGCCTGTCACAGACGATGTCACCGAGAGAGTCGCCGCATCGAGATACTTCGCATCGCCAGTCGTCATGTACAGCGAGGTCAAAGCTCCGATATATGTACCAGTATTGTAGGTCAGGGAGCCAAGATGTTTGGTGCAGCCTCCAGCAGTCAAGGCATCGATGTTCATGATTCCAGTCTTCTTGTCAAGCATCATGCGTTGCAGCCAATTGATCGCACTATCTGTTGGTCCACGAAACGACGCGTCTCCCGTGATTGCAAGAAGCCACGCACCGACTTGCGCGAAAAGACTGGTCGAGATAGCGTTCAATCCGGAGTCTCCTGCTGAAGCCCAGTACACTGCACCATCAATGTCGCAATCGGCTGGGATTGCAGTATCGCGATCGATACCGCCTTTGCTGACTTTAGTCCCTTGGTCAGATTTGAAGATCTGGGCATTGGCGCTGATGGCTCGCCATTGCTTGATGCTTTGATCGAGGAGTTCTTTGTGGCCGTAGTTCTGGTAGGCGCGAATCATGGCGAGACACCACCAGAGCTGGTCGTCGTTGAAGTCATTTGTGCTGTCTGCCGTTTTTTGAGCGGCGGTGGATGTGGCAATGGTGAGTAGAGATGCGCCGTAAGTTGACTCGTACTTTTTGGTTTTGGACCAGAGGTCGAAGTCCATGATGTCGTTGTAGACGTTCGCTGCGATCCAGCCCCCGATGTTCTTCCATCGGAAAGAGTCTTTCATATAGAAGCCATCAAGGGCGGTGATGGCCGAGGTTGCGACGCTGGCATAGTTGGCGTTGATTGCACGGGGTGTGAGAATGTTGGTGTTGGAATCAGTGATAGAGCGTGAGGTCTTGATGTCGGTTGACGAGAGAGTCGCTGCAGCGGTCATGATCGACCGGATAGAATGAGGGATGATCATTTTTAAGTTGTATAATTCCGATGTGGAAAGTTGGAGTTTGAGAAATGAACATTAAATGGGTGTGGCAGACATGGGCACTCGCCATAATATAGTGATTCACGGCCTCTCGCAGAGCGGCCTTCAAACAGTCAACTTGACTATCAACAAAGCTGTTCTGACTTGGCGAAAACCTGTGCCATGTACCACAGCCAGGCTTGCAATAGGACATATTGGAGAGCATGGTAAGATGTTGGCACTGCCATGGCTCTTAGCTCAGGTCTGCCTTGCATTCAAGAATCCCACACCGTCAGGATCGAAGGAGTGCTGCGCACAGCATACATCGTGAGCATGAAGGAAAACCAACGTGGAGTCACTGGACTGGATTGCGAACGCGAGAGCCCAAGGAAACAACACAGACAGAAACAAGTTTAAACTCCTTAATAGCCGCGATATTGACATGGCGCTTGACTTTTGAAAACAATTGATGGGTCATGAGCCTGTAAGTCGTGTTTGTTGGACGTGATTGTGACGTTTGTTTCGTGCATATCCTGAAACCAACCCCAGGATCGCCAGCGCATAAACGCAACCACGTGTGATGCCAAGAAGGAGAAAAAGCGCCGTGGGTCAACCAGCTTTCATAGTCAGGGCGATCTATGCAGGAACACTTCACAATGAGCTGTGCAATGACATAAACAGCATGAATGACATAAGTGACGGTCTTGGAAATCAAGGTACAAGGCGGACAATGGAGGGAATCCATCAAGAATTTGGGTGCTGATGGTATTCCCTAAAGTCGTTCAGGGCAGTCAATCGGCAAACGGAACGAGCGCCTAAGAGGTATTTTAGGTCTCGCCAGCGAACTGGTGGTGAGGTCAATCGGAAGAAGAAGCTTGAAAATGTTTGGGGTCGCAAATTCGAACCAATCAATTGTGTTCACAGCCGCAGCCTGCGACGTCGAGGTGAACAAAGCTTCAGATCAGCCCTATCGTATGTTCCTAACAATGAAAGGATATTAATAGAATGCTAGAATGCTTGATATAATATGTTGAATAAGAGCAAAAATCTTTTCCCCTTCCATTCACGCCACATTTGTGCCGCGCTCCTCCGCTTTTTTGATGGTTGAGTTCGCCTCGTCTTTGCCGCACCAGCCCATGTCTTGGCAACTTCGGGCTCCCTCCCAATTCTGCTTCCATGAGCCATTGCAAAATTGAGAACGCCAATCCTCGATGTTGGACAATGTGAAAGTGTAGAATCTCCCGAGATTGCGCAGATAGCATGCTTGATAGAATTGGCTGTCGATAAGTCCAGGCCAATGTAATGTTTTGATTGGCTGGATTCGCTTGTCACTATTGATTTCTAACCGAGCCGTCGGCCCGGAGGCGGCCGGATAGGTGAATCTTGCTTTCCATCAAACAAGCAACACTTGCATCGAAGAATTTCTTGGAGTTGACTTTTATTTCCATCAGGAGAGTCACCGATCATCTCTTCCGTCGACAACCAGCAGCCAAGATGATTGCAATTGACGAACTGACAATCGACCAGGTTCACGATGCCTTCAAGAGTGGGGCATATACTTGCCGTGAACTCGTAGGAGCATACATCGCGCGTATCAAAGCACTCGACCAGCAAGGACCATGTTTGAACGCCATCACGGTCATATCATCATCCTGCCTGGACGAAGCGAACGCGCTCGACGAGCATCTGAAAGAACATGGATCATTCATTGGTCCCCTCCACGGTGTTCCTGTCATCGTCAAGGACCAATGCGACACGAAGGATGTCCCAACGGCATACGGAAACATTTGTTGCGTGCATACACCAACGAAGGATGCAACTTTGGTCAAGAAATTGAGAGATGCAGGCGCAGTAATCTTGGCGAAGAGTACCATGCCAGGTAATGGTTCCGAACATCATGTGATGGCCTTTTGCTGACTGCCCAAGACTTTGCTGCATCCTTCAACTCCGCATCTTCCCTCAGTGGCATCACCTTGAATCCGTACAAGACCATTCGTGAGACGGGTGGCTCAAGTGCTGGTACTGGTGCTGCGATCGCCGCAAACATGGGACTGATCGGTGTCGGTGAGGACACTGGCGGGTCTATTCGCGTGCCAGCATCGTTTTGCAATCTCGTCGGGCTTCGGCCCACAGTTGGTATGATATCGAGAGCAGGACTCTCACCTCTCGTCAAGACACAAGATACTCCTGGACCGATGACAAGAACCGTTCGAGATGCAGCATTGATGTTAGATATCATGGTGGGCTATGATACCAAGGATCCATACACTGCTTCGGTCAAGGTTGCTGGACCGCCACGAGGAGGTAGTTATGCATCGAACCTTTCAGATGTACCTCTGACAAAATGTCGAATCGGAGTCTTGAATTCCGTGTTCGGTCGTGAACACTCAGCCGAATGCAACAGTGTGAATGACGTAGTTCGAGAATCGCTTTCAAGAATCGCAACCACAGGTGCTACACTTATCGACATCGATATCCCAGACATTGACTACTACATTAATTTGAGCTCAACATACTTTTCGAGATCGCGATTTGACATTCAGAACTTCCTCGAAGCCCATCCCATCATCAAGGACGTCAGTTTCGAAAGCATTCACTCCTCGAAGAAATACCATCAGGCACTCCCTCTTTTTGAAAATATGGGAGCACCCAAATCTTTCAAACATCCATACGAGGATCCAGACTACGCTAAGCGTCTCGAAGTTCAACAAGATTTTCAAAGACTCATAATCGGTGTCATGGCTGTGCACAATCTGGATGTCATTGCCTTTCCCAGCGTACAAATCCCGGCGCCCTTCGTTTCCGATGTCGTCGGCACACTGTTCAGACATCACTTCCCGACCAATACTAGTATTGCCAGTCAGCTGCATCACCCTGCAATCTCGATCCCAGTCGGCTTTACAGAGAAGAGTGGATTGCCTGTGGGACTGGAGTTTGTTGGGTTGCCATATTCGGAGCAGAAGTTGTTGGAGCTTGCTTATGGTGTGGAGTCCTTGATGAAGGCGAGGAAGGCGCCGGTCTTTGAATGCCTCGAAAACGAAATTGGTGAATCGGACAATTAAGGAGAATCGTCGGTCACCTGGTGTGTGGACTAAACAGACCGTTTTAAATCACTTTTGTGAGCTTGAAATATCCGTGGCGGGATACAAGGAGCAATGAGTAGCTTGAAGTTAGGGGACACACTATGTTCGTCTATGCCAATGTATCAGCTCACTTCTATGACTTATCAGCTATTGCATCCTTCATGTGTGTCAGCTTGAGGCCCAATCGGCTTATACCTGGATGCTTGCTGGTAGTTACCCGGCTTTCCTTCTTTCAAAGAGCCTTAAACGTTTACGCAACACGCATCACCGCGAAATCGATTCGGAGAAAGTCGTTCTCTTTTTTTCTATGCATCTTTTGCCTTTCCAAATAATTTTCAAAAACAGTTCCATTGTGATGCTCCAACCTCAAGTTATAACACGACCATCTGATATCGTAACACCCTTCGGCACAACCCCCCTCTTACAACGAACAGCTATAAGCATCCCATAAACGCCCATACCTGCCTCCCGCCCAAGTACATCCACCCAATCCTGCTGCTGATACATATACATATTCGGTCCGGAACCATGGAATCTATTCGCCATCTTCAGAATTGAATTCTCCCAGAAATTCAGGTAATGGATCAGAATAGCAGTCAGCCATTGTCGGCATTGTTCTTTGCTCCAGGTCCATTGAGGGATATCGGTTGCTAAGATCGGCTTTGGGAAATTCGATAAGGGTGAGGGTTTGGATTAGGATAGGACTTTTATGTGAGTTTCGAAGCAGAAGCGGCGTATGGAGGCGGGCTTGGTTGTTCTTTCCTGCTGGATTGGTTTCCCTAGAGGCTGCGGAATCTTTGGATGACTCGATTTGTCTTCGGTGAGATCTTGGAAGAGTGATTGTAATCGATAGAGATTCTTTGAGTGAGAGATGATGGCAAGATGGTTTACAGACTTCGCTGGCTGCGGAACTGTATGTTTGTACTGGTATTTCCTTATACTTTGAAATGAGGAAAAATCTGAAAAGAAACTCTACAATCTTCATTACTTACTAGTGGGCATGTTGGCCTTACCTCAGTCCTAATTCCATACATTTAGTTGCCTATTACTCCGATCTTAGTCTTAGCGATCTACGCCAACGCCTAGACGACCAGTATTTTGCAGGACTGGAAGCCCCACATCGTCTTCAAAATGTCCAGTGAGATAAGATTAACAGCACCCGTAGTTTCCATCATTGATGAGTAATCGAACAGGATCATAGTCAAATCTGTCTGTTCTGAGACACTTTACAGTCTGAGGTGTTGCATGCCAGTCAACCAGAGATCGCCAAGTATCTTGTGTTGCAAAGTATATACGATCATCACACTTCCCAGCTTTCGGTTTGACGCTTATATCAAAGACAGGTCCTAGACAAGGAACTTTGAAAAGAGGAGCCGACGGCTAATCTCAGTACATGTTCCGGCTTCAGAGTTTTCCGGTATCCGTGATCAATGTGAATGGCAAACAAGCCCCACAATCTGTACGACCAGCACCTTCGCAAAGACCTGAATAGCACATGCTCATGCCAGTATAGCTGGGTGTTGCATTCGTGTTCCTTGTCAGGAGTATCTGAATACTCGCAACCTAATTTTGACCTCGTGTCCATACGTCCCGTCCTGTTGTCCTTAACACCAACTCCACCAAAAGTACAACATTTTCTCCTGCCATAATACGATCAATCAATCTGCTTGTATCGAGTAGTTCTCCATGCCAGAGTCAGTCAATTCTCTACTTGCATTAGATTCACATACTCTCCCTTTCCCCGCCCCCAGAATTGAAATCAAATAACCTCCCTCCCCTCCCTCATAGCCTTCTGCCCCTCTCCATCCACCATCCCAACCGCACCACTTCCCCCTCTTCCTCCTCTTCCACCTACACCCGCTTCATTCTCATCATCACCAACCTCCTCCTCCCTAACCACACTCCTCCTCCTCTCATCCCCAATATTCACCTCCGCTACTTTCGCGCCTTTATTTTGTGTTGGCAATGATATTTCGGGCTGGTACTGGGATTGAGATCGTGATTTTTGGGAGGAGTTGGAGTTCGAGCGTGAAGAGGATTGTTCTTCGGCGTCGAGGAGGGTATGTGCGTCGTTGAAACCAACGTGCCCGGGGACGAGGGGTTCTTCGGTTTGTGAGGACATCTTTTTAAAGGGATCTCGTGGATGGGTTTATGTTGCGAAGAAGTCTGACGAAGGAGGTTGATTGCTTGGATATAGGTTCTCCGGAACGATGGTTTGGAGGAGCTTGGGTGACTGGAAGGTGGCGTTTTTGTAGAGTGTTTTGTGATTTCGTAGCTGCGAGGTTTGTGTTTGAGGCTGGGATCTGCTGTGGAGGAGTTTGGAGTTTCGTTGAATTTAGAAGTTTTGGCTTGATCTTTGTGTCTTTGGAAATGTTGAATATGGTTCCATGCGCAATGGAAAGCTGAATGTGCTGATGATGTCGAACTTGCGGAGTTGGAAAGTAACGGAATGGGTATCTTGTACACAGCGAGTGTTGGTTTGAGAAGCAAGAAAACCAAAAAACGACATTCGAGGAGGAAGGGAGTAATCTACTTATCTCCCCTCTCATCTCACCCCTCCCCTCTCATCTAAACCGTCCCGTCTGACAAGAACAAGAACGAGAACCAAACTAATCCCAGGATCGCAGAAACCCCATCCCATCCACGACCCCTCAATCGATCAATTTTCTTTACTAGGCAATAGATCAACATGCCAACATTCTTAAACCCACCAGTGTACAGTTACCATGTGGTCGGCCGCTTGAACTTTCACGATCGGGGTGATGCCCGCCAGCCCGCTATGCTGTCTTGTGCCTTAGTAATGATATCGGTGATGTCAAATTGCAGATCTGACGTCGGCCGGTGTCGATGCGACAAGGTTGTCTTGCTCGTCGCTTAGGTGCCTGGTGTGTTGATTTGGCGTATGGTTGGATGCTTTGGCATGTATTATGGGGCATGAATGCGGGAAGAGTCCTGTCGTTTTGGTGCGGGGTCTGGTGGATTGGGGCGGGTAGGCCTTGGCGATCTGACAAGGTGGAGACTCCAGAGGGATGTTCTTTTGCTGCTTTGGGACATTTGTTTGATGGGAGGGAGGGAAAGCTCAGGATACCGGGTAGAGTAGAATGTTGAGCTGGCCAGGTGGATAATATAAAATATTAATATGAGGGATGGGACAATGTGGTGTTGGAGTTTGTGAGATGTACCCAAGAGCAGACACAAGTAGACGTTGGCTTGGGTTATGGGATCTTGATTGCTCGGTTGATTGATAGGTGGTAGAGATGGATGCTCAGCATCGGATTGAATTGATAAAAGGTAAATAAAGTACAGCCTCGGATCTGGAAGAGCAGGTCGCGAGATGGAAGAAGTGAAAGAAGAGAAAGAGTTTATCCACAGAGGCCGACTTGTCCCCTGGTCCAAGGTATTTCAGGCTATCTTGGTGCATCCTCATACAACACGACGCGGACTGACCGGCCCTTGTCCCCCACCACCATATATATCCTCATCTCTCTCCACATCACCAGAAGTCTTTCCTCTGACTTCCTCAAAGATACTAAGAACAGGATCTCTCCACCTAGGCAACTCATTCAAGCTGTCCGGACTACTCTCCCACTTAGCTCTCCTCGCAGTTTCAACTTTCCTCCTCTCGTCCTCAACATCCATATTCATCTGCGTCCCCGTACCCATCTCATTCCGCAAAATCTGCTCCCTAGTAACCGGCTGTATAAAATCCAACCTCGCATTCTGGATTGTGACAGAGCCACGTCCAGTCGTCTCACTTCCAATGCCACTAAGGAAACGAGCGCTACGAGCGTCTCCGATCCCGCTCTCCCAACCATCGCTCTGGAGAGTTTGGCGATTGTTGACGCTAGGATTGGAATTTGGATTGGATTGGGGATTCGATTCTGTGAGGCCGCTTTGACGCTGTGCCATTTCGCGGCGGGAGGATTCCCAGCGTTGTTCTTGTTCTTGCATGTCGGCTTCCATTTGGGTTAGACGGCTGGCCATGTCTTGTTTCTCGTTGAAGTTGGGGTTGAGGTTGCCGTAACCGGTGGGAGGTATGAAACCAGGTGTTTGAAGGGAGGGTTTGGGGATTTTGGAGGGCTTGCCGAGGAACCAGGAGAGAGATAAAGGACCGGTGCGGACGGTGGTTGTTGTTCCATAGGGCAGAGAGGTGGCTGGGTTGAGACGGAGTGGTTGTTGAGTTTGAGATGGCGGTTGATAGCGGTTGTTGGTGAAGATTGGTGGTGGTGGAGGTGCGGCGTTCGTCATCACTGCAGGAATGAAGAGCGCTGGTGGTGGCATTTCAACATTGTCATCACTTGATGAGGTATCAAATTGTCTCTGCACGGGCGGTGGTGAGAATGGTGCGTATGAATTGAAGTCCTGAGCATAGGGCGATGTCTTGGGTGGTGGTGCAGGTCTCCCTCCCAGGGATGGCAGTCCAGACACTCGGTCCCAGAATGATTGAGAGGTTGTTGCGGATGCGCGACTGGTAAGGTACGATTGATTCTTCCTGCGCCGACGTAGGAAGAAAAGCAGGAGACCAGAAATAAGGACTGTAACAACTGCCATAGTACGTGAGTAATGGTTTGGGGTGGGGAACAGGGTCGACCAACCTCCAATGGACACTCCGATTCCGATCACCGTAGCCGTTGGTGCCGACTTGCCTGAAGAAATTCCATAAGCTGCACTAATAGCCGAGGGCGAAGTCGAGGCCGAAGAACTACTTGAAGAGGTTGACGCTGGGATTGAGGTAGTGGATGGCAGATTGGCGTTGCCATTGCTCTGGACTACGGTCGATGATGGCGGAGGTGTAAAGACAACTGGGGCAAGGGTTGGGGTCTCTGCCGTTCTCGAGAGTGTTGAGAATGGTATACTACTTGCTAACAGTGAAGTTGAGAAAGCTGTAGTTGAAGGAATGGAAAAAGTGGCTGTTGGAGGAATGAATACAAAGGAGCTTGTCTATTAGCAGTTAGCACGATATATACAAGTCTCGACGCGCAAGAAGTACCGGAGGTTGAGACACAGTGCTGAACGGAATTGCGGTATTTGATGTAAGCAGGACAGAAGTGCTTGTCGTGGATGTTGTCGACTCGCTCGAGAATGTGGTCGTAGTCAATTGCTCGGTAGAAGTAGTTGAAGTTGTAGTTGACTCTTCCGAGCTAGTTGTTGATGTGCTTGACGTTGTCTCGGTGGTTTGCTCGGCTGTCGTCGAAGTCGTACTGATCGAACTCTTGGCTGCTTGACCTGGTGGGGCTGGCGGTTTCTGTGGTCCTTTGTTTCCAGGTGGTCCAGGACCTGGTCTAGGCCCTGAAGAATCACTTCCATCCTCCTCTCCTGCTTCATCTTCCCCTTCGGTCTCGTTACCATCATCAACACCATCCCCATCCTCATCTTGACGTTCCCATAGCCATCTTCGACCTCGATGCGAACGCATTCCACGAACCCCCATTGTCATGTTGATTAAAAAATATTAGACTTCAAGCCTTAGGTCGACCTGGACCGGGACCTTCGAGGTCTGACGAAAGTACGAGGGTGGCGAGTAGGGTCAGTTGAGGGACTGAGATGTAGATATACCTTCCCAATGATCTACAGCTAGCACAGGACCCAAAACAGCCACCCATCCCAAAACATCTGGGGCTCCCGGAAGATCAAGTGTCAAGCTTCATTCCAAACAGGTACCCGTGCAGCTGGGCTAGTGTACCTCGTCTCCACCACCATCTTGTCAAACATGCATCAACATGGTGTGCCGTCAAATTCAAGTCCAATCAGACCCTTTGCTGCAATACATCTTGTATCCCCCCAAAAAGATTCTCTAGACCCATCACTCCTCATCCAGTTACAATGCAGATGTTGTCAGATCCATTGGATGGATTCAAGTCCGAGTTTGGGTGTTTAGGTGTGGTCAGAGCCGCGGAGTTGTGACACCGCCGAGGCAGCTTGGCGTTTGAAACAGCAAGCTGCAGCGAATCGAGTAGGCCGGGATTCCACCGCCGTCTGAAAACGTGACTCGTGAAACGTGAGATGGGTCGAGATAGCGGTGCTGTTGTTTCGACAGGCGGATAACATGAGGGATTTCGAGATAAGGTTGTTATTTTTTGTTTGGGTGTGTTGTCGGTTGGTGGGTGTGCACTGATCAGATAATGGAAACGACAGACGGCGGGATGGAGCGACCCGGTAAAAGCGATGTTTGGACTCAACTGACAGACAGATGGCAGACAGGAAACTATTTTCGTCGAGTCAAAAACCCCTAGGGTGAAGGCTGTCAGGTTATCCGGATACTATCTGCCCGGGATCGAGACTTCAGTTGAGATATCTTCGGAACTAGAGTAGATGTTCGAGCCTCTCGGGGGAAGGGATTCCGAAAGGATTGAAGAGACGATTTGACCGAGACAAAGAGCCCTGGCCTTTCGAGCTCAACTGCCGATGACAATAAGCTTACTTCTCTTGACAGGGACCTTCTTTGTTCCTGGTACCTGCTTTTGTTAGTATCCGGGAGACTGCATTTCCGCGTTGGGTCTGCGAGTTAGACTTTGCACTTTAATCCCACCGTAGCATCTCAGCGACGAAGGTCAAAACAAAGAAGACTTCCCCGGATCTTCTGTGCGTCCAGGACTGCTTGATGGCCTCCTGGGATTTGAGGTCCGAGGCATCGGGTAAGTGCAGAAATAACACGTGAAATAGGGACAAGAAGAGCGGAAAAAGGGAGTCGATATTATGTACATCGCTTAAGATGGTAGAATAGCGGACATGCGAGAAGAGACATAAGATACCTGAACAGCTGAACCAGGTGATGGAAGACCCGAGGCTACAATCCGGAGTTGAAAATACTATGAAGAATGGTGATGCCATCGGGTGCTCAGGAAGGTTTCAGGAGCGTGTGGAGCGTACTGAAATATTCACTTATTGATGCCAATAAGGCGAATATCTGGTCCTGGATCCTCCTTGACGACATCGCTTCAAGAAATTTCTTCTTGCTCAGCCTCTACAGGCAGAAAGACGGAACTCGGCCCATCCTCTGCTCTTACTCATAGTACAAAGAAGTAGCGATCGGCTCGTCGCTCTTTAATTGATCGTTTATGCCCGTGGTGGTCAAGTGAAAGCCGAGCGCACCACTGGTGTATGTTTGCACGTGACGTCACTGGACATGAGCGTCTCATTTCTTCTGCGATTTGCTTCCATATCCATCTGCGCAGCTTGCAATTTATACTCTGCTATTTGCTTTGCATATATACCGCAATTTCTTTTGCTTACACTTTCGTTTCTACGCAGCGCATGTCTGAGTGGGAGAGCTGGGAGCATCTGATACGCAATTCAAGAAAGTCATGGCAGATGTCTTCGTCAAGTCATGATTTCTGAAATCTTCTGTGCAAAAACCTCTAGTGGGGAATATGAGTTTTACAATTCTTCGCTGCACTACAATCTGCATCCGGCGTCATCGTAGTGAGGACCGATCGAGGATGAGCTGCACGGGACTTATGTGCTTGACATCTGTACATCCTGCTGCGATGATTATCTCACTTCTCATCTCTTGACCGCCGCGGACCTCTGGAGATATTTCGCTGAGGGGACCTTAGTCACGATCTACCATGACTGGTGGAGTGTCTTTGACTGGAGCAGCTGCATACCAATGACGGCATCAGCGTACAGCAGGTCTCGAGGGCTAGATGAAACTTCAGCTTTCAGAAATCGTGCTCTGATGTGCTCTATATGCATTGGACCTTCTTTGTGGGTGTATTGGCAGCTGTGGGAGTGTTCTAACCGTTTACTGGTCCGAACATGATATCGCAAAGGCACTTCCAGTGCGAATTGATGTGCTCGTTCTCGCGAAAGAAAGGTTTACATAGAATCCGCTGTTTGAAAGGGGTCCTTGTGACTTGCGTGTTGCAGTGATCCAATATCTCCGTACGACATCAGTCATAGTCAGGGGCTAGTTTATGGTAGGGTTGATGCCATATCCGTCGTAGCTCCAAAGGTCACTCCCTTCTCGCCAACGCCGATTGTTTACAAACACCAGAAGCATAACGCGTCACCATCAACTATCGTTCAACCTTTCTCGTTACTATTGCTTAATATTTCTATTGCGTCGCCGTCCTATCCTCACTTTCAATTGCATTCGTGTGAACCTACTTTGGCATCAGACGACTTCGAGTGCTTTCCAGGTCACCGACTTCGAAGTGCACTTGTTGTCATCCTTTTGCTCTGCCTACAACGAAGAACGTTTTGTAATCAAAACTCACTATAATTCACTTGCCTTTTCACTTTGTCACTCCCTTCCCTCCGCAATGGTTGGGAAGCAGCAAAGCGCGTTTGCTTGTAAGTTTGCTCTCTACTGCGCCTGAGCGTGCCTTCCCTGGCGCTACGCTTTTTTCGAGCAAACTCTGTTTTGTTAACTTCCTGTCTCTTTGTCAGCTGGCTCGAGGTTGGTAAATCCCTTCATTCGTACTCCTTGCAGGAAGAGCAGTGGGCATTCGCACATCAACATCATCTCTCCGCCCTCTGAGCATTACCTCCCCGACACCACCACGAACCCCGAGCCCTTTGTACGCAAACAATCCCTTCAAGACGAGATCGACGTCGGCCTTGCAATATCAAGCAAATTCGATACCTTCAACTCGCATACACAACAACCCTCGCGCCCTCGCACATTCGCTGAAGCAACCATGGCTACTCGCCCACACCGAACTTCCTCCACTTCCCGCACACGCCTTGTGTCTGACGAACACTGTGACAGCATGGCAGAGAACTCTGCTGCAGAGTCCTTTGGTCCAGCCAGAGCGATTCTCAAGAAGAAAAAGAAGGCCTCAAAGTGGCAGCGTTTCGATCTATCGGGCTCGGTATCTGCTGATAACGAGGCTGAAGACGAGGCTTCCAGCAACCCCGCGTCAAGCGCGCCTACCCGAGCCAGCACCCCTCTATTGACATACACCGCCTCCAAATCCCCTCATCTTTCGTCCCTCGAGAGAATATCCACCGTCAACACTGAGTCTGCAGCCACACATTCTTTGTCGCACGAACGCGTCGCGACATTGGGTCACAAGCAGAAGGGAAGGGTCATTACTGAGGAGGACTCGGATTCCAGCGCCATTGGCTCTGAAGGTGAATTCGAGCAAGGTCCTGGCCCCCGCCATTCATTCGAGGTTCAAACTCCCCTTGTCTACAACGCGTATGAAAATTCAAATAGCCCCTCTGACCAGGATTATACGCCTGGGTATTACGCCACACCTACACAAGCTGGCTACGACTCTTCATTGTCCTTCGGTGGCTCCGGATACATTGATGACGACCCTACACCTCGTGTTGCCCAGAACGGCTTCCAACCCTTCCATACCCAGCCTGCATTATCTCAGGAGGACTGGAGTACCTTCGACGACGACCTCGATCGATCCGATACCCAATCCACCAAAGACCGCACCGAAGCCGTTCTTGCCCGATTGAATGCAAGCATGATGGCCAACAAGGGAAAGGACGTTGTTCTCGACAACGTGTTTGACTCCGTCGATTGGGATCCGGAAATGCCTACAGGTCCATCAATCACTTCCTCACCGGAGCCTGTACCACTTGACCCCAAGCCTGTCGCCTATACCACCGTTGGTTCTCGCGTTGACCCTTCTGCTGTACCTCAATTCAGTGCTCCAAACCGAATCCAGCGTGAAGGTGCCAATCGTCGACCTGTTCCACTTTCCATGATGCAGTCACGTCAATTCGATAGTGGCTTCTGCAGTCAACAACGTGGTCCTCCACCTCCTCTCAACATGTCCAATTCTATGCAATATGCCCAGCAATTGGGTCGCAACGCCATACCCTCGTCTGCTGGAAGTCAGTCCTCAGGTTCCACAATGTCTAGGTCCATGTCAGGACAAATGGCGGAGCCTTTAACAGATTTTGGCTGCTCTGATTACGGCAGAGTCGGTGGTGGGCTGCGAGAGTTGACGGAGCAGGAAGAGAAGGCCCTTGCACTGCAGCTCAATGTCCAGAGCAAGTTTTCCTACGAGAGCACTACGTATGAAGAAGCCCCTAAGCCCGTCTTCAAAGTTACGACTAGCGGTGACGAGAATCGTAATCCGTACTCCGTCCGAGGTAAGTTCTCCCATCCAAATGAAAATCCCTCTACGCAAAACAACCTTAGCTCTTGATTTCTTACTGACTTTTGCTCGCAGAACTACTCGATGAAGATGCTAGGCGTCGCTCACACAATTATCAGGGTTCTCTTCAAGGAATGGACAAGATGCAAACCCTCCAACGACTCTCGAGATTCAATAATCCAATGCAAGAAGCTTGCCGTACTAGGTTGGCAGAATTATCAGTCAAAGGAAAGCCGGCCAATGGATCATCCACTCTCACACCCTATGACATTGCTGTTCGGGACCAGAAGCCTGCCTCTTCCGTGGACGAGAACTCTTTCGAGAAGCTGATTGCAAACATGAGTACTGCAGGCACTGGAGAGCTGAATCGCAGTTACCAGTTCCCGCCACCTGGTTTGACTACCCCACAGGTAAATCCTTTGCTGGCAGCCTTCAATGGCACTGCTTCACAGCAAGAATTCGTCCCTTCTCGACCACCAGGATACCCTCAACCATTGACTGCTGGCCCTCCACGCCAGCATTCATTCCCTCCTGGTCTAGGTCAAGTGGGAGTTACCCAGCCAGCCCCTCAGACTCAACAATATGATGCTGCAGCCGGTGTAGTAAAGCCCAAGTTGGTGATGCCCACCAGTATCCCATCAGCTCCGATCTCGAGTTATGCCAATGTAGGCTCTATGGGAGGTGGACCTCCAATGTTGATCGAGAACCGTAGTTATCCATCAACCGCAATCTTCGATACTCTTCCTGCGCAGGAAGCCATGATGAAGTATTACCCCAATGGCCTTCCGCCGGACTTCAACCACAAATGGAATCCTATCTCGGAAGAGAATCGTAAACTCATCGGAGAAGCTCCACCACTCACCGCCGAAGAGAAGGCCGCAGCCAAGTTAAAGGAACACGAGGAGTGGTTTCATCAAGGCCAGCGACGCTTCGTTACGATGAAAGCTCAGGATTATATTGAGGAGTTGGAAATGCGCAATAAATGCATCGATAAATTTGGCAACATTGCGCCTCCACGTCGTATCAATCATCCAGTCATCCCTGTTGAGATCACCCGGGACCAGGCCAAGAGCATTTCCACTTCTGAAGCCGCTGTTCCACTTCTTGACGCATCTTTCGGTACTCTGCTCGCCTATGCTGAAGCTAGCAATTACTCCCGCTCCCGCCTCAGCAAGTTCGTCACTCCTGCCACACATCTTGTTGACACCAGTCCAACTGGGAACCAGAGCTCTTTCGGCGAGGATTGGGGTCCACCAACTGGTCGAAGCAGCTCAAAGTTGTCCGTTGGCAACAGCTCGAGATCATCGTCTGTTGCTGCCAGCTCCCGAGGTGGTGGCGTCACGATCAGCTTGTTCGACCGCTTCAACAGTGGCAAGTACAGCAAGAACTAAATATCGTCTCACGTTCCATCGATACTTTGGATGGCTCTTCCATTTGCAAATTGCTGGGTAGAACTTTGAGGATTGACAGTACTGGACATGAGGGAGTGAATGATACGCTTGCTGCTGGGACGGAGTTGCAGTTTCTGGGCTGGGTAGAGACCATGCGAGAACGATGTGGTGGACCTCTGGCTATGATGGATTGGCTTGATTTTCATCTTCTTTGCTTGATGGATGCTCCGCTTAATTATTGTATGTGCGGCTTCTTACTTGCAGACTTGCTGGGCTATTTCAGATCAGAAGAGAGTTGGTGGTGGGGTCAACTCTGTGACGATCAGATGAGCTTCTGCCGTGAGTATATGAAAGAAACCATGGATCTCTTGACCCTATTGGTAGATTTTTTTTTTCACGCGAGATTTTCTGTCTAATCGACCTGGTGACATGTGCTTCTCAGCTGCGTTTCTTCGAACAATGTCAACAGTGAATGAACTCTCAGGGGTTGGCTCGCCTATTTTTGCTTCGCGGCAGTCACCAGTCACAGCCGACGTCCTCGGCTGGCTTGACGCCCCTCACTAAACATCCAAGCTAACGTGACCAGGAACAGGAACATTAGAGTTTGTTCAGCTTGGTCCACCAGAGGTGATAATTTTCGTGCCTCTGTTCCATTCAAGCTCCGCTCAGAGCACTTGCCCTGAGATACGAAGTATTCTACTGGGCAGGTAGTATCTATCGATTTGATTGGCGGTAGATCGAATGTTCTTCAAGTCCTTACGCGAATACGGCGAAGGAAGGAGGTCACCGACAATGCTAATTAGGAATGAAAGTCCTAACACAGAATAGACTGGCGCTTGTTCCCACCTACCCCGCTACCCCGTACCCCGCATCGGTAGTGCGGCCCCTTTCCAGCTCTGAGACAACATTTGACTTCAGTGAAGAGTTACAGCCAATGAGGATGGAGGGATTTGAGTTTGTGAGCCGTGAAATGCCACGGTTGACGGCTCTTGAGATGCTGCTGTGAGTTTAAGAGCTAGGGGTAGCTCTGAGATTTAGGTCTTGATTTTGGATTGTTTCCTTTGACTTCATATTGAAGGGCTTCTGTCTTCTTCTATTGATTCGCCTCTCTTCCAAAATTAAGTCTCTCATTGAACCACCTGCTTTACCTTACTTGAGCAAGAACTTCAGTATTTGAGCAGTTCCAGGCCTCCCTCTCATCTATCCATCTCTCTTTTTGGGAACTTAGCATTTGGAGAGTGGTTCAGTTCAGCATACAGCAATCATGGCCATCTCCATCCCTCCAAACCTAACCCTTCCCCTCATCGCCTCTTCTGCCCTCGGTCTCCTCTCCCACAACCTCTACTTCATCCACGGCGAACACCACACCTCCGCCGTCCGCCTCTTTCAACTCTCCATACTCCTCCCACCCCTCCTCACATATGGCTTAACACGCCTCTCCTCCATCACACTCCTCCACGCCACCGTCACCACCACCCTCCTCCTCACTACTTACCTCCTCTCCCTCTTCACCAGCATGCTCCTCTACCGCCTCTTCTTCCACCGCCTCCGCTCCTTCCCCGGCCCACCCCTCGCCAAACTCAGCAAATTCTGGCACGTGCTCCAACTCGGTGGATTCGACAACTACAAACGCCTAGATCGGTGGCACGCACAATATGGCGAGTATGTACGCATCGGACCGACGGAGCTGAGTATTGTGGATCCGGAGGCCGTGGAGGCAATTATGGGGAGTCGGAGTACGTGCACGAAGAGTGCGTGGTATGATATGGGGATGCCGCTGGTGAGTTTGCATCAGTGTAGGGATCGGGCGACGCATGATAAGAGGAGGAGGGTTTGGGATAGGGGGTTTAGTATGAAAGGTACTTACTTATTTATGTTTCTACATCCTCTCACCTTCTCACAAGATTATATGATCACATCACGGATTGTCTGATTTGTGTTGTGGATGATCGATCATGCTCACGTCTCATCTCGCAGCAATCGACAGCTACGAATCCCGCGTCGTCTCATTCGCCAACGTGCTCGTCGACCAACTGAAATCCTTCGGCGGCAAGCCTCTCAACTCGAGTCTCTGGTTCAACTACTACTCCTTCGACGTCATGGGCGAACTTGCTTTCGGCCAGTCCTTCGATATGCTGAAGACGGGCGAGAAGCATAATGCCATCAAGCTCTTACATGAAGGGCAGAGACCACTGGGCATATTCTCGCCTATGCCGTGGCTGATGATGATTATGATGAGGATACCTGGGGCTGGGGCAGGATATAATAGGTGGTTGGCGTATTGTGAGGGGCAGGCGGAGAAGAGGAAGGCTGTGAGTTGCTCCTACTGACCTTGTCACCTTTTCCGAAGGACAGTATCTGGATTTGATGTTGAATGAGAGATAACTGACGGTATTGATGTTGACATTGAAAAATACAGATGAAAATGGAAGAACGAGACATAATGTCCTGGCTCCTCGAAGCAGACCCCATGTCCTCCGACCCCTTCAAAGAACACATGTGGCTCGTCGGCGACGCACGTCTCATCATCGTAGCTGGCTCAGATACCACTGCCGCGACTCTCACCTACCTGTTCTACCACCTCGCGCTCTCGCCTATCATCGTCCAAAATCTCAGGAAGGAGTTACAGCCGTTGATGAAAGAGGACGGGAGTTTCGATAATAAGGAGTTGCAGAATGCGGAGTATTTGAATGGTGTTATAAACGAGACGTTGAGGTTACATCCGCCTGTTCCTGGAGGTGTGAGTCGCTTGACGCCGAAGGAGGGCGTGCAGATTGGGGAGGTGAGGGTTCCTGGGGAGACGGTCGTTTCGGTGCCGTTGTGGACGGTGGGGAGATGTGAGTTCTTTTTCCACATTTTCGCTTCATATCATTGTTACCTTCTTCCTTACTGCGAAGTGAAAAATGTTGGATATGGATGGTTATGTTGACGTCCCACATAGCACCAAAAGCATGGAAACAACCCCTCGAGTTCCTTCCTGAACGCTGGGCAGCCGATTCAGATCTCATCATCAACAAATCGGCCTTTGCTCCGTTCTCAGTCGGTATGTCGTCGTTCCCCTCTCTTCCCTTCTCCCTCTCCCGTTTCTTCTCCCTCCTATCATACCATCGCACATCTCCCTCACCTCCAACTCAACCAACCTCTTTCTTACTTATTTGGTTCACTCAGGCCGTTACGGCTGTATCGGCAAGAATCTCGCACTCATGGAACTTCGCACCGTTTGCGCACTGTTGGTCTCGAAATTCGACGCCTCATTTGCACCTGGGGAGGATGGGACGAGGTTGTTGGAGAAGTCGGAGGATTATTTTACGATTGGGTTGGAGAGTTTGATGTTACAGTTTAAGGCGAGGTGAGGATGATGTCGTGCTGTGGGGAGGTGGTGGGTAGGGGAAGTGGTGAAGTGTTGGTAGGATGGTGGCGGAGATGGACGTGGGAGAGGAGGAAAATATTGTTTGATGATGAAGTTGCTGGACTGTGATCGTTTGGGGCGATTCTGGCGATATGCAGAAATGATATTGAGAGGGCAGCCAGGAAACGTCGAACCAACGAGAAATTGACGTTCTGACCTCACGTTGGGTGCAATACTTGCAAGCGATAATTTGAATCGAGTGTTGGTATCGACCTGAATGTGTGGGGGTGGTGATATTGTCTTTTTCCTGGTACGAGCATTATTGCGTGACAATTCTTCAGCATCTCTTACTGCAGAGTGCATATCTGCGCGGGCAGGACGGGTTTTCTTGTCACGCTCGCTACAGCGAAGTTGATTGTCAGCAGAACAACAAGCATCGTTGTCTCTTTTCGGTTCTCAAGCCATTTGACCGTTGGGGTCTGGTGGGTGCTGGTTGACAGAGTCTGGGCGCCGATTCGAGCAGGATTGGTGGAGGTGGTTGCATGTTCGCTAAAGCGAGATGTAGGTGTCAACACTGCTTCGCACATGCTGCATCAATCAAATGCGGCATGGCATAACTTTAGGCAGGACATTTTCTGGGATTCAGGGTAGGTTTGGTAACCCCGATGTTATTATCAATCTATAAAAAACGCCTTCAATTTTCATTCGAAGAGTCACTCCCGTTTTCGAGTTCCAAAACGTCAGGACAGCCAAGCCTGTAAGAAGGCTCGGGCTTCGGATCCTCGGCCTTCAGAACCACCTCATCAAATCGAAGTCCCGATTCGAATGCCATCATTGTGCTCGTAACAGGGGCTTCAAAAGGGGCTGAATATATATCTCACAATCCCACAAATCGAAATGAGAGCCAAGATATTCAAATATATTGCTGGCAGCTGAACTCGGAGCCGAAACACACGAACCCTGTCTCTTACCGGTTCATCAGTGGTTGCGCACTCGCCTATCGCAGATCGTTTAAAGTGCCAAGAGTTTATTGCGACCACCTCGCGGGTTTTAATTTGCAAGGGGACGTGCATTTGGCAGACACGCGTGTTTGGGTTCCACGTTGAGTTTGTTGGCGATGCTTGTGCAGTGCTTGTCTTTGTTTTCCAAGGCTCCAAGACTCGAAGGATTTGACAAGAGGCTGAATATATTGCCAGATTTTGGTACTGAAAATCTGGAGTCTTCATCGCTGGAACGATAGTCTGTATTTTCAGTCTCCAAACCTTCGATCTGCTATACCGGGAATTCTCCAGAAGAAGTAAGTAAGCCAGATGAGTTGGACAGGGAATGGATAGGTTTGCGTGTTTCGTTCTGCGCGCTCTTTGAAACATGTGGGGGACATCCATCGAGTTTATTGCGGGCCACCCGATTTATGGGACGAATGTCAACCAGGGGTCTGGGTCTCCTCCCTCCTATGGTATAAAGAGAGGCTGATATCGCACCTCATCATTGTTCTTCAGATCACGCTCATTCTCGTTGTCCTACATTCACATTCTTTTTTCAAAACACGCAAACCTCTTTGCACATTTTCAAACTTGTAGGCTCCGGAAGCTTCAATCTTTTTCATCTCATCCCAACAATCTTTTCTCTCCACAACAACAAACATATACATCAGTCAAGATGAAGTTCACAAACGCCGTTTCTACTTTTGCCTTGATGGCTGCTGCCGTCAACGCTGCTCCTCTTGTTGCTAGATGCGAGAGCGACTCCGCTGCTACCAAAACCGCCGATGCTGTTTCCTCTGTTGCTACTGGCACTTTCACCAACAGCACAACCAGCACTGGTGGATCTTCATCTTCTAATTCAAGCACACCCGCTACTGGCTCCGCAACTGGATCTATCAGCGATGCTTGCGATATCGGATATGCTACCCAAAACGGCGGTACCACTGGTGGTGGATCTGCTGCTGTCACCACTGTTACATCTCTTGAGGAGCTTACTGCTTGCGCTACGCAAGATGTTCCAGCTGTCTGCTTGGTCTCTGGCGCCATTACTGGTGACACTGTTATCAAGGTCACTGCCGACACCACCATTGGAGGAGCCGCTGGCTCCAGCATTGTTGGTGTTGGATTCCGTGTCATCAACGTCTCCAACGGTTAGTCTTGCTCTCCTTGTGCTATTAATCGCAGTGCTAATTCCCTTCAGTCATCCTCCGTAACTTGAAGATCTCCAAGGTCCTCGCCTCAGCCGGTGATGCCGTTGGCATTCAAGCCGCAACAAACGTCTGGGTTGACCACTTGGACCTCTCGTCCGACATGGACCACGACAAGGACTTCTACGACGGACTCTGCGACGTCACCCACGCCTCCGACTACATCACCATCTCCAACACCTACCTCCACGACCATTTCAAGGCATCCCTCGTCGGCCACTCTGACTCCAACGCTGATGAGGATACCGGACACTTGATCGTCACATACGCCAACAACTACTTCAAGAACGTCAACTCTCGTGGCCCATCCATCCGTTTCGGAACTGCCCACATCTTCAAGTAAGACCTTCCCTCCCCATGCCATCCAATCTCCCCCCTCAAATCTTTGCCTAATCAAAGCTAACACTCCCACAGCCAATACTCCGAGACCTCCTCCACCGGCCTCAACACCCGCATGGGCGCCGAAGTCCTCATCGAGTCCTCCGCCTTCTCCGGCATCGCCAAGGCCATCGAATCCGCCGACTCCGATACCGTCGGTTTCGCCACCGTCAACGACGTCGATCTCGGCTCCGGAACAAACACCGTCGACGCTGGTACTTTGAAGACTGTTCCTTACGAGTACACTCTTCTTGGCTCTGCCAACGTTAAGGCTGCTGTTACTGCTTCTGCTGGTGCCACTCTTGACTTCTAAGCGTGTTGCTTTTGAATAAAGGGGATGGATCAAGAGGGTATGTAGAGAGTGGTGGTGAAGAAACTTCGAATTGTATATATTTTTTGGGGGAAGAGAACATAGCGGGGGCTGGGAAAAAACTTTGTATATATTTATTTTCGTTCTGGTCATTTAGTTGGCTTTGCTGGAATCCAAGAGATTTTAGCATGCACAATCGCTTTTAACTTGTCGTAGCATCGTGACTTGATCTCCAGTCTTATGTTATGTGCCATTCGTGGTACTTCGGCCTTCATGGCCCGATAATGTTTGCCTTTCGGTCAGGATATTATGCCTTATCCATGGAACTCTCAGTTCTTTCCTATTTCGTGCATGCACTATTCCGTAGTTACTGTAGAAGTACGTCGTGTGTTGCATCAATGACCCCTTGCAACAAGCGATGTCAACAATGAATGGGCAACAATAAGCGAGCGCCGCACTCGACGACTAGATAGTAAGCAGAAAACATCAGTCTTTCCAGCACCCCTCTGAATTCATAGCACATTGCCAACTACTTAGTTTCCAGCCAATTAAAGCAATATTTGTCCTTCAAATCACAACCCATGACTGAATCGCAACTAGCGTCAACGGCCTCCCATGCTCCCCCACTGACCATCTTCCCGTGTACCGAGTGATATTCACAACTTCTTACATGTGTCTCCTTCCCTGTATATTAATCAAACACATAACATCCATTCCTCACTATATTCGGAGGCGTATTCAAATGTACTTCACTTAGTGGAAACATTACCAGATTACTTTTTCCATTCCCTTCGTCGACGAGGTTTCGCGTGTAGCGATTGCTCTGATCAGCGAGCGCATAATGTCCCCATTCTGGCTCATTACTTTCGTACTCTTGCAATAAGGTCGTGAGTTTCTCGAGATCGAAATCGTCGGATATCAAGCCTGAGGAGCCGAGGGTGTCTTTGAGAGACATGACTAGCTGCTCGAAATTGTTCTCGGCCGGCTTGGTTGATAGTCGCGTGCTGGGCATCGTAAACGTCGATTTCGATGTCGAGATCTTGGAGCTGGCTGACTAGATTCTCTGCTGAAATGAGATTTTCGCGGCGGATATCTTGTTGTCCCCCCTAGACGGAAGTTTGAAGTGGAAGGTGGCCAGACATTAAGCTCTGAACACATCGCCTCAAATAAGAGCTCACAATAGACGGCTCTCTCCAGATTGCAGCGCACCATTTTCGTCACTTCATATCACCATAAGAACCTGATGACGTTTGTCTATAACGGGAAGTTTCTGTATCACAGCCAAGACACCGGTCTACGATCCACCCCAACGAGTCCACGTTACGTCCATGATCTGATGTCCAGCCACTCCTAGTCTTACGACTTGGGATCCCTGAATTTTCTCAGAATCAGACTCGGAGTTATCAAAGTGAGTCATAACCGACGTTCCACGATGAGGCACGGACTGATGGTTCTTTGGTCGGTATGGATGTTTGGCATGCGATCCTGATTCTAAAATTTGCTTGTCACACCTGTCGTTCACACCGTAAGCTGATTTTGAAACCTTCGAAGATAACACCGCACTCCGTCCACGAGGCCGCAAAGCTGATGGATGCCGAGTACCTCCGTGCTTCAGCCCCCCACATTGCCAGGCCTAAGCCATGTGTCGCCTCATGCGCGTCATACGCCCGTTGAGGATAGATTATGCACTGACCAGATCCTACCTCCGAGTGGAGCGGATGTCGTGCAGATGGCCTTTCGTGTTACCATACCCTTCGGCTTGTCCGCCCAAAACAGCGCTATGGAACGAACGTCCATCCTTACTTGATTTCTTTACGAAGAACGTTACAATGTAGGGTGGATCCTATTGATGTGCGATAAGATGAGTCTCAGTAAGGGCAACTTGTGGTTTGGTTCGAGTAGTAAATTCCTTATCACCGTCTCCTAGGAATTTGAAGAATGAGTTGACAGATCCTTCAGCTGAAAACTCCTCATGTCTCTCGTCAGGAGCGATTTTCAGTTGCAGTCTGGAATTGTCTTCACTGTTCAGCATCCCCGAGAAGGCAGGGTGCGGACAGTCTACCAGTGTCACTTGTCAGATCCTCCCATATTCACTAGACTGCGTAGAGAATACCGAAAGGTGGAAGAGTGTCAAGGATTGGGAGGCTTGCCACATTGCTCTTGGTAATTTCAGGAACCGGAATGTCTTGATGCACATCTTTGGACACGGAGAGTATTCCCAGTCGCGGATCCGCTGCCGTTGGATTTACAGGTAGTGGAAATGAATAAACATCAATTCACACGTGCTGCTGAGATGTGTGCTTCATCATTCAACATCAGTACTTCCGAGAACATATTACTCAGAAGTCTTGATGATGCAAGGTACGACTCGGTTTGGTTACAACTGCACGCATATCTTGAACCCTGTGAACACCTTCAAGCACCTTTAGGTATCGATATTTGATACAATGAAAACTGCAGCTGACAAGGTGTCAATTTGCTGTCTGAGCCTTTCTCTTTCTCAGCATCCCCAGAATGCCAATAGTGGACGCTGCCATTACAGCTCCTTGAAATATGATGAATGTACGCCACTTTCCAGCTCCATATCCCGGCTGAATCCCTATGCTCTCGGTACTTTGTAAGATAGCAGCGGCAACATATCCAGATGCAACACCGACAAGCCCTCGAGTCATAAGAAGAATACCGGACACTAAGAGCTCATCTCCTTCATTCTCCATATCGTCTACCACGATCGCAGCCATGTGACTGCGAAGCACCATAAAACTGAATGCAAACGCACCGAAGAGCAGCGAAACGATGATCATAGTCCAATATTCCTTGCCGAGACCCCAAACTACGAGGACAGCAAAGGTACTGACTAGAGTGCTGAGTAGAAGTGGTATCCGAGGTCCGATGGCGTCGCTGTCTCGACATATTAATTTCTGCTAACAATGAATCCAGGAGATCCACAGTAACCTACGTCAAAGCTCCTGACAAAGGCTGACCTACTACACCAGATAACGAAAGGTATGTGACCAGCAGCGCCGCATTGCTGGAAGACACACCCAGATCAGTCGCATAGCTAGGTAGATAGTTTGCCGGAATGTTATTCGCCAAGCTTTGTAAGGCCATTGACAGGACGAAGAGCCACAACAGTGGCTTTCTGAATAGCTTCATAGACGAAGGCTTGGTTTGTTGGGAATCACTTCCAACGCGGCGGGTGGAAGGATGTCGCGGGCGTACACAGAGAATAGCAAGCGGAAGAACCACGCCAGAAAACACCGCCCAGCCGATAAGTGTCTTGCGTGGCCCAAATTTGTCCAGTAGAATTGAGTAGATGGGAGAGTAAACTGCCGAAGCGATGTTTGGCGCAGCAAAGCTTTAACCGTCAGCATTACAGGCGCTCAATGACATGAAGCATCCAAGTGTATATACTCACAATATACCATTCGCGAGGCCGCGACGCTCAAGAAACCACTCGTCCACGAAGCTGATACATGGGGCGAAGAGAAGACTGCTGGAGATTCCATACATCAGACCTTGGGTCGTGATGACTTGAACAGCCTTTCAGAATTATTAGTACTCCACTTGTTGGCGAACAAAGGTGAATAGGGACTGACTGTCGCCGCAAAAGCTGCTCCGAGGGTGGATGCGACCACCAGAACCATGCCGGCCCACATCATGTAGAACCGTACGTGGGGATATGTGGTGATGAGCTTGAGTGTGAAAGGTGACAGTGATTGCAGTATTCCCTTTCAAATGTCAGTACATTAATTATTCCTTTCCCACCACCAGAACACACCACAACAAGAAGACCAATTGAAGCGACAAGTTGATTGCCTTTGAACGGCCCACTCTTGAAATAATGCTCGCGGAAGACTCCCTGACTGGCACCAAATCCTTGAGGTTTCATCAGTATATCATTTGCGAGGACAATTTCAATTGTACGGAATCATACCCCATGTGACCATGGAAATGACTGAGATAGCCGTTAAGCATGTCCATGCTGCCCTTCCGCGATCTCGAGATGATAATGCCCGTCCGTGGGTAAGTTCTTCTGGGGCAGGAGCATTCTGGTCCGCCAGGCCAACAGAAACATCGCCATTTCGTTGAAGCATCGAGTTCTCGCGCCCCATTCTGGAGGCTGTCTGCAGTTCGATACCGTTAATGTGTTGCGAAATTCAAAGCAGGATGAATCAGAACTGAGCCGTGAAGCGACGGACACAGCCTTTGAAAAATTAAGTGAGTCACCCCACAAGTTTGATTCTGAAAAATGATGAGTCTGCCGGTTGGTGGAGCAAAGAATGAAGCATACGGCGCAGCTGGAACCAAGCATTGGCAAAGCGCAAGTCGGTGAAGATGATGCCGGAGCTTTCTCGCGTGGTGACACAGCAACGGTCGTGCATGTACGAAGGTTTTCTGGTACAGGATTATCGGTGAAGACTTCTGATGGTGCCGCACAGCCGTGTGACTTCAATGTTGCGGTAATACTGCAGTATAGTTGCTGACGTACTTTTTCAAATACCGGTTGGTAGCTGTTCTCAAATCTAACGTTGGATTATGCGGCACAGCTGAAGTCTCAGGGGAACAATGTGACATTCAGTCGTTGCCAAGACATCCACATCCACCTTCCTAATTCGGTGTATTTGAACTAGAAGTAAGAACAAGGGAACCATTATTTCGCACAAGAGCAGCTTTTTCCAAAACGTGTAACCATTCAGCCTGGAACTGTGACCTAAACGCATGTCATGGAGATACATTACACTATGCACTAATTTAGGTACTGATATGGAACGGAGATATATGTTGTACAATGCTAAAGTAATATAAGGACAAGTTTGTGAGAACGAACTTTAGTATAGTTTACTTTCAATTCAAATCATCTGGAATAAGATTGCCACTTATCTGAGACTGTTCGAGTCAGCTATCCTGCTCAGAAACTACCTCATCTTGAGCAGATTTATCAGCTATCTGAATTGGTTCTACTTGCCTATATTATTCACCATCTTGTTTTCATCATGCCAGGCACGATCTCAGCCAAGAATGGCGGTATGGCGGAGCACCATGAGCCTATCGCCCAGCTGGATACGGTTGTCTTTCCAAAACTACTTGACTGCAATCCTGAACAAATCGAGAAACTAATTATTTCATGCGAGAAAGATGGCTCCTTCTACCTGGAGATTTCGGATCAATATTCTGCAAATATGTTGAATACCTTTGCAGAACTATCGTCACTCGTGAAAGAATGGTTCGCTCAGCCCACTGAGGTTAAACTCAAGGAATTTGCTATGAGCATGGCGTTTCATGGGCAAGTCCGATCCAAAAACATTTCTTGTGACGAATGAAGACCCACTGACGGGAAGAAATCCAGATATAAGCCAATTGGATCTCAAGCTGGAACACACGGAGGTCGCGATGGCTAGGAAGTCCTAAAAGTAAGTTGTTATTTGGACATACGTTTCATGTCGGCTAAGTATCCAAACCGACCGGCAGATTTGAACTCGAAGGCAGATGGGGCTTGCCAAAAGTTGTGGAGGATAATTACGAGTCATTTGCTCGATTCCAGAGCCAATGCCACTACGTTACCTATGTTCTGCTGGACCGAATTTCCAATCCCTTGGGCATGCGAGGAAGTCAAAGTCTCAATACCTTCCATTGAAACAACAGCCCTTCTAAGAGCGCCTGGCATTTCTTCACTAGGTCAGCATCAGTTTTCCAATCATTTTGGTCCTCGTACTGACTTCATAGTAGTACGTGATTCCGCAATACGTCCATTCGAGTCTAGACTGCGCGAGGCATAAGCTCGATTGCCGAATATAGCAGACCGGAATTCCTACTGACCTCGTAATGCTCCCAGTGTCCCCATGGATCCGACCGGACAAAACGTGGGTCACAACGTGCACACAGACTACGGAACACTCACCCTCGTCTTCGCCTCTCAGTGGGGCCTTCAAGTATTCTCTCCAGAAAACAAAGGGAATCCAGAATTGGAATGGGAGTTCGTTGAGCCGCGTCCAGGGTGCGCCATTGTAAACGTTGCTGACGTCCTCCGATTTCTCACCAATGGCAGACTAAAGTCAGCGGTACACCGAGTCTTGCCACTTCCCGACGTCGACCGTTACTCGACGACTTACTTCCTGCGCCCAAAAGACGATCTTGACTTTGTCGATGAGGATGGCAATTGACGAATGTTTTGGACTGGTATGATCGGAAGAATAACATGTACGAAGCACCTTCCAAGGTGCAAGACCGATCACTTCTTGTCGGTGGGCTGTACAAGGAATTGTAGGAGTTGGTAAGACTCCTTCCAATGTCAGGAGGATTTCATGAAACTTAGAGTGGAAAGCAATGGGACGCTATGACCCCACGAGGTTCCCTGTCTGCACGGCCTGCTGTCACTTTGTAGTCTCGAATTGCCTCTGTAAAGACTGTTGTGAGAGGAGCCTACAAAGTCTACGCTGCGTCACTACCACTGCTGCTGAGTAAAACAGGTTTTGATCCCAAAACCAGCCTCAGATGATGTTGACTGTTGACTGTGGAAATCTGATTACGAGAATTCGTCCATCCTCGTTGTGTAACTCACGGTGGTGAGGCAAATGTGGTATATCGAAGGCTTGATTCTCTAAGTCTAAGGGAAGCCGCGGGGTTTTAAGACCTATTGCTGACTAATACTAACTAACCGAGCCTCGGGTCCTTCGTGCCTTCTTACACTCGTGACGTTCCTCTCTGTTGAATGATCGACCTGGGTTGAGCGAGCTTTACACTCCTCATGGGTACACTCCTGCTACTGCACAATAGATTTATCTGCCTTAGTTTCATCATTCTGTTGAAGTTTGCTATTCCTGCCAAGTATTGTTCACCCACATATACACGGCGAGACCTCGTTCGCTTGCGCTCATGCGCTACGTCAGCACCGGTGTACAGAACGGGATCTGCTTGGGCAGGCTTGGAGCCAGCTTTCATTGTTTGTGCCGGTCAATTGGTGACCTTGAGTTCAACCGAGCAGGCCAACCCAGCAGATAGTTCTGTGTACACATGTTGCGAGGTGTAGTGCCTGTGAGCCGTTACCGTTCATTTCGTGGACTGTCAATGTTGTAGGAAGCGGGGGGGGGGTTGAAAGCACTTGAGCTTGTCGAAGAAAGGAGGCAGGCTTTGAAAAGAAGAACCAAGAACATACACTAGCTTGGGTGGCTCGAGCGCCCACACCAAGGATGCACACTTTGAACTTACACAGGGAAACATAACAGACTTCCTGAATGAGACTCGCGTACTGATAGCGCGTTTTTTGAGCTCCAAAAACACAGCCACGCGCGACCTCGAACCGGCTCTCCCCTCGAATTATCACACGAGCCAAAGTCTACGACTCGAACAGCGGTAGCTCTTGCAGCTTGTTTGTCTATCTACACGCTGTGTTCATCCGTGGTTTCGGTCAGTGTTGCCAAACGTTGTGTCTTTCAAGCTCCTTCGCAGGATTTACTTCGTTTCATTGAAGGAAACATAAACTCGTCCTCGACCACGACTCTGTTTGTACATTCAAGCTTTCCATACATGGCCGCTTATGGGCAGCCCAAGTCCATGCTAGGTCCCAGACCCTCTGATAGTTGTGCTGTTGCTAACATTGTCTAGCTATATGATGGACAGGTCTACACCTACTGCAACATACGCTTGTTAAGCGCGATTGTGTATTATTTTACACTGCCACATTGCTAATACACGTCTAGGAGTTCCTGGAACAGCTCGATCTTGCTGCTGTTGTTCCTATGAAAGACGAGAAGGATGATGAGATGAGCGAGGAAGAGAATCCAGCAGATATACACCAGAATGGGCCGTCTTTACTTGTAAGTCCCACTTCCGTGAAAGCGAAGCCACCTTTTTGCTAATCTTTCACAGGTTTTCAACCGAGGAGTATACCGAAAGACATTTGTAGATCCAGTAAGTCCAGAAAATCTCCACACGATCACGGCCTGAGTATTCCTCTGACCTTGCTTAGGCTCTCGTATCCGACGGCATTTCTGCGGACAATGTTAGCTCCGACCCAGAAAGCCAATTGTCCTCCATATCTCCAAGCTAGCCCAGCGAATGAATACTTCCACCCAGCACAAGTGGCTTCGATGCCTTCAGGATACCAACTTTCACAGGACATTGAGCCACTCCAGCCCTTAGCTGTAACGAGCGACATTCAGGCCCCTCAATTTCAATCAGCCACTCCAATAATCGCCCCCGCGCCAAATACACAGATGATACCCCCTCCACGGACTTCTATTCGGGCGACAAAGACCTCGACGAACATGGGCTATCTCGCAGGTTTCCTCGCAGCACAAGCCACAAGCCCACCAGGGTTTCCAATTCACAACCAATCTCCTCCAATTCCCACCCGGACAATGCCACCACGTGCCGCTCATTCACAACTACTGCTTTAATGCCAACCGACAGAGCCAGTTGGTTTCTGGTCCGCGGATCCCGTGGGAGGACGCACACAAAGTTTGTGCATGGGAACTGGTTCAATTTGCTATGCTTTCAGTCAACCGAGAACTCCGACGTTGGGAATTCAAGGTCATCACTGAATCCTTGCACCGGAGTTTCCAGGGCATTACGAATGCGAAAGGAGAGATGTATCCATTCCGTGCCTTCAATACTGTACACAGTATGGTGGTTAAGCATCCGGCTTACAGAGCCTTTGTGCAGGCTGTTCTCTCTTGAATGGGTTGAAATGGGATTGATTTCGGAGCCTTGGTTTTCTTGTATTTTACGGTCTGCTGTAATCTGATCAGAGCATCGAGCGATAGTGGACGGCTTCGAAGTTATGAGGAATGTCTGAATATTGGAGCGTCGAACTTATTGAAGGTTATAACAAAGAGATATTGTTGGGGCAGAGCAGTGGCTTCGAGGAGCAAGAAACTGGAAATGCTCTGATTGGCTCAGATAGAGCTGCCTGCCCAGTCATGGCAAACAAAAATTTCATTTAGTATAAGATTCTCTGAGCTGGTCGACCTCCCGTGAAGCTTGTGGACTACAATCCTGCTGGTGACCAGAAACGCCACTTCTCTGCGATCTGATCTGCTACTTATTTCCATTCTGTGCCAATTCAAGCACAGCAAACAGACATTCACCTCTTCCTAACATGACAAATCTCCGGCACCGCCCCCTCCTTCTCCCTCATCCCCATCAACCTCTTATATACCATTTCCCCATCCTCGCCGTCCAGCACTCTAGTCCAGTACAGCCTCGTCCGACAGTACAGATTTGCACCAATTCCCATCTCTTCTTCTACAATTTCCAACGCCAACAATGGCTTGCACTTGATCTCGTTCGTCAGAACAGCTAGGAGCCAAGCTCGGACATGAGTGTTGGGCCACCTCCATTGTGGGGTCGAGTTTTCGGTTATAAATTCTATCGGCTCTGGATTGTATGATGGCTCTACCGTGACTTCAAGCCACGGCTTCGATGGGATTTTGAAGTCTTTTGTTGTTGTTACGCCCCCTTCCGTGGGAGATGATGGCTTTGGTTTAGTCTCGGCCTTCTGGTATGTTGTAGGAGGGGTTTCCGCGTCTCGAACTGGGATACTTGCTGTGTCTGGCGTTGGGACCTTGGATGCGTCAATATCTGGGATATCCCCAGGTTCTTGGAACGACGTTCCTTCCTTTGTTCGGTTGAGCCTCAACTTCACTTTCTTGAATACGGAAGGGGCCATTGTTTCCGCTTCGCCTTGCGAGTGTATCTTCTTGATGACTATGTATGAACTGCCAAAAGAAGAACTTGGAGGTGAGATATGCAGGATTTGTATTGTACAACGAAGAACACCGAGGGAATTAAATTCAGAAAAGTAGACTGGAGAAGACGAATGAAGTCATGCATCCGGATCTACAGGAACTGTGGTTACCTGCGGAGGCCAAAATCGGTCCCAGGCTTTGAGGCTATGCCAGCTTCAGGCGTCCACACACTTCTGAATTAGATACTCAGAATCTTGACCCCACAGTTTCCGCCCGATCAATGTTCGAAGGATGCACTGTAAACTGAAGAGAGAAGCGATCGAGTATTCGCTACGAAGTGGTGCAGTAGTTTGGTGGGTTCACAATTCTACAGAGCCTCGCGCCATCTGCGGGAAGTGGCGCAGCAGCCTTGTGACATTTCCCTCAATCCAAGGTCAGCAGATAAACCTGTGGACTCAGCAGGCACATAGAATCACGTTTCTCAAGCTTTTCAAGAATCGCCAACTAGCTGCACGCCCCGATGGAGCAAATTAGTCGGAATGTCTACGTGATGATGTGAAGCTATGCGATTAAGCGAGGGTGGTGCTCCAGTCCAGCTCTCTACCAAGACGAAGCACTTTTTCTAGAGAAAGGATAGACTAGTCCAAGTGGACAGTAAAAGAACTTTAGAAGCTTGTCGTGCAGATCTCTGGGACTGAAGGGAACCACTAGCCATACTGAGATCTAGATTCGGACTTAGCCAGATATTTGATTTTCGTAGCATTTATTTTCGCTGGAAAACCATGTCGCTGAAGTTAAAACAACAATTTTGACAGAAGAAAAGCACAAAATCAAAAAGAAAATCTCGGTGAAGCATCAGAATCACGACGTATTTGCTGTGCAGAATGAGAGTATCCACAAGCACATTTCTCGCGGTCTCCATGGCCGCCGGCATGTCATATGCGAGTTCTGTACCTCCCAACAATCCCTTGAAGTCGCCACATGTTCTTCAGCTGCCAATATTCCGCGAAACAAATCGATATGTCGCAGAAATCAGCGTCGGCACTCCGCCACAGAAGGTCAACATGACGATTGATATTGGAAGTGCTTTCACCTGGATTCTGGCACCAAAGGCAGAGCCTCAAGGAAACGAACAGAGATGTAAGACCCGCTAATAGTCTATAAGGTCAAATTGCTGACCGTCTACTCAGATAATAGTTCCGCATCCTCGACAATCTGGCTAAGGAAGGTACCATTCATTACAAAGCTTACAGTATCCACCTCGACAAGGATACCGAGACTGGCACGATATTGTTTGGCGGTATGGACACCTCAAAATTCCACGGATCGATAACGGGATTGCCGATCGTGCCACATACTGATGCCACTGGCCATAAATCCTACCACGCCCTGCAAGTAATGATAGTGTCTTTGGAGCTCGGCAAGAACGGGTCGATCGCTTATAACATTCCTGCGATTCTCGATCCATCTTCGCGTATCTCACATCTCCCAAAGGGTGTTTTCGAACCACTCTTAGAGAAGTTTCGAAACTCCCAGCCTGGGTACCCCGATTCCCATTTTAAAGAGGTCGAGGTTGGAACGCAGAAGATTCACACTGTCGACTGTACAATCCGGGAAGATGTCTCGAACGAAAATGTTACATTTTGCTTTGGCGGCGTAGAAGGAGCGAAGATCGATGTCCCACTTAGTGACTTGGTCCTCAAAGCACCTGGCTGCAGCGACGAGAGATCGTCAACGGAGACAACACCATGTCTCTGCTTCCTCGCATTCAACCAGTCGCCGATGGTCAAGAGTGCGAACGACTCTTCTCCGTTCGAGATCACCGTCTTGGGTGAAGCCATCCTTCGGTATGCGTACGTGGTGTATGACCTACAGGATAACAAGATTAGCATGGCACAGAAGAACTTCGAATCTGCAAAGAGCAATATTGTGGAGTTGGGGAAGGAGGCGAAGAGCCTATCACTCCCAGAAAAGGAGCCACTAACTAGCAGCGCCCATTCGCCGAAGCAGGCACATCCTGCTTCAGCTGCGTTAGTCCTGAGACCTAGCAGCGTTTTGTATCCTGCTTGTATGCTTTTGTTATCCCTGATCGTCCAGGTAGGAGTCTAAAGTTTTGATCGAAAGTCATGTCATGGGGTTCAATGCTCCTTTAAATTCAATGCAAAATTGGATACGAGCTGGAAGATGCGATTAGGTAGCCGAATCAAGAGCAGAACATGAGATTGCGCGACTGGTCAAGCTGAGTTGCCGCAAATTGCATACAGATAGCAGCAAAGAGAAAGACCAAAAACAAAAGCTGTCGAGGTATATTAAAAAGCAAGATAGTCTGCTCTGTTGCACAGATCTGTGTTGAGACAAAGAGAGAATGTGCGCCTTTCCCCCTCCGTGAGCCAGATTTGGAGCCAGTCCAGTCCTGACGTAGCAGTCATGTTAGGTCAATGTCAAATTCTCTAAGGTAATATAATCTTGTACGGCCCTGAGCCACTTGGGTTTCGAGGTGCGCAAGCCGTTTGTGGCGGAGCGGGGTGTTGGGCGGGATTGGTGCCAGAGGTAGTTCCTTCTCTGCTGCGTCTTCAGAAATCAAATCGACTTCGAGCCGATTCTGAAGCCTGGGCGCAGCACTTGGCGCGCCTGCTGATAGAGCACTTCTTATGCCCTTGGTGCCGGACTTGGTGACAGAGATAAAGAGGGTGGCCTGACGAATTATATGGTTTGAATCATAGAACTTGAAGACATTGTTGGGGTTTGTTTAAGAGCTGTAGAGGTACTCGTCGGGTTTCCAACAGCCTTTTAAGCTCTCCGGTCTTCATATGTCGTTGCTTTGGCTCTTCTTGAGGTCTCCGAGCCTGGCTGGTTAGTCTCCGACTCTATTCTCGGCCTTCCTCGCTTCTTGCCTCTTGGGCCAGGCAAGAGGTTCTTCTTCGTCGCAGAACCTCCTTGGGCTAAAATGGCTGCGCTCTCTTGCTGTGCATCTTTGTCTGTGGCCGTTGCTGAGGGAGAAGCAGATTTGGGTTTCCCGATCCTTTTTGGTTTTGATTTGGTGGTCCGAGCAGATGGCATCGATAGCACAACATTTGGGATTGGGATTGCATGCTTTAGTATCACATCAAGGATCTGGTCACACTCTACTCGCTCCTCAGGGCGCCATTTGTTCGGGCTGGAACCTCGCACTCTCTCGTCGAAGTCCATTGGAGTGACCGAAGATAACACGTACGGTAACTTAGAGCAGGATGCTCCATCTGCCACGATCCATTGTATCTGGTAACACGAGTTACTCGCTTCTTGACCTGGAGTTGTCTGTGCAAGCGAGCGGACTAAGATGATTGGAATGATATGATTAACATATTCCTTGAACCAAAAATTAAATCTCGGCCCGAGGAGAGGCCAAAGCTGATCTTCGATAAACTCTTTGCCGAACCAGCCAGCTTGAAGTCGCATAAGAACCGCGTGAGATGAGACCAATGGCCTGTGATAGTTTCGCACAGCTTCAGCTTTAGGGAAGTCTTTGTCGACTCGGATGCTGCTCTGAATCGCTTTCAAGAATCCCTGAAGTCGATTTTGCCAGCCCGACAGGGCGTTTGTGTCCGAAGCCTGACAAAGGGTCCTTCCTAAGCCATTCCTGGCGGCTTGAATTGCATTATGTGGACCTGCATCACGAAGACCAACAGTGTCATAATCTCCACCACAGATCACCGCGAATAGGACCAGACCCTCCCGATCAAAGCCTCGAAATTTGGCCAATATATCCTCGGACCGGTAGACTCGAATATTGTAATTGTCCTTAATACCCTTTGTGGTGTACTGGAACCGCAGCACCGCCTTGGCACCGAACATGAGTGCATCGGCGTCTTCCGTCCAGACACATTCTACGATACCGAGTGTTTCCAGCTCGACGCACTCTGCCTCTGCTTCTCCTGGAGCCTTGTGCCATGTCACGCCCATATGGTCCAACATCCAACATCTCTCGCATCACAATCGTGTGTAATCATCGTTTCCGTACACGACACGCTTCTACCTCTCTTCTCTGGACGGTTCTGCCCATCCGCCACGAAGACAGGTTGGACATTGAGTCGTAAGAATTGAAGAATGCGCCATAATATGTTTTTCTCGCTAGGATTTGCCGCAAAGACTTCTGGTGTGGGTTTCAGCATTTGATGTACAGCGGCGTTCAGATGGAGCCGTAAAAAGCTTACTCCTCCTAATCTCATTAAGGTTTGCGTCAGACACAAAGAACTTCCGCCTCCAGATAGCCTCATCAATCGCTATTCGTAGAAATCGTTTCTGCTTTTCAAATTGGTTGGCCGTGAATGTAGCAATAGCAACGACTTCACTCTCCTTCAACACGCCCCACAACCTGTTCAATGTGAGCTACATTACATCTCAGGTGCCATGTTAGGGTACAAACTTGGAATTACCCATGATTGCAACAATCGAAGACCACGCACATTCCGCCGGACAGAATGACGAGGGGAATGTGGGGCGCGATGAAGGTTGTTGAGATGCAGAATAAGGATATCGAGACACGCGCATATATGAAAACAACGTGTCGCGCTTGGATTTACAGCCGGGTGATCAAGCCCAACATCACCTCCCTCGATGATAGCCAACAACTTCAGCTCTGTACGCCCATTTTTGAGAGGGTCATTAGCACCGGAATGTGAAGGTCGAAGGGGGTGAGCAAAATTCATGGCGAAGCGATGTTATTGACATTCCTAGCTCCCCACAGCTACTGTCTTCTTCCATTCGCTCTCCAACATCGAGAACGACAACAGATCATGCCAGCCTCCGTTGTGCCATAACACCTCTCTCTCCCTTCCCTCAAATTCGAAACCCAACTTGCCCTCATACAGTTCTCTCGCCCCAGCATTATACGAAAAGCACTCAACCCCAATTCGATGAAGGCCCGCAATTCTAAACCCCCAACCCAGAACCCACTTGATGGCTTCACTTCCATACCCTTTCCGCTGATACGGCGCAATGATATCAACACTGATATAGCTATTCCGATGCTGAAAGTACCCGAGTTTCAATCCCGTAAGTGCGATACATCCAATTGGCGTCGGGGGCGTAGGCTTTGTGTCGACTGGAAGTGCGGGGTTAGAATGTGGGGGTGCAAGACAGATGATAACGCCGATGAGCTTGTTCGTTTGCACAGATTTCTTCCATGCACCGCTTTCCTTCCTCGTCATAGGCGCAAGCAGACCATTATCTGAATTGGAGAAGGCGACAGGGTCGGCTTGGATGGTGTGCATGAAATCCTCGTCCTGGGGTGTGTCTTCGATCGCACGGTAAATAAGCCGCTCAGAACGAAAGACGTTCTCCATGTTAACAATAAGCGAAGCGCAAGGGGGTAGCGAGATTTTGATATCAGCCTTAGGGGTATGGCAGCTGGCTGGAATCATTCCATTTCGAGATTTCGGGTTCTTGGACTGGTCTTATCTTTTCTGACTTGGAAAATCTTCATCGAAAAGCAGGGTTTACACCTTCCTTTTTTGGAAGTGGAACTGCGCCGTCTTATGGCGACTGTCAGCCCGACAGAGTCATTCGGTAAAGAAGCCCCATTATTGAATCGCAAAGCGGCCGTGATAAGGTGCTGGACCTCGACCTGGGTGGTGATGCTGCACTGGGGGTCAAGCGAGGTCCTGCTCTTCTCATCTAGCAGCAGTTTACAAGACTATCATGGAATCAAGTCTCTGAAGCCACGTTTAAGTAAAGATCCTTTTGATTTTCAATTTCCCCGAGTTTTTAAATAGTCCATTTCGGTAAATGTCATGGCTCTCGAACTAGATTTCTGCATTTTGCTACTTGCCCCAAATGACTCCAACAACCTCGAATAGCTCAGCCAAACAATCGCATCGAGCTCAAAAAAACACTATATTTCATGTTCTCTGACCAGGATGCTCGATACGAATGCGATGGTTGCAAAAGCAAGGTTGCTGACTGCGAGGGCATTTGTCAAAATTACCCCAAATACAAGAAAGATATGCACTCACAATGCGCGTATCTAAACGCCTGGCTGTACGCATCAAGAATGGTGCGTTTGATTGGTCCCTGGAGCGCTTTGATATACTCGATATTGGACAATGCTTGATCGATAATCTGATCGACAAAAAGTCAGTCACTTTCTGCTTGCAAACTTCGTCCTCAACGAGCAAAGCTAATCATCCTGCAGAAATGGCAAAGGGTGTTCAGGAACTTACGTTGGCGCCATCAGGATGATCCACCAAACTGATTTCCAAACTCCGTCTTAAGGTTCCTTGCAGAACAGCATTTGTAGATGCCAGTCCAATGACCGTTCCCGTGTTAGCGCTCATGTAGAAACTTGAACATGCCATAGCCATATCGTCGGTGCTGACCTTGGCTGTGAGTGCCACAAATGCTGCAGATTGGATGAGACCATTGCCGAAGCCTCTTCAAAACAATTAGTACTTCTTCGCGCAAATAGTAATGGAGATATCGACGAACTCACCCGGGGAAAATGTAGAGAGACTCCCAAATATTGGTGTTCTCATTCCAACGGATGGCGAGAAGGAGATACGACACCGATGAAGACATGGTAGCAATTATTAGAAGCTTCTTGTACCTTCCAGTCCTAGCAATTTGCCAGAAATAATCTCCCGGATAGCGAGGAAAAGGTTACCTCTTGGTCAGGTATCCGCCAAGTAAACCTGCAACAGCGACAGCTACTACGGCAGGGAAGAGACGTGCACCCGCGGAGGCAGATGATGCACCTTGCATGACTTCGAAGAAAATAGGAACCGTGAACATCATCTATGCAAGGTCAAGAATATACATAGAGAGAGAATCAGAGGACTTACGCCGAGTTGTGCAGCCGACTGGCAGAACATGACAGTATTTGGCAGCAAAATTTCCCAGGACGTCATCAGTGACAGCGAAAGTATCGGTTCTTTCGCCACTCGCGTCTCCACCAATATGAACATAAGTGAGGCTACAACGAAGCAGCCCACAAGTGTAGCTATGACTGGATGCGACCAAGGACAGATGACGCCGCCAAGTTCCATGGGAAGGAGGAAAGTGATCATGGCTACTACAAGTATCAAGGAGCCGGGAAAGTCTACCCGCGAAAGTTTTGTACCGTCGTCTTGACTTTCAGAAGACTTCATGGATGTAGTGTTTGGGACCATGAGCCATACCAGTAGCATTCCAAGCACTGTCGGCGGACATTGACCAAGGAAAGACCTGAAGACTGTTAGCTGACGATTTCCGGGCTTCATTCAGGGACTCACCATCGCCATCCCACTGTATCAGCAAGGTACCCACCAATGGGACCACCAAGGCTTCGTCCAGTGGTCGATACGATATTGACATAACTTCGCCAAGAACCGACCTCTCTTAGAGGAACAAGATCTACTAAGTATCAGCAGCATGAATTGATGACCTGAAGTGTGTTTCCATACCAGTAATAATGATGGACACCAAAGATCCCATCCCAGCTCCACCGATTCCGGATATGATCCTTCCTGAAACAACAATCTGTAACGACTGTCCTGACGCACTTACATGGCCATATTAGCACCGATTGATGTACACATCTCAATGCAAGGGTGTGACATACCAGACGAGACTGCACGCCAAGTCTGCATCAGTACCCCACTCAATATCAACAGTCGGGAACTCACCATCCCATTGCAAAGAGTGCATAAGCAACCAAAAGCATATTGGCTCGACCAAAGATATCACTCAGCTTTCCGTACTGCATAGATCACTCTCAGTCACTTCTATCAACAAAGCAGGCAGCCAGGCACCAGATAGTACTCACGATTGGTTGTACCGCACTGACCGCCAGCACATAACTGGTGACCAACCAACTCGCATTTTTCAAATCGTTGAACTCAGAAGATATCTTTCCATATGTCGCGAGAACAAGTGATCCTTCCGCGTTGGCAACAAAGACTCCTGTTTTGAGCTTGGTTAAATTCTTTTGAAGCCACGAGCTTGATGCTGGGTATCACAGTTGAGCGTACCAATCAAAAGCACAGATATGATTGCAGCCGGAGACTTCGGGGTAAAAGCTTGTGAGTCGTCCACAGAGCGACCCTCGAGATCCACACTCGGCGGTGTAAGTGGACCAGGGAGGAGTAAAGGAGTTTCCTCCCCCACTGCTTGTAGGCTATCGCTACATTTTGACGGCATTCTGAGATACCCGATCAGATAAGAGCCATTGCTTGGATATCAAGAAGTAATAATACAGCATCAGCAAAGTTTGTGTGTATACAAGTGGCAGCGGTGTGATTGTCAGTCGCCAAGAGTGGAGAGCCGGAAGTGTTGTCCCGTGGCATTGCGTGCTGCGGCACCAACAAGATTCCGCAAGAAGAGTTTGACTTGAAATCGCTTGAGCTGCTACGAACGCAAAGTCTGAAGAAGCAGAAAGGCAGACTGCTGCATAGAGATATCTGAAGTAGGTGCATGTCAACATTAACAATTTGTGCTCACAGGACTGCGACTTTTGTTCAGCGTCATCTGTCCAATCCAGACCTCGAATGGAGTTGCCGATTCAAGTCTGTGAGACCAGCATAAAGAATCAAATCCATGGAATAAGTTGATATGGTACATAGACTTGGATAAGAGACTTTTACAGTACAAAGACAAGATTTGGATTCTGTCAAGCTCATGGCTTGGCACGGCCAGTCTCGCTTGTTGACCCATGTAGCATGCAGTCTGCTTACCCCCTCGAGCCCCTCCGGTGTCTTCGCCTGGACAGGCCAATATTCTGTGAAGTTTCATTGCGGTAAAAATCCCAATTTCTTTTGTGCAGCGTAGGTCCAATTTTGTTACGAGACAGATGATGAAGAGTTTATAGATCCAGTATCAATTCCAGCGCGATCATGGTGATAATCTGTTCCGGACTCAAATCCGAGAATCTAGGCCCGTCCGTCGTTAAGTACGAGATCCTCGAGTCTTGGTCGCCAAGCTTCAATGACGCATGCGACTGTCGCGATGCGGGGACAACACTGATCTTCCAGATCGACGACGCCTTCGTGGTGGCTGAGTTCGCAGATAACATCTTGGCCAAATCTTATCATGAGAATATAGTTCTTATATCAACCTGAGACGAAGGACTGTAACGAGTTTCTTCAACAATCGGCTCTTACCAATACTTCGATCCTATAGCCATGAAGTTTCTCACCTCCTTGCTATTGACCGCGTCGCTGCAGGCAGTTTCTGCGCAGTCTGTAACATGCAATCTAGAGCCTGAATATGCAACACCCGTGATGGCCGATGGGTGGGAGTCGAGATTGATCGTCAATGGACTGAATCGGCCGCGAAGCATTCTTTTCGATACCGCCGGCGCACTGCTGGTGGTGGAGCAGCGAACGGGAATCACGCACTTGAGGTTGGCAGATGGCAACGGGACTTGTCTGAGCGTGCAAGAAGAGACTTCCCTCGTGCAAGATTCCGAGGTGAGTAAATCGTGATTATTCTCATATCCAATACTGATGTATGTCTAGTTAAATCATGGTCTGGCGCTTTCGAACGATGGGAGGACCCTGTACGCATCAACAGCTGATGAAGTCTACGCTTGGGAGTATGACCCTGCAGGACCTTCACTTAGCGCTGAAAGGCGAACAGTCGTAAATGGAATGGACAGTGGTGGGCATACGTCTCGTACATTGATGATGTCGCAGAAACAGCCTGGGGTATTGGTGGTCAGCAGAGGCAGCGATGGAAACATCGATATCGAAACCGCTGACATTACTTCTGGACGCTCGCAAATCAAAGCATTTGACCTGAACAATCTCACGGCTGACTCCAGTCCGTACGACTACGTTTCGCAAGGCAGACTACTCGGATGGGGTCTGAGAAATTCAGTTGGTGTTGCAGAGGAGCCGATGGAAGGTGGAATCTACAGCGTGGAGAACTCTGTTGATCAGATTGAGAGGGACGGTGTCGATATCCATCAGGATAACCCCGGTGAAGAGATGAATTACCATGGATTTTTGAACGCATCTACCGAGGACCAAGGAGGAAATTATGGATACCCGTACTGCTTTGCGCTCTGGGACACCGCCGTCCCTAACAATGAGAACTTCAGTGTTGGGGACCAGTTCTCTGCGGATCAGACCTCCACTAGCAACGACACTTTCTGCCGAGAAGACAGGATTGCTCCAAGACTCACATTCCAGGCTCATATGGCGCCCTTGGACATCAAATTTTTACCAAACGGAACGAAAGCATTTGTCAGTTTTCATGGAAGCTGGTAAGTCTATCAATCAATTACTCTAACCTTCAATAACATGTCCCAGGGACCGCTCTGCCCCAGTTGGCTACAAAGTCTCGTCGCTAGATTTCGCCGCCGGAAGCCCCGTTGCCGCAGCGGACAGCAGAACGTCCACTACAGATATCATGTCAAATCCTGATCTTGCAGCTTGTCCCGACAACTGCTTTCGCCCAGTCGGCCTAGCTATGGATACTAGCGGTCGAATGTTCATGAGTTCTGATTCCACCAATGAGATCTGGGTTCTTGCCGAAGCAAGTACTAGCACGTCTACTGAGGGTGGTGCATCTACTGGTACTGGAACCGGAACTGGTTCTTCGGCAAGCCCAACTGAGTCTGACAGTGCTGCTGTGAGGTGGGGATCTCAAGCCGGTCTTTTGCCGGCGTTGTTCTGGGCAGTTTGGGCACTATCTTGAACAACCCTGTGCTGTGATGTAACTGCTCGCTGTCTTTGATGATTTGAAGCACTTTTATGACATACGCGAGTTTGGAACACGGTATCAAGCAATAATCTCATGGTTTCTAGAAACTGCTACATGATTGAATAGTCATCCTCGATTCATTTTCACACCCATTCATACCACATCAATCCGTCTCTAAACACCGACCCTCTCTCTTCCCACATCGGCCCCTCAGCGTCAATCAAATACCCATTCGAGCAGAAGTTATATTCCACTCTCTGCTGTTCCACTTCATAGAAATGATCGAATCTCGTAGACAACGCATCCTCGAGTGTCAACACGTCGCCTTTCGGGTGTAGACTCTTCCATGGTTCCCGACATATGCTGCCCTTGCAGGACTTCAGTACAAACAAGAGAGAGTCGAGACGAGCGACGACTTTGTGGATTGCGAGACCGGCGATAGTGGCTGTAGGCTCTTGGTTTGCAGATAGCAGGTTATGCATTTGTGCGGGGTCGACCTGATGGGCTGTGTGAGTGTTGGGTCCCTTCGTTAAAGAAGGGGAACTTACATCCATGTCATAAAGCTCGTGCTCGTTGTTACACCAGATTGAGTAGTACATATTATATCTTGGTCCCAGAATTCTGATAGCTTTGTAGGTGTTGTTTTCGTGAAGGATATCATCTTGCTGAAAGTTAGCTGTCTGGTCATGGACGCGAGGAGTGCACTGGCTGACGGTCATATTTCCCTTCACCTCCTGCAAAGCCCCAATACTCGACATTAACATGCTCCCGACGCCGTGCTTGTGCAATTTCGATACCAGCTTTGGTCACCGGTATGGCGGTTCCGTCAAAGTCATCCCGCTGCGGAATCCCAAGAAGATCAAAAAATGTTGGTGCGAGATCTGTATGAGTGGTTACGATGTCTGTCGTATGGTTGGCCGCTACACCTGGTCCACGGACAATCAGTGGGATATTGATGTCCTCTTCATAACCACATGACTTCCCAGGCTGGAGTCGATGCTGGCCGATATGAAATCCATTGTCACTGCTGTAAATTATGTATGTGTTGTCCATGATACCATGAGCTTCCAGGCGTTCGAAGAGACCATCTACCATCTCGTCGACTGCTTGTAATGCTCGCAGTCGCTGTCGGTAGAAATGATCGTTATAGTCAACAATTGTTTTGTTCTGTTGCTTAAGTTCGAGGAGCCAATTGGCTCCGGACGGCTGAAATTGAAGGTCAGCTTGGATATTGACGAGCGAAGTGAGGCGGGGTAGGAACCTTGTCTGGGTTGAAGCTCACTGTCCGCGGCACTTTCTCGTCTTTGAAAAGATGTTCATGCCTTTTAGCCGATATTGGCGATCCGAACTCGAAAGTGTGATTATCGTCGAGAACACTTCCGTTCATCTGAATATTGGCATGTGGCGCGATGGGAGCGATGGTGACAAAGAAAGGGTTGTCCGCCGCGACAGCTTCGTCAAGCAGATCGTATGCTTTTTGGGCAAGCACATCTGTGACATATTGTCCCTCATAGCTTCTAGGTGTTTCTCCGCTATGCTGGAACGTGCTGTTCAGATAATTGTATGTGTACGGGTCGAGAAGGAAGTCCTGTCACAGGTCAGTTGATATGACAACGACTGCAAGCCATGGGACCATCTTACCGAGCCTGTAAATCCAGCTGCATATGGTTTGTTGTAATTATCAACAGTATGGACATTAAATAATTTCCCAGTGTAGTAAGTATTGTAGCCGGCCTTTTGCAGCCACACGGGGAGGTAAGCTTCATTGAACCCTTGGGTAACGAACTTTGGGTAGCCACCTGGTTCATCAGCTAAGATCTTAAGTCCTTTTCGACATGTTCAACATACCATAGGGTGGGTTGACATCCGTTATATTTGTGTTGTGAGCTGCTTTTCCCGTCCATAGCGTCACTCTGGAGGGGCAACAAACGGCCGTTGTGCAATAATGCTTGTTAAAATATGTTCCTTTCTCCAGGAAATGCTTCTTTACAAATGGCATATAATCCAGTGATGCCAGATGAACATCTTGGTCATCAGTCAGAACAAAAACGATATTCGGTCGTGATTTGATGCTCGGTTTCGCGTCTCCGTTCCCGAGGAAGTGCTGGCTGGGGCCAAACGCGGCATGAACAGCGGCAACTGTCGTTGCCCACAGCGATAGGCTTGAGGGACGCATGCTTACCGAGGTTAAAGGCCTCCCTACACTCAAAAGATTGTTGGGGCAGTCCTATGACCTTGATTGATCCTTTAGTCGCGGACGTGGACTGGGCAGCAATCAAGAAAGTTTTACGCGTTCTGATGAGGGGATTTCACGTGACAGAGTGGCTATCGCTTGGCTTTGACGATCTATTTTGAAGTCATCCCGACGGCTTTATGAAATGGTCTCATTTGGGCGCCAGCTGATTGGAATGTCGAATAATCCGATGAAATGCTCATGGTCGACAACGATGTTCTGTTGTGACACTTGACAGTGTAAACTGGACTTCAAGAATGGACGGGAAGCCGAGAACATGGTGGGCAGGTTCCTGAGAATTAAGCGACGGTCCCCTGAAACTACCCCATTGGAGCAGGCCCAATAGCATGTCAACGGGGCGCAAGGTAATCTCGCCTGAGGTAACACCCGCTCCAGCACTTCTTGGGTTTTCTGTAGCGACATAGGTTCTACGCGAAGAGCAAACTGAGATAGGATCGCAATCAATTTGAGGCAGCCGTTCAGGCCATCAAAGGAAGGGTTACAGATAGCTAGCAGTCTCCTCAGGGTCTCGCTTTTGATACTCGTTTTGCCCAGATTCGTTAGCCATGGATGTCCACGGATCGTAAGATCCGCGTTCATTATTCGAGCAAGCCATTTGCTCATCCTGGATCATAATCAGATTCAAGGCAATCAGAAAAGGAAAGTTGAGATGTTGTGCTTATGGAGTTTGCTGAGAATGACCTGTTGAGTTGAATTTCAGCGGCAGCTTCGCCGATAACAAAACCTCCCAGCTTTCACTTCGCATCTGATCTGGGCCGAGAAAAGGGCCGTATCAAAGTATGGGATTCTAAATCGCCTTTTTATAATTCACAACATACCTGCATAATTGCGTGCTCGGTCGGTTAACATAATCAGCAATACCCTGAATACCTCGCTGTCCTGACCTCCCATGTAAACATTTCTGGTATTTCTTTACAAAAAAAAAAGAAGTGGTATTCAGATCTTGCAGGTGTCAAAACGACTCAAAACGTTTGTCGAACAAACAATCTGTTTCCAAATTTTAACATCGCCCCCACAGAATCGCAATCCGCGTTCAAAATCTGGGGAAGAAGAATATCAAGGGGTGGCGGGGTTGCCAAGAGTGGGGTCGTTGATCCCTGAATGTTCTTGCGGATCCATGCTTCCTTCGACTCTACACCTCTGTTTTCCATCACCGGATTTCAGAGCACCCCTCAAAGCTACGTAACATAGCGATGGTCGACGCGGGATGGAAGAGTTATATAGGAGGGGTTCTCCCCTTCCTTGGCTCCAGCTCTTCCTCCCCTCCCATCCGTTACACCAGCATCCCGATGTCACCGATGGCGCCTCCAGCTCCGAACAGCGCCAACGAGGCACTAGAGAAGAATGATGCCTTTCAGGTCGATATCGAGGACAGCGTCGTCCAAAAATTGGCAGATCGAAGCACCAAATTCGCCCTATTAAGCACAGAAGCCAAACTTGGAACTGATGCCGAACATGCCATGACCCTACGCGAAGCTGTAAAATTATATCCCAAGGCAATCTTCTGGTCAATGTTTTTGTCGCTAGCAATTGCCATGGAGGGATTCGATATAGCCCTGATCGGTTCTTTCTTTGCCTTCCCAGCTTTCACGCAGAAATTCGGCAAGCTGCAGAAGGACGGCGTAACATACCAAATTCCTGCACCATGGCAAGCTGGATTGTCGAATGGAGCACGAGTTGGTGAGATCTTAGGCCTATTTTTGAATGGAATCATCGCGGAGAAAATCGGATTCAAGAAGACGATGATATTGACTCTGATTGCATTGTCCGGATTCATTTTCATCCCGTTCTTTGCCCAAAGCATCGAAGTCCTGGAGGTCGGAACCATCCTTATGGGCGTGCCATGGGGTGTCTTCCAGACGTTGACGACGTCTTATGCATCTGAGGTCTGTCCGGTAGCTTTGAGAGGGTATCTCACGACGTATGTGAACATGATGTGGGGGTTGGGTCAATTGATCGCCTCTGGAGTATTGAGATCATTACTCACGCGAACTGACCAATGGGCGTACAGGTATGGCTCTCCATCCAGAAAAGCCCGATCTGACCATTTACAGAATCCCATATGCGCTGCAATGGATGTGGCCAGTCCCTCTTATCCTCGGTATATCAATGGCACCTGAATCGCCCTGGTGGCTTGTACGTCAAGGAAGAAACGATGATGCCCGGAAAGCTCTGCGACGACTCACCTCAACTGAATCGGAAGCTGATATCGATAATACCATCTCGATGATGAGACATACCAATGAACTTGAAAAGGAGATCGGAGCCGGAACATCGTACTGGGACTGCTTCAAAGGCGTCAACCTGCGCCGAACAGAGATCACTTGCGTCACTTGGCTCATTCAGTCAGCAAGTGGGGCCTCAATGATGGGATATGCAGTCTACTTCTTCAAACAAGCTGGTAAGTATCTCAGCTTTTCCTCGATTCGATAACCTTCTTTTGGTCAATACTGACATCGCCAAGGGATGGATACTGATGTGGCTTTCGACTTCTCCATATCGCTCTACGCCGTCGCGATGGTCGGGGTCGTGATCGCCTGGTTTGCAATGACCTACCTTGGCCGTCGAATCATCTACCTGTCCGGTCTCAGCGCCATGTTTATAACGCTGTTCACCATCGGCTGCGTGGGCCTTGCTCCCCAAAAGTCAAAGGGTCCATCATTTGCTACGGGCGGTCTTCTCCTCCTTTTCACGCTCTGCTACGACATCACGGTTGGCACGGTAGCTTATTCCATCGTCACTGAGATGCCATCAACTCGTCTTCGCACCAAGACCATTGTTCTGGCGCGGAATCTATACAACGTTCAGGGTACCATCAATGGAGTCATCACGCCATATATGCTGAACCCTTCGGCTTGGAACTGGAAAGGGAAAGCGGGCTTCTTCTGGGCTGGCACTTGTCTTTTGTGTTTAACATGGTCGTACTTCCGCTTGCCTGAGGGTAAGGGTCGTACATACGGAGAGATGGATATTTTGTTTGAGCAGAAGATCAGTGCGAGGAAATTCGCGTCCGCGGTGGTGGATCCGTTCGCTGTTGGTGGCAACATTCCTCGGGTGGAAGAACATGTTGATGAGAAGGAATGAACAGATGTATCAGCATTTTATCGTTACTCGTAAGCCAGAGATTCCATCAATAGTCACAATGATATAGGTCTGTATAATGGTACAGTAAATTAATATCAGGCCTCTAAATTTCACCTGACGATCACTCTGACGCCCTTACTACCGTCCCGGACAAACGCCGTCACGAAATCAGCAGCCATATCCACATCTCCACGATTCGTCTCATACAACTCAAGTGTCGGTCCACTTTGCTTTCCAGTCCCATCAAATCTATCATACTTTCGAAAAATCCCACCTAGAATTATGTAGAGCTCAGAATATGCGAGCGGCATCTATGACAAATTAGTCAAGGCCGGTATTATATGCATGTGTTGACTTACACCAAGACACCTCCGCGACCCGCGAGAAAACGCCATCTGGTATTTATCGAGCCTTGGGTTCTCCAAGAATCTTTCTGGTCGGAACACAGACCACGCGGGGTAGATGTTCTCATTTCTGCTCAACAAAGGAGCAGTCATTCCAACCGGAGTCTACTATAAGTTAGCTAGTCTACTTCAATCATCATCTGGTACTCACTCCTTTCTCAATAGTCCATTTCTTCCCACTGCTTGTATCCTCGTATACCAAATCCTCGTCAGGAGCAACTCGATCCTGGCGAACGCTAGCCCCTGGATGCAACCTGATCCCCTCCTGGATGACAGCGCTTAGATATGGTAGGGCCTCAATCTGAGCGAGAGGTGGCATGTTGTACGGATCTGGAATCGCAGCAACGAGTTCGCTCCTCAGTTTCGCCAAGATGTGCGGATTTGCGAGGATGTGGTAGGTTATGGCTGCGAGTGTATTGGCGGCCGTATCGGTACCGCCTCCAAGCAGAATACGGGCTTCATCGATGAGTCTATCGTCAGTTTTATCCGCTGCTGAGAGATGGGGGTTGCGGAGAAGACCGTGGAAAACAGTTGATCCCACGCTGTCGTCCAAAGTATCGTTCTTGGTCTCATCTTTCACAATGTCAATTCTTTTGGTTATTTCCTGATGGTTGTTAGCAGACATGTCACGCCTGAGGGTATTGGAAACTGAAAACACCGACCTTAACCATATCCAAGAAAACATCAAGTCTAGGCATAAACAAAGCGACGATGGACTGCGGCAATGCCCTGACCGTAGGAACGAGCCATGGATTCCAACAAGCAAAATGATATCCCTTACCCGCGTCGTGAAAAGCAGAAAAGAAAGGCTCATTGAAGTCTTCTTTGTCGAGATTATTGTAGCTTTCCCCGAAGCAGTAGTCGGAAATAACGTCAGATGTCGTTGCCAAGTACATGAGATTAGTAGTCATTGGTTCTCCAGACTTCGCATTCCTCTCCAGTCTCCCAAGAACCTTGCGCAAAGTTCGTTGAAGAACGGGTTCTAGCCTTCGGACGTTCTGCTTTGAGAAGAATGGGTTGAGGACCATGCGTCTCAGTCGATGGACATCGTGGTACCTTGTCCCCAACGCAGCGTTTGGGGTCGCGAAGCCGTTAATTGCGACCTTGTATTTGTCCCGTCGTTTTCCTGGAGCGCCATAGATGGGATCGATGTACTCTGGGTCGTTCATGTGCAAGACATCTGGTCTGATCCGTACGATAGGACCATATATTTTGTGCATTCTCTCGATTTCCCAAATAAATTGACCGCCTTGGATGACATCGTAATAAAATTGGTATAACGATGTAACGGCTGCAACGATTGTGAGTGGATGACTTCAGGATAACTTTCAAAGCTCATACCTGCTAGTTTAGGCCCCGGAAATTTAGCCAGTGGACTAAAATAAAGCCTGTAGATAGCCAATGCGATTAGGTACGCAGCAAAAGCCCAAATGCACTGGATTACTCCAGAGACAGTCACAGCGGCCATGTCTAATGAATAGAACCAAGTTCTGTACAAGATTTGCGATACGAAGAATAGAATCAAGAACTGTATTTGTTGAAATCAGAAATTCAACGAGACGTCGTTGTTCTTGTCTCTACGCCCCTTCGTGGCTGCTTATGCCAGCGCTAGCACTCCCTGTGACGGAGTCCCAGGATTGGCTGACATCCTCCAATGATTTTGCACTGACTGGCGGAAAATACGACGAGATCAGGGGTCAGTAGGTCTCTGTTTAATCTGGCATCGGCAACTTTGGTAGGCGAATCAGCGTGCGAAGCAAAGTTGCAGACACATTGCTTGTTGTCTTGGCTTCACCATATACTGACTGGTAAACATCGAGAGATAGCCTATATACTTCAAGTATTACACATGATGGCGGGCTTCCATGCGGGCCTCGTTGTGGGAGGACGGCGAGCTGACGATCAGCCGGGATTTCGCGCCGGCTTTGCATGAAAATGAGCACACAGACATGGGACTATTCGCTCAGTATGGGTTATCACAGAAACAGCGCGATAAGACACGTTTTCAATTGCGATATTCCGACAGCTGTAGCTATACAACAGCACAGAATTGAGCCAAACATTGTCATTTGCTATGTCGTGACATGCGAAAAAATGGTCGTCCAATTCTTACTGGCTGGAGCTGTTGCCAATATCCGCAATCTCAAGCTTTCTCTTCTGTTGTGATCTCATTTCCTATTCGTGTTTTAGTCGAGTTCTGTCCGCTTGTTATCAATGAACTTACTTGTTCGACCGTTCCTTTGATCATGTAGCGTGTCACAACAACCGACTCTTTTTGATTCATACGGATTGCCCTCGCGATCGCCTGGTTCTCCACGCTTGGGTTCCATTGGGGCTCGATGATGAAAACACGATTTGCTGCTGTAAGGTTGAGACTGCGTATCTCATTAGCACGTGACACCGATGAACTCAATCGAGCTAGCTAAAGAACCACCTACCCAAAAGCACATGTCCCGGTTGTCATGATGAGAACTGGTATCATGGGAGTATTGGAGAACTCGTCTAGAATCTTTTGTCGCTTAGTGTTTGAACAATTTCCGTCGATTCTCTGGAAAAGGATGCCATGTGCCTGGAGATGTCGTTGAATCAGATTCAACGTGTTTGTCCAACAAGAGAACACGATGCTACTCTTTGAATCAATTGATAAGTCTTAAAGTTGCAGGAAGGCTATTGATTCGGTACCTTTTTGTGTTCCAGAGATCGTGCTTGATATCCTGTAAAAGAGCATTCATTTTGGTAGAGAACCCGGAGTCTTTGAGATATGAATCTTCGGTACCACCAAGACCAGCTGAAGCCCCTTTCGAGTTTGACAATACCCCCGTCATAACACATATCGGGCATCCATGTGCCTGGCCAATTGATTCTTCGTTCTCGTATAAGCATTCGGAACAGAGTATGTGCTTGCACCTGTCATTTCCTTTGCGGTACACATTATTCGAGCCATGAAGAGGCATGGACTGTCTACAAGCAGAACAATTGACATGACCCATATCTCCTACAGAACATAGAGCGTCTTCTCTCTCATCTAACAGACTTCTTCTATTCCATGAGAAAGCATGTTGGTATGTGCCATGGTTGCAGAGAATCCGCAATTGTAGCTGTATCTGGAACATACCAAAGACGTTATTTGTTTGGTGCTCAGAAACTCGTTGTCGGAGGGTTCTGTTCATGACTTTTACGGTATTGTCGTATTGATCGCGTTCCTCCGGCGAGAACTCTAATAAACGGTCGTACTCGCGAGGTGCCGGCAAGTATAATAGCTCGCGAGAGCGTCTCAGACAAAGAGAGTCTAAGAGCAAGGTGAGATTACGTGTGGCGCCAGCCCGTCTTTCTTCGTTTTCGTCAAACGGAATGCTCACAAACCTCCGAAACATTGCCAGGCTATGGAACGGTCGGATACGAAGGAATGCGAAGAGGGCCCCAATGTCATCCAATCGATTTTGAATTGGAGTCCCCGTAAGACACCATCGAGATCTGGCTTTTAGTTCCGAAACTGCTCTGTTGAACGTTGTGGTCTGTCGGCGAATAATGTGACCTTTGGACCAGTCAACATATCATTCTGTAACAGATTTTACAAGTTCCTACCTTCGTCTAAAACGACTCTATACCAATTGAGTCTATGCAAAGGGCTTGCTTTGCTTCCAAACTCCGCCACAAGGGTGTTGTATGTTGTAAGCACGATATCAGCATCTTGAATATGTGGTAATACAAGTTCCTTGCGCTTTACTCCGTGATACTTTAGAACGTTTAATGATCCATCCAAATGTCTGAAATTGTGGTCAGCAAATGAAAAAAAAATGCATGACTTGTCTTCTAATACCCCACCTACTTTCTGATCTCATTCAGCCATTCATTGATGAGTACTGCAGACGGCACAAGCACAAGGGTCGCTCGGATTGGCTTTTGATGCGTCGTGGCACTGTCGTCTCTATGTGAGTTCTCGCCATGTTCCCACTGCTGGGAGCTCTCAATGGTTTTCGTAATCAAGGCAAGTATTGACAGCGATTTCCCCATACCCATCTCATCCGCCAGAATTCCGCCTCCAATTTCGGAGCTGGGTGCCCTAGACTTAGCATTGGTGACAGCATGCCGGAACCTGAAGATTATCAGTAAGTCCACGGTTTAACTTTTAAACTTATGTGGTCCTACCAGCCTGGCTCCTCAAGAACAGGCTTCCAAAGGCAGTATTCTGAAGAGATCTGTCCATTCTCTCGCTGTATCATGAAACCAAGTGCTTCTTCTTGATGTCTGGATTACAGTGTAAGTATACTTGCCTATAAAAAATTCGGAAATCTTCCACCTACAGCAACAAGTTGGTTGTCAATCGTCGGTCACCATCCACTCGGACTAGATTTGTGCTCCTAGTGAGAGATGCATAGACACTCGTGATGGTCTTCTGTAAAGCCATTTGATCCTTGGACATTGACCCATTGACGGATTCGGCTAGAGTTTTGTGTTCCAGAAGTGGAGCTTCAAAGCCTGCGAATGATAACATGTGAGGATTTTGATATCGGAAGCCATTCCTGGGTCTATCCGGACGCTGTAAAAACACCTTATTTGACGAAAGTTGGTCGCCAACATATTTGAGATGCGAGGCAGGGCCGTAGACATTAATCTCCAGCCGCACTGTTGCATCACTGGATTTTGTTGCTCTACCCAACGTTTCCCTGATTGAATGTAAAGATCCCAAAGCATCCAGTTCAATAACGGGCGACTCCACTACTGGTAACAAACCTGTTGTTACATGACCATTCAGAAGCGCAAAACTCGTACCGTCGTAAAATTGCAAGAAGATATCCTTGACAGATTTCTGTACATTGAATCGATAATAGTCGTCGCTGTGCCTTTCTGCTACCTCTCTGAGCTTCGAGTCGACGTGGCTCATGTTATTGTCCATGACTTTCGCAGAAACGCGATGTATCTGACTGACAATTAGTATAAGATCTAAAGCCTTTTCACTCATTTTACGGGCAACTAGCCATGCCATAGCAAATCCATTCAGACGCAGGCGACTCATTTGAAGCCTCTGCTTGTTGCAACTGCTCATAATCAAATTGAGAAATTTGCAACGATGGTATCTCCAGACTTTGATGGACCCAATGGGTAATTCCATCTTGCACATCATAGGTCAGATCAAAATTTCCTTCGGCCTCGTTTACAGGCGGCACCCCCTCAGCGCTACCAAAATCGGTACCCAAAAGCTCGCTCCAAAGCCCTTCCCACGATCTTTCAGCCATGTGTACAACGCTTCAGCACATCCGTTAGTATATCCTTGATTGACTCTTTGCCACCCTTCAAAATATAGTGATCGAACTTACCTGTCTTCGAAAGGGTGGGTATATGAGAAATTGAAGTTCGGGCGAGGTTGACTGCCGAGCAGAGGATCAATATCCTGATGCTCTTGATCATCATTGAGGAGATGCTTCAGCGAAGACATGACTGATACCATGGATCATCCAATTGGTTGACGGCTTTGACAGGTATTCTAAGCTTTCGGTTTAAGCTTATGAAATATAAGTGCAGATCGTGGCTCCAGTAACAAGGAAGGCAGCATTGACGCCTAGGAGAACTAGGTTTTAATACAAACCGGACGTCAGGGAACATATTTGCGGCGGTGAAGGGGCTGAGTATTAATTATGGGAGACGGCCTAAGACATGCAGTGGTACACCAAGCGCCCGGTTGGGCTGGCAAGGCTCCCCACTGCATATTTTCACCGAGATCCCTGTAAGCCACAGACTTTCGACAACCAAACGAGTCCATCCTACTCGCTACCCATCATATCACCTGTCTGCCAAGTAGGCTCCGCCGGACTTTGGAGTGCTGTCGTGAGCCCCCAAATGCCAAGTATACTGCTCATAGCCCGTGCAAGATCCTAGGCGTTCTAATAAGCAAGCTCTCGTGCAAACAACACCATCCCGCCACTGAAGTCTCTAAATTTCCCTTCCTGATGCATCATTGCTCAACTCTTCTCCGTTGATACTTGACCGATGTCATGAAAAGGGCCCCGCACCCTGCCACTCAGAGAACAATGACCACTGCCAGCAGTAGCGCCTTCGAGGCCGTTCTTGATGACTTCAAGGCTACTTTGAATGCAAGACAGATAAATAATTTTCAATTCACGACTTTGGACGATGTGCGGCGGACAGCCCTTCAAATTCAAAGCGAACAAGACCAGACGAAATCTCTCATGAATATGACTAGGTTGCAATCATTTCTTGAAGCCATGGAGCAGTTTGGGAAAGTCATCGGTGTATTCGTCAACGCATCCAGTTTCGTAGCCTTTGTATGGGGACCAATGAAGTTTTTACTCCTGGTATGTCTTGATCTTTAGATTGGACTTTGTTTGAAAGTCAAGTCAATGTTCGGATCGTGCTTTGACTCGACCTGGTGTACCTTACAGACGATAGAAGCGGAGCCACAGCTGATTGAACATGTATATAGACTGCGCGTACATGGGCCGACTCATTTGAGATCTTGCTGGATGCCTATGGTCAATTGGGAGAGCACATCCCACTCCTCCAGCAATACCACTCGCTCTTTGGATATTCACCGGAGATGACAACAGTACTGGTTATGATGTACAAGGATATACTGTCCTTTCATAAAGAAGCCACAAAGTTCTTTTCAGGAAAAGGTGAATCGTCTTTGCCAGCAGAGTGCCAGGCTGCAAACTTTTGCTGATTGCATTCTTAGTTTGGCGGCAGCTATTCCGCTCAATGTGGAAGAACTTTGAAACAACATTCAAGCAGATTCTGGATAATCTTAAGACGCATCGTGGCCTTATCAAAGAGCAGGCAACATTAATTAGCTTCCAAAGACAAGAGCTCTTCATCGAACAATACAAGAGAGATGTGGAGAACAGATCCAGGTCCCTCGAGAAACAGCAAGAGGAAGAACAGTGGAAGAAGTATCTAGAAATTCTAGAATGGTTTTCGGCATCAAAAAGCACGGAAGCTGACCATGCAATTTTCCACGAGGCAAGAAGTCCAGAAACGGGTGAATGGATCCTGGAGGATGAGAAAGTACAAAATTGGCTAGAGTTAGATGTGCCCCAATCCTCGATCATATGGATCAACGGCATTCCTGGCGCAGGTCAGTCATACCCGATCTATTCATCTGCTAGCTTCCTTCGGTTGATGGAACGCAGAACTAACTTTTCAGGCAAAACCATTCTCGCATCAGTCATAATCGATGGCTCCATTGCACGCAACACAGACGGCACAACATACTTTTACTGTAAAGAGAATGATGACGAGAGAAACACCTGCATCTCAATCTATCGTGGTATTCTGAAGCAGCTTCTAAGTAAGCACCGAGACTTGGTCCCATACTACTGGGATAAAATGGTCTCTACTGGAGAGACCGTATTAAGCACGACACATCTAGCTGAAGGACTTTTGAGAACAATGTTAGAGAAGGTCGAAAGCTGTACGGTCATTATTGATGGTCTTGATGAGTGTAATTCGGATCAGAGGAAACTCTTACTTGCCTTCTTCTCAGACATTGTAGGGCTCTGTGATGAAAAGGAGCCTGGAAAGCTCCGAGTCATGTTTCTCAGTCAAGATTATGTTGATATTCAGAAGGCTTTACATACTGCGACTTGTCTGAGACTAACGGAAGAAGATAACAAAGCTGACATCAAGACCTACGTCCGAGCCTTTACATCATTGATCCACGAGAAGTTTGATCTGGACTCGAGTACGGCCAAGGATATTGAAGAATCGACATGTGGACATGCTAGAGGTATGTTTGATTGTACACTGACGATTTTGGGTGGCGCATTAACTGGTACAGGGATCTTTCTTTTCGCGAAGCTTGTCTTGAGACATTTAGATAGTCTCAATACCAAAGAAGATGTGCTAGGTGAAATCACAATCTATGGGTTCCCTGATGGGTTGGAAAAAGTGTAAGTACCGCTTAACGACGCCAACGATACTATTCGGCCCTTGATGTTGAGGATTCGCCAAGCAAGTGAGCGGCAGATGATTGAAATATGGAAAGCTATAGTTTCTTATCTAACATCCAAACAGATACGAGCGAATTATCAACCGTCTATGTCAGACTTTGTCGGCACGGCAATGGAAAACTACATGCAAGCTCATGGGATGGATGGTTTGTGCAAAAAGGCCATTGAGATGGCGCGAGATCCAAGCAGCTGTGTCCATGGATGCAGAAAATCAGACTTTCGATTTTGACAAGCGTAAACTTCGAAATAGCATTCAAGACTACTGTGGATCCCTCATTCAAGTTTTTCCCGGAGATCGCGTAGAGCTTGTGCATGCGACAGCCAGAATGTAAGTGCTCAGCTGGATACATACCTTGGTACTTGGTTGACAACGGACAGGCATATTTGTGCCTCAAACTATATCTCAAAGTCAGCAGTGGAATGTTACCTGGCCTCGCTTTGTCTCCGATACCTAACATTTGATATATTTGCTCCAAGTGTCGAGGAAGAAAGCCTGAAACGTTCCGTACGATCTGGGGATTTTTCACTCCAAGATTATGCTGTCGCCAAATGGATGGATCATGTTCAGACAATTGTCACCAATAAATCCATGATTCCACTTCAGGAGGGGAAGGATACGTCGGCAGTACTCCGCGAGGTCGAAATCGCAATAGAGGAGTTTGCTTCACGATACGAATCAGCAATCCTGGAATCTGAGATGACCAAGCGTGCAGAGGAGGATTGCGAGACATTTCAAGATTTCTCCTACTACGAAAATCTGTTGAATATCTGGAATCTGGCTTGCCAACATGCCAGCCGAGGATCTCTCGCAAAGAACGATATCAGCATCAAAGAGCTTGGCGTCGCCGTTGCTAGAAACAGAGAGATTCTAGAGAGAATCACTGCAGAGACTAGTCCCCATTCAGCTGACAATGTTCAACTGGACAACTTCTATGGAGATCGGCGCTTCAAATGCCCCAAAGTAACATGCTATTACTTTCACGAGGGTTTCAAGGATCGGACAACCCGAGACAAACACATCAGTCGGCATGATAGACCTTTCATCTGTTCGTTCCCAGACTGTTCAATTGTTGAGTTCGGGTTCTCCTCAAATAAAGACTTGGAGAGACACCGAAGGTTTTTCCACCCCGAAACAGAAGAGGCAGCAAATTCGTTCAATAATACCGCTCAAACGACCACTGCAACCCCATACGAATGCAACTTATGTCAGAAACGATTCACCAGGAGTTTTATTCATAAGAACCACTTGCTAAGCCATACTGGGACTCGACCACATGCATGCTCAGAGTGTGGAAAGACTTTCACTCGGGCAAATGATTGCAGGAGACATGAGAAGATCCACTCGAAGCGTCGGCATGGTGCCTGATCTAAACATTGTGTTTCTGTTTATGTCATAGGTGACATCCATATTTCATTAGCCTGGTACCACTGTGATGAATGAAAAATTCGATACTAGACACCTCTGCTTCGCTGGCGAACAGCAGTCTGGCAGTCTGGACCTGAAACATCTGCACAACTTAGCTGTGCAACTCTCATTAAGCCATCAACTGCCTCAAAGATCGGGATCCGTAAAGAATAGGACTGACAAAAGTTTGGCCAGAGCAGAAGTGCTTGTGTGAAATTTCTTGCTTTAAATCTACTAGTTCAACCCTGTCCCTAATCATATTCCCGCCATCTACACTTCCTGTTAGTACTACTCATAGCGGTGTCTGGAACCACTTATTGGTGCTCGAAGCCATCTTCTATCTACGTAGCTAGGAACTTTGACGTGTGGCCGTCATTCACGACTTCAAGTCTCCCTCAGACTGCTCCTCCACTTCAACATCATCCAAGCCCAATATTCTCCTTCCCTCGGCAATGGACATGTTGTGGGGCATTCTCTTCTCATTCTTGACAGGGCCACCAGGAGCAGCGAAAATGACATCCAGCTCCTCCAAATTGCGTCCTTTCGTCTCAACCAGGAAGAAGTAGATGATTGGAATGAAGGAGGCATTGAGCACTGCATAAATGATGTACGCCTTCCATCCGATGTTCGCGAATGATGGTGGAATAGTCACGACAACAACGAAGCAAAAGTACCAATTTGCGGCAGTAGCAACGCCATTGATCTGTGCTCTGGAGCGAAGTTGTGCAATCTCAGCACTGTAGAGAAAAGGTCCTCCAACCCATGCAAGGCCGAAGAAAGTGTTGAAGAGTAACAGAAGGCCAGCAGCCGCGAGTTGCATATTTCGTTGATTCTGCGAGAGGAGAACAGGAATGAGGATGAAAGTCATCGTCGTGCCAGTGGATGCGAGCAGAAATGCTTTTCGGCGACCAAATCGTTCGATTAAGAACACCGACAGTACGGAACATATTGCAAATTCCGTTCCTCCACATGCAGAAATTAGATGCGACGTACCAGGAGCGAGATCGAAAGATGGTCCTAGAATTTGGTTGGCGTAGGTAGAGACCAAGTTGATACCCGAAAGCTGCTGTGCGGCTTGGATGAAGAAACCGAGTCACATGCCGCGGAAAGTCTATGATTTGCCATTCTGGAATAGTTCTTCGTATTGGAAAGGAGCTTGAGACTTTTGTGATTCGTAGGTGGCTATAATGGAGTCCAGTTCAGCTTTGAGGACTGGGTCGTCTGCTGGAAGGCGACGGAGCTTGCGAAGATTGTGGATACCTTGATCGATTCTGCCGTGCATGATGAGCCATCGCGGAGACTCGGGGAGAAACATGATGAGATAGAAGACGATGATCGCGGGAACGAGTTGAATGGCAACTGGCATTCTCTATTGAATTTGGCCGCGGGTGAAGAAGAATGCGTAACCGACCCATTGTCCACATGCCACACCTGTGGTTTGTAGACCACCTTCAATCATAACCCATCGACCTTGAGTCTTGGGCTTAGCACATTCAGATTGCCATGCTGGAACTGTGGCGACTTGGAGGCCAAGACCGATGGCCGATAAGACACGCCCAATTCCCATTTGTGCGACGTGGAAAGCAGATGTCTGAAGAATTCCACCAACGACCATGAAGCCCATGCCATTCCATATTGGTCCTCGTATTCCGAGCTTATCACAGTACATAAGACACAGGATTGAGCCTATGAGGGCCCCTAGTTCGAGAACCGCGATGATGATTCCTTGGACATTAGGATTCTTGGGTTCTGGGAATACTTCGAGAGATGTCTCCTCGGTGATGAGACCACCCATACTGTGTTTTGATCAGACCTGGAAAAATATGCGTCGCTAGCTATACTTACACACTCATGTCATAGCCGAACAGCCAGAAGGAACATGTTGCGATAGATGCCACGGCAAACTGCAGTGGGAGGCCAGTGAGGCCTCTCCCATTGTCATTGTGTATGGAGTAAGTTCCATAATGGTTGATAATTGAAAATGCCGCGAAGTTCCGACGACAACAGATCAAAGTAGTAGAGTGAAGAGTGTTGGCAGTGCTAGGAAGACAGATGCTGATGAGTTGAGGATTCATTTTCCAAATGGGATTCTTTGCTGTAAGTTACTCATACTTCTTGCCGCAACAAGTATTTCTTTGCGTTGATCATCTGTCTACTAACACAGCACACGGATTTAATAAGAGTGGGGTTTCCCGACATTTCGGGAATGATATCGTCGACGCCCAGATTCTCTACAATAGCACCATTAAAGGGTAAGTGTGCCATTATGAACCTCATAGGTTGCTTGCTAGGAGAATCTCAATGCGGGGAAGAGATCTAGAGCTCGAAGTTGAGAAGACCAGCCTCTAAGCAGCACGTTCAATGCCCCATTGAAGTTTCACGTAGACGATACCATTCAGCGACACGGTCATGGAGGGGAGGAAGAGCAGCTCCAATTTGCTCGGAGCACCTTTCCTTCCTGGGCTCGACACGGAAGGCAAGGCATAACGCTTAAATGCTTGTGTGGATAAATGCTTGAAATTAAGCGAGCATGCTGAGAAGCCCGTCTCTGTTCTTTATTCCCGGAAGCCTTGCGTTGATGTCTGGCGCTCCAAACACAAAATGATATCAGCAAAGCTTCGAACCGACCAGGAAGGAAACTTATCCCGAAGTTTAGATCGACAGCTCAGAAGATGGGGTAGCGGGGTCGCACGTTAGCTGCTAAACGCTCTTGTTGACATGAGATTCGAGATTTTGATGATCATCTTGAAAGACACAGCTTTCACTCTTTCTCCCATCACCCTGATTGCATAAAAGTGACTGTTCGCCGTTAACTTCTGTTCAAGGTTCTCCAACTTCGCCTTATCACCACCCACACCAAGAATCATCTACGATGGCTATTAAACCATGGAATGGTAAGCCATTGAGCTTGAAGGTCATTGGTACCAACGCTGGAACATCAATGGATGGTCTTGATATCGCTCATGTTCACCACACACAAGCAAGTCCAGACGCGCCTTTGAAGATGCATTTACTGCGAGAAGGCGAAATTAATTTGACGGGGAACTGAAAAGTAAATCATCGGCTTCTTGCTCCGTCGAGAGTGGCTAACAAGAAGTAGAACGAGTAATGCACCTCATACGTACGAACAAAACTTCTCCGGAAGAGATATCCATGGTCAATATTCAAGTGAGTCGCGTCGATCATCCATTATTGGGAGTTATTGCTTAATTATTGTTTATCTGCAGCTCGGAGAATTTGCGGCCAATGCTATCCAATAATTCGCAAAGGAAAATGACTTCAATCTCCACGAAGAAGTCGACATCATTGCTGGAAAGGGACAAACTATATGGCATCTTCCATTGCCACACCTGTTTGAAGGAGACCAGATGAGAGCACACCTCGACATGGGTGAGATTTCAATAATCGCGGCCAAAACTGGGATTACTGCATTGTCGAACTTCCGGGTGAGCGACATGGCACTTGGCAGATAAGGCTGTCCGCTATTCGTCGCCTGGGATGGGCTTTGCGCAACACATTCTGAGCAGAATGTCGCCGTTCAGAACATTGGAGGGATCGGAAACATCACGATGTTGCCGAAAGGTGACCCGAGATTGGGATACGACTTCGACACTGGGCTAGGCAATGTATAAATTGATGCTGCCGTCCGATACTTCTCAAAGGGAGAGCGTCAATACGACAAAGATGGTGTCGTGGCGGCAGCAGGAATAGTCGACCAAGAAATTGTCGATGAGGTTCTCCAACAGCCATACTTCGTGCATGACATCCCCAAAACAACAGGGCGGGAGACTTTTGGTGACAACCTGTCGGAAGAGCTCTGCCAGCGCATGCTAGCAAAGGGACCAAGTCCAGAAGATTGCGTTGCAACCATCACTCGAATTACTGCGAAGTCGCTGGCCGATGGGTACAAGCGATGGGGTCCTCCAGGGGGCATCGACGAGATCTATTTAGGTGGGGGCGGTCCTACATCCCAAACATTAATAAGTATCTGCGAAAACAGTTCCGAGAGACCAAGATTCAGTTCTTGGATGCTATCGATGTCCCTTGTGGAAGCAGAGAGGCCATGAGCTTCTCCTTCAAGGGCTTGGAATGCACAATTGGGCGGAGCTTGATTGTGCCAACGCATGTAGAGAGTAGTAAGGCCGGAAGTATTGGGCGTATACAACCTGGTGCAGGGCTCCAGTATCACGGATTGATGAAGCATGTGCAGGACTTCTGGGGTAATTGGCCCTTGGAGAAACGAATGGACCCGGTATTGAAACTGGAGATAGTGAGGCAGTCGGCTAACGGGGTAACGAATGGTAAATAATTATTCTCAACAATGAAACATCTGTACGCATGGTACTGCACAAACCGTTGATGAACCGTGTAAACTTTTCCTTGTGCTGTGTCCCTAGTTTCAAGTGATCAACCTTCGACTCCGGGAGCTAAGAACGCCTTTTTGGTGTATTCCATTCAAACATCCTCAACAGTGCTTGCCCAGGCCCGGACTCGTCACCAATCTCCTCCGCTGTATCCTTCCAGTTTATACCAACGACACTTGGTGCTTTTGACCATCCCCACCATGCCATTAAGCCATTGATGCTTTCTCGAGTATTCCACCCAGTCTTGGCCTGAATGTCGCTCAAGCATTTCAGAAGGGCTTTTCTCCCGCGCCATCCCACTAATGCATGTCCTGCAGAACTCAACAACTGGACTGCGGTCGCCCAATTGACATCATACCGGTTGGTGATACTATTTCCTACAATGCGGTCGGTGTATATTCTTGCGATCTCTCCCTGTGCTTGGAATCGAGCTAAACGTTCAGCACGGGAGCGTTTAGGGCGGGAGAGGATGAGTAGAAATCGCACGAGATCAAGAATCTGAACTGCCGCGCTCACGGCCTCAGAAACATAGAAACTAGAACAAAATGGATTTTTGTGGGACGAGGGCTGCGAGACGAGGGGGCGAAAGATGCTCGGTTGGTTTTGCTCGTGAGAATTCGTGATATTGCTGAGTGACTGCCACTCAACAAACAACTCAGTGCGAAAGTCCGGGCTTTTCCTTATTTTGCAGACAAAATTATGGGCCAGGGCTAGGATATAAACCGCACAGTTCGCCCAAGTATCAACTATCCAGGTCTCCGGAAGCCGTGCTTGATCTGTCAGCCACAATCCAGTGACCAGACGAGTCGGCTCCCCAGTCGCGAGGGATGGTAAGAGATTCATCCGACAGTAAACCCAGAAACATGCTTACCCAAGTCCGCCGCTTAGACCATTCCAGTCATGAGTTTTGATCAACGAATATGTGCCAGAAATTTGGAGATGCCAATCTTGAGTACTAGCTCTCACAATGGGCCAGGAACAGACAAGAAGCAAGTGTTGCCGCACTGGAGGAGACTCTCTCCTCCCGTAATGATCCCATCAGCATCTGCAGGGCATCGTCATAATAAGTCAGCGCTGCATCAATGTTGGTCGCCGATAGCAGATAATATTGCCTGGATGCACATGCCAGTGATGCAAGTTGCAGCAGAGAATTCTCCAGGCCGAGATGAGGGACACAAAGAGTAAAGGTCTTGTCATGATCGAAGAGGTCGAACCAAGGATCGATGACATGGCAGTACTTGTCCAGTTAGAATAAATGGGACTCGTGGTTAAATTGTCGAGGTGTGTCCATCGCTGGAGGTTCTGCAAAACCAGAGCAGGTACCTTAGCACTCGATGGGGCACCATAAGGATGCAATGAAGAATCGAATCGGGTAGCAGGCTGTTGCGGTGAAATGTTATATTGGCTCGCAGTGGACTCCGTTCGATCAATGAAAGTATTTTCCGCCAATATTCTGAGGTGTTTGGGTTGCTGATCTGTTTTGTCGGGCTCTGAATGGACGTGAAACCTTTTTGCCGTTGCTCGGGCTCTATTGCTTCGCTACGAGGCTTTCACTCTCACCAAACTCGCAGGCCCCTTGTAACTTGCGGCAGTTCTGACAGGCCTCATTACCATCACCTGCTTTGGTCAGCGATCTCATTAGAAGCTCGATTAAAGCCTACATTTCAAATGCCTCTTGCGTCATGACCGACACGCTCGTTTGGATCTCGATGCCGGACCGCGTTTACTAGTTGACATGGCAGCCAGCTCTGGGCTACATGCCGAGGATAGAGACAAGTGCCAGAAATGCAAAGATGCATCAGAACAATTGCCTCTGCCGTTCGGTATCGATGAATAAGTTCTCCTGCGTTGGGCACGAAACATGCGTTGTCGTTGATTCAAGCGTGTGGGACGGACTAGTCCTTGAGGCGTTCCCTGCTGATTCATCATTTATCGAGCCACATGATTTTACACGTAACACATCTACGGAACTCCAGAGATAGAGCCGCCTAAATGAAAATGCGACAGTTGATTTCCATGGACATTTGTTTCCGGTAGTAATGGTCCCACTGCGCGAGAGTCTTACAAAGTACGTGTCAATATGACCTTGCTAAGGGAGGTAACGTAAATAAAGCGGGAAATGAAATGCTCCGCGAGAAGGTTTCGTATGATACTGAGAAGGTGGTGCAATATTTTGGGCCTTGACAAACTAGCCAAAGTATCGTTTGGCGCGACCAGGGTGAAATGCAGCAAATAAAGGCCTAGAATTTCAGCGTACAACTGCGGACTTAGACGTCAACTTGGGAAATTTCTTGACGAAGTAGAGAACTACGCTGGAATTCGAAGCCTGGTATTGGTGATCAGATCTTGCTCTGGGCCAGATTCCCATACTCTGTCCACGGCTTTACCGAAGAGCCTAGCCCAAAACGCGCCAAGAAAATATGCTCAATGAGTATGAAAGCAAGTTGATACGCATGAACAAACAATTCGAACCCAAACCATATCGCTAACAGTACGTGGTCAACTTACTATGCTTCTATACGGATCTGTACAACCAAGAAGCTGAAACTGAAACGAGCGATTAGTCTCCGACGGGACGTGCGGTAACTGGACACAACATACGCACGACCTGTGATAGATGCTTCCCCCGGTGCCTGAGCAATCATGCTGAGATTCTTGGGACACTTTATCTAATATCAGATACTTAAAGCGAATGATAATCCATCCTGAATGCGGAGGCAGGTATCTATGCTCCCCTTATCGGCGATATGATCTTGAAGAAGCCCTGCACTGCAAGTTTAGGCCTATCGAAAAAATAGCAGCATCCCGACCTTCGAATTAAAAAGTGAATACATAAGTGATCGCACCACAATTTCAGTGCTGAAAAAACGACTCTTTCGTAGAAGCATGTACGTGTCTGGAAGGACGCTAGAATCTCAGCTCTAAGGCAGGGTCGTTAAATAAGACTACTAAATTTCCCCTCGGACCCCAATCGCGAGCACCGCAAATTTAGCCTCCTCGAAGGAGGCAAATTTGGCGTGAGCAGCTAGGCACCTCTTAAGCCAACCCTTACGAAGATAGCACTGCAATTTCAGTCTCCGCACAGGAGAGGCATCAAGCAACCCAGCATTCCGGAAGACGCAGGAAGCCACCAGCACTGCAATTTCAGTGCCATCAGAGGAGAGAGTTCGTGATTCCGAGGATTTAGCCCAATCATTACGAATCAAGGGTCACACACTGCAATATTAGTGCCAGCGAAGAAGCCTTCTTGAGTCTCATAGGAGTCCCGGTCAATTAAGCGACCGGCTTTGGTTTGTTGGCCACAATGAGCACGTGGCCAACGAGCACTGCATTTTTAGTCCCAGCAAACGCCCACGCTGGCCTAGGCGACGTGTTTGATGAGCGATTTGCTTCATTTCAAGTTGACGGGATAGTGACGGACGACGAGGACGTGACATGGAAGAGCATACGCAAGAAAGACGTGAGGAGTCGGAAAAATAGATCCGAGAAATAGATGCGAAGGCTTCTGGCCGGAGGAAGTATAAGGAGAGGACTCAGAGGAGAAGCGATATAGGGCAGAAGAAACAGCAGATGTGGCACTCGCCGTACCGTGAAGACACCATCTAATTGTCTCAATCATGTACAGAAATTATCCGAAGCTACGAATCACCCAGCCAGATACAACACTCGCCAATCCCTCCTTCTCCCACATCTAGTTACCGCCAGGCAAATCTTCTGCACTGCAATTTTAGTCTTAGCGAACATTCGGAGGCGGTAGACATTGCTCAAACGATCCCTCGTTCCATTGGCTGACTGCACAGGCGAGAGCACTGCAATTTTAGCCTCAGATGAATGCCTCGACGAGCGATCTCTAGTTGGGAGATTAGCGAGATTAGCGAGTTTTGCACTGCATTTTTAGTTTCAACGACAGAGCAATACATAGCAAGCCATCCTATTGTGGGCGGCAGGCGGAGGAGAATACTATAGTGTTAGTGTCAGCAGAAGTGAATATTGAGCCGTGGCCAATGTAGTCGCCGCCAGACCACACCTCTTTTGCACTACCATTTCAGTCTCTACAAGAGAGATGCACCGAGAGACTACAGATTGAGCATTCGTGAGGCTTGCACTACAATTTTAGTGTCCGCATAGAGAAGAGATTTACGGAGCGACACGGCTGACTATCTAGTCGCCTCCTGCCTAGGAGAGAGCCTTACTGAGAAGCACTGCAATTATAGTGCCATCGAAGGAGACAACTTCATCGCAGCTGTAATAACTACTAGAAGAAACGATTAGTTACTATTAGATGTAGGATCCTCTCCCTGGTCTGATTGTTTAGGAGAATTTAAGGACATTTCTATTGCTGTGTTTCGAGCGCTTTCTTTATACATCTTAGTCTGAACGAAGGAGGCATCTTTCCTGAGGATGCTATCGTGCTTCCCAACGCTATCCGTTCGCGAGGACTGCAATTTTAGTCTCGGAAAAAGAGATGCACTGAGCGGCCTAGCGAATCTAATCGCTGCTGCGCCACCCGCAGCATGGACTTAGCACTGCAATATTAATCTTAACGAAGGAGATGCTGTTCATCGCTTTTCGTCGAATAGGATGGGCAGTCCAAGGGACTACTTCACAGCACTGCAATTTTAGGCTCAGTAGAAGACGCTTGACGAGAGACCGCCCATGAACCGCCGGGAGTTACTATCTGCACTGCAATTTTAGTCTCAGCGAAGGAAGTCCTGCTCGTAATGTTGCTTCTCCCCATCTTGCTGAGCGAGCAAATCAGAAGGCTGGAACAGATCCTAGCAGTGCAATTTTAGTCTGTGCGAAGGAAAGCGAGGCACATGAACCCGAAGCGAGAGTCCGTTGACGTTGAGCCCGCATGTGCAGATGAACACTGCAATTTTAGTGTCAGCGGAGGAAAGCAGCACTTCTAGCAAGGCTGCCCCATAAGATTGTACATTGAGACATCGAGTAGCCCAAGCTACTCGGAATTTTCAACCTTGCAAATCGCAGCCTCATCGCCACTCAGCATATGAGGATTCATCTGCAGGAGAAATATCCCGTTTCCAAAGTACTGTCATGATTGTGGACAATGAGACAAGAAAAGCCACGAAGTAAAGCGTCGTGATTGTTGCTTGAAGTGACAGCATATTATGAGGAACGACCATGAATGGATGTGCGGCAGGACGGAAACAAAACCGAAGGATATCAAGGCGAATGATACTGGCACTCGCCATGCGGTATTTACATCTCCAATTTGTCGTAGCTATGTACATCTACTCTCCAGTTTCACTGGTGCATATACAATTCCTTCCCCCACCCTACCCCTTCTCAGCCAGCTTTTTCTCCAATTGACATCCCCCGCTATCTTCACCTACTGCGTCACGCAAACGTAGGTCACTTGACATTCACAGACATTGCGAATACCACGGCGGGCTAACAGCCACACACGTCGTTCCTGCCGCACACACAGTCGGTCCCGCCCAATTCGACCCACCACACTGTCCCCAATGAACTTGCGTAGCAGCCGCACTCGCACTACTCGTTGCTGCAGAATTAGTCTTGCTCGTCAACGACGCCTTCGTGCTTGAAGAACTAGCTTTCGTAGTCGAAGAGCTCTTGCTGGTAGAAGTCACAAACGTGGACGAAGAAGTCGGTTTAACAGTTGACGTTGAAGAAGGCTTAGCGGAAGACGTTGAAGTCGCAGAGCCTTTCCAGTTCCCCAGATCAGTAAGCTTCAGGACGGTAGGATCGTTATAGACTTTCTGCTTGAACACCAGCGGGTTATAAGTCTCCGTCTCGATGAACTCCCCATTCCAAGTCACGAAATAACTCCAATCGGCATGATACAACTTAAGAATATCCGGATCAGGGATATTGCCTACTTCCGGCAGGGTAACCAGTTTCTTGTCTTTGCCTAGCGCGATGAGTTGTTGGTATTGGGCGCTGACTGGGCCGTGGTCGCCGAGAGGTGGGTAGGAGTCGTAGCCGAGGATATCGACGACATCGTCGCCGGGGTACCAGGATGGAGTGACGGAATTCCAGACCCAGACTAGGTTGCGGAGTTTGTGGTGGTTTGTGAAACGGTCGAACATGAGGCGGTATAGAGCTACGCAGCTTTCGGGGCCATAGGCACCCCACCAGAACCAGGTGCCGTCGGCTTCGTGGAGAGGACGCCATAGGACTGGGATGTTGGCTGCTTGGAGGCGGAGAAGCTGAGTGGCGATGGCGTCCATGTCAGAGATCATAAGCGCGTAGTCTTCGCTGGTGGGTGCAGCGAGAACAGCTGTCAGGTTGAAGGTCGTGCCATAGCTATAGAAACCCTTCCACCAAGGGACGGTATCGTTGTTGATGAGATGCCTAGGCTTGTTAATAATGTCGGAGTCTGTAAAGCACATTTGAACTTACGAAGGAGCATTCCAGTGCCATTGGAAGGACACCATCCCGTTGCGCGCGTCAAATGCAATAGCGTCTTCGACAGCGGTACTTGTCGATCCATATAGCTACGAGTGTCAGCTAGGATGTTGGGTAGAGTCGGGGGAACATACCACTCGACTCGGGCTGTACTCTATCATATCTAACCCAATGATTGCTGGAGTCTTACCAACATTGGCTTCGAGCCATGCCACTCCACTTGGGTCTGCTTGACCGGAGAATATTTGTCCACTGCCATACTTGGAAAGGAGCTTGTTGAACAAAGCTTGAGTGACTGGAAGGACATTGGGAACAACAAGCGAGCTGGTCACTTGGTGTGGCGCCGGTGCAGGCGAGGGAGTAACATAGACGGCATCGATGAAGTACCAACCCCTGAAAGGTTAGCGACATCAATGCAAGATACGCGAAGCTCCTACCAGTTGGTGGTGAAAGAAATTGTGTTGTTTCCAGCATTGAGCAATACCTGGCCAGCGGTTGCATTGGCCCATGGACTGGCAGCTGCGGTGGTGTCTGCAAACACAATATTTGCACCTCCTGCACCGTTGAGTGACATTGAAGTCTGCTTCTCGCCGTAAATGGCTGCATAACGAACAACGACATCATACAAAGCCTGTGTAGTACTGTAGAGTGTGATCGTAACGCTGTCTGTAGCAGCATCAAAACCTTGGACGAAGCCGGTACCAGAGTAGCCAGCAGTAGTAGTTCCAGCAGTGACACCATTGAATATGCCATTCTCAGCTTCGGCTTTGGCTCCGTTCGTGACATCCACCACAACGACAGGTGCAGCAGGTGTAGGTGAGACAGTGATCGAATCGATGAAGTACCATCCCCAATCATTGCTGAGTGTAATTGTATTTGAAGCCGCCAACGCAAACGATCCAGCCTGCGAAGTGGCCCAAGTGCTTGTTGTCACATTCGTAATTGCCACCTCAGACGACACGCCATTGACGGACATAGTCGTGAACTTGTCCCCATATTGTGCGCTGTAAATCACAGCGATATCGTAGCTACCAGCCGTGAGGCCATCGACAGCAAAGCCAATGGAGTCACCCTCAGAAGCAAAGCCCGCGACATATCCAGTTCCTGTATAGCCGGGGAGATCGCTGGCAGCATAAACATCGCCTGAGAATGTCGCTAATTCAGCTTCATAGACAACTGCTGAGGCCAGAGAGGCCAGAGCAAGGAGTGAGAAAGAACGCATGATGGAATGAACGGCCCTTCGAAAGACATCAAGCTCCCAAGGCTACACTTATAGACCTCATGGGAGACACGAATAAAATCCAAATCACGAAATGCGGGAGCTCAGGGTCCGTCCCTCGGCTTGAGCAGGAATGCATCTGGAACATTTTGATCCTCCAATCGTGGACCCTTGAGAGCCAATTAATATATCTTTTCCTGGTCTTGGGACATCCATGATATGCACATGGTGTAGTGTCACGGGAAGCCAGCCGAATATTCAAGTACCGTGAGCCCCAGATGGGGTGATGGCCAGGAACAACGGAGAGGTAATCCGGGGTGTGGAGACGATCAGGGTCCTCTCCTCACTTGAGAGTCTAAAGACTCGTATCATTGGATAGCAAAAGCGAAACGAGCGAGGTAAACAGGGGAGAAAGTATCGCGAGAAGGTAGAAGGGAATATCCGGCCAAAGGAGCCGGAGACGAATGCGGGGTGAAGACATGTATGAAGGACACCTTGCAACATGTATGAGTCGTGGTTATAGCTGAATCTGTGCAGATGATACCATTTCAATGGCTTCTTATCTACACATGAAGGTCGGACGGAAGGCTTTCCCTATAATGGACGAGCATTTAGCGTTGAGCTCTCCGAACTATGGGTTGGAAGGTCGAATGAAGGTTTAAGGAGATCCGGAAAGACATGGGGGAAAGGGAAACCCTGCCAAGAGTCACATGACAGCTCAAAATCGCGTCTTTCGTTTTGTTGACATTCGCGACCCCTCCTTTCGCCAGAACATCACTTCATTTCAGGACTCAGCATCGCATCCGCGCATCTGACACTATACACCGAAGAGTGCCCTTACCAAACACCACGCCAACAATTGCGAACCCAAACGACAACACCAACGATGTCCGCACAATCCCAATCCCTCACCTCCCTTTCCGCCTCCGTCGCTTCATTACGAAGCTCCCTCACACTCCTCGACTCCTCAATATCCATCCTCGACTCAGGCATAAGCGATTTCCCACGCTTGCAGAAAGTCCTATCCAGCACACGGGTGCGTGTCCTGTTTCCATCCCTTCATCCTCATCTTTATCCGTAATCATCTACTCCAAGTTTACATATTAACAACGCTCTCCCAGCATTTCGAACTAACCCCCCATCACACCCTGCGAGCTGCCCAATCCTCCCTAGCATCCGAACTCGCGCCCGCCATCAGCACACTCCTCACACGCGCTGAAATCTACATCTCCAAGCTAGAACGGAAACAAAACAATCTTATCGCGCGGTCTGAATTGCTTGAAGGCAGATTGGAAGGTGCTGGCGAGAGTGCGAGAGGATTGAGGAAGCAAAGGAGTTTGGATAAATTGGTTAAGGGGAGGGGTCTTGCCGGGAGTATTGTGGGAAAGGGAACGGGTATTGGTGGTGGTGGAGGTAGAGGTGGAGGCGAGGAGAAAGCATTGAGATTGAAGGCGTTGAGGAGTAAGAAGGAGCGGTTGGGGTATGCGGTTGAGAGGTTGACGTTGCAGAGTCAGCAGAGGCAGAGGCAGTTGAGGATGAGTGTTGCTGCTACTTGAGGGGAGATGCGCAGGTGCCAAAAGATCAATTGTTGAGTACAGGTACAGATGGTAGACGGGGATGTGTCCCAGCTGCGAGAGAAGCCCGGGAGGAGAACAGAGTTGGGCATACAGATGGTCAAGATGTCACGATTATCGATCGTGGTCATGGGGGCCGAGGAGTTTGTCAGTGGGTTGGTGCGGAACAGAGAAGATGTGCGGACGGGTCAAAGAGGGCTTCGGCCACGGGGCGTATTGGTCTATATTCTACCATGCTAGACTATGCAACGAACCGCCGAAAATGCAACAAAACTCCAGATATGCTACCACTTCTTTCCTGCCACTACCATTATCTCTACACAACATCTCAGACCTTCAACTCCCGTCCATAGCTATCCCCTCTCACTAACGGCATCACGCTTCCCACTCCCTCCGTCTTCTCACTAACACCGACCAATTCTTCAATCCCAGCCATGCCAACGAAATCATCGAATCCCTTGAATCCTTCCTCAACAACCCATTTCCTCCCCTTGTCCCCCTTAATCAACGCCTCACACGCCTTCCCCAATACCAGCAGTCCGGGCGGCCTCGACCCCTCCTCCTCAATTGCCGCCGCCACAAACTCCAACGTCGTCCTCACCACCCTCTGATCGGGACAACTCGCCCTCTCGACAACCGCACACGGCGTCTCCTTCGGCCAAACCACCCTCCTCCTATCCACCTCCCCATCCTCCCCAACAACCATCGCATCCGCACTATCATGGCTCGTCAAATCCGCCACCAAGCCAGAAATGCGATGCAAAGCCATAAGGAACACCACCGTCCTCGTATCCACATACTCCGGGGGCACACTCGGCTTCCCCTTCCTCCCCGTCCCCGTACAGATCAACACCTGATCACTCACGCCCCTCTGCGTAGCCGGAATCTGCGCAAACAACGGCGCGCTCAACGCGCTCGTTATCCCCGGTAACACAGATATCCGATCTCCATACCCTTCTTTCCGGAAATACTCAAACTCCTCGCCGCCACGGCCGTAGATATAGGGATCGCCTTGCTTCAAACGTAGCACGGTTTTGCCGGCTTGGAGACCGGCGAGACCGAGGGAGAGGAGTTCTTGCTGGGCGAGCTCGGCGTTGCCGGGGAATTTGCGCGCGATGTGGACGGGTGTGCGGCGGGGGATGAGGTCGAGGACGCCGGAGGGGACGAGTTTGTCGGCCAGGATTACATCCGCGCTGAGGATGGCTTTGTGTGTTGCTCTTGTCAATAGGTCAGGATGGCCGGGGCCGCTACCGGCTAGTATTATGCGACCTCTTTTCTCGACGTGGTCGAGATGTGCGGTGTCGAGGGGCGTGGATGTACTTGGATTTGCGGCGTATGATTTCAGGACTGAATCGACGTCTGTGTCTGTGATGTTTGCGAGGCGGCGCAGAGGCCAATACTCGCAGATTTGGGAGAGCCAGCGCATGCGTCTGCTTTTTGCAGCGTCGAGATCGGCTTCTGTGACGAGGGCGTTGAAGGCGCTTGTTTGGTCCGTGGAGTCTTCTTCGAGGGTTTCGGCTAGGGAGAGGTGTGAGAGGTGGTCTTCTTCCTGGATCCGTTTACGAATCGTGCCGAGTCGTGAACATGCGGCTCCTAGGTTTGGAGGCAGGGAGGACGCGATTTCTCGACGAATTCGAGAGGAGAGTTTGCAGCCACGGCCGTTGGTCGTTACGCCTATTTGGAGGGGCCCATCGGTATGTGTGCTGAGAAGGCTGAATGTACAGAGCGAAGGCGAATCTGCTACATTGACAGGTATGCGGTTCCGCTGGCAGAGTTTGGATATATGCGAACCTATCCCGTCAGTCGTATCCTCGTGCGAAACCTGCAATTGACTTACTCAATGGGTCCCTCGGAGATAGAGTGACGAAAACAGCGTCCACGACCGAATTGATCTCCTCCCTCCCCAATCGCAGAACGTCCTCGTCCTCGAATGCCTTCTTCAGCCATTGTACCTCTCCGTTATCTATCCTCTTCTGCAATGCATAGTGTAGCTCTGCCGATTCGGGGGCAACGAGGAGAGGCTTCGCTCCAACTTCAAGAGATTTGGCGCATCGTGCCGCTGCGAGGGGATTCGAGCCGACGATGAGATGGATATGGGAGGTCGCGTCAATTGACGTCAGAAGTGATATAGGTGCCATGGCCGAATTGCTTCTCTCCAATATCCTGAAAAGGAATTCTTTTGTTGTCCACTCGGGATTTGTTTTCTTATCGAGCTATGGAGGGGTCGTAGTGGCGGAACGAATGAACAATCGCGCAATCGAATTGTGCAAGCCCGCTATCGACAAGAACCTGGAGATTCTTTAAATGAATGTAACAAAGAAACGATTCAAGTCTGAAAAGATATCTCGATCATATACAACAACATCTTCCTCAGCAAGCAGAGCAACGACACAAGTCCATGGAGTCAACTCGGAGAAACAATGTTGATAATCAAATGCACCACAAATGCATGCAAGCCGATAACGGGTCCAGCAAATAATTTTTGCTGGATCGCTCACGCCTTATCGCACCAATCAGCAGCTGTGCATTACTGGCACCTGCTGACTAATGCCAGAGCTGGACTTTTCCCCGCGGAAAATGCGAAATCCCACAAACAAATCCTTGGCATCTCATCCCTGCACGGATAAACGAATCGCTCCCCTTTCGCCGAATGTTTGTTGATATTTCATACGCGAAGCGAATATCAGAGTGACCGCCGTTTCATTATGTCGCCGAAGCTCTTCAAGCGCAAAGTCGAATGCTCGATGTTTCCGAAGTTTGGCGAGCTCCCGTTGGAATTACAGCTTCAAATATGGTACTTCGCCTGCCTGGAAACGCCATACAATCCCGACGATGAGGAGGGTAAATTATGGCAAGACTTCCAGGCCTTCGGATATGACCTCGTACCACAGGAACGACAAAATGTTCACGTCCTTCGTCCGATCGCAACTTTACCCACCTGGAAGGAAGCGAATGAAGCATTTCAAGCGACGTCACACTGCAAACGAAACAGGCATAATTGCCACCAATGCCCGCCAAACTCACGTCCTCCTTCGCACATGTCGCCAATCTAGATTGGCACTTATGGAACAGTATGATCTCACTTCAACTTGGAATACTTTTGTCAATTTCGACACCGATATCTTCTTTTTTGATGTCCGCTGGACTGGCTTCCTGCTCTCACAACACGTCTGCACACGCCCAGTTCCTCAACACCTCATGCTACAATACCCTGAAGTAATGGCCCAGATAAAGAACCTAGCTATAGTCAACGAGTTCCTTGGCACACTTCTGTCTATGGGAATGTTCACCGGTGTGGACTTCAATACCTTTCTCGAGTACGACCGGTCTGTCAAGCCACTTTTAAAGTCCGTGGAGAAGATATTCATAATTGGACACACGATACACTGCGATAACGTCCTCTCTGTTGAAGAGACTGGCTGTGAATCTTGGGAACTAGGAGAATTACGGTACATGGAAGAGCCAATCCGTTGTATACGCTTCGCAACCCGCCGCTTCTGCCTAGCAAAGCAGCGCACTGGAATCAGCTGCCGGCAGTGTTGGACAAATATGGAACGAGAGACCGGATCCAGTCTTTGTGGACTGCTTAGAGGTAGTCTGTTTGCATAAGGAGAGGCAGAAGCGATGTAGAGATCTCAGGATGAGGTTCATCCCTCGATTTGAATTGGTGAAGGCCTTGAGGAATGGGACGCGATACGCGCCGACTTATAGAAACGCGATACCTAATACTATACGCGAATGCCGGCGGTATTGGTCGTTAGATACGCATTTCTAAGTGCATCGAATACCTTTTTGTATGAAGCACCAGCTACTAGGAATATATTACAGGGGATTTGGATATGAGAAGTTCAGACGACCTGAGATTGGATGGGTTCGCACGTCGATATACGGGAGATACGATTTTTCACCTTGTATACAACATAGAATAGTTATCGAGACATCGGGTACGCCCTTCAATCTCTAAACAATATATTGAATTGTGTATATTTTCCCACCCCGACTTCAGTTGCATCTACGAAGTCTCAACTATTCCATGCCTATCAGCTTGGTCCATCAGTTTGAGTTAATTATCTTCAGAATCTGAGAGCATCAGACGGCAAGTCTTTACAACGAGCTCTCGATCGCTTGCATCTCAGCCATGACTTTCCTGATCTGGGCTTTCACATCCTCCGAAGCCGGCAAATACGGTGTCCTCGGCTTCAACTTCTCTTCCGCTCCCTCTATTCCTGCAGCCTTCGCCGAATTAATTGCAGCCGCATACTTCGTACTCGCGATCCCAGCCTTGCAAGGGCTCTCCGCCAGCGCCCCAATCCTATGCAACTTCAACGCCTCCTCCACCTTCCCCTCCTTATACAAATCATAAATCCTCGACAACGTCTTCGGAAAGACATTCGCAAAAGCCGCAATACATCCCGCACTGCCCACCGCCAACCCCCCAATCAAGAAATCCGCCTGTCCTCCAAAAGTCGCAAACTCGCTTGCAGGCAGCTCAGCCGACAACCTCGTGATCTTACCCACCGAAGCACAAGTCAACTTCACACCCACGATATTATGATGCTTCTTCGCCATCTTCGCGATGAACTCCGAATCGAGATCAACGCCATTACACACAACCGGGAAATTATAAATCACAATCGGCAAAGTACTCTTCTCAGCAATATCACCATAGAACCTCTCGATCACAGCCGGCGTCGTCGCTTTTCCGAAATAGGCAGGTGGTAACACCAGCACATAATTCGCACCGGCTTTGGCAGCGTCGGAGATCAGTTCGAGCACTTGTTTGGTAGAGTGCGCGCCGCAGCCAGCCATGATGGGGTAGCTGGGGCCAACTGCTGAGCGGGCGGTTGAGATGAGTTGGGAGCGCTCTTCGCGGGTGAGGAGGAAGGCTTCGGCGTTTGTGCCGAGGATTACGAGGCCTGCGAGCCCGGATTTGCTGAGGTAGGTGTCGTAGGTTTTTTGTGAGACGAGGTCCAGTGTATCGTCGGCGTGGTTGAAGAATGTGATTGCTGGTGCCCAGACACCGGATGGGGGGACGTGAGGAGCTGACATGGTTGCGATATGAGATTTTGAAATTGTGACTTTGAGGGGACAATGAGATGTAATTTTGGATGTTGAAAGAAGGTTGAACCTTTTAGATATTATTGTACCATACGGATCGGCTCCGGGGGCCCGATTCCGTGAGATGTAAGGTCCACTTCTTACGGGTAAAAGCTCTCCACGTATTGAGAGCTTAGCTTTTTCCGGTATCGGGACACCCCATCTTTGCCCACGTAAACATTGACAGTCTTGCGCTTTGGATTTTTTGACAAGAGAGTGCTATATTTTCAACATCTACTCAACAGGTCCTTGAAGATTTTGGGGTTTTTTGGTGAAGTTGTTTAATCATAAATGATAGCACTTTTGGAAAGTCAGAGATTGACTTCGATGATCTATTTGGCCAACCGACACGTTGACTTTCGGAGACGATTCGCTGCATGAAATATGTTTAAAAGGACCACAGTTGTTTAATTTTGCTTCTCTGAGACACGCCTGATTGGGAGTCAAAGGTTGTGAATAATAATAGTCAAACACGAGTCAAAACCAGGATTGTGTACCACCTTTGACTGTTTCCAAACTACCAATTGCCATTTGACTCGATACAGTAATTCACAGGCTATAAAATGGAAGTTTTATCCCTAGAATACCTGCTTTCTCTTCTCCATAAAGAAATCCACAGCTCCCCAAGGAAAGTTTCCAAAGTAATTCACCCATCCAGAGTGACTAAAAACACAGAAATACCGATGAAAATCTGTATTTGGCTACTTTACCACAAGCGGGCTTTGATTCACCAGCTCAAAATGGCATCAAAAGATTCGGACAAGAAAAAAGAAGATAGAAATGGTCAAGCTGGCAGCAGCAAGGCTAGAAATGCAATTTCTACGTCAAAGGGTACTGCAGGAGACAAAGGCGAAAAAAGCCCACCGAAGGACAAAAGTGGTCACGGAAAACTCGAAAGTGGTGGCTAGTAGAAATAGATCCAAGCACAAAGAGGCCGAAGGTAACATTTTAGAGCGGCTAGGCTCAGAGAAAATGAAAAAAAATACATCTGACAACGTCGAGGAGAGGAGGTCTATAAGTAGTCGGCCTGGTAGCAGTAATTCTGGAGAAGATAGATTCACTAGAGCGCAGCAGGGGGAAAGACGAGTTGAAAGCATCAAGTCAAGCAACAGCAGCATTGAAAGAGCGAAAACGAGGCCCGACAGCAGACCTGGGAATAGCAAGTCTCAGCGCAACAGTTCTGAAGGAAAGCAACCGGAAGCAATGACAGATGAAGAAAGAGACATCGAAGACCAACGGATAGACGTAGCAAAGTACTATGAAATTGCAGTATGCCATGGCTCCTGGAGATAGATGAGAGATTGCTGACTGACCTTTGATCAGAAAACCTGGCTTAAAAGGACTCCACCTGGAGGCGAACACCAAGGATCGGCGCCATACAAATACCGCCACGCGGGTTACCGAGACCAAAATCCTTACACGACACTTCGGCAAGACCCTCTAGACTGGAAATCGCTCAAGACACTGAACAAAGCCCAGCGAGAATCTAAAATCATAGCCAGAGCAAATTTCTACGATCAGAATTGTATCAATCCTATGGATCTAGGCTACGATATCTACTCTGCAATATCAAAAGCAGTGGATATAGGTCGGATCAACCTGCAAATGCCTCAGGAGCCCCTGAGAATGCCTTACGAGTAAGTGCTTTTATTAGATATCGAGGCCTCAGTGCTGACATTCAGACAGCCGGATTCGTAAATATCTTTCCAATAACGCACGAGATGAGAAATAGTCATATAACTTGTTGAACAACAGACTCAGCGCGGGTGTCATCGTACAACGTTTCTGTGACACGCAGACCATGTTCGAAAGAACCAGGCTGGCTCGATCATTGTCTCTATTCATTCACGATCACCTGAGAAATGTCCGGTGCAGCGAGATTATCGCATTGGGGGGAGACTTCCTGGGATATGCTGCAAACGTGACTTTTACTGCTGGGAAGTACAAGACAGTTTTCGATACTTTCACACCGGGCGACTACGGCCTAATGTGTCAAACACAACACGCAGCTGTACTCTTTATTCGGCACGGGCTGGAACATCTGCAGAAGAAAACCATTCCAATTTTCCTTTCTGACCCAAATTACTCCGAAGATGACGCAGAGGCTGGAAAACGATTGAAGATGACTGTTATCAACGGCAACTTTGGCTTCCAGCAAAGTTGGACAAAGCTCTCCAAGTGAACTCTCGTGGTCGATTTGCACGCCGGCACACCCATTATTCAGCGTATCTTTGAGATAACAAGACCGGCCGCCATTATTGCATTAAGGAAATGTCGCCCAGATACAGTTCTTGACCCAAAATTATTCCCTCCCTTCAAATTCATGATCAAAGGCTTGGGAGGCGAGGATATCGTGGTTCCAGGCATGGATGTTAGTCTCCTTTCCCAGCTCCAGTCTACATACCGCATTCGGTGGAAAGGGCTTGCTGATAGTATGATAGAAAGGAACTCCAAAGACCAAGAACAGATGCTAGAGCTGAATACAACTGTACTCGACTGTTCCCGAACCCATCAAAACCAGGGGTGTCGGGAGGACATGCTCCATACGGCTAGGCACGCGGACTCCATCTATACACTTGTAAGTAGCTGAATGCTATGCGAGCAATTGGGAGCTAGATGGCTATGAGCCATGTTTGTAACGGTAATTATGCGTTATTCTCACCTGTAACTTAATTTACTGCGTTGCTTTCATAACGACTTTACCTCGCAAGTGTCTATATTGCAAGGCAGGATTTCTCGAAAGACATATTTGCAGTGTTTTGAAAGTATCTCACACAGCCGATCTATCCAAGAAGTTTGCCCGATGCAAAAGGATTCCATTCATCTACCACTTCGTTCTTTCGCCGAGATGGGGTTCAGGAAAGGGGACGGGGTAGTGGGGTATTTTGTCACGTGCTTTATGCTCCTTGAGTGAAATTGTATTGTTGAGATCAGTCGAGTAACTTGAGTGCCTTAGCCATAATATCTTTCGATGTTTCCCTGTTACTCTCTATTAAAATGGCAGGGTCTTGAAACTGGTAATAACTTGGCTCTTGGTGGCCCAAGCCGGGATCTCGGAAAATCTGCACAAGTGACGCTAAACAGAGTTCAGACGAGGGTCAGCTCGTCTCTCTTCACAAAGGTTTTGTCTTCTCGATACATGTACGCAAGGCTCACTTGATAATTCACAATACATCTCCTTCCTTTTCGGAACCATCCAGCACCATCTCCCCTGCATTAGTGAACCATCTCATTATGATGTCGGGACTCAAAAGTTCGGTACTCCTCCCGCTGTACATCTATCCTCTCCCAAAGGCGTGGGATCCTCTCTACACCGCGTGAGTCTAAACATAAGTGATCTCCGATACATATCTTGACAGCGTCTCTGTAGCATCGAGTCACACCCCACTCTTGACTTCACAATCATCATCAACCCCAACAGTGGACCCGGCAAAACCGGGCTACCGGACGAGGACTACTCACGGGAGATCGCGCGGCTAAGCAAGTATCCCAATGTTTACATGGTCGGCTATGTCCGCGTGAACTGGTGCAAACGGGATCTAGAAAAGGTTTGCAATGATGTTGATAAGTACGCGGCCTGGGGCAGACACGGGAATGGGGAATTCACGATGGGTGGTATATTTTTCGATGAGTCGCCAAACGAATTCAAGGAGAAGAGAAAGGTCTTCATGGATGCTGCCGATGCGAGAGTCAAGAATTCAGATGGACTTGGGGGATTTAGACTGGTATTTTCCCCTCGCGCAGACTGATGTGCTCTGGGCATGTTTGATTAATCCTTTTCAGACTATTCATAATCCGGGCACAGTCCCAGATACTGAATATGCGAATCCTGGACCAGATCTTACAACAGTCTTCGAGACCGAATACAAACACTTCAAAGACCGCGAAGTACAGCAGCGCCTGACGAACCTGCTTCGATATGACAGAGATCGATGTAGTTACATGGTCCTGTCGGTACCAAAAGAAGAGGTCCCAGAACTTGTGAAGGAGCTGAAAAGGAGAGCGAAATATGTCTTTGTTTCTGAGAGCAAGAGAGGCTGGTATGAAAAGTTCGGCGAAGGATGGCCTCGATTTATCGAGGCTGTGGCGTCAGATTGTTGAGTTGAGATTGAATGAACGGGTAGTTGATCAAGATGATCGATATTTAACGGGCTCAAAGGCTTCACTTCGGGTTTGCAGGATTTGATTAATTGTTTATCGATGGCAACTTCATTCATGCTGAAAGCTCTGGCCACACTCCTATACGTCTGGCAAGATGAGTGCCATAGATGCAAGCTGAAAGCTCAATCACAAGTCCCGGAAGGCTGCAGCCAAGTGATGAAGCTGAACTTCGCAGTCTTGTCAATGGTATGCTCCGTGCAGCCATCCGGCAAAAGACTTCGGTGTGGTGGTCCCTGTCTCACTCCTGCATAATGGCCCGCGAATGGCGATGCGTGCCGGGAACGCGTGCAAGCCATCGGCAGATCAGCTGAACATCACGCCTGCCTTACATTGTGGTAACAGTCTTGCCCTGTAAGGCTGTGATGATTGCATGTAATATATTAAAGCTGCCATCCATCCTTCTCTCACTTTAACATGTTCAATATCTAAGTGATATGGGGTCGAAATTATCAAAAGGCTCAAAATCCAACAAGCCCGACCCGGCCAAGCCAAATACTGGCACGACACCTCCCACCATGACCACTCAACCTTTGACCAAATCGGAGCTCGAGGCTGCAATAGCAAAGTATGGCCCAGTCGTTCAGATTCATCCAGATGAGAAATACGATCTTTGCTCCATCGAATGGTTTCTTGCCCACAGTACTCTCGTCGACAGCAAACCGCCAACAGCCACCATCGTTCATCCGACCGAGAATCAACTCCCAGGTCCGCCGAAAGAAGACAAGCGATACTACTTTACCATCGAAGACGCAGTGAAGCCCGGCAACTTCGACACAGCGAAATCGTATATAAACGCTTTCTGGACTCCAGGCATGACATATACGGACATCCAGTTCTGGTGGTTCAACGCATACAACGGCCACGGGACAGCGAGATTCAGCAGTCTGATCTTCAACCAAGTCAAGAATCAGGGCGACATCAAATTGGCTCCACTTGGCGAGCATGTCGGAGATTGGGAATATGCTGCAACGAGGATTGACAATACGACCAAGGAAATGATCGGGGTGATCCTCTCAGCTCACGGCAAGAATACCTTGTACGACAAGGCGACCGTGGCAAAAGACTTCAAAATGTTCGACGGCACGCATCCAGTCGTTTACTCGTCGCTGAATGGACACGCGAATTTTCCCAGTGTAGGGCCGAACTTTACCGAAAATCGGAAAGTTCTTGGTATCCCAGCAGGGTTGGAGTTCAATCTTCTGAACACCACTGCGGATGGGGGAAAGCGTCTGGAGTGCTCGAAGAAGTATCAGGTTGTGGCGGCGAAGTGGCTGGAGGGTACCCCGGACGCATATGCAGTTCCTGCGTGGGTCAATTATCCATATCGATGGGGTCCAGAGGGAACGGCGGTAAAGATGGACTCGAAAACTTTGGGAGAATTTATTAAAGCCGCTTTGGGGAAAGATGCTTCGAAGTTGTTGGACACGCCAATCGTGCTTCTGGCCTCGGAGTTGCTGCCGATTTTTGTCAAGGCGGATATCAACGGTGCTGCAGCGCCTGCAACTCAGAATCCTTGGAGTGGGCGTTATTGAGATATTTTGGTGGGATTTCTCATTCGGCTCCTGCAACTAATTTTTACTCGAAGGCTTGGGCAGGGCAACGACTGGTGAAAGCTGTTCAGAAGTGCCATGTTTTTTTTTTTTTGATTAATTTACAATTTTGAACTTTCAGACTTGTCATCGTCCCCGTAAACAATCTTCTGGTTCACACTTAGTGCAGCCGACACAGGCATTTTTCCCTTGCCGGGGTTCCCTTGCGCGATTATTCGTTTGTCCAGTAGGAATCTTGTGCAAACCTCGATCGAAGCAGAAGTCGAACCTGCGTTGGCCTCAGCCAGAAGTAGCGCTCCCATAATAACATTGGCGATGTCAAAAGTAAGGTCTCGTGCCTTTGGAAGTAGATGCTCTGGGGTGCTCCCCGAAATGGAGGGTCGTAGCTGGGACCAGAAGGCAGCAAGTGCAGTTTGATGACCTGGATATTGGGAAGCTGAATTCCTTAAAGAAGTTGTGATCCATCGATCGAGAGCATTCAGTACCTCCTCCCCGCTCTTACCCTTGAGAACTCTCAATGTATCGCTTGCCAGAACATCAGTGGTTCCCTCCCAGATACTCAGCACGCAGCAGTCGCGATACAATCTTGCAACATTGATGGGCTCGTTCTCGCTATTGTCCAGATATCCTACACCTCCCAATGCTTCCATACACTCTTGTAGAGCGTGAACGGAGCGCTTACAGACCGAAGCTTTTAGCACAGGAGTCAGAATCCGGACGAGGAGCGGGATGTCTTGACTACTTTGTGGAGCAAGTCGGATGGAAGCTGTGTCTGACTTGGTTCCGTGCTCGTTGGCGCCCATGAGACTCGCCACGAAGAACGTAAATAGCATCATCGATTTGTACTCTCCAGTAATCCTTGCCAGATTACTCATATGTAGAGGCGAGTCTTTGAGCATGATTCTCTTGCCTCGTCCCGCCCCCACTTCACGAACTTGGGCGAACGACCGAGCAATCGCAAGACCACGACCGAGATATCCCACGGCGCTGACAGCCGAGTACAGTCGAGTGATGTCGAGAATGGTGCTGATTTCCTGGATACCCCGTCCTTCCTCCCCGATGAGATATGCCCGTGTTCCAGACAACTCAAGTTCGGCAGTCGGCAGACTCTTCGTTCCAAATTTGTTCTTCAGGCGTTGTATGACTATGCCGTTAAGCTCGGTCTCTGTCTGCATATCTGGTCCTGATGCCTCAGGAAGAGGTCTTCGCATCGGCGCGAGGAATGTGCTCAAGCCCTTTGATGTTAAGGCGAGAAGTATTGACATGGAGGAATCGGTAGCTGAGGAGAACCATTTGAAGCCATTGATATTCCATGGTCCCAATTCTGAAGATGGTTGCGGTGAGTATGTCGCAATAGTCTCTGTACCAGAAACATCACTGCCACCGCTCCTTTCGGTCATCCACTGCCCACTCGTCCAAGCATATTGGGATTTCCTTGACGTCAATCGGTCATATGCATTCTTGAAAACGGCTCTGGTTGCCGGATCTAGGGCCTTCGACGCCAGATGAAGACTCAGTAGTCTTGCAGCACCATCTGTCATGGCGCTCGGACATGCCACATTTGCACATGACCCCGTCCAAAGATGAAGCCTGGAGACTATCAACATCCAGTTGTCAGAAAAGTGGACCTTGGCACTTACTTCAGGAACTGCACAACTCGTGTGTGCTCTCCATACTGATCTTCGTATCCTGTCGCAACAATCCTGGAACTGAGTTTAGCATATACGAAGTACTTCTTTTGAAGGAGCTTTCATACCCATTCTGGATTCCAAAGTGTTGAAGTCTTTTCCACCCCTCCGTCACAACAAGCTCACTAGTTCCCTTCCCAAATGCATCCCGACCACCTCCTCTCAAATAGGGCATGTTTCGTTCAGCATCAGTAACCCAGTCAAGAACTGTTTTAGATAAAACTTCTTCGCCGAATTTCGAGAAATCTGATGAGACGGAATCCAGAATCGCGTTTGGCAAAAAGACTTGATTCGGGGTCAGTAAGAGGTCACCAATAATTCGAGGAGGAGAATTCTCAAAGCGGGATGAGCCTACATTCTAGAACGCTTTGGAATACTGCATCATCGTAGAACTGGTTGCGGATAATTGGAATTGGCTGGAAGAAGCCTTCATTCGAGCTCGACGCTTTGCGGGGTTGTGGCGACATTTCTGTAGATCCCAAGATGATCCCCGGACTCCAAAAGCTACCAGTAGACTACTTGGTTGCCACTCATTGACATGAAGCTCGAGGTGAAGTCAGAGCGGCTAGCAAACTTGAGGGCAAACATCCATTGACCGTCTTATTTAGTTTGTGGTCCTGATGGAGGTGGACTCGAACATCCGAAGCGCCGAGGCATCGGCATCGAGAGCACGTGATTAAATACCTTGCACCATTCCATTGGCGGCGTTCCAAGGAAAACGTCCTTTCCCCCTTTCACAAGCATGTATCGTCATTCAATTTGGGGCTCTGTTCATCCTATAAGGACACTTGATTTAGCACAGTGTGCTCGCGTCTCTGGATGTCTCAGGCCAGTCCTGACAGACATGTGACCTTGTTACACGCATCGCTGGGCAGCTGCGCGTCTGCGACCAAGCAGCCCTTTGGCGAATGACCAATGTAACATGGTTTAAATCAAGCGTTCTCAGCTGCAATGTTGCCCTGTGCCTACTCCGGTCTTAAACGATAAATTTCTACACCCTGGCTGCCCAGAAGGTCTGTAACTGCCCAGGCTTTCGCTTACATGTCCTGAACCGAAAATCAAACATCAACAAATGACGCCCCCACTAGAGACGTCGATTGCGAGTCTCACTTGCAAACACCCAAGAGATTGAGCCACGTCATTCTCCAGTGATTGTGGGATACACATATAAGTACAATGGCATCCTCATTCTTGAAAGAGAAGAGAAACTTCTAGCCATCATATCTATCGGTCCAAACAGTAAGCACGTACAAGTATACAAACCACTTGCCAAACCGCTTGTAAATTCACGCTTCATCAGGATACTCGAGCGCAGTCCAAGGAATTATGTCCTCCCTCCAATATAACAACGAAGAAGGCTACGGTGAGGCCTGTGGGCCACTCTTCCATTACTCGCAGTCCGTCACAATCGGCAACATCGTCAAAATCTCCGGACAAGGCGGCTGGACCTTCGATGGTAGTATCAACCTGGACGGCGAAGACATCAAGGGCCAAGTCAATCGAGCATTTGATAATGTCGAGAAGGTGCTTCAAGCGGCGGGACTGAAAGGGTGGGCGGATGTCTACTCGGTTCGCTCGTACCATGCCGATTTGGATGCGACACTACAGATGACGGTGGATAACTTCAAGGCAAGAATGCCAAATCATAAGCCGATTTGGACTTGTGTTGGGGTGAAGAAGTTGGCGTTCCCGGGAATGGCGATTGAGATTGAGGTTGAGGCTTGCAAGGGCTCCTGAGTGTTGCGGGACAAAAAGAAGGTTAGTCAAACGTAGTATGCAAGGCGCGAGGGGAAAGAAGTAAAGGGACATCACAACTCTGTATATATACTTTGAGTTCCGGAGATCGATGTCTGGTGTGCCAGAATTTGATAGGATTTTGCAGGGTCTACGGCAGGGTCAAATAATTGGCATTATCACATATCAATAGAGACGAATTGTATTGGGGATTTCGGTGGACATACATCACATTTTTACACCAGTCTTTGAGATCTGGGTGTAGAATTTCTCTCGTTCGTATCGACGACATCATCACTAGATGATGGTCCCGGCAATGGCTCCATGATAGGCAGTTCTTCATCGTTGTCGTCAGCTTCAAGAGATGGTGAGCTCGGCAATGGAATTGTTGCTGAATCCTTATTTTTGTCCTTTTCGACAGGCCAGTCATCTACTCGCCGATTGTAGCCTATGAGGTGATGACGTACAGGGCGTTCCTTGGTAGGCTCACTGTATTCAGGATCATTTCAGTCTGGCATTCTCTTGAACTCGAATAACGCTCGGCAGTATGGACAGTACTTGTGACCATCATTGAACCATCGAAGAATACAGTACTCTTCGAGGTGGTAAGTATGCCTGCAAGGTAACTTAGCTGTACGTAATTCGGTATTGGACAATGGACCGCGGCAAGTCCCACAATAGCCTTCGTCTACTAGGGATGATGGTTCAACCTCCTGGAAGATGTTGCCGGCCTTGGACTCAGTGAGGTCTTTTGTTCCAGTGAATATGTACGTTCGCTTCAAGGCGGGGATACCCTGTTCAATCTGGCGATTGTAATGAGCAGCTAGTCCAGCGAACCACGCCGTCTTTCTTTTCTGTCTACGCTCTTGGTGCTTTGATTCAAACTTCTCCAGAAGCTGTTGCATTTCTTTTTTCCTTGAGATCATTTGTATACTAACCTCTTCAGCCTTCTTGATATCCTTTCTGGTTGCTTCCGTTTCCCCTAGAGCTGATGGATAGCATAATTTGTACCACAGCTTACGTCATGATTCGACATCTTCGGTACTGAGAGTACCTATTGGGTGCCTGCTTACTAGGGCCCCTTTCTTGAAATAGCAGAATTTGCAGCACCCTTTCAGGATCGCTTTGTCAACGACAACATTCTCGCAGTGATCATCGCCTTCAGCTGGTGGAGAACACAGTCGGGATATATGGACATCTACGGATGGCATTCTATAGAGACCTTCTGGTACCGATGTTACCATGCATTCATCATCATGTGTTCCGTCGTCCCATGTGTGACCACATTTGTCGGCAATCCTGAGGAGATGCATGCAAGGAGCCATGGTGCTATCGACGCGCGTTATGCTAGAATTCAATGACAAAGATCCGTCAAAGCCTGGAGTACGATGAAGATCGAATGTCCTTGTTCTATTCAAGGCGACTTGTAGGGGTTTTCATTATAGGAACGTCTATGATGCTATTCCCCTCCTTGAGCTGCTGTTCAGACGTTGTACAAATTTGTCTTCACCAAAGAAAGCAAACTTCCTCGCTTAAAACAGGACTAAGCGAGTATTGAACTCCATGTGTCCATTGACAAAAAGAACAAAGAAAGCGTGGCCAACGTAGAACGCACAAATCTTTGTCTTCCACAATAGAACCTTCGCCAGTTTTGACGGGGGTACAGAGACGTGTTACCATTAATATCGTTAGTGACATGTAGACGGGAAGGCGAAGAGTGTCTGGGGCGTCAGTCGCAGTGGATGGAAATGGTGTGGATATGGCCTGCGATCTTCTTGAGATGTTGGGTATGAATGCGATCTGTGCTTTTGATATTTCCCGAGATCTGACTAGCTTGGATTACATGTTCAAAGCCGATTGCTTTTCGAAGGGAGAGTAGGGAGGCATCAGTCAAGAATAAATCGACATCAAATTCTGTTAAAGTTAAGGTATCATATGGTTTGTTTTTGTTGTTCGTGATTCAGGACTATATTGCTGTAAGGATATAAGATTTTGACGACGGTTTTCAGATGTGCTCCAGGAGAGGCAAGGAGATGAAAAGTAATCATCATGAGCGAGAATAGCTGTCACTAGTTCTTTTCGCAAGATGAGTATTGCGCATACCAGACTAAACGATCACATCGGTTGCCTCGTCCGCGTTCACATTCTCGTCATCGTTGCTCTGATCATCTCCTCCTGTATACCATGATGCAGGTTCGGAATCGGTGTCACTGGCATTGATCTCGTCTTCATCCCAGTCGTCTATAGAGTTTATATAGCCACTGATGATCCGAGGTAATGCGTGATCTGGAGGATAGAAGTACCGAACATCATGCCAGTCTCGTGGCATTGGACGGAGATCGAAGCGCGCTCTACAGTACGGGCAGTCTACATGCCCCGATACAAACCAAGGAACGATACAGTAATCCTCGATGTGATAGATGTGACCGCAAGGTATCTTTGCTACCCGACAGCTAACATCATTCAATGGTAAACGACAGACTGCACAGTCGCCTTCATCAGCCAAACATGCTGGATCAAGTTCCTCGAAGATATTGCCACTTCCAGTCATGCGTTCTAAACCAGCGCAAACGTAAGTCCGCTTCATAACCGGAACCCCTTTTTCGATCTGACACTGATGTCGACGAGAGAGTCCATCAAACCACGTACTTTCGCGATGTTGTTTGCGTTTTACATGGTCGAACTCGAGCTTTTGCAGCCGGGCTTCCCATTGCATTCGTGGAAGAGAGTACTTACAAGACTTTATTTCCTCTCTGAGCTCATCCATCATGCTGATCTTGTCATGAGTTTCTCTGAAGGCTCCAAGCCAGATGCGGCGGCGTTCTTGGAGTTCTTCAAAGATTAGACAGCCAATTGGGTGTCTTGTCGAGCCTTCATCTGCGGAGCAGAGCCTGCAACACTGGGGCTTGATCTGTATCCATTTCAGAAGGCGATTGCAATTCCCGTTGATCGTACGACGACCTGCACCTGGCTCGCTCGATGGATGTGTTGGCTTCAATAGCACGATGTGGCGATCCACATCTGGTAGACCAGGGGAAATTACTGTTGGACCAATCACAGCACACCGAGAAGCATGCAAGGCAAGGAGTTCTGTGTGACCACATTTGTGGAAAAACAGGGTTTGATGATAACAGACATCCATATCTACATATGTCTGAAGAGCATGAAGATAGAAACTTTTCAATGGGTTTTTTGCAACTGAAGATTGCGGAAGATCTTGAAAAAGGTGAACTCTAGAAGTGCCGTGCTTAACCAGATCTCGAGCTACCTGTACCAGAAGATGGATTCCTATTCAGAGTTTACACATGCTGATGCAAGCACAATGAGATTGTTCTTCGTGTTGAAACCCACGAACAGCCTTGCTGAGTGAGAGTCTTTATCGGTATTCCTGAGAACGAAAATGCCACAGGATAACACAAAGACCAATTGAGTGGAAGGCGCTCGTGGCCAAGCTTCTTTCAAAGAGTCTCATGTCGGCGAAACATGTCACGTCCACAATTTTTCGGCGTCCAAGCAATTCGTAAGCCATGTATTCATTTCCGCCATTGTTCCCTCAACGGCCTTCTCAGACCAATCCTACTACTTACAACTGCCAGCTGGCCAGCAATATAGCTCCTCTGCTCGTCACTCAGCGTCTTCACCCCGATGGCAACTCCCAAAGGAGCCAAGCTCAAAAAATACGCAATCGCTACACATCCAATCGGTTCTCCATCTCTACACGCCTTCGCCCTCCTCCCTTCAAACTCAGCTAGCAAAGATGTCGTACTGATCGAAATCCCATCAGCCATCGCCTGAATCGTATCTTCTGCTGCGTGTCTCAACCGACTCATTTCTTTGAGACGATGCTGTAAGTCGGAATGTAGATGTGTACGGAGAGTGAGTTCGACGAGACTTTGCAGAAGAGTGATGCGTGCTGCGCGTCGGCTGTTGATCCATATTACGTCGAAGAAGCTTTCTTCTAATCTCTTTGGGTCGAGCGTGACAGAGCCGTACCATTTGGGGTACCGACTGTCTTCATCTTTGAACCGGCTTATCAACTCGAGAAGAGCTAGACTCGCGGGACCTTCCGATGGTTTACTTGCGAGGAAATCATCGCATCTGCAAAGTAGTCGTGTCACATTTGCAAGTGCGATGGTCGCTTCGCCCCATGTGGTCTCTTTGTACGAGTCTAGAGATTCTTCAAAGAGGGCCACTTCGGGACCCGGTAATATTCTCCTTGTTAGATTGCGGTATACCTGGACAAAGGTCAGCCTGTTGAACAACAACATCGAGAAAAGATAGGCTGACTGCTATATAAACAGCAGCCCTAGTGATGCCGCCCACTCTGGGGTCCAGAAACTGTGAAGCCGTCCCGCGGCTCCGCAGCAGCATACTGAGGGCATCGGAATGCATACTCCACTAGAAAAGGATGGTCAGCACTCGCTTGGAAATCGAAATGGAACCATGGGAACTCAGATCATTACTTACCACATCCGATGTTGGGTGCTCATCGCTGAATACCTTCATGCAAACTCTCAATATGAACCATCGGGCAGGCTGCATTCCGACTTACCTGGTAATAATTGAGGAACAGAACAGCAATGAGTGTCGATTCGCTTTGCAAATTCCCCTCTGATAACTCATGATTTAACAGCGATATGGAAACTCCGTAGAGTTTCCTCGCCTGAAGTGCCACATCATATGATCCTAACTGGTTGCTGTGGTGCGCTAAAGACACTGCCATAACTGCATGATCCAGTAATGGATCTCGACCACTAGCTTCCCGATAAAGTTGTGGTAGATTGTGTAGAAAGCCCGGATTCGTTTTCAGATCATGCGTTTCCATGGTAAATTCTGACATGAATCGACATAACGCGTGCTGATTCCAATCCGTCCGAGGAAGGATTGTGAATGTCGGGGGTGGAATTGAAGGAGAACTCGAATCGCGCTGTTTCCTTGGGCTATCAGCAATTATTTTGGTACCCTCTGTCGTGTTTTTCCTCGAATTTCGTGGTCGCTGCGCGGCTCCTCGTTCTCGTATTTGATTGCTGACATCAACAAATATGAGATCATTCTCGTGTCTATATCCTGGACATGTGACTTTAACCCTTTGGCAACGTCTACATTCTGGGTGTTCTTGGTCGCACTTTTTAATCGTTAGCATTGAGAATCTCAATAGTTGCATGCATTCCGAAATTCGGAATGCTATCCTGTGGAAGATACCTTCAGTTTCATAGACCGACATCGATAACATCCTAGACTTCGCTCTGGTCCCGGCATGGTTGCAGCGAAAAATACCTGGGTAGCAATGTAAGACGCAAAGATGGTCTCAGAAGTCCAAATGCTTGAGTGAAATCCTGGGAGAGTTGATGTTATAGTAAGGTTCTCAGCCTCGGTCCCTTGTGGGAGCCCCTGTTTCTTCAATGCCGGGTTATCGGGAGTACGTGCTTCCTGGTGGGACTTCCATGAGCTTATAGCAAATCCCTACAGAAAATCACAAGAGGTGGGTTTGTAGATCCAAGCTCCATATCTTCCTAGCTGGTCCGGAGGATCAAGGGGGCCACACCATAGGCCGGATCGTGAATAAATGCCTGGTTTGCAAATCTCCCATTTGCTCACGGGCCACATGTTCATAGCAGATTTGACGTTGAAAGGATGTGATAGGATTGCGTTGACTCAGATTTGTGGTTGATATCTAGACTCAAGAACGAATGAAGAACGAATGATCAACACAAGATGGGCACACCATCGGCATGTCTTGAAGTAGTGAGTAGGCTGAGTGAGATAAGACGGGAGAGGAGTGGCACGCTAACTGTTGACAGCAAGTTGTCCGGCGCCGTTTATTCTTAACATGCCAAGACGTGCGTTAGCTTTCAACAGTGTCGGGGAAACTGCTGACAGCGGGGTAGTGTCCTCTAGCACCAGCCATAAAAGACCGCTGATCCGGCAGTCGGGGTCGCAAGATCATTGACTACTCCAATCTGTAACGGGAACAAAGTCCGGAGCGGTTAAGCCCTATCTTAGTTCCCAACGTCCATTGGTTAAGCCTCTCCCCAAATCCTGTCTTTAACAAAGTATCTTGAATCTCAGAGGGATTTTCGCTCGGAGTGACTAGCCCGCTGCGGCTAAGCGAATAAGCCAGATGCAGCTGACTGACTACGTACGTGAGATCGTCAAGTTCACAACACGATGCCACGGCACTGCTTCGTCTCATGAGGCAAATAATGCAAGCTGCAAGGGGGAATTGGAATCAATGCAACTGCTCTAGCTGCATGTGCAACCCCGGGGTGGCGTATTCTCACGTGGGCGCCACGAACTTCTTCTCCAGCGTTGCTGGTCAAACATCCTATGACGAAATCGTACCTAGTGGCAATCGTCCAACAGAATACAGGCCGACTGGATAGGAAGTTGACGTGTAAACGGTTTAAGAGCCGAGGTCCCAATTCCTCGTCGCAGTTTGAGAATATTTCTTCTGTCTTTGACGTCCGGGTGTTTGTTTTGAAGTATCCATCAATTGAAGCTAAGTGCACTTCGTGTGTTGAGATCATCGGTGGGGCCTCGATGGATGATATTCACAATGTCTTACTAGTGTGCCGCTTCAAAGGAACGCAAGACTGAATGCCTGTTCAGCTCCCGTTAATTGATATCTTGGTAAAGGAGTCAAAGCTTCTGCATCTCAAGCAGCAGCTATTCAAAATTATCCAAGATGTCTTGCAGTTTCCTCCGATTACTTTCGGAATCCGGCAACGAGGAAAGGCTACTGAGGATAGCATTGAAGATCATCCATCATTTAGTCCCAAGAAACGGCGAAGTAATAGCTTCATTTAACCCAATTCCAATGGACACGCAAAGCTATCCGCTTGAGGAACGATCCTTGAGGACCGGCAGATGATATCGAGCGGTCAAGAATCGCCTCCTATGGAAATGCCATCTAGTGTATCGAGAATGTCTCCTCACCCAGTTCTCCTTTTTGCAAGCCGTCGAGTACCTCACCATTCATAATCCCGTGGAGGTAAGCCTCGCCAATAAATATGCAATGATCTGTCATTCTCCTCAAAAGTACAGGAGTGCTGCACCCGTAGATGACACAGACGAGATCACCCGGTTTGCAATTATTGACCGCCAAGCCTAGGTATCCCTTAGATGTTGTCATTAGTGGCCTATTAGGGCCATGTGTGATGGACAGTTTGTGGATGTATCGCTCCTCTGCCGTTTCTATGTCATCTGGAAATTGAGACTCGAATTGCACTGATGTAAGCCATTCGTGTAGACTTTTACCTCCAATTCCAAAATCGCGGTGATGTTTGAACCACGAGTTGAAAATCAACCTCATCCTTTCCGACTTGTGATTTCCCTGCTCCCCTTTGACAACACCTCGGCAGCATCGCATAAACACCTCCAGTGTGTCTCGGCCAGTATAAGATTTACTCATGATCCTGGAATCTCCGATGAGCGTTCGACTGAGAGCTTCCAATGTTTCAAGTCCTGGGTTGTAGGCCAACTTCAGCGACTTTGCCTGCTGCAGCTTGCAAACTCCATTCGTCACCCAGTCGGGGCAACTAAGACCATCAACGATATCAACACAAATACCCAAAGCAGTCAATGTTCTCAGATCTTCGGAAAACATAGCTTGAGCTTTCATATCTCCAGAGGCAGTGGTTGGAGTCGCGGGCCGTATCTTGGAATTAAGACTCGACAATGTGCGCCGATGCCAATCCGGAGCCCAGGTTGGAAGGGCAATTCTTGAAGTGCGGCCAAAGACAGGTTGACCTGCTAAGCTGAGGAATTCCAAGGATTGATATTGCTGGAAAAAGGAGGCACAGAATCTCTTGTACACCTGCTCGATAGACAGAAGATAATCGGGCGTGCCGACCAAGGCTGTGGCGTCTTGAGCAAGTCCAAGCACCCCGTAAATCTTGTCTCGATCATCCGTGGCGGACGACTTTCCAGTCGCGTAAGCAGTCTGCAGAAGATTTCGTGTCTTCCAAGCATGAGGCCGCAAGTATGTATTTGCCAATGTAATCGCGTCCCCAGATAGTTCGATGCCTTCCTCAGAGGCAAGTAGTCTTCGATATGTTGCGTCCGTAGAAATGAGAGACTCGAAGAAATGCACAATGACATCGCGTTGAACTGACTTGTCCCCACACACGAACACTATATCGTTGGCAGCAACCATCTCTTGGATGATCCAAACGCGTTTCCACCAGTTCCGCCGTAGCAGATGATCTATGGCACACCACTCTCGTGAAAATGTATGTTCGCTAATACTTCGACGAATCCACTCTAGATTATGAGCTTGTTTGACAAAAGTGCTCATGAAGTCGAAGGCCAGATGGCTATCGTGACGATCGGGCCCAAGCCACACAGTAACAAGCGCAGCTTTCTGGTAAATTGAATACATTCGGAGCACTTGATGATTTCGCTCGGAGATATTCTTCTGATCAATACACAGGAAGTCCACCCATAGAGGAACTTTGCTGTAGCCATTACTTCTCCATGCTTCCAGTGCAGCTGCTAGGTTTGGGCCAACTGGTGTATCATGCCCGTGAAGTTGAATCTGCTGAGGTGTGTCATGCTCAGACTTGGGATAGAGACTCTCGTCTGTCCAGGCGTAGGACAAAGCATAGAATAATGGTGGGGTCTTCAAAGAAACATGGATGAGGGAATAATCTTTGGCGTTCCTGTCTTTCAGTACGAGAAGACGAATGTCGTCGTTTTCCAGAGGAAGCATTGCAGATTTGAATCGGAACAACAATGGCCAGCTAAGAGTTGTTAAAGGGATGAATTTGTCCGCCGGGGTTCTCAGGTAATTCAACACAAAACCGGTGTAATTCAACTTCTCCAGGGCAGGTGACCGTTCTCGAGAAGAGCTTACTCAGCTGACTCGGATAAGTTTCCCTGAATATCTGGAAATATTATCATCTGCAGGCTTTGGCTTTCAAATCTCATATAGAAAAGGCTAAATCAGTCCCTTCCAACCTGAATTAACCTGGCAAAAACGTAGCTGTCTACTGTGTAGACTTCGGCAGCAAACCTTACTGATGATCTATTATATGTAAGCAGCAGACTTGATGAATTTCAGGTAAACATTCAAAGCTACGCGCAGTCATAATCCTCTCGAGATCAACGTTGGTAATTAGGACAAGGGAGGAATTGCGCGGCGCTAAGAAATTCCACTACGAAAATACCACCAGGTCCTGAGGAATCGGAGCGGAACAACAATATTCCAGCTCGCGAGCTCCGTCGCCGCGTCAAGTTGTCAACCTGAATACAGGTGAACTTCAACATCCAGCCTCATCTAACCACCAAACCTCTATCGACCTCGCAACATCTAAGTGTTGATTCAAGCTTTCAACTCAGTCGATACATAGCCATACATCACACACACATACCATTGTAATCATGTCGGACGGTATCATCAGAAAGCCCGACAAGGACTTCTCGTCAGAGGTTGACAAACAGCTCCCCGAAGCTGAGAAGCTTGCTCAGGTACGGCGCACATCATTCTGATCGAGGGCAAAAGCTAACATTCATCTGCAGACGAATGTACAAGCTGCAATCGAGAAGCTCACAGCGCTAGAGAAGCAGACAAGACAGGTTAGCCAAACAAACAAATACGCCCTTCACTGCTAACAACCGAAAGGCATCAGATCTCGCATCCACATCTCGAATCCTCGTCGCAATAGTCACACTAAGTAAGGAGTCAGGGGATTGGAGTCTACTGAATGAACAAGTTCTGCTACTCTCCAAGAAGCATGGCCAGCTCAAGCAAGCCATCACCAAAATGGTGCAGGTGGTTATGGAATTCATCGATTCAGCACCAGATACTGAGACCAAGCTTTCCGTGATCGAGACCCTGCGGACTGTTACCGAGGGCAAGATCTTCGTCGAGGTTGAGCGCGCTCGTGTCACCAAGATTCTGTCGGATATGAAGAAGGACCAGGGCGACTTGAAGGCGGCTGCGGATATCTTGTGCGAGCTTCAGGTCGAGACTTTTGGATCTATGGAGCGGAGAGAAAAGACAGAGTTCATCTTGGCACAAGTTGCGCTATGCATAGAGAATGACGACTGGACACAAGCAGGAATTCTGAGCCGGAAGATCAGTACGAAATACCTATCGAGAAAGCCCAAGAAGAGTGAGGAGCAGTTGGCGAAGGAGAAGAAGGAGCGCGAGAAGAAGAGGGACAAAGGAGAGGATATCCCAGAACCAGTGGAGGATGATGTTACAGATTTGAAGTTGCGGTACTATGAGCAGCAGATCACCCTGGCGAAGCACGATGATAAGTATCTGGATGCTTGCAAGCATTACAGACAGGTTCTAGACACAGAGGCTGTTGAGGATGACCCCGCGAAGCTTCAATCAGTATGTTGCCACCTCCCCTTGTTTACATAACGTCTGCTAACAATCCAGGTTCTGCAACGAATCATCTACTACGTAATCCTCGCTCCCTACGACAACGAACAATCTGACCTCCTCCACCGCGTCTTCCGTGACACCCGCAACAGCCAAGTCCCTCTCGAAGCTCAACTTCTCAAGCTCTTCACCGTCCACGAACTCATGCGCTGGCCCGAAGTCTCCAAGCTTTTCGGCCCTCACCTCTGCGGCACCGATGTCTTCGACGCCACAGCGAACCAATCCTCCGACAAGAAGGCTCACCAGCGCTGGGAGGATCTTCGCAAGCGCGTGATCGAGCACAATGTCCGGGTCGTCGCAAAGTACTATACCCGTATCCAGATGCCTCGCCTGACCCAACTGCTCGATCTTACCGAAGACGAGACCGAGAAATACATCAGCGAGCTGGTTACTGCGAAGACGGTGTACGCTAAGATTGATCGTCCTGCTCGGATTGTCAACTTTGCGAAGCCAAGAGATGCTGATGATGTATTGAATGAGTGGAGTGCGAACATGAAGAGCTTGTTGGGTCATTTGGAGCGGATTGATCACTTGATCACCAAGGAGGAGATGATGGCTAGGATCCAACCTACTAAGGCTCCCAAGGCTGGAAAGACTGGCAAGGCGCATTAGAGGGTGGGCTCTATCGACTGTTGGGATTGCGAATGTGTTGCTGTGATATGACGGTCGAGAGAGAAAACGATACCGCTGTATACTAGTCTAGATTCGAGGTATCGAATGCAATGCATATCTTGACATGTCTTTCTAATCTATCTAATGCTATGTCTACCTCTACTTGAACCCACTTGGAGGGCAGTTCCTCTATTCTATAAGCCCTGCTCTATTCTATGAGCCCTTTACCCTCCATTCTCTATAACGCCGCGCTATGTATACCACATGTCCCCCTCCCAAGCAAAATTCGTGAGGGCCGTACCAATCCTCTCCCTGTCTCTTCTCGTCTCCTATGCCTCAAAAAGGCACATTCATATCCTCCACCCCCTCCTCCTCTTCCTTATCCTCCCTCCCCAACACATCCCTCAAAAACCCCACCAAAACACCCGCATACTCCTTCCCAACCGGCACAAAATGGCCCCCAGGATGTACCACCTTCACTTTATCCTCACACCTTTCCACCAACCCCTGACTCCTCTCCTCCTCAACCACACTATCCAAGCTCCCAATCACATGCAGAAACCTCGTCTTAATCTTCGGCTCGTAGAATGGTGCGTATGTTGCGTCTGGAGCGTAGAAGCCAGAGTAGGAGATGGCGAATTTGAGGGGCGGTTGCGGGAGGTCTTTCTGCATTTTCGACCATGAGGTCGGATAAGTGAAGCTTGTTTCGGAGGGAGAGGTTGATGTGGAAGAGGAGAAAGCATCCTCCCTCCCATCCTCCAAAAGCGAAGCAACCATCGCCGCCGCCGCCCCACCCTGCGAGAACCCCAACACACCATCCACACCTCCTACCTCCTCAATCGCCCTCCTTATCGTCTCCAATCCTTCCTCCAACCCTACATATTTCCCAGTGTCATCTCTCTTCCACCAGCCCCATGCGTCGGGCTCGTCTTTCCCCTCGCCTGCTCCTTCACTTTGTAACTCGGAAGAGGAGAAGCCGGGGATATCGGCGGGGAGTAGGCGGATTGGTGCTGTCGGGTAGATAAGTTGAATGCCGCCAGGGTAGGAGGAGAGTGTTCCTGGGAGGGGCTTGTGTGGTGGGGGTGGGGGGCCTGGGAAGGATTTCGTGAGGAGTTTTTCGAGGGCGCGGGTTTTGGCGTGGAATAGGGGGCCGGATTGGGTGTATCCTGAGGAATGTTAGTTGTTTGCTCTGTTGATTGTATTGTGAAGCTTTGAGGGGGACGAGATAGCGGAGAAGGAAGGGCCAGAGGGAATGAGGGAAGAGAGTGATGTAGCAGCTGCGCTTGAGTAGGATAACAATGCCTTTCTGGCGAAGAACAAGTGCAATTCAGAGGAGATAGAGATATGCTAGAGGGCAAGGGGCACATATCTTACCGTGTAACATCAATATCTTCAACATTTTAAGCCCATTGTCCCCCGCGGTGGGAGTCGCAGCTCCATTCGCTTTCTTGCCCGACATCTCTCCCCACTTCTCTTTTGATTTCTTCGTATATCCGCGTTGATTTATCCTGGGTACTGTAAATCTAGGATTCAAAGCGAGAAATTGTGGGCAAGTGAGTGCTGTGCTATGAGTGGTTGCGAGGAGAAAGCGACCACGAGGCTGAAGAAACATTTATTTTGATGGCTCGGATCGAGCGAGGCGAAGAAGTGACGTTGAGGTGGGCTTGCTGGGCAAGAGTGGGACAGGACTGGGGCAGGCCGACCGACTCATCTTCGGCAGACTTCCAGGACCTCTGTCCGAATCAATCCATATTACCGAACTGCGAGCAAAACATCTTCAACGGTTAGCACTTTATATATCCGATGTTCGGTTTGTCATGGCGTACGATTGTAGTATCATTCGCGTTTCTACTGGATGCACCTCTTCGTGGAGGAACTTGAGATGACCTGTGTTCGAGCCTTGCAAGCGCAGCCTCAATGTCAAAGCCAATGAGCATATCATGTTTGCTGCGCCCAGGTCACTTGGGCAGCATTCTCATGTTTACAGCAAAGTCGGGCGTTAATACCTGATGATATAAGCTCAACACCTGACCCCCTTCAAGTGAGGGGTTACAGCCTCATCAACTGAAAACAGCTTGTTGTATTCCATTCAGTCTTTTAGTGTCCTGTTGGCCATAGTATATCAACAGACAGGAGCAATGGCTGCTCAACCAGCAGGTCAAGGCCTCATGATCCCCGGCCCCTTCCCCATCCATCAAGCAGGTCAACTCCTCTACTACACACCTCAACCACATCCTCACGCACGAGTCTACTGGACAGCACTCCCTTCCAAGCCCTCTGCTCCCACCATCTCATCTCCTCCTTACCATACGAGATTCCATCTCTTCCCCCTCCTGCCCATCGAGCTTCGCCTCCGAATCTGGTCCCTCCTCGCACCGCCCCGAGTTCTCGAACTCCGCTCCTGGGGCGACACAACAAACCCATTCACGCCCATCAAAATCAGCATCGCGCCATACACAGCTCCCATCCTCCTCCGCATCAACCACGAGTCTCGCACCGAAGCTCTCCGTCTCTACAGCACAGTCCAACTCGGAGTCTCGGTAGCAGCCATCCTCCCAAACAGACGCTACATCCCATGGTCTCACCACCCGAACAACCAAAATCACCTACTCGACAGAGTTGTGCCCCAATACAGTGGAGAGGACACCAGAGCCCCTCTCGCATGGCCTCACCGAGCAAAGACTATTCACGTGTATTGGAACCTCGATACTATCTATCTCGGCCCTGAGTTCCAACTTCAGCATCTCAAGTTGTTCCTGACTTCCACTGGCTTTGGTTTTGAGCTGTCTGGTCTGCAGAATCTCGCATTGAATGCGAAATTGTTCGCGGGAACAGCACAAGGCTCGTGGGAGTATCTGCGTGAAGCGCTTTATGCACTACGTTCTCGTCCGGTAACGCAGGTGGCCATTGTGCCTGACGATGAGAGGAATAACTTGGTCGATAGTTATTATTATCAAGAGCATGAGGTGGAGCTGTTAGACTCGGAGTGGACGTATGAGTTTAAGCCTGCAGGCGAGACTGAGAGGTCGAAGACTGTGGTTGTTAATCTGGAAGAGTGGTTCGAAAGGTTGTGGGGGAGCGAGACTGGGAATGTTGGAGATGATAGGGGCACAAGAAATGAAAGGGGCCCGCCAAAGGTGTGTATGAGGAGCGTGAGAAGGGATGGCAATAAGATGGAAGATTTTAGGGAGGGTGCTTGGGCAGTTCAGAAAATGGTAGGCGATATGAGAGTTTGGAAGACCTGGGTTCCAAGGCAGAATGTGTGATTGAGGTACGAAGTTCGTCGGTCGGGATATGTTAGCTATTGCTGGAGTTCTTGGTCGGTTAGAGGATCTACAAAAATGGAACTCGGAATATGAGTATGATGTATCCTGTCATTGTATTGTCTCCCTTAATGGAAGGCGCTGTCCTAGATACACTGTCCCAAAACAATCAAGCAAAGGGTACTCGTAAAGATGTTAACAGTCGTCTGAGGGTAAGTTCATCATCTCTTGCTTAATGATCCTGGACTTGGTGGAGTACTCTGACCTGCCTTCGCCTGTTAGGAAACAACCAGGCGTATACTAGGTATGGAGGGAACCCAGGTGTTCAGTTCCCGTGATGTCCCCTAGATCAGCAGGTAGATGGGTCATTCATGGAAGTCTATGCGATGATACACCAAAATCATGCAAAAAGTCTCGTTGCTTTCTGGACTATCCACCAACATTTAGTACTGGAGATCACATGATGAATGTCGATCTCTATATCCCTCGATGTCCGACCCTCCAGGTCTAGCGAAAGACCCGCTACAACACCAACTACGGACCTCGACCATATCCACCCAATATGATAAGCATTCTTGGGGCTCTAGGTCCAAGTCTATGCCTTGCTTTGCCTTGAGCTCAAGTCGTCATACAACAAGCTCCGCTCACGTACGCGAGCAAGTTAGCATATACAAGATGCAAGTTCGTCTCATCGAGAGTTTTCTCTACTTATCATCGGCTCTTTGCACAATCTCTTGTGAAGCTACACGCCTTCACCTCTACCAGATTCATCGAAGCTTTTGATTTGATTCTTCATCATGATTTCCATCACATTGACCGTCCTCGTTCTGCTCGTTCGCGGACTAGCGGCCAAAAACGGGACATTGTGTGGTCAGTATGAAAAAGTGACAGGCTCATTGTTGCCGTATACGTGTATGTTTCTTCTTCTTCTTTCCTTAACATCATTCTGATTGCCACAGTCGCTTCAAACCAGTGGGGTGATGATGGTTCAGGCTCACAATGTATCGCGGTATGTTCTTTCTCCCTATTGGTTGCAAATGCTAAGCTTTCGAAGATATCCAAGGACGAGACCGTCTTCAACGCTACATGGGAATGGACTACGAATCCCGAATCCGTACACTCGTATCCCAATATCAAGCTGAATTCCCGCTTACTTCCACTCCGGCTATCAAATCTTTCCTCCTTGAACATTTCGGCTTCGTGGACGATGGCTCCAGCTTCTAGCTCAAAAATTCATGAGGAACTCGATACTGCAGCAAACGTCATGATTGACTTGTTCATGGATTCAAACCCCATTTCAGCAAATAGCACTACTTTGCCAAAGTACGAGATCATGATCTGGTTGGCGGAATTCGGCGGAAAGAGGCCAATCGGATTCAGTTCATCCATCAAAAATCCACCCACATACCATCTGAATGACCTTACTTTGTGCGATATCCCTTTATGTCCAGAAGTTTCTCCGCTAACCGCTCCACAGTACTCTCTACTCCGGAAACAATAGCAACGGGCAATTTGTTTTCGGCTGGCTGCCATCTACCAACGTCACGGAGTTTAAAGAGGACTTTTCGCCACTGGTTCACTATCTCTGGCGGCACAAACTGATTGACGAGTCAGTCTATCTCGGCATCGTCCAGTTTGGATCTGAGACTTTCCATGCAAGTTCTAATGTCGTGTTCTCGGCCCACGACTACAATCTCAGCGTAGCGGCCGGAACTCCACTGCCAGACACATCTGCCGCAGCGTCGATTGTGCCAGATGCCGGTCTTGGCATCCTCTCGGTTAGCTTAATCTTGGCGGTAATGATCTAGGCTGCGCAATACTGATCGCATATCAGCTATAGATGTAAATTCTTGCAACAGTTCAGAAGAGACTCACTATCCGAGTGTTTGACGTGGGCTGGGGGTGACTTGAGTTTCTCTGGAAAGGAAACCCGAGGCTGGAATGTGGTTCTATCATGTTATCCCCACAGAATGTCCAAGGGTCGTCGATGAAGACAACGCGGTCTCGACTTCTTTGAACCTTAATTTTACTCAGCTCCATCTATCCGAAATGTATACTTCTGTCGGTGTCAATAAATCCGCAATGCCGAGAACCTGGGTCCTATCAATCTTTGACTCTCTTTTTTTCTGAGCCGGATTTGGCCAGCCAGGCGAGCCAGAAGACATTTCAGGGCTGTGCCCAAACAAACTCGCTTTATATCCACTGTGGATGGATTCAGTTCCCCGAAGACAGCGGTTCCGGTATAGTGACCCCTCAGTCATACATCTGGTCTCCTTCGGCCGCTCGCGATGGGACGTCTTCGTTAGATCGATACTGTTTTGGACGAAATTATGTGGGGTTTCCCGACTTTGTCTTTTTGGATTGTTCGTCTGGTGTTGGGACCAGCGAGTCCCCTGCCATTCTCCTTGCACCATGCTATCCTGTGACAAGCCAATGGTGCCGTCAGTGCACCGAGTCGTACGCTTACTTCAGCTGCAGGCACCCTGAAAACTACAACCCCGACTTCCACGATAATCGGAGCATATGTGACAAGTTACAAAGGGTATTCGATGCATATACCGAATTCTCAGCGTCAATCAGGGTCTCATTGACAAGCTTTTAATGGCATCCTGATCTGTCAACAGCCACCCTTGCTGTTACGACGACGGAGCAGACTCTGGCTCGTGCTTGTCATGGATGGTGGTGTTTGGACCACTGGGAACCCCTCCGTAGGTTCCGCACACCTTCAGCACACAGGACTCCAGAGTCGGTTTTTGGTTCAAATATCGGCTCTTGGCGTGCCTGTCTTGAACCCCTGAAAATTGGTTATTGTTCAGGAATGTGCCGGCGGCAGGTGGCAGAACCCAGCACATGCTTCTGGTGGACTTTGTCCCCCATGTGAGTTGTCCGGTTCGGGCTAGCCGTTACAATTCGATGAAAGTTCAATCCTGTTCGCGAAGTGCTCGCTCTAAGATAAGCTCTTTTACAGGGTAATGCGTCACTATTTGGTGACGCAACACCTAAGGTTATGGAGATGGGCCCAGAAACCCCTATAACCATGGTAATTAAAACGTGGTAGCCTCTGATTTAAGTGTACTAAAGACCACTAGTCCCCTCCGGGTTTCGCGAAAGCCAACCGATCGACAGCAAACATACCTGACAAGAATCGTCAACTCCACGGCAATTCCAATGCTGACAGTGGAGCGTTTATCAACAACAATTGCCTTCAATGGAACACTCGCCTTGCTTCTCCCCGTTCGCGGACAAGCTTTTGGTGCACCGGTCATAGGGGTAACCCATCCATGACCAATACGAAGTATACTGAGAGCTCCATAAATGTCTGTGGATATCGAAGTTCACATCTAGTTCTCGTTCCTGGCGGTCGAGACTGCCTTGACGATCCGAACTCGGATTCAATTATTGTTTTCAAGCTAGAGCAGTGAGGTCTTCGAGTCGAGGCATTGAATGTCTCCCAGATCCCAACGAAAGAAGAAATCTTCCCGACTGGCACGACATTCACTCACCCTTAAGCAGCCCGCTCTGGTCATAACCCATGCTTGTCGTTACCGAAGACAGCAGAGTGTTGTTTGTCATACCGAAGGCGTGTGTCTCGCTGTCCATCCTCACGCATCCGGCGTCAAGTAAATGGGCCAATTGTCCACGGTGTGATAATACTCGATGCAACAGTATTCGACCGGACTACTGGTCCAGACCCCACAGACTGCCATGTGTTGAGATGCAAGGCCAAGCGGACTCTTGTCATCTGTGATGATTGTGGTAGTGATTCCATTTTTTTTTCTTGGAGATTTCTATCAGTCAAACGTTTTGTTTGTACTAATTGTGTTCCTTCCCTCTTCTCACCATTGCTATCCATTAGTGGCCTGATAAACATCTTTGAGAGCTGCCCACTCAGCCTGTTCTCCTTCGTTACTCTAGTCAGTCATGGCCAATTCCCCTGAGCCTTCTCGAGATGAGGTGGCGCACACATCTGAGAACAACACACCTTCGAATATGGATTTCCCAACTTCTAATCCCTTCACCGACAACGAAGTTTCATCGTCATCTGAAGAATCGTCTCTCTGTTCAACGCCAGTTCCAGTCACAGCACTTCCTACCACAGGGCCGGCTACTCACGCGGAACAAGTTGAAGACGTAATTGTGAGGGGTCCTGAAATCCTTTTGAGAGCTTGTAACTTACGTCAACAGCAACCAATCCCCCAGCCGAGAGAAGAGCTTTGTGAAAAGGTTGATCATTATCAGCAAAGCCCCGATACTCCCACTGCCCAAAACAACGAGAAATCAGAAGCCAGTACTCCCAGTGATGATCCCAATTCTAAGGGGTTTTGGGCACGGCAATATGCAGTCTTCCGGAAGACTTACGTCCCTATTGAGGACCCTCCCCTTATTCTTCCATCTGGAACGACGGATGAAGAAAAGTACGGATACCTGAAGACAAATCGCCTGGGCTTGTATATTATCGGAGTTTTTTCCTTCTTGTCCTTGTCGGCTGGAATGTGGCTGTTTGTCATCACATCCAAATACTTCTACTGGTTTGGCTTTTTCGTCGCTCTTTTGGAAATTTACCTCATCATTTCGTACACAATTACTCTGGTGGGAAAAGACTATGACATCGAAAGTCACAATAAGGTTCTGGCAGACTATCCGATCACAGACGAAACCGCTCCTACGCTCGACATTTATCTGCCGTGTTGTAAGGAACCCATGGAAATCCTGGCAAACACCTACATATACGTCAAAGCACTACAATGGCCAGCTGGAAAACTCAAGGTTTATGTCTTGGATGATGGCAATATGGCTGCAGTCAAGGAACTCGCGATAAGCTTTGGATTCGAGTACATCGTCCGAGACGATAGACCAAGACTCAAGAAAGCCGGCAATCTACGATGGGCATTCACTCGTACATACGGTGATTACTTCACAATTTTCGATGCGGACTTTTGCCCGCGACCGGATTTCCTGCTCGAGACTGTACCACAGCACCTGGCTGATCCTCAGACTGCCATCGTACAGACTCCTCAATTCTTTCGGGTCAAGGATGAGCAGAGTTGGGTCGAGCAAGGGGCAGGTGCTATTCAAGAACTCTTCTACCGAGTCGTTGAAGTCAATCGCAACCGCTGGGGTGCTTCGATTTGCGTAGGCAGTAATGCAGTCTACCGACGAGAGGCACTTGTTGAAGTTGGCGGAACTGCCGAGATCGGATTCTCTGAGGATGTCCATACAGGATTCTACGCCGTGAACAGAGGCTGGAAAGTCAAATATGTTCCACTTTGCCTTGCATGTGGAGTTTGTCCTGACACGCCACACGCCTTCTTCTCGCAGCAGATGCGCTGGTGCATGGGCTCTACGACACTTCTGACGAACCCTGATTTCTGGAAGTCGAATCTCAACATTGTGCAAAAGCTCTGTTACATGTCAGGCATGATGTACTATTCCGCCATTTCGCTCAGCATCTTCATCAATCCTCTTCCCGGTATCCTTCTCCTGTGGGTCCGTCCAGAGTACTTCAAATACTACAACCTTGCCTTCGCTGCCCCTTCGGTCGTGTACTCGCTTATCGCATTCCGTTTCTGGGCCAAAGCCAGATACGGTCTCAATGTGCAATTCATCATGGTGATTCAATCATACGCATACCTGACTGCGATCAAGGATCGTGTGTTCGGTAGAGCTCTCGCATGGGTCCCATCCGGAGATAACAAATCACACCGAAATACCAAGTACCGGAACATGCGCATCCTTGCTTGGTGTTGGATCTTCACGTATCTGGGTGCCTTGGTTGCGGCATTGGTATATCGCTGCGTCACAGATAAAACCTTCGAGGCCTACAATGCTATCCCATTGATTGTCCTGGATGCAATGAACCTGTTCTTTGCTCACAGGTTTCTGCTTTGTGTCAGTAAGAGGTAGAGTTAGGTTCACGGATCTTGGAATAGAGCTACAAGCTTGATGATCATGGAAAATTGGGTTTTCTATTAAGGAGATCGCATATCAATCATTTTGGAATAAATCTTCAGTACCATGAGAACAGAGATAGACAATACATTATTTTTCCATACATAATTGCGAAACTCAAAAGTGAATCGTTGGCTCGAGTTGTAAGACTCCACTCCAAAAATTGTTCCACCCAACACCATCGCTCACCGTGCTATACAGATCTCTTGTACCAAGCTAAGCCTGTTTTAGTCGAAAGACAACAAGTGCTTTTGATCTTCATCAAGCACCAAAGTGGAGTCTATACACAACGATCGAGTCTACCTCGCTTCGCGTCGTCGACGCTCTTGCGATGGCTCCAAAAGTTTATTGCAGTCCGTCTCTCACATCTGACTGAGACTCTGGTGACTCTCGCTCGCTTGTGACTCAACGACTTGTCAGAAAACGACGTCCCGGAACCCGCACGTCTAAGACATTTCCATGTGCCGAAGATATCGACCCATCCGCCGACCCGCGTTTGAGTTCACGTCTCGTACGATGTCTCATAGACCGGAGCAGATGCCCGCCCAAATCTTAATCTTCTTCGTTCTCCCAGAATAGCCGTTCAAAGATATTTCACACATTCCTGTTGAGATATTTCGTTTAAAATTTCCTTTTGTAGTTTACTGCATAAACCACAGCCTGTCCTCCGCGCTCGAAGCTACCGTAGGCGTACCCTGGGCCACCTCGCTTCCAATGTGGGCCGGCAGGTTATGGTTCAGGAACGGTAGCATACGGCGATGGAGTCGCTCGCTTGTTTGTTTGTTTGCGAGCGAGTCCGGAAACGCCTCTTTTCGGACTTGATATCTCTGCCATTGCACTCTCGGTCCAATCCTACTTTGAAAATTGAAAAGGCAGCGATGAAGCAAGTACACCTTCACCAAGTTCATCTTTATCTTTTTACTTATTCGGTCGCTTACAAGGTATGGCCATTGAGAGCTTCAAATCGTGCGAGTGCGAGACAACAACTTGGCTCTTGGAAAATGGATATCTTTGGACCTACTGGGTGTTATAGTTGCGGGTCGTTTGGATAGCTAATACTGTTCGGATGACTGACCGCAATAGGTAATAGGACGTCGTTGAAGTCCCATAACAAAAGCTGACAATGTTCGGAAGAGTGGGAACGGCAATAGGTAGTAGTGCTTGTTCAATGTTCAGGAGAGATAGCGGGCACCGTTTGCAGAATGTGGTCGTCGCAATAGGCAAGAGTGTGTTGAAAGAATGGTTCGATGTCCAATGTTGGAGTAATAGCTACAAGGGTTGTATAGTTCTAACGTTGCTGTTGACTTGCTACCTCGCGTAAAGCGGGCTCAAAGTCTTCCACTTCGCTACCAGGTGGAGTTCTGAAGACTATGTAAGCTCTCTTCACGGCTCTCCGAGTGCCCTAGAATGACATATATCTTGTCTAGGTGCGCTTTGCTTGTTCACTTTCAATTCTTTAACAAGATAATCATTTTGGATCTTTGAATCGCGCTGGCAATCATGGGTTCAACATCAAGTGATGCCTCCGAGTTGGACACGACAACGTTGCCTACAGCTTCTTCTGTAGCATCCAGTCCGGCTAGAAGCAATCAGATAAGGCTTTCTCGTCCCGGCACCACCGAGTTCCTGCCTGTCAGCAAGGCCAGGAATATCTGCTGTGTAGGAGCTGGCTATGTTGGTAAGTTCGACCTCCGAGCGCCACAATCTGGCCCCCGAAAGCCCTTGCACTTGCATCTTGTGTTGCTACACTTGGTACTGACATTGTATAGGAGGGCCAACAGCTGCCGTGATTGCTTTCCAGAATCCTGACATCCGCGTCACTGTAGTTGACAAAGATGCTAATCGCATCCGAAAATGGAACTCACAGCATCCTCCCATTCACGAGCCTGGCCTTAACGAGATAGTGCGTGTAGCTCGGGACGGCACCAACGCAACAAAAGTCAACATCGATGGTGCCTTTACTGCCGAGCTTCCAGCTCGCTTACCCAACCTCTTCTTTTCAACCGAGGTTTCGAAGTGTGTCTCCGAAGCAGACATCGTTTTCTTGAGTGTCAACACGCCAACAAAGATCACGGGTATCGGGGCTGGAGCGGCTACGAATATGGTTGCGTTGGAAGGCGCTACCAAAGACATCGCTCTGGCTGCTAAGCCTGGTGCTATCATTGTCGAGAAGAGTACTGTTCCTTGTAGAACTGCCCAGATTGTGCGCGATACAGTAAGTGATCTCCGCGTTGGCTCACAAATAATCAATGAACTTGAGTCCCATGTGCTGACCTCCATCTAGCTTGAAATCCATCGACCAGGCGTTCCCTTCGAGATCCTTTCCAACCCTGAATTTTTGGCCGAAGGCACAGCTATCAAAGATCTCCTCAACCCAGATCGAATCCTCATCGGAAGTTCACGCACCAAGTCCGGTCTTGCAGCAGCTGCAACACTCGAAGAAGTCTACGCCAAATGGGTTGACCGCTCCAAGATCGTGACCGTCAATCTCTGGTCATCGGAGCTCTCAAAACTCGTCGCCAACGCCATGCTTGCACAGCGTATCAGCAGCATCAACACTGTCAGCTCGATCTGCGAGAAGACTGGTGCGGATGTTGATGAGATCTCTAAAGCCATTGGTCTTGATCCACGTCTGGGCTCGAAGTTTCTTGTAGCTGGTCTCGGCTTTGGCGGGTCTTGCTTCAAGAAAGATATCTTGTCTCTCGTATATCTTGCTCAGACCCTCAACCTTGAGGAGGTAGCTGAGTATTGGATGCAAGTTATCACTATCAATGAGTTCCAGCGCAACAGATTCGTCAGGCGCGTCGTTTCTAATCTACATGGCACTCTCATCGGGAAGAAAATCAGTATCCTCGGTTATGCGTTCAAGAAGGACACAAGCGACACACGAGAATCTCCTGCCGTGGAAGTCGTCAAGTCATTGCTGGCAGATAATCCTGCTGAGATCGCTATCTTCGATCCGAGGTGTAATCCAGAAGATGTCAAGGACGAGCTGCAGCGATTATTCGCAACCACAGGTCTCAAGCTTTTGAAGCCAGATGGACCAATTGAAGGTAAAGACCCACTCTCGATGGTCGATTTGTTGCCTCGGCTGACATCAAATGCTAGTTTACAAAGATGCCTATGAAGCATGCAACGACTCCAGCGCCGTCCTCATCCTCACCGAATGGGATCAATTCCGATACCCGCCTCTTCAGAGTAAAGAATCTGTCTTTAGCAAAAGCTCCTCGCGCACTGCTTCCCAAATGTTCGCCAACCACATACCGTCAGAGCTGGATATTCTACACATGATGACTTCCGCTCAACAAACCAAGATTTCCTCGTCTACGGACCTCAAGGCACCACTAGATACTGACCCTCTCAATCGGTACAAGCCTGAACCTGCCTGCGCAGACGGCTGTAGAGACTGTAAGCGAGGATCCGGCCAAGAGGTCATCGCGAATGAAAATATAGAGTGGGCTCGTATCGCGTACCAAATGCGTAAACCAAAGTGGGTGTTCGATGGGAGGGGACTGGTTGATGTTGAAGGCATGGAGAAGTTAGGCTTCAGAGTTGAGGTCATTGGGAAAGCAGGGAGCAGGAGTAGACTGCATGGTAGGTTCTCTTCCAGGCTATTAGACTTATACTGGCAATTCGAGCATATTCTAACACACTGTAGGATTCGATGGTGATAGATGTTAAAGAGGTCTGGAATGAATTTGGCGTTACAGGATTGTGGAGACTTCAGAAAGCCTCTTTGTGTGACGTTAGAGACGTAGAAATCCTGGCAAATAATCCGAGGCTCGCTCCTGATTGTACTAGCTCTTTTCCATTTTATATACAGAGACTTACTATATTCAACCCTAGAAAAACAACGCCAATCGCTGGTATCATTCTCTTGAAGCGCTAGCTGAGATACATCCATCTCCGATGAAGAGCTCTTCAATAATCATTTAAGACTCGTGCAGGGCTGACTTCGAGCGTCATGTACTTATTGCGCCGCAAGATGACTGATACCGATGTTTCCGGAGATTCGTCGCTATAGTCTAGCCGTCAGAGTCTGGCTTCCTCCAATCACAAATTCTGTTTATGGTTTTGGCTTAGGCGAGAAATGTCACGAAGATCGACCTCCAAGGAGGTCTTGCCATCCTTTGCGCCAGCACATCGCGAATGAATGCTTCAATAAGGCATGTATCCATCAGAAGTGGTAGATACAATTTCCCCAGTGGGAAGGAAGTCGCTTCCAATCAGGTTCTTGAGCTCTACTGCGGATAAGGCTTCCTCTCGCTGCACACAAGCATACTCTAATTGATTATCGCCATAAGATAGATAAATAGAGCGATGACCGCCGAGTTCCGTAACACAGCCAACATGATGAAACTTCTTCTGCCTCTCTGAGAAATCTAAAGTTCTGTTAATAAAGCTTAACTTAGCACACGAGTGGCAAAGCCGATCACCTGGACACCAAAAGCGAGATCCTTCGCCAGTAAAATGGCCAGTACAGGGCTGCAGCCCCAAGTCTGAAGTGCAGCTGACAGTTCTGCTTCACTTCAGGTCCTGATATCTAGGCCATTCAGCATGACCGTCTCTTCTGTCTCTCGCTGGCTGTCAAGTCGTGTTTTACGCAAGAGCATATTCAATCGTAACCAAGCTTGGACTTCCTGGGTAGGTGAATCTTTGGCGGGGAAATGTTCAAAGAGATGCCAAGAAGAGTGCTTCTCGAAATCGATTGGGAGGACGAGTTCATCAGGCATCGTAACTTTGGCGCGTGAAGAGTGTATTCAGGATTATGAGGCAAACCAAAGCGGCAGCCGAACTTATTAGCACGAAACAATCTTACAATCTGCTAATTTTGCCCAGCGTAAAAGACTGTTCTCAGAGCTACTCTTTCCCTTTCATTGAGGATCTTCACTTGATATTGTCTTGCCTTAAGAGGAAACATTGTCCTCCTGTGATCTCAGGTAGTATTATATATTCTAGAAATTCTGAACACCATGAATGCATCTCTTCTCTTAGACTATTACAAAAGCAAGTCTCGTTTCTTATTTCAGGAAACAAAAGAAACCAGCGACGCCTGACGCGGAGTGGACTGAAATATCTGGAGACTCCACGCTGATCTCGAATCAGCTGAAAGAGGCAAGAGATCCAAATTTATTCATACAGTATCTGACGCATACGAAAAGAGGGAAGTAAAATTCTGTTGTGCTGAAAAATGTAAAAGCTCCTCAGCGAGAGGGCATGCGGTGTGTTAAATTATTAGAAAATGTATCTCACTACAGCAGCGTATCGGTAAACACGGAAGCACCATTCCTGAGACTTGACATAGGAATAGAATCTAATATCCGATATGGACTATAGAATTACACATTGACCTTGATCATTGTGTGTGTTGAAGAGGCAGCATTGGGATGGACGTTGTTTACCACCTCTCCAGACTCAAAGCTAAGCGAGCCAAGAAGGGGATCCCTGTGCCTGGTGCTGTCCACGCCATCAATTCCAGAAAATAGCTCTAAACATCACTACCCGCATAGTATCCGGTTCTATACCCACCAACAGGTTTCGAATACCTCTCCCTCTCCCCCGGACACCGCTGACAATCCCTCACAAACCCATCAACTGTCTCGATTGACATGCCAATACTTCCAAACACCACCAGAAACAACACAATATACCCCAGAACCAAAGCCAAGCCTCGAGTAAATTTTCGAATTCTAGAAGTCCAAGTGACTTGTGCTCTATCACATACCTGCTCAACTCCAGCGTCAGTATATTCCCACACAATAACTCCAAAGCACCAGCCACGAGAAGGGGGCGGACGAACCTTCACGCCCTCCACAATATCCCAGGCATTCAGCTCCGCCGCTGCACTCTCACATCCTCACTCTTCCAACGCCTTTCTCGCACTGACCAGAGTATATCGTCGAAGATCTGCACCGTTCCACAAGACTCTGTCTTCAACCCATGGGACTTGATGGGGATGTACGCCTCGGAAGATGAAGTTTGACAGGATCCAGCGCTGGACTTCGCGGGTTGTTGCTGTCTTTGAGGGAATACGGGATAGGGAGATGGTGTTGGTGGTGGTGATGGATAGTTTAGGGACTTGAGGGCGAGTGAGAGGTGGTGAAAGCATTGTGTAAAATTTAGAAAATTGTTTCATCGGTGCTTGGGTAGTGGATGGGCTGCTCAAGTTGTGTAAGTAGATTCGATGGTATATCCGATTCAATGATTCACTGAGAAGACGACGACGGAATAACATATATGTAAAGAAAACAAAGGAGGAATAAATGTCAGGGGAAGTCTCAGTTCGCAACCTAAGTCTCAGTGAGGGAGAACACGAACAACGGATGTGTATTTGACACGCGCGCCTTTACCGCCTGTTGTTTTAGACATGGAATTCAGTTTTCAAACGCCATCAAAGCATGGAGAAGGAAATGTTTGTCATGTTTTCTAGAGGGAGAACACATTGGCTGGTTTCCGCGTCTGAAAGTGGATGCTGAGATCATAATGTCAGTTTTGGCAACAGGTGCGATGGACGATAGAAAATGTAGTATTGCTCGCTCTGAAACTATGAGTTGGTGAATGTCAAAGACTGGAAGTAATATGAATGGTGGCAAAATCTCAAATGGGGCAGTCGGCCGGAGTGTTGGAGGCGTGCCTCAGGGCACTCGTGCTCTCTTTGCATTGCTGTGATCTTGGAATTGACAATTACTAAAACTGAATATCCGAGAGAATGATCCCAGATCAGCGAGGCAAAGAGAAGGAGGAAAATGGAAAGCGCAACCGCTGCCATGTGTGCGGAAAAATCTCTATTGGCTGCTCTTGCAGCACGATGGTCTAAACCCCATCTATCTTACAACCCACAACGCCAGCAATGCATGTCTTGAAACGCCAGCCCGTTGATATATCATTATACAACCGCCTTCTGCATACCCGTCGCCTCATCCGTCAATATCGTGACTCCCTTCCTCTTCTTGATCACGTTCTCGATGAATGCCTCTCCTGCCTTATACGAACTCCTGACTAGAGGTCCACTGGCACAATAGAGGAATCCCAAGTCAAGAGCACGCTGGCGCCACAGCTCGAATGCCTCTGGTGTGACATATTCTTCGACTTTCATGTGGCGTTTGGTGGGACGCATGTATTGCCCGAATGTTACGACGTCAACGTTAACTTTACGGAGTTCTGCGAGAGTCAGTTAGTATAAGCTTGGAGCAATTGGAGGAATAGCTTACCTTTTAACGTCGCCCAGAGCTGCTCCTCAGTCTCACCCAATCCAAGCATAATACTCGTCTTGGTGATCAGGGTCGGAACAGCCTTCTTGGCAGCTTCCAGTACCAGCAAACTCTGTCTGAACTTCGCCCTTCTGTCTCTGACGAATGGAGTCAACTCCTCCACGGTCTCCATGTTATGCGCGTACACATCCAATCCACTTCTTGCGACCATAGTGACCATATCAAGGTCCCCCGCATAATCACCCGTCAGAGCCTCAACCAGCATATCCGGCTTCTTCTGCTTGATCTTCATAATGGTCTCGGTAAAATGTCTCGCTCCTCCGTCCGCAAGATCATCACGATCTACAGACGTCAACACCACATAACCCAGTCCCCACCTTGATAGGGCCTCCGCAGTATGTTCCGGCTCATGAGGATCCAGTGGCGGCGGCGCCTTCGAAGTCTTGACGCTGCAGAATCGACATCCTCGCGTGCATGTATCGCCCATCAACATGATCGTAGCTGTAGCAGCGCTCTTGTCACCTCCTCCCCAGCAGTCCGAGATATTTGGACACCGCGCCTCCTCGCACACCGTATGAAGGTTCAGGCCTCTCAGATCCTTCTTGATCTTCTTGTAATTCGAATTGTCCGGTATGGGCGTTTTCAGCCATTCTGGGAGTCGAGTGATTTGCTTCTTCTTTCCCTTTGGTCCAACCATCGCAGTCCGCAATTCGAGGGCATCTTCGTTCGACAAAATCTCATCTTCAGCGCCCATGAACTCATTGAAAGATGGCACGCTATTCAATTTGTCCTTGAAGTATGTCGGGCGTCGTTTGGTAGGGGGTTCGAGTGAGGTAGCTTCGGTGGCAAAGCCTCGCGAGGTAATGGAAGCTGGAAACAATGCGCGAGATGCCTGTCGTAGTGGTGGAGCATTTAAGCACCTGAATCTGGTTGCTGTCGCTGCCATTGTTTATAAAGTTCCCCTCCTCGTCGTCGTCGTGAACGTCGAAGTGTGCTGAATGTGGATGGATATCCGGCGTGTTCAACAATTTCTCGATCCTTGCTTGGAAATATGAGCACTCGATTCGCTGAGCCGGCTGTTGCCGAGAGGGCGCGTTGTATCACGTGCCTATGGTTGAGGCTTATTTTCCTCATCTTCCCCCTTTCTTCTCGGCAAGAGTGTTTACTTTCTTGCCTAAAGTCAAACAAGTTTACCCCGCTAGATTATTGAACAGATGTCATCTTCATAAGCAGTGTTTAGATCACAATGGGTCGTTCCATCTCTTATCTCGCACTTTGCAGTCATTCAAGCCTGTCAAACTTGCTGACATTCTGCGCAGCACTTCTGTCAATAAATGTGCTACGCGAATGACTTTTGCGGCACAGCGACACTGAGCGTTTCATGCTATTCTAGTTTTCAAGACGATTTGCTTGCATCGGTCTTTACAGCACATCTCCCCGTGCTTATTTTTCACCCTCCATCAGTCTTTACCAGTAACCTCAAGTCTTCACCGCGATTTCATTGGGTGCTCAAACAACACATTCAATCAGACACGCCAAACCTTATCTTTACGACACCCTCAACAGTTCAATTTGACCGTATTCTCTAGGCCATAGATGCACCCCTACCATGGTGGTTAGCAATGCGGTGTAAGACTCACACCTGATTGCGAATATCAAAAGTGGAGCTGGTCCTTTTACCACCTTCCTATTTCGCCAAGGCCGAATTTCACATCCACCCGTTTAGTCATTGGTCATCTCATGCATCTCAGGAGCGAACGACATTAAAACCCTTCCCTCATTAAACATATCTATCTACAGGCCCCATTGAGTCACTTACATCTTTGTCGTCCATGGATTCGATTTACCAACGAATAGATATTCGTTAGCATCGATAGCCGATCCACTCTCGCCACGGACCTCAACATCATACTTCATGATGAGCTTGAATTTTGATCTATTGACTGCAGAATATATCTTGGCAACTCTCATCCTTCTATGCTCATTATCATCCATATGGTCGATCATTACTGGTCGTTGGCGAGTCGTTAAAAGTCCTAACCATGCTGAGACACTTTACGAGGATGAAGATGGAGTGGCGACGCCAGAATCGATGACAGAATTTTCCAACAAGCCTCAATTTACTATCATATATTCTGTCGCCTTGATCGGATTCTCGCTTTCAATTGCAGATCTAATTTCTCTCATGATTCTTTCGAGGACCCCTCACGGCTCATTTTCCGACATTACTGCAGAAAATAACGCGCACGGAATTGTATTGTTGGTTCCGGCATGGGTAAGTATACCTCACGCCCGGTGAACAATTTAGCTACCGATGCTGATGCCTCTTAGTTTTTGTTGCTTCTACAATTCTTGAATATATCAAGAATCGTGCAGCCTGTCGCGAGGTTCAAGGCCGTGGTAGCCAGGCTGATGACTTGCTTCCTCATCGCCGGAATGACCATCGTCGCTCTCCCGGGTGATAGATGTCGAGCAACCACGATCTTGACCACCAGCCAGTTGGGCGCCATCGCAGTACTAGTCTCGACGATATTTTCTGTCAAAAGACGACCTGATCTTTACCGCCCAGATGGCCGTCTCGTGGATCGTCAGCGAAATGTTAGTTTGTGGGCAAAGTACAGCTTCTTCTGGGGCAACCCAGTGCTCGCAGCTGCAGGCAAGGAAGAATTTAATAATTCCGATATGCCTGCAATGGATCATGTTGTTCGGTCCGAAAAGGCGACTGCGAGGTTCAGAAGCATCGTGATCAAAGAGGACAGTCTCCCATTGTGGGTCCAGATTTTCTGGGCGTTCAGCTGGGAACTCATTGTGCAGTGGCTGGGAATTCTCTTCTCCAACTTTTTTGACGTCGCACCGGCTTTTGCAACCTTACAGTTGCTCAAGTATCTCGAGACTCGACAGGATGGTGATGCGCTTGAGTCGGGTGCTTGGAAGTATGTTGCTGGAATCGTCGCTGCGACCATCAGTTCCAATATCGTCGACTCGAGACTGATGTGGTGGGTATTGACAGGTAAGACAGACTATAGATTTTCGCTTGCACGTTTCCTATTTAACGCTACACAGATATCCACATTCCTCTTCGTTCTCTCCTTACTGGACTCGTGTACGGGAAAATGCTGAAGGTGGAGGACTCGAGCAAGCCGCCAGATGAGGTCAGTGCTTTACCAGCCGTACCCACGAATTTCTTAGGCATTTGAACCATACCACGAAGCTAACAGTGATACGTAAAAGGCATCTAAAGATGAGGAAGCGAAGACCGATGGCCTCAAGGCCGCCGAAAAGGTTCAGTCAGCGTCCCAGCAAGATGTATTGAACATGTTTGCAGTGGACTGCACCCAAGTTGCTCTATTCGGTATGATGAACACTGCCTACGTCAATTTCGCCGGAAAGGCTATCGTGACAGTCGGGTTTCTATGGGCTCTGATTGGTTGGCAAAGTCTCTGTGCGGGGTTGCTGGGAATTGTGTGCCTCTTTCCAATCAACAAGGCCCTCGCTACCAAGTACGGCAAAAAGCAAAAGGCGCTGATGGGAATCAGAGATACGCGGACAGCTGTAACAACCGAGGCACTTCAGGGAATTCGACAGATCAAGTTTTCGGCGATCGAGACGCAATGGGCCGAAAAGCTTGCCTCCATTCGAGAAGAAGAATTGTCGACTCTCTGGAAGTCCAGACTTTATAGTATCTTCATGTCAATCGCTTCCGACTTTACTCCCGTGGTTTTGACCGCACTATCGCTTGCTACTTACTCTTGGATCAACGGTAATCTGCTGCCATCGGTCGCATTCACTTCTATCAGCTTGTTCATTCAATTAGAGGGTCTCGTCTCGAACATTCCGTATCTGCTGGTCTCCGCCATCAATGCCAAGATCAGCAGTGACAGAATAGAGAACTTCCTACGCCTACCCGAGAAGCCTGAGAATACCTTCCCAGGAGATTCGGTCTCCTTTCACAACGCATCTGTCAGCTTTCCTCGCGGATCTGCGGATTCGGATGCCGACACGTTCAAGCTTCGGGAGCTGAATCTCGACCTTCCAAACGATGCACTGAGCGTCATATCTGGACCAACTGGATCTGGCAAATCCTTACTTCTTGCCTCCATTCTGGGCGAGGCGCACCTAGAATCAGGCTACATTCGGGTTCCCAAGTCCACGAGCGAGCGTTTTGACTCAAAGGCAACAGCTGCCGATTGGATCATCCCGTCGGCGATATCGTTCGTTTCACAGACACCTTGGATTGAGAACGCTACTATCAAGGACAACATTCTCTTTGGTCTACCTTTCGATCCCATCCGATACAGAAAAGTCATTGACGCTTGCGCTTTGACACAAGATCTTGCAATCTTCGAGGACGGTGATCAAACCGAAGTGGGAGCCCAAGGCATCAGCCTATCAGGTGGGCAGAAATGGCGCCTGACCCTGGCAAGAGCCTTCTACTCGAGAGCCGGCATAATGGTTATGGACGACGTCTTCAGTGCTTTGGATGCTCATGTTGGTAAGCACATCTACGACAATGCAGTAATGGGCGAACTTGCCGAAGGCAGAACTCGCATCCTGGCTACTCATCACGTTTCGCTTTGTTTGCCAAGAGCGAAATACGCTGTTCGTCTCTCGGCTCGAGGTGTACTTGAACACGCGGGACTGCTTGAAGACCTTCGACAGACTGGGGAATTGGACGAGATTCTCGAAGCCGATGATGTCACGGAAACTGCTGAGATCGAAGAAGATGAAGTTCTACGGATGGTTAAGACGAATGGCTCGACTGCCATTCCATCTGAAGATGCTGCATTTGCGGCAAAGGCTCCACCAAAGAAACTTCATGAGGAGGAGAAACGGGAGACTGGCCGTGTCAGGACTGCCGTGTACACTGGATATCTCGGCGCTTCTGGAGGTTGGCCACTCTGGTCAACAATCATCATCCTTTTCATCGCAGCCCAGGGATTCACATTAGGTCGCACATATTGGGTGAGGATCTGGGCGAATGAATACGCAAAGACCGAATCTTCGACCTCTCATGTGGCATCTTTTACTCCCTATCACTATGGTGACAGTCTGCAAACACACTTCTCTGGGCATCCTGTCAGCCATATCAGCCACAGCCCCCTTAACTCCACCATGGTCATGAGGTCCATAATTCCCATTGATGTCCACAACAGAAGTCTGTGGTTCTACCTGGGTATATACTGCTTCATTTCAACCATCTCGGTATTTTTCTCGGTAGGCAGTCTCTACGCGGTCTATGCAGGGTCTATTCGCGCTTCGAGAAAGATCTTCAAGGACATCCTTGACAGTGTTTTGCGAGCGCCTTTGCGCTGGCTTGACACCGTACCGATGGGAAGGATTCTAAACAGGTTCACTGGAGATTTCACCAATCTTGATTCGTCTTTGGCGGAGAACTTCTACCATTTTGCTGGCGCTATTGCAGACACGATCGGAATCATGGTTGCTGCTATTTTTGTGTCCCCGTTCATTCTGATATGTGCGACAGCATTGCTGCTAGTCTGCATGTACTTTGGAAAGAGTTATATTGCAGCCGCGCGGACTGTGAAACGCCTCGAATCCACCAACAAATCACCTGTCATATCGCATTTCGCTGCATCTTTAAGTGGCCTTTCGACTATTCGAGCATTTGCCAAGTCCTCCGAATTTCGAGACCGGATGTTCACCCTGATTGATGATTATGCTGCGTGCACATGGTTCAACAGTCTGTTCCGGAACTGGCTCAGACTTCGTATTGCTATCACTGCGTCCCTTTTTGCTGGCACTGTTGCGACTTTTGTCATCACCAAGCGAGGCATCGATGCTAGTCTTGCTGGTTTTGCACTTTCCTTTGCACTGAGCTTTGGATACCGGGTTGGATGGGCCATCAACATCTCTACTCAGCTGGAGCTAGACATGAATGCAACTGAGCGTATCTTCGAATATCGGGATCTAACAATTGAGGACCAAGGCGGAGAGCAGGTGCGAGCGACGTGGCCTGAAGTGGGAAAAGTAGAAGTAAAGGCTCTTGAGCTAGGATACGCCGATGACCTCCCTGCCATACTGAAGGGTTTGACTTTCACCGCGGAAGGGAATCAGCGGATCGGTGTCATCGGCAGGACTGGAGCAGGTAAACGTTCCTTTCCAGCCTCAAGACTTCATTGTCGAGTAGATAACTAACTCCTGTAGGCAAATCAACCCTCTCTCTGGCACTCTTCCGCTTCCTCAGCGCCCGCTCAGGAAGCATCACCATCGACGGAGTGGACATCTCCAAAATCAAGCTCCACGACCTCCGCACCCGTCTAGCCATCATCCCACAAGATCCTGTCCTCTTCTCAGGCACCATCCGCTCCAACCTCGACCCCTTTTCCGAATTCAGCGACTACCAGCTCCGAGAAGCATTGATGCGAGTTCACCTCATCCCATCCACAACACACACGCCTAACCCAGAAGACGCCGAATCCTCGGCCGCAACATCTACCACCGCCATCGACCCATCACAACCAACCGAAAACAAGAACCCCTTCCTCTCCCTCTCCTCCCCCATCGCCTCTTCGGGAAGCAATCTCTCCCACGGGCAAAAGCAACTCCTCTGCCTTGCGCGCGCTATACTTTCTCGCCCCAAGGTCCTCATCCTCGACGAAGCCACTTCCGCTGTAGACATGGCTCTAGACTTACTCATTCAACGATCTATCCGTGAAGAGTTTTCGAATACGACGCTATTAGTTATTGCGCATAGATTGAGTACCGTGGCGGATTTCGACAAGATTTTGGTCATGGGTGAGGGCAAGACAAGGGAATTTGGCAGTCCAAGGGAACTGCTTGAGAAGAAGGGGAGTGACGAAGACGTGGAAGGGGACGAGGGGACGTTTAGGAGTATGGTTGAGATGAGTGGAGAGAAGGAGGAGTTAGAGAGGATGATTTTGGGAGGTGAGGGAAGGGTCTGAAAAGGGATTCCTTTTTTGGGGAGAAATTGAGATGGAACTTGATACTATTGTATTTGGATCTGAAAACAGACGCGAAGGAGCGCCCTCGATGTACGTGTGATACATACAATGTACCGCTTTAGCTTTGTCCCCATTGAGATCAGAGTCGATACACTTCTGACCATTGAAAGTACATACTCGACATTTGATCGTTTCGCGAGATAACGGATCTGCAGGCACGCATATTTCCAGGCTGGACAGAAATTGTTAAAGTGGGCCTGCTGACCGCAGCATCGCCCGTTTAGGAAACCGGTAGGCTGGTACGAAAACAAGCTTATCACTAGAGGCTACGGCTCATGTCCTTCCCAGATCGATATCGATGTTTGTGCTTCCACTTTTAAGCTCACTGCGATGTCAACGCACACCCGTCCTCATCTTCACGGTCACTCCATACTGTAATAACAATGTCAGAACTCGTCGCGATTGACAATTCGTGGAACTACCCTGTCCTGCCATCAGATTGATCAATAAGAATTCTTCGTCTAGAAGGAGGCTCCAAGGACAATGCATTGGTTGCAAGCGTTTGGGTCGTGTCTCTCGATGATCCGAACCGAGCCACCTACGAAGCAGTATCCTACGTCTAGGGTAATCCTGTGCCTGCCAACACAAAGACCTTCAACGGAATCCCAGGTAAAGAGATTTCCCCCGCGCTGGCCACCGCTCTTCGAGCCTTCAGGCTACCAGACTTGGCTCTCTTGCTTTGGGTGGATGCTTTGTGCATCAACCAACAAAAAATTGATGAGCGAGGACAGCAGGTTTCCTTGATGTGCAGATATCTATTGCGGCGCGAAAGCTACGGTCGTTTGGCTTGGAGATGCTCATGAGTATGCCTCCGATGCGATTGACATTCTCCACCGTGCAGCTAAATACCTCCAAGACGATGACCTCGTGTGTAATTTCGAGGCGTTCTCTCTCGAGCGCAATGTCACGCGAGGATTTCCTGAGCCGAAAGATAAACGATGGACTGGACTCGTGCACCTTTTCTCAAGACCATAGTTCGAGCGTGTTTGGATACTTCAGGAGTTTGGCCTTTCGTAAAATCCCGGTTTCCTCATTGGGATGCAAGATGTATCAAAAGCAACGTTCTTTAATGGCATCATGTGGCTGTTCTACTCCGGATACTCGACAGACATTCCGAAAATGGGCATACCAATCGCTCAAGCCTGCCAAGTCATGAGATGTGCTCCCAAGAATACCAGCATGCGTTGGCCACTACTGAGGCTATTGGGCGATGCTCGTACCTTTCAAGCCACGGATCCGAGGGATAAGGTCTTCGGCGTTCTAGGACTCTCGGAGGAAGGGAGCCAGACGCCCATCTGCTCTCTTTTGCATCCCGACTACATCAAGACCCTCGCACAAGTCTTGTCAGATCTTACTCGGCACTTCTTGGAGTGCGAGCATGGCGATCCAAGCGAAGATCGTAGATTGAACGTCTTTCAATATGTTAATCATACCCAAAAGTATGTCCTCGACTCTGAATTTTCCTCCTGGGTGCCTCGATGGCATAAATCAGAGACAGTCGTTGACCTTGGCCTCGAAGGTCATCGCGCCTCTGGCATGTCTCATACGCAATTCAGAACTCCGTTTTCCATGACGGAGATTGTGCCGAGTGGATTCAAGCTCGGAACTGTGGCCTCCATTCCAAAATACAGGACGAAAGTATCACCTTCTATATCGACAGTGAAGGGACAGTGGCTTCGTCTGAAGGAAATATGGAAGGACCTTGTCAGTAATATGGATGAAATCGAGGACCTGATTCAATTTGCAATAGCCTTTGCCCAGACAGTGAGCATGGGCGGATGCATTGAAAAAATTGCCGATCGACCAAATGCTGACGACTTTGCTGCATACTGCCTGGAAAACCTGCGAGAAGAAGGTAGCATTTCTTCTGATACTCGTGATGAAAGGGTTTCCAATCCTACAGCTGCCGAGCAACTACCAGAATGCAATTTCAACGACTTTCCATTGCCCAAAACTGGAAATGATGGAGATGCACATCTCATGCGCACCTGCGTCACTTAACACACGCTTTTAACCATGGTTACGCGTGTCGTTTCGGGCCCAGACACTGTCAGTGAGGGGGATGTGGTGGTGATATTGTATGGAGGGGACGTACCATTCGTGATAAGACCTGAGAAGGACTATTATACTTTGGTTGGAGAATGTTATTTGTATGGTTCGATGAATGTCGATGCGTTACGAGAGAAAGGGGAAAGAGGAATTGAGAATGAATGGTTTCTTCTGCGTTGATCCGGATCAGAATATACCAGCTCTTGCTTCATTTTAGGAGGGTCATTTCTTCCTGGGCTATGCTTTAGCGATAACAAATCTGTTCAACCTTTTCCTTTGCTAAGTGAATACTAAGAATTCCAGTGCTTCAAGTTCAGCGCTTTCATGTTCTGGGATGTTTCATTGACTTTCATGACAAGCTTTTCACATTACTATCAAGAACAGATTTATTCTTTTTAATCAGGAACAATCTGAAAAATATTGTAAATTGTAAGATGAAACGTTTCTTTCTTAATTATTATATAACTATGTTGCTATCCTCGCTACTTTATGGAGAATAAAAGATTCAGCCGAAAGTACTTTTTTGGTATTTTTATCTAAAATATAATTTAGATTTAATAATAGATAGAAAACATCCATGATAGAGTCTGCTACCAATTTCATGCTTTCATAGACCTTCCATGTTACTCCATAAGCTAGAAGAATGAGTGGAACCTCTTGAAAAGAAGCCTCGCGGCTTCAATAGTAATCTGAACACAATGATGTATTTCACGTTTGTCCTTGACCTTCCCGCGTATTTTAAAACAAGACTATCGTAACCATTGCTGCAAAGAAATGGTCAATCAAAGCGAATTCTGCCTTCAAAGCATTAACATACATTGAAATTGAACGAACGTAATTATGGAAACTCTTTAAATAGCATAATCAACTAGTCCCGGCCGAGGAGAAGTCCAACTCCTCTCGGGCGCTGATTTTGAAGTACTCCGTATCGTGTGTTTTGCCTTGATTCTGGCTGTGGATGGTCAATATGAGTTTCCCAGACAATAAAAAGTGGAAGTAGAATGGAGAGAAGTGAGAACAAATTGGCGTCGCCCGGGGTGGAGGGAGAGAGACGTGTATGGAGGTGGGGGGTGTATCGTACCATAGTCAGCCAGTAGAAGCCTTGGAGTCGCAACTCTGCTTCGATGAGTATTGATACCCTCTCGGATGGTGATATTGATATATCGGATTGATCAGTGATAAACTGTGTTACCAGATCAGCGTTCGGCTGGATGAACACAATTTAGATAATGAGAAGATCTTGGTAAGATATTTGAAAAAAGCAAATACCTCAATGGCGGAGACTTTCCCAAATCTTTCTTTTTCAAAATGGACATCAACACGCCGAATTTTATCTCCATTTTCCGATTCAGAATTTGCCATTTTCTTCACCAACTTTCGTAACTGCTCCCAAGTATCCTCGTCATCGTTGAACTCAAACCTGATTCCTCCTAAACCGCCATGATTTTCTGCCTCTTTCTTTGTGAAATGCATATTTTCTAGGTAAGAGAAGATAAGAAGATGCCACTGCCTTTGGCACTAGGACCATATATCAGGTTCGTGAGGATTAAATTCTGTGGGATTACGGGTCCTGTCCAGCAAGGCTCGACGACAGTAGATAGGTCAGGGCAATCACTGTCTGAAGCAGGCAATTTTTCGACAAATGTTAGAGAAGTGAGGTAATCCTGAGAAGAAGTTAGTCAATCAGAGGCGCAATAATTTCAGCAGAGGTGTCTCTCACCCCGAAAAATGTGGTTTCAATGCCTTCAAGTGTTGCTCCCGGAGAGAGCGATAGCACTCCCCAGATCTCATCCGATTGGCTTAACATCTCCGCAACTTGTCTCGCATTCGTGTTTCCTTGTCGATCTGATGTGATGATTCTCATGTTCCCAAAGCCCTCGTCTGTAATTCCGACACCAAAGCCTGCGAATGTTTGTCCCTCTTGGATTGTAAATTGGTCTTCTGGGCCGTCGCAGCGACGGCCAAGGTATTTGACCTGGCCCGAGGCACTGTGAATCTGTATACAATCGATGATCCTAAGGTTTCTTCCAGCGCGCATGAATTCAAACCCAACTGAGACCTGCTTGACTGGAGACGCAGGGTGAAAGGACCCCACAGAAAAGCTATCTCTGCTGGTTACGAGACGCGGATTGCACGAAAGCACCTTTCTTCTGATCCTTTCTCTCGATTGGCCAGTCTCTCGTAAGATATGCTGGCCCCATCCAGCAATCGGTTCAATTGCTTCGAGGCCCAGCATGGCAACGGCAAAATTGCGGATTGTCCGTGCTATTCGAGACCTGTTTTTCCATGATCTCTCTGGTCTTTCCAAAAAAAGAAGAGGCTTTTCATACTCGGGCCACAAAAGTGCAGAGTAGAGCAACTTCCAGTCAGTTCGTAGCTCTGGGGAACAAGGAGTCGCAATTGAAGAAACGGGAATGTGGCTCAATTCGTGAGGATAGCAGAACCGAGACTGCCAGAAGGTCGAAGATAGATCATGAGCGGCTACATAACGCGAAACAAGACGGAGGGCATTTACTGATTCGGTTGGAAGAAGCGATAGAATGGTTTCAATAATTTCAGAAGGAAAACTATTGAGAATATCATGCCCCTTTTTGTCTGCAACGACCGCTGGAGGTCTGCCTTTTAAGAATGGCGTCGCGGGTGGAGTTTGTAGCGTTTCCTCATAATGTTCTAGGTTGTTGGGATCACACACCAGGAAGTCCCACTGTCCAGGTCGACTGGAGTTTTCGTCGTCTGTAAACTCTGAGTCTTCCAACCACGTCCACGAGCCGCGCCAAAATTGTTCGGCGCCGCCGTATCCAATTGAGCTCCATTCCGGATTTAGCCCGCGACCTTCTCCCGCAGTAGCACGAGAAGAGAGGAACTTGCCAAGTTCGTCGATGTTGAGACGACTCGAGGAGATGGATGCGACCGTTTGCTGCAATGAATCGTGGCAAAATGTGTGCATCGGATATGCGATATCTAGAGTCGTCCCTCTGTATATTGCTTAGTTAACGGCACCATAATCCATGTCGACATTTCTTTGCTTGCCTAGCACTGAAGCATACGAAGTTGTCAGGCCTCGTTGCATCATCAGCACTTCCCATAGCATCATCCAGGTCCGTTAGTACTCCAGTCAACGAGGAATATCCCGTTCCTCCAGCACTCATGCCGGTTAGATCTTCCGATATATGCCATGAGCTGCTGCTGGAGCCAGGAATGCGTTTCACTTTCTCGCTGTCAGTAAGTCTTCTCTGGAGGGCGAGATTCACTTTATACCGATACGATATGGTTTTAACCATTCATTATCGTAGTCACTATTAAACAGATCGTCATAAGTATCGGCAATGATGTCGAACGGAACGCCGCACAGAGCGCAAAATGTATCCGCCATTCTTGCTCAAGATGCTGCCGAGCTCGCGCAAATGTCGTTCTTTTTTGGGTGTGGGCTTGATCACGCGCTTATTACACGCTTCGCTTGTGCTATCCATCCATGCTGGTGGGAGAGGAAACGATGGGATCTTTTGTTATAAAATAAGTGACCTGAGCTCGAGAATCTGAGATGTGGCCGCCATTAGGCAAGGGTCACGAGCCATCTGTCATGTGACACGCGTCGTCATAAATTGGGTACCTTAGAAATATCATCCGTCGTGGGGGCCAATTTGCCAGGCCAGGACACAACAACGAAAGCATCCTAGAAATTTAGAACTTGGTTGCAGAAAAACTGTTATTCTGAAGGACGACGTGCTTCCTCCTTCGGCAATGCAGATTATGCAGCGCTCAGAGGCGAAGTGCAACACCTCAGCAGTGCTGAAGGTACAATGACTGGTTTGATCATGGATCGATCACGGATCGATTATGGAAAGCTTTCATCTCTAGATGGATCGTTCGGACGGTCATCGGAATGTTCGCGTCCCGGGGCGGAGTTTGGTACTTGAGATTCTGAGACACTCACTAGAATGAACCAAACTTTGACATTGCTGGTTGGCATGCACTAGGGTAGCGTTGATTTTTCTTGAATGCTTCAGGACTATTGGCCGAGATGCGAGAGCTGTCCGAGGCTTCGCTTTCTTCAATCAAGGCGGACGACTCCGAGCCTTCTCGTTCATTGTCTTATGTGATGATGACGTTGCCTTCTCATGGAAGAGGGACGCATCCATAGGCAATGCGAGTATGGAAGCGAGTAGGTGGGCTTTTTGCAGCTTATTGAAATTCTAGTGATTATTCTGAACACACATCACCGCCGTCGTGCTGTTAACTCTTATGCGATCCTGCGAAAACAAAGTTCTCGGTCACTGTAACATTACGAGCCGCTGTGAGGTCGTGAGAGAGGCTTGGCCATTTGAAACCGTCACCTGGATTTCAATATTTATACGAGCCAGACTCACACCATGTTTGGCTGTCGGCCCTAGATTCCCCCCAAGTCCTAGTCGTTGGGATTATCTGATTGAGGGGAGCCGTTTTCATGTGGCGTGAATATGTGTTTTCGACAGTAGCTCTAGGCTCATGCTAGACTGCATTAGTACCCACTAAGCCCTAACATCTTTCTCAGAGGGCTAGGCTTCAATCGAGTATTCATCTTATCATGATTCTTTCAGTATGCCATCACCGGGGGTGCAGTCAACAATCAGCCTCTATGTCCGCGAGAGGCTCCAACACGGGGATGGGCATATTACTATCAGACGAAGGCTTCTGGACAGCAAGAAGGACTTACTCGTGAGAATCCGTTGGTCGCTCCAACAGATATGCTGTGAAATGCTTGTCGCTCCTCGGTTGGGTTGCCTTTTGATAAGTGCCAGAATCACAACTCAAGACAAGAGAAAAAGCTTCAGAAGGTCACCAAAGCTAGGAAAGAACGATACTTCGATTAGAGCTGAAGATCTCGAAAATGAATATCAAATCCTTGGCACTACGAAGGTATGTCCTCTAGAAGATCATGGGAGGTATTGACTGGGAAGATGCCTTCGAGTGACTATACAAGAGCGGTCGATCCAGCTTCCCTAAAATGGCTGTGCGGGTGTCTAGGTTCCGAAGCTACCTAATTTCGATACTGAGGGAGCCTTCTGGAACGCTTTTGCTGAGCATGAATACGCAACTGATGGGCTGGAAGAACACAATTTTCTGAGATCGAGACCAAGTAGTCGGGATTGTCTTGATCTGATTACTTTGCGGTCCGCTCAGCATACCAACGAGACACAGCCAACATTGTGGTGGAGCAGAACGCATTTTTTCTGCAGCAGATGCTCCGCTCTCAGGTGCCTTATTTTCGATCAATCATACTTTAATTAGAAGTTTGGAATGGTATAAAAACGAAATTTTGTTTGAGTGTTTGCACTAGACGCTATGTTCCTTATCTGTTTCTGTTTCTCATAGTCATCGACGAAGTTGTCTCAGATGGAACAGCTGCCCGGTCAAACCACCAGAACTATCAGGCACATCTTACACTTACCAACAAGTTCGAAGCCAATGACATGTAGGGGCCAGATCTCTCAATGGAGGGGATTGCTCCGGAGATGTGAAATGTGACCGCCGGATATAGTTAGGCTCACTTGAGTTGACGGGTTCAAGACTGGAGCTTCCCAGCATGCTGGTCGACCCGCCGGCTCTAGTTCCGGGCTAAATCTGCAACTCGGTGCGGAGGGGTATTCCTCAATCAATCAATTAGAAATACTTGGTACATGCCGTAAATAATGTACATCCACTGTCTGTGCTGCTTCTAGATAATTCAGCAAAAACAGGGTACTCTGGCGAATCATCGTCCAATTTCACAGTACATTAGTACCCAAACAAGTAAGGCTGTAACAAAGTGCACAGGCGGCGAATGTACATTATTTACCCATGGTACGAAGTAGAGGGCTGGACCGACTGACAAGACCCCGGACGAGGCATCGTGCCGTCACCCGTTTGTGAAGAAGGAGGCTAGCCCCAATCAAGCGAGTACCAAGTATCAATCAGTGTAGGCATCGATCCTGGCGGATGCTTCTGCTCCCTGTACCAGGATGAAATGATACTTTTATGTCTTACCAATGGTAGAGAAGATGGGGCTGGAACAGCAGATATCGTAAATTTTCCAGAGCTAAGAATGGAGAAACAGGAGTCGAAGGAAAAGTCAAATTATGTTACTACTGATCGAGACTCGCCTGCGCCGATGATCAGTCGCCATTGGAGTCTGAGGTATATAAGGAGTTCATGATCTGCTAATTCTATATTTTTTTCAAGTGCAAGACACCCCCTCGTGAATAAAAGGCTACTCTGTTTGGCAACTCGACAATTATGGCAAGCGAGCGAGACGAAGAAGTCTGCCCCCTACAGGTCCCGGAGCCGATAATGGCTGCCAGTGAAAGCTCAACATTCGCTAGTCGAGCATATCCGACCGAGTCCATACAGTCGCAGTCAGAGGAGGAGAATGATGTGAGTACTTCTTCGCGAAGACACAGCCACTACTAATATTTTTACAATCAGAGTGTCAAGCGTGACTTCTATCCATTTCATGAGGGCAAAAATGTCTTTGTCACAACTACACCGTATCAGGGTCACCGCCGGAGCCTGGGAGGAAAGATGAATTCTATATCTGCACCTGCTGGAGCCGCCATCCGAAGAGCCTCTCATATTGTCTTCAATTCCGTCAACATGTTCCGGGAACCTGAAGGTACATTCGACCTTCAGATCAACGAAGTCAGACGAGTTTCTGCTTCTTACTTTCGACCGAACACACATTTCGATGGCAGGAGAAATACATTCGCAGGCGAACTTGGACGAAAACCATCATTACAACCTGCGGATATTCCAGAACTCGCCTCGATTGTTCGCGCAGATGATGATCCTGATGACTTCATCATTCAGCGATTGGCTGACCATGACGATATTGACCACATGGCACCTTGGAAGCGATACCTCTATGCAACGAGTCCCTTGTGGGGTGTCCTCACTCTTGGGTCATATTTCTCATACCTCGTGATGAGGATTCTTATTATGGTCCACGCACAAAATGCCGTCAACAAAATTTTCTGGCTAGCTTGGACCTTTATAGCCGTTGAGTTCGGTGTTGCCATTCCCATGGTAATGCATCGAGTATGGTCTATGTTGATAGTCAGAGGAAGACGTCGACCAAAGCTTCGACTTCTTGGCAACCAAGTTCCTTCAGTTGATGTGGTCATCACATGCTGCGGCGAGGATGCCGACCTTGTTTTCAATACTGCATTAGCAGCATGCAATATCGATTATCCGGCTGATCGGTTCCGTGTTATGGTTCTCGATGATGGCGCATCGGCCAGACTCAAAACACTTGTCGAAGATCCAAACAAACATACATTCAGCAACATGTATTACTACTCCAGACCAAAGTATCCAGGAGTGCCACATCACTTCAAAGCCGGCAACCTCAACTATGCTCTTGCTCAGACGAAATTGTTACCTGGTGGCGCTGCCAATTTCTTCGCGGCTCTGGATGCTGACATGAGTAAGTTCAACCCCCTTATTCCACATCCCTCAACATCGATCGGATACTAGGATCCCTTGAAATCTCTCCACAACAAATCAGCTGACAGAATTGCGTTCACTAGTTCCTACAAAAGACTGGCTCAGGGCGTTACTGCCACATATGCTGCAAGACAACAAGTGCTCCATGGCATGCCCGCCTCAGCAATTTTATAATCTGCCCACCGATGATCTATTATGTCAAAGTCTCGATACTTTCGTCCACATATCCGAGCCAGTCAAAGACGCACTCGGTGTTGCCTGGTGTACTGGATCTGGTTATGTCATGAGACGCGACGCCTTAGACAGTATCGGCAACTTTCCTCTTGGATCATTGGCCGAGGATGTCTGCACCTCTAGTATGTTTCTCGGAGCTGGCTGGAACACAGCTTTCGTGCATGAGCCACTGCAATATGGTACTGTGCCAGACAGCTTCACTGGACACCTCAAACAACGTACCCGTTGGACGATTGGGACGATCCAAACTTCATTGAAGCTTCGGTTTTGCTTGTTCGGCCCCTTGGTGAAGCAGATGTCTATCATGCAGAAGCTATCCGGCTTTGTGTATACGATATCGTCGCTTTTCACCATTTTTCTGGTGATGTCGCTATTCACGGTGCCAGTTGTTCTTTACCAGGGAGGAACCATGGTGCCATACGCAACCAGGGCACAACTCGTCTTACTAATTCGCCTCAACTTCCTTGCGATGATCACTGGCAGAATTAATGAGTACATTACGTACTTACCATCGGGCTATTTTGTTGGACAAAGAGACGCTCGAAGTATGCTTTGGATGGCGCCTTGTAAGTTTTACCTTCGAAGTACACTTGCTATAGATTACTAACAATAGTCAAAGACCATGCCATGTCTGTTATTCAGTCTTTCTTGTTGCCAAGCTGGCTAGGGGGCAAGATCGCAGTCTTCACCTCCTCGGGAAGTCTGTCCTGCGAGCTTAATGAGCGTGACAAAACTCTCAGAGCTCCTTTGATCCGCCGCCTTAGAGTTATACTCGTCGATTGCAAGGCCTGGCTCCACCTAACATATATCTTATTCGCCCTGGGTTCTGTCGTACTCAGCGTCTACCGGGTCGCTGTCAGCACAAATAACAAGTATCCAGACCCCTCCAGACACGTTACTTCGACGGAATCCTATCTTCTGGATATACTCACACATGCAGGCTGGCCCCCAATGCTTTGGCTAGTATGTATGATGAGTTGTTGGGTGCCAATACAGTATGCGCTGTTTCCACCCACTGTTCCGAGCGTTGATGTTCTGTTGAAGCGCGAGGAGAGAAAGGAAGGCGGCCTAGGACCCGCGTATCCAACGGTGGAGGCCAAGAAGACAAAGCAGAGCAAAACCCACATTTTCCATGAGATACAGTACACCGCTTTGTGTCTTTATCAAGCTGTTGTATTTGCTTGGTCGTTCTATCTGTAGTAGAGAAAGGAGATCATAGTCAGCTCCCTAAATGTCACAATCTTCCAATTGTAAATCCCGTTCATCTGTTCTAAAACTCTTTACCATCGCTTCAACGCAGAACGCCCCAGATTTATAGAAAAAGCCACAGCGATTTACAGAATCCCGCTCGCTAGCATCACTACTTAGAAAAAAGATTTTCCGTCATCTAGACAGTGCCTTCAAGTGTCGGCCTCGCCTTTCTCGCCGTAACTTCAATGGCGATCTTCATCTCATCATTCATCAGCCCTGCCTCCATCATTGTCGCTGCTGGTCTAACGTGACCCCAGACTGCCCTCAACGTCGGCCAGATCTGACTGAAATCTTTCTTGTCTGGCAAGATATACCTCACGCGGACAACATCCCTGAGAGTGGCACCAGCTTGTTCAAGCGCGGCCGCGATGTTGATGAACGCCTGCTCAGTCTGCTCCACGACGGATGGTGCAATGAAGCCAGTATCGTAATGAACGCTGACACATAATTATGAGTCCAGGATCCACCAACGATGATTGAGAACTTACCCTGTGGTTCCAGAAACCTCGATCCAAGACCCTGTGACCACTGCACGGCTGTATCCTATAACATCTTCGAATTCTGAATGTGACGTGATGTTCTTTCTACCGTTCTGTGCTTTGAGCTCTCCGATGGTTGGACGTGGGAGTTGATATGACTGGCGGCGCTTATCGATGAATGATTTCAACATTGCGATTTGCCGGCTCTCTGAAATCATTTTACGACCAGAAAGTCAGTGGAGGTCTTGATGGTCTTTAATGATTTGCACAGGCTGCCCAGAAGTGCCAAGGTACGTATCGTTTGATAGCTGTTGAGAGGTGAGGATGAAACAAGTGCGGGAGCGATTCAGGACCTTGGGGGTCCCAGATTTCTTGGAAGCGGGGGTGGGGAGAATAGTAGTCAAGCGATGCAGCTCTTCGTTTATCGGCTGGTCATAGAGGCGTATAACAGTTACTGGGCTTCTAGCAGGATAACACTATTGGGGAAGAGCTCTCAGAAAGTCGTCGCAATCCAGAAGGGGCATTTGCTACAGCCGTGGGATGTTGAAAAAGTCTGGTCGTGCTCCAGGCCTGAAACTCTCGGGGAAACACTAGTCTGTAAGCGAGAGGCCCTTCACTGAAGGCGTGAAACTACATCGAGACAAGTTTTTAGAGGCCTTCTTTCTCGTACCTTCGCATCCTAATAATAGTTAGCTGTTCTCTCACTTTCCTTTCCGAGTTCTAGTAGGCAGGGAGACTAAGCTAGTTGAAATGTCAAAAGATTTCATGGCAGATCACAATTCACCACCAGAATTTAAATTGCCAAGCTCGGATGTCTCAGAATCCTGCGATGCCCAGAACAATCAGGGCCGCTCAGATTTGTCGCATCATCTCGATGAATTTTGACGCTCGTCGATCTATACAATTGTCGTCGACGTTCTGCTACGAACTATCATCTCGGCTGCGCCAGCCATGACTGAGCTATCCCATACACCTTCTTTCCTCGGCCGCATCGCTTTCAAAATCTGAACGACTTGATCCTCGAGATCATGGTCGTAAGTCGCAAACAGAATGATGAATATGCACACAATTATTCCGAAGTCAAACACGTAGCACCTCACGAACTCTGGGTCATAGACTACCAGCATCCCAAGGTGCAGCATTTCTTCACAGAGCCCTCGAACGCTGCCGTAGGTGTTTCGTACTTCCTCTAGGGCCATATTTCTGCTTGTATCGATCCGGAATCCAGTCTCACAGGCCATGACGAGCAGAGTAGCCAAGCCTTGGATCTTGACGGATAGAGCACACCTGTATTCTGAATTGCGACCTTGTTTTAGTCGCTTCAGCAGCTTGTCCATAGCACTATGCCACTGCTTAGTCTCAACGAAGCGGTCCAGGAATTCCTGAGCTGGAACCAACCTGCCAAGATCCGGTCCATTGAGCTCTTTCCCATGTAGCTCTTGGATATGCCGTAGAGCGTGCTTGATAGCATCATTTGCGAAATTCGGTCTGCCCCAGTACTGCAAAAAACTGATGTACCGCCGTGCAGTGAAAACATTGGGAAAGTCATCAGGAATAGCGATATAATCTGGAGATCGATGTATCATCCCGAGTACAGTCGTTGCGGCGACCTTGTTGTCGCTCTTGCCGGATTGTATTGAATGAAGCAAAAATCCTTGCTTATCGAGACGGGCTACCATGTCAATGATGACTTCCTCGAGAGTCTCTGGACACCGTATATCATGATTATAGACAATCACTGGTGATTTGATCGACCTCATATTCTTGAACAGCGCAAGCGTGGACCGTACTTGTTTGACAGCGGTGTCCAAGTTCCCCTGCTTGAATTCGAATATGAAGATGAGAAGACTGGCAAGCAGGAACATCCTTATGTCTGGCTGATTTCCGGAAGCGAGATACTGCCGTATGTCCCTGAGAGAACTTGAGTACTGCTTCATGGAGTACATCTCATGGTAGTGACTTGCGTCCGAAAGGTCTGTTCCCCTCTTCAACCTCTCAGACCGCCCTTGGGCGGCTAGCGTTAGTACCATGTTGTAAATGAAAGGTGCCTCATGGCACGCTTGGAGCAGGTATGTTTGCCACAGAGGCTCGTTCCAGCCACCTGAGAGCTCGGTGACAGATTCTTGCTTGAAGTACTGGAAATACTGAAGCTCTTCTGCGCTTGTCCGAGGGCTGGAAGATATCGCCGAAGGCACAGTTAGCAATGCTGAATTCCACCTGTCCCGAGGATTCAACTTCTCGGGAAGCACTTCACAATGGACAGCTGGAAGAACTAATTGTTTCGATTTTGTGGTTGTGTGGGAGGGTTTTGGAAGCAGGTCTCGTCGCACAGCTGGTCGTATTGCCTTGGCTGCCTTCGTTTCGTACCCATCACAGATGAAACCATATTTTTGACATCTCTGGCAAAAGGGCTTCCCTTCGTCGCACTTGACATGTCGCTTCCTGTTGAATAATCATTATTCGGCACTTCCACTACAAAAATATCAGATGACTGCCTACTTGCACGTTTTACATCCAGTTGTGACCTTTCGACGCGGTTAGCGCTTTCCACCGGAGCAGGAGTCCAAACAGACCTTTGGCAATCCAAGTCTTCGCTTCTTCTCTTGAGGCCGCAGCACCACAGGTCCATCAGGAGGGCGCGACATCTTGGCTGCCGCGACGTCAAATCTCTAGCTGCTTTGACGAGCATGAAGAAAGGCTTGAAATCTGTTCATGTCGTTCATATACATCCAGCCCCTGCTAGTGCTGACGTATCTCTCAGCATCCAACAGGGCTAGATTTATCCCAACGTCACCTAAGAGCGAGCTGGGCATCGTGAATCAAACTTCAATAACAAGTTTTCGTTGTTTTGAGAATGCATGCCCCTTCCCTCTCACAAAGGCTGGCGTCCAGATGATCTGTGAATTGAAGTAACCAAGATGCCGGAGACTGGATTTAAGCTGTCGCATGCACGTGATCTTCGGTTTTGGGATGTTCTGGGGTCTGCAGCCTATAGTTACCTACCTTGCAATTCTCGACCGGGAGTTATCAATAGGTTTCTTTTGCTATGCAATACATTTGCTTGTTCAATAAATTATGATTTTTACAAGGAGATAAATTAAAGCTTGAAGGTGTCAACGCAATTTGTTGAAAATGTTGAAGATGATTTTAACTGACAATCTTCTTATCGAGGCCTCTGATTGGCCGCATATGAAGCAGTTTATTATCTCTACTTTTCAGTGGCTATTTGAGCGCTTTTATTTCCTAAAAAGCCTAAAAAGGTGCCAAATTTTAGAGTAGTGTAACCCAGAGTTCAGCTCAGGCAAGCCCAAGACGGCACAACTTTTCCATTCGTCCTGCAGGTCTGCATTTCACCCTTCGCTTATTGGTCGCACCCAAACATCGCTTAGAGACTGTCCAATAGAGGCTTTGGTGAGTGCTTGTAAGTTCGTGTTCACACATCAGCTGAACATGTTGCATAAGCATCTGTAATATGGATGCATCAGCTTCGCTTCTACAATCAGGAGGTTATTTCAGCATGGATGAGTCACGGTCAACTTGGCGCTAAGGGGTATAAGTACTTTCCCTTATCCCGTTACATTTAATATTGTTCTCAGATAATGCATGTGACCGCTGGAAGGTAATGTGAGTGTAGATAAGCCAGAACATCGGTCTCATGATAGATTATACCAGGCATCAAGAAATGAAATGCTGACCACTGCAAGGTGGCGTACGATGGCGCCACCGCAGGCAAACCTAAATCATGGGCAAATGTCGCCGCCAACAAAAGATCTGACCCATAGAGTAAGAAGCTGTAAGCGAGGCAGTAGTTTGTCGAAGCTTATTGTTTACTGGCATGCAACACAGATCAGTACAGAAGCATACTAGTCCTCCGCTCCGCAGTCCAACGATGGCCAACGTATTGCAAATGGATCGTCCTTTCGATCTACCCTCAAGCCAGAACTTCACTCAGCGACCTCCTATCATAGATCTCACATCAACGCCCACGGCACCAAGCTCTCCAGGTGGCCGTACAATACAAGTAATAGTCCACAATCCCGCCAACAACAACGACTTCACTGCCCGCACATCATATACGAGCGCACTCTGCCGCTCCCCATATTTCCAACAGCAGATCCGAGGTTTGACCCCCAACAATATGCCCATTCTGCACATCGTTGCAGAGCTGGAATATTTTGAGATTGTGGCCAATTGGCTTTGCACAAACAATGTTCACACACCCGATCGTAGCATTCCGGATTTATACACATTAATCAATGTTATGTTCCTGGCTGATACGCTGCAGCAGTCACAGCTTTGTGTTCAAGGGCTCACTATGATAAGGATGCAGCAGTATGCAAGTAACGACAAGAATCGCACGCTGCCAAGCTACTTTGAGATTTATCAGAAAACTAGTGTCGGGAATCCATCCGGACAATTTGTCGCAGAGGCTTATATCAAAAGTGAAATGGGCAAGAACAAGCCTCGCGTTCCATTAATTGATCTGCCTGCTGCCATGCTAGTCGATATCATCATCTTGCGCGGTTGTTCCCAGAAGGCGTTTAGGAGAGCAACTCGCCAAAAGGGAAGAGCAATTAAAACTGGAGAATGAGCAACGCTCCAATGAGAGGGAAGCGGAGCGTGTGAAGGTATACGAGGAGAAACTGGCAAAGGCTAAAGAGGCTGTAGCCAAGCTTGGCGCAGTTGCCACTGGATTGGCTCCAGCTCCAAGCGTTTCTCAGTCGCCCTTAGTGCAAGCTTCAGGCTCTGGCAGCATCGCACCTGCATTGCTGGAAGAACTTAAGAGAGCCCACGAAAAGCTGATGAAAGAAACAAGGAAGAAGAATGACGAGCGTTACAAAGTCTCGTTGAAATGATGAGGCAGCGGAACTCAGAGCATCTCGAAGCTGTTCAGATTATGGAGAAAGCCAATCAGGATAAAGAGACCCGGCTCATGAGAGAAATCTATGAGTTACGAGACTTCAAACAACAAAGCATCATGGATGCTCAAGCCACTGCAGAAGATCACGGCAAGGCTGTCGTGAAAGTTCGAAACATAATCTAAAGCAAGGAAGAAACAGAAGATAGTCTCTTGCGCGAGATCAACGAACTCAAGAAACATCGCGAGATAACCAGATCTACCAGTAGACCTTCAGATTTGCACAATCTACCGTTACTGGTCAAGAACATTGAAGAACTGAAAATGACGATCGAGCTTCTCAAACCGAGGATCTCACGAAAGCAAATGAGCAACTGGAAGAAGACGCAGGAAAACACTACAGCGAGCTAGATGAGTTGAAACGGTATATACAAGTGCTGAAGAGCGGGATCGTAGACAGCTAGACTCCTTGCGTAAGAAGCTCGACGAGAACGCTGAGAAGTATCAGAAGGATATCGAAGAATTGCAGTCGAGACGTAACGAGAATTCAGATACATATAGGAAGGAGATAGCGCGACTGAATAAAGCTAGTAGAGAGCTGCTGGAGCAGTTGAAGGTTGATGATGAAGATAATTATTGAGAGAATATGGTGTTCGGGAGTTGGCTTGGGGAAGCTTGATGACCTCTGACGGAATGACCATATCCATGGAGGAAAGACACATATAATGGGCATTTATTAGTAATTAGAACGAGATACCCAAATATTATCTTTCAATTTATAGAGATGGAAGAGCATGAAAACATTTCCATAACCACCGGTACAGGTCGTTCACCTCCACGCAGCCTCGGCTCAGTTGCCACGGCGCCACAACCCGGTCTCATGTCGATCAACACCACACCCCTCATTTTCAAACCTCCTCATATACTTTATTCACAACACATCAATTCCCGCAGACCCGCAGTACTACACAAAAGACACACGTGTTAGGTCATGCATGACTGCGGCGCCTCCCATCTGCAAGTCTGAGCTTCGGCGAATCAACATCTAAAGCTCCTCCGAGCCTAGCACAAGGATAAAGTCGCAACGTACCGTTATCTCACTCTCGTACCCCCACTTCAATGCGGCAGAAAGCACGAGCTGGCATACCGAGACGCTCGTCGCCCGACGACTGGTCTCTACCACTATAAGAAATCGATGGTCCTCGTTATTTCTGGAGTTCGAGACTCTTCTCTTCGTGGGTCGATTGAAGCGTGTTGTTGCTAGACGGCCGCCCACAATTGAGAGCGTGTTCCAAATATAAGCTACTACTAATAGCTTCGCCAGATTTAGGAACCTCACAAGCATTGTCGTCCAGCTCTTCAATCGGACACTCAATTCTGGATAACAGTTCACGATGTACTCACTCCCCACCATCCCTCTCCTCCTCTCCCTCCTCGGCACCTACATAATCTACAAACTCATCCACTCCCTCCTCCTCACCCACCACAACAACCTCACCGCCACCCACCTACACTGCCTGCCCGCCCCAATCCAACCCAACACCCTCCCCCTCGGCCTCGATCACATCCTCTCCGCCCTCCACTCAATCAAAACCAAAACTTTCCCCACCTACCTCCTCACCCGCTCCTCCACCCTTCCCCTAACATTCAGCACCTCCATCCTCGGCACCTCGCGCCTCTTCACAGCCGACATCCCCAACATCCAAGCGCTGCTCGCCACCCAATTCGAGGATTTCGATCTGGGTGAGCTGAGGAGGAAGAATGCGCATCCGTTTCTGGGGAAGGGCATTTTCTTGCAGGATGGGAAGGAGTGGGAGAGGAGTAGGGCGTTGATCAGGCCACAGTTTGCGAGGGCGCAGATTGGTGATTTAGAGCTTGAGGAGAGGCATTTTCAGGTTTTGCTGAGGGGTGTTGAGGTAGGGAGTGATGATTGGACCGAGGAGATGGACTTGCAGCCGCTGTTATTTAATTTGACGCTTGATGCTGCGACAGAATTCTTGTTGGGGAAGTCGGCGGAGAGTCAGAGTGCTTTCTTGAGAAGTCGAAAGGAAGGAAAGGATTCGAGCGGGATTGGAAATGATGATGCTCAGGCGTTCGGAGAAGCTTTCGATATTGGAAACGTAGGATTGGCGACGAGAGCGAAGTTCCAGCCGTATCCGCATCTTTGTATTCCGAAAGGATGGAGGAAAGCAATCAAGACTTGTAATCAGTATGTGGATGCTATTGTCTCAGAACATCTGCGGAAGAGACAGGAAAAGATCGAGAAAGGTGCGGAAAGTGATGAGAAAGGCGGATATGTGTTCCTCGAGGCACTGGCCAACGAAACCCAAGATCCAATCGAACTGAGATCTCAGATCATGCACCTGCTTCTCGCTGGACGAGACACTACTGCGTCGTTGATCGGATGGCTTCTTTTCGAGCTGGTGAGAGATCAGGCGCGATACGAAAAGCTTCGGAATGCCATCATTGATGATTTCGGAACGTGGGCAGACTGCGATCTTGAGTCTATCACATTCGCGAAGATCAAGGCTTGCAAGTATCTCCAGTACTGTCTGAATGAAGCTCTGAGGCTGCAGACGATAGTACCGTACAATTTCCGTGTGGCGAACAAAGACACCACGCTACCGAGGGGTGGAGGCGAAGATGGAAAGAGCAAGGTCTTCGTACCAAAAGGGATGATGGTATTCTACAGCATCCATGTATTGCATCGCCGGGAGGATATCTGGGGACCTGATGTGCATGAGTTTGTTCCTGAGAGATGGGAGGGTAGAAAGCTAGGCTGGGAATACATACCAGTAAGCAAACTCGAACTTTGTCATGGACAGAACTGACTAGAATGAAGTTCAATGGTGGACCGCGAATATGCGTCGGACAGCAATACGCAATCATCGAAGCGAGTTACATCATTCTGCGCTTATTGCAGAAGTATGACAAGATGGAGAACGTGGACCCTGAGCCGGAAGCGAGATATCATTCAACGATGACGAGTTGCAGCGCGAATGGGGTGAAAGTGAAGTTGCACGAAGCCACGTAGTGTGTGAGTGTGAAGTTTGGAAGACTCTTGACACGGAAATTATCATAACAATAATGAAGACAGAGATGGCCCTCGTGTACAACGTAGTGACAACCTCAGATTCTTTTCGGCTCAGTATTCAAGAGTATGAAAGGAGGTTTGTCTCCAGTTACCAACGCGGAGGTTCATGGTTCATGGCCCAAAGAAACTTAATCGTTGTCGTGACAAGAACAAAGGAAACGAGAACCTTTCCAAAATCCGAGGAAGTGTCGAATACCCAGCTTCACATCGAACCCTCCGATCACTTTCAAACCTTCCGCTTACCCACGGCTTCAGACACTAGATAGCTTGCAGCCTGTTCTTTCGAAGGCTCCCACTCCCTTTCTACAACCCTTTCCCTCATTGCATTGATTATCTCTACCAGCAGGCGCGGGGGATAATTATCAGTATTAATTATGTCGCCTAGCGGACCATTCGAGCAAGCATCAACAATGTACCTCCTGAGCGGACTATCCTTCCCGGTATTCCCATACACATAACGGAATGCGGCAGACGGTAGCCTGCGATCTTCATCTTTCTGGCGCTCCTGCAAAATCTCCATGATCTGATTCTGTAATGCTGGTACGAGTAGCTGGTGCGCTAGGATCCTGAGGACGAGAAGGTATGTTGGGCACGGAGTGTCGCCTGCGGCGTCGACTACTTGCTGGGTATATAGCCAGTTTGCAAAGGTGCCGAATGCCGTGGGAAATGTTGCGTTCAGACCCAATTCTGTAGTATTTTTGCATATGGTGCGAAGGACCGTGTTGAAAAATGGCGAATAGTGGCAAAGATAGTTCTTGTGGATGCAGAAGGTTTCTTTGACATCGCCGCATTCAACGTGGATTGTGATGATAGATTGAGATGAGCTGTCAATTTTCAGTTCAATTTCGAGGCCATCTTATCAGTTGACTTGCACGAGGTTGGGAATTGAAATTCCTTCGTCTAATTCATGTTTGCTCCTGGTAAAGATTTTGTCCATCTCGTTTGCCAGACAAGACAGGGTGAAGGACGGGACTTGATTGTGCTCTGGACACGGAAAGATCGCTGAAAGTCGATCGTGCTCCATAGCCGATACACTCGTGGTTGGTGTGAGAATGCCGGATACAGTGTTAGAGCCTGATGGCGAGGCTGCTCGTGGAGTATCGTTCGGATTCAGGAAAGACATCAGAAACATTGTTCCCCGCCGGTGACTAGGAGTAGATGGCAGGAAATGAGCAATAACAATAGTCGAAGTATCATGAGATTATGAGGACGATGCCTTCAAGATGTGCTCCTTGTCGTGTGGACATTGTGTTCGTGACCGCCAGGCGGCCACTAAGCGCCGGCCAATCCCAAGACCAACATGCAGTGCAACACGAGGCAAAATCTTAGCAATAGACAGACTTGCCTATTAGCTTAGGACTCAGAGTCAAAAGGCATGGGGAATGAAACAGAAAGAGAAAGTGTAAACTCCAGCGTAACATTGAAATCAGACGCCGAGGACAACGCCGCCACCATACCGACCTGACGATTACCCAGGTCAGTTTAACCCCTACTGATAGTACTGCCAGCCAATAGATCAACGCCCGCATTTCAATGTACCGACGTCTAGTGTCGCCAAAGTCATAGAGCCCAAGCCTGGCCTGACCACGGCCCAAACTCCCCAAACAGTCTCCAGGGTCCCAAACTCCAGAATATAATGCTAAAACCGTCCAGACGCCTTGCCCTCCCAAAGAGACCATAGCCCATAGAACGCCAAATTACCGCATACTGATCATTGAACTCGTATCCGCTTCGCACGATGGTCGTCACCCTTCTCCTCCTCAAGATGAAAAGGCTCCATATCCACAGAAGCCAGGCTATCCTTACTCGTCGACCTATGCCTGATGGCATTAATAACATCCATCAGCATTCCATGCGGATAATTCTTCATATTCTTAATCTTCGCCAAATACCGCGCAGAGCAGACCCGAACCACATATAACCTTAACGCACTCTCTGCATTCGTGCACTCATATATGACGGGGAAGATCTCGGACGGAAGCCGATCGTTGCCTTTCTGCTGGCGAGTCGACTCGGTGAGGTCGAGTGCTTGGTTTTGTAAGGAGGGAACGAGGAGTCGGTCGGCGAGGAGCCAGAGGTGGACGAGCCTTGTACGTTGGGAATCTCCCCGCCCTCGGAAAATATGTCTTGTGTGTAGATCCAGTTTACGAATATGCCAAATGTCTCGGGCTTGACTTCGTATAGCTCCACCAGTTGAGTCTCGGCCTCGGAGAATGTGCCATTAAATTCAGCGTCGAAGAAAGGAGAGTAGTGGCAGATGTGACCTTTGTGTATTGGGAAGGTTTGATGGTGGGTCTCGTCCTCATCTTTGATGCCCTCGGAGGAGGCGTGGACGCTTACTTTGACGATTTCTTGGGGGGCGCTGCAAGACATAAGTCAGCATACTGATATCCCAGAGATGGAGAGTTTGACTTGCACAAGATTTGGGCGCTTCTTGTTCTTGTTGAGAGTTGCCTGGTCTGGCAGCATCTCTGTAGCTGTGCTGGAGCCATTTATATTGGCAATCGCCCTGGGCCTGGGCATCAGACAATCGCGGAAGAGTGCATCTCCGAATGTACCACCGACTAGAGCTGGAATTGCGCTTTTAAGTTGTTGTCGAGTCGAACGGGAGCTTTCGAGCCTGTGACAGGAAATGAATGTAGCTCCAGGTCAATCCAGCACCACCACCCCACCGTCCAGAAGTAGCCGGATATACCCACCGCAGAGTGAATAGGTTGATTAAATAGCAAGATATGGTGTGTTCTGAAGATCTCAAATAATTGCCCCCAAGCAAAATTCACAGCTCAATACTGCGCTGTCCTTGCGTCTGGCTTCGAGGAAGTTCGAGCTGAGAGCTCCGTCGGAGCTGGATCGTATATCTCGCAAGGGCTAGGTTGAGATGGTTCCAGATTGCTGTCGCAGTGCGTATAGTGGAGAGTGCGAGTGAAGCTGTGGGATCTCAGCTCATCGCTGTTCGTGGTGGTAGGTAATCTTTGGCGTTGCGGACCATTGTGGGTGACGTTATTCGAAGTGAAGTTAGGGAAGGCTCGACCTCAGCCTTATCGACCCCACCATGCTTTTAGCACCGATGCCTCCAATCGTCTCACATGATAGCGGCCCCATTTTAAAAAGGATGCTTCTCGTAGGGATTCGAAATTATAGATGTTCAGGAATTTGACAGATAGACTCAGAGTTCCCAATCTCAACCCGGCAGCTTTATTGAGCAGTTCCGATAAAGATTCATGTGAATGGGTACGGCTTCTTGAGCATGGCTGGCCGTACGTCATTGTTCAAAGTCAATGTCTCTCATTGCTCTATTGCATGTTCGAGTGCAATCATGGAGCACATCTATTGCTGTCTATCATACGATCAGTGATTTTCTCGATGTCATTATAGCACTTCTGAGGAGTGCTTCAGCCACAAGCACCCCATGCCTTCATTCCAACAGTTCTTCCACCCATTCTCCTCCTAGTGATATTGAGAGTGCAACTTCCAGAAGACCATCTGCCCATCATCGATAAGTGTACTTGTACGCGACCAAGAACAAGGAGCACGCTCACTGCTGTGAGACCAGTCTCTGTAATTCCATCTGCAGGTGTTCGTCCACAATCAGTTCTGTAGCCAGACCCTTCAATCTCCGCATAAGCAGTACCTGTGCTTCTAATGTTGTAACAAGAAGTCTGCTCTGCGAGGTTGACCTCTCCACCAGCAAATCCTACATGATACCGACACATAAAGATACACTGTGGTGCCTCTTGGGGGCACTTTTTTGGCAACGCCAAGTGCAGTGATCTGCTTCGATCACACTGGCGTTGCTACCGAGAAAAGAGGCCGCAGTAATCTCGTCGAGCTGATGAGAGTTCACCAGACCTTAGGCCCAGCGATACAGCATGCACACTGACACTTCAGTCTTTCTTCCACCAATCCTTCCATCAAACAATTAGCAGCAGCAATGTCGATCAAAATCTTCCACATACTACATGGGGCACCCTTCACTGAGTCCAATCCTGCACAATATTAGCCAGCAACTCTCGCCGATACTCCTGCACCCCCGCCTCCTTCTCATCCACGAAAAACTCCTCCAAATCCGGCCTCCACTGCCCGCGCTCTCTCCTCATCAACGCATCCTTCTCCCTCATCCTCACCGCAATTACAATATCCAGCAGCAACTCCCGCGAATAATCATCCGAGTTCTTCATCACCTGCGTCTTCGACAGGCACATCGCGACGATATATTTCCTGAGCATACTCTCCTCCGTCGTATTCTCATACACGTATCTAAACACTCCCGATGGTAAACCCTTCGTTTGACGAGCTATTTCCAGCATAGACAAGATATCGTTTTGTAGACGTGGAATGAGTAGTTTATCCGCGAGGATCCAGAGCTTGAAGAGATGGCTGGACAGGGGCTGTTCGCTGGATTTGTTGACGAGGGTTTGGGTGTAGAGCCAATTGACGAATATGCCAAAGACAGAGGGACTTGTCTCTTCGAGTTTGACAGCTTGGTCCTCGCTTTCGATGAATTGGCCTGTGAGGGCTGCGCGGAAGTAGGGAGAGTAGTGGCAGAGGTAGTTCTTGTGGACTTGGAAGGTATGCCATTTGGCTGCTGGGTTGGGATCGGCTCGGACTTTGACGGTGACAATTGGTTGGGGGCCACTGGATACATACGTCAGTATACATCTGAGAGAGGGTGGTAGGGAGGCAATACACGAGGTTTGGTGCAGGTGCTGGGTTGCAAATGCGCTTGCTCTGGGATTCTGCCTCCTCTCCGTCGTGGGGCCGTTTCTGCGAGTCTCCGGGCTGCTGTGTTGCAGACATTGTGATCGATTGGCAGAGCTGTCAGAGTTGGAGAAGCTGCAGAACTATGACCCCGTCCCCCAGAGTGAAAAGAAGTGCGCCAAAACCAGATTGCAGACCAGTCTTGCTTGGGCAGTCTAGGATGCTGTCAATCGCGGGGTCCGGAACGGCCTCGTGAACTCAATTGCGTGTCGATTCGTCCTTCTATTCCGACTACCAGAGAGACGGAGCTCCTGAAACGAGCAAGGAGTCTGCTGGAAGCGGCGGTATGCGACAATCGGTCGAACGTTGCGAATGTTGCGAGTACGGAAGGGAGCTTGGGAGCTGGAAGTCGTGGAGTGACGTGCCATGAAGACATGAGGCTGCCCCACGTCGCTTCCTGCCGTCTCAGCCTTGTTCTTGTTTACTTTCTAAGAAAAAGCTAAGGTGCTATTTCCTTTGCGCTTTACTTTACGATCCTCCTGAAAATTTATTCTTGAGTTCATGGTAGGATGAATGAATCTCGATTTGATGAGAAAATGGCAGTGAGATTCCTCTGCTAGCTGATGATCTCTACGGAAAGAAAAACCCATAAAGTGAACAACAATTACGGCCATGAAGAGTACATGGCTTGCCTGCCAATATGCATATTCGGAATGACTCGGCGTAATCAGGCTTCAAGGGTTCTTTTACGAACCTGGACTTGTTTTAGACCCCGGAGAGACACGATGCATTCGATGAAAAGAACCCTGTACTTTTGCTCGGCTTCGACAATATTTACAAAAGCCAAAAATGCTACCTATGTACATCCAAATGAGCGAGATATGTACGTTCCCGTCACTACTTGGAAACACTTCCGTTGATCCTTACGATCCACCGACTTCTTAATCCCTCCAACAAGCCATTTTCTCAATGGAACAACTCCACCGCATCGAAGATCTGTCCACCAGTCAGCACAATCCCCGTCATTCCCCCACACACCATCATCCTCAAATAATCTCAGGGAGAGAAAAAGAACTCACAAAATTCGGACTCAGATACGCATCCCCACTACTCCCCGAAATAACCGCCACACTAATACTATTACTCCCACTCACCAACGTCCCAGCCGGCACTGTACAATCATAAACATTACCATAACCCCTATACGAACCCCTCGTCACCCCCCTACTATCAATCGTCGTCGGCGCCGCCGGCGCCGCACACACATACCCATTAATCGTCGCCTGTGGCCTTCCTCCCGCAAAACTCAACGTAGTAGCGATCCTGAACGTCGCTGTGCCGGAAATCGCAGACGATAGAGAGAAGTTGATGACTTGAGGCGAGTTTACGGATTTGAAGAGGGCCATGGGGAAGGATGAGGCGGAGGAGGTGCCGACTGTGAATGTGCCCGGAGACCAGGACGACATGCGGGTGTCGGAGGGGTGCATGCGTTGTTGCTTGTCGGCGTTGAGGAAGCCGGTTGGTGTGCCGTCGTAGTCACCGATTTTGAAGATGGTGGTGCGCGTGCTGGTTATGACGGCGTTGGTGGCGGAGATGGATTTCGTGGCTGTTGCGGCGGCTGCTACGGCCTATTCGAATGTTCTCTGTCAGCTGTATCCTCTCTCAAACTGGAACACTTGGGCGTGTAATGATCATGGGATAGGGCATGGGGATCAGGGATGTTCACTACGCACCACAGTCGTCGTCGCCGCCAAAAACTCATTCTGATACAACGCCATCGTGTACGTCCCCGCCACCAGTGGCGGACTCGTGAAAGCCCCAGACGAAGAAGCCTTAACCCAGTTCTGGTAGTTGGCATTGTACCAATGCACCACAATCGGAAGAGCAGTTGATACGCCAGATGCTGTACCCTTAACGACACCACGACCTGATGGCCCAACATAGCCGGTGAGGCCAAGGTCTGCGAAGAAACTGGTGTCGATTCCGGAGGAGGTGGGGATTCCGGAGCGAGAGAAGGACATCACGTAGGGGCCGTGGAAACCCACGCGGTAGGCTTCTGTTTGGACGTGGCCGGAGTTCATGTAGAATGTGGTGGATTGGTAGCTGAGAATTCCTCGGTCGTTAGCATTTGATCAATCTGCTATCTCGAGCTTGATCTTGAGAGTGAGACTGGATTAAGAGTGATCTTACCTTCCAACGTAATTCAGATTGATATCCCTAAAGAACGGCCCACCAGAACTCTTCTCCCTCGACAGCACATTCGTGACGTAGCAAGCGTGAACCGATGCGTCAGATGCTACAGCACAGTAGACATCATCATCGATAAATCTCTCCGAAGAGTAGAACTATTGACCGGGTATCAGTAACGTATCCCACATTCCACAAATGCACCTCTTTCCCATATCATATCCAGATGTAGACGATCTAAAAACTCACCTTGCTTCTCGTCTGCCCCGAAACCGTATAGACATCTGACGCCTCAATTGCCGTCCCACCATTCGTATTCGAGACGTCCCCCTCCTTGTACGCAGCAGTCAACCCCGTAAGACGATAGATATACCTCAATTCCCCAATGCTAGGTTCAGACACCGTGTACGTGCCCATATAAATCAGACTCGTCCCATCCTCAAAAATGTAATAATGAGTCAAATCGAAATCAGCATTATCCGCGACGCACTTGACTACCACGCGGGTCCCTGTTCACAATGGTCTTTAGCCCTAGGTCTAGCAATAGGGAGGGGAGGAAAATTGGAAGAGAGAGAAAGGAAGGGGAAGGGGATGACGAACCAACAGTCGTATACGAAACCGTCGCACTCCCCAGCCCAGACGCAATATGCGAGTAAGTACTCTGATACTGGTACTGCGTCCCCCGATACAGAATACTCGTGATATCACCCGTGCTCCTCGAGACCGCAACGACGAAACCATCAGAATCCCCACTGTCAATCGTATAGCTAGCGGTAGAAGTCGTGACTGTGATGCCCAGAGCAGTGGCTGCGAAGCCAAGGAGGGTGAGGAAAGATGACAACATCTTGATCTTGGTCCTTGAAATCAAGGCTGGATGCCAATCCCAAGTGCCTTGAAGAGGAAGTCAAGAACAAGCACATCTCGGCGAAGGCTTGGGATGCTTGATGTATTTATACTGGTAGCGAGCGAATTGAGCAGAAGGCAGTCACCGACCGAATGCCCCGTGAGAGCCGGCGGCATTCATTTCCCCAGGAACTTTAACTGGAGGAGACGAAATGAGATGAGATGACAGGAGAAATGCATATTGTGTGGGGAAAGGGAAGTTCGGGGTAAAGGACGCGAGATGGGAAATAAAAGATCGGTCTTCATCCCTCCACAAAAGCTCTCCATTTCTTGCGCGTGGGCGTATTTTGACGTACTCACCCTTGAGTTACCAGAAGGCGGGGTGGACCTACCTACCTCGAGATTGAAAACGCGCGTGCAGAACCCCTAACCATTTCCCTGCACCAAAACACCACACAAAAAAGATGCGCCAGAACTTCTCAAAAGCCCATCCAACCATTCGCTCTCCAAATTGGATAATAGGAACCTCGGCCCCCGTCAGCAAAGCTCAATTGTTGATGTCGTCAATTTCCACCACTCACAGCCGACTTCCATGGCGGGGATCATCTCGTCTCGGCGCATTTCTGAACGAAAGCTTGTTTTTCCCGCGACTCCCGCCCCCGCGGAAGGAGATGTACCGGTCTGCTACCGTACCGTGCTTGAGAGTAGAACGCGGGGTATCTGACTTGATCATTTGATCGATTGGTGAGATGAGGAGAGCTGTGCTTGCTCATTGAGTTGCCTGATTGCGCTCGAGAACTCAATTGACGTTGTAAAGTTCTCTCGCTCCTGCATTTCTATCCTTTTTGACTTCTTTGAAGTGCGCGAGGATGGCAGTTGATAGAATCACGGGTGTACCACCTAACGTACATAGATAGGATTTAGCTTCGTTTCTTTGCGGTTTCTTTTCTGATAGAAGAGACGACGCCAAGTTCGAATGGACGGCGCCCTTTCGATGACGGAAAGTGCTGGATTGAAGTATTCGGATAGAGATCAATGAAATAAGATATGGTGAATTCGAATCGCAGTCGGAAAGAAAGTGTCTTTTCTTTGGGAAAAGAACAGGAGGACGCAGTGTTCAAACCTCTCTTTGGAAAAAAAAAGGACGCCGAAAAGCAAAGCGGTGGTTGGAGCAGGGCATAGTGGATAAAATGGAAGGTCGTTTTAGGCAATGGGAGTTCACAGAGACAAAAGGAGTTATGTTAGTCGATGGGATCATTGCACAATCGTATCTGGAGTTGAGAGGAGCTCGTTTCGTGTCATCACTCGATCAAGGGACATCAAAGCACTTGGTCTGCCACTCATTGAGCGAAACCAAACTATTGATATCTGGCGAATTTCAAGACGACAAACCGAAATCCGTGAGGAACAAGGTGGTGCAGAAATAACAACAGAAGGCGGGATATCTGCGAAAAGCCAGGGAAACATTCTGTAGAGTGGGTTCGAGAGAGGATCCAAGATGATGAAAGCAGACGACAGCATGTCGCACAAATAACCGCCGTAGCAACAATAACTCATGGAAGTTGGAAGTCCAACGTTGATAGCTCCAAATACAATGCTATTCCGACCCCACCATCGAGCTACAAAGGAGATAATTCGGAAACGCAGCGGACCCAAGGAATGTAAGATGTGCACTTTCGAAATCTGATACATCGACAACCTGCGATAGGAAAGTCTGTCCAAGGAACACTCTGGGGAAACATCGGAATGATATATGCTTATCGAGAAGCTCCACGCAACTCAATCCACATATCTCCAACAGATAAGAGCTAGATAGTGACATAAAAGGTCCTCGTAATAGACTAAGTAGATGTCCCTATTTCACGATTCTCAAGAAACAGAATGAAGAGTGATTTGAGATGTAGCAGAGACATAAAGCCTGAAAAGAAGGAAAAACGAATACGATAAGTAAATCTATCGTAAAAGCCTGACTCGCAACCATCCTTGACTAAAGAAACCCCTTCAAAGCTGAGGCTGAGAGCTGATAACACTCAAGACGGAGAGACTTTCCTATCTGATGATCTGGAAACCATGTGTCGTATGCATGGAAGCATCGCCTCGATGGGGAAGCTCGCTCCCGTTCCGACGCGTGGGAGCTGGGGCCGGGGAATGACTTGAGCTGATATTGAATCCCCTTTTTTGATGCTTTATTTGCATGGGTCGGATGAGTTGCATTGATGTCGTGTGAGGGCGTCGTGTTCAATCATCAGATGAACGAAAGCACGAACAGACAAGGGAGTTCGAAATGGAGGTTGAGACGGGAGATAGGCGCAGTCTCGGGGTGGATGGACAGATCTGTGGAGATGTCGCGTGTGGGATTTGAAAACAGACACGTGACACTGCATACACTCGGATCTTCATTTGCAGGGCTCCTCCTGCCTGTGATTGCATGCAGTTTGTCGTTCGTCGTTCGTCGTCGAGTCTCACATGTACATCTCAGACATCTGCAAACAGAAACTCACATGTCTTCATCCCATCTCACGCCTTGCCTGTTATCGCCTAAGACGAGAAAAGAAACCCCAGAAGCAGCCTTTCCCCAAAGTGGCTGCTCTAACGTCCTGCCCATCTCGCTTCAGGGAAGCTCTCGACTGGACCGAGGTAAGCCCCGCGCTAAGTGTATTAAGAATGAGGAATTTTTCATCGTCGACAAGCATCATTAGATTTTCAAAACGACCAAGGGAAAAACTACGCAGGTAAAGTTGCAGCTAGACGTCACATCATCCATATTTTCAAACATCTAAAAAGCTGGATTCGTTTACCTAAGGGGCAAGTACACATGCTAGGTCTAGGGTCTCATGTTACGGATAGGACAGGCTTACCTATGGTACGGAGGATGCTTGGTTGCGCCATTGGGAGATAACCATATCGTAACGCCCCTCTTTTGGACCCTTCTCTTTGCGTTTTGGCAACCCAGCATTTCGTCATTTCCGACGGGGAAGTCTCCTCTGTGTTCAGTCCGTTGAGATGGAGGTGGATTAATTCTGGAGATGAGTGGATTGAGCAATGGATACTAGTGGATTCATCGTATCCGACTCTCCGTGTGGACTGAATGGTTCGAATTGATCGAATTGCATTGCCATGATTGGTCCCCAGTCAAGTCAAGTTTAAGTCACGATTCAAATTCTCCTGACAGATCCTTATCTGAAGGGATGAACCCAGGACTGAGATGCCAAGATATGGGCACCGCGTGGATTTCCCCAAGTGGATTCACAAGCCGGCCGCTGATGGGCTGACTGGGGCTTCGAGCCTGCATGCGCCAATCGCAGCCACGCGAAGAGCAGCCCAGCAGTCGGCGGGCCCGACGGACTAGACCGGAACAGATATTTTATTGACAGACAGAGAGTCTGAACCAATGACCTGCATTGCCAGAGATCGCTAACAATCTCATCGCTGGGCTCCGGGTCTTGGCGCGTCATTTCTGATGTTCTCTGCTTCTTCAGAATGCAACCTTACTAGCCAGGTGCAGGACACCCATGTCTCTGCCCCATGTCGTGCCCCCGCCCATGTCCCCGTCATGCCCAGCCCAGTCCTCGGCACAAGGGTGACCAGCTAAGTAGTCGCAGTAGCTTATCCTAGTGAGGGACCAGTGGCCGACGACCATTGACAGAGAGTAGCAGGGCTGGCCTAGCAGAAACCGATAAGTTCGGCCTTTTTCTGGAAACCTTCTGGCCGCGACTGGGCTTCCTAACTTTCCTTCCTTCTTCCTTCCTCTCTCGTCCTCCTCCTCCTCCTCCTCCTCCTCTTGATCCTCCTACATAGTCGAGTAGATCTGCACTTCCACTCTCTTTCCTTTTGGTACTCCGCTACGACGACGACAATCACCACTACCAAGTACATCCTCGACCCATCTGCCGCATACTGACAAGCATCACCGGCCATGGAAGCTTCATACAAAGACGACGCCGACAAGCAGCCGGTCAATGGCGATGGCCTCGTCCACCGTCCCAATACCCGTGAGAAGGCACGCAATGCCAGCGTCGAGCTGGGCACCGACAACTCCGCCGATGACCTCCTAGAGGCAATGGGCTATGCCTCCGAGCTGGTCCGCAACCGATCGACCCTCCAAGTCGCATTCATGTCCTTCGTGCTGGCATCTATTCCCTACGGCCTCGCGACCACATTCTTCTATCCCCTCGCCGGCGGCGGTCCTACAACTGTCGTTTGGGGTTGGCTGGCTGTCTCGATCATTATTCTATGCGTAGCTACCTCTCTGGGAGAAATCACGTCCGTGTATCCTACTGCTGGGGGTGTCTATTACCAGACATTCATGCTGTCCCCGATCTGGTGTCGCAAGATCATGTCCTGGATTTGTGGATGGTCATACGTAGTGGGCAATATCACAATTACTCTTGCCGTGAACTTTGGTACAACGTTATTCTTTATCGGCTGTATCAATGTCTTCGGAGACGACCCGGATGTTGGAATCTGGCAAGCCGAGACCTACCAGATCTTCCTTCTTTTCGTCGCCATCACGATCCTCTGTAATCTGGTCTCTGCACTCGGAAACAAGTGGCTGCCCTGGTTGGATGTGAGTACCTAATTGCAGTATCAATTGACGCCACGTTAATTTTCCTAGACATTTGCCATCTTCTGGACCTTCGCAGGTGTTATCGCCATTATCGTTTGCGTTCTCGCACTCGCCAAGGAGGGCAGACGATCAGCAAAGTTCGTCTTCACTGAATTTGAGCCTTTGTCTGGCTGGACTCCAGGATGGGCTTTCTGTGTTGGCCTCTTGCAAGCAGCATACGCCACTTCTTCTACCGGCATGATTATCTCGTAGGTCCCCATAGTCTGTGCGCACGAAAACACACTAATTGAATTAGCATGTGCGAAGAAGTGCAGAACCCTAGCGTACAGGTTCCGAAGGCCATGGTCGGAACCATCATTCTCAACACCATCTGTGGACTTGTCTTCCTTGTCCCTCTTCTCTTCGTCCTCCCAGATCTTGAGTATCTCTTCAACCTCGCTTCCGGTCAGCCAACACCCGTCATCATTGTAAAGGCAGTCGGCAGCAAGGGAGGCGCATTCGCCCTGTGTATCCCTCTTATGGTCCTCGCCCTCTTCTGCGGCATTGGATGCACCACTGCCGCTTCCCGCGCCACATGGGCTTTCTCCCGTGATGGAGCCATCCCAGGTTTCAAGTGGTGGAAGGTTGTCAACACGAAGCTTGATGTCCCACTCAATGCCATGATGCTCAGTATGGCAGTCCAGATCATCCTCGGTGTCTTGTACTTCGGATCCTCTGCTGCATTCAACGCTTTCTCTGGTGTTGGTGTTATCTGCTTGACTGTTTCCTACGCAGTGCCTATTGCCGTGTCCCTTATCGGTGGTCGTTCTCACATCAAGTACGGAAAGTTCGACATGGGAGTCCTCGGTCTCGTGTGCAACATCGTTGCACTTGGTAAGCACCCTATCTCTCACCCTCTCAACCTCTAATCAAAGTTTGCCCCCCTGCTAACACCCACCAGCCTGGTCCGCTCTCGCTGTGCCCCTCTTCTGCATGCCATCGTACCTCCCCGTCGCAGCCGAAACCATGAACTACGCCTCCGTTGTCTTCTTCGCCTTCATACTCGTCTCCTCCATCTGGTACTTCGTCTGGGGCAAGAAGAACTACGCCGGTCCACCAGTCCAGGAAGACGCTACCATCGAGCGCCGCAGATCCGAGATCCATACCGCGCATCAGCATCCTTTGTGATAAATGTGCTTGCTTTTTGAGTGCGTGCGTGCTTGCTTGCCGTTCATCGCAGTGCAGTGCAGTCCAGTGCAGTCCAGTCCAGTGCAAAGATATTCTTTAGCCAGAGCGATCTCTTCGACTTGCATTAAAGTATCAGCCAGGCAACCAACCCCCGAGCGAATACATTTCGATAACCACGATTGCGAATGCGAATGCGAAATGTGAAAGCCCGAAGATGGGATTTTTTTCTCTATCTTTGATATGATGTCATCTACATGTTATATAATTTGTTCTTTTTAGATCCAAATGTGATGATGGACTGACATCCAAATCAAATATGATACCCTTTTGTCCACAGCACCAAATCGCCATAGCAGCAGCCAAAAGGAAAGGCCTTGCAGCACGTACGGCCCCGAGTAAATGGGGCAGATGGAATTGGGTTGGATTGAGCGCCAAAGATTGGTAGGTTTTGCTGGACAGCTTTGTGTGTATGATATTGTGACGCTCAAACTGGCCAGCGGACAAAGGATGATAATCCGCCTGGGTCACCGTTGGTAGAATGTGATGAGGTGGGTGAGATGGGATTTACTGATCGGTATCTGCACCTCCGAACCTACCTTACCTGGGTCCCATTTTTAAGGTTGAAGCGTGCATGCCTACCATATCTACACCCACCAACAGCTGTACCTGTGTACACACCCCATTCTCTGACGATCCGTGCGTCCTTTTCATTTCCCGGATTCAGTCCATTCCAATCATGTCCGTGGTAACTGACTAACCATGAAAAGAGGCTGAGCGTACCGAAGTGTGGCAAAAGGAGGGAAGGGAACGAACTCAACTCGACTCAACTCAACTCAACGCAACCGTTCAGTCCTTATCCCTTTAACCTGAGACTAATGCCTGTCCCTGCATCCTGCGTATCACCGTATAGCCATCTCATCTCATCTCATCTCCCATGCTAGCCTCGATACTCTAGCAGCCAGGCTGGAGAAGTTCGCTGGTACTTTTACTGCTACTGCTGTTGCTATTTCTTCAGTGAAATTACGCATCTGCGAATTCGACGTTCGTATAATACGTAAGGTGGCAAAAAAAAGCTTGTCGTCTGTCGCATTTTGTGAGTGAGTACGTACTGCTAGTGTATCTTGCTGTGGGATTAGATTGGATTGGAGTTTCCGGAAGATTCGAAGGGGTGGGCAGGTAAGAGACGGTATGGCATGTCCATTCTCGACTCGCATGTGCTTCAATCTTAGGGGACAGACTGTACAGCAGCGCTGGCAGATCAGGCACGGCAAGCTGAAGTGCTCGGAAAGGGTACGGTAGGTACGAGGACTTGCCAGGTCCTACCTCCGCAACATACCTTACTCTCTCCGACGTAATGCGAATAGCATGGAAGCTCGAATCTTAAAGTCAACGAATGGAGCCAGCCAAATAGCAATTAGTCGAGATGGTGAACATGTATCGAAGTTGAGGTAATAGTTGAGCCACGAGCATGTGCAATACACAGTATTTGGCTATTAATGGTTTCTACGACGCCGCACTCCGCTTTGTTGATAATATATGTGAATGAGCTGAGGGACATGCCCTTGATGGCACTCTGCACGCAGGCACGAAGATCCAAAGCATGCCTACCTTTGATAGCCAGGAGCAGCTGGCTTTCTTCGGGCTAAAGTACCTAGTTGAAGCACAGTGTAAGTTACTTCATGACCGAAGAAGAGCAAGAGTCCGACGGATTCGGTTGCTTTTCCTAAAGCAATGTGTTTGTCTATTCAAATACGCCTTGCCATATCTATTCCTGGTGTATTGTAGTGCTCGACTGTTGACCTGACGAACGAAATAAATACAAAGCGTGGTCTATCAGCCGTATGTGTTTGCGAGTGCGGCTTTCTGATTATACTTAAAGGAGTCGCAAAGTATCACTAAATTATGGATCATCTCCAAAGATACACTTCATAGTTGACGAAAAATATTGAGATGCGAATATTGTAAAGGACAGCGAGACCTTTGGATCTAAGCTGTACCTGCAACTTACAGTCTCAACCACCTCCTTTCAACATGCTAGGATGTCTCGCCTACTAAGCGAGACAATGTTTTGGACGAGCAAGGCAAGACCTATTTTTTAGAGCGCATTTTAACTCTCCAGAGAAAGGCAAAGTGAACTCCGGAAGGGCATAAGAGCTGGGCTTATGAAGCTGGGAGTGATTTTTCCTTGTCTCGACTTGTAGTTGGCCACAAGCGCCACAATGCTAGTGCGGCCGCACGCAGCTCACCTGCAGCACGGGTCCCACCGTTACAGCACCGCAACCCCGCTTGCTGACAGCCGATCAGCATCGCAGCTACGCAAGACAAGACCTTACCCTCATCCAAATATATAAAGCTACCGGAATCAAGAGCCGATATCCAGATCAATCCTCTTTCCCAAGAATAAACAAAAACGAATCCCCAATATGGTCGACTTCACCCTCTCCCCAAGCGAGCTCGCAACTCGCAACGCCGCCCGCACTTTCGCATCAGCTCACCTTTCTACTGCCAAAGCAGCATACACCCAGATCCCATCTCATGCCGAACGCTTCCAATGTCTCCAACCCCTCTACGCCGAAGCCGTCAAAGCCGGCCTCATCAAAGGTCAAATCCCCATCCCACTCGGCGGCACCAGCAGCAGTCTCCTCGAAGCAGCAATCCTAGTCGAAGAGATGTCCGCCGTAGAACGAGCTGCCAGTCTTACGATCTTCGGAACAGGGTTGGGATTGACTCCGCTGTGTTTGGCGTACCAGCCGCAGTTTGCGGAGTTCTTGATCCCGTTTTTAAGGGCTGAGGGGACGCCGTTGGCGAGCTTGGTGTTTACGGAACCGGGGGGTGTGGTGAGTTCCTCTCTTCACTTCCGAAGCACTTTCCTTCCAATTCAGTAGACAGTTTGTTGCTCACTCAAGTTTCGAACAGGCCAACTGGCTCGAAGATGGAGCTCCAGGACTCCAAACCACCGCCCACCTCGAGGGCGACACGTGGGTTCTCAACGGCGAAAAGGCATGGGCAACCAACTGCGCAGGCTGGGACTTCAAAGGAGCAGAATTACAGTGTGTTGTTTGCCGCTGTACTAATCCCGATATCCCAGCTGATGCCTCCCCTGCTTCTCGCATCATGATTCTCATGGTGAGGAGGGAGGATATCGTGGCTTCTGGAGATGGCGCCTTTGAGGTCCTGAAACATCAGCAGGTTGCGGGTTGGACTGCTGTGTCTGGTCCTCATATCAAGGTTTGTTACCATCAGAGTCTCAATTTCTTCTTTGGATAAGCTAAGGTGGTCAATAGTATACGAATGTCAAAGTACCTACTAAGAATGTGCTTTGTGCACCTGGTGAGGGAGCGGCGATCGTGCAAATGAGCTTCGAAGCTTCTGGTATGTCAAATAACCCATATACTTTCAAATGAGAGTCCATCAGCTAAGTATATACAAGCATGTCTCGTCGGTGCAATGGGAACTGGCATCCAACGAGCAATATTCGACGCAGCTTTAGAATTTTCAAAATCTCCCCGTGGAGGCACAGTCCCAATCGGAGATCGTCAATCCGTCGCCGATTTGCTCATCGATATCAAGATGCGTACAGAAACCTCACGGTAAACTCCAGTCGAACAACGAATTTTGAAGTGGTGACTAACAAGATGTAGATATCTCACCTGGAAAGCAGCCACCAAGATCCATTCCGACTTACCGAATTACGACAATTGTCGTGAGTTGGCGCTGGAAGCAAAAGTGTATTGCTCCGATGCAGCTGTGAAGTCGGCTGTTGATGCGATCAATCTCGTTGGAGTGTAAGTCCTCAGTTCCGTCCAGCTCTATCAAGTCCTGCTTTCCTCCTTTCCCTTCTTCTTTCTCCTCTCATTACTCTCTGAGCTAATCAACAAAACAGATCCGCCTACGACCTAGCCCTGCCATTCACAGATCTTCTAAACGACGCTATGGTCTTACCTATCTTCGACGGCGGTAATGTAGGGATAAGAAGGAGAGCGCTGCAGAAGTTGTTCATGTCGGAAGGATATAAACCTTGGGCGACGTGCTATGATTGATTAGTCAGTACTCGCAATGCGAGATAGCATGTTTCAACCTTTTTTTTCCCGTCTTGAATATTTAAATTTCTCGGTTTCAAGATAGTGTTGATGTGAGTTGCAAAGCCAGATTGTGATTAGTGGTGTTGAATTCGGTTGACTTTGCTTTCTACCAGACTTGGCAGGACTGTGTTCCAGGTATCTCAACCCGAAAGAGGAGGGGTCGTGACGCCGAGCTTGAAATGCCTGGCTCCAGTTCCCAAAGATTGACCTTGGTACACGTGTCGAGACAAAGTTTGCCTTGCTTCCAATAATTACAGAACGCTAGAAAGATTGTATCTCAAGGGAAATCAAAGAGATGGAAACGATGATTCGCAGCTATTTTGTCACTACTTGCTTGGATCGAACCGAACCAAGTGAAGTGTGGATATCGAGGATCTCAATGTCCCAGCACGTCTGTGTACTGTTTGCGTACTGGGTACTTGAAGATGGGTAGAGATAGGTGTAGAGGGGCAAATGTTATAAGACAGGTGTACAACATCGGCAAGACGTCCGTTGGGCAAATTTCCGGAACAACTCTAATAATTGTACTTCAAAACGACACACACCATAGAATTAAGTCACAGTGCTGATGTGTTCTTCAAATGGCATTCGCTGTATATCCAGCCTTGCATAACCCCTCACTTTATGACTCCAAACACCGCAGATGCTAATGGACCAGTTCTCTCACGGCTCTTAGAAGAGTCAAAAAAAAAAAAAGAGTGCTTAATCCATCCCAGGAAATGCGTAAGCTCCCAAGCGTCTCTTAGTCGCCATATCATACTTTGCGCCTCTTCACAGAAATTGTCGCCTTCATAGGCGGCAGAATAGATCCAGCAAGGAACGTATTCTCCGGCCTCTTCTCAAACGGCTTGACATCGTAATTCATAATGATATACGCCAACAACAACTTCATCTCCGTAGCAGCAAAGAAGCGTCCCGGACAAGCATGTCTCCCATGTCCGAACGATAAGAACGTATCCGACGTAGTAACAGTCGACAAATTCTTCGCTTCCAGGACTTTAGCGAGATATTCCTTGTTCATCGCTCCATTTGCAGTAGAAGATTTGGCAGCGCCGGCTCGGACACGAGAGAAGCGGAAGGCGTCGTAGGTTTTGGCGTTCTCGTAGACGTTGTTATCGTGGTGGATTGAGTAGGTGGATGTTCCGATTCGGGTTCCTTGCGGGAGGTGTAGACCGTCGGACATGGTGACGCCCTTGGGATCTACTACCATGCGGTCCATGCCGTGGCTCATAAATGTCGAGATCCGTAAGCTTTCTCTCACTGCACTGTCGGTTTTGATTAGCTTGGCGACGGCATCCTTATTCCATTTCCCGTTGCTCTCGGCTAGCACGGTTTCAATTTCCTCTCTGATTTCCTTGACATCGGCCTCGGCTGTTGGGGATGAGAAGAGGTCGAATAGGATGTTGGTGGCTGTGAACGTAGACGTGTGGATGGCTGCAAAGTTGATGACCATCAATCGCTTGACCAGCTTCTCCGGCGTGCGTTCGGCCGGATCTGGATGATCAGCTACGGTCTTCAAGTACCAGCCGGTGAAGTCATTCCATTGGACCTTTTCCCCAGCGGCTTTCGCAGCATCTAATTCTGCTACGCGATTCCGGATGAAAGGAAGCAAGTATTTCGATGCTTTGTACAAGTGCCATCTGTTTGACAAAAGCGGTATCCATGATAGGAATGGCTTCAGTATTTTCGGAATCATTCGAATCAGTGCGGCGCTTATTGGGATATCCTGCGCGAATCCACCAGCACTATCCAGATACTCGTCATTTCGGCCTGAGGGTGTCAGCCTGATATACTTATCTCTGCCACCATAAAAGGTACATACAGAGCGGTAGCCCAACGAATAACCTATTCGACGTCCTTGCCACAATCTTCATCATTGTCGAGAACACCACAACATCTGTCCACTTCTCAGTGTCCTTCCCCCACAACTCGTCAACTCCAACCTTCAATTCATCTTCAATATCCGGAATCAATGCCCCCAAATACCTTGTCAAATCTCTTCGTACGACCAGTTCGTGGATTGGGTTTCGAGCGAGTGTCGAGTCGAGGAGGGTATAATCCGTCTGCAGGACTTCGCGCTGCATCTCGTTCGCATTGAGCACATGCTCTGCCTGGTCGACGATCCATTTCACCTGCGAGACTGGCACAAGTACCATAGAATGGTCGAAACCCGGAAGGACGAAATTGAGGCCTGCTTTCGAGTACTGGATGCTGACATCAGCTCTGCGAACGCAATTGTGCAATAGAAGTTCACCCACCTTGCGATATCCAGCTTCAATCGTGTCCAATACACTGCCTATGCTCGCTATACGCGTTCGCAAATCTGAAAATATGCCCTGCTGCTTCCCAACCCAAGGTAATCCCGATGGGACGTCGTCGCCATAGTTTAGCTTCGAGCGCGTAACGAACCCCGCAGCGATTAATGCCGTCAGTCCAGCCAAGATAATGTAAAGCTGATCGAATGCCATGTTCACCACAGCTTGCTTTCACAAAACCACTTGAATAACAAGCTTCAAGAAAATGAAGCTAGATAGAGCTACAAGAGTGAAGGCGGGAAGATCAAGCTTCTGGGGAACGAGAAAGAGAGTTTGAGTTTCAGGATGGTCTCGAAAGCCCGTCCCCGCTTTCTGCGCCACAAGCTGATTTACGCAGGGGTACTTTTGTGGGCATGACTGCAGCACGGATGGGACTTTGCCCGGAACATCCACCAGCATCGAGCTGGGGATGATTGCTATCGCGGTATGTTGATTGGTGGGGAATGTGGAAACATGCATTCGGGCTGAGATGCTGGGTGCGACAGTACCAATCGCAGTCGTGAATCGACATTGACGCCGAAGGCCACGCTGATTTGTGCGACAGTAAGCTCAAGATGAATTCGTTTACTGATTGGATTGCGGGAATGGGGGAATGCGAGAGCGATGGAGATATCTGTACCGGTATCTATGCTTGAGATTGCTGTATCTGGGCGTGGTGCTTCGTTTGAAGCCAAATGCTGTTGTCAAGTTGTCAACAAATCTCGTCTAAACACCGCCACCACCAGGACCTGCATTTAGACCTGCATATCAGTCAGGGTCTTCACTCATAATATTAGGGCCACCTCGCTGACCAATTCATGATATCGATGTCATATCCTCCCGCTGATGTTCTCGAACCAATTCGATACATTCCTTACTGCTTATTCGCACCATCAAAAATAGCTCTTGGATTTAATGCTAGCTCTATTGACCATCATGTTTTGCTCTTGCATGGAGTCTCAGTTTCTCAATTTGCCAAAGTCAGAGGATCTTTAGGTTGAGTCGCGAAGAGCAATTGAGAAAGGCGCAACTTCTTTGTCCTGATGTCGAATGGAAGAACCGGACGAAAAAGTCCGATTTGGTAGCTTTGCCGGAGGAGAAGGGTGATGTAGAGCAAGAGGAGTAGAACTCTATTAACATGGAGTGATGGCAAGTGAGGCTTTTTACCGGACTTGGCTGGGCTGGCCCCTTTTGAGCGGCATTTAGGAACGATAGTCAGGCAATCTAGTAAAAGATGGGTTATGTCGCAATTTTGAACATAAGATCAAGCTTCTTGATCGCCTAGATCTCTATTAATTGAAATTGAAGTGACTGATGTGCTAGAATTTCTCTAGGCCTAACCGCCTAAGGTTCCTGCATCGGAATCATTCACCTATTCCCTTGTTGGGTGTTTTGCATTTTTGGCGCTTACAAGTCAGTCAGGACTTTTCATAAACTCCATCGCAACCTTGAACTAACAGACAGCTGAATAGTCTCATTCTGGGGGCTTTAAAGGCCGCAAAAATGTTGACAGGAATCTTCAAGGCTCAAAGGAAAACCCGACAGGCAATCTGGAGGTTGTACCATCCATGGCCAATGAAAGACTCCAAGCAATGCATATTTCCGCCGGCCCAAGTATGTACACAAATTTACACCTCTTTGTTTCCATCCACATCTACCACATCATATCTAACCTCAATCACAAGCTCGTCATCACCTTCTGCATAATCGGCGCCACCGCATACGGCCAAAACATCAGCGCCGCGACAATCGGTACATACCTAAACCATCCAGCATCACACATCAGCACCATCCCGCTTCATTCCTCCTCCGTACATGATTCAACGAGATGAAGACTTACAGCTGCAACCCATTCACAATCCTCCCTCCCTGGACCCACCAATCTCCCCTTGCACCATCTATAATCTTGCCCGGCAGTGCTTGGAATTCGGACATGCTGTATGCTCTCCTCCCAACATGCTGAAAGGTTTGTAGATGTGGTATTTGGCGAGAGAATCGGGTACGGGCGAGGGTGTTGAGGATACGACTGCTGGTTCGTGAGGCGGACATGTTTGAGTGTGTTTTGATGAGGCTTCGCAGCCGAGATTCGGTTGGCTTTGTGCTTTGAGGGCAAAGTGAGGTATGCAGGAACCTTTGATTTGATTTGAATGTTTGTTCAGATTGTAAGAAGATGATGTACTGTATATCGAAATGGTTAGTAGTATAAAGAGTCTGTTCCTGCAATTATCTATACAATATTTCATCCATCACGGGCTTTGCTCCGACCGCGGGGTTTGCCCAACAGCCGCACGATACCCGGGACTTCTAAGCCGTATACATCCGAACTTTAGACAAAATCAAATCCCACGGAACTGATTGAAAGTTAACTGTGAAGTTTTTCAGGAACAGGCGACTGTTGTAGAAACGTACGATTATGATGCTGGTATTGATTAGTGAGGTGGTCGCGTTCTGGGGACGGCCTACATTAAGCGACGAAGAGGCCGCGGGATTGGACTGTAAGACTGCGGATTCTACTGGACCAAGAAAAAATTTAGTAATGCCTGTAGACTGTTTACTAAGTTCTAAGCCCTAGCTTTGCAGCTGTAGCTCTAGCTTTCATCATCTCCTCGCTACATTTCCGGACTTGGGCCACGCAGTGCTACTTGGATGTGTTTTGTTACGGGGCTTCCGGTGACACCCTACCGACTCACGGGTTAGTAAGAAACACGAAGGCGGATCAGTATAGGAGGAGAACTACAAACTCACTGCAAGGCCCTTGACACTTCCTTGAACGTCCTCGCCTCATCAAGCGACAGCTGCTCCACCCTCCTGTCCCCATCCACCTCTCCCGGTCCGGGCAAAATCCATTTATAGACACGATATCCAAGTCCTATATACTTCAACTTTTCTCCATTATATCTCCCCTTCCTTGCCCAGTATATCTCTCTGCTAAGCTTAAACAGATCTTCCGCAATCCCCTTCCGGATCTTCTCTCCCCTCTCACGCGCTTGATCTTTGGCTTGTCTTTGTCCATCTGTACTTACTCTACTGATCTCTGGATGCGCAGAGAAGGGCTGGAATATAGCATCTCCTTTTAATTCTGCTTTCTCTCTTGCATTAAGCTCGGCGCTGACGTTGACCGTTGTGGGGACGTGATCTGGGAAATTTCCCTTGGTGATGATGAGAGTATGCAGATGCATCAGGTTCGGCAAATATGTTTTGAACAGCTCGAGATTGGTATTATTCATTGGACATGCGAGATACTGTAGATCGGTACAATGCCTGATGAAGTCTTGCATATAGTGGTTACCTGGCGTCGTCGAGGTTTCCGTGAAGGATAAGTACCACCAGCTATGGCCGCTGGTAGGGGCTGGCCGTATGATCGAGGCTATGTCTTTAGTGACGGCAGTAGTGTCGGCACTATCGCGGGGATAATTCAAACCGATGAAGGATAGAGAGGTGAGGCCTCCGGGGTTCGCATGGCAGAGATATCGGAGAAGCTCCTCAATATCTCTGCTTAGAACTTCTACCTCGATGCTCTTTAAATTGACCGCGCCATGGAGAAGTGGCACATGAACTTGTTGTCTCGGTTCGTCATAAGATACCTCATTTCTGAGTCGGAGGGATAACAGACAGTCGAGATCAGTCATTTGCGAGAGATAATGAGGATCGGCTGTCAAGTCTGGGACGTGCCTTGGCGGGAACCCGGTGCCTAGATCCAGCTCTTCAAGTTTCAACAATTGGATGTTGCGATCCATACGCCTTTGAGAGTACAACAGGGTAAGTTTGTGAAGCTCTAATGACCAGAAGTCAAAATGATTGGTATGGGATAAGCCAAGATGCTTCAAATGGGGTGATGCAAGCAATATCTCGACAATATCATTATGGCGATCCGCATCGAGCCGTGATAGGCCGTGTAAAGACAGAGTTCTTAGATTTGTGAAGATCATCTTGAAGTTTCGATATGATGGATTCTCAAAGGCGACTAAGATCAGGTCTCGCAATTTTCCCCGCTTTGCGACAGTCTCAAGACCATTACGGCCTTCGCCAGAGAGACCAAGCTCACTAACAGAGGTCGTGATCCTGCCAATTCGTCAATGTTATATGAAGCTCGGTACATCAGGGTACATACTCCAGGGAAAGCAAGTCCGGCATCTTATGAAGACATGTGTCGATATCAACCCCACTTGCCAGAAACGGAAGGCGGGGTATGTTTCGTCCAACATGTAGAGCCTTCGTAAATTCTAAATGAGTGTTTGATGGCAACTTTGAGATTTGTCCGAGAAGCGGCCGGAATTCACAGTCTTGGACGTGTATCTTGGCATACAACATCGGCGTGAAAAGGCGGTTGAAGGACTTTGAGACTCTACACAGTGTCGCGAGCGTGCATCTGGAATTTATCACATCGCCGATTGCGTAGAGCAGGTCGACTGGTAGTCTTTCGGTCATGGCTGATTGTGTCTACGGTAGAGCAAATGTTTCTCGTGAACGAAGACAGGTTCAGCGAAAGAACAATAATTGTTTCCAGGTGCAGCCTTGAGCTGAATGCCAGCTGTCAGCCCCAACATCAACCGGAGGCATTATTCAGCAGGTCCAACCGAGCCGGGATGTACACAAATTGACTCCGAATTAGGAAATTGGTATAGAACATAGAAAAAGAACCAGATGATTCGACAGTAAAGTATTTCGGTTAATCTGATCGTGCTCGCATGAATTTGAAGATGTGACGATCGTCTGTTGGATTTGATGCTCCGTTTCCTCCGAGATCCTTCTGTGAGGCCAATATTTACTTGAACAATTATTTCCCGAGCAAGAAACCAATCGACTTGCGAGTGGAAAAGCGGTCGATTGTTTGACCGACGACAAGATGGTTCTTATGAAACATTGCCAAAGCACCACGCTTCAGGGTCAATCATGCCTGTTGAGGCCTGGTGGGCGGATGCCCTTTAACCCCGCATCCGTGCCGCGTAACACCAAGCGTATGGCTAGGCAATGAGTTAAATTGTCGGCTTCATTTTTTCCCTCAGATCCAGAACAACTTCCCAATCATTTGTATCTAACCTCAACTTTACTCTGATAATGGCAGATCAGAGTGACCCCAACAGACCAGCTGTCAATCCGTCGAAATTATGGACCAACTGGCAGTTTTTCCAGGGCGTAAATCCTCGAAAGCTTTCCATACCAGATGCTGATCTACGGGGTAAATGGATCCTCATTACAGGAGGAAATAGCGGAATTGGTAGAGAAGCAGCACTGCAGTTCGCCAAATGGGGTGCAAATATTGTCCTTGGGTGTCGACCAAATCCACCTCCACGTGAACCAAGACCCGATGATGTTGTGGAAGAGATCAAAACGACTGCTAAAGCGTCTGGACACGAGCATACGACAATTGAGTGGTGGGAGTGCGATATGAGCAAATTCACCAGCGTTGAAGCTTTTGGGAAGCGCTGGCTAGAGACGAATCGGCCGTTGGATATTTTGGCCAACAACGCTGGGACTGGAGGGGGAAATGACGGCAAACCGAAACTTACTAGTGATGGCTTTGAGATGCTTCATCAGGTGAGAGATATCCAAGCTCGCTATCAAGTCACTCATGCTCACAAGGACAAAGGTCAACTTCATTTCACACGTTCTGTTGACGCTCATCCTCCTGCCATCACTGGCACGAGCTCCAGAGCCCCGCATCATCTGCACAACATCCAACATGCAATACATCGGGGTCTTTGATCTCACCAACGCCAACAATGGCATAATGTCTTATCCGAACAACAAGTTGTACTTCCAAACCTGGCTCACGGAGCTTCAAGCTCGTCTACTGAAGAACGACAAGTACGATCACATTGTTGTGCATGGCGTCCATCCAGGTTTCACCATCACGAATATCTGGGGAAGTACCGGTATGGACTTCTTCACCAAGGTTGCAGCTGTGGTCATGCACTATGTTGGTGTTGATGCACAGCAGGGTAGTTTAGCTATTACGAATGCTGCATCGAACCCACAATGGGGTCTGAAGCAATCTGGGGGAGGGGGAACGTTTGCGAATAGGATCTGGCAAGCTAAGCCGATGCCGCAGACTAAAGATCCTGAATGTCGGAGGCAGGTCTGGGATTTCGTTGCAGGGGAAATGAATTTGAAGGAAAGAGGACTGCTGGAAGGACTTGAAGTCTGAAGTTGGAGACTTTCTTTCGACAGGGCATGGGGGCATGCCCTCGAGATATGGTGTTAGCGAATTCGGGCTTGGTTATGTCTTGTGTATGTTTGTATGTTTCCCGACTAGATTTTGCAACAGTGCAGAGTGATTAATCGAGGCGGGACTGTATGTGTCCGACAATTCCAAACGTCTTCTCTCTTCTGTACCTATTAACCTTTTAGCCATGCTGATGATGGCCAAGTCGGTATGCCCCACTTGGTGAGAGGGAAGGACAAAAGGTAAGCGAACCCGGGGCCTGTTGAGATCTTAATGTCCGGTCCACTCTCCGCCGACATCGTGACCATCCGTCGGCTGGTCGGACAAGCATCGTGAGTATAAAGCTCTTCATCGCATCTCGTATCCCACTTCTCTTCCCAGATTCCTCCCCCGTCTGCAATGAACAAAACAATTTACCTAGTGCGCCATGCCCAAGGTGGCCACAACATTGCAGTGTGTAATTCCTACAAACCAAAATTAGCTTGGATCAGTGCTGACTCATGAGCAGAATGACTTTTCCATCAGAGATGCAACTCTCACCCCGCACGGGAAAGAGCAATGCAAAGCACTGCAAGCAGCATTCCCATTCCATAACGATGTTGACATCGTGATGGCCTCTCCCTTGCGCAGAACAATTCAGACGGCTATTGAGAGCTTCACACCAGCGCTTCTCCGACCAGGTGTTCAGCTTCTGCTCTTGCCGCAAGCTCAAGAAATTAGTAACAAGCCATGTGATACCGGTTTCGAAAAGGAAGAGCTCGAGGCTGAGATCAAGAAGATTCTCGGCGAGGAGGCATCTGAAGGTGGATTCGACCCGAAGCGAATTGATTACAGCGTGTTGGAGCCAGGCTGGAGCAAGAAGGTAAACTATTCTTCTCTTTCCCTTCCATTTCTTGGTCTTACGATTGCAGATCAAGTACTTATTGAACTTTAGAGTGGGAAGTTTGAAGCAAGCCTGACAGCGGTCAATGCCCGCGCTGCCGAGCTTAGAGCTTGGCTATGGCAACGTCCAGAGAAATCAATCGTGCTGGTAACCCACGGTGCATTCTTACACTACTTCACAGACGATTGGGAACCATTTGATCCTAGCCATGGTGTGTGTCTTCTCCAATTTATTACAACTTCTGCACACTTTTTTTAACTTGAATGAATAGGTACCGCATACAAGAATTGCGAGTTCCGTAGCTTTGTGTTTACCGACGATTCAAATGAGCAAGAAGCTCATCTCGTCCAGGTTGGCAAGAGTGGCCCGAGAGGCGTGAGACCTCCGGGATCGCATTCCAAGGATATTTCTGGCGCTGAAAACTGAGGCCGGCATCACTTAGTACAGGATTCGCGACATTTTCTAGACGATAGATCGTATAGACAAGACATAAATTCGACTTCATTTGCGCCTCATCACGTGGCTACAATTTTGCTTCATCCGGGGGTTCACGCATGGTATGGTGCTTATCGCGGTGCGTTACTGCTGCAAATGAGTGGTTGGCTGATATCGAGTCATGCATTTGGTGTCATCATGTGCTGCATGCAAAGCGGGCGACGAATAGGGCGGCGACAACAATTCAAGTCGGCTGCACCTCTTCCTGACCTCATCTTGGGCGGCAACGTAAGCGTAAGTCTGACGGCAACTTCACGATTTTCGGCAAGTTGAGACAAGGATCCTTTTTGACCAGCTCATACTAAATAACATTCTCAAGTTCCTTGCCCGCACGATGTCGATGTCCCTGGAAGAGGATGATGTGGTAGAGATTGGACGGGTGGACGTCGAGGACTTGCCGCCGGCCACTGCGTCGAAACAAATGTGGAAGATGCCAAATCAAGGGTAGGAATTCATTCATTCATTCAATCAAATCATTTCCCAAGGAATGTGAAGCTGACAATTTCTAAGTGACTTTCTCCTCCTGGGTCCTGGTGAAATGACCACGGCTGACAATTTCCAGGGTTGGCGCATCGGAACCGACCTGAGGGCATCGTGAATTCGATGATGGCCCATCAGAAGGACCTTCTCACTAGAGGAGAAAGTGTATCACTGATTTACTGCGATGGAAACTTGACTCTAGACCCATCCATACTCAGCAGTGGATCTCACGCGATATACGTCTCGCCACAGGGAAACCTTACCGTCTCTGGTCCTCCTATCAGCTCACCGCCAATGAAAGCAATACAAGCACCGCCTACAGAGCTGACACTTCCCAAGCATTTCTCTTGTGGCGATTGCCCCAAAGAGTTCAGCTCGCGAAGCGAGTTGAAGAATCATGTTGATCTAATGCACCCGAGGTGTAGTTTGTGCCATGGACGATTCCCAAATCTGCTTGAACATCTTGATTCAATGCATCCGAAATGTTCATGGTGCCAACAGAGCTTCCTTTCTCAGGCTACTCTGGACAATCACATCAAAGATTCGCATCCGAAGTGCGCATGGTGCCCGGAGCAATTCTCCACCAAGAGTCAACTCAACCACCATTCAGACGCTGCTCATCCAGCATGCCGGCGATGTCACGCGAGGTTTAAAACCTCGAGCGAAAGAGATAAGCATTCGAAAGAAGCTCACCCGAATTGTGAATTATGTCCATTCGAAGCAGTCACTTTCCAGCAGCAGGACCAGCACATGATTGACAGCCATCCCCGCTGTTCACTGTGTACCACACCTCGCTTCAACTCTCTCGACGAGTACAATAAACACTATCGAACCAGCCACGTCTACTGCAAAATCTGTCTCATGTACCACAAATCAAAAGACCAATATCTAGACCTCCATGCAAAGTGCACAACATGCAACATCCGACACGAATCGCTGGAGGAGATGGACTCACATATGACAGTCATGCACCCCACCTGCGCATACTGCCCATCGTACGAAGCTTTCACCTCCTACGACCTCTACAACACACACATGGAGACCGAACATCCTCAATGCGCATTCTGCTCAAAACGGTACCAAACACCCGACCGCCTCCGCATCCACATCCACAACTCCCACCCCTCATGCACACAATGCGCCGCCGTCTTCACCTCACGGCCTTCATTGCGCAAACATCGAGCAAAACATCACCCTAAATGCTCACTATGTCCTCCTACAGTAGGGAACTTTTCTACTGTCGCGGCGCTGAATCAGCATACCCAGGAGACTCACTTCCCGTGCGCGAACTGCTTTGTTTTCTTTGCGTCGGAGGGGCAGAGAGCTGAACATCTGAGGAGAGAACATCCGACGTGTGATGTGTGCTTCAAGCCATGTGCGTCAAGAGCCTCTTTGAGGAGTCATCGAGCGAGGAGACATCCCGAATACCAGGAATGAGGAGGACGCGGGAATATTTAATTTCTCGATCTCAACAAGCGAAGTGAGAGCTGAAAGAATGCCTTTTGATTCACGGTTGCCAGGCTCGAGGTATACGATGACGGTCTCACGGTTGTCTCTTGTTTTACTGACAGTCCACAGCGAAGGAGCGATGAAACGAAGGGACTTGAAGGTCGTTCACATCGGAAGAGATTGTCGGTCGAAGTTACTGGAGACAGGCAGCTTCGGATCTAATGGTCGGCGAACAGTCTACGGATGCTGATATAGTTTGTTTGGTCGCATCGTTCGCTTCACATACCCTTTCCATTCTATTGCGAGTCTTTCATGTACTGTAAAGTATTTATATCTTTGACTTATGGAGGAGCGACATTTAATTTTCGAAAGCTATGCCTAAATACAAATCCCGAACTACTTTCCCGCATCAAATTCAACCGTGCATACTGTCCACACCCCCAGGAGATACTCCTGCCAGCTTGTCCGCTTCCAAGTTTGCAATCACGATCAGCGTCTGGAAGCCGAGACATAATCTCATCTTCCAGAATGCATCTTTGAGCCTGAACTTAGCCAGTCCACGGCGGTATTTGAACTTGCGGCTGTGGCAGCGGAATCAATCAATGCTTGCAGGACGCACAATAGATGCCACTGATCATCTGATACTCCTTCCACCTACATTACGGGCAGTATCCCATCCTGATATCGTTTGACATTGTGAAGGCTTGATTTTCTTCTCCTATATTTTCCTCATAGGGAATTTGTAATTAAGCTTTCTTTTCGTGTTCTCGGTGGGAGACTTGAGAGGTGGGGAGCAGCAAAACTTGGGGGTGAGGGGTGGGGGGATTGTATGTTCGGCGGAAGTGAGGACCTGGTGGCTTTGGAACGATTTATACGGTCTTCTCTGAGCTTATAAATTAAAGCTTTGTTGGCTTCACTTGTGCCAAAGTCAACGTATAGGATTGTTTCTTTTGAGTTGAGACCAACGACATTTCATTGTACGAAGACTCGATACATGCACAAGGGACTGCCCACTTCCAGCTTACCCCACCAGTCCTAGCAACTTGCCTTCACAATTTCTTCATACAAACATCACGCACCCCTTCCAATATCTCTTCCACACAATCACATTGTTCCTCTCCTTCCCTCCAACCGCCTATGCTCTAGCAACCTCACCCTCGTAGCTCTACCTTCACATCACAACTTATCAGAACTGTCCTGGGCCAAGGCCACGCAGGACGATCGCTCGGTGGTAGCAAACTGGGCAGTAAACTGGGGGGGCACCTGGATTCCGATCCGAGACACCTTTCCATGGGCACTGTGGGCAGTAGGCATACCATCCTTGACCGTAGCCGCTCATTTTGTCTGTCGTTCGGTGTTGTTAGGTGAAGATTCAAGTCTGAAGGATCTGGAGACTTCAATATAGTATTTTGCTTGGGCTGATGAGGCTGCTTTATGGTAGTTGGTTTGCTGAAGAAGAAAAGAGCAGATGTTGGATTTTGGGCGCTTTTATACTTGCTTTGGAAGGAAGATGTGAATACGATGGTAGAGATTTTGGGGAATGTGATTGATAGTGGTCTCTCAAATCCCCAAATAGGTCTTTTGATCAGGACAATCACCCGCTTCGGCCACTGAAGACAAGAATAGAACGAAAGGTCCAGTCAACTTTTCGGAAGTATTGTCTTTGAAATGAAATCTACGAATCTATAAACAAGTGAAAGTATATCTGACTAAATCAGGGACGACTAATGTAGCCGGGTTTACTCCTTGCTCGCGATCCGGGATGAGCTTTCGCTCTGCCAGATAGGTCGTATATCTACCGTACGTCGGCATAGTTTATTTTCCTTCCGCGATGGTTGCCACATCATGTTCTCCTCTCAGAGAAAAACAAGATCTATGTGAGGTTACCCAGTGCCCCGTCTATTGCGCCGTCTAGTGAATAACATTTTGCCGGATATGTGAATGCTCGGTTTCTTCGGAATTTTGAGGGCGCTAGCTGATAGGTCTTTCGGAGTGCAATGGGAGATGTCATGCGTCTGCTCATATCATGTTAGTTCTTTCTCCTTCCCCAGGACTTTCATGTCACTCACCCTTCGCTTTTTTCAATCGTATTTCTTCCTCAACCAATAGATACCACCACCGAGGACGAAGACACAGACCATGACTAGATAATTGTTAGCACCTCACAGGCAATCGATAGCGAGAAGAGGTAGCACAGATGGCAAGGTCAATGCAGAGGTTGAAAGGTAGCCAAATAACTTACTCACGACAACTGCTTCAATCACAGTATGGTCCACCGCTCTTTTCGCTAAGACACCATGAACCTCTCTCACGAGAAGGGGAGCGATAGCAGGCATGTTGAAGGATATCGTCTCCAGGAACTGTTGATTGGAATATCGATAAATTTGATGTGGCAGCTGTCAAAAAACTAGCTTCACGCCTAAATGTATTAAGAATTAACGAAAAGAAATAAAACAGCGTTCTGGACCGCCAGGATCAACACCCCTCGCAACAACTTTCCGCATCTTCGAGGTCCAGACTCTGTACATATATCAGTCACCATACTCGATCTCGTCGCACAAGCCGCGAAAACGCAGTCGTCAGCACCTGCCAATCAATCATCCGATACCGAGACAACACAAGACATGCACGTGTTTCATTCGCCGCGAACGGGGTAATCCCACACGACCATGATCCGATAACTCGGTATGAAACGGGAGAATGGCCTGATGTCGAGCGATCAAGTCTTCAGATGATGAGGCCAGATCGATGTGCTGAGGCTCTTGTGGTGTTTTGGGTCGTGAAACAAGGGGGATCCGCAACTCTTGACGAAGCTTGGCTGAGGGCAGCGGAGTCCGCGAAGAAGCGAAAGCGCCCCTGATTGAATCTCGCTTAAGCTTGACATCGTATCGTTCGTGCATTCGTCCAAATGCAGCGGTAATGGAGTTGTTGTTGAAGCCGCAGAAGATCTAGACTAGGATCATTCGAGGAGGAGATCGTCCAAAGTCGTTCTCCATGACAAGATCGAACACTCGCAGCAGACTTCATCTCATACCTTTCATGCCTCTCTGGCCCAAATGGCAGCTCCCAAAGGTTATATATAATCTGGTTTGGAAAGGACGATTGAATTTTTGGATTATTGAGAAGGCTTGCATCAAAGACAAAGCTCAAGGCCCCTGGACGGTTTCATCAACTCTACCAAACATTAAGACTAATCTACAGGATATTTACATTGGAAAAGAACGAAAACGGAAAGCTCATGCTACATGCAAGCAGCGAGAAAACCTGCAATTACCAGGACTACCATGCTCGATTGACAAGTGGTCGTAGCCGCACTTTCAGCAATCGAACTCGAGGCTGCACTCGAAGAAGTCGCTGAAGTCGCAGACAGCAAAGTCGTTGTTCCCGTCACAACTGGCGTCCCAGAACCGATGACACTGGACTGGGTCATGGTCGGAGACTCAGCAGAAGACGTCACAGTGCTACTCGCACTCAACTCCTCCGATACAGCTGTAATGTTATTATCAACCTGGTTCTTCACCCACTCCACCGCCTGATCCGAATACAGCTCAAAGTAGTTCCAATGGTCTTCATTGACCTTCCCACCTGCGCAATTGGGATCCGTGACAACGCAATAGTCTCGCAAGACTGGCGTCCACTGCTTCAACGCTTCAAGCTGTGCATTTGGCCGAGGGTACGTGCCGTTCTTGTCGGCGCCGGAGAATGTGTTGTAGGGCTGGGAAGCAGTATGGCGCTTTGAACCCCACAGCAATATCGCGGTGACTGGATTCCACGATCAGCAAACAAAATTTCCTTCCAGTACGACGGATGCTTACCCATTTTCCCAGCATCCGAATCGACATCAAAAGGCTCATTGCTTTTCTGGACACAATCTCCAAAAGTCCCCCCACCACCAGCAAACATATCACCCACGACATAGGCTCCTTGCGAATAACCACTGACTACTAATTTCGACTTTGGACAGCGTTTATTATACGCTATCATTTGGGCTTGACCATTTGCGACACCCTCGGAAATCGAGTCGCAGTAATTGGCTTCAAAAGAGCTCTCATAGATAATGTCTTCATAGTCGGAACTGGTTGGAGAACTGTAGAGAGCTGTGGAAAATGCTCCCATGAGAACTGTTTGTCGGCCCGGATAATCTTCATTCCAGCCTCGGGCGAGGAAGATATGCGTGTCTGTACACGTTGATGTACCCTGCTCTCGTGATGAAAGAAGGCTGGTCATCTGACTTGCACTCGCCAGGGGAAGCGTGATGAGAATGCCAGTGAGGAACTGCATGGTGGTTCGGTTGCGGCGGTTTGACTGGCTGTGTTGTCAACTGTCCCAGATCTCCTGATCCTCTCACTGTGACTTGCAAGAACAATTAGACTTTCTGGATGAGCGAAATGAGGAAGACATAAGCACTGCATGAGATTTGTATCCCGAATTTTATCTTCTTTCTATTTCTTGGTGGTGTTGACAATTTCAATCAGGATCCACTGCGGGGCAACAGTGCCTTGGTCAGATCGAAGGGCCATCCACTGCCAAGAGATATCTATCCGAATTCCGGCTGGGTATATCTTCACAGTTTTTCCGCCAAAAGTTTTACGAATTCTTGAGAAAAGCCATAAGCTGTGTCCTTGATGGCTACCGATTCAATGAAATGTCGTATGACGTCTGATCTGGCCTGCTAGATTCTCTTGGTTCTGAGGTATGGACGCCAACCATTCCTCGTTCGAGCCATTAATCGACACGTATTGTCGCAGACTAGGCCTGCCATATCTAATGACGAACGAAAAAAGATTACACAGTACCGACTTGCACTTGTGGTCGTGAAAGTGTATGCGAAAGGAGCGGATGCAATGTGGAGCTAAAATAAGCGACGGAAGGGTAAACAACGAACCAAAGAAGAAGGTAAACCACCCCTACTGATGAAGTCTGTCTCTTTCCCTTCTCATGAAGATCCGAAAGAGTCACGCTAGTTCTACAATCGAGAATTGCGACTATCGATAGTAGGAGGCTTGCCTATGGCCGAAATTCTGTGCTTCGCCATGGTCTCATCAGCAGTGCAAAGACAAGTTGTCAACCCTTGGCTATTGATTCTCTAGCTTTGACTCTGAACTGAATTCAATGTCAAGATTAGCAAACCGAGGATCAGAGGCTCTCATGGTTGCGCGAATCGGGAGTGGGTATCGATGGAACGATACAAAGTCATGATGTGGTATGTCAATCTTCCTCCAAAGTCTCAGCACCGCCATCTTGCCAAAGCTCAATAATTTTCTTTCCCTCCTTCCATCCCAGTCGAATCATCGTCTCCAAACCATCGGCTATCAAATCAACAGATTCTCCCTCGGCATACTCGAATGGCGGAATAGCAGCTGTAACTAAAGGTACAGCCGGGAACGATGCGCATTTCAGCGACAATTTATCTTCGTCCGATTCAAGAGTCCACCTCCCCTTCCCCCAACTTCCACACCAGCCCTTCGCTCGCGAATCGATGTTCTTTCTGTTGTCCATGAAGGGAAGAAATTGACCAGAAGAGGCCACAGGCCAGTTTTTTAAGTAAGTTATTGCATGGAAGATTCTAGCCACCAATGGCCAGCCCAAGGCGGAGCTCGTCATCACTGCCACACCGCAGCCTTTCGGAGTGGCCAACTTGACCACGCTCTCACCATCCTTCTTCATACCAAGCGGCTCAAAATCGGCGTACCCAGCCACGTAGCACACATATCCCGGGAAATTATCCCCCGAATGACCAAATACACTTGTCCCTTTCTTCGCACGCCACCCCAACGCCATACCATTATCCTCCACTTCGGTCAACATCTTCTCTGCCCATTCTGCTTCTAGGAAGTCACTCGAGTCCAGGGACCGCTGGACTGCGTGGACAGCTCTTAGAAGATCCTCAGGTGTCGTCCATAGACCTGCAGCTGCCGATTCAGGGAGGTGATAGAAGTCTGGCTCCGCTTTCAATTTGCTGTTCAGGTGCGCTGGCGCATAGTTCTGCTCTGTTTCTGGGATTAACGCATATGTGCTCCTCGTCATTCCTAGCGGTTTCAGGACTAAGTCGTGCATGATCTGGTGGAACGGTTTACGGAGGATCGTCTCGAGGATCAGTTGGATGACTTGGATGCCGCCGCCGGAATAGCTGTATTTTTGACCGGGGAAGAGGGTCATTGTGATGGGTTGGTTGTTGGCTGGTGGGTCGGCCCGAAGCGTTTGTTCGAGTGAAGGGAGACTTCCGTTTGGATATCCCACGAAACCGTGGCAGGAGAGACCGGCTGTGTGGGAGAGGAGGTGGCGGAGAGTGATGAGGGAGACAAGTGGGAGGGTTTTGGGCGTTGAGATCCAGGAGAGTTGGTCGGCGCTCAAATATTGGGTGATTGGGGCATCAACATCTAGTGTTCCCTGCTGGCACAATTTGATGACTGCGAGAGCTGTGATCGGCTTAGATATGCTGCAGGCTTGGAACAGAGTATCTTTGTTGAAAGTCTTTGATTGTTGCTCAGGTGCGGCGCTTGTGCTTTGCTGTGCTGTCCCGTAGACCCTGGTGGTCTTTTTTCCAGCATCGAGAACTCCAATGGACACAGTTGGTGTCCCCAATTCTGTAGCAATTTGCTCGACTGATTTTCCATCCTCAGTTTGAGATTTGATGAGAGCTTCAAGTCTATCAAAGAAGCCTGATCCTTCTACATTCATTTTGACTGTCGAGTCTGTCGTTTTAGCGGAGATCGTTAAAGCCAGTGCACCTTTCGCTCGGTGAGGATTTCTTCATGTACTCAGGTATATGAGCTAAGATGCTTCGTACTTCTTCTTGTACTTCGCTTGAATCGTTGCTGCCTATTTATAAGTTTGTTTTGTCGTTGAGGAGAAACGGCCAAACATTAGGTCAAAATTGTTACTGCCCGCATCTTGCTTACGCTCGGCGTGCATACGTCATACATGAAGATCCGCGTCGTTTAGCCTCTCGTACGAAGTCTACGATTGCCAAATTGATCCTGAATCGCGATAGCTAGATAAGGTACATACGTGCATGTGCTCGGTAGCATGAATACTTCTCTTAGATTTGACGACCACCACTCGCTTCGCTCGCTTGGAAGCAAAAGTTAGATGCCTCACCTACCGGTCTTCACTTCCTCCCAAATCGATGGCCACATTATCGCACCCGTGGTAATCACAGTTTAGGGAGGCAAAATAGTTTTGAAGTTCACGCAGGACATGAGTTTATGCAGCCTTTCCCTGTCGACCTACAGTATTTTTCGATGTGTTGATACTCTTCTACCGCTAGAAATTAAATCCTCTTCAATGCCCTGAGTTCGTAAATGCCTCCAACCAGATGATTGCAACAATCATCACCCAGTTCATACTTCTACGCAGCCCGATAGTAATCCATGTTGAAATGCATACTTCCTTCCATCCGGATCGAGAATCCCTGACCACCAAGTTTGCGCACCTTCGCCGGCTGCCCCTGTACACCACCAAAATCTCCCGCCAGCTCCTCATCCTCCACATCGAAATCCCCGTCACCCACCTTCCGCTTCAACCTCGCCCCCAAAAAAGACGTTGATCTCTCCAACCCACCCCATCCAATCGAACCTGGAACTTCATCCCCAAACTTCGGCACCGGCGCCCCAACATCCACCCACTCCTCCTCCCCATACTTTGTACTCTTCTTCTTCGGCTTACCCACCTCATTCGGGAAGCTCGAACCACAACTGATCTTTTCGGCCGCCTCATTCAATTCCTTCCACTCAGGGTCGTTCTCACCGACGTTGTTCAAAGCGTAGTGTACGGCCGCGGTAGCGAGTTCCCGACGTGGGTATTCGGTTTCGCCGTGCTCGTTGATCCAGGAGAACTTTTGTATGAGGGTCTCGAGCGTGATGGATGAGCTTTGGAGAGTGGTGGTGTTGGTCTTGACGAATGCTCGTAGCCGGAACTCTTGCATGTTGCGGGTGCTGCCGAAGTGAGCGAGGGCGGCGACGTCGTCTTCGAAGTCCTCTGCTCGCATAGCTCGTGGGTTGAGACGCATGAGGAAGCGCTTTGGGTATGCGACGATGGCGACACGGCCGTATTTGGTTCCTAGTGGCAGTTTGGGGTATTGGATTGCTGCTGGGCGATGATACCGGAGGGGCGAGTCGAGACTGATGGATTTGTCGTATGCGCCCATTCCTGTTGCGAAGTGTGCGTGTGTACCGCTGAAAACCATACCTGAGAATGGGCAAGCTGTACATGCCAGACGCGCTGTGGTGATGAGGAAGCGGCCTGGAAAATAGTTGCTGGGGAAGTAGGGGAGGAATAGAAGGGCTGTGAAGCGTGGCCGGTCGTCTTTGCCGTCGTTGTGGACTTTACCTACTTCCTTGATGGCATCGACGAGTTCTTGGTTCAGCATGCTGAAGTTGACTTGGACGGAGGTGACTTCGTGGTTATCTTCGTGGCCGATTGTAAGGGATGCGTCGATGATCCATCTCCGCTCGCGGACCTCCGCCCCTGAATATGTTGACGGGAAGGCATTCTTGATCATGCTTGAGCCGACTTGAGATACCAGAGTGCTGAGATGCTTGATTTCGGGATCGTTCGTCTTTGCAAGTCCGCCAAGCTGGATACCATCGTTTCCATGGCCAGGTTGGACAGTAGCACCCAGGTCATATGTTGTGCCTTTCGAGGCCTCATGCGATGTGTTGTGTGCCTTGGATACCCGAGCAAGCTTGGGTTGAAAGTCTGTACCGAAGGCAATCCGCTGTATCTCAGCGAGCTTCTCAATCACACCAATATCTTGCATATGAACAGGATCAAAGTATCGAGCAAATGGAAGAACAACTTGCTTTCCACCCTTAAGTTTAACATTCATGTAGTGCGGCTTGTCCCCCATGAGAATGTAGTCGGCGGCTGCTAGCTCCGCAGCAGTGAGATGGCGGCGTTGCTTGAGTACGGTAGGAACGACTTGAGATCGACGTCGGCGCTCTTTCAGGCTCATGGGGAGGATCTCGGTGTGGTAAATGCCATCTTCTCTCTCTTCGTGATTGAAGATCGGTTCGGGGTTATGAATGTCTACGCTACTCGAACTGGAGGCCATCTTGCGAGCTGTTTCGAAAAAGTCTTTGGAGTTGAGATGCGCGAGGTGAGGGAATGGAGGAAGGTGTGGGGTCGAGTCGAAGTTGTCCTCGCCAGATGACTCGAAGTCGGTAGCGAAGCCGAAGAAGATGTCGCTCGAGATAGTTCGTTTTCTGACCGCCTTAGCGACAATTTACCAAACGTCGACAACTTTGGATCTAGGTTTGTGACAAATCTCGAAGACGAAAATACAATCTCGAAGCTGTGTCGATGACTTGCAGGCCGAGACTAGCGAAGTTAGCAGACTCTCCAGGATCAGAGATTTTGTAGAATGGAAGAATCTCGAAGCTCGAAGACAATAACGCCTTGTTCTCAGTCAACAGATCATCGAAGATGAAATGATCTTTACGAGTAATTTTCACAGGCTAGGTGAAAGACCAAGTGAAAGGTTTCTATACGTGACTGATTTGAGTTGGTTTGTTTACTTCGAATTCGACAGAAAAAACGCTAGTCCAAAACGAGCCAAATTCGGCAAAGGTTCGCCCTCGAGCGAGGCTCTAGCAGATTGTAGCAAGTGAAAGTATATTTATTGTGGCAATACAGTAGGAGTCCTGCATTCTGCTGTTCGCAAAGCATTGCCAAGAAGTGTCGTATCATTGTGTTGACTCGCTTAGCTTGGATTTACTTGCCCCCCTCCTCCCCCTTCGCAAAGGTAGAGTGGGTCGACGAAGACAATGAATGAGGAAGGAAAAAGAGTGAAGCGAAAGTTACAGTACATAATCGCAGTTATTATCACATCATCAATTCGAACATGAATAATCTAAAGGGAGAAGAAGGAGATGTGAGAATCGAGCTCTTTGAGATGATGGTGTAAGAAGGATCCCTGTTAAAGGCTGCCTTTTTTTATCCCCTGATAAAGCTTGATAGAGGTCAAATACAACCCTCCGATTCATATACAATATACTAAGCTACTAAGAACTCCAGAATGGGACTCAAGGAATTGGCTTTACTGACCTCCCATTCACAGCACAGCCACTTGGGTGCCTGTAGAGGTCCAAATCCCGGCTATGCTTGCCAAATCGCACTCTCCAAGCATTCGATTCCATATTGCTCCAGAACTAGCCCGATGCTTTTCCTCTGGCTATATTGAAATGTGGGCGAGGGGGAGTGGGCAAATTGGGGGTATGCGACTTTTATGGGGGGTGT